>JAESGH010000125.1_pt1 | contig 234488 bp, 222 predicted proteins | sample 9269641 | NCBI WGS metagenome assembly JAESGH01 (sample SAMN14515345, study PRJNA621665) | algae metagenome | isolation source: Phormidium tanganyikae FI6-MK23 and co-occurring heterotrophs from granitic... | place: USA: Fort Irwin, California | collected 1998-05-24
GTGGTCGTGGTTGTGGTCGATGTCGCACCGGTGCACGGGTGTGCGGCAGCCGGGGAATCGGCAGTGCTGGTCTCGGGCGCGGAGGAACCGGCGCATCTGCTCGGTGGGGGTGTAGGTATCGGTCTGGGTGACCATCCCGAACCGGTCGAGGAGGAGCCGGGACCATCCGGTATTCCGCCCGGCGAGGTGTCGGGCAATATCCGGATGGACGGGGCCGTGGCCGTCGAGGTCGGCGGGGCGGTCATCAGCCCCGGCGAGGGTGGTTCCCGCGATCGTGACCTGGACACGGCCCTGGATGTTCTCCAGCCCCGCCCCGTGCACGGCGCTCGGGTCGGCGGCGAGCAGCAGATCCGCGAGCAGATCCGCCTGGATCTGGTCCCAGGTACGGGTATCCGTCACGACATCGTCGACGTCGGAGTCGATGTCCGTTCCGAAGTCGATCTCAGGGTCAGTGGCGAACGTGTCGTCGCTGAAGATCTTCTCCGCATCGTCGGCGGCGGCGTCGCGGTCATCGTCCCGGTCGACGTCGGTGTCGGCATCGGCATCGGTCTCTCGTGCGGGCTGCTCGCGGGCGCCTTCACGGAAGGAACCACGTGCGCTGCCCGCGTCTCGATTCCCACGGTTCCGGACCACGTGTCGCGCCATCTGCGCCAGCCGGTCGGCGATCGCGACCGCCACCCATTCCGGGAGAACCGCCGTCAACAACGCCAACCCGTCCCCGACGGAGCGGACTTTCACACCCCGCTCGCCCGCGGCACGCGTGTGCCGCTCCGTGACGGTCTCACCCACCAACGCGGCAGCAACCTGCTTCGCATGCGCGGCCGTGCGGGCCGCGGTCTCCCGCTCCGCGAACACCAGCACCGCCGCCTCGTACAAACCCATCACCGCGGCATCCACCCGCCGGTTACGGATCGCCTCCGCGACGATCGCACTCGCCCGGCAGATCTCCCGCACATGCCCCGCACTGACCCGCCCGACCGCGAACGACTCCCGCACCGCGGGTAGGTCCTCATTCACCGTCCGGGCATCACTGAACGCGTACTCCACAGAACCCTGGGGAATCCGTCCCGCGGCGGAGAACTCCGACACCATCGACCGGTACATCGCATCCCGGTGGAACCCATTGCCCACGACATCCCGGTCATGGATCCCGATCCGCTCCACCAACAGCTCCATCGCCTCGCACTCGAGAACCGCCGCCTGCCGCTTCTTCTCCACCCACGCATCCAGCACACGACGACGATCCTCGAGATCGAGGTCGACATCCGTCCGCAACCGGGCCATACCCACAGTTTAGAACATATATTCGAAACGCGCAGAATACTACTCGAGGAAATGATCGCCCCGACCGCGGAGCTTGTCGATGTCTCGACGTTCGCGCTTCGTGGGCCGACCCGCACCTCGATCGCGCAGACCGAGCGCCGCCTGAGGCTCGCGCGCCGGAGTGCGATCGTTGTAGGCGAGAGCCGCGACCGGAGCGCCGACGCGCTTCACGAGGATCTGACGGACACCGAGGATCCGGTCGAATCCGGAGATGCGGATGCGGACCTCATCGCCGACGCGGATGACCGCCGCCGCTTTCACCTTCTCTCCATTGACGCGCACATGCCCTGCGCGGCATGCAGTCGTCGCCGCCGATCGCGTCTTATAGACGCGGACAGCCCAGAGCCAGCTGTCGATGCGAGCAGAGTCCACCATCACGAGTCCTTTCTGCGCAGCGCGATGAGCGCGCCGGCGATGATCAGCCCTTGTCCCAGCGTGTAGGTCAGCATGATCACGGGATTGCTCCACGAGGCGAGCCCATCAGGCAGGAAGAGCCGGAACGCGAGGACGGTGTCGCTGGCGAGGAAGAAGGCTCCGCCCGCAGCGACGATCGGATGGCAGCGCGACGAGAACGCGGCTGTTCCACCCAGCACCAATCCGTACACCGCGACGGCGATCAGCAGCCCACCCGTATGCGGTCCGAGGAAGACGAGCATCGCGACCCACCACGCGGCGTAGATCAATGCCCACCACGGCATCCGTCGTCGCGAGAGGTGGCGCACGAACAGGGCGATGTATGCCACGTGCGCGATGCCGAAGAACATGAGCATCAGCGGCAGCTCGGGCGCCGTCGGGAATAAGACGCTCGCGCCATCTCCGAGCCAGGAGAAGAACAGGGCCGTGAGCATCGCGACCAGCGCGGAGACCGGCGAGTGGCGACGGATCGAGAGCACCACCGGGATCGCCAGCAGTGGCATCAGCAGCAGCTTGGTCGTGCCGGCGACGGGACTCTCCACCGCGAGCAACGCGACATGCACCGCGGAGGCCACGATGAAAGTGGCAAATGCCCACAGGATCAGCGAGGGGAGGGGACGGCGCATCTTCTCATCGTCCTGTCGAGGGTCGGTGGACCCCGACCGCTCAGGACTCGACGCTGACCTGGTCGACATCGCCGTCGGGCCCGAGGTGCACGGCGGGCCAATATCCCTCGGGGAAGTGTTCGCCGCAGGTGTCGATCAGGTGCAGGATGATCGTTCCATCCGCCGCCGCCTCGATCGTCTCGAGCGTGAGGTCGGATGCCGCTTCCCCGAGCTCATGCGGTTCGGGTTCACCGTTGCTGAAGTTCGTGACCACGGCATCCGAGGCGATCCGCCGCAGGGAGGCGAGGTCGGCGATCGTCTCGCGCACGCGAGGGAGGAGCGGCGTGATCTCCTCCGGATCCGAACCCTCGAGCATGAGCTCGAGCTCTGCCCCGTCGACGATGATCGTGGCGCCGTACCAGTCGTGGGTGAGGATGCTGCCGTCGGTCAGCTCCGTGGTGGCGCGGCTGAGGGTGCCGAGGGCGGGATCGTCGATGGTCGGATGCTCGTCGCTCATGCCTTCACGCTAGCTCCCGCGTGACGAGCGTGCGACCCGGCTTGAGCTCGGCGGTCGTGGTGAAGCCTGCTGCGAGGAAGGTGCCGACCGTGCCGTGGAAGAGGTCGTTGGTGCGCTGCTTCTCGCCGCGCGTGTCTACCGGATACCCCTCGATGAGTCGGGCGCCGGATTCCCGGGCGTAGTCGACAGCGGCCTCGAGCAGTTCGAGATTGAGTCCCGATCCGCGATGCTCGCGCCGAACGACGAAGCATGTCACCGCCCACACCGAGTCGTCGTCGAACGGTTCGGGGGATGCGGCTGTGATGATGCGCGTGCGGGGGATGCGGGCCTGCTTCGAGCGAGGACCGATCCTGATCCAACCCGCGGCCTCCCCGTCGACGTACGCCACGATCCCCGGCGGCGGCCCCTCATCGATCTCGGCGCGGAGCATCTCGGTGCGCTGCGGGGTGGTCGTCTCGCTCCAGTCCTTGTTGCTCAGCATCGGCCAGATGCACTGGCAGCTCGCGCCGTCGCCACCCCCGGTGAGCGCGTGCTGAACGTCGTCCCAGCGGGCGGTCGTCGCCACCTCGGTCGTGATCGTCGGCATGCACGGCACGCTACGCCGAGCATGCGACACCCGCAACGCACCGGTTCGCGGAGGGCCGCCGGGTCAGGCTAAGATAGGGGAGTTGCCCGCGCGGAAGTGCGGAACAACGGGCTGTGGCGCAGCTTGGTAGCGCACTTGACTGGGGGTCAAGGGGTCGCAGGTTCAAATCCTGTCAGCCCGACCGATAAGCCCCGGAGAACCGCAGAAATACGCGGATCTCCGGGGCTTTTTCTCTGCCCGGGATCAGGCGGTCGAAGCTGCCAGTCACACTCAGTCCACACGAAACCCTGTGGCTTTACCCCGGCACAGGAGGTGCTTTCGGCAACGGAGTCCAGATCGGCAACGGCTGGGGCGCATACGGCATCATCTCCTGACCTGTAGCGTCTGCTTGACTCGGTGCCGAACAGATGGAGGACGCACATGTCACGCCGATTGTTAGGGCTCATGGCGGAGCTTGGGAACACGTTTCCGGTCTGGGAGAGAACGCCCGGCGAAGGAGGCGGGGAGCTCGATCCCGAGACCTCGGGTCTCTCAGAGCAGCTCATCCAGGAGCTGTTCGCATGGAACGCCCGCTCACACGAACTCCTCTTCTCCGACGCCCCCATAGAGGATAAGTACGACTACGAGAAAGAGTTTGATCAGTGGAAGAAAGAGGGCCGAAGCCTCGCCAAACGCATCGAAATCGAACTCGGACAAGAGATCGACGTGCACGTTGCCTACAGGTACTGATGCGGATCGACCATGTCCTACCGCAGACGAGCGTGGTCACGCCGCGCGGGTGGGCGCGGCGGAGAGCGCCTCACGGCGGCGCGCTTCGGGCACCGGCGTCGGGTCGCGAACTGGCGGAGCGTCGAGCCGCGACGCGCGCTCGGACGATCGGTGTCGCCGCCTGATCAGTCCACATCCAGTCCACATGGCATTGATTCCGGATGTAATTGGATGATGGCGGTTGTTACCGTCGCGCGCGAGGAAAAGCCAGATCAACAGATCTATTGATATTCGATGAGCTCGGATGAGATTCGATGCAGGATGCCTCGTTCTCAACAAGGGGTCGCAGGTCCAAATCCTGTCAGCCCGACCAGAGAAGGCCCGGAACTCGTGAGAGTCTCCGGGCCTTCTGCGTGTCCGGGGAAGGCCACCTTTGACGCTCTGCTCATCGCAGAAGCGGGAGATGCCGTCCTGCGCCATCGCGATTCCTGCATACTGATCAGGACCTGGAAATGAGAACAGGACACGGAATGGCGAAACGGACGGTCGGCTTCATCGGGCTCGGGATCATGGGTGTGCCGATGGCCACGAACCTGGTGCGGGCGGGATTCGACGTGGTCGTCTGGGCGCGTTCCGCCGCAGCGGTCGAGGGGATGATCGCGGAAGGCGCGCGGGACGCCGATGACGTGGCCGGAGTGTTCTCCGCAGCGGAGACGGTGATCCTGATGCTGCGGGACGAACCGGCTGTGGATGCGGTGCTCGCGCGAGGAACGGACGCGTTCGCGGGGCTGGTCGCCGGGCGCACGGTCGTGCAGATGGGGACGTTCACGACGACCTTCTCTCACACCCTCGCGGGAGAGGTCGAAGCAGCTGGTGGCCGGTACGTCGAAGCGCCGGTGTCGGGGTCCCGCGGCCCCGCGATCGAGGCGAAGCTGGTGGGGATGCTGGCGGGCGAGGCAGACGTGGTCGCCGAGGTCGAGCCGATGATCGCGGCGATGTGCGCGCAGACCTTCCGGTGCGGCAGCATCCCGGCAGCGCTGTCGATGAAGCTCGCGGTGAACACGTTCCTCATCACGATGGTCACGGGGCTGGCCGAGACATTCCACTTCGCTGACCGCAGCGGCGCCGACCTGGAGGTGCTGCGCGACGTGCTGGCCGCGGGGCCGATGGCATCCGTCGTGTCCAGAGGAAAGGCGCAGAAGCTCACCGACGACGACCTGTCGGCCCAGGCGGCGATCGAAGACGTGCTCAAGAATGCCCGGCTCGCCGAGGACGCCGCGAGAACGGCAGGCTCCGCGCATCCGCTGATCACCGTGAGCCGGGAACTGTACGAGGAAGCTGCAGCGGCAGGACTGGGAGCACTCGACATGATCGGAGTGATCGAAGCCTTCACCGCTCGAGCCGAGCCGCAGTGACGATCGTCATCCGATGCGAAGTCTCATGCGATCACGCCGTGACCGCGATCACCCCCACGATCACCGCCACCAGCACATCGAGCACTGCGCAGAACTCCGTGAGCGACCGGTCGACGACGCGCCCGGTGCGGTGGTGGTAGACGTCCCATGCGGCGTGGCCGAGGAGCGCCGCCGCGACGAGCAGGCCACCGACGGTCGCGTCCAGGAAGACGGCGAACAGGGCGATCGCCCCGAGCACGAGCATCGCCGCCGTCTGCAGCGGGAGTGACCACATCGGGCGGATGCTGTCGGCGAGGAGCCCGAAGACCAGCAGAACACCTGCGACGCCGAGGATCCACGGCGTCGCATCGATGCCGGCGAGCTTGTCCAGAGTGATGAGAGCGAACGTCACACCGAACGCCGCCCAGGCCGCCCAGGGGCGTCGCGTCGCGGCAGCGGCCAGGTACACCAGTCCTGACGCCGCGACCATCGGGGCGACATCGCGACCGTCGGACAGGCCGAACGCGGTTCCGGCGGCGATCAGCGCGCCGAGGGCGGGCGGCCACACCTTTTGCCACGTGCTGCGGGATGCCTGACGGTTCCGGTCCTCCGCCACCGTGACGTCCATGCTTACTCGCTTTCTCGTACAGGAGTGTTCGATTTAGTAAACCGTACGCCTATGTCCGAGTTGAGGGAATAGCATCGATCGCAACGGACACGCGAGGAGCACTGATGACTACGCCTGCGACGGCGACCGACCGCGCGAAGCGCGCCGACGCGCTCCGCAACATCGACGCGATCCTGGATGCCGCCACCCGGGTCCTCGCCATCGATCCGGACGCGAGCATCAGCGCGATCGCCACCGCCGCCGGCGTCGGCCGGGTGACGCTGTACGGACACTTCGACTCCCGCGCCACCCTCCTCGGGGCCGTGGCCGAGCGGGCCATCGCGGACACCGAGACGTCGCTGACGCAGATCGATGTCGACGGCGACCCGCGGGAGGCGCTCGGCCGCGTGCTCGACGCCACCTGGCACCTCACGCATCGATACGGTGCGCTCGTCGTCGCGGCAGCCCAGACGCTCTCGTCCGAACAGATGCGCCGCGTGCACGATGAGCCGGCCGCGCGTGTCCGCCGCCTGCTCGAGAGCGGGCGGGATTCCGGCGCATTCCGCGTCGACGCTCCGATTGAGTGGCAGCTCGGTGTGATCCAGTCCCTCCTGCACGGCGCATCCGGCGCGGTGCATCGAGGTGAGATCACGCCTGAGGATGCACCGCGTCTCGTCCGCGACACCGTCCTGGCGGCCCTGGCCGCGTGACACCCATCGGCGGCCTATGCGGCGAGGGTCTCCACGAGCACCCGCAGGATCCGTTGCTGACCGAGAAGGGAAGGATGCACCCCGTCCGGACCCTGTAGCTCCGGGTGAGCGGGAACCCCGAACGCATTCACGAGATCGACCACGGGGTCGTCGAACGATCGCACCGCATCGGCGAAGGCCGTGATGTCGGAGTTGCGCCAGCTGCTCTCGCCGAAGCGGAAACCCGGATAACCCGCCACCCTGTCCTCGTCGACCGGGACAGGCGTGAGCCAGACCCACCGCGCGTGGGTGCGCAGGGAGGCGATCCGCCGCAGCTCGCGGAGGTTGTCGATGCTCTCCGCGAGCCCCACCTGAGTCTTGCCGGCGGCGATGCGCGTCACATCATTCCCGCCGAGCGCGCAGATGATCCAGTCAGGCCGCGGCTCCAGGATCGAAGGCCAGCGGCGCACGATCATCGCCGTGGTGTGGGCGGAGAGGGCGCCATTCGTCACGATGAGCTCATCGTCGGGACGGGCGATCGCGAGAGCATGCCGCAGGATCTCCGCCCAAGACTGCAGATCGTCGGTGATCGAGTCGCCGACCGCCAGGATGCGGGCACCGCTCTCGAACGGGAGCCGCCGTACCTGCTCCGTGAAAGCGGTGTCGGCGAGCATCTCCTCGGCAGCGCGATGCGCGCTCGCGTCGAATCGGGCGCGGATCTCGGCGTAGTCGTCGACGTCGACGCCGAAGATCGTGGGCAGGGCGTCGGTGAGGCCGGGCAGGTAGCCGTAGAGCTTCTCGAGATGCAGGTACTGCAGCGGCCCGGCCATCGGAGCGGTCATGCCCGGGTCTCCTGCGTGTGACGCGTTTTCGGCAGCAGGAATCCGGCGGCGATGAGCCAGATCAGTGATCCGAACCGGCCGATCGGGATCAGGAACTGCAGCGGTTCGAGCACCATGGACAGGAAGCTCAGTTCGGCGAGCACCGCGATCACCAGGCCCACCCACGCGATCCAGCGCGGGAAGAGGCGCAGGAGGAGGCCGGGGACAGCGATCCCCGCGACGAGAAGCCCGAGACCGAGGACGTGCGCGAAACCGCCCGCGGCGAAGCTCACGTAAGACAGCGCGTGGGTCAATTCGGCATCCGCGCTGACGACGGGCTGGCTCTGCGTCCAGGTGACGATGGCGGAGATCGCGAGCAGGATCGCCGCGGCCGTACCGCCGAACAGGCCGATGCCCGGCCCGGGAACGCGGATGCCGAGTCGCTGCTGTCGGGCATGGACGGTGGCGGCGTAGATCCCGAGCGGAATCGAGGAGCCCAGCTGCAACATGGCGGCGAATCGAGCGGCGAAGCCGTGCTCGGCGAAGAACCCGGCGACCGTATCCGTGTCGCCGAACGGGGAGCTGATGGTGCCCCCTCCGGAGAGGACCGCCATCGAGATCAGACTCCCGATCAGCAACCCTAGGGATGCCAGGCCGAGGATTCCGGGGTTGGGGCCGCCCACGGTGCGAGCTGGGGCGGTGCTGCGTGTGGTCATCGTCGTTCCTTTCGTTCGTTACCGCAATAGTACACAGTATGAATGATTCTGCAAGTGAGTTATGATCGAGGACATGAACAGCCGACGCCCGCGCCGCATCGCCTTCCTGCTCGCCCAGCTCGGCGCCGACGCCGCGGCATCGTTCGAGCAGGCGCTCGAGCCCCTCGGCATCACGGCGTCCGAGGCCGGGATGCTGCGTCTGATCGGCCGCAATCCGGGCATCGGACAGAAGGCGGCAAGCGAGCAGCTCGGAGTCGGGCCCAGCAGAGTCGTCGCGGTCCTGGACCGCCTCGAACGCCAGGGCGCGGTCGAGCGACGCCGCAGCACGGCCGACCGCCGCAATCACGAAGTGCATCTCACCGCCGACGGCGAACGGCTGCTCGCCGACCTCCGTCCGATCGCGCAAGCCCATGAGGCCGCGTTCACGACGGGCCTCGATGACGACGACCTCGATCGACTCGCCGGCTACCTCGCCGATATCGCTGCCGCGCGCGGTCTCAGCACCCAGGTGCACCGTGAGACCCGGGGTCGTGGATGAGTCGTCAGTCCGCGACCTTCGGCGGTCCGTCGACCACCGTGGGAACGTACTCGAGGAGCTGGATGCTGCCGTCGAAGGTGCGCGCCTCGACGAGCTCGAGAGTCACATCGGGATAGTCGTCGAAGATGCGCTCCCTCCCGGTCTTCCCTGTGATCACAGGGAAGACGACGACGCGGAAGCGATCCGCCACCCCTGCCGCGATCAATGAGCGGCAGAGACTGACGCTGCCGAGCGTGCGCAGCTGACGGGTCTCGCTCTTCTTCAGCTCCCGGACGAACTCCACCGCATCCTGGGTGACGATCTCGGAGTTCGACCACGACAGCGGTTCGGTGAGCGAGGAGGAGAACACCACCTTGCGGGAATCGTCCAGGGCCTTCGACTCGGGAGCATCCGACTGTCCGGCGAAGGACGCCATGAGCGTGTAGGTGTTCGCCCCCATGAGGTGGACGGCCTCTTCCTTGTTGTCCTCCTGAAGCCAGGCGAGGTACTCGGGCCCTTCCAGGCCCCAGTACGCAGGCCAGCCCTCGGCCGCGCCGTATCCGTCGAGCGAGATGATGAAGTCCACGGTCAGTGTCGACATCGGTCGTGCCTTTCTGTCGGTGAGTGAGTCCTGCGGTCAGTCGGAAGCGGGGCGATACCGGAGCCAGACGACTCCGGATCGGTAGGGTGTCACGGCGATCGGCTCGAGGGGAAGCGGGCCGATCCCATCGAGGATCCGCGGCCCGGTTGGCCACACATGGGGATTGATCCAGAACCACAGCTCGTCGACCAGGCCCGCCTCGATGAGGGTGTGCGCGAAGGAACCGCACCCGGAGACCCGGAGAGATCCGGCATGCTTCGCCTTCAGGTCTCGCACGGCCGCGACGAGGTCGCCGTCGATGAGCTCGGCGTTCCAGTCCAAGGGCGCGCTCAGGGTGCGCGAAGCCACGTACTTCGGCATCGCGTTGATCCGCGCCGCGAATCGCCCCATCGCGGGGTCATCGGCGAGCTGCGGCCAGACGGCCGCGAGACCTTCATAGGTCTTGCGGCCCAGGAGCATCGCATCGGCCAGCGTCAACTGCTCGAGACCGGCATCCACGCTGTCGGGATCGAGCGTCAGCCATTCCTCGGGCGAGGGCGCCTCGAACGAGCCGTTGACGGTTACCTGAGTGCTGATGACGAGCTTTCCCATGCGTTGTCCTCCTTCGCTCTCGCAGTCAACCGGTCGGGGAGCGGTGCGTCTTGTATCGAACCGAACGCTCAGAACGCGAAGAAGGTGGTGGCGGTGCGCAGCTCTCCCGGTGTGTGGTCGGTCGCCCACTGCATCGCGCGGGTGAGCTGCGGCTGGTCGTAGTAGCCACCGGCCTCGGTGGCTTCGGCGATCGAGCCGCCCGCGGTGAGCAGCCGCGCGGCCCGCCGCGCCTGTTCGATGCTGGCGAGCTTGCGATGAGAGATGCCGACGGCCCGGCGGAATCGGAGCTGCGCCACGCGCTCCGACATCGCCTGCGGCCGCTCACCGTGTCGGATCTCGTCGATGAGCGGATCAAAGATCAGGAGTCCGTCCCGGGCGAGGCGGCGCACGAACACATCGACGTTCTGCTCGGTGGGGATCTCCCACTCCCGGTCGTCGAGCACGAGCCGGTCGGCCGTAGGCGTGGGGAGGACGACGTCGGCGAGGTCGACGAGGCGGTGGGGGAGATAGCGCCGGAGGTGAGCGCCGGGGCGCAGTTCGACTCCGAAGAACTCCCATCCCACGTCGCACGGCATCCGGTGTGCCCGGGTCTCGGGCCCGTGCACGTGCGCGGACACGCGACCGTCGAATCGCGCGAAGGAGATCATCGTGGACGACTTGACCACGGAGGTGAACTCGACCGTCGCTTCGCATCGGGAGGTCCAGACGCGCTGAACCAGAGGGATCTCGCCGGGTACGGATTCGAAGGTCAGTCCCATCGCCGTCCTCCCCGGAGCCCCGTGCCGGATGCCGCGGATGCTCCTCCGCATCTATCTTGAACGGTATTGTACGACTTAGGCGCCGTCCATGGCAGCCCGGATCGTCCCCGCCTCCAACCCCAATGCCCACTCCGCGACATCCGCGACCACCTGCGTGTGCGCCGGGTGCGCGATCGGCTCGGACGAGTTCACGTACGATCCACCGCCGTCGAGTGCGATGAGGATGCGGATGCAGGCGGCCTCGGCATCCGCTCCGGGGAAGTCGCCCGAGGCGATGCCGTCTTCGATGATCTCGGTGAGCCGCTCCCGGTCGAGCGTGTCCTGCACCTGCAGTTCGGCGTCGAGCGTCGGGCTGAACCGGGAGAGATGACGGGCGTTGAGCCAGAGCCGGGCGAGGGGCAGCGAACGGCCGCGCTCGACGTGGTCCACGAAGCGGGCCAGACGCTCCAGCGGGGTGCCTCCGGTCGTGAAGAACTGCTCGCGTTCGATCACCGCGGCCCGCGCGAAGGCGGCGACCACCAGATCCTCCGCGACCGGGAAATAGTGGGTGATCAGGCCCGGACGCACGCCGAGGCGCGCGGCGACGGCGCGCAGCGTGATGCGCTCGAGCCCCTCCTCGATCGCGATCGCCGCGGCGCAGGCGAGGATGTCTTCCCGCCGCTCTTCCGGAGGCTTGCGGGTCCGCGGCGATGCGGCCGGAGAAGAAGTGCTTGACGTCACCCCACCCATGCTATTGAATGAGTGACCAATAGTCCATTGGGCATGTGACCAATAGCACGGTGACCGACAGCGATGATGCTCCTCCCGAAAGGAACTCCATGACCCAGAACCCTCCCGTCGACGCGGGGCACCCGGCCGCCGAACACCTCGACGCGGCGTCCCGCCCCGAGACACGGGGCATCGAGCTGATCGACGACGCCGAGCGCCACGGCAGGGCGCGCGACCTCTTCCTCATCTGGGCGGCCCCGAGCGTCAGCATCCTGAATCTCACGATCGGGGCATCGCTGATCCTGCTCGGTCTCGAGATCTGGCAGGCGATCGCCGTCATCGTCGCCGCGTCGCTGTTGTGGATCCTGCCCGGCATCATCGCCGGCAGCGGACCCGCCTCCGGCACCTCCGGCTCTGTCGTGACGCGGGCGATGTACGGCATCCTCGGCAACCGGCTCTTCGTCGCCGTGGTCGGATGGTTCATCGGCGCGGTCTTCCTCTCACTCACCTGGCTCGCATCGTCGTTCCTCGGCGCCGACCTGCTGCGGCGCATCGGCATCGTCGATCCGATCTGGGTCCCGATCGGCGTCACGCTCGTCGTCTCCGCCGTCACGATCCTCGTGGCGATCTTCGGCCACGGACTGATCCTGCGCGCCTACCCGTACATGGCCGGAGCGCTCTTCCTCATCTTCCTGGCCGTCGCCGGATTCATCCTGCCGACCGTCGATTGGCAGTATGCGGCCCCCGAACCGCTGAGCGGCGCCGCACTCTGGTCGGCGATCTCGATCGGCTTCACGATCCTCGCCTCGACGCCGCTGTCGTTCATGAACAGCCCCGACATCGCCCGGTACCTGCCGCGCGACACGAAGCCCTCGCACATCACCGCCGCGACGGCGCTCGGCGGCGCCATCCCGTTCATCGTCTTCACGATCGTGGGTGTGCTGCTGGCCACCGGAGTGAGCGACGCCGCGTTCGCCGTCGGCATCGACGTCGCCCTGGTCGATCTGCTTCCGTCCTGGCTCGGACCGATCCTCGTGCTCGGCGTCGTGATCAACACGATCGCGCTGAACGCCATGACCGCCTACACATCGAGCATGGCCCTGCAGGCGATCGGCTTCCGGCTGCGGCGCATCCCCGCGGCGATCATCGTCGGCGTGGTCGGCACCGCCCTGACCATCTACCTGGTGCTGTCGTCGAGCCTGCTGGAGGCGGCCAACCTCATGCTGCAGTTCCTCGTCGTGGTCTCGGGACCGGCGATGGCGATCTTCGTCGTCGACGTCATCCTGCGCCGCTACGACTACGACGGCGTCGATCTCTTCCACGACCGCCCTGGAGGTCGGTTCTGGTACTCGGCCGGGTGGAGCATCCCCGGCATCACCGCGCTCTTCGCCGGCGGAATCGCCACAGCCCTCTGCCTCTCGACGAGCGTCTGGAGCGGCCCGATCGCCCAGCTCACCGGCTACATCGACCTGTCGGTGCCCGTCGGTATGCTCGTGGCCGCGGTGCTCTACGCCGGTCTGTTGCGCACGCCCCTCGGAAAGGACGGTCGACCATGACCACTCGCTACATCAACGGACGCATCTTCACCGCCGACACCGACCCGGCGCACTCCTGGGCCGAGACCGTCGTGATCGACGACGCCACGATCGTCTACGTCGGCTCGTCCGACGACGCCCCCGAGGCCGACCACACCGTCGACCTGGAGGGCCGGCTCGTGCTCCCCGGCTTCACCGACGCCCACACGCACCTGCTCATGGCGGGGGCGGCCCTCGGGCAGGTGCCGCTCACCGCAGCGCGCTCGCTCGACGAGATCCAGACGCTGCTGCGCGACGCCCGCGCCGCGGATCCGGATGCCGCCGTGCTGCGCGGCCGCGGATGGCTCTTCGACTCCGTCCCGGGCGGTGCACCGACCGCGGCGATGATCGATGCGGTCGTCGACGACGTCCCCGTGTACCTCGACGCGAACGACTATCACTCGTGCTGGGTCAACAGTGCCGCTCTCGCCGAGCTCGGTATCACGCGCGACACCCCCGACCCGATCGGGGGCCATTTCGCCCGGGATGACGCGGGGGAGCCGACTGGTCTGCTCTACGAGACCGCGGCGACGCAGTACGCCTGGGCGCACCGCGACGAGACGACCACCGACGCCGACCGCGATGCCGACATCGATCGCGTCATCGAGGCCTACCTCGCCGCCGGGGTCACCGGAGCGATCGACATGGCCTTCGACGAGTTCGGGCTCGCGGCGCTCCAGCGCGCCCAGGAACGACACGGGGGAGAGCTGCCGATCCGCGTCGCCGCCCACTGGATCATCAACAACACCGGCGATGACGACGCGAACCTCGCCCAGGTCGCGCGTGCGGCCGAGCTCGCCGACCACGATGCTTCGTCGTGGTTCCGGATCGTGGGCATCAAGCTGATCCTCGACGGAGTGATCGACGCGTGCACCGCCGCGATGCGGCATCCGTACGCCGACGGCACGAACGCCGCACCGATCTGGCCCGTCGCGCAGCTGAACCCCGTCGTCGCCGCCGCGGATGCCGCCGGCCTCCAGGTCGCGCAGCACGCGATCGGCGACTACGCGAGCGAGATCGCTCTCGACGCGCTCGAGCACGCCGTCGCCGTCAACGGGGAGAAGCCGCGCCGGCACCGCATCGAGCACCTCGAATACGCCGCCCCGGGAACCGCCGAGCGGATGGCGCGGCTCGGCGTCACCGCGTCGATGCAGCCCGTGCACAGCGATCCGGCGATCTTCGCGAACTGGGCCGCGATGCTCGGCGACGACCGGGTCGACCGTGCCTTCCCCTGGCCCGAGTACGAGGATGCCGGAGCGCTCCTCGCCTTCTCGACCGATGCGCCGACCGCCCCGCACGAGGCGCTCGCGAACATGTACGTCGCGTCGACCCGCGCTTCGGCGCTCGACCGGAGCGTCGCCGCGATCCACCCGCAGTTCGCGCTCCCTCTCGCCTCGGCGATCGGGCACGCGACGCGCGACGCCGCGGCATCCGTCGGTGACGGCGACTGGCGCGGCCGCATCGCCCCGGGCTTCGCCGCCGACCTGATCGTGCTCGACGCCGATCCGTTCGCCGAGGGACCCGAGTCCCTGCTCTCCGCGCACGTCGTCGAGACGATCGTGGCCGGGCGGACCCGCTACCGCGCGGAGGAGTGATCGCCGCTCACACCTGCCAGAAGTCGCCGAGTTCCCGGGCGAGACGCCGGCCCTGCGCGTAGCCCCCGCGGGCTGCGGGCAGCCGGGTCGAAGGATCGAGCGCGTTCGCGTCGAAGACGTCACCGGAGCCTGCATCCGGGAAGACGGCCTCCACCGTGCTGCCGCCCGCGCGGAGCTCCTCGATCTGGGTCGCGAGATCCATTCCCCACGCGAGAGGCTGGCGTGATCTGCCGCTGAACGGCTCCAGGATGAGAACGCGCGAGAACCCCTCGGCGAGGTCGGCGTTCGAGCTGCGACGGTACCCGCCGTTGAGGTAGCGATCCTCGCCGATGCGGTACGGGGTCATGGCGGAGGTGCTCGCGGCCACCGCTTCCACCAGGTCCACCCCGCTGTGCCGGTCGAACACCACCGGCTCGCCGGTGCGGGCATCGACCGCCGGGATCAGCACGCGCTGCTCGGGCCACTCGTGACGGGGGAGGCGGGTCGACACGATCTGCCGCCACCGTGCGGCATCCGCTCCTTCCGATGTGTCGCGGTCGAGTGCGGCGGCGCCGATCCTCCGCCGCATGTCCGCCGCGTCGGCGGAAGACGCGATGATCGCGTCGGACCACGCCAGGTAATCGGGTCCCGAGGTCACGGGGCGCCCCGCCGGCGTCGCGCCGCGCATCGGTCGCGCAACCTCAGCCACGATGGCCGCGTACAGCTCCGACGCAGGAGCCCCGCTGGTGATCTGCGCCGCGACGGTCGATCCCGCCGACGTGCCGACGATGAGGTCTGCCTCGGTGAGCTCGACGCCGCGGGAGGACAGACCGGCGATGAGGCCGAGCTGCCAGGCGTTGCCTGCCGCTCCGGCGCCGGCGAGAACGAGAGCGCGCGAGACGGCGCGAGGAGAAGAGGGAGTGATGTTCATGGGAGTCGCCTTTCGCGATGTGCGAGCGGGCGCTCCCTCGGGCGACGTTTCAGCCGAGCGATCGTGGACTTCCGGAGGAAGCGCCCACTGTGTTTCCTGCGTACATGGGTCGCACCTCCTCTCATCGAACGATCGTCGAACGGTAGCACGGCGAAAGAAAGGCGGGCAATGCGGCCGGTCACTGGAGCACCACGAGCTCGCGCGTGGTCCTCGTCATCGCGACGTAGCGGTCGACGGCTCCGGTGAGATCGTCGCCGAGATCGTCCGGCCGGACCAGCGCCACCAGGTCGAACTCGAGTCCCTTCGCGCTTTCCGGCGTCAGCGAGCGCACGCGAGCGGTCGCGGTGAAAGACGGATCACCGATCACGCACGCGGTGCCCTCGGGGTGGGCGTCGAGCCAGGCGGATAGGACGCTGTCGCGCTCGGACAGCGGCGCGTATCCGACCGGTATGCCGCTCTCGCGCACCGATGTCGGCACGTTGGCGTCGGGGATCGCCCGGCGGATGATCGGCGCGGCGGCCTCCATGACCTCGCGGGGTGTGCGGTAGTTCACGCTCAGGGGTGCGATCCTCGCTCCGCTGACGCCCACCCGCGCGAGCCGAGCCTCCCAGCTCTCGGTGAACCCGTGCCGTGCCTGTGCGCGGTCGCCGACGATCGTGAAACTCCGCGACGGGCAGCGTGCGACGAGCATCCGCCATTCCGCGTCGGTCAGTTCCTGGGCCTCGTCGACGACGATGTGCGCGAAAGGTCCAGCCAGCTCGTCCGGAGTCGCCGGCGGGGGTCCGTCGGCGCCCGCGAGGACGTTCCGCGCATCCTGGCCTCTGAGAAGCGACATGACCTTCATGTCGCTGTCATCGCTCTCGATCAGGTGGTCGATCACGTGGGACATCTGATCCTCCGCCGAGGCGACGGCGGCCTGGCGGCGATGCTCCTGACGGACGCTCTCCGGATCGCCGAACCGCCGATGCGCCGCGTCCAGCAAGGGCAGATCGGACACCGTCCAGGCCTCCGCATCGTCCCTCTGGAGCAGAGCGATCTCGGCAGTCGTCAGCGCCGGCGCGGATCGCTGCAGGAAGGCGGGCGATGTCCACAGGCGGGCGACGACGGCTGCCGGTGACACCAGCGGCCAGGCGCGGACGAAGGCGCCGGTGAGCTCGTCGTCCTGACGCAGCCAGCGCCGTACGACATGCGGAGGAACGTCATCGTCATCGATCTGGTCGACCAGCAGTTCGAGGATCTCCTCCCAGACCTCGTCGCGCGCCTCGTTGTGAGGGGATGCCGGGTCTGCGGCCGAGAAGAGAGCCGCCCACTCCTCGCGGCTCAGCCACAGATCGGCCCACGGCGACTCGATGCGCATGGCGTGCTGCGGCGGGCGCTCGAACTCCGTTGCGGCGGCGGCGGTGACGGCCTGCGGATCGAGTCGCGCCTTCAACGCCGCGACCTGTGGATCCGTCTCCTGGCGGACTGCGGCCCCCTCGGGTGTGAGATCGCGCAGTGTGGTCATCCGCACGGCGTCCTCGCCGAGGCTGGGCAGCACGTCCTCGACGTAGGCGAGATAGTGCGCGTTCGGCCCGACCAGCAGCATGCCGCCGCCGCCCTGCGTGAGCCGGGGCTCGGCGTAGAGGAGCTGCGCGGCGCGGTGCAGGGCCACGACCGTCTTGCCCGTGCCCGGTCCGCCATCGACGACCAGTGCGCCGCGGGAAGGAGTGCGGATGATCGCATCCTGATCTGCCTGGATCGTCGCCAGCACGTCGCGCATCTTCGCCGTCCGGTGACGGGCGAGCCCCGCGATGAAGGCGGACTGGTCATCGAGCGAAGCGGCGTTCTCGAATCCGTCCGGCGACAGGGCCTCGTCCCAGTAGTCGCTGATCCGTCCGTCCGTCCAGCGGTAGCGACGACGCGAGACGACCCCGCGAGGGTCCTCCATCGTCGCGGCGAAGTAGGGTTCGGCCGCAGGCGCGCGCCAATCGACGAGCAGCCGTGCGCCGTCGGCGGCAGCCAGACCCGTCCGGCCGATGTAGATCGGAGGGCCGTCCTTCGGCGTCATCCGCCCGAGGCAGACATCGAGATCGAAGCGGTCGAGCACCCGCAGCCGACTGCTGAGCCGGCGGATCTCCAGATCGCGGGCCACGGCATCGCCGCCGAGGTGGGCGGTGTGTCGACGCACCTCGGCGAGGCGGGCCGAGGTCTCCTCGCGTTGGAGCTGGAGAGTGTCCGCGATGCGACGGAGGTGCGCGCGGTCGGCGTCGATGAGTGGGGCAGCGGCCTTCGCCGCCAGATTCTCGGGGAGCTGGAAGGGGTCGATGGGCATGGATCTCCTTCGCGTTCGAGCGTCGATCGCACGAGCGAGGGTCGATTCTGCCCCACGACGGGGGCCTTGCGGCAAGCCCCCACCCCGGCGATATCCTGGAAATGCGGGAGGGGACGGTCGTCAGCGCCGGCGCTGGATCATCTCGGAGAGTGCTTTCGCATCGTGCGGCGCGTGGCCCCGCGCGTCGTTGTCGAAGTACACGAAGGCGTCTCTGCGGATCCCGTCCGTGCTGATCGTCGTCCAGTCGGTTATCCGATCGGCCCAGTCGCTGAGCTGCTTCGGTGTGTAGCGGCTGTGATAGAGCTCTTCCGCGCCGTGAAGTCGCACGTACACGAAATCGGCTGTGACCGCGTCGAAGCGCGGCCATCGACCTGCGGTGTCCGCGATCGTCAGTGCCACCCCGTGATCGTGCAGCAGGCGCGTGCACCGCTCGTCGTCGAACGTCGCGGACCGGGGCTCCAGCGCATAGCGCAGGGGCTGATCTTCCTCCGCGTCGAGCCAGGCGCGCCCGTCCAGGCGTTCGTCGTGGCGCCGCGCGATCTCAGCTGCCTCGCCGGTCGTGCGGGGGAGCGACGTCAGGAACCGGTCCAGGACGTCCGGATCGAACCGCTGCCGTTCCGGCAGCTGCCACAGGATGGGCCCGAGCTGCGCGCCGAGCGCGAGCACACCCGAGGCGAAGAAGTTCGCGAGGGCCTGCTCGACGTTCTCGAGACGCAGCATGTGCGAGATGTAGCGAGATCCCTTGACCGCGAACACGAACTCCGGCGGGACACTGTCGCGCCAGCGCCGGTAGCTCTCGGGGCGCTGGAGCGAGTAGAACGAGCCGTTGAGTTCCACGGTGGAGAACTGCTCTCCGATATACGCGAGCTCCCGTCGCTGTGGAAGGCCCTCGGGGTAGAAATCTCCCCGCCAGCGTGCGTAGCGCCATCCGGACACGCCGACCCGTGTCGTGCCGAGGGCGGACTTCTCGCTCGAATGAGCCAGGTGCATGCGGACACGATAGAGCTGCGGCATGTCGGCAGCCAGCGCGTTGACCGGAGGGGCGCTGCGCGCTAGCCGGCACAGGGCGATGCGCCGTGAGCGATGAGGAGTCCAGCGGGTCCTGGCGGAGGTATGCCCTCCCGACAGGCCCCGCCCCAGACGGTGTCGTCGAGAGGGCCACCGCCCTTCCCGGACGGTTGGGGAGGCGGCGAAGATATCGCTGCACTCATCGGCTGATCCCCAGACTCAGCCCTTGTAGCCCCCGCTACACATAGCAGAGTACATCGATTTTGTCTTGTCCACCATTTGGGGGACAAAGAAATTTTCGAATCTTCATCGAACAAGACGCCGGTTGTCTTCTCGACGCCACTGCCTAAGGTGGAGACATGGACAGACTGCTCGTTCTCCCGGCTCAGGTCGCGATCCCGCACGGCCACCGAGTCGAGGTGATCGAGCAGAACGATCTGCTCACCGAAGGACCCGTGGTCCTCGCCGTCGTCGAGCTCGACACGGGCATCCGCTATCAACGCTCGGATGAGCTGCGCGGCGATTTCACGCGCTGGATCGGTCGAGTCCTGGAGTGCACGGTGAGGATCGGCGGTGGGGGGCGCACGGTGCTGCGCGTCGATCCGCTCGGACAGGGCTCGGCCGGGGCGAAGGGGGCGCTGTACGGCGCCGATGCCGCCGCGGACGCGGCGAAGGCCGAGGCCGACCGGTGGGGCGGCACGGACCGCCCGCCGGTGGAAGAACCCGAACGGTTCTGGTGAACTCCGCGCGGTGCTCATCAGCGGAAGTCCCGGGATCGATGTGTGAGTCCGGTGCGCAGATCTTCGAAGGCGTCGGCGAGCACGTTCACGACGCCCTCCTCTGAACGCTCCAGGATGCCGCGGATGATGAGCGCCGGCGAGTCGCGGGCCACGCGTCGATAGCGGTTCCACACGCCCGTCGAACAGACGACGTTCACCAGGCCGCTCTCGTCTTCCAGGTTCATGAACGTGATACCGGAGGCTGTCGCCGGTCGCTGACGGTGAGTGACGAGGCCGGCGACCTCGATGCGCCGGCCGGACTCGTGACTCCGCAGATCGACGGCGGTCAGGACGCCCCGCTCGTGCAGCGCCTCGCGGAAGTGGGCCATCGGGTGATCATCGGTCGACACTCCGGTCGCCCAGAGGTCGGCGGAGAGCCGCTCATAGCTGGTCTGATCGGCGAACAGCGGCGGCTGCACGGCGACGGAGGTGCCCGGGAGGAAGCGCGACCGGTCATCGGCCGCCGCGCCCGCGAGCCAGATCGCCTCTCGCCGCTCCAGGCCGAGGCAGGTGAACGCACCGGCGGTGGCGAGAGCCTCCAGCTGTGCGGCGGTGGCATCCGTGCGCCGCACCAGATCGTGCAGGTCGCGGTAGAGGCCGTTCGCCTCGCGCTCGGCGACGATCCTCTCCGCCAGGGCGTCCCCGATCCCGCGGATGCCGCTGAGCCCCAGCCGTACGGCGTAGGCGCCGTCTCTGCGATGGGCCTCCGAGACATCGGGGGCGTCCCTGTCGAAACGGAGCGTCGGCGGCTGCGGGGTGACGAGGCAGTCGTCCAGCCCGGTGGGTCTGCGCACTGCCGGCCCGGCGAGGGGCTCCAGCGTCTCGGTGGCACCCGAGAGATGCAGATCGGGACGACGGACCTCGACGCCGTGCCGCCGGGCGTCCGCGGTCAGCGTCGAGCCGGAGTAGAAGCCCATCGGCTGCGAGCGCAGGAGCCCGGCGAGGAACGCCGCGGGGTAGTGCAGCTTCAGCCAGGAGCTGGCATAGACGAGAAGAGCGAACGACAGCGAATGGGACTCCGCGAAACCGAAGTTCGAGAACGCCTGGATCTGCGCGTAGATGCGATCCGAGGCCTCGGTGTCGAGCCCGCGCCTGACCATCCCCGCGTACAGCTTCTCCCGCACCCGCTCGATCTTCTCCAGCCCGCGCTTGGAGCCCATGGCCCGACGCAGCAGATCGGCCTCATCGGCCGTGCAGTCGCCGACCGCCGTGGCCATCTGGATGAGCTGCTCCTGGAAGATCGGAACCCCCAGGGTGCGCTTGAGGATCGGTTCGAGATCGCTGTGCGGGTAGGGGATGGGGAAGTCCACCGGTTCCTCGCCTCGGAGGGCTCGCTCCCTGTTCTCCTCGTCGATGCGGTCCTTCGCCATCTTGCGTCGGACGAACGGATGCACGGCCCCGCCCTGGATGGGACCGGGGCGGATGAGGGCGATCTGGATGGTGAGGTCGTAGAAGCTGCGCGGCTGCAGGCGGGGGAGCAGACCGATCTGCGCGCGGGACTCGACCTGGAACACCCCGATCGAATCGGCACGGCAGAGCATGTCGTAGACGGCGCGCTCCTCTTTGGGAAGCGTCTCGAGCGTCCATTCCTCGCCGGTCGCCTCGCGGATCATGTCGAAGCAGTGCTGGAGCGCGGCGAGCATCCCCAGGCCCAGCAGATCGAACTTCACCAGCCCCATGAAGGCGGCATCGTCCTTGTCCCACTGGATCACGGTGCGGTTCTCCATGCGGGCATGCTCGACGGGCACGACCTCGCCGACCGGACGCGCCGTGAGCACCATGCCACCGGAGTGGATGCCGAGGTGGCGCGGCGCCTTCAGCAGCTCGCCCGCGTAGGCGAGCACGTTCTCGGGGATGTCGTGCCCCTCGGACGCCTCGAGACCCGTGCTCCAGCCGTCGACCTGTCGGGACCAGGCATCCTGCTGGCCAGGGGAGTGGCCCAGAGCCCTGGCCATGTCTCGCACGGCGTTCTTCGGGCGGTACTGGATGACATTCGCCACCTGTGCCGCGCGCTCCCTGCCGTACTCGCCGTACACCCACTGGATGATCTCCTCCCGGCGACGGGAGTCGAAGTCCACATCGATGTCGGGCTCCTCGGTGCGGGTGGTGGCGAGGAACCGCTCGAAGGGGAGGCCGTAGAGGATGGGGTCGACGGCGGTGATGCCCAGCAGGTAGCAGACCGCGCTCGCCGCGGCGGATCCCCGCCCCTGGCAGAGGATGCCGCGCCGTTTCGCCTCCGAGACGATGCCGTGCACGATGAGGAAGTAGCCGGGGAAGTCCTTCTCCTCGATGACGTCGAGCTCCCGCTCGATCCGGCGGTGCCCGTCGTCGTTCAGCCGTGGATACTTCGACGGCACGGCCTCCCACACCAGCTGCCGCAGCCAGCTCATCGGCGTGTGCCCCTCGGGCACCTTCTGCTTCGGCAGAGCCGGGCGCGCGAGCCGCAACGGAAAGGCGGATGCCGCAGCCAGCTCGAGGCCGTACGAGATCGCGCCCGGGTATCGCTGGAAGCGCGCCGACATCTCCGCTCCGCTGCGCAGGTGCGCGCCGCCGTGTGCGGGGAGCCAGCCGTCTAGCTCGTCCATGCTGCGCACTGCCCGCACTGCGGCCACCGCCTCGGCGAGCGGCGCCTGCGCGGGACTGGCGTAGTGCACGTTGTTCGTCGCCACCACGGGCAGCCGCATCCGCCGGGCGAGCTCGGCGAGGGTGTCGTTGCGACGGGTGTCCTGCGGATCCCCGTGGTCGAAGAGCTCGACGGCGATGTGGTCGGCACCGAACAGATCGACGAGCTTCCGGAGCGGCGTCGCGGCATCGCCGACCTCGAGCCCCTGACGCACCGCGCCCTTGCGGCATCCGGTCAGGATCGTCCAGTGGCCGCCCGCGCTCGCCGCGAGCTCGTCGAGGTCGTAGACCGGTCGTCCCTTCTCGCCTCCGCGCAGCTGGGCGGTGGTGATCGCCCCGGAGAGACGGTGATAGCCCTCCATCCCGCGGGCGAGCACCAGCAGATGCTCGCCCACGGGGTCGGGGCTGCCCCGCTGCGGGGCGGGAAGGTCGAGGGAGAGCTCTGCGCCGTACACCGTCTGCAGCGGCGTCTTCATGAGTTCGGCCTGATCCGCGAAGCGGGCGGCGCCGTAGAAGCCGTCATGGTCGGTGAGCGCGAGAGCGGTGAGGCCGAGGCGCTCGGCCTCGGCGAGGAGATCTTCCGGGGCGGAGGCGCCGTCGAGGAACGAGTACGAGGAATGCGCGTGCAGCTCGGCATAGGGCACCGCATCGACCGGGCGCGATATCCCGGTGACGGGTGTGCGCTGTCGGCGGCGACTCACCGGTCCGGGGTCGGGCCGCGACGCGGGCGGTTCGATGTTCTGCCGCGGGGGCGGCTCTTCTCCGCTGAGGGTGCGCTCCAGCTCGCTCCAGGTCTGCGGCGGATTGTGCCAGCCCATCAGCGATACCTTCCCTCGACCCACCAGCGCTCGCCGGCACGGAAGACGAGCCAGGCGCGGTCGTGGTCGTCGACGATCTGGAGCCGATGCCCCCGTCTGCCTCCGTCGGGCGTCCAGCGGCGCTCGTGCACGGGCCAGGGGCCGGCCCAGCCCTGCACGTCGACGCCGTCGATGCGGGCGGGCTCGTGGGAGAGGGCTCCGCGTTCGTCGATGCTGATCGAGGACCCGTCGGCGGCGAGCACCCCGATGGGGCGCGGCGGCAGGAAGACCTCGGCGGGGAGGGGATCGGGCAGACTGCCCGGCCATGGGGAACCGGGGTCGCGAGGCGGGACCGGCCGCTCGCCCCAGGGGGTGAGCACCTGACGATCGGCGAGCCAGCGGCCGCCCGCGAGCGCGGCGGTCACCACGCCCTGATGGCCCAGCATCGTCTGCACACGGGACACCGCGTGGTGCAGCCGCTCATCGGTGCCGGATCCGAAGAGGCCGGGCTGGTGGTGGGCGGCATCGTCGACGGCGACCGGGACGATGCGCACCGCCATGATGCCTCCGAACGCGCGAGCCTCGTCGACGGGCTCCTTCGCCGATTCCGCGGCCAGCGCCTCCAGCTGCCAGCGCACACGATCGACGAGGTCGGAGGCGTCGAAGCAGGTCGGATGCAGCCAGGTGCGGGAGAAGACCGCCCCGTTGTCGTCGGTCATGTCGATCCGCACCTCGGTGCAGACGACCGAGGCGTCTCCGAGGGCGAGCAGCACGGCATCCGCCGTCTGCCGCACGGCGAAGGCCACCTGATCGGTTCCGCCCAGCGGCGATTCGAACTCGATGTTCCGCACCAGCTCGGGGTCGGGCGGGCGCGGGGTCAGCGGGCGGGAATCGGCGCCGGAGGCGAGCGCATGCAGACGGGCGCCGTGCTCGCCGAATCGGTCGCGCACGTCGAGCGGGGCGAGCGCGGTGAACTCGCCGAGGGTGCGCACGCCGAGGCGGACGAGGAGCCCGGCGATCTGCTCGTCGCGCAGCACCTGCACGGGGTAGGGCGCGAGGAACTCCTGCGAGCGTCCCGGGGGGACGACGGTGCAGGCGTCGCGGCCCCGGGCGGCGATCTCGGCGGTGAAGGGCCCGTCGGCGACGCCGATGCGCACCTCGGGCAGCCCTGCGTCCGCCAGCACGGCGGCGAGGGCGGCGGCTGCCTCGGCCTCTCCGCCGTGATAGCGGGAGATGCCCCTGGCGCGGAGGATCGCGAGCCCCGGGCGCAGCAGGGTCACGCCGGGGGCGTGCTTCTCGATGAGCTGCAGCACGGGGAGGAATGCGCGTTCGTCGCGGGCGGGGTCGTGCGGGAGCACCCGCAGCGAGGAGAGATGCCCCTGCGCGATACGGCGGCGTTGCCCCGTGCGCACGCCGTGCTCTCTGGCAGAGGCCGTGCAGGCGACGATCGTGTTCGCCTGCACCAGCGCGGTGGGCGGATGCGGGGGAGGCCCGCCCAGAGCGGCGCGCAGCGGCCAGTCCGGGAACCAGAGGACGAGGACGCGGAGGGGAGCGTTCATCCGGCCTCCGCCCAATGCAGGAGCTCCGGCGGAGCGCCGTCGCCGACCACGGACCTGCCGGATGCCGGTCTGCTGGATGGTGCAGGCTCGACGCCGAGCGAGGGCAGCGCGGTGAGCTCCGCCGCCGCTGCCTCGATGGCACCATGACCGCCGGGCAGCTGCACGCGCACGCTCGAGGGCCGGGGGCTGTGCCGGGTCGTGGCGGTCACCGTCACGGTGCAGTCGGAGAGCAGTCCCCAACCCGCGCCGAGGCCGTGCCAGTGCGGGTCGTGGATGCGGATCGTGCCCTCGCTCTGCGGCCACCTCTCTGCCCCGCGCGATCCCGTGGCGGGGTTCTCCGTGACGAGCAGCGTGCATCCGCGGTCGCGCAGACGCGCGCTCAGACGGGAGACGTCGGCGTCACGCGCCCGGGTGCCGGGGTTGACGACGATCAGGGGGACGACCTCGGCCAGAGCGGAGGTCGCCGCGAGCCAGCGCTCGCCGGGCGCGGGCACGAGGATGAGGCGGGCCAGATCGATGCCGAAGGCGGCGGCGGCCTCGACGCCGAGCGTGGGCATGCCGACCACCGCGCACCAGTGCCCTTTCTTCGAGGCCGCACTCAGCAGGGCGAGCACGAGACTCGGCGAGGGGGAGACGGTGTAGGCCGTGCCGGTCTGCAGCCCTTCTTCGGGCAGCAGTGCGGCGAGGAAGGGGTCGAGCGGGAGCAGCGCATGCTCACTGCGGCGCCGCTGCATCCTGCTGATCTCGCGGCGCAGACGCAGCACCTCTCCGGCGCGAGTATCGCTGGTCGGAGAGAGCGCGGTCACCGCATCGAGCCCGATCCCCATGCATCCATCCTCGAAGATATGTACGAATAAATCAAGTGGCACTGATGACGCTAGTTCGTACATCGGACATCCCGAGATCGACCGCGAGGAACGGTTATCCACACCCCGAGCGCACGGCATCCGCGGATCTCCTAACCTGCCGGGATGGATCCCCGGCTCGTGCTCGTCGCCCTCGCGCACGGCGCGCTGGTGGGGGTCGGAGCATGGCTGATCGTGATCGACGTCCGCACGCATCGCCTCCCGAACCGGATCGTTCTGCCGACGCTGGTGGCGCTGCTCGTGCTCGTCGCGATCGACGCCGTCGCCACAGGCGCGAGCGGCCCGATGATCCGCGCCCTGATCGGCATGCTCGTCCTCGGTGGGTTCTACACCCTGCTCCGTCTGATCAGCCGGTCGGGGATGGGCGGCGGCGATGTGAAGCTCGCCGCGGTGATCGGCCTCGTCCTGGGGTGGCACGGCTGGTCGGAGCTGGTGATCGGCGCGGCATCCGCCTTCGTGCTCGGATCCCTGTACGCCCTCGCGCTGATCCTGCTGCGGCGCGCGGACGGCGCGACCCGCATCGCGTTCGGCCCGTGGATGATCGCCGGTGCCGTGATCGGCGTCTTCCTCGGGTGAGGGGCTACGCTGAACGCATGGCACTCGCACGACTTCACGGCGGCCCGCTCGACGGGCAGATCATCCCCCTCGGCGACGCGGACGACAAGCTGATCGTCCCCTACAGCGAGACGCAGGTGGTGTACAACCGCCGCGGCGAGCCCCAGAACACGGGGCCGGAAGACGGTCCCACCGAGATCGACTACTGGTTCGACGAAGCCCTCGAGGACCTCACCCTCAACGATGACGACTGAGCCGTCCCGCACGGTCGAGGTCGAGCGCAAGTACGACGTCGACGTCGAGACGCCGCTTCCGGACTGGAGCGCGGTACCGGGCGTCGATGCGGTGTCGGCCGGGGAGGCCAGGGCGCTGGACGCCCGCTACTTCGACACCGCGGACGGCGCGCTCGCCCGATCCGGGGTCGCGCTCCGACGGCGCACCGGAGGCCCCGACGAGGGCTGGCACGTCAAGGGACCCCGGCAGGGCGACGGACGTCTGGAGCTCGGCTGGCCCCTCGCGGACGGCGACGAGCTCCCCGAGGCCGTCGCCGACACCGTATCCTCCTGGACGACCGAGCCCCTGACTCCACTCGCCCGCATCGAGAACGGCCGCACCGCGTACCTGCTCACCGGCAGCGACGGGGTCGTGGCGGAGTTCGTCGACGACCGCGTGCGCGCGACCGATCTGCGCCGTGGCACACAGCGCGAATGGCGGGAGTGGGAGGTGGAACTCGGCCCGGCGGCACCCGCAGACGAGGACGGCCGCGAGGCGTTCTTCGCCGCCGTCGAACGAGCGGTGCACGCCGCCGGAGGCCGCGACGCCTCTTCCGGTTCCAAGCTCGCTCGCGCCCTCGGCTTCTAGTCGGCTCCGGTGGCGTCCGCAACCCTGTTCCGCGATCGCGCGACCTCTGCTGGAGTGGCACCATGAGCCGACCGCCCGTGCTTCGATCGCTGCAGACGGTCGTCCCCGACACCGTCCTCCGCCAGGACGGCATCCGCGACATCTTCGCGGCCCAGCGCGATCTCGGGCGGCTCGCGCAGCGGATCGTGGCCACCTCGTTCAACGTCTCCGGGATCGACACCCGGCACACGGTGATCGATGAATTCTCACCTGAGAGCGACACGCCCGAACCCCTCTTCTACGACCGCAGGACCGGCGCGCTGCTCGAGCCGGGGACGAAGGCGCGCAACGAGGTGTACGCGCGCGAGGCCGGACGGCTCTTCGTCGATGCGGCTCGGCGTTCGCTCGACGCCGATCCCGACATCGCCGCCGCGGATGTGACGCACGTGATCACGGTCTCCTGCACGGGGTTCCACGCGCCGGGCCCGGACTACGAGATCGTCCGCGCGCTCGGCCTCTCCGACGGCGTGCAGCGCTATCACCTCGGATTCATGGGCTGCTATGCCTCGATGCCGGCGCTCCGGGCAGCCGCCCAGTTCTGCGCGGCTGATGAGAACGCGGTGGTCCTGATCGTCAGCGTGGAGCTGTGCACGCTGCACCTGCGCTCGTCGGAGGACCCCGACACGATCGTCTCGACGTCTCTGTTCGCCGACGGCGGCGCCGCGGGCATCGTGACAGCACGCGACCTCCCGACCTCGGTCACGGCGCTCCGTCTCGACCGCTTCCACACGGCGGTCGCCCCGGAAGGCGAGTCGTCGATGGCCTGGACGATCGGCGACACCGGATTCGAGATGATCCTCGCCGCGACGGTCCCGCACATCATCGGCGACGCGATCATCGGGGCGCTGCGGCCGCTGTTCGCCCCGGAGAGCGGGCCGGCCGCGGCCTTCGACGACGATGCCGTGGGCGACGCGGTCGAGCACTGGGCGATCCATCCCGGCGGGCGCAGCATCCTCGACCGCATCCAGGAGAAGCTGCACCTCAGCGACTCGCAACTGCGTCCGGCCAGAGAGGTCCTGCGCGAGAACGGCAACATGTCGAGCGCGACCGTGCTCTTCGTGTTGAAGAGGATCCTCGACGAGGAAGGCGTCAGGCCGGGGGAGCGCGTCTCGGCGATGGCCTTCGGTCCGGGGCTGACGGCGGAGAGCGCGCTGATGACCGTCGTGGCGCCGGTCGCGCCGTGACCGCCCGACTCTCGACGCGCGACCTCGCCGTCCGGGAGCTGATGGACGACCCGGATTGCGACCGGCGGATGCTGGAGCGCACCTACCACCGCTTCGCCGCGGTGAATGCCGTCGTGTCACGGCCCGGGGCGATCTACCGCCGCGACATCCGTCCGCGCGCAGAGGCCGGGCGGCCGTTGCGGATCCTCGACATCGGCGCCGGCGGAGGCGATCTCTGCCGTCTCATCGCGCGTCGGATGCGCCGTGATCGGCACGCGGCCGACATCACCGCCCTCGACGCCGACGAGCGGGCGATCTCCTGGGCGTCGGCCCACGACGAGGGCGCCGGGGTGCGCTACATGCATGCGACCACGCAGGAGCTCGTCGCGGCAGGCGAGCAGTTCGACGTCATCGTGTCCAACCACGTCCTCCATCACCTCACCGATGCGGAGCTGCAGGCGGTGCTCGCCGACTCCCGGCGGCTGCTGGCTCCCGGAGGCCTGATCGTCCATCACGACATCGCCCGTGCTCGTGCGGCTTACGCCCTGTTCTCGATCGCGACCGCGCTGCTGGCGTGGAATCTGCTCGCCGGCTCGTTCATCCGTGTCGACGGTCTGATCAGCATCCGCCGTTCCTATACGGTCGCAGAGATCTCCGCGGCGGCACCGGAGGGGTGGGTCGCCCGACGCCGCTTTCCGTTCCGGATCGAACTGCGCGGACAGGACTGACCGCGACCGCGCCGTCGACGCACGAGGGCCCGGATGCGGAATCGCACCCGGGCCCTCGTCGCGGTGATCGCGTCAGAAGTTGATCATGTGACCGGCGAGGCCGTGGAAGCCCTCTTGCAGGGCCTCCGACAGCGTCGGGTGCGTGTGCACGTTGCGGGCCAGCTCGAGAGCCGTGAGGTCCCACTTCTGCGCGAGCGTCAGCTCGGGGAGGAGCTCCGCCACATCCGGACCGATCATGTGGGCGCCGATGAGCTCGAGGTGCTCGGCGTCGGCGATGAGCTTCACGAAGCCGACGGGCTCGCCGAGACCGTGAGCTTTGCCGTTGGCCATGAACGGGAAGCTGACGACCTTGATGTCGCGGCCCTCGTCCTTGGCCTGCTGCTCGGTGAGACCGAACGACGCGACCTGCGGCGAGCAGAACGTCGCGCGCGGCATCATGCGGTAGTCGCCGAGAGTCATGGTCTCTGCCTTGCCGATGGTCTCGGCGGCGACGACGCCCTGCGCCTCCGCCACGTGCGCGAGCTGCAGCTTGGCGGTGACATCGCCGATCGCGTAGATGCCCTCGACGTTCGTGCGCATGTGGTCGTCGATGTCGATCGCACCGCGCTCGGTGAGCTTGACGCCGGTCGCGTCGAGGCCGAAGCCCTCGGTGTTGGGGGCGAAGCCGACCGACATGAGCACCTTGTCGGCCTCGATCGACGCCTGCTGGCCGTCCTTGCCCGTGTACGTGACCGTGACGGACGAGCCGTTGTCGACGACGGTCTCGACCTTGGTCGAGGTGAGGATGTCGACGCCGTAGTTCTTGTACTGCTTCGTGATCTCCTTCGACACGTCGGCATCCTCGTTGGGGAGGGCGCGGTCGAGGAACTCGATGATGGTGACCTTCACGCCGTAGTTCGTCATCACGTAGGCGAACTCCATGCCGATGGCGCCGGCGCCGACGATGACGATCGACGTGGGCAGCTCGCGGCTGAGGATCTGCTCCTCGTACGTGACGATGTTCTCGCTCAGCTCGACACCCGGGAGCAGGCGCACCCGCGAGCCGGTGGCGATGATCGCGTTGTCGAACGTGACCTCTTCGGTGGAACCGTCGGCCTTCGCGACCGAGATCGCCTTCGGGCCGGTGAAGGTGCCGCGGCCGTCGTACTCGGTCACCTTGTTCTTCTTCATCAGGAAGTGGATGCCCTTGACGCGGCCGTCGGCGACCACGCGGCTGCGGTCGAAGGCCTTGCCGTAGTCGATCGTGAACTCACCGGAGATGCCGAAGAAGTCGGCCTTGTGGTTCAGGGTGTGAGCCAGCTCCGCATTCTTGAGGAGCGCCTTGGAGGGGATGCAGCCCACGTTGAGGCAGACACCGCCCCAGTACTTCTCTTCGATGATGGCCGTGGAGAGGCCGAGCTGTGCGCTGCGGACAGCGGCGACGTATCCACCAGGACCGGCACCGAGGATGACGACATCGTAATGGGGCATGAGTTAAGCCTATCGCTCCGAGGAGGCGTCGGAACCGGCCTCGGCGCCGCCTCGGCGACCGCGCACCGACAGCCAGACGGCGACCCCGACGGCGACCAGGATCCCGACGATCGAGATCACCCAGATCCAGGCGGTGGAGCCGGACTCCTCGGTCGCGTCGGGCGTCGACGTGATCGTCGCCTCGGGCGTCGCGGACGCCTCTTCGCTGGGTGCCGCACTGGTCGGCGCCGCGCTGGGCTGCTCGGAGGGAGCGGCCTCGGAGCCGGTCGTCACGGTGAAGTAGTACTCGTCGGACGTCGGGTGTCCGTCGCTCGAGACGACCTTCCAGATCACGTGGTACTGCCCCGCGGGGGCGGAGGAGACGAGCGGCTGCGTCACCACGGCGCCGTCGACCGCCGCCGGACCGTCGGTCACGGTGTTGCCGTCGGGATCCGTCACCACCACTTCGGTCGCTCCCTCGCCCTCGATGAGCTTGGCGCTGAAGGTGAGCGTCAGCTCGGCAGGAAGCACCTCGACCTCGCTGTCGGCCGCCGGCGACGACGAGACGAGCGCGTCGTGGGCGGATGCCGAGAGCGGGGACAGGAGTACGAGGAAGGCCGCGAGAAGTGCAGCGGCGAGGGCGACGGGCGCGGCGGAGCGGCGCAGGGCTGTGGTCTTCACAGGTTCAGCCTAGGAATCGCCGGTATGTGACGGCTGAGTGTGAACGCGGCCTCCCGCGAGCCCCTCGGCATCCGTTAGTCTGGACAACCAGGAGGGCACAGTGACTGACAGCGACAGCCGACCGGCCGGAGAAGCCGCGATCCACCGCTCTGGCGAGCAGAGACACGACGTGACGCAGACGTTCGGACACGATTCGGACCTGTCGTTCGTGCCGTTCGGCGTGGAGCTCACCGATGTCGAGCAGACCGCGATCGCGGCGCTGCCGACGGGATCGGCTCTGCTGCTGGTCCGCTCCGGCGCTCTCGCCGGCGCCCGGTATCTCCTCGACACCGACGTGACGACCGTGGGTCGTCACCCCGAGGCCGACATCTTCTTCGACGACGTGACCGTGTCGCGTCGTCATGCCGAGATCACCCGCACCGGCACGACGTTCGAGATCATCGACCAGCGGTCGCTCAACGGCACCTACGTCAACGGCGAGCGCGTCGACCGCAGCACGCTGGTCGACGGCTCCGAGCTGCGCGTCGGCAAGTTCCGTCTGAACTTCTTCGCATCGCCCCACGATCGCCAGGCGGCGAACGCCTGATGGCGGCCATTCCCGCCCGCGAACGCTCAGCGTCCGCGGGCCTGCTGAGTATCGGTCAGGTGCTCGCGCGTCTCACTCCGGAGTTCCCCGACCTGACCTCCAGCAAGCTGCGATTCCTCGAGGTGCAGGGCATCGTCAGTCCCTCGCGAACCGAGTCCGGCTACCGCAAGTTCTCCGCGGCCGACATCGAACGGCTCCGTCTCGGCCTCACCCTGCAAAGGGATCACTACCTTCCGCTGAGCGTCATCCGCGAGCAGCTCGACGACGCGGCGGGAGAGACATCGCTCGCGCCGCCTCCGTCGATCACGCCGACCCCGCGCCGCTACCGGCGCGCCGAGCTCCTCGCGGCCGCCGGAGCAGGACCCCAGCTGCTGAACGACGCCATCAGCACCGGCGTCATCACCGCGCAGGAGAACTACCCCGAGGCGACGGTCACGCTGCTGCGCGGCCTCGTCGCGCTGGACCGTCACGGCATCGAGCCGCGACACCTGCGCTCGCTGCGCCAGGGAGCCGAGCGCGAGGTCGCGCTCATCGAATCGGCGATGTCGTCGCTGCTGCGTCGGACCGATGCCGCGTCGCGCGCGAAGGCGAGCGAACTGGCACCCGAGCTGGCGTCGAAGATCGACGAAGTGCGCACGCTCTTCGTCAAGGACGCGCTGTCGCGGGCGCTTTCGTAACGAACTGATTGCGACACACCTTCGGTGTCCCACGGATGTCATTGCCGGTGCCCGAGCACTGCTCTACCGTGGAGATAACCGTTCCAGGGAGGATTTCAGATGAATGCGGATGAGCTCACAGGCGACCCGCGGTTCGTACCCGAACTCCTCTTCACGGACGGTCTCCCGGCCATGGATGACGAGGTCGGCTACCGCGGCGCAGTCGCCGCTCGTGCCGCCGGCATCACCTACCGTCAGCTGGACTACTGGGCACGCACTGAGCTGGTCGAGCCCACCGTCCGCGGCGCGAGCGGCTCCGGTTCGCAGCGGCTCTACGGCTTCCGCGACATCCTGGTCCTGAAGCTCGTCAAGAGCCTGCTCGACACCGGCATCTCGCTGCAGCAGATCCGCACGGCGGTCGAAGAGCTGCGTCGCGCCGGCATCCGTGATCTGGCCGGCACCACGCTGATGAGCGACGGCGCCTCCGTGTACCTGTGCACGTCGAACGACGAGGTCATCGACCTCGTCAGCCGCGGCCAGGGCGTGTTCGGCATCGCCGTCGGCAAGGTGCTCCGCGAGGTGGAGTCGACGCTCGTCGCGTTCGACCCGACCGCGCCGGACCCCGTCGACGAGCTCTCGGCGCGCCGCTCGAAGCGCTCCGCCTGATCCTTCACATCTCACGAGAAACGGCCACCCTCCGGAGAGGGTGGCCGTTTCTGTGAGACGGAGCGTCAGACCGTCTCGGGAAGCGCGATGCGCCCGGTGCGGATGATCCGGTCGAGCAGCTGATCGAAGTCGGCGGCGAGCTCCTGCGCGGAGTCTCCCGGCCAGATGTGCAGCGGCTTCGCGGCGCCCTGCGCCTGCTGCAGCGAGGTCCGCTCCGGCAGCTGCGGCGCGAGCACGAGAGGCCCGAACATGTCGCGGAGCTCCTTGATGCGGAACTGGTGCTCGATGGACTGCGGACGCACGCGGTTCACGACGATGCCGAGCGGCTGCAGACGAGGGGAGAGACCGCGGCGGATCTCCTCGATCGCACGCAGGGCGCGGTCGGCCGCGGCGACGGAGAAGAGTCCCGGCTCGGTGACGACCATGACGCGGTCGCTCGCGGCCCAGGCTGTGCGGGTGAGGGCGTTCAGCGAGGGCGCGCAGTCGATGAGCACGAGGTCGTAGTCCGCCTCGACGGCCGCGAGGGCCTCTTCGAGCTTCCACACGTCGCGCACGCTCGGGTGCGGACCGTCGAAGTTGATGGCGGACGGGCTCCCGATGAGCACATCGATCGTGCCGGGATGCACCTTCGCCCAGCCGCTGGAGGTGATCGCCTGACGGACGACCTTCTCCTTCGGGTTCGCCAGGACATCGGCGATGTTGAGTCGTCCGGCCACCTGGATGTCCATCCCGGTGGAGACGTCGGACTGCGGGTCGAGGTCGACGACGAGAGTCCGGACTCCCCGAGCGAAAGCCGCTGAGGCCAGCCCGAGTGTCACGGTCGTCTTGCCGACGCCCCCCTTGAGAGAGCTGACGCTGAGTACGTGCACGGAGACCACGTTACCTTCCCCTAGGCTGAGGGGACACTCAGCCCCGCCCCTGCACGCCGAAAACGCCGTGCATCGAGCTCTCAGAGGTGTGTATGTTCCAGAAGATCCTTGTGGCCAACCGCGGCGAGATCGCGATCCGGGCCTTCCGAGCGGCGTACGAGGTGGGGGCGCGCACGGTCGCGGTGTTCCCGCATGAGGACCGCGGATCCGTCCATCGGCTCAAGGCGGACGAGGCCTACGAGATCGGCGAACGCGGTCACCCCGTCCGCGCCTACCTGAACGTCGACGAGATCATCCGCGTCGCGCTCGAAGCGGGTGCGGATGCGATCTACCCCGGCTACGGCTTCCTCTCGGAGAATCCGGAGCTCGCGGAGAAGGCGGCGGCGAACGGCATCGTCTTCATCGGTCCGCCGGCGAACGTGCTGGAGATGGCAGGGAACAAGGTCGAGGCGAAGCGCCACGCGATCGAGGCCGGAGTGCCCGTGCTGCGGTCGACGGAGGCATCGGACGACGTCGACGAACTGGTCGCCCAGGCGGACGACATCGGCTTCCCGCTGTTCGCGAAGGCCGTGGCCGGCGGCGGCGGCCGCGGCATGCGGCGCGTCGAGACCCCCGGCGACCTCGCGCCGGCGCTGGCCGAGGCGATGCGCGAGGCCGCGAGTGCCTTCGGAGACGCGCGGATGTTCCTCGAGCAGGCGGTCGTGCGCCCCCGGCACATCGAGGTGCAGATCCTCGCCGACAAGACCGGCGAGACCGTGCACCTCTTCGAACGCGACTGCTCGGTGCAGCGGCGTCACCAGAAGGTGGTGGAGATCGCTCCGGCGCCGAACCTCGACGACGGCATCCGTACCGCCCTGCATGGCTACGCGGTCGCCTTCGCCCGTTCGATCGGCTACGAGAACGCCGGAACCGTGGAGTTCCTGCTCGAGACCGCGGGGGAGCGCACGGGCGAGGTCGTGTTCATCGAGATGAACCCGCGCATCCAGGTCGAGCACACGGTGACCGAGGAGGTCACCGACGTCGACCTCGTGCAGAGCCAGATGCGGATCGCGGCGGGCCAGACGCTCGCCGAGCTGGGACTCCAGCAGCAGAACCTGCACCTGCGCGGAGCGGCGCTGCAGTGCCGCATCACCACGGAGGACCCGACACAGGGCTTCCGCCCCGACACGGGCAAGATCACGACCTACCGCTCTCCCGGCGGCGCCGGCATCCGTCTCGACGGCGGCACCGTGCATCAGGGTGCGCAGATCAGCCCCCACTTCGATTCCATGCTCGCGAAGCTGACGTGCCGTGGCCGGGACTTCCCCGCGGCGGTCGCCCGCGCCCGGCGTGCCCTGGCCGAGTTCCGCATCCGCGGCGTCTCGACGAACATCCCGTTCCTGCAGGCGCTGCTCGACGACGACGCGTTCATCGCCGGAGACGTCAGCACCTCCTTCATCGACGAGCGTCCCGAGCTGCTGCGCGGTCGTGCCTCGAAGGACCGCGGAACGAGACTGCTGAACTGGCTTGTCGACGTCACCGTCAACAAGCCCAACGGTGCGCACCCCGGTGTCGTCGACCCCGTCACGAAGCTCCCGGCCGTCGACCTCTCGTCCGAGCCGGTCGCGGGCTCGCGTCAGCGTCTGCTCGAACTCGGGCCGGAGGGCTTCGCCCGGAGCCTGCGCGAGCAGACGGCGCTGGCGATCACCGACACCACCTTCCGCGACGCCCACCAGTCGCTGCTCGCGACCCGGGTCCGCACCAAGGACCTCGTCGCCGCGGCTCCGTACCTCGCGCGCCTCACACCCGGACTGCTCTCGGTCGAGGCGTGGGGCGGAGCGACCTACGACGTCGCGCTGCGGTTCCTCGGCGAAGACCCGTGGGAGCGCCTGGACAAGCTGCGCGCCGCGCTGCCGAACGTGGCGATCCAGATGCTGCTGCGCGGGCGGAACACGGTCGGCTACACGCCGTACCCGACGGCTGTCACCGAGGCCTTCGTCTCCGAGGCGGCCGCGAGCGGCGTCGACATCTTCCGGATCTTCGACGCCCTGAACGACGTCGAGCAGATGCGCCCGGCGATCGAGGCCGTGCGCAAGACCGGCACCGCAGTCGCCGAGGTCGCCCTCTGCTACACCGGCGACCTCCTCGACCCGGCCGAGAACCTCTACACGCTCGACTACTACCTGGGGCTCGCCGACCAGATCGTCGCCGCGGGTGCTCACATCATCGCGATCAAGGACATGGCGGGTCTTCTCCGTCCCGCCGCCGCGGCGAAGCTGGTCGCGGCGCTGCGCGAGCGGTTCGACCTCCCCGTCCACCTGCACACGCATGACACGCCCGGCGGCCAGCTCGCGACGCTGCTCGCCGCCAGTGCGGTCGGAGTGGATGCCGTGGATGCCGCGTCGGCGCCGCTGTCGGGCACCACGAGCCAGCCGTCGCTGTCGTCGCTCGTCGCCGCGCTCGCGCACACCGACCGCGACAGCGGCATCGACCTCGCCGCGGTGTCCGACCTCGAGCCGTACTGGGAGGCGGTGCGCCGGCAGTACGCGCCGTTCGAGTCCGGGCTTCCCGGGCCCACGGGACGCGTGTACCACCACGAGATCCCGGGCGGGCAGCTGTCGAACCTCCGCCAGCAGGCGAAGGCGCTCGGCCTCGCGAACGACTTCGAGCTCATCGAGGACATGTACGCCGCCGCCGACCGCATCCTCGGCCGTGTGCCGAAGGTGACGCCGTCGTCGAAGGTCGTCGGCGACCTCGCTCTGCATCTGGCCGCGGTGAAGGCCGATCCCGCGGACTTCGAGGCCAATCCGGAGAAGTACGACGTGCCGGACTCGGTCGTCGGATTCATGGCCGGCGAACTCGGCGACCTTCCCGGGGGATGGCCGGAGCCGTTCCGCACGAAGGTGCTCGCCGGGCGCTCGGTGCGCCTCGGTCTCACCGAGATCTCGGCGGAGGACGAGGCCGCCCTCGCAGGAACCAGCGCGGAGCGCCGCGCGCGTCTCAACGCGCTGCTGTTCCCCGCGCCGACCAAGGAGTACCTCGAGCGGCGCGAGCTGTTCGGCGACCTCTCGGTGCTCGACACCAGCGACTACCTCTTCGGGCTCGTGCAGGGTCAGGAGCACCGCATCGAGATCGATCGCGGCGTGCAGCTCTTCATCGGTCTCGAGGCCATCGGCGACGCGGATGACAAGGGCATGCGCACCGTGATGACGACCCTCAACGGGCAGCTCCGTCCGGTCTTCGTGCGAGACAGATCGGTCGCGGTGGATGCGCATCAGATCGAGAAGGCCGACACCTCCATTCCCGGTCAGGTCGCCGCGCCGTTCTCCGGTGTCGTGACGCTGAAGGCCGAGGTCGGAGCCGCCGTGCGAGCGGGAGAACCGATCGCATCGATCGAGGCGATGAAGATGGAAGCCGCCATCACGGCTCCTGTCGACGGCGTGATCGAGCGTCATGCGATCGGCGAGACGCAGCAGGTGGATGCCGGGGATCTTTTGGTCGTGATCCGTCCCGCACACTAATCTTGTGCGGGCGAGGGCCGCGCACGTGTGCGCACCCGAGGCTCGCGCAGGCTTGGAGTGACATCGTGACCCCGAAGAACAGCACAGACCCTGAAGAGAACCCGCTCGGAGTGCTCGATGACGCCGCGTCCGTGGACACGGCCGTCATCGGCATTCTCGGCGGGACGGCGCAGGTGAGCGTCACGTTGCCGAAGGACGATGACGACGACCTCGACGACGATGCCGTCGTCGACGGAGAGGTCGTCGGCGACCTCGTCATCGATGAGCTTCCGGTGGCTCCGGAAAGGACGCCGGTCTCTGCGTCCGCGCCGCGGGCCGTGCTGAAGGCGCCGGTCTCGTCGAAGGCCAAGCCTGGCGCGTCCGACTCGCCGAGCAAGGAGCCCGGCATCGTCATCGGTCCCATCGTGATCGACGAGCCGGAGCCGATCGCCCCTGCTGCCGAGGAGGCAGCGCCCGAGGAGATCGTTCACGTGGCGGAGCTGGAGCCCGAGCCCGACGACGAGGCCGCGGAGTCCGAAGCGATCGCCGAGGTCGAGGTCGACGCGGAGGCTGAGCCGGAGCCCGAGCCCGAGCCCGAGCCTGAACGTGAGGTTGAACCTGAACCTGAACCTGAACCTGAACCAGTGCCCGAGCCCGAGCCCGAGCCGGTGCCCGAGCTGAAGACCGAATCGGCGGCCGTGGCCGACGAGGATGCCGTCGCGACGCACGCCGAGGAAGCCGCCGTGGCGGCGAGGTTCCTGGCGCGGGCGACCGCCGACCCCGTCGCGGCTCCCGTCGCGTCAGCTGCTGTGCGCCCGTCCGCCGTGAAGGAGACCCCCGCCGTGTCCACCCCCGACGAGAAGTCCGTCGTCCCGCAGCCCACCCGGGCTTCCGCCCGCACCGACGTCACCCTGACCTCCAAGCGACTCGACGAACTGGGGGAGTCCTCGCGCGAATCCGCCGATCTGCTCACGGCGGATCGGCTGCTCGACCCCCATCGCCTCACCAAGCCCGAACCGGAAGGAGCCTGGAGCCACTTCCTGTACGCGGTGTCCGGCCGCCGCATCAATATCGGCGACGGCCGCCGCGCCCGCGAGCGCAAGGCGCTGTCGGCGCGGATCGCGGCACCTCTCTCCGGAGGGGCGCGCTTCGTCCCGATCCTCTCCCGCAAGGGGGGCGTCGGCAAGACGACGATCACGGCCCTCCTCGGAATGGCCCTGGCCGATGCGCGCGAGGATCGTGTGATCGCCGTCGACGCCAACCCCGATCGCGGCACCCTGGCCGAGCGCATCGTCCGGCCGCACCACAACAAGTCCGTCCGGGACTTGGTGCGGATCCACGACGACGTCCGCGGTTACCACGACATCTCGGCCATCGTGGCTCGCGATGCCACCCGCCTCGACGTGCTCGCATCCGACGCCGATCCCCGCATCGCGGAGGCGTTCAGCGACAGCGACTACCGCGACGTCGCCGGTGTCGCCGCGCATTACTACTCGCTCGTGCTGACCGACACCGGCACGGGCATCGTGCATTCCGTGATGTCGGCGACGCTCGATCTCGCGGACCAGATCGTCATCGTGTCGGGGCTGAGCGTCGACGAGGCGCGTCTGGCGTCGGAGACGCTGACCTGGCTCGAGACGAACGGCTACGCCGAGCAGGCGCGCGAGGCGATCGTCGTGCTGAACCAGTCGACCCCCGGCGCGCCGCTCGTGCGCCTGAACGAGCTGCAGACGCATTTCGCCACCCGCGCCAAGAGCGTGATCCGCATGCCGTACGACCCGCAGATCGCCGGGGGAGGCACCATCGTGTTCGCGAACCTGCTGCCCGAGACCCGGATCGCCGCGCGTCAGCTCGCCGCACTGCTGGTCGAGGGCCTCCGGGCGAAGGCCGCCTGATGACGGTTCGCGAGATCCGCATCTTCGGCGACCCCGTCCTCCGCACCGTGTGCGCCCCGATCGAGCACATCGACGACGGCGTGCGCGCGCTGGTGGCCGACCTCGTCGAGACCGTGGAGCTTCCGGGTCGCGCCGGCGTGGCCGCCCCGCAGATCGGCGTGGCGGTGCGTGCCTTCAGCTACAACATCGACGGCGACATCGGGTATGTGCTCAACCCCGTGCTCACCGAGGTCAAGGGCGAGCCCGTGCCGACCGGCGAGGGCTGCCTGTCGGTGCCCGGTCTCTGGCACGACGCCCAGCGTCATCCGTGGGCGCGCGTGGAGGGGATCGATCTCGACGGGAACCCCGTGGTGCTCGAAGGAGAGGGGCTTCTCGCGCAGGCCCTCCAGCATGAGACGGACCATCTCGACGGGAAGCTGTTCCTCTCGCGTCTCGATCCGGACACGCGCAAGCAGGCGATGCGCGAGGTGCGGGAGAGCGACTGGTTCTGACGCTCCCGTGATCGCCGAGCGGCCCCTTTCTCGACGAACGGCCCCCTTGCGCAGGTGCGCGAGGGGGCCGTTCGCATCGAAGGGGCTGATTCGACCGCCGGGTCAACCGCCGATCGCGACGTTCGTCGTGGAGACGGGCTCGTCGTAGATCGCGGAGACCTCGTCGGCGAAGTCGTTCATGATGACGTTGCGCTTGATGGAGAGCTTCGGCGTCAGGTGGCCGGACGCCTCCGTCCACTCCGAGTCGAGGATCGTGAACTTGCGGATCGACTCGGCGCGCGACACCCGGGAGTTGGCGCCGTCGACCGCTCGCTGCACCTCGGCGCGCACGGCCTCGTTGCGCGAAGCGTCCTGCAGCGTCATCTTCGCGTCGAGACCGTTGTTCGCCAGCCAGGTCGGGAGCATCTCGGGGTCGAGCGTGACCAGGGCGGAGATGAACGGGCGCTGATCACCGACGACGACGACCTGGCCGATGATCGGGTTCGCTCGGATCGGGTCCTCGAGTGCGGCCGGTGCGACGTTCTTGCCTCCCGCCGTGACGATGATCTCCTTCTTGCGGCCGGTGATCGTGAGGAAGCCCTCGGAGTCGAAGCTGCCGATGTCGCCGGTGCGGAACCAGCCGCCGTCGCTGAAGGCCTCGGCCGTGGCCTCCGGGTTGTTCCAGTACTCCTTGAACACGTTGACGCCGCGGACCTCGATCTCGCCGTCTTCTCCGAGACGCACACCGACACCGGGGAGTGCGGGGCCGACGGTGCCGATCTTGGACTTGTCCGCCAGGTTCACCGTGGCGGGCGCGGTCGTCTCGGTGAGGCCGTAGCCCTCGAGGATCACGACGCCGAGGCTGTGGAAGAAGTGTCCGAGGCGCGGGCCCAGGGGAGCGGAGCCCGACACGGCGTAGACGACGTTGCCGCCCATCGCCTCACGGAGCTTGCTGTAGACGAGCTTGTTGAAGAGGGCGAACTTGAGCTTCATCCCGAACGGGATCTTCTTGCCCTCTTCGAGCAGCTTCGAGTGCTCGATGGCCACGTCCGCGGCGGCACGGAAGATCTTGCCCTTCCCGCCGGCCTCGGCCTTCTGCTCGGCGGAGTTGTAGACCTTCTCGAACACGCGGGGGACCGCGAGGAGGAAGGTCGGCTTGAACGAGCCGAGCGCAGGCAGCAGCTGGCGCGTGTCGGGCTGGTGACCCGTGCGCACTCCCGCGTGGATGTCGAGGATCGAGATGAACCGCGCGAACACGTGCGCCGTCGTGATGAACAGGAGCGTCGATGCGCCGGGCGTCTGCACGACCGCATCGAGCGCCTTCGCGGAGTTGCGGGTGAGCTCGACGAAGTTGCTGTGCGTGAGGACGCAGCCCTTGGGGCGTCCCGTGGAGCCGGAGGTGTAGATGAGCGTCGCGATGTCGGAGCCGACGGCCAGGTTGCGGCGACGCTCGATCTCGTCATCGGTGACCGAGGCGCCCTGTGCGGTGAGCGCGTCGATCGCGCCGAGGTGCAGCTGCCAGACCTCACGGATGAGCGGCAGGTCGCCGCGCACCTCGTCGACGCGAGAGAAGTGCTCCGGCGATTCGACGACGAGGGCGATCGCGCCGGAGTCCTCGAGGATCCACTGGATCTGCGACGGGGAGCTGGTCTCGTAGATCGGCACCATCACGGCGCCGGCGTAGAACAGCGCGAAGTCGACGAGCGTCCATTCGTACGTCGTGCGGGCGAGGAAGCCGACCTTCTCACCGGGCTGGATGCCGGCGGCCGCGAAGCCCTTGGCAAGGGCAATCACGGCCGTCTGGAAGTCGGCGGCGGAGATGTCGCGCCAGCCGTCGCCCTCCGGCACGGAGAACAGCGGACGGTCGGGGGTGGCCTTGACGCGCTGGAACAAGAGGTCCGAGACGTTGGCCTCGGGGTCGGCGGGGACGATCGCGGGGACTTCGAACTGGACCACGGCAGCTCCTTCGGTACCGGTCGGACAGGTGTGTGGTCTTGAGTCTAGGGCATGACACTGAATCGCACTCTGGCTGGAACTGAGTCGCTATCCCGAGGGAGGAACGAGGAACACCCGAGCGGATGCCGGGCGCGGCGCTAGACTTCACCTCGATGTTCTACTGGCTGATGAAGTACGTCGTGATCGGCCCCGTGGTCAAGGCGATCTTCCGCCCCTGGATCGCGGGTCGGAAGAACGTGCCCGCGAACGGGGCGGCGATCCTCGCCAGCAACCATCTCTCGTTCGCGGATTCCGTCTTCCTCCCGCTCGTGATCGACCGACGGATGTCGTTCCTCGCCAAGAGCGACTACTTCACCGGCCGCGGCATCAAGGGCTTCGTGACGAAGTTCTTCATGAGCGCGACGGGCCAGATCCCGATCGATCGATCCGGCGGCAAGGCCTCGGAGGCCTCGCTGAACACCGGACTCCAGGTGCTCGGCGCGGGAGACCTGCTCGGCATCTACCCGGAGGGCACCCGCAGTCCCGACGGCAAGCTCTACCGCGGGCGCACCGGCATCGCGCGGATGGCGCTCGAGGCCAAGGTCCCGGTCGTCCCGGTCGTGATGGTCGACACCGACACCGCGATGCCGATCGGGCAGCGCCTGCCGCGCATCATGCGCGTCGGGATCGTCATCGGCGAACCGCTCGACTTCTCGCGCTACGCCGGGATGGAGAACGACAGGTACATCCTGCGATCGGTCACCGACGAGATCATGGTCGCCCTGCACCGCCTCGGTCAGCAGGAGTACGAGGACGTCTACGCGTCGACCGTGAAGGACCGCCTTCCGTCCCGCGTCACACGGCGCTCGTAGAGCGTCTGGGGTGCACGCCGACCACTAGGCTTGAGGCATGCTCCCGCACCACATCGACGCCCTTGATGCCTGGCGCTCGCTTCCCATCAAGCAGCAGCCGCAGTGGCCGGACGCGGACCGCGTCGCCGACGTCTCCCGTCAGATCGCCACGCTTCCGCCGCTGGTCTTCGCGGGCGAGGTCGACAACCTCCGCGAGCGCCTCGCGCGCGCGGCATCCGGTCAGGCGTTCCTCCTCCAGGGCGGCGACTGCGCCGAGACCTTCGCCGGCGCGACCGCCGAGCAGATCCGCAACCGCATCAAGACGGTGCTGCAGATGGCCGTGGTGCTCACGTACGGCGCCTCGATGCCCGTGGTCAAGATGGGGCGCATGGCCGGCCAGTTCGCCAAGCCGCGCTCGAGCGACAGCGAGACCCGCGGCGACGTGACGCTGCCCGCCTACCGCGGCGACATCGTCAACGGCTACGACTTCACCGAGGGCTCCCGTCAGGCCGACCCCGGTCGTCTGCTGCAGGGGTACCACACGGCGGTCTCCACGCTGAACCTCATCCGCGCCTTCACGCAGGGTGGTTTCGCCGACCTCCGCGAGGTGCACTCGTGGAACAAGGGCTTCGCCCAGAACCCGGCCAACCAGCGCTACGAGCGCATGGCCTCCGAGATCGACCGTGCCATCAAGTTCATGGAGGCCGCAGGCGCGGACTTCGACGAGCTCAAGCGCGTCGAGTTCTTCACCGGCCACGAGGGCCTGCTGATGGACTACGAGCGGCCGATGACGCGTATCGACTCCCGCACGGACACGCCGTACAACACCTCCGCGCACTTCCTGTGGATCGGTGAGCGCACCCGCGACCTCGACGGCGCGCACGTCGACTACTTCTCGAAGATCCGCAACCCCATCGGGGTCAAGCTCGGACCGACGACCACGCCGGAGACCGCGCTCGCGCTGATCGACAAGCTCGACCCGGACCGCGAACCCGGACGCCTGACGTTCATCACCCGCATGGGCGCCGGCAAGATCCGCGACGCTCTGCCGCCGCTGCTCGAGGCCGTGCGCGACTCGGGTGCGCAGCCGCTGTGGGTCACCGACCCGATGCACGGCAACGGCATCACCACGCCGACCGGCTACAAGACGCGGCGCTTCGACGACGTCGTCGACGAGGTGCGCGGCTTCTTCGAGGCCCACCGCGCGGTGGGAACCTTCCCCGGCGGCATCCACGTCGAGCTCACCGGCGACGACGTCACCGAGTGCCTCGGCGGCTCGGAGCACATCGACGAGGCGGCCCTGGCCACCCGCTACGAGAGCCTGTGCGACCCTCGCCTCAACCACATGCAGTCGCTCGAGCTCGCCTTCCTCGTCGCCGAGGAGCTCGAGAAGCGCTGAGTCTCCTGCGCCGCAGCGAACCCGCCCTCACCGTCGATCGGGAGGGCGGGTTCTCTGCATGCGGGCCTCGACGGCCCGGGGGAGCGCTGAGGCGGTCAGCCGGCGGCGAACACGCGCACTTCCGAGCCCCGCACGCGCGACTCACCGGCCCCGGGGTCGGTGCGCGTCGCGGTGAAGATGTCCCAGACGAGCTCCGGAGCGGCGGTGACCGGCTTGAATCCGGCATCCTGCAGCTTCTTCACCGCATCGCGGATCGAGATGCCGGAGACGTCGGGGATCTCGATGGGCTCCGGACCCAGCGAGACGATCAGCTTGACGTCATCACCCGGGCGCCAGTTCCCCTGCTCCGCACGGTCGGCGTATCCGATGACGCGGTCCTTGCCGATCGAGTCGCTGTATTGCTCGACGCGCTCGTCGACGACGTTCAGCCCCTTGTCCGTCAACGCTTGGGTGGCCTGCTGCACCGACGTGTCGGCGACATCGGGCAGAGGCCCCAGCGACACGTAGAAGTCGACCGTGTCGGCCTCGAAGAGATCGCACCCATCACCGCAGCCGTACTTCTCGCCCCCGGCTCGTGGGGTCACGAAGGCATTGATGACCACGCCGGCTGCGGCATCCGAGAACAGCTCCAGCGTCTCGTCGGCCACCGTGACGTTCAGGGTCTCCAGATAGGCGCGGGCATCGTCCTCGGTCTTGCCGTTGAGGGGTTCGACCGTGTGGGGCTCCGGACCGAGCGAGATCAGGACCGTCACCTCCACGCCCTTCTCGAGCCGGTCGCCCGCCTGCGGGTCGGTGCGGATCGCCAGATCCTTCTCGACGTCGACCGAGTACTCCTCGCCGCGCACGGGCGTGAGGCCTTCGGCGGTGAGGGCTTCGGCAGCCTGCTCGTACGTCGATCCGGCGACGTCCGGCACGGCGATCAGGGAGCCGGGGCCCGATCCGAACCACCAGCCGACACCGCCGGCGAGGACGGCGAGCAGCAGTACGAGCGTGAGGAGGAACGCTCCACGCGCACGTCGCCGTGACGCACGGCGACGCAGGATCGTCGCGTTGTCGATAGCCGGGGAGACCGGCGCCGTCGAGTCGGCGATGACCATCGTGCCCGGCATCACCTTGGTCAGGTCGCCCGAGTCGCCCTGACTGCGCTGCGACATGGTCGCCGCAGCGACGGCGGGCGCGATGCCGAGCTCGCGCTCGATCTCGCGCAGGCGGTCGAGCATCTGCTGCGCGTCGTCGGGTCGTTCGTCGGGGGACTTCTCGGTCGCCCACAGCACGAGCTCGTCGAGCGGCTCGGGAACCGAGGGGTTGCGCACGCTGGGGCGGGGGACCGACTCGGTGGCGTGCTGGAAGGCGATCTGCATGGGCTGCTCGCCCTTGTACGGCTGCTCGCCGACCAGCATCTCGTACAGCATGATGCCGAGCGCGTAGATGTCGCTGCGGGCGTCGGCGGTCCCTCGGGTCACGAGTTCGGGAGCGAGGTAGGCGATCGTGCCGAGCAGCTGCTGGCCGGTCGCGGTGTTCGCCGTCGTCGCCCTGGCCAGACCGAAGTCGCCGATCTTGATGCGGCCGTCCTCGGCGAGGAGCACGTTCTCGGGCTTCACGTCGCGGTGGACGATCCCTGCCCGGTGCGCGGCGGACAGGCCGGCGAGGATGGCGTCCATGATCGTGATCGTCTGAGGGATGGTGAGCCTCTTCTGCTCGCGCAGCAGCTCACGCAGGGTGATGCCGGGAAGGTACTCCATCACCAGATAGGCGAGTTCGCCGTCCTGACCCTGGTCGAAGACGTTCACGACGTGCGGATCGGCGAGGCGGGCGGCGGCTCGTGCCTCCTGGATGAAACGGCTCTGGAAGGCGGAGTCGTCGCTGAGGTGGGCGTGCATCACCTTGAGCGCGATGCGCCGCTCGAGGCGGAGGTCGGTCGCGACGTAGACCGTGGCCATCCCGCCTCGGGCGATCCGTGCCCGAACGCGGTAGCGGCCGTCGACAAGCCGCCCGATGAGGGGGTCGGCCTGATGATTGGTCGTCACGTCAGAATTCTATGGAGAACTGCCTGAAAGACAGGGGAACGGCTCACCCCTGAGGGCTGTGGGTTTTCCGTGTGCGGCTCAGCCGTAGAGCGCGAGCCAGGTGTACGCCTGCGCTTCCCACTGGCCGTACTTGTCGGGATACGCGGAGATCTGCACGGCCTGCGCGGCATCCGTGAAGGCCATGCTCTCCCACCCGGGGATGTCGAGCAGGCCGCGCGTGGTCTGGCCGTTCGGGTCGCCCGCACCGCCGTAGAACACGCGCGTGCTGCGGTCGGCATCCATGATCTGCGCGGGGGATCCCCAGCCCGTGCTCGGGCGCTGCTGGAAGATGCCCAGCGAGTCGCGGTCGCCCCCGTCGAGGTTGCGCAGTCCGGATTCGACCATGCCCGTCGCGAGCGCGATCGCGACGGCGCGGTCGGAGACGCCGAGTTCCCGTCCGATGCGGATGATCAAGGCGGCGTTCGCAGCCTGCTCCGCGGTGAGCGCGGTGGCCGTGGCCGTCGGGGCCGCCGCAGGCGCCGGAGCCGGTGCACCCTGCACCGCGATGGTCTGACCGGGGTAGATGACCGATGACGAGTCGAGGCCGTTCAGCGCGAAGATCGCCTGCGTGGTCGTGCCGTACTTCCGGGCGATCCCGAAGACGGTGTCCCCGGCGACGACCGTGTGCACTGTGACGGCGGCCGGGGCCACGACGGCGACGGGAGCGGCGGCGGGGGCTGTCGCGACGGGGGCGGAGCCCGCCACCGCGAGAGTCTGCCCGGGGTAGATGATCGACGCGCGCGTCAGTCCGTTCGCGCTCAGAACCGCGTCGACCGTGGTGCCGTACTTCTGTGCGATCCCGTAGACGGTGTCTCCGGCGACGACCGTGTGGAGCGTCGCTGTCGGTGCGACCGCCACGGGTGCGACGACGACGGCGGCCGGGGCCAGCAGCGTCAGCGTCTGGCCCGGGTAGATCACCGATCGCCAGGTGAGCCCGTTCCATGTGAGCACGTCGACCGTACGGAGTCCGAAGCCGGCCGCAATGGCCGAGACCGTGTCTCCGGGTTGCACGACGTAGCTCGCGGGGGCGACCTGGGCGGGCACCGGACGGAGGGCGGAGGCTCGTTGGCGTTCGACGACGCTCGGTGCCGGAGCCGCGTCGGCGGGCGCCGCGACCATCGTTCCGGCGAGTGCGCCGATGACGGCGGCGGGCATTCCGAGCTGAAGATATCGGGTGCGACGCGTGGCGGTGTTCTGTCTCAAGGGTCCCCCTTTTCGAGCACCTCACGTTGACACGGAAGTAAACAGAAGTCAACAGAAGTGACAGAAGTGAAAGGTGTGACTGGAGTGCCGACATGCGGCATCCGATCGGAGATGAGATAGTGGGCAACGTGTCTGAGAACGTTGTGGAGAATCCTGCTGTCGAGTGGCTGACGATGCCCGACCTCGTCGAGGTGCTGGATGTGCCGCTCGGCCGCGTCCGTCGCCTGATCGACGAGCACTACCTCGTCGGTTCGCGCCGCAACGGCGCCTTCGCGGTTCCCGCGGTCTTCATCGTCGACGGGCATCCGCTCAGCTCTCTGCGCGGCACGATCATCGTGCTGCAGGATGCCGGCTTCACCGACGACGAGCTCATCGACTGGCTGCTGGAAGAAGAGGAGAGCCTCGGCCGCTCGCCGATCGCCGCCCTCCTCGACGGCCACAAGAGCGCGGTCCGCCGGCTCGCGCGCACCCTGGCCTGACCGGCGGCTCGTTCAGGCCGAGCGCACCGTGGCTGCGCGTGCGAGATCCCGCAGCTCGCCGACGGAGGCGTTGTCCAGCCGAGCGCCGGAGAGCGCTCGATCCGCTTCGCGGGCGTAGTCGGCGATCATGGCCTCCACCTGCTCCAGCGCGCCGGAGTCCGCGATGGTCGCCTGCAGGAACGAGACCTGCTGCGCGGTGAGCTCGGGGTCGCCGAGCATCTCGTCGAGGAGATTCCGCGCCGAGGTGTCGAGACCCTCTCGGGTGAGCGCGACGAGAACCGTCCGCTTGCCCTCCCGCAGGTCGTCGCCTGCGGGTTTGCCGGTGACGGAGGAGTCGCCGAAGACGCCCAGGATGTCGTCGCGGAGCTGGAACGCCATCCCGATCGGGTGTCCGAAGCGTCGGAGCGCCGCCATCTGATCGTCGTCGGCGCCGGCGAGGGCGCCGCCGAGGACGAGGGGCTGCTCGATGCTGTAGCGGGCGGACTTGAGCGACACCACGCGCAGCGCACGCTCGGCGTGGAGGCTTCGGTCGTTCACGCTCCAGGCGGACTCCTCGGCGATGTCGAGGAACTGCCCGGTCGTGACGTCGCGGCGCATCCGGGCATACTCGCGCCGCACGGAACGCGCGTGGGGGTGTCCTTCCAGAGCGGACTCCAGGAGGTCGTCGCTCCAGGCCACGAGGAGGTCGCCGAGCAGCACCGCGGAGGCCCGGCCGAAGGACTCCGCGTCGCCGGACCATCCGTACTCCCGGTGCGACGCCTCGAGCGCGCGGTGCGCCGCCGGCCGGCCACGACGGGTGTCGGAGTTGTCGATCAGATCGTCGTGGACCAGCGCCGCCGACTGGAAGATCTCCAGGGCGGCGCAGACGTCCCAGAGGGCATCGGCTTCGGCGGCGTCACGGTCGCCGAACCGGGCGACGGCCCGCCAGCCGGCGTGGCAGAAGCGGGCCCGAAGGCGTTTCCCGCCGCTCAGCGTCCGAGCCGCGGCATCGAGGAACGTACCGGCCTCGGCGCCGTAGTCGGCGGACTCGGTGCGCATCAGAGCCAGGAAGAGGTCCAGACGGGCGGCCACGGCGTCGGGCACAGGGGAGGGGGACGACACGACTCCCAGCATACGTAAAGCAAGGAGGGCCGGATCTGCTAGCCCCGGACGCCTCGTCGCGCGTAGAATGAAGAGCACCATACCCGAGGGGGACGAAATGCCACTCTCCGAACAGGAGCAGCGTCTGCTCGATGAGATGGAACGCCATCTCCTCCACAACGACGCCGATGTCGTGAGCGCGCCGTCAGGCGATCGAACATTGAGCTATCGCAACCTCGTCTATGGTGCCCTGCTGCTCCTCGCCGGTGTCGGCGGCCTCGTCGCCGGTGTCATCGTCGGCGACGTCTGGGGCATCGTGATCGGCGTCGTCGGATTCGCGGCGATGCTCGCGGGTGTCATGGTCGCCGTGACTCCCGTCCGCCGAACCACGCCCGCGGAGCCCCGCGAGCGGTCGGCCTCGAAGCAGCCGAGTTCCGCCTCCTTCATGGACCGTATGAACGACCGCTGGGACCGCCGCCAAGACGGGCGCTGATCCCGCCATAACTCTCTCGAAAGCCCGGATGCTGAGCATCCGGGCTTTTCTGCGTTAGGGCTCCGGGCCCTCCACTCGCCCTCCACCTTGCTCCACCGCGGAATTCCGCGGCTCTTCAGCGCGCACGAATGCCGCAAGGCGGGGAACGAGCGATTCGTCGTAGGTTTGTGGAGGAAAGTGGAGTAAAGTGGGGCGCACCTCGAGTTGGCCGGACGCAGAGGGGGTGATGGCCGATGTTGCTGGGAACGCATTCTCCGAAGCTGGACGACAAAGGACGGGTCATCCTTCCCGCGAAGTTCCGCGAAGACCTCGGCGGCGGCATCGTCGTCACGCGTGGCCAGGAACGCTGCCTCTACGTGTTCAGCACGGCCGAATTCGAGACCATGCACGAGCGGATCCGTCAGGCGCCGCTCGCCAACAAGCAGGCGCGTGACTTCATGCGTCTGTTCCTCTCCGGTGCGAGTGCGGAGATGCCCGACAGTCAGAACCGCATCACCATCCCCGCCCACCTGCGTCAGTACGCGGGCCTGCAGAAAGAGCTCATCGTCACCGGAGTCGGCGCCCACGCCGAGATCTGGGATGCCGAGAGCTGGAACGCCTACCTCGCCGCCGGCGAGGAGACCTACTCCGATCTCGAGCAGGAGGTGATTCCGGGACTCTTCTGACCACGGCTGTGATGCCCCGCCGCTCCCGCCCCGACACACTTCCCCGGTGCCGGGTCGCGAAGCGGAGGGGGATCAGAGCCGAAGGTCAACCCGAGAAAGATCATGAACCTCCGCGATATCCACACCCCCGTGCTGCTCGACCGCTGCGTCGAGCTGCTCGCTCCCGCCCTCCAGGCCGACGGAGCGATCCTCGTCGACGCCACGCTCGGCATGGGCGGCCACTCAGAGGCGCTCCTCGAGCGCTTCCCCCGTATCCGCCTCGTCGGACTCGACCGCGACACGGACGCCCTCCGGATCGCCGGAGAGCGTCTCGCCCGTTTCGCGGACCGCATCACCCTCGTCCACACCGTCTACGACGAGATCGGGCTGCATGCGCAGGGCGCGGCCGGCATCCTCTTCGACCTCGGCGTCTCGTCGCTGCAGCTCGATGAGGCGGAGCGCGGCTTCGCCTACTCCAAGGACGCTCCGCTCGACATGCGGATGGATCAGACCAACGGCGTCACCGCCGCCGACGTGATCGCCACCTACAGCGAGGGCAACCTGCGCCGCATCTTCGAGCGCTACGGCGAGGAGAAGCTCGCCGGCAGGTACGCGCGCTTCATCATCGAAGCGCGGCAGAAGAAGCCCATCACCCGCTCCGGCGAGCTGGTCGACATCCTCCAGGCCGCGACCCCCGCGGCGGCCCAGCGCGCCGGTCACCCGGCGAAGCGCGTCTTCCAGGCCCTCCGTATCGAGGTCAACACCGAGCTGAACGTGCTCGCCGATGCGATCCCGTCCGCCATGGATGCCCTGAGCGTCGGCGGCCGCATCGTCGTGATGTCGTACCAGTCGCTGGAGGACCGCCTCGTCAAGCAGGCGTTCGCCGCGGCATCCGCCTCGACCGCCCCCGCCGGGCTGCCGGTCGAGCTCCCCGAGCACGCTCCGCGATTCCGCATCCTCACCAAGGGCGCCGAGCTCGCCGACGACGACGAGCGTGCGCGCAACCCGCGTGCGATCCCGGTGCGCCTGCGCGCCGCCGAGAAGCTGCGGGAGAGCGCATGAGCATGAACGCCACCGTCCGCAAGACGGTCCAGCCCGTCGCACCGGCACCCGCGCGCGCGCCGCAGCGGCGTCTTCAGCCGGTCACACGCACGACGGCACGACGCAAGCCGAAGCTCGGCTATGCCCTCATCGCGCTCGGCGGAGCCCTCGCGATCGGCGCCGCTCAGATCGGACTGTCCCTCGCGATCACGCAGGACTCGTTCGCGCTGGCGGACCTCGCCTCGCAGCAGCGCGAACTCGACCTGCGCACCCACGCCCTCCAGGAGGAGCTGACCGGACTGAGCTCCCCGCAGGTGCTCGCGACCGGAGCCGCAGGCCTCGGAATGGTGGTGGCCGGCTCGCCGTCCTACCTCCGCCTCAGCGACGGCGCCGTGTTCGGCACCGGTGCAGGCGCCGACTGGACGTCGACCGTCGACCCCGCGGGCGCCGGCGCGGTCAGCAATGCGCTGATCACCGCACCGCCCGCCGAGACGCCTGTGGCCGAGGACGGCACCGCGGTCCAGACGACGCAGGACCTTCCTCCCGCCATCACCGACGGGCTCCCGAGCCCGACCACCCACTGACCTTCCGACCGCACCGATCGACGGAGAGATCGCATGACGACAAGAGCCACCCGCGGCCCGAGGCGACGCACCGTCGTCGCCCTCGCCGTGATCCTCACGGTGCTGGCGACCTTCGTGGTGCGTCTCGTCGACATCCAGGTCGTGAGCGCCGATGCCCACGTCTCCGATTCTCTCCAGCACCTCGGCGCGGGCGACACGATCTCCGGGCAGCGCGGCTCGATCGTCGACTCCGGCGGCACGGTGCTCGCGTCCAGCGTGATGGTCTACGACGCGCAGCTCAGCCCGAAGGTGATCATGCTGCTCGAGGACAAGGAGCCCGAGCTGCCGTGGGCCGAGGCCTCGGAGAAGATCGCCGCGATCACCGGTCAGACCGGCGACGAGGTGCGCACCATCGTCGCCGACGCCCTGGCCGTCGACGCTGAGAGCCAGTACGCGCCGCTGAAGAAGTCGCTCACCACCGAGCAGTACATCGAGCTCCGCGACCTGAAGCTCTCCTACCTGCACTTCGAGGCGAGGGAGACGCGCGTCTACCCGAACGGCGCCGTGGCGGGCAACGTGCTCGGATTCCTCGACAACTCGGGGGCGGCGCAGGCCGGCATCGAGCAGATGGAGGAGAGCTGCCTGGCACCCGTCGACGGCGAGGAGTCCTACCGCATCGGCAAGGACGGCGTCGTCATCCCCGGCAGCGAGCGCATCGTGGATGCCGTGAACGGCGGCACCGTGCAGCTGACGATCAACAGCGACCTCAACTGGTACCTGCAGCAGATGATCGCCGAAGAGGCGCAGAAGCAGGGCGCGAAGGGCGGCACGGTCACGGTCGTCGAGGTGAAGACCGGGAAGATCCGCGCAGCGGCCGAATGGCCGGCGATGGACCCCAACGACCTCGACTCGTCGACCCCCGAGACGCGGTACAGCCAGATCTTCCACAAGGACTTCGAGCCCGGATCCACGTTCAAGGCCATCACCGCGGCCGCGGCGATCGAGGGCGCGGGCCTGACCCCGTACAGCACGGTCACCGCCTCGTCGCGCGAGACGTTCCCCAACGGCGCCGTCATCAACGACTCGTTCAACCACCCGGCGTACAACTACACGCTCGCGGGCGGTCTGATCGACTCGTCCAACGTGGCGCTGTCGAAGTTCGGCACGATGGTCAGCCCCGACGTCCGCTACGACTACCTGCAGAAGTTCGGCGTCGGCGAGAAGACGCTCGGCTTCCCGTCCGAGGTGGGCGGCATCCTGCACCCGGTCAGCGAATGGGACAACCAGTCGCTCTACACGACCACGTTCGGCCAGTACTTCACCGTGACCGCACCGCAGCTCGCCGGCGCCTACCAGGCGATCGCGAACGGCGGCGAGAAGATCGACCTGTCGCTCATCGAGTCCTGCACGGGCTCCGACGGCACGGTCGTCACCCCCGACGCGCCGGCGCATCAGCAGGTCGTGGCCGAGAAGACGGCGGCGGAGCTCACGCAGATGCTCGAGAACGTCGCCGTGCAGGGCGGCAACGCCGACCGGATCCAGGTGCCCGGCTACCGGGTGACCAGCAAGACGGGTACCGCCCAGGTCTCCGACGGCAACGGCGGGTACAAGGCCGGGGTGTACTACACCAGCATGGTGGGATTCGCGCCGGTGGACGACCCCCAGTACGTCGTCGTGGTCACCCTCGACGAGCCGACTAAGGTTGTATCGTCCGCGGCCACCGCATCCGCCTTCCAGAAGGCGATGACGCAGGTGATGAAGACCTATCGCGTGATGCCGTCCACCATCCCCATGGACGCGCTCCTCCCCAAATTCGGATAGACGGCGAGAGCCGCGCACGGAGATGACATGATCGCCCTGACGCTCGCTGAGATCACCGCCGCAGTCGGCGGTGATCTGCGCGTCGCCGGAGAAGACACGGCGGCGACCGTCGTCGACGGCGTGGTCGACACGGATTCCCGGAACATGGTCCCGGGCTCGGTCTTCGTGGCGAAGCCCGGCGCAGAGACCGACGGCCACCGGTTCGTCGGCGCGGCCGTGGAGGCCGGTGCCGCGCTGGCGATCGTCGAGCACGTCGTCGACGTCGCCGTGTCGCAGATCGTCGTCCCCGATGCCGTGGCGGCCCTCGGCGCCCTCGCGAAGGACGTGGTGGCCCGTGTGCGCGCCGGCGGCGACCTGCGGATCGTCGGCATCACCGGATCGAACGGCAAGACGACCACGAAGAACTTCCTCGCGCGCATCCTCGAGGACGAGGGTGAGACCGTCGCGCCCGTCAACTCCTTCAACAACGAGGTCGGCGCGCCGGTGACCATGCTGCGCGTCACGCACGGCACACGGTTCCTGGTGAGCGAGTTCGGCGCGGCCGCCCCCGGCAGCATCGCGCACCTCGCGGGACTCGTCGAGCCGGATGTCGCGGTCGTCCTGATGGTGGGCATGGCGCACGCCGGCGGCTTCGGCGGCATCGAGGAGACCGCGAAGGCGAAGGCGGAGCTCGTCGCCGCGGCGAAGACCCCGGGCACCGCGGTGCTGAACATCGACGACGCCCGCGTCGCCGCCATGCAGGAGCTCGCGCGCGAGCGCGGCCTGCGCGTGGTCGGCTTCGGCCAGAGCACCGCGGCCGATGTGCGGGCCCATGACATCGTGGTCTCGGCATCGGGCACCACCTGCGAGATCGAGTCGGGCGGTGAGCGGATCCCGCTGCACCTGCGCGTGCTCGGAGCGCACCACATCACCAACGCCCTCGCGGCCATCGCCGCGGCGGGCGTGCTCGGTGTGCCGCTGGCGGATGCCGTCGCGCGGCTGGAGACGGTCGAGATCGCCGAGCGGTGGCGCATGCAGCCCCTGGGCAACGACCGCGTGCGCATCATCAACGACGCCTACAACGCCAGCCCCGACTCGATGGCAGCGGCTCTGCGCACGCTCGCCCAGATCACCGCCCCCGACGAGCGCACGGTCGCCGTCCTCGGCGCGATGAGCGAGCTCGGCGAGGCCGCAGGGGAGGAGCACGACCGGATCGGTCTGCTCGCCGTGCGCCTGAACATCCAGCGGATCGTCGTCGTCGGCCCCGAAGCCCGGAGGCTCTACCTCGCCGCCGTCGGCGAGGGCTCGTGGGACAGCGAGGCCGTGCATCTGCCCGACCAGGACGCCGCCTTCGAGTACCTCCGCACGGAGCTCCGTGACGGAGATCGTGTGCTCGTGAAGTCATCCAATTCCGTGGGCCTCCGGCATCTCGGCGATCGTCTGGGAGAATTGTTCTCGTGAGGTCTCTCATCATGGCGGCGGCGATCTCGCTCGCCTTCACCCTGTTCCTGACTCCCGTGTTCCTCCGGCTCTTCCGGAAGTGGGGGTGGGGGCAGGTCATCCGCACCCCGGAGGCCGTGGAGAACCCCAGCCACGAGGCGAAGCGCGGCACCCCCACGATGGGCGGCGTCATCTTCATCGCCGGCTCGATCATCGGATACTTCACGGGCGTCTTCGTCAGCGGCGAGGTGCCTGCGCTGTCGGCGCTCCTGGTGATCTGGCTGATGGTCGGATTCGGCGCGGTCGGATTCATCGACGACTACATGAAGGTGCGCAGCCAGCGCAGCCTCGGCCTGTCCGGCTGGCGCAAGATCATCGGCCAGCTGCTGGTGATCATCCCCTTCGGCATCGTGGCGCTCAACTTCCCGAACAAGTTCGGGCAGACGCCGGCGAGCGGGGCGATCTCGCTGTTCCGCGACTTCACCTGGCTCGATCTCTTCGCGTTCGGGGTGATCCTCGGCTGGATCCTGTACCTCGCGTGGATCGCGATCATCGGCGTGGCGACGTCGAACAGCGTGAACCTGACCGACGGACTCGACGGGCTCGCCGCGGGCGCCGGTGTCATCGTGGTCGGCGCGTACAGCGTGATCGCGTTCTGGCAGTTCAAGCAGCCCTGCATCGGCGGCGACCCCGGCTCGTTGGGCGGATGCTACGAGGTGCGCGACCCGTTCAACCTGGCCGTCATCGCCGCGTCGTTCGCCGCGGGACTGATCGGCTTCCTGTGGTGGAACGCGCCGAAGGCGAAGGTCTTCATGGGCGACGTCGGATCGATGGCGATCGGCGGCGTGATCACCGCGATGGCGATCCTCACCCGCACCGAGCTGCTGCTCCTCGTCATCGCCGGCGTCTTCGTCCTGTCGTCCGGCTCGGTGATCCTGCAGCGCACGTACTTCAAGATCACGCGCGGAAAGCGGCTGTTCCTGATGAGTCCCTTCCACCATCACCTGGAGATGCGCGGCTGGTCGGAGATCACGATCGTGGTGCGCATGTGGATCATCGCCGGCCTCCTGGCCGTGTCTGCCATCGGTCTGTTCTACGTCGAATGGCTCACGCGTGTCGGCTGATCGGCTGAGCACCCTCACCAGCTGGCACGCTGATTGGCGCGGGCTCCGCGTCGCGGTGCTCGGTCTCTCGATGACGGGATTCTCGGTCGCGGACACGCTCGCCGAACTCGGCTCCGACGTCCTGGTGCTCAGCGAGTCCGCCGAGGAGGAGTACGAGCGGCTGCTGCCGGTGATCGGCGCACGGCTCGAGCTGGGTCCGCTCGCCGAGGTGCCGGCGTCGCTGGTCGACTTCCGCCCCGACGTCGTGATCGCCTCGCCGGGCTTCTCGCCGTCGCATCCGCTGATCCGCTGGGCGCAGGAGTCGGATGTCGCGATCTGGGGCGATGTCGAGCTCGCCTGGCGCGTGCGCGACAAGGTGCTCCGGGCGGACGGCACTCCCGCCGACTGGGTGCTCATCACCGGGACGAACGGCAAGACCACCACGACCCAGCTCACGGCTTCGCTGCTGGTCGAGGGCGGTCTCCGCGCCGCGCCGTGCGGCAACATCGGCGTGCCCGTGCTCGACGCCGTGCGCGACCCCGCGGGGTTCGACGTGCTCGTCGTCGAGCTGTCCAGCCACCAGCTCTGGTACCTCGGGCAGTCGCGGCCCGAAGGCGAGCTGTACCCGTACGCCTCGGTCTGTCTCAACCTCGCCGACGATCATCTCGTCTGGCACGGGAGCGCGGCGGCCTACCGGGACGCGAAGGCGGTGGTCTACCGCAACACCCGGGTCGCCTGCGTCTACAACAAGGCCGATGCCGCCACACGGCTGATGGTGGAGGAGGCGGAGGTCGTCGAGGGCGCCCGCGCCATCGGGTTCGATCTCGGCATCCCGGGTCCGAGCGACATCGGCGTGGTGGAGGGCCTGATCGTCGATCGCGCGTTCCTGGATGACCGCGCCCGGAGCGCGCTCGAGCTGACGACCATCGCCGATCTCGACAGGGCCGGGCTCGCCGCCCCTCACATCGTGCAGAACATCCTCGCCGCCAGCGCCCTCGCGCGGTCGCTCGGCACGGAGCCGGCGGCGATCCACGAGGCCCTGCAGCGGTTCCAGCTCGACGCGCACCGCATCCAGGTCATCGCCCGGCATGCCGGCGTCGTCTGGGTCGACGACTCGAAGGCGACGAACCCGCACGCGGCGGCATCCTCGCTCCGCGCCTACCCGGGCGCCGTGTGGATCGTCGGCGGAGATCTCAAGGGCGTCGACATCGCGGAGCTGGTCGCCGACGTCGGATCCACGGCTCGCGCAGCCGTCGTGATCGGGGTCGAACGGGGCGACGTCGTCGCGGCATTCCGGCGACACGCGCCCGTGGTCCCGGTGTTCGAGGTCGATGCTGGCGAGACTGGTCAGGTCATGAACCGTGTCGTGGAGATCGCGGCGGGGGTCGTCGGCGACGAGGGCACAGTTCTGCTGGCCCCGGCGGCGGCATCCTTCGACCAGTTCTCCAGCTATGCGGATCGCGGACACCGCTTCGCCGAGGCGGTGCGGGACTGGATCGACCGGGGGAGCGCCGATGACGCAGGTATCCCGCCCTCCGCGGTCTGAGTCCGGCGGACTCGCCGCCCGGGTCTCGCTCGGCCGCCGGTTCACCCCGGTGTCGACCGAGTTCCTTCTCATCGCGTCGACCGCCCTGCTGCTCACGCTCTTCGGTCTGGTGATGGTGCTGTCCGCCACCAGTGCGACCGCCGTCGCCGACGGCGCGAGCCCGATGGACGGCGCGCTGCGTCAAGGCGTGTTCGCCCTGCTCGGCATCCCCCTGATGTTCCTCATCAGCCGACTGCCGATCGCCTTCCTCAAGAAGATGGCCTGGCCGGCGCTGTTCGGCGCCGTCGCCCTGCAGATGCTCGTGTTCACGCCCCTCGGCATCGCCGACGGCGGAAACCGCAACTGGATCAAGATCGCCGGGTTCACGCTGCAGCCGTCCGAGTTCCTCAAGCTCGCCCTCGCCCTCTGGATCGCGGCGGTGCTGCTGCGCAAGCGCACGATGCTCGGCACGTGGCATCACGTGTTCATCCCCGTCATCCCGGTCGGCGCGCTCGCGATCGGCACCGTTCTCGCGGGCAAGGACCTCGGTACCGCGATGGTGCTCGTGCTCATCCTGCTGGGCTGCCTGTTCTTCTCCGGGGTGAAGCTCCGGCTGTTCATCATCCCCGTGATCCTCGGCGTCGTCGCGGTGCTCGCGTACGCGCTCTCCAGCGAGGACCGGATGCGCCGCATCACGGCGACCTGCGACGACATGTCGCTGTACTACACCGACTGCTACCAGTCGATCCACGGGATCTGGGGCATGGCGTCCGGCGGCGTCTTCGGCCTCGGCCTGGGCAATTCGCAGGAGAAGTACGGGTGGCTGCCCGCGGCCGGCAACGACTTCATCTTCGCGATCGTGGGCGAGGAGCTCGGCCTCATCGGATGCATCGTGGTGCTGGCCCTGTTCACGTTCTTCACCGTCGGGGCGTTCCACATCATCCGCAAGACGTCCGACCCGTTCATCCGCGTCGCCGCGGGCGGCATCACGGTGTGGATCGTCGGCCAGGCCGTGCTGAACATCGGCGTCGTCATCGGCGTCTTCCCGGTCATGGGAGTCCCGCTGCCGTTCATGTCCCAGGGCGGGACGGCGCTGCTCGCGGTGCTGATCGCCTGCGGCGTGCTGCTCGCGTTCGCACGCACGCTCCCCGTCGAGGAGAAGCCCTCAGCCGCAGCCGGTAGGGTCACCAGGTGACTTCGTACCTCCTCGCCGGCGGTGGCACCGCCGGCCATGTGAACCCCCTGCTCGCCGTCGCCGATGCGCTGCGCGAGCGCGACCCCGGAGCATCCGTCCTCGTCCTCGGAACCGCGGAGGGTCTGGAATCCCGACTCGTCCCGGAGCGCGGATACGAGTTGCTCATCGTCGACAAGGTTCCCTTCCCGCGGCGGCCGAATCGGCAGGCCGCGGCGTTCCCGTCGCGCTTCCGTCGTGCGATCGCCCAGGTGCGTGCGCACATCCGCACGCACGGCATCGACATCGTCGTCGGCTTCGGCGGCTACGCCTCCGCACCCGCTTACGTCGCCGCCCGCCGCGAGCGCGTGCCCTTCGTCGTGCACGAGGCGAACGCCAAGCCGGGACTCGCGAACGTGCTCGGCGCGCGTTCCGCCGCCGGCGTCGGTGTGGCATTCGCCGGCACACCGCTGCGCGGCAGCGAGGTCGTCGGGATGCCGTTGCGACGCGAGGTGATCGCCCTCGACCGCCAGGCGACGCGCGACGAGGCGGCCGCGCATTTCGGACTCGACCCCTTGCGTCCCGTCCTGCTGGTGTTCGGCGGCTCGCTCGGTGCGCAGCGGCTGAACGACGCGATGGCCGATTCCTGGGGCGACATCCTCGCCGCGGGCTGGCAGCTGCTGCACGTGACGGGCGAGCGCAGCGACATGGTCGACCCCGAGGTTCCCGGTTACGCGCTGCGGCGTTACGTCGACCGGATGGACCTGGCGTTCGCCCTGGCGGATCTGATCGTGTCGCGCTCCGGCTCGGCGACGGTGAGCGAGGTCAGCGCCCTCGGCATCCCGGCCCTGTACGTGCCGTACTCCGTGGGCAACGGCGAGCAGCGGCTGAACGCGGCGTCAGCTGTGTCCGCCGGGGCCGCGCAGCTGCTCGATGACGCGACCTTCGACGGGGATGCCGTGCGGCGCCTCGTGGTGCCTCTGCTCGGCGATCGCGCACGCATCGAGCGGATGGCCGCGGCCGCGGAGAACGTCGGCACCCGCAGCGGCACCGAGAACGTGATCGCCCTGGTGGACCGTGCTCTCGGCGCCGCGTGAAGCGGTCGAGATGCCCCAGGAAAAGTAGACTGAGACCGACATGATCAGACCCGACCTCTCCCTCCCGATCCCCGAGACGATCACCTCCGCGCACTTCATCGGCATCGGCGGTTCCGGCATGAGCGGCCTCGCGAGGATGTTCCTCGACGCGGGCATCCGCGTCTCCGGCACCGACCGGGCCGACAGCGACAACCTCCGTGCTCTCGCTGCTGCCGGGGCGACGGTGCACGTCGGCCACGACGCCGCGCATCTCGGCGATGCCGACACCGTCGTGCACACCGGAGCGATCTGGCCCGAGAACCCCGAGTTCGTCACGGCGAAGGAGCGCGGGCTGCACGTCATCCACCGCTCGCAGGCGCTGCACTGGCTCATCGGCTCCCGCCGGCTCGTCTCCGTCGCCGGCGCGCACGGCAAGACCACGTCCACCGGGATGATCGTCACCGCGCTCCGTGAGCTCGGCGCCGACCCGCACTTCGTGAACGGCGGTGTGATCGAGCAGCTCGGCACGTCGAGCGCCACCGGCACCGGCGACCTGTTCGTGATCGAGGCCGACGAGTCGGACGGCACCTTCCTGCTCTACGACACCGCGGTCGCGCTCATCACGAACGTCGATCCGGATCACCTCGATCACTACGGCTCGGACGAGGCGTTCCACGATGCGTTCGTGCGATTCGCGGATGCCGCCTCCGAGGCCGTCGTGATCTCGAGTGACGATCCCGGGGCCCTGCGCGTCAGCGCCGGGCTCTCGCATGACAACGTCATCACCTTCGGTCAGGCCGAGGATGCGGATCTCCGCGTCACGGACATCGTGGCGGCGGGGCCCGTCGCGGCGACCCTGACCCACGACGGGGAGAGCGTGCGCATGCAGCTCGCGGTCCCCGGCGTGCACAACGCCATCAACGCCGCAGGCGCCGTCGCGGTGCTGCGATCCCTCGGCCACCCGCTGACCGACGCCGTGCGTGCCGTCGAGGGCTTCGCGGGCACGGTGCGCCGGCTCGAGCAGCACGGCGTCGAACGCGGGGTCACCGTGTACGACGACTACTCGCACCACCCGACAGAGGTCCGCGCGGCGCTCGAGGCCATGCGGAGCATCGCCGGACCGGGCAGGATCATCGCGATCCAGCAGCCGCACACGTACTCGCGCACGCAGCACATGTTCCAGGAGTTCGCCGACGTGCTCGAGGAGTTCGCCGATCACACGGTGATGCTCGACGTGTACGGCGCCCGCGAGGATCCGGTGCCCGGTGTGACCGGTGAGCTGGTCAGCGACGCCTTCCGCGACCAGGAGCACGTCCACTACGTCGCGGACTGGCAGCAGGCCGCCGACTACACCGCCACCGTCGCGCGCGACGGCGACTTCGTCATCACGCTCGGGTGCGGCAACGTCTACCAGATCATCCCGCAGGTGCTGGAGTCGCTGCGCCGGACCGACGAGGCGTAGCCATGCGCCGGCCCGCACCGCTTCCGACCGCCCCGGAGAGCAAGGGGCAGAGGGATGCCGCGCCGGAGGCGGCGACGCGTCCGCGTCGTGGCCAGCGCGCGGAGGCGGACGGCGGAGCCGACGGCGCGCCCGGGTCGGATGCGCCTCGGAAGCGCATCCTCGCCGATGAGGAGCCGCGGCCCACGTCGACCGGGGACGTCTGGCGTGCCGCACGCGCTCGGCGCAAGGCGCTGCGCGCCGAGATCCGCCGCTTCACCCAGCGCTCCCGGCGGCGGAGGATCATCTGGCTGAGCAGCATCGGAGCCGTGATCCTGCTGATCGGAGGAAGCGTCGCCGCCGCGTACAGTCCGCTGTTCGCGGTCGAGAAGATCACGGTGGCCGGCGCGACGACGCTCGATCCGACGGTGATCGAGGCGGCCCTCGCCGACCAGCTCGGCACTCCGCTGGCTTTGGTCGACACGAGCGAGGTGAAGGCCGCGCTGCTGGCCTTCCCGCTCATCGAGACGTACGCGCTCGAGGCGCGGCCGCCGCACGACTTGACGGTGCGGATCCTCGAGCGCACGCCGATCGGCGTCATCCGCTCCGATGCCGGATACACCCTGGTGGATGCCGCGGGCGTCGCGCTGGCGACGACTTCGGACCAGCCCGAGGGGCAGCCGCTCGTCGATGTCGACGGCGGTGTCGACTCGCCGGCGTTCGAGAGCGCGGGACTCGTCGTGAGGGCGCTGCCGGCCGACGTCCGTGCCGCGCTCACCGGCGTCACGGCCAGCACGGCGGATGACGTGACCCTCACTCTCAGCACGGGGCTGACCGTCGTCTGGGGGAGTGCGGAGGACTCGGCTCTGAAGGCCGTCGTGCTCTCGACGACGATGATGCAGAATCCGAACGCCGCCTCGATCGACGTCACTTCGCCCGAGGTCGCCGTCGTCGGCTGACCGCTTTCGGCGGGAATGGCGCGACACGCCCGTGTCGCTGCGCCCGCGCGGCCATGCGGCGCTTACCTTCGATCTCAGGGAACGCAATACCGGGAAATACTTTACACCTCTAGTTGAGGTTTAAGGTTCACCCCCACACTTTCTCGACAACGAACGCAAGGCTCGACTAATCGGAGGCCGGCCATGAGCCAGAACCAGAACTACCTCGCCGTGATCAAGGTCGTCGGCGTCGGCGGTGGCGGCGTCAACGCCGTGAACCGCATGATCGACCTCGGCCTTCGCGGAGTCGAGTTCATCGCCGTGAACACCGACGCGCAGGCGCTGCTGATGAGCGACGCCGACGTCAAGCTCGACGTGGGTCGCGAGCTGACCCGCGGCCTCGGCGCCGGCGCCGACCCCGAGGTGGGCCGACGTGCTGCCGAGGACCACGCCGAGGAGATCGAGCAGGCGCTCACCGGAGCCGACATGGTCTTCGTCACGGCCGGCGAGGGCGGTGGAACCGGAACCGGTGGCGCTCCCGTCGTCGCCCGCATCGCCAAGTCGATCGGCGCGCTCACGATCGGTGTCGTGACCAAGCCGTTCTCGTTCGAGGGCCGTCGCCGACAGAGCCAGGCCGAGGCCGGCGTCGCGAAGCTCAAGGAAGAGGTCGACACCCTCATCGTGGTGCCGAATGACCGTCTGCTCGAGATCAGCGACCGCGGCATCTCGATGATCGAGGCGTTCGCGACCGCCGACCAGGTGCTCCTCGCCGGTGTGCAGGGCATCACCGACCTCATCACGACCCCGGGTCTGATCAACCTCGACTTCGCCGACGTCAAGTCGGTCATGCAGGGTGCCGGGTCCGCGCTCATGGGCATCGGCTCCGCGCGCGGCGCCGACCGAGCGATCAAGGCTGCGGAACTGGCTGTCGAGTCCCCGCTGCTCGAGGCGAGCATCGAGGGCGCGCACGGCGTGCTGCTCTCGATCCAGGGTGGATCGAACCTCGGCATCTTCGAGATCCACGACGCTGCCGACCTCGTCAAGGAGGCCGCGCACCCGGAGGCGAACATCATCTTCGGTACCGTCATCGACGACACGCTCGGCGACGAGGTGCGCGTGACCGTGATCGCTGCCGGCTTCGACGGTGGGGAGCCGTCCCTGCGGCTCGACCCGATGGTGGTGTCGCGGCCTGCCGCCACGACGCTGCCCGAGGTCGCCCTCTCGGACGCTGCGGAGCCCGCCAAGAGCGAGAGCTCGGAGCCCGCGCCCGTGCAGCAGCGCGTGCCGGCCACGAGCATCGAGCCGGCGTTCGCAGATGACGACATCGACATCCCCGAATTCCTGAAGTGACCTCGGAGGCCGACCAGCCGCAGGAGCAGTCGGGCCTGGCCGCGCGGCTGTCGGCGATCGATGAGCGGATCGCCGGTGCCGCGCGCGACGCGGGCCGCGATCCTGCGGACATCAGCAGGATCGTGGTGACGAAGTTCCACCCCGCTTCGCTCGTGGAGGAGCTGCGTGCTCTCGGCGTGGCCGATGTCGGGGAGAACCGGCAGCAGGAGCTCTCCGCCAAGCAGGCGCAGCTCTCGGCGCTCGACCTCCGCTGGCACTTCATCGGGCAAGGACAGACGAACAAGGCCGCGGCCATCCGTCGGAGCGCCGATGTCGTGCACTCGGTCGACCGCGACCGGTTCGCCGACGCGCTGCATCGCGCAGCCGTGGAGGACGACGTGCTCGATGTTCTCGTGCAGATCAATCTCACCGATGACGTCGGGCGAGGCGGCGTCGCGCCGACCGAGGCGCGTGCGCTGGCCGAGCACGTGCTGACGCTGCCGTCGCTGCGCCTGCGCGGCGTGATGGCAGTGGCTCCACTCGATGAGGAGCCCGCGTCTGCGTTCGCGCGCCTGCGCACGGTCGCCGACGACGTCCGCACGATCGAGCCGTCGGCCACCTGGATCTCCGCGGGCATGACAGGCGACTTCGTCGAAGCCATCGCCGCGGGCGCGACACACCTGCGGATCGGCTCCGCAATCACCGGACCCCGGCCCGACCGGGGTTAACCTGTGAAAAGACCACCCCAAACGTTCGAACCGGAGGACACGATGGGCAACCCGCTGAAGAAGACCATGGTGTATCTCGGCCTCGCTGACGAGGAAGAGGTCTACGAAGAGGAGACGCAGGCTCCCGCCCGCGCCCACCGTGAGCGCGACCGCGATCGTGACCGCGAGGAGCCGGCCCCGGCTCCCGTCACGCCGCTGCGCCGACCGGTCGCCGTTCGCCAGCCCTCCGCCGGCACGGTCAACGAGATCCTCACCGTGCACCCGAAGCAATACCGCGACGCGCAGCTGATCGCGGAGAGCTTCCGCGAGGGTGTTCCGGTCATCATCAACCTCTCCCAGATGAGCGACGCCGACGCGCGTCGTCTGATCGACTTCGCCAGCGGCCTCTCCCTCGGTCTCTACGGCCGCATCGAGCGCGTGACATCGAAGGTCTTCCTGCTGTCGCCGGAGAACATCGCGGTGTCGGGCCACGGGGGAATCGCGCACGCAGACGCCGAGTCTGCGGGCTTCGACCAGTCGTAGCCCGTGGAGCTGGTCTCCGTCGTCGCCAGCATCGTTCACCTGGTGCTGCTGCTCTACATCTTCGTGCTCTTCGCGCGCCTGATCCTCGACTACATCCCGATGTTCAATCGGGAGTGGCGTCCGAAGGGCTTCGGGCTTGTACTCGCTGAAGCGGCCTACACGCTCACCGATCCGCCGATCCGGTTCTTCCGGCGGATCATCCCGCCGCTGCGGATCGGCTCGCTGTCGCTGGACTTCGGATTCGCCCTCACCCTGTTGATCGTGCTCATCCTGATGAACATCGTGGGGCTGTTCTTCTGACCGCGAGTTCTCGCGCTCCGGGTGTCGTGACATCGCGACGCAAAGGCGCGGGGACTATGCTGGCACCCAGGTGCGCGCCCCGGGTTCGCGCCACATCACGACCACGCCATACTCCAAGTTGGCAACCGAACTCATCGAAAGAGGAGCCATCATGGCACTTACCCCGGATGACGTCGTCACCAAGCAGTTCCAGCACGTCCGCTTCAAGGACGGCTTCGACCCGGACGAGGTGGACGACTTCCTCGACGAGATCGTCATCGAGTGGCGCAAGGCCCTCGAGGAGAACGCCGAGCTGAAGGCCAAGCTGGCCGCCTACGAGTCGGGCGCTGCCCCTGAGGCCGCCGAGCCCGTCGCCGCTGCTCCCGCGGCTCCGGTCGTCGCCGAGGCCCCTGCGGCCCCTGTCGCCGAGACTCCTGCGGAGCCCGCTCCGTCCGGATCCGCGACTGCGACCGCCGGCATCATCGAGCTCGCGCAGCGTCTGCACGACGAGCACGTCGCCGAGGGCGAGGCGAAGCGCAACCAGCTCATCGCCGACGCCGAGAACGAGGTCAACCGCATCCGCAGCGAGGCCGAGGCCAAGCAGCGCGAAGAGGCTGCACGCCTGGAGCGCGAGCGCAACACGCTCGAGGCCCGTATCACCGAGCTCCGCAACTTCGAGCGCGACTACCGCTCGCAGCTGCGCGGCTACATCGAGGGTCAGCTCCGCGACCTCGACGAGAAGTCGGCTTCCACGGACTCCACGCCGGTCTCCGCGATCGGTCTGTAAGGCGCCCTCTTGTCAGGACGCCGTCCCCTTCGTCGGTCGGCGGCCGGTGCGATCGTTGCGATTCTCGCAGCGGTGGTGCTGGCCGCCGATCAGTTTGTGAAGTACCTCACGATCGAGCACCTGCCTCTCCATGAGGTCGTGCCCGTACTCGGCGAGTTCCTTCAGCTGTACTACATCCGCAACTCGGGCGCGGCCTTCTCGCTCGGCAGCGGAGTGACGTGGATCTTCACCATCGCCCTGAGCGTGGTGGCCCTCATCATCATCTGGAAGGCGTTCAACCTCCGCTCGCGGTGGTGGGCCGTCGTGCTCGGCGCGCTTCTGGGCGGAGTCCTCGGCAACCTCACCGACCGTCTCTTCCGCGAACCGGGCTTCGGCAACGGTCACGTCGTCGACATGATCTCGATGCCGTGGATGATGCCCGCGATCTTCAACGTCGCCGACATCTTCATCGTCACGGGCATGATCTCGGTCGCGCTGCTCGTCGTGCTCGGGCTCCGTTTCGACGGCACCCGTGAGCGGGACCATGCGACGGTCGAGACCGAGGAGGAGGCCGAGGCCGCCGCAGTGGCCGCCGACGAGCCGGCGACCGACGAGGCCGCTGCTCCCTCGGACGACGCCGCCGCTCCCTCGGACGGCCGCTGACCGTGGAGTCGCGGTCCCTTCCCGTCCCCGACGGCATGGACGGCGAACGCGTCGATGCGGCACTCGCGCGCATGCTCGGCTTCTCGCGCACCTTCGCCGCCGAGGTGGCCTCGGCCGGCGGCGTGCAGCTCGACGGTGTGACGCTCGACAAGTCCGACCGCCTGCGCGGCGGGGCGTGGCTCGAGGTCGAATGGCAGCCCAAGGAGGCGCCGCGCATCATCCCGATCGCGGTGCCCGAGCTCGGCATCGTCTACGACGACGACGACATCGTCGTGGTCGACAAGCCCTCGGGCGTCGCGGCTCATCCGTCGGTCGGGTGGGAAGGGCCTACGGTCATCGGTGCTCTCGCGGCCGCCGGATTCCGCATCGCGACCAGCGGTGCGGCCGAGCGTCAGGGGGTCGTGCACCGTCTGGATGTCGGGACCAGCGGCCTGATGGTGGTCGCCAAGACCGAGGCCGCGTACACGGCGCTCAAGCACGCGTTCAAAGAGCGCACGGTCGAGAAGATCTATCACGCCGTCGTGCAGGGACATCCGGATCCGCTCGCGGGCACCATCGACGCCCCGATCGGCCGCCACCCGAACCACTCCTGGAAGTTCGCGGTCGTGCCGGACGGCAAGCCCTCCGTGACGCACTACGAGACGCTCGAGGCGTTCCCGGGTGCGTCGCTGCTCGAGATCCATCTCGAGACCGGCCGCACGCACCAGATCCGCGTGCACATGGCCGCCCACCGGCATCCGTGCGTCGGCGATCCGCTGTACGGCGCCGATCCGACCTTGTCCGCCCGACTCGGTCTGACCCGACAGTGGCTTCACGCGCACCAGCTGGCCTTCACGCACCCCGCCACGGGCGAATGGGTGCAGTTCGAGTCGCCGTATCCCGCCGACTTCCAGCACGCGCTCGACGTGCTGCGCGGGGAATAGTCCGCGCGGGCTCGGGTCGCCGAGCCTGTCGAAGCGCGCGATGTCGTCGACGTGCGTCACACTGGGCGCATGAGCATCGAGGTGCGTCCGGCCACGGAGTTCGACGACGTCGCGACGCTGGTGGGTCCGAAGAAGCCGACGTCGAACGTCTGCTTCTGCCTGAGCTATCGCATCGGCAGCAAGGAGAACGTGGCGCTGAAAGGTCCCGCGCGTGCCGAACGGGTACGGGAGCTGTGCCATCAGGATCCGCCGCCGGGCGTCATCGCCTACCTCGATGACGAGCCCGTCGGTTGGGCGGCGCTGCATCCGCGGAGCGAGACGAGCTTCGCCCGCAACCGGCTCATCCCGCATGTGGACGACCTCGACGTGTGGTCGCTCTGGTGCCTTCGCGTGCGGCCGGGGTACCGCAAGCAGGGGATCTCGCACGCGTTGATCGAGGGCGCCGTCGAGTATGCGAGGAAGCGTGGAGCGCCCGCTGTCGAGGCATATCCCGTGGACAACGATGGGAAGAAGGTGAACCTCACGATGGCGTACGTCGGCACGAGGGGATTGTTCGAGAGCCTGGGTTTCACGAAGGCGGCCGACACCGAGTCTGTGCTCGACGGCTTTCCGCGAGTGCTGATGAGACTCGATCTGAGAGAGCCGAAGAAGTCGTCGAAGAAAGCGTGAACCGTTCGAGGGCGCACGGACAATACACAGCGTGAGCACAGACAGCGAGATCATCCAACGGTCTCTTGACCAACCATCAGCCTTCGCCCAGCTGTTCGATCGACATGCGCGCGTGGTGAACGCCTTCGCGACGTACCGGGTCGGACGGCATACGGCGGAGGACGTCCTCAGCGAGACATTCCTCGTCGCGTTCCGCCGTCGCGCGGACTACGACGTCGGCGTCGAGTCGGCCGTGCCGTGGCTGCTCGGCATCGCCTCGCGACTGATCCGGAGACACCGCGCGGTGGAGGCGAAGCACTGGCGTTCGTTCGCGGCGGCGGTCTCAGGGGAGGAGCACTCCTCCGAGGGCGGAGTCGACGACGCGATGACCAGGCTCGACGCCGAACGCGAGGTCGACGGGCTGCGAGGACGCATCGCCGCCCTCGCGCCGAAGGATCGCGAGACTCTCCTGCTCTACGCCTGGCAGGGGCTCACATACGAGGAGGTGGCCGCCGCGCTCGGCGTCCCGGTCGGAACGGTCCGTTCGCGGTTGAACCGCGTGCGGAAGCGCTTGGACCCGGTGCGCCGGGCTCAGGCCCTGGCGAAGACACAGACACAGACAGATCATGCAGCAGGGAGCATCCGATGAACGTTTTCGAGAAGGTCGAGCAGGCTCGACCGGAGATCGACGGGGCCGACGAGAACATCTCGGCGGCGCGCGCTCGACTCCTGAACGAGATCCACGCCGAGACGCGACCCGCGCGGTCGCGCGCCGCACGACGCCCGTGGATCATCACCGCCGGTCTGGTCGGTGCGGCGGCCGCGGTGACGGCCGGCGTGCTCGTGGTCGGCAACCTCACCACACCGACGACGGGTGGCGTCGAAGCCATTCCCACCGTCGTGCCGAAGCCCTCTGCGGAGCCGACCCCCGAGCCGACGGTAGAGCCCCTGACGGCCGCGGGTGCGTTCAGCGCGGCAGGGGCATCGGCGAGCAGCTTCGCCGGGCTGACCGTCGCACCGGGACAGTATCTGAGGGTCGCGACGACGACGACGGGCCTCGTGTTCTACGAACCGGTCAACGGGTGGGGAGAGTATTCCGCCGATCGTTCGAACGCCACGAGCGCGTGGAGCGTGCTGGGGAGTTCGGAGACGTACCTGCCGTCCGACCAATACGGCGAGTGGCGCTACGACGGGCAACCCGTTCAGGTCGGCGAGCTCTTCGGCGCGGATGCCGGGCCGAAGGCGCAGCAGTACCTCCAGGAGGTCGCGAGCAGCTCCTACGACCCCTACGGCGAAAGCGGGGGCGCCGGTGCGCCGTGGCCGACGGCGGGCGGCAGCTCTCTCGCCGCGTTCTACGACGCGATGCCGAAAGACCCCGTGCAGCTCATCACCTGGATCGACGAGCACCAGGAGACGCCGCCGGAGTCCGACAACGTGAAGGTCGGCTGGTTGCTCATCGAGTTGCTCGCCCGCAACGGCGGCTCCTCCGAGGCCCGCGCCGTGATGTACGCCGCGCTGAGCATGCTGGACGGATTCGCCGTGACGAGCACGGTCGGCAACGTCGTGACGGTCGCCCTCGACACGCCCACCGAAGACCTATCGGGCAACCCGACGGTCCAGCGCCGTACAGCCACGATCGATATCGCTACGGGGTTGGTGCAGGAGACGACGTCGACGACCGGATCGGGATCCGCACTGGTTCCGGATTCGACCCCCGACATGAGGAGCGTGTACGCGGTCACGGTCGTCAACGGAGCTCCGTGACGAATTTCGAACCGTCTGGGCTCTCCGGGGCAATACATAGTGTGAGCACAGACAGCGAGATCATTCAGCGGTCGCTCGGGCAACCCCGAGCCTTCGCCGAACTGTTCGATCGGCACGCCAGGACGGTGGGCGGCTACGCCGCCCGCCGTCTCGGCCCCGATGCGGGCGAGGACATCCTCAGCGAGACGTTCCTGGTCGCGTTCGCACGGCGCAAGTCGTTCGACACGTCCTGGGACTCGGCGCTTCCCTGGTTGTACGGGATAGCCTCCCGGCTGATCCGGAAGCATCGGGCCCGGGAGGCGAAGCACTTCCGGTCGAGTGTGGAGTCCGCGCAGCGCGAGGAGCACATCTCCCAGGGGGACCTCGAGTCGACGATCGCGCGGCTCGATGCGGAGATCTCCACCCGCGAGCTGGCGCCGCGGATCGCGGCCCTGTCGAAGAAGGAGCGCGAGACCCTCCTGCTCTACGCCTGGGGCGACCTGACGTATGAAGAGGTCGCCGTCGCCCTCGGCGTCCCGGTCGGCACCGTCCGATCCCGGATGAACCGCATACGGACGCGATTGGATCCGGCACGGGCGATCACCAGAGAACGAGTCGTGAACGAGAAGGAAGGAGCGGTCGATGGACGTTTTCGAGCGCGTGCGTGACGTGAATGCAGGAAGCAGCCTGACGGAGGACCGGATCATCGCCGCCCGTATCCGACTGCTCCACGGGATCGACGACAGCCGGAGCGCGGAGCGCAAGCGCCTCGCGAAGCGGCCGATGTTCGTGATCGCCGGTGCGGTGGCCGGGGTGGCAGCCGTCACGGCGGGAGTCGTGGTGGTCAACCAGCTGACGGCGCCTGCGCCGAGGGTGGAGGCGATTCCTGCCCCGACCGTGGAACCGCGTGAGCCGGGGCCGACGATCCCGAAGCCGCAGCCGACATCAGGCACGACCGTCACGGAGCCGTTCCCCGGAACGACGCCGCAGGCCGGTCAGGTCTTGCGGATCTCAGGAACGGAGGAGCGGCTCGTGTACCGCACCGGCTATGCGGAGGTCTACAGCTATCCTTCGTCCGTGGCGAATCCGCCGATCTCGGCGGCGCTGATGCGGAATTACAGCACGCTCGACGTTCCCGCTGATCGCTCCGGTGAGTGGGTGAGCAAGTATGGCCCTCGGAGCGAGCGCCTCCAGATCTTCGGTCAAAACAATGAGGTGGTGAGTTGGACCTGGGACAGCATGGTTCCGTACAGCCCCGGGGTCACCGAGCTGCGATCCACCGGTGGGCTGGAATACGGAGATCTGCCCGGAGTCGGCGGCCCGACCTACTACGACGCAGAACCCCGAGACCCGCAGGCCCTCCTGGATTACTGGTACGCCTTCTTCTCCGAGGCGGGGGACGCTAGGGAGGACTCCGTTCTGATGGAGCTTCTCAGCGTCCTCAAGTCCAATTTCGCCCCGGCTGACGTGCGCGCGGCGTACATCGAGGCCCTCCAGGTCACTGGGCGAGCGGCAGTCGAATCGACGAACGGTTCGATCGTCACGTATGCGGTGGAGTTCGATCAGGTGGATGCACGGAGGGAGACGATCTCGATCGACATGACTACGGGCTGGGTGACTGAGTACACGCAGACCTATGTCAAGGACGACGGAGGGCTTGTTCCCTCTGGAATCCCGGACTCTCGTGTGACGATTCAGACGGCCATCGTGGACGCGCCATAGCCGGACACCCGCATCAGCAGCCCCGACACCGATCCCGGTGTCGGGGCTCTTCGGTGTCCGACGTCGGATGCCGAAAGTAGACTCGAAACATGGCATCCGACTCCTTCGCCCACCTCCATGTGCACAGCGAATACTCGATGCTCGACGGTGCGGCGAAGATCGCGGCGATGACCCAGGCGGCCGCCGATTACGGCATGCCGGCCATCGCGGTGACCGATCACGGCAACACCTTCGCCGCCTTCGAGTTCTACAAGGCGGCGAACGCGGCGGGCGTGAAGCCGATCATCGGGCTCGAGGCCTACGTCACCCCGGGAACGCATCGCAGCGACAAGTCCCGCGTGCAGTGGGGCTCGCCCGACCAGAAGAGCGACGACGTGTCCGGCTCCGGCGCCTACACCCACATGACGATGTGGAGCGAGACGACCGAGGGCATGCACAACCTCTTCCGGCTCAGCTCCCGCTCGAGCATGGAGGGCTACTACTTCAAGCCGCGCATGGACCGCGAGCTGCTGCAGACCTACTCCAAGGGCCTGATCGCGACGACCGGGTGCCCCTCGGGCGAGATCCAGACCCGCCTGCGCCTCGGCCAGTACGACGCGGCGCGCGCGGCGGCCGCGGAGTTCCAGGACCTGTTCGGCAAGGAGAACTACTTCGCCGAGATCATGGACCACGGCCTCTCCATCGAGCGGCGCGTGATGACCGATCTGCTGCGGCTGGCGAAGGATCTGAACATCCCGCTGGTCGGCACCAACGACTCGCACTACACGCACCAGCACGAGGCCGACGCGCACGAGGCGCTGCTCTGCGTGCAGTCCGGTTCGACCCTCGACGACCCCAACCGGTTCAAGTTCGACGGCGACGGCTACTACATCAAGACCGCCGCCGAGATGCGCCAGCTCTTCCGCGACAACCCCGAGGCCTGCGACAACACACTGCTGATCGCGGAGCGCTGCGAGGTCGAGTTCAACACCGCCGCGAACTACATGCCGCGGTTCCCCGTTCCCGATGGCGAGACCGAGGACAGCTGGCTGATCAAAGAGGTCGAGGTCGGCCTTCAGTACCGCTACCCGAACGGCATCCCCGACAAGGTTCGCAAGCAGGCCGAATACGAGACCAGGATCATCCTGCAGATGGGGTTCCCCGGCTACTTCCTCGTCGTCGCCGACTTCATCAACTGGGCGAAGGACAACGGCATCCGCGTCGGTCCCGGCCGTGGTTCCGGTGCCGGATCGATGGTCGCCTACGCCATGCGCATCACCGACCTCGACCCGCTCGAGCACGGCCTCATCTTCGAGCGCTTCCTCAACCCGGACCGCGTCTCGATGCCCGACTTCGACGTCGACTTCGATGACCGTCGCCGCGGCGAGGTCATCGAGTACGTGACCCAGAAGTACGGCTCGGAGCGCGTCGCGCAGATCGTCACCTACGGCACCATCAAGTCCAAGCAGGCGCTCAAGGATGCCGGACGCGTCCTCGGCTTCCCGTTCAGCATGGGGGAGCGGCTGACCAAGGCGATGCCGCCGCCCGTCATGGGCAAGGACATGCCGCTCGACGGCATGTTCGACTCGGCGCACCAGCGGTACAAAGAGGCGAGCGAGTTCCGCGCCCTCATCGAGACCGACCCCGAAGCCAAGACGGTCTTCGATCGTGCGCTCGGACTCGAGGGGCTGAAGCGCCAGTGGGGCGTGCACGCGGCCGGTGTGATCATGTCGTCCGAGCCGCTGCTCGACATCATCCCGATCATGCGCCGCGAGCAGGACGGCCAGATCGTCACGCAGTTCGACTACCCGTCCTGCGAGTCGCTCGGCCTGATCAAGATGGACTTCCTGGGGCTGCGCAACCTCACGATCATCTCCGATGCGCTCGACAACATCCGCATGAACCGGGGCGAGGAACTCGACCTCGAACATCTTCCGCTCGACGACCGCGGGGCCTACGACCTGCTGGGCCGCGGCGAATCCCTCGGTGTCTTCCAGCTCGACGGCGGGCCGATGCGCTCGCTCATGCGCCTCATGAAGCCCGACAACTTCGGCGACATCTCGGCGCTCATCGCCCTGTACCGTCCGGGGCCCATGGGTGCGAACTCGCACACGAACTACGCGCTCCGCAAGAACGGCGCGCAGCCGATCACCCCGATCCACCCCGAGTTCACCGAGTCGCTCGCCGACATCCTCGAGGAGTCCTACGGCCTGATCATCTACCAGGAGCAGGTGATGGCCATCGCCCAGCGCGTGGCCGGATTCTCCCTCGGTCAAGCAGACATCCTCCGCCGCGCGATGGGCAAGAAGAAGAAGTCCGAACTCGACAAGCAGTTCGAGGGGTTCCAGGCGGGAATGCACGCGAACGGCTACTCCGATGGCGCTGTCAACGCGCTCTGGGAGATCCTGCTGCCCTTCTCCGACTACGCCTTCAACAAAGCGCACTCCGCGGCGTACGGCGTCGTCTCCTATTGGACCGCGTACCTCAAAGCCCACTACCCGGCCGAGTACATGGCCGCGCTGCTCACCAGCGTCGGCGACTCCAAGGACAAGATGGCGCTGTACCTGAACGAGTGCCGACGCATGGGCATCAAGGTGCTGCCGCCGGATGTCTCCGAGTCGATCAACTACTTCGCCGCCATCGGCGACGACATCCGCTTCGGGCTCGGCGCTGTGCGCAACGTCGGAAGCAACGTCGTCGACGGCATCGTCAAGGCGCGCAAGGACGAGCGCTTCGACTCGTTCCACCACTTCCTCGACAAGGTGCCGCTGCACGTCTCCAACAAGCGCACCGTGGAATCGCTGATCAAGGCCGGTGCCTTCGACTCCATGGGAGATTCGCGGCGCGCCCTCATGGAGGTCCACGAGGATGCCGTCGAGGCCGCGGTCGACCGCAAGCGCAATGAGGCCCAGGGCGCGATCGGGTTCGACTTCGACAGCCTCTACGACGGCACCGAGGAGGTGGCGCCCGCCAAGGTCCCCGCGCGACCGGAATGGATCAAGAAGGACAAGCTCGCCTTCGAGCGCGAGATGCTCGGACTCTACGTGTCCGACCATCCGCTCGCCGGCCTCGAGGTGCCGCTCGCCAAGCACGCGTCGATCTCCATCCATGACCTCAACAACTCGGAGGACATGCAGGACGGCGACCAGGTGACGGTCGCAGGACTCGTGACCAGCGTGCAGCACCGTGTCGCCAAGGCCAGTGGAAACCCCTACGGCATGATCACCGTCGAGGACTTCAACGGCGAGGTCACCGTGATGTTCATGGGCAAGACGTACATCGAGTTCCAGCACATCCTGCAGCAGGACTCGATCCTGGCCGTGCGAGGGCGGGTATCCCGACGCGACGACGGACTGAACCTCCACGCGCAGTCGGCGTTCGCGCCCGACGTCGGCTCGTTCGACGCCGCCGGGCCGCTGTCCCTGGTCCTCGCGGAACAGCGCGCGACCGAACGCGTGATGAACGAGCTCGCCGAGATCCTCCGTCGCCACAACGGCGACACCGAGGTGCTGCTGCGGGTGCACCGCGGCGGCAGCGCGAAGGTCTTCGAAGTGCCGATGCCGGTCAAGGTGTCCGCCGACCTGTTCGGTGACCTCAAGTCGCTGCTCGGCCCCGCCTGCCTGGGGTGAGCGGGTAGGATCGTGAGCCGTCGGGGGCTGCATGCCCTGCCCCGATCGAGCACCGTGACGAAAGGACGACCATGAGCACGGATCTGCCCGAACAGTCGGACGCCGAGGACACGGCATTCAGCGACGAGGACGGTGTCCTCTACGACGAAGACGTCACGCCGGAATACGGCGTCCTCGGCTTCACGCTGCGCGAGCTCCTCATCGTGGGCGTGTGGCTGGTGTCGTTCGTCGTCTCGTTCTTCCCGCTCAACGGCGGACTGTCGCTGTGGGCGACCGGGATCCAGTGGATCCTGCCGATCGGAGTCCCCACGGCCGCGGTCTTCCTTCTCGTGCTGCGGCGCTTCTCGCCCGACGGCATCCGCCGCGTCGGGTCGCTGGGCATCGACCAGTTCGCATCGGTCGCCTTCTCGGTCGCCGCGACCGTCTGGGTCGGCGCCCTCTGGCTCGCCCTGGCCACGCTCATCGACGGCGGATTCTGGGGCCTTCCCTGGAACGGGATCCTGCTGCTGATCGCCTCGCTCGCCCTGGTCGTGCTCACCGTCTTCGCCCCGCTCATCCCGGGGCTCAAGGAAGACTTCCATGGGCGCCTCGTCACACTCGCCCACCGCAACGCGAACCCCGTCCGCCCGGTGATCTCGCGCCCGCGCCCCGAGCGCCCCGCGCTCGCAGAGACAGTCGACGTCGCTGCAGCAGATGCGCCGGAGACGGTCGTCGAGGTCGCGTACGCCGAGACCAGCGTTCTCCCGCCCGCCGTGCAGGTCGACCCGGAGCTGTCAGGCCAGCAGGCGACCGACGAGGTGGCGCGGCTCGACCTCGCCTCCCAGGTCCCGCTCGCCGCCCACGCCTCCGGCGGCGACACCGGCACCGAGCCGGTCACCGCCGACGAGGAGTACGTGCCCACGTACTCGCGTCGGTCCCGCGGAGACGACCAGGAGATCGTGTCGGACACCGGCAGCATCGAGTCGCTGCTGGAGACGGCAGCGCGAGTCGAGCCCGCCGAGGGGCACGCCGAGCAGCCCTTCGTCGAGGACGACGTCGACGCAGACGGCTTCGACGCACGGAGTCCTGAGACGACTGCCTTCGACGCCGCCGACCTCGACGCGACCAATCCTCGCGAGGCCGCGCCCGCCGCGCAGCCGTTCTGGATCCTCGCGCCCACCGAGCGCGACGTGCACGACGAGCGTGGCGAGCCGCTGTTCCGCATCGGGCCGAACGCCTGGGCGCTGGTGATCGAAGACCGAGGAGGGGCTTACGTCATCCGACATGATGACGGCCGGATCGGCTACCTCCACGAGATCTCCGACATCACGAAGGGCTGACATGCGAACGATCGACCTGCGAGGGCGCGAGCTCTCGCCCGCTGACATGCTCGCGGCCGTGCCGCGGGCCACCCAGGCCCGCGCCGAAGCGCTCGACACCGCCACGCGCATCGTCGACGACGTGCGCGACCGCGGCGAGGACGCGCTCCGCGAGCAGGCCGAGCGGTTCGACCGGGTCACCGGGCACGACGTACGTGTCCCCGCCGAGCACATCGCCGAAGCGCTCGCCTCGGTCGACCCCGCCGTGCGTGCCGCCCTCGAAGAGGCGATCGTCCGCGTGCGCCAGGGATCCGAGGCCCAGGTGCCGGCTCCGCAGACGACCGACATCGGGCCGGGTGCACGGATCCTGCAGCGCTGGCAGCCGGTGCAGCGCGTCGGCGTGTACATACCGGGCGGCAAGGCCGTCTACCCCTCGAGCGTGATCATGAACGTCGTGCCGGCGCAGGTCGCCGGAGTCGCGCAGATCGCGCTCGCATCGCCTCCGCAGAGCGATCAGGAGGGGCGGATCCACCCGACGATCCTCGCGGCCGCCGGGCTGCTCGGCATCACCGAGGTGTACGCGATGGGGGGCGCTGGAGCGATCGGGGCGTTCGCCCACGGCGTCCGTTCGATCGGACTCGACCCGGTCGACGTGGTCTCCGGTCCCGGCAACAACTTCGTCGCCTCTGCCAAGCGCGCCGTGGCCGGCGTCGTCGGCACCGACTCCGAGGCGGGCGCCACAGAGATCCTCATCGTCGCCGATGCGGACGCCGACCCGCGTCTCGTCGCGGCCGACCTCGTCAGCCAGGCCGAGCACGACGAGCAGGCTTCCGCGGTGCTGGTCACCGACTCGGTGCCGCTCGCCGAGCAGGTCGCCCTCGAGGTCGATCGATTCGCCGCGGCGACCCGGCACAGCGAGCGCGTGCGAGTGGCACTCGACGGACCGCAGTCCGCGATCGTCCTCGTCGACGACCGTGCCATGGCCACGGCCTTCAGCAACGCCTACGCACCGGAGCACCTCGAGCTCCACCTGGCGGATGCCGAGGCAGCGGCATCCGCCTTCACCAGCGCCGGCGCGGTCTTCGTCGGCGATCAGACTCCCGTGAGCCTCGGCGACTACATGGCCGGCAGCAACCACGTGCTGCCGACCGGGGGACAGGCGCGCTACGCGCCCGGCCTCGGCGCCTACACGTTCCTCCGCCCGCAGCAGGTCATCTCCTACGACCGGGCGGCGCTCTCCGCCGTGCGGGAGGGGGTCGTCGCGCTCGCGAACGCCGAGGTGCTGCCCGCGCACGGCGAAGCGATCGAGGCGCGGTTCACCGCGTAGGATCGGTCAGATGCACTGCCCCTTCTGCCGTCATTCCGACTCGCGCGTCATCGATTCACGTACCAGCGACGACGGGCTCTCGATCAGACGGCGTCGTCAGTGCCCGGAATGCGGAGGCCGCTTCACCACCACCGAGACCGCGAGCCTCAACGTCATCAAACGCTCCGGCGTCATGGAGCCGTTCAGCCGTGAGAAGGTGATCTCCGGCGTGCGGAAGGCCTGTCAGGGGCGGCCGGTGACCGAGGCCGACCTCGCGATCCTCGCGCAGCGCGTGGAGGAGGCGGTCCGGCAGACCGGAGTCTCGCAGCTCGACACGAACGAGATCGGGCTCGCGATCCTCGGCCCGCTCCGTGAGCTCGACGAGGTCGCGTTCCTCCGTTTCGCCAGCGTCTACCAGGCGTTCGACTCGCTCGAGGACTTCGAGTCCGCCATCACCGATCTGCGCGCCGACCACGCGGAGCAGGAGCCGGCGGACCGGTAATCTGGCAGGGATGTATCCGCTGCTCTTCCGCGCTGTCCTCTCGCGCTTCGATCCCGAGTTCGCCCATCACGCCGGCATGGTGGTGATCCGTGTGCTCGGCGTGCCGCCGTTCGCCTCCGTGACGCGTGCGCTGACCAAGCCGGACCCGTCACTGCGCGTGGAGGCCCTGGGGCTGACGTTCCCGTCGCCCTTCGGCATCGCCGCCGGATTCGACAAGAACGCCGTCGGCGTGCGCGGTCTCGCCGCGCTCGGCTTCGGGCACGTCGAGGTGGGCACCGTGACGGCGATCCCGCAGGAGGGGAACCCGAAGCCGCGCCTGTTCCGCCTGATCGCCGACCGGGCCGTCATCAACCGGATGGGCTTCAACAACCAGGGCGCGGATGCCGTGGCGCGGCGCCTCGCGAAGCTCCGGCGCGGCGCCCCCGACACGGTCATCGGCGTCAACATCGGCAAGAGCCGAGTGGTCGACGTCGAAGACGCCACCGCCGACTACGTCGCCTCCGCGACGCGGCTCGCACCGCTCGCCGACTACCTGGCCGTCAACGTCTCCTCGCCGAACACTCCCGGCCTGCGCGGTCTGCAGGCGGTCGAGACACTGGCTCCGCTGCTGCGTGCGGTTCACGAGGCGTCCGGATCCACGCCTCTGCTGGTGAAGATCGCACCCGACCTTCCCGACGACGAGATCGCCGCCATCGCGCGGATGGCGGTCGAGGAGGGTCTCGCCGGCATCATCGCGCACAACACCACGATCAGCCGCGACGGGCTGCTCACGGATGACGCGACCGTCGAGGCCGCAGGGGCCGGCGGTCTCTCGGGCGCTCCGTTGAAGCGGCGTTCGCTCGAGGTTCTCCGCATCGTGCGCGACGCCGTTCCCGACGACTTCTGCATCATCGCGGTCGGGGGAGTCGAGACCCCGTCCGACGTGCAGGAGCGGATGGATGCCGGAGCGACCCTGGTGCAGGGCTACACGGCGTTCCTCTACCGCGGCCCGTTCTGGGGCCGCGAGCTCAACAGGGGGCTCGTCAATCGGGGTACTGTCCGCGCTTGACCTGCGGCTTCGGCAGACGCATGAACCGCATCTGCAGGGCGCGCATCCCGGCGTACCAGCCGAGGCCCTTCTCCATGCGCTCCGCGCCGAACTTGGCGGCGACCTTGCGCTTCACCCGGAACCCCAGCAGGATCATGCCGCCGATCGCGATCACCAGGTACCCCATCATCACGATGTAGGCGTAGAACGAGATCGCGAGGTTCGCGGGGATCAGCGACGCGAGGATGACCAGCACCATGACCGCCATCACGAACTCCGCGGGGTGCCATCCGGCGTCCACGTAGTCGCGCACCCAGCGGCGCTGCGGTCCCTTGTCACGGGCCGGGAGGAACTTCTCCTCGCCCGCGGCCATTCCGGCCTGGGCCCGGGCGCGACGCTCGTTGAGCTCGGCGCGGGCGGCCGCCTTGGCCTCCTTGGTGTTCGCGACCAGAGGTCGGCGACGGGCCGCCTCCTGCTCCGCGCGGGTCGGCGTCGCGCGACCCTTGCCGACGGCCGGCGTCTCGGCGGCGTCGTCGTTCGTCGAAGGGGAGACAGGGGTAGTGGCCACGAGGTTCCTCGGTTCGCTGAAGATGGATCACCTTAAGATTACTCGCATGAACTCATCTGCTCACCCCGGTCCGTCGACACCGTCCAGCGAATCCGAGGCGGCCGTCCTCGAAGCAGTGGCGACGGGCATCCCGTCGGCGCTGTCGGATCTGGGGCATCTGGTCCGGATCCCGGGGATGGCATGGCCTGCTTTCGATCAGACGCAGCTGGAGCGCAGTGCGGATGCCGTGGCGGCGCTGGCCCGCGATACCGGAGTGTTCGACGAGGTGCGGGTGCTGCGTGCGGCGATCCCCGGCACCGACGAGCACGGGCAGCCGGCGGTGCTCGCGACCCGCGCGGCCCGCAACGGCAGGCCGACGATCCTGCTCTACGCGCACCACGACGTGCAGCCTCCCGGAGACGACGCCCTGTGGGAGACGCCGCCGTTCGAGCCGACCGTGCGAGACGGACGCCTCTACGGTCGCGGTGCCGCGGACGACAAGGCCGGGATCATGGCGCACATCGCGTCGATCCGGGCCGTCAGCGAGGTACTCGGCGATGACCTGGATCTGGGCATCGCGATGTTCATCGAGGGGGAGGAGGAGTACGGCTCCCGTTCCTTCGCGCAGTTCCTGTCCGACAACAAGGACGCTCTTCGCGCCGATGCGATCGTCGTCGCCGATTCGGGCAACTGGGACTCGGTGACGCCCGGTCTCACGGTGTCCCTGCGGGGCAACGCGCGATTCACGGTGCGCGTGCGCACGCTGGACCACGCGTCGCACTCCGGGATGTTCGGCGGTGCGGCGCCCGACGCGATGATGACCACCATCCGAATGCTGTCCACACTGTGGAACGAAGACGGCTCCGTCGCCGTCGAGGGGATGACCGAGCGCGATGCGCCGACGCCCGAGTACGCCGAGGAGACCCTCCGCGATGAGGCCGGTCTGCTTCCCGGCACGACCCCGATCGGGAACGGCACGATCCTCAGCCGCATCTGGAACAAGCCCTCGATCACGGTGATCGGCATCGATGCGACGAGCGTCGCCGCGGCATCCAACACCCTCCTTCCCGAGGTGACCGTCGTCATCAGCGCGCGCGTCGCGCCGGGACAGACGGGGGAGGACGCGTACGCGGCCCTCGAACGACACCTGCGTGCACATGCCCCGTACGGTGCGGAGCTGACGTTCTCGGACGTCGATCTCGGCAACGGCTTCCTGGTCGACACCAGCGGATGGGCAGTCGCCCTCACGCGCGACGCGATGCGCGACGCGTACGGCGTCGAACCGGTCGATCTCGGCGTGGGCGGATCGATCCCGTTCATCGCGGATCTCGTGCGCGAGTTCCCGGCTGCGCAGATCCTCGTCACCGGGGTCGAGGACCCCTACTCCCGCGCGCACAGCCCGAACGAGTCGCTCCACCTCGACACGTTCCGTCACGCGGTCGCGACCGAGGCCCTGATGCTCGCCAGGATGAACGCGCGCGACCTCTGAGCCTTCCGGCCCGACCGGCGGTAGAATTACCGGGAACGCCGTGCCCCTGCGGCCCCGTGACAAGGAGCGACATGAGCGACACCACCCTGACTTCCCCTGAGTCCACCACCCGCGCGCACGGCATCAGCCTCACCGACGCCGCTGCCGTCAAGGTCAAGAACCTGCTCGAGCAGGAGGGCCGCGACGACCTGCGTCTGCGCGTCGCCGTCCAGCCCGGCGGATGCTCCGGCCTGATCTACCAGCTCTACTTCGACGAGCGCTACCTCGAGGGCGACGAGACCGTCGACTTCGACGGAGTCGAGGTCATCGTCGACAACATGAGCGTCCCTTACCTCGACGGTGCATCCATCGATTTCAAGGACACGATCTCGGAGCAGGGCTTCACGATCGACAACCCCAACGCGGCCGGCAGCTGCGCCTGCGGCGACAGCTTCCACTGATCCGGACGGCGTCGCCAACCTGCGTGGTTGGCATGAATCAGGTGTGAGGTTGCCCTAGACTTGGGTGTGCCCTGTCCGCAATCTGAAAGGTGCATCGTGCCCTCGAATCGCCGCCTTCGTTGGGCCGCTCTCCCTCTGGGAGTGGCGGCAGCCGTGGCCCTGGCGGGATGTACTGCCACTGAGTTGAACGGGTACCTCCCGGGCTTCGTGGAGGGTGAGCCTGCGGCCACCAACCAGACCGAGCGAGTGTCGGGTCTGTGGGTCAACTCCTGGATCGTCCTCCTCGCCGTCGGCGTCATCACCTGGGGCCTGATGGCCTGGGCCGCGATCGCGTACCGCCGTCGCAAGGGCCAGACCGGCCTGCCGGTGCAGATGCGCTACAACATGCCGATCGAGATCTTCTACACGATCGTGCCGCTCATCCTCGTGCTGGGCATGTTCTTCTTCACCGCCCGTGATCAGACGGAGATCGAGACGAAGTGGGACGACCCCGACGTCGAGGTCACCGCGATCGCCAAGCAGTGGGCGTGGGACTTCCAGTACGACGCCGAGTCCGACGACGACACCGTGTGGACGATGGGCGTCCAGGCCCAGCCCGACGCCGAGGGCAACATCGACCAGGCGCAGCTTCCGACCCTGGTCCTGCCGGTCGACAAGAAGGTCACGATCGACCTGCGGTCGCGCGACGTCATCCACTCCTTCTGGATCATCGACTTCCTGTACAAGAAGGACATGTTCATCGGGGCGGACAACTCCTGGTCCTTCATCCCGACCCGTGTCGGCGAGTACAAGGGCAAGTGCGCCGAGCTCTGCGGCGAGTACCACTCGATGATGCTCTTCAACGTGAAGGTCGTCGAGCAGGACGAGTACGACGCGTACCTCGAGACGCTCAAGGAGAAGGGCAACACGGGAGACATCACGGAGCAGTACGACCGTCTCACGAACCTCCCCGGAACCACGCCCGCGAACGACTCCGAGGAAGGAGAGGAGTAAGCCATGTCGACCACTGAAGCCCCCCGCACCGATGAGGCCCCTCGCTCCCGACCCACGACTCTGCCCGCCCGCCAGGCTGCTCTGATGAGCTCCTCGCGCGTCGAGCAGAAGGGCAACATCGTCGTCAAGTGGATCACCTCCACCGACCACAAGACCATCGGGTACATGTACCTGATCGCGTCCGTGCTGTTCTTCCTCCTCGGCGGCGTGATGGCCCTCGTCATCCGCGCCGAGCTGTTCGCGCCGGGAATGCAGATCATCCCGACGAAGGAGCAGTACAACCAGCTGTTCACGATGCACGGAACGATCATGCTGCTGATGTTCGCGACGCCGCTCTTCGCCGGTTTCGCCAACGCGATCCTGCCGCTGCAGCTGGGTGCTCCTGACGTCGCGTTCCCGCGTCTGAACGCCTTCGCCTTCTGGCTCTTCCTCTTCGGCTCGACCATCGCGGTCGCCGGCTTCCTGACCCCGCAGGGTGCGGCCTCGTTCGGCTGGTTCGCGTATCAGCCGCTCGCGAGCGCCTCGTTCACGCCGGGTGTCGGCGGAAACCTGTGGATGGTCGGACTGGGTATCTCCGGTTTCGGAACGATCCTCGGTGCCGTGAACTTCATCACCACGATCATCACGATGCGCGCCCCCGGTATGACCATGTGGCGCATGCCGATCTTCTCGTGGAACACGCTCATCACGAGCCTGCTGGTGCTGATGGCGTTCCCCGTGCTCGCTGCGGCGATCTTCGCTGCGGCGGCCGACCGCATCCTCGGCGCCCACATCTACGACCCGGCCAACGGCGGCGTCCTGCTCTGGCAGCACCTGTTCTGGTTCTTCGGTCACCCCGAGGTGTACATCATCGCGCTGCCGTTCTTCGGCATCGTGTCCGAGATCTTCCCGGTCTTCAGCCGCAAGCCGATCTTCGGGTACAAGACGCTGGTCTACGCGACGATCGCGATCGCCGCCCTCTCCGTCGCCGTGTGGGCTCACCACATGTACGTCACCGGCTCGGTGCTGCTGCCGTTCTTCGCCCTGATGACGATGCTCATCGCGGTGCCGACGGGTGTGAAGATCTTCAACTGGATCGGCACGCTCTGGCGAGGCTCCGTGACGTTCGAGACACCGATGGTCTTCGCTCTCGGCTTCCTGGTCTCGTTCGTCTTCGGTGGCCTGACCGGCGTCATCCTCGCGGCCCCGCCGCTCGACTTCGCGCTCTCCGACTCGTACTTCGTCGTCGCACACTTCCACTACGTCGTCTTCGGCACCGTGGTGTTCGCGATGTTCGCCGGCTTCTACTTCTGGTGGCCGAAGTGGACCGGGCGCATGCTCAACGAGCGCCTCGGCTACGTGCACTTCTGGATGCTGTTCATCGGCTTCCACATGACGTTCCTCATCCAGCACTGGCTGGGCGTCGACGGCATGGTGCGCCGCTACGCGGACTACTCGGCGGCTGACGGCTGGACCTGGCAGAACCAGGTCTCCACCATCGGTGCGATCATCCTCGGCGCCTCGATGCTGCCGTTCTTCCTGAACGTGTGGATCACGGCCCGCAAGGCTCCGAAGGTCACGGTCAACGACCCGTGGGGCTATGGCGCATCGCTCGAGTGGGCGACGTCCTGCCCGCCGCCGCGTCACAACTTCACGTCGATTCCGCGCATCCGCAGCGAGCGCCCGGCCTTCGACCTGAACCACCCCGAGGCAGCCGAGTTCGCGACCACCGCGCCCGGCGAGCGAGAGGCCCACTAAGTCATGCGCGACAACGTCATTCTCTGGTGGATCCTGACCGCCTTCTTCGCTCTCGTCGGCGTCGTCTACACGGGTTGGCACATCCTTGCCACCCCGAACGAGAACTTCGCGATGCGGATCGAGTGGGTCGGCACGGTCGCTCTCTTCTTCGCCGCCTTCATGGGTGCGATGATCGCGTTCTACCTCGACCGCACGCACCGGGCTCAGCAGGGTGAGCTGCCCGAAGACATTCTGACGGCAGACATCGACGACGGTGACCCCGAGCTCGGCGAGTTCAGCCCGTGGTCCTGGTGGCCGATGGTGCTGGCCGCTTCGGCCGCGGTGTTCGTGGTCGGTCTCGCGGTCGGTCACTTCCTGCTCCCGATCGGACTGGCGATCTTCGTCGTCGCGATCGTCGGCTGGGTCTACGAGTACTACCGCGGGCACTTCGCCCGCTGACGTTCAGCTGCACCGAGAAGGCCCCCGGATTCGTCCGGGGGCCTTCTTCGTGCGTGGGGTGACCGGGGACGGTCAGGCGCGCGTGCGGACACGGGCGACGCCCGTGAGCGGATCGACGGGGCGGTGGTGGATGCCGTCGGCATCCTGCACAGGATAGCCCTCGCGGACCCAGTACTCGAAGCCGCCGATCATCTCGCGCACCCGATAGCCGAGTTTCGCGAACTCGAGCGCGCCTTTCGCTCCTGCATTGCAGCCGGGGCTCCAGCAGTACACGACGACGTCGGCATCCGCGGAGATCTCCTGAGGGGCTCTGGTCGCGATCTCGCTGTAGTGCATGTGCACGGCGCCGGCGACGCGTCCCTTTGCCCACGCCTCGTCGGAGCGCACGTCGATCACGATCAGCTCGTCCCCGGCTTTCAGAGCCGCGTGGACGTCGCTGGCGTCGGTCTCATAGGCGAGCTTGGCGGCGAAGAAGTCAGCACGATCGATCATGTGCTCAGCCTATTCGGGGGAGGCCCGGTCCCCTCAGCGCATTCCTGTCGCGCACCGCCGGATTCCCGACAGTGTCAGCGGACTCGGAGAACCGCCGTCATCTGTACGCGTCGTCCGTACCGCGACAGCTGCAGGGCGTGCTCCGTGGCGAGGAGCGCTCGGTGGAAGTCGGAGTCCGGCTCGCTCTCGATGAAGCCGCAGGAGGCGTAGAACGGGGCGTTCCAGGGCACGTCGGCGTACGTCCGCAGTGTGATGAGCGCGTGCCCCCGATCCCGCGCCTCAGCCAGAGCGGCGGCGACGAGCAGGCGACCGATTCCACGCCGGCCGTAGGAAGTAAGGACCGAGAGCTGCTCGAGGTGGGCGTGCCCGTCGACCTCGAGGACGTGCGCGAAGCCGACGGTACTCGGATGGGTGCCCAGGCCTGCTTCCGCGACGAGGACGAAGCCGGGAAGATGCGCTCGCTCCGCCGCACTGGCCGGGGGCGGCCAGTCGCGAGCGCCGAGATGATCGATGAGCAGGGCATCCGCGGCGATCTCGATCGCTTCGAGCGCTGCGCCATCCTTCGGGAGGCCCGGACGCACCCGCATCGACAGGGACGCAGGGCGCGAGGGAGATGACACGATCCGATCCTTTCACAGCGGTCGGCGGTCACGACCTGACGAAGAAGGCCCCGTCCGGATCGGACGAGGCCTTCATCGATGGGGGAGCGGCGACTACTCGCCCTCCTCCGACTTCTTCTTCCGCTGCTTCTTCACGGGCTGCGTGGAGATCACCGTGCTCGGAGTGTTCGCGGTCTCTGCGACGTGCGTCTCGCTGACGGACAGCGGCGCGTCGGGGACTCCGGCGCGCTCGTGAGCGCCCTGGATCTCTGCGGCCTCGGTCTCCTCGTTCTGCGCGGTGACGTGGTGCTGGTGAGCATCCGCTTCCTCGATCTCGGCCTGCGTGAGCGGAGCGAGACGGTCCTCGAAGAACCAGCGCGAGATGGACGAGCGGAGGTTCTCGGTCCACGGGATGCGACCCTTGGCGTTCGGGCGGACCACCAGGGGCTCGTAGCCGTCGACGTCGATGAGCTTCCAGCGGTCGTACTGATCGACCGGCTGGTGCACCTCGATGAACTCGCCACCGGGGAGGCGGACGATGCGACCCGACTCGAAGCCGTGCAGCACGATCTCGCGGTCCTTCTTCTGCAGCGCGATGCAGATGCGCTTGGCGATGAAGTACCCGAGCACCGGCCCGACGAACAGCATCGCCTGCAGCGTGTGGATCACGCCTTCCATCGTGAGCATGAAGTGCGTCGCGATGAGGTCGGACGAGGCCGCAGCCCAGAGCACGGCGTAGAAGATGACGCCGGCGACGCCGATGGCCGTGCGGGTCGCGGCATTGCGGGGACGCTGAGCGATGTGGTGCTCGCGCTTGTCACCCGTGATCCACGCCTCGAGGAAGGGGTAGATCGCCACGATGACGATGAACAGACCCAGCACCGCGATCGGCAGCAGGATGCCGAAGGACCAGGTGCGGTCGAACAGCACCAGATCGAGGTTCGACGGAGCCAGACGCAGAGCGCCGTCCGCGAATCCGATGTACCAGTCGGGCTGCGTACCGGCCGACACGGGGGAGGGGTCATACGGTCCGTAGGCCCAGATCGGGTTGATCTGGAAGAACGTCGCGATCAGCACGATCGTGCCGAACACGATGAACAGGTAGCCGCCCATCTTCGACATGTACACCGGCATCATCGGGTAGCCCACGACGTTGTCGTTCGTGCGGCCGGGGCCGGCGAACTGCGTGTGCTTGTTGACGATCATGAGCATCAGGTGCACCACGATCAGGCCGATGACCAGCAGCGGCAGCAGCAGGATGTGCAGCGTGTAGAGGCGACCCACGATGTCGGTTCCCGGGAACTCGCCACCGAAGACGATGAACGACGTCCAGGTGCCGATCAGCGGGATGCCCTTGACCATGCCGTCGATGATGCGAAGACCGTTACCCGACAGAAGGTCGTCGGGGAGGGAGTAACCCGTGAAGCCCTCGGCCAGAGCCAGGATGAACAGCACGAAGCCGATCACCCAGTTGAGCTCGCGCGGCTTGCGGAACGCACCCGTGAAGAAGATGCGGAGCATGTGCACGCCGATGCCGGCGATGAACACGAGCGCGGCCCAGTGGTGGATCTGACGGACGAGGAGGCCACCGCGCAGATCGAAGGAGATGTGCAGCGACGACTCGAGGGCCGCCGACATCTCGATGCCGCGCATCGGGGCATAGGCGCCCGTGTAGTGGGTCTCGACCATGGAGGCCTGGAAGAAGAACGTCAGGAAGGTTCCGGAGAGGAACACGACCACGAAGCTCCACAGCGCGATCTCGCCGAGCATGAAGGACCAGTGGTCCGGGAAGATCTTGCGACCGAGCTCCTTGACGAAGCCCGAGAGGCTGGTGCGCTCATCGATGTAGTTCGACGCGGCGCCGACGAAGCGACCGCCGAGGGGCGCCTTCGTGTCCTTGTCGTCTTTGGACAGCGTTGCGGTGCTCAATGGCGCTCCCAGAAGCTCGGGCCGACAGGCTCCGTGAAGTCGCTGCGTGCGACCAGGTAGCCCTCGTCATCGACGGTGATGGGCAGCTGCGGCAGCGGACGAGCCGCCGGGCCGAAGATGACCTTGGCGTGGTCCGTGACGTCGAACTGCGACTGGTGGCACGGGCACAGCAGGTGGTGCGTCTGCTGCTCGTACAGGGCCACCGGGCAGCCGACGTGGGTGCAGACCTTGGAGTAGGCGACGATGCCGTCGTAGGACCAGTCCTTGCGGTCCTCGGCCTCGATGAGCTGCTCGGGGCGCAGACGCATCATGAGGACGATCGCCTTGGCCTTCTCCTCGAGGTAGCCGTCGTGGTGGCTGAGGTCGGCGAGCTCTTCGGGGATCACGTGGAACGCGGAGCCGAGAGTGACGTCCGCCGCCCGGATGGGCGTGCCGTCGGGGTCCCGGACGAGGCGCGAGCCCTCTTCCCACATCGTGTGCTTCAGCAGCGCCACCGGGTCGCCCGCAGTGGGGTCGTCGGGAGTGGAGTGCGGGGCCAGTCCGCGGAACAGCGTGACACCCGGGATGATCGAGGCGACGACCGCGGCGAACAGCGAGTTGCGGATCATCGTGCGACGTCCGAAGCCGGACTCCTCGTTCGCGTCGGAGAACGCCTGGATGGCCGCTTCGCGGGTCGAGTCCTTGCCGCGAGTGGGGTGACGGTACTCGATGTGCTCCTTGTCGGACATCAGAGCCTTGGACCAGTGGATCGCGCCGATGCCGATGGAGAGCAGCGCGAGTGCGATGCCCAGACCGATGAAGAGGTTGTTCTGCCGGATGTCGATGAGAGCGCCGCTCTCGATCGGGAACAGCATGTACGCGGCGACCGCCCAGATGCTGCCGGCGAGCGAGAGGTAGAACAGGGTGTAGACCGTGCGGTCCGCAGCCTTCTCCGCGCGAGGATCCTTGTCGGTCATCCGCTCGCGGTGCGGCGGCAGCCCCGGGTTCTGCACGGGATCGCTGACTGCGACACCCAGCCCCGGAGAGGGCTGGTAGGCCCTGTCAAGAGCCTGCGAGTCGTCGTCGTGTGCCATGGTGCTCCTCGTACGTTCCTCTTCGATGAATAAGCGTCAGTTGGACTTCGCCGTGATCCACACGGTGATGGCGACGAGCGCGCCGATCCCGAAGATCCACACGAACAGTCCCTCGGACACGGGCCCCAGGTTGCCGAGGGTGAAGCCGCCGACCGGCACGGCCTTCTGCTGGAAGAGCAGGGCCGAGATGATGTCGCGCTTGTCCTCGTCGGACAGGTTCATGTCGCCGAAGACCGGCATGTTCTGCGGGCCGGTGACCATGGCCGCGTACATGTGCAGCGCGCTGGTCTCGGTCAGGGCGGGGGCGTACTTGCCCTCAGTGAGGGCGCCACCGGCAGCCGAGACGTTGTGGCACATCGCGCAGTTGACGCGGAACAGCTCCGCGCCCTTCGCGACATCGCCCTCGCCGTCGATCGTGTGATCGCTCGGGTAGGTCGGGCCGGGTGCCACGGACTGCACGTAGGAGGCGATCGCGCGGATCTGCTCCTCCGTGAACTGCGGCTCCTTCTGCGGGGCCTGCGGACCCTGCATCTGCAGCGGCATGCGGCCGGTGGAGAGCTGGAACTCAGCGGCCAGCTCGCCGACGCCGTAGAGGCTCGGGCCGTCGGCCGTTCCCTGCAGGTCGAGGCCATGGCAGGTGGCGCAGTTCGCTGTGAACAGCTTCTCGCCGTCCTCGACCGTCAACTGGGTCGATGCAGCGGCCTGCGTGTCGGTGGCCGCGAACGCGGCGGAGGCGCCGGCGTACACGGCGCCGGTGATCATGAGGCCTGCTCCGATGAGCGCGGCAGCCGCCAAAGGGCTGCGACGACCGCCGGAACGGCGCTTCTTCTCTCGTGCCATCTCGGGGATCAGCTCCGCTCTTATTTCAGGAAGTAGATAACGAGGAACAGCACGATCCAGACGACGTCGACGAAGTGCCAGTAGTAGGACACCACGATCGAGGAGGTCGCCTCCTTGTGCCGGAAGTTCTTGACGGCATACGCACGGCCGATCACGAGCAGGAAGGCGATGAGCCCGCCGGTGACGTGAAGGGCGTGGAAGCCGGTGGTCAGGTAGAACGCGGACGCGTACGAGTCGGCGCTGATGGGCATGCCCTCAGCGACCAGCTGCGCGTACTCCCACACCTGGCCGGAGACGAAGATCGCTCCGAGAGCGAAGGTGAGGAAGAACCACTCGACCATGCCCCAGCCGAACAGGCGACGACGGCCTGCCCCGTTCTTCTGGCCCTTGGCGAGCCGGTACGGCTGGAGGTCTTCTGCGGCGAAGACGCCCATCTGGCACGTGAAGGAGGAGAGCACCAGGATCGCGGTGTTCACGGCCGCGAACGGAACGTTCAGCAGCTCGGTGCGGTCGGCCCAGAGCTCGGGTGAAGTGCTGCGGAGAGTGAAGTAGATCGCGAAGAGTCCCGCGAAGAACATCACCTCGCTGCCGAGCCACACAATGGTGCCGACAGCTACCGGGTTGGGCCGCTTGATCGTTCTCGCCGCCGGGGCATACGTCGCTGAGGTCGTCACCCTTCCATTATGGCCGATCCTCGGGGGTGATTCTTGCACTGGGGGCACCGGTTTCGCCCTTCAGCGACTTAGGGGACCCTAAGAAAACACTGCGAATCCTCGGTGAATACGCGGGAAACGGCGGATGCCCGCGCGAAGGGCGCGCGTGATGATCCGTCTGCACGTTTTCTCGGCGCCGATAGGATCGCACACATGGCTGATTCCCTGACCTGGTCCGATGTGCTCACCTCTCTGCTGGAGCGCCGCGACCTCACCGTCTGGGAGTCCACCTGGGCCATGCGTCAGATCATGCAGGGGAGCGTCACCGAGGCTCAGCTCGCCGGTTTCCTCGTCGCGCTCCGTGCGAAGGGCGAGACGATCGATGAGATCGTCGGGTTCCGCGACGCGATCCTCGAAGCCGCCGTTCCGCTCCCCGTCTCGCCGAACGTCCTCGACATCGTCGGCACCGGCGGAGACCGTGTCGGCACGGTGAACGTGTCGACGACCGCTGCCATCGTCGTCGGCTCCGCGGGCATCCCGGTCGTCAAGCACGGCAACCGCGCCGCGAGCTCGGCGTCGGGTGCCTCCGACGTTCTCGGAGCCCTGGGGCTGGAGCTGTCTCTCGACCCCGCCGCCGTGGCATCCATCCTCGATCGCACCGGGATCACGTTCGCGTGGGCCGGCGCGTTCCACCCCGGCTTCAAGCACGCGGGGGCCGTGCGCGCCCAGCTCGGCGTGCCCACGGTCTTCAACATGCTCGGACCGCTCTGCAACCCGGCGCGCGCCGAGGCGAACGCGGTCGGAGTCGCACAGATCGAACGCGTGCCGCTGATCACCGGCGTCTTCCGCACCCGTGGTGCGACGGCGCTGGTCTTCCGCGGAGACGATGGGCTCGACGAGCTCACCACCACCGGCCACAGCCGCATCTGGGAGGTCACCCGCGGTGACATCCACGAGCACGATCTCGATCCGCGCGATCTCGACATCCCGCTCGCGGAGCTGGCCGATCTGATCGGCGGCTCACCGCAGCACAACGCCGAGATCCTCCGACGCACCCTCGCCGGCGAGTCCGGGGCGGTGCGCGACATCGTCCTGCTCAACGCCGCGGCCGGCATCGTCGCGTTCGAGCTGTCGCAGGATGCCGGGCAGGTGCAGCGCCCGATCCTCGAGCGTCTTCGCGAAGGATACGAGCGTGCTGCTGCTGCGGTCGATGACGGTCGGGCGCTCGCGAAGCTCGACGAATGGATCGGCGTGAGCCGCGAGTTGGCTTCTGCTGCGGAGTGATCATGGATCCCGTCGACGCGCTGCTCGAGATCGCTTCTCTGCTGGAGCGCGAGCGCGCGTCGCGGTACCGGGCCAAGGCGTTCCGCCAGGCGGCGCAGACCCTGCAGGATCTCCCCGACGAGGTGCAGGCGGACCCCACCCGGCTGCGCGCGGCCCGCGGCATCGGCGAGTCGACGTTCGCCGTCATCCGCCAGGCCCAGTCCGGTCAGGTACCCGACTATCTCGTCGAGCTCCGAGGTGATGTCGAACCGGAGATCGTCTCGGAGCTGCGCGGGAAGCTTCGCGGTGACCTGCACGCGCACACCGACTGGTCCGATGGGACGACGTCGATCCCGGTGATGGCGGCGGCCGCGCGGGCGCAGGGTCATGAGTATCAGGCGATCACCGACCATTCGCCGCGGCTGCGGGTGGCGCGGGGGCTGTCGGCCGAGCGGCTGCGCGAGCAGATGCCGCTGGTGCGGGCCGAATCCGGAGACGGCTTCACGCTGCTCGCCGGGATCGAGGTCGACATCCTCGAGGACGGTGCGCTGGACCAGGAGGATTCGCTGCTCGGCGAACTCGACATCGTCGTCGCCTCGGTGCATTCCAAACTGCGCATGGACCGGCGGCCGATGACCGCGCGGATGATCGCCGCGGTGTCGCACCCCAGGGTCAACGTGCTCGGGCACTGCACCGGACGCCTGGTCCAAGGTGATCGGGGGACGCGCCCGCAGTCGGAGTTCGATGCGGCTGCCGTGTTCGCCGCCTGCGCGGAGAACGGCGTCGCGGTGGAGATCAACTCGCGGCCGGAGCGGCAGGATCCTCCGGACGAGCTGATCGCGATCGCCCTCGAGGCCGGATGCCTGTTCTCGATCGACTCCGACGCGCATGCTCCCGGGCAGCTGTCACTCCTCGACCACGGTGCCGAGCGTGCGGAGCGGGCCGGAGTGCCGGCATCGCGCATCGTCACGACCTGGGGCCTCGAGCGCCTGCTGTCCTGGGCGGAGTGACGCGCGGCTGAGGTCAGCCTGCGGAGAGTGCCGCGTTCGAGACGGCCGCGACGGCGCGCGTCATCGACCCGCCGAGGTTCCACTCGTCGGCGAGGGCTGTCGCGGCGTCTTCCTCCTCAGGATCGAGCGCGTGCAGCGGGATGCCCGGATCGGTGATGGGCAGCGATTTCGCGACGGCGACGACGGTCGGTGCGACGTCGAGGTAGGCGGTCGACGCGAGGATCTTCGCCCGCACCCCGGCGCTCATGCCTTCGCCGGCCTCCGCGGCGGCACGGATGCCTTCGAGGTCGGCGTGGGCCTGCAGCAGTGTGGCGGCGGTCTTGTCTCCGACGCCGGCGACGCCGGGGAGGCCGTCGGAGGCGTCGCCGCGCATCGTGGCGAAGTCCGCGTACTGGGAGGGGAGCACACCGTATTTGGCGACGACGGTCGCATCGGTGACGATCTCGAGGTTGCTCATGCCCTTGGCCGTATAGATGACCCGCACATCGCTCGCATCGTCGACGAGCTGGAAGAGGTCGCGGTCACCGGTGACGATGTCGACCGGGATCGCGGAGTTTGTGGCGAGGGTTCCGATGACGTCATCGGCCTCGTGTTCGGCGACGCCGATGATCGGGATGCCGATGGCCCCGAGCGTCTCGCGGATGAGAGGGATCTGCGCCTCGAGCGGATCGGGCACCTCTTCGACGTCAGGTCCGGCCGGGACGACCTCGACGACCCGGTGCGCCTTGTAGCTCGGGATGAGGTCGACGCGCCACTGCGGGCGCCAGTCGTCGTCCCAGCAGGCGATCACATGGGTGGGCTCGTACAGGGTGACGAGCTTCGCGATGATGTCGAGCAGACCGCGCGCCGCGTTGATGGGGGAGCCGTCCGGCGCCGTCACCTTGTCGGGCACGCCGTAGAAGGCGCGGAAGTAGAGGCTGGCGGTGTCGAGCAGCATGAGGCGGTCGGCGCGAGGCATGGACTCAGAGTAACCACGACCGGCGACGTTCAGCACCCGGGTGCTGCGGGCTGCTCGACGCAGGTCCGCGCAACCAGGGCGGTGTGCGCCTCGAAGATTCGGATCTGCTGAGCGGGGCCGTCGATCGAGAGCTGTCCCTCGACGGGGAACCAGCCGGTGCCCAGGTCGACTTCTGCTGTGTAGCGGACCGTGACGCTCGCATCGTAGGTGCCGCGCTCACCGTAGATGTGACTGGTGGCGGTGGGGGTGAAGGTCGCCTGACCGAGCGCCGACCAGGTCTGACCGCCGGTGGTCGTAGTCGTCGTGTCGCCGTCGCCGTAGCGGAAGTCGAAGCCGACCGGAGTGAATCGCACGGTCACCGGGATGCCGAACAGTGCTCCGGCGCGCGTGTGAGCGGATGCCGCGGCGACGAAGTTCGTCGGCATGCCGGCGACCCCGAGGTTGTCGGGTTCGCCGACGGTCGCGACCGGGTCGGGCGCGAACTCGGCGAGATCTGTCACGGTGATTGGGGCAACGCCGGGATCGCTCGGCGGAACGGTCGGGTCAACCGGGCCCGGCTTCACAGGGCATACGCGGAGGTGCGTGATGGATCGCTCGCATAACTGAAAACGCGGCGGAACGGGTGCCCCTTGATCGCCCGGGGAACCGTCCTCGTTTGGCCGCGAGCCGGGAGGTGATCCCGGGGTGCTGCGTTCATCTTCGAAGGCGAGCTTGGAGCCATCGTTGCTGATCGCTGGGCAAAAGCCAGTGCGCTGCAGTATTGCGAGGTCACAACCGCCTGCCGCCGCAGGGGCTAACCCGGCGGTGATCATTACCGCGATTGCTATTGGTATCAGCACGACGAACCACCGGCCGAACCAGAGTCCGCGATTCGGAGGAAGTTGCTGGTTCCGGAAAATACGACGCGGAGTCGTCCGCGTTCGGGCCGGTCAGGCGGAGTGACATCGACCCCAGATGCGTCGATCACTCTGGAAGCACTGATGTCGACGCAGATCTCAGCGATCACATGGGTCACGGATGCTTCAGCCTCGACATCCACGCCGGTGAACGTGTGGATGGTCGTTGGGCCGACAATCGAGAGCTTTTCAAACTCCAGATCGCGCTGCGATTGGATGTCGCTCTCTAGAGCAGCGCCAATAAGGTAGTCCTGTGGTTCCGCTGCGCGGTCGCCATCACCCCGTGCTGCTGCGGCTTCGAGGTACTGCGCATATATTCCCTCCGCCGCAGCGAACGCCTCCTCCTCGGACGCGAACGCTTGGGTCGGCGTCGGTGTCGGCATAGGCGTGGGAGAGCATCCGACGAGCGCGGCGCTCGCGAACGCCAGCCCCAGAGCCGAGGAGAACACAGGTCGAGGGAGATTCACCCGGGTCACGGTAGCCCGACGCAGGAACTGCGCGCAGAAGTTATCCACAGGCACACACCGCGAAATCCGAATCCCACCGGCATCCGTACTTCTGATAACCTGAGATGTCACTCGTGGCGTGCCTGCGCATGCCCTCGTGGCAGACACACCAAAATCCAACCGCTGTGAAGCATGCTGTCGGCCGTGCGCGGCCTGTGCGACGCAGCCTGAGACTCCATCCAACAAGGACAACCCACTACATGACTACCGCAACGACCGCCCCGGCCACCAAGCAGGTCGCCATCAACGACATCGGATCTGCTGAGGACTTCCTGGCCGCGGTCGAGAAGACCCTGAAGTTCTTCAACGACGGCGACATCATCGAAGGCACGATCGTCAAGATCGACCGCGATGAGGTTCTGCTCGACGTCGGATACAAGACCGAGGGTGTCATCCCCTCGCGCGAGCTCTCCATCAAGCACGACGTCGACCCCAACGAGGTCGTCAAGGTCGGCGACGAGGTCGAGGCACTCGTTCTCCAGAAGGAGGACAAGGAAGGCCGTCTGATCCTCTCCAAGAAGCGCGCGCAGTACGAGCGCGCCTGGGGAGACGTCGAGAAGATCAAGGAGAACGACGGCGTCGTCACCGGTACGGTCATCGAGGTCGTCAAGGGTGGACTCATCGTCGACATCGGCCTCCGCGGCTTCCTGCCGGCCTCGCTCATCGAGCTGCGCCGCGTCCGCGACCTCACGCCGTACCTCGGCCAGGAGATCGAGGCCAAGATCCTCGAGCTCGACAAGAACCGCAACAACGTCGTGCTCAGCCGCCGCGCGCTGCTCGAGCAGACGCAGTCGGAGTCGCGCACCACGTTCCTGAACAACCTGCACAAGGGTCAGGTCCGCAAGGGTGTCGTGTCGTCGATCGTCAACTTCGGTGCGTTCGTCGACCTGGGCGGCGTGGACGGCCTCGTGCACGTCTCCGAGCTGTCCTGGAAGCACATCGAGCACGCCTCCGAGGTCGTCGAGGTGGGCCAGGAGGTCACCGTCGAGATCCTCGAGGTCGACCTCGACCGCGAGCGCGTCTCCCTGTCGCTGAAGGCGACGCAGGAGGACCCGTGGCAGGTCTTCGCCCGCACCCACGCGATCGGACAGGTCACGCCGGGTAAGGTCACCAAGCTCGTTCCGTTCGGTGCGTTCGTGCGCGTCGCAGACGGCATCGAGGGCCTCGTCCACATCTCCGAGCTCTCCAGCAAGCACGTCGAGCTGGCAGAGCAGGTCGTCTCCGTCGGCGAAGAGGTCTTCGTCAAGGTCATCGACATCGACCTGGAGCGTCGCCGCATCTCGCTGTCGCTCAAGCAGGCCAACGAGTCGGTCGACCCCAACGGCACCGAGTTCGACCCGGCCCTCTACGGCATGGTCGCGGAGTACGACGAGAACGGCGAGTACAAGTACCCGGAGGGCTTCGACGCCGAGACTGGTGCGTGGAAGGAAGGCTTCGACGCCCAGCGCGAGGCATGGGAGCAGGAGTACGCTGCAGCCCAGGCTCGCTGGGAGGCCCACAAGGCTCAGGTCACCAAGGCCGCAGAGGCCGAGGCAGAGGCCGGCGCCGACTTCGGCGGCCAGGTCTTCTCGAGCGAGGCGACCGGTGCAGGCACCCTCGCCGACGACGAGGCACTCGCGGCTCTCCGCGAGAAGCTGTCGGGCGGCAACGCGTAAGCATCACGCTCTGGAACGGGCCGTCACCTCTCCTTCGGGAGGGCGTGGCGGCCCGTTTCGCATGTCCCCGCACGCGGCAGACCCTGCGTGACGGAACATTACGACCGCATTCGTAACATTTCCCTCCCTCGGACAGCATGGGGGTATGACCGCCCTCCTCCCTGCGTCGCGCACCGCGGACGCCTCGAGATCGGCGGGTCTGGCGCAGGCTGTACGGCTCGAGAACATCGACCGCTCCTTCGCCCTTCCGCAGGGGCGACGTGACGTGCTGCGCGGCGTCGACGTCGACATCACCCCCGGCGAGATCGTCGCCGTCGTCGGCCCATCCGGATGCGGCAAGTCCACGCTCCTGCGTCTCGTCGGCGGGTTGGACGCACCGACACGCGGCAGCATCCGCCTCGACGGCACCGGCGTGGCCGATGTCGACGAGCGCACCGCCGTCGCCTTCCAGGAGCCGCGGCTCCTGCCCTGGCGCACCCTGGCACAGAACGTCGAGATCGGTCTGCCGCGGGGCACCGCCCGGCGAGCAGGACGCGAGCGTGTGAGCGAACTGCTGCACCTCGTCGGACTCGAGCATGCGGCCGACCAGCGTCCGCGCGAAGTGTCCGGCGGCATGGCGCAGCGCGCCTCTCTGGCTCGCGCTCTGGCCCGCAACCCCGGCGTGCTTCTGCTCGACGAGCCGTTCGGCGCCCTCGATGCACTCACTCGCCTCCGCATGCACGATCTCCTGCTGAAGATCCACGCGGCCGAGCCCACCACGATCCTCCTCGTCACGCACGACGTCGAGGAAGCCCTGTACCTCGCCGATCGCGTGCTGCTGCTGCGCACGCTCAGCGACGACCGCGGCGACAACGCGACCTCCATCGCGCGCACCGTCGCCGTCCCCGGCATCCGTCCCCGAGACCGCGCCGATCGCGGTCTCGCCGACCTGCGCGCCGAGCTCCTCGAAGGACTCGGCGTCGACACCCACCACCGCATCACCGAGGAGACCCGATGAGCACCATCACCCGCCGAATCATCCCTGCGATCGCGATCGCCGGCACGATGATGCTCGTCGCGACCGGTTGCGTCGCCGGCGAGAACGCCGAAGCCGATGCCCCTCAGACCGAGAGCACCGCGGGAGCGACCGAATGGTCGTCCGACACCCTTTCGATCGACTTCGCGACGTACAACCCGCTGAGCCTCGTCATCAAGGACCAGGGCATCCTCGAGGAGATCCTCGGCGACGACGTCGCGGTCGAGTGGATCCAGTCCGCCGGCTCGAACAAGGCCAACGAGCTGCTGCGCTCGGGCTCGGTGGACGTGGGCTCCACCGCCGGCTCCGCCGCCCTGCTCGCGCGCTCCAACGGCTCGCCGATCCAGGTCATCGACGTCTTCTCGCAGCCGGAGTGGTCGGCGATCGTCGTCGGACCCGACAGCGACATCACCTCCGTCGCCGACCTCAAGGGCAAGTCCGTCGCGGCGACCAAGGGCACCGACCCCTACTTCTTCCTGCTCCAGGCGCTCGAGGAGGAGGGCCTCTCGCTCTCCGACGTCGAGGTGCAGAACCTGCAGCACGCCGACGGCCGCGCCGCCCTCGACGGCGGATCCGTCGCAGCGTGGGCCGGTCTCGACCCGATCATGGCCGCGGCAGAGGCGGAGTCGGGCGACAAGCTGATCTACCGCAATGTCGACTTCAACACCTACGGCTTCCTCAACGCCACCGAGGACTTCATCACGAACCACCCCGACCTCGCCCAGGCCGTCGTCGACGCCTACGAGCAGGCTCGCGAGTGGGCCCTCGAGAACCCCGAAGAGACCGCGGCGCTGCTCGCCGAGGTCGCCGGAATCGACATCGACGTGGCGACCACCGTCATCGAAGAGCGCTCGAACCTCGACGTCAGCGGCATCCCGGGTGATGACCAGCTCGCCGTGCTCGAGAAGATCGCCCCCGTTCTCGTCGAGTCCGGTGACGTGCAGGGTGGGAAGGACTCCGTCGACAAGGCGCTGTCCTCGATCGTCAACGACACGTTCGCGAAGAAGGCGGTCGACGGCGAGTGACCGAAGCCGATCTGCGAGTCGTCGTCCCTGCGGATTCGCGGGACGCGCTCGACGCAGCCAAGGGGGAGTACCGGCACGCGGATGCCGGTGCTCGCCGTGCCTGGGATCGACCGGTCGTGCGGATCCTCGCCGGCCTGGTGCTTCCCGTCATCATCGTGCTGGCCTGGCAGATCGTGACGACCTCGGGTCTCGTGGAGCCGTACCGGCTGCCGACACCAGCCTCGGTGTTCCTCGCCGGCGTCGAGCTCGCCGAGAGCGGCCAGCTCTACACGCATATCGCCATCTCGGTGCAGCGCGTGCTGCTCGGCTTCGCGATCGGTTCGGTCATCGGACTCGCGGCTGCCGGGATCGTCGGGCTGTCGCGGCTCGGCGATGTCCTCCTCAGCCCGACCCTCGCCGCCGTGCGCGCGGTGCCGTCGCTTGCGTGGGTGCCGCTGCTCATCCTCTGGATGCAGATCGGTGAGGAGTCGAAGGTCACGCTGATCGCGATCGGCGCATTCTTCCCCGTGTACACGACCGTCGCGTCGGCGCTCCGGCACGTCGACCCGCACCTCGTCGAGGCTGGCCGGTCGTTCAGCCTGCATGGGTGGTCGCTGTTCCGCACGGTGCAGCTGCCCGCCGTGATCCCGTCGGTCGTGTCGGGTCTGCGTCTCGCCCTGGCGCAGGCGTGGCTGTTCCTCGTCGCCGCCGAGCTCATCGCCTCGTCGATGGGTCTGGGCTTCCTGCTGACCGACTCGCAGAACAGCGGCCGCGTCGATCGCATCCTGCTCTCGATCGTGCTGCTGGCGGTGCTCGGCACGATCACCAACGGCGTCCTCGCGCTGGCGGAGAAGTACCTGCTGAAACGGTGGACCTGACCGTGGCCGAGGCTCGACTGCAGGAGTCGCGGGTCTACGCGCCTCCTGCCGGCTTCACCGCGCAGGCGAACATCGGTGCGGAGGCGTACGCGCGGGCAGCCGCAGACCCGACGGCCTTCTGGGAGGAAGCCGCCCGGCGGCTCGACTGGGCGGAGCCGTGGCACACCGCGCACGAGTGGGATCCGCCGACCGGCGAGGCCGTGCCGGCCGCGCGCTGGTTCCTCGGCGGCACGCTCAATGTCGCGGAGAACTGCGTCGATCGGCACGTGCGTGCGGGACGCGGAGACAAAGTCGCGCTGCATTTCGAGGGAGAGCCGGGGGACCGGCTCTCGGTCACATACGCCGACCTGCAGCGCCGCGTCGCGCAGGCCGCGAACGCCCTCATCGCTCTCGGCATCCGTCCGGGCGATCGGGTCGTCATCTACCTCCCGGTGCTCGTGGAGACCGTGGTGATCACGCTCGCCTGCGCCCGCATCGGCGCCGTGCACTCGCTCGTCTTCGGCGGCTTCTCGGCCGAGGCCGTGCGGTTCCGGCTCGAGGACACCGGCGCGAAGCTGCTCGTCACGAGCGACGGGCAGTTCCGCCGCGGCACCGCGACCGAGGTCAAGTCGACCGCCGACATCGCCGCCGCCGACCTGCCCGACCTCGAGCACGTGCTGGTGCTGCGCCGCACCGGTCAGGACGTGCCGTGGACAGAGGGCCGCGACGTCTGGTGGCACGACGTCGTCGACACGGCCTCGACCGAACACGAGGCGCAGCCGTTCGACGCCGAACATCCGCTCTTCATCATCTACACGTCGGGCACGACGGGGAAGCCGAAGGGCCTCGTCCACACCTCCGGCGGATACCTGACGCACGCGAGCTGGGCGCACTGGGCGCATTTCGATGCGAAGCCCGACGACGTGCACTGGTGCACAGCGGACCTCGCCTGGGTCACGGCGCACACATACGAGATCTACGGTCCACTGTCGAACGGGCTCACCCAGGTGATCTACGAGGGAACGCCCGATACTCCGCACCGCGAGCGGCATCTCGAGATCATCGAGCGCTACGGGGTGACGGTGTACTACACGGCTCCCACACTGATCCGCACCTTCATGACCTGGTTCGGCGCCGATCTGCCATCGGGACACGACCTGTCGACGCTGCGTCTGCTGGGCACGGTCGGCGAGGCGATCAACCCCGAGGCTTGGATCTGGTTCCGTCGCAACTTCGGCCGCGATGAACTGCCCATCGTCGACACCTGGTGGCAGTCCGAGACCGGCGCCGCGATGATCGCGCCGCTGCCCGGCGTGACGAGCCTCAAGCCCGGCTCGGCGACCGTGCCGCTGCCGGGCATCGACGTCGCGGTGGTCGACGAGCAGGGCCGCGAGGTCGAACCGGGGCGTTCGGGAACGCTGGTCGTGCGTCGGCCGTGGCCGGGCATGGCGCGCACCGTGTGGGGGAACCCGCAGCGGTACCGCGACGCATACTGGTCGGCGTACGCCGGGCACGGCGAATCCGGCGGCTACTACGTCGCCGGAGACGGTGCGACGCGCGACGTCGACGGGTACATCTGGATCCTCGGGCGCCTCGACGACGTCGTGAACGTCTCCGGGCACCGGCTCTCGACGATCGAGATCGAATCCGCTCTGGTCGCGCACGACACCGTCGGCGAGGCAGGCTCCGCCGGGGTGTCGGATGTGGTGACCGGGCAGGCCGTCGTCGCCTTCGTGACACCGTCGGGCCGGTCCGAAGTGACGCCGTCGGACCTCCGCGCGGAGGTCGCCCGAGCCATCGGACCGGTCGCGAAGCCGAAGCACGTCGTCGTCGTGCCCGACCTGCCGAAGACGCGCTCGGGCAAGATCATGCGCCGACTGCTCGCCCAACTCTGGGAAGCTGAACAGGACCGCCGAGCCGGCCGCGACCCGCAGGCGCTCGGAGACACCACCTCGCTGCAGAATCCCTGGGCCGTCGACGACATCGCCGAGGTGCTCGCGGCCGCCGAACTCTCACCACGGTCTCCCTGACCACCCCGAACCGAGGACATCATGACGGAAGAACATCGCTTCGGGTTCCGCACCCGAGCCCTCCACGCCGGCGGCACTCCCGACGCGTCGACCGGTGCCCGCGCGGTGCCGATCTACCAGACGACGTCGTTCGTCTTCGACGACGCGGCGGATGCCGGAAACCTCTTCGCCCTGCAGAAGTACGGCAACATCTACTCCCGCATCGGCAACCCCACCGTCGCGGCACTGGAAGAGCGTCTGGCCTCCCTCGAAGGTGGCATCGGAGCCGTGGCCACGGCATCCGGCATGAGCGCGGAGTTCATCACGTTCGCGGCCCTCGTCGGCGCCGGCGATCATGTCGTCGCCGCCGCACAGCTCTACGGCGGCACGGTGACGCAGCTGGACGTGACCCTCCGGCGCTTCGGCGTCGAGACCACCTTCGTCGCGTCGACCGACCCCGCCGACTACGCCGCCGCCATCCGTCCGGAGACGAAGGTCGTCTACGTGGAGATGATCGGCAACCCCTCGGGGGAGATCGCCGACATCGAGGGACTGGCTGCGGTCGCGCACGAGGCCGGAGTGCCGCTCGTCGTCGACGCGACCCTCGCGACCCCCTACCTGGCCCGTCCGCTCGAGCACGGCGCCGACATCGTGATCCACTCGGTGACGAAGTTCCTCGGCGGCCACGGCACGACCCTCGGGGGCGTTGTCATCGAGAAGGGCACGTTCGACTGGGGCAACGGCAAGTTCCCGCAGATGACCGAGCCCGTCGACTCGTACGGCGGCATCAAGTGGTGGGACAACTTCGGCGAGTACGGCTTCCTCACGAAGCTGCGCTCCGAGCAGCTGCGTGACATCGGCCCGGCGCTCAGCCCGCAGTCCGCGTTCAACCTGCTGCAGGGTGTGGAGACGCTCCCGCAGCGCATCGACGCGCATCTCGCGAACGCCCGGGTCGTCGCCGAATGGCTGGCGTCCGACCCTCGCGTGGCTTACGTCACCTGGGCCGGACTCGAGGGACACCCGCACCGAGAACGCGCGGCGAAGTACCTGCCGCTCGGACCCGGTTCGGTCTTCGCCTTCGGTGTCGCGGCCGTCGACGGACGTGCCGCGGGGGAGGCGCTGATCGAGAATCTGCAGCTCGCCTCGCACCTCGCGAACATCGGCGATGCGCGCACGCTCGTCATCCACCCCGCATCGACGACGCACCGTCAGCTCACCGAGGAGCAGCTCGTGGCTGCGGGCGTGCGCCCCGACCTCATCCGCATCTCGGTGGGTCTCGAGGACGCGGACGACATCATCTGGGACCTCGACCAGGCCCTCACCCTCGCGACAGGAGCCAACCGATGAGCGGGACGAACCCTCCGGCAGACGCATGCGAGATTCCGGCGGTGACGGACGCCGCCGCCTGCGCACTGCCCGGTGCCGCCCCGGCCGCCCCCGGGCGGACCTGGGTCGGTCCGAACCAGCAGGAGCGCTTCGGCCTGCTCCGCCGCGCGAAGTCGGTGGCGATCGTCGGCGCGTCGAACAACCCGGCGCGCGCCTCGTTCTTCGTGGCGACCTATCTGCTCTCCAGCACCGCCTACGACGTGTACCTCGTCAATCCGCGGGAGAAGGAGATCCTCGGGCAGCCGGTGTACGCCTCGCTGGCCGACCTCCCGGTCGTGCCGGACGTCGTCGACGTCTTCCGTCGGCACGACGACCTCCCGGGGGTCGCGCAGGAGGCCATCGACGTCGGCGCCAGCGCACTGTGGCTGCAGCTCGGCTCCTGGAACGAGGACGCCGCGGCTCTCGCGGAGGCCGCGGGGCTGTCGGTCGTGATGGACCGCTGCATCAAGATCGAGCACGCGCGCTTCCACGGCGGCCTCCACCTCGCGGGGTTCGACACCGGCGTGATCAGCTCCCGCCGCCAGCTCCTGTCGCGGTGAGCGCCCCGGGCCGCGAACTCTAGACTGGCGGCATGCCTCTCATCGCACTCACCGGCGGCATCGCGTCGGGGAAGTCGACCATCGCCCGGAGACTGGCGGAGCACGGCGCCATCATCGTCGACGCCGATCAGATCGTGCGCGATGTGCAGGCTCCCGGCTCTCCTGTGCTGGCAAAGATCGCGGAGACGTTCGGCGCCGACGTCATCGCCCCGGACGGTGCGCTCGACCGGGCCGCACTCGGAGCAAAGGTCTTCGGTGATGCGGATCTCCTGAAGCAGCTGAACGCGATCGTGCACCCGGCGGTCCGCATCGAGTCGCAGCGTCGATTCGAGCAGGCCGTCGCCGACGACCCGCACGCCGTGGTCGTGTACGACGTGCCCCTGCTCGTCGAGGCGAGGGTCGACGACCCGTGGGACACGATCGTCGTGGCGCATGCGCCGGCATCCGAACGTCTCCGTCGCCTGGTCGAGCTGCGCGGGATGGACGAGCGCGCCGCGCAGGAGCGGATCGACGCGCAGGTCTCCGACGACAAGCGCCTGGCGATCGCGGATGTCGTGATCGACACGGCCGGCGAGCTCGCGGAGACGCATCGCCAGACGGATGCGCTCTGGGAGCGGATCCGCCCGCAGTGAGCTTCTCCGGCCATGCGCCAGGATCACGGGAGTACCGGCGCCTGATCATCGGCCTGTTCTTCGCCGGGATCGCGACGTTCGCTCAGCTGTACTCGGCGCAGGCCGTGCTGCCGCAGATCTCGGCCGACCTGTCGGTCGGGCCGGCGACCGCGGCGCTCAGCGTGTCGGCCGCGACGCTCGGGCTCGCCCTCGCCGTCATCCCGTCGTCGGTCGTCGCGGATCGCATCGGGCGTGTGCCGGCGATGGCCACCGGGGTGCTGACGGCCACGGTGATCGGTCTGGCCGCCCCGTTGAGCGGCGAGATCGCCGTGCTCCTCACCCTGCGGTTCGCCGAGGGCGTGGCGCTGGGGGCGGTGCCTGCGGTGGCGCTCGCGTATCTCAGCGAGGAGGTGGACGGACGGCACGCCGCCACGGCGGCGGGCAGCTACATCGCCGGCACCACGGTCGGCGGACTGCTCGGTCGCATCGTGTCGGGGATCGTCGGCGAGATCGGCGGGTGGCAGGCCGGAATCCTCTCGGTCGCGGCGTTCTGCGCCGCCGCCGCCGGGCTGTTCCTCTGGCTCACCCCGAGGGCGAGGGGCTTCGTTCCGGGGCGTCTGCGTGCCGATCGCGGTCCCGGCATCCTGGAGAGGCTGCGAGCCCCGCTGCGGTCGCCGCTGCAGTGGGCGCTCTACGCGCAGGGGTTCCTGCTGATGGGGGCGTTCGTCGCCGTCTACAACTACCTCGGTTTCCACCTCTCCGCGGCGCCGTTCGATCTTCCGTCGTGGCTCGTGACCCTGCTGTTCCTGGCCTATCTCGCCGGCACGGTGTCGTCGCCGTGGGCCGGTGGTCTCGCCTCGCGGATCGGCCGGTTCCCGGTGCTGATCGGATCGATCGGTGTCATGGCGCTCGGCGCCGGGCTGCTGCTGGTGCCGATCGCCGCGGTCGTGCTCGTAGGGCTGCTGCTCTTCACGGCTGGATTCTTCGGGGCGCATGCCGTCGCTTCGGGCTGGACGCCGGTCGCTGCCGGGCCCGCCAGCAGGGCGCAGGCGTCGTCGCTGTACTACTTCGCCTACTACGCGGGTTCGAGCCTCTTCGGCTGGGCGCTCGGTCTCGTGTTCGGCGGTGCCAGCTGGACCTGGTTCGTGGCTGCTGTCGTGGCGATGTGCGCCGCCGCCGCCCTCGCCGCCTGGACGGCTCTGCGCGGGATCGCGACCGCTCAGGGATGACGCCTCGATCTGGGAGGATCGACGCATGACCCACGAGTACCTCGAGGCCTACGACCGTGAGCTGCGCGCCGGCGCGGAGATCGCGAACGCCGTCAGCGTGGTGCAGCATGGCCCCCTGCATCTCGCGGTTCTCGCCGGTGGCTTCGGATTCATCACGTACGCGGACCTGGGGGGAGCGGATGCCGAGGGCATCGCCGAGCTGATCGATGAGGCTGTGGCGTACTTCCGTGATCTCGGAGTGGGCTCGGTGGAGTGGAAGACCCGCGGTCATGACCGGGCGCCGGGTCTTCATGAGAGCCTCCTGGCGCACGGCTTCGTACCGGAGGAACCGGAATCGATCATGATCGGCGAGGCGGCCGCGCTGGCTCAGCATGTCGACATCCCCGACGGCGTGGAGATCAGGCGGGCGCGGACCGATGACGATGTGCTCGCCGCGGGCGAGATGCAGGGCCAGGTGTTCGGCGACGCCGCGTGGCGTTCTCGGTCCGAGGCCCTGATCGACAGACTCCACGCCGGTGAGGCGGTCGAGCTGTGGATCGCGGTCGCCGAGGGCGCGGTCGTGAGTGCCGGTCGGCTCGAACCGGTCGCCGGTACCGGCTTCGCGGGGTTGTGGGGCGGTGCGACCCTGCCGGAATGGAGGGGCCGTGGCATCTATCGCGCGCTCACCGCCGAGCGGGCGCGATCTGCACGGGCGGGCGGCTTCCGCTACCTGCAGTCCGACTCGACGGAGTTCTCGCGTCCGATCCTCGAGCGGTCGGGGCTCGTCAAGGTCTCGACGACGACGCCCTACGTCTGGAGCCCGGTCCCGGGTTGAGGGGTGTCGTGCCTCCGGCGCTGACGGCGCCGCCTGAGCACCAGGATCGCGATCGCGATCAGCCCGAGCAGCAGGATGCCGGCCAGGATCGGCACCACGATCGCCGCGGCGGCGAGGGCGAAGGAGGTCCCGTCCTCGAGCGTGCTCAGCACGGGGGCTGCGAGGCCTCCCGTCGTCACGTTCGCGCCGAGGCGGGCCGTCGCCTTGAAAACGTGCACGACGAGGGCGATCACCACGCCCGCGACCACAGGGACCCAGGTGTCGCCCGTGAAGAAGGACCCCGGGTCTTCGACCGCGAGCGTCTGGGAACCGGCACCCGCACCGAACGCGATGCCGCCGGCCGCGGGACGGATGATGCTCTGGATGACATCGTTCACGGAGTCGAGCGCCGGCACCTTGTCGGCGACGATCTCGAGCACGAGGAGCGCGCCGATGATCCAGAGAGCGAGGTCGCTCGACAGCCATGACCAGCCGGAAGGAAGCTCGAACGGCGGAAGCAGGCGGTCGGCGAGTCCGAGCAGGAACAACGGCATCCACGCGTTCAGCCCCGCGGCGGCCGCGAGGCTGGAGCCGATGATGAACTCGATCACGCGCCCACTCTAGGCCTCGAGAGGCGGCTGATATTCTGGGATGAGGCGTGGGGACGCCCAGGGGACAGTCTGCTGGTGATGTTTCTCGCGTCGGGGGAGGCAGACGATGGAGCAGGAACAGCAGGGGATCTCGCGCCGCACCGTCATCAAGGGCGCGGCCTGGTCGGTGCCCGTGATCGCGGTCGCGGCAGCATTGCCGCTCGCTGCGGCCAGCACAGGGGGAACGGTCAACAGCGAGGCGAACTACTACTGGGATGCCGAGGCGCAGGGCGATTTCACGACCCTGGTCGCGGCGCAGGACGGGTTGCGCGCGACGTTCAGCACGCAGATCAGCTACCGGGCGGACCCGTGGGTGAATCCGCCGGCCGACGCGTCGCTCGTGGTCGTCGTCAGCTTCAGTTCGCCCGTCACGCTCGATGCCGGTTCGTCGATCGGCGGATGGACCGCAACGCCGAGCCTGGGCAGCACGGCGAGCTCGTTCACGTTCGTCGCCACGCCCTCGGGGTTCGGGGGTGCGCTCACGTTCAACATCGTCGGCTCGGCGGCCGGGGCGCTCACATCCACCGCGACGATGAGCCTCGTCAACGGGGGAACGACCACCTGGGCGCAGGAACCATCGGCCGAGACGGCCACTCTCAACGCCTGACGGCCTCGATGTCGGAGGGGCGGCATACGCTGGAGGTATGCAAACCACGCGCAGCGTCCGCCCCTTCGAGGTCATCAGCGAGTACGCGCCCGCCGGTGATCAGCCGCAGGCGATCGCCGATCTCGCGGGGCGCATCAACGCGGGCGAGACCGACGTGGTGCTGCTCGGGGCGACGGGTACCGGAAAGTCGGCGACGACAGCATGGCTGGTCGAGCAGGTGCAGCGTCCGACGCTCGTGCTCGCGCACAACAAGACGCTGGCCGCTCAGCTGGCGAACGAGTTCCGCGAGCTCATGCCGAACAACGCCGTCGAGTACTTCGTCTCGTACTACGACTACTACCAGCCCGAGGCCTACGTTCCGCAGACCGACACCTTCATCGAGAAGGACTCCTCGATCAACGCCGAGGTCGAGCGGCTGCGCCACTCGACGACCAACTCGCTGCTGAGCCGGCGCGACGTGATCGTCGTCTCGACCGTGTCCTGCATCTACGGCCTCGGCGCGCCGGAGGAGTACCTCCGGGCGATGGTCGCGCTGCAGGTGGGGGAGCGGTACGACCGCGACGCGCTCATCCGCCAGTTCATCGCCATGCAATACAACCGCAACGACGTCGACTTCTCGCGCGGCAACTTCCGTGTCCGCGGTGACACGATCGAGATCATCCCCGTCTACGAAGAGCACGCGATCCGCATCGAGCTGTTCGGCGACGAGATCGAAGGCCTGTATTCGCTCCACCCGCTGACCGGCGAGGTGATCGAGAAGCTCGACTCCGTGCCGATCTTCCCCGCGTCGCACTACGTCGCCGGCACCGATGTCATCCAGCGGTCCATCGGCACGATCGAGCACGAGCTCGAAGAGCGTCTCGCCGAGTTCGAGCGCCAGGGCAAGCTGCTCGAGGCGCAGCGTCTGCGCATGCGCACGTCGTTCGATCTCGAGATGCTGCAGCAGCTCGGGTTCTGCTCCGGCATCGAGAACTACTCGCGTCACATGGACGGCCGCATGCCCGGCGAGCCCCCGCACACGCTGCTCGACTTCTTCCCCGACGACTTCCTCCTCGTCATCGACGAGTCGCATGTCACTGTTCCCCAGATCGGCGCCATGTACGAGGGCGACGCGTCGCGCAAGCGCACGCTGGTCGACCACGGGTTCCGTCTGCCCAGCGCCATGGACAACCGTCCGCTGAGGTGGGATGAGTTCAAGAACCGCATCGGACAGACGGTCTACCTGTCGGCGACCCCGGGCAAGTACGAGATGGGCATCGCCGACGGCGTCGTCGAGCAGATCATCCGCCCGACGGGTCTGGTCGACCCGCACATCGTGGTGAAGCCGTCGAAGGGGCAGATCGACGATCTCCTCGAAGAGATCCGACTGCGTGTCGAGCGCGACGAGCGCGTCCTCGTGACGACGCTCACGAAGAAGATGTCCGAAGAGCTCACCGACTTCCTGGGCGAGCACGGCGTACGTGTGCGGTACCTGCACTCCGACGTCGACACGCTCCGACGCGTCGAGCTGCTGAGCGAGCTTCGCGCGGGTGTGTACGACGTTCTCGTGGGAATCAACCTGCTGCGAGAGGGCCTCGACCTTCCCGAGGTCTCGCTGGTGGCGATCCTCGACGCCGACAAGGAGGGCTTCCTGCGATCGGGCACATCGCTCATCCAGACGATCGGTCGTGCGGCGCGAAACGTCTCCGGTGAAGTCCACATGTACGCCGACAAGATCACCGACTCGATGGCGAAGGCGATCGAAGAGACCGATCGTCGACGTGAGAAGCAGGTCGCGTACAACCTCGAGCACGGCATCGATCCGACGCCGCTGCGCAAGCGCATCGCCGACATCACCGAGGTGCTGGCACGCGAGGGAGCCGACACGGCCGACATGCTCTCGGGGCGCGGTCGTCAGTCCGGCAAGGGCAAATCTCCGACGCCGAACCTGCGCCGCACCGGGATCGCGGCCGAGGGGGCCCAGCAGCTCGAGGCGACGATCCAGGATCTGTCGAACCAGATGCTCGCTGCGGCGGCCGAGCTCAAGTTCGAGCTCGCCGGCCGCTTGCGCGACGAGGTGCAAGACCTCAAGAAAGAGCTCCGCGCGATGGAACGCGCCGGGCACGCGTGAGCGGAGACTGACCGATGGACGCTGCCGGCGAAGAGCTCGCTGATCGTGTGAGAGCTCTGCTGCACGTCGGGGGCGACGTCGAGGAGAAGCGCATGTTCGGCACGCGGGCGTTCCTGCTCGGCGGGCGAATCCTCGTGGGGGCGCGGAAGAACGGCGTCCTTCTGGTGCGCGTCGACGAAGAGAGCGGCGCCGCACTTCTGACCCAGCCGGGCGTCGCGGTCGCGGTGATGGGAGCCAAGACGATGGGCAACAGCTGGCTCGACGTGTCGTCGGATGTGCTGACCGATGACGATGCCCTGATGTTCTGGATCGACGCTGCACGCGAGGCGAACGAGGCGTCCAGAAGCACCTGATCCCGGCGCGCCCGGCAGAACTACGGGCAGTGCACGAGCGTCCGCGGACCGCTGCGGTCGATCTCGTGCTCCGTCATCGGGGCGCCGCACAACGGGCAGGCGCGCTCGGCCCGCTCAGCCGCGCTGGGCGGGGGAGTCTTCTCATAGGGCCCGACCGACGCCGGTCCTGCGAAGCGAATGAGGTTGGTGTTCACCCAGGCGTACAGTCCTCCCGCTTCGCGGATGCGCGTGCGTAGAGGGGCCTGATCCGGGTTGCGTGCCATGTTCATTAGTGTACTAACCATTAGTGCCGATGTATAGTCGCGGTGTGACGGCTACCGACGAACTGCTCCGATTGGAGAACCAGCTCTGCTTCGCACTGGTGACTGCGGCACGCAACGTGGTCGCGATCTACCGGCCGATCCTCGAACCTCTGGGGCTCACGCACCCGCAGTACCTCGTGATGCTCGCTCTCTGGGAGCGCGCTCCGCGCACCCTGCACGACCTCGCCGTCGATCTCGCGCTCGAACCCGCCACGGCCTCGCCTCTCGTGAAGCGGCTGGAGACGGAGGGACTCGTCGTCCGTCAGCGGAGCAGCGAGGACGAGCGCCGACTCGAGATCACGCTGACCGAGGCGGGAGCCGCTCTGCGGGAAAGAGCCCTGGACGTCCCCCGGCAGGTCATGGCGGCCGTCGGGATGGACGTGTCCGAGATCTCCGCTCTCCGTGACGGACTCAGCCCTTTCGCCGGACGTCGTCCCGAATTCGGATGAGGCGACACCGCCCGCCCACGCGGTCCTCCTTGTCCCCGCGGTCCACCTCCTCGGTTCGCTCGCCCTCACTCCCGCCGTGCTGCTCGTGGCGCTGACCTTCGCCCTGCACGCGGTGAGGAGAGTGGATGCCGCCTCCGCCTCGGCCTTGGAGAACAGTGTGAGATCCGCTCCTGAGAGCCTTCACGGAGCCGATGTCCGTGGCCCCTCGTAGACTTGTCCAGTGCCCATTGTCCCCGTTGCCACCCCAGGAAAACTCAGCGTTCGCGGTGCCCGCGTCCACAATCTGAAGAACGTCGACATCGACATCCCCCGCGACTCGCTGGTCGTGTTCACCGGCCTGTCCGGCTCGGGGAAGTCGAGCCTCGCGTTCGACACGATCTTCGCCGAGGGCCAGCGTCGTTACGTCGAATCGCTGAGCGCCTACGCGCGCCAGTTCCTCGGCCAGGTCGATCGCCCCGACGTCGACTTCATCGAGGGGCTGAGCCCTGCCGTCTCGATCGATCAGAAGTCCACGAACCGCAACCCGCGGTCGACCGTCGGCACGATCACCGAGATCTACGACTACATGCGTCTGCTCTGGGCGCGCATCGGCATCCCGCACTGCCCCGAGTGCGGTGAGAAGATCCAGCGCCAGACCGTGCAGCAGATCGCCGACCAGCTGATGGAGCTGCCCGAGCGCACGCGCTACCAGATCGTCGCCCCGATCGTCTCGCAGAAGAAGGGCGAGTTCGTCGACCTCTTCCGCGAGCTCGGAGCGAAGGGTTACTCGCGCGCGATCGTCGACGGAGACCTCATCCAGCTCGCCGAGCCGCCGAAGCTCAAGAAGAGCTACAAGCACGACATCGCCGTGGTGGTCGACCGGCTCGTCGCGTCCGACGACATCCTCGGCCGGGTCACCGATTCGGTCGAGACCGCGCTCGGCCTCGCCGGCGGAGTCGTCCAGGTCAACTTCGTCGACGGCGAGGGCGACGACGCCTGGCAGACCTTCTCCGAGAAGCTCGCGTGCCCCAACGGCCACGAGCTGACTCTCACCGAGATCGAGCCGCGCACCTTCTCGTTCAACGCGCCGTTCGGCGCCTGCCCCGCCTGCTCGGGGCTCGGCACGCGCATGTCGGTCGACGTCGACCTCATGCTCGGCGACACCGACCTCTCGATCCGCGAGGGTGTCATCATCCCGTGGACGACGCAGGGCAAGGGGCTGTTCCAGTACTACGAGCGACTGCTCGAAGGGCTCTCCCGCGACCTCGACTTCTCGCTCGACACTCCCTGGCACAAGCTCCACTCCGACGTGCAGGATGCGGTGCTCCGCGGCGAGAACTACAAGGTGACCGTGAAGTGGAAGAACCGGTACGGGCGCGAGATGCGTTACGCGTCCGGCTTCGAGGGCGTCGTGCCGTACATCGAGCGGCAGTATCTGCAGGCCGAGTCCGACACCCAGCGCAGCCGCTGGGGCGAGTACCTCCGCGAGGTGCCCTGCCCCGTCTGCGACGGCAACCGGCTCAAGCCGGAGGTGCTGGCGGTTCAGGTGCACGGCCACTCCATCGCCGAGGTCTCGCACCTCAGCCTGTCCGATGCCCGGGCCTTCATGGAGACGCTCACGCTCACCGAACGTGAAGCTCAGATCGCCGCGCAGGTGCTCCGCGAGATCCGCCTGCGCCTCGACTTCCTGCTGCAGGTCGGGCTCTCATACCTCAACCTCAGTCGTTCGGCAGGTTCCCTCTCGGGCGGCGAGGCCCAGCGCATCCGTCTCGCGACGCAGATCGGCTCCGGGCTCACCGGGGTCCTCTACGTGCTCGACGAACCGTCGATCGGCCTCCACCAGCGCGACAACCGCCGTCTCATCAACACCCTCATCAAGCTGCGCGACCTCGGCAACACGCTGATCGTCGTGGAGCACGACGAAGAGACCATCGAAGCGGCCGACTGGGTCGTCGACATCGGTCCCGGTGCCGGCGTGAACGGCGGTGCGGTCGTGCACTCGGGGCCGTACTCCGCCCTCCTAGGCGACAGCGAGTCGATGACGGGGCAGTACCTGTCCGGACGTCGCGAGATCCCGATGCCGGCGAAGCGTCGCAAGATCGACAAGAAGCGCATGCTGAGCGTCGTCGGCGCCCGGGCCAACAACCTCCGCAACGTCACCGCCGACTTCCCGCTCGGCGTGCTCACGGCCGTCACCGGCGTGAGCGGCTCGGGCAAGTCGTCGCTCGTGAACGACATCCTCTACCAGGTGCTCGCCTCCAAGCTCAACGGGGCGCGCACGGTTCCGGGCAAGCACACGCGCGTGACCGGGCTCGACAACCTCGACAAGGTCGTGCACGTCGACCAGGCCCCGATCGGGCGCACGCCGCGATCGAACCCGGCGACGTACACGGGCGTGTTCGACCGCATCCGCACGCTCTTCAGCGAGACTCCCGAGGCGAAGGTCCGCGGCTACCTGCCCGGCCGGTTCAGCTTCAACGTCAAGGGTGGCCGCTGCGAGGCGTGCTCGGGCGACGGAACGATCAAGATCGAGATGAACTTCCTGCCCGACGTCTACGTCGACTGCGAGGTGTGCCACGGCAAGCGGTACAACCGCGACACTCTCGCCGTCCACTACAAGGGCAAGAACATCGCCGAGGTCCTCGAGATGCCCATCGAAGAGGCCGCCGAGTTCTTCGAGCCGATCCAGGCGATCCACCGTTACATGAAGACCCTGGTCGACGTGGGGCTCGGATACGTGCGACTCGGCCAGTCCGCGACGACGCTCTCCGGCGGTGAGGCGCAGCGCGTCAAGCTCGCCACCGAGCTCCAGCGCCGCAGCAACGGCCGCAGCATCTACGTGCTCGACGAGCCGACCACCGGATTGCACTTCGAAGACGTCCGCAAGCTCCTCGAGGTGCTGAACGGTCTCGTCGACAAGGGCAACACGGTGATCGTCATCGAGCACAATCTCGATGTCATCAAGTCGGCCGACTGGGTCATCGACCTCGGACCCGAAGGAGGCTCCGGCGGCGGTCAGATCATCGCCACCGGCACCCCCGAGCAGATCGCACGCGTCGAAGAGAGCCACACCGGCCTGTTCCTCGGCGAGATCCTGGGTGAGGGGCGCTCAGCGCGGAAGGCCAGCTGATGGCCGACGTCCTGCCGTACAAACCGCGGACGGGGGAGATTCCCACCGACCCCGGCGTGTACCGGTTCCGCGATGCGGACGGGCGCGTGCTGTACGTCGGCAAGGCGAAGAACCTGCGTCAGCGGCTGTCGAACTACTTCGCTCCGCTGCGCACGCTGCATGAGCGCACGCGGCGCATGGTCACCACGGCGGCATCGGTCGAATGGACCGTCGTGCCGACCGACGTGGACTCGCTGCAGCTCGAGTACATGTGGATCAAGGAGTTCGATCCGCCTTTCAACGTGCGCTACAAGGACGACAAGTCCTATCCGTTCATGGCCGTGACGCTCGCCGACGAGGCTCCGAGGGTCATCGTCACCCGCAACCGCAAGATCCCCGGAGCGCGCTACTTCGGCCCGTTCCCCAAGGTCTGGGCGGTGCACGAGACCATCGACCTGATGATCAAGGCGTTCCCGATCCGCACCTGCAGCGATGCCAGCTACAAGCGGGCGATGCAGACGGGGCGCCCGTGCTTCCCGGGTCAGATCGGCAAGTGCGGCGGACCGTGCTCGATGACCGTGACGATCGAGGAGCACCGCGCCATGGTCGACGACTTCGTCGCCTTCATGGCCGGGGGAGACGAGCGGTTCACGAAGGAGCTCACCGCGCGGATGCTGGCGGCGTCCGCGGCCATGGACTACGAAGCGGCCGCGAAGTACCGTGACAAGCTCAGCGCGATCGAGGCCGTCCTCGGCAAGAGCGCACTGGTGCTCGCGCCCGACGAGGATGCCGACCTGTTCGGCATCGCCGAAGACGAGCTCGCGGCGGCCGTGCAGCACTTCGTGATCCGCGGCGGCAGGGTGCGCGGTGTGCGCGCGATGACGATCGAGAAGGAGATCGACATCACGACGGGCGAACTCGTCGACCAGGTGCTGCAGCGCGCATACGGCGACGCGCAGGACGTGCCGAGGCGCATCCTGGTGCCGACCCTTCCCGACGATGCCGCCGAGCTCGAAGTGTGGCTGCGGGAGCGCCGAGGCAAGAAGACCGAGATCGCCGTGGCGCAGCGAGGTCAGCGCGCCGACCTCATGCGCACCGCCACGTTGAACGCCCAGCAGGCCCTCATCCGCCACAAGACGAGGCGCACGAGCGACTACGTCGCGCGCACCCAGGCTCTGACCGATCTGCAGAACGCCCTCGGCATGAGCGAGGCGCCGCTGCGCATCGAGTGCTTCGACATCTCGCACCTCGGCGGCACGAACGTCGTCGCGTCGATGGTCGTGTTCGAAGACGGCCTGCCCCGCAAGGATCAGTACCGCTCGTTCAACATCACCGACACGACCGACGACACCGACTCCATGTACCAGGTGCTCCGGCGCCGGTTGGCCTACCTCGACCGTCCCGAAGAGCCGGAGACCATCGATCCGACGACCGATGAGGTCGTGGGGGAAGACGTGGGAGAGGCGACGGTGCGGCGCAAGCCGCGGTTCGCGTACCCGCCGCAGCTGCTGCTCGTCGACGGAGGCCAGCCGCAGGTCGAGGCCGCCGCTCGCGCTCTCCGCGATGCCGGACACACCGAGATCGCCGTCTGCGGCATCGCCAAGCGTCTGGAGGAGGTGTGGCTGCCCGGCGACGACTTCCCGGTGATCCTGCCGCGCACCAGCGAGGCGCTCTACCTGCTGCAGCGTCTGCGTGACGAAGCGCACCGCTTCGCGATCACCCATCAGCGCAAGAAGCGCCGCGGTGACATCTCCACGGTCCTCTCCGAAGTCCCCGGTCTCGGCGCCTCGCGCATCAAGGTGCTGCTCAAGCACTTCGGCTCCGTGACCGCCCTGCGCGCAGCGCAACCCGACGAGATCCTCGAGGTCCAGGGAATCGGGCCGGTGCTCGCGCAGAATATCCACACGCACCTCTCCACTCGCTAGGCTGGAACGCACGGGGGAGAGGGAGCGCGGAGCAATGACTGGGGACAAGGGCGAGTTTCTCATCGTCACGGGGATGTCGGGCGCCGGCCGCACGACGGTGGCCAACGCCCTCGAAGATCTCGGATGGTACGTCGTCGACAACCTGCCCCCGCAGATCCTGCGACCGCTCCTCGATCTCACCGACATGGGCGGCAATGCGCTGCCGAAGGTCGCCGCCGTCGTCGACGTCCGCGGCCGCAACCTGTTCGACGACTTCCCCGGGGTGGCCCGAGCCCTCCGTTCGCGCGGCTCCGTGCGCGTGCTCTTCCTCGACGCCTCCGACGACGTGCTTGTGCGGCGGTTCGAGTCCGTGCGGCGACCGCATCCGCTCCAGGGCGACGGCACGCTGCTCGACGGCATCCGCATCGAGCGCACCAGGCTCGCGCCGATCCGGGAGGCCGCCGACCTCGTGATCGACACGTCGGCGCTGAACATCCATCAGCTGGCGACACAGGTGTCCGACATCTTCTCCGAGGAGGGCGAGGCCCGTCACCGGGTGACCCTGCTCAGCTTCGGCTTCAAATACGGGCTGCCGACCGACGTCGACATCGTCGCCGATATGCGGTTCCTGCCGAACCCGTTCTGGAACGAAGAGCTGCGCGGCCTCACGGGTCAAGACGAGACGGTGCGCGAGTACGTGCTCTCCCGCGAGGGTGCGACGGAGTTCCTCGAGTCGTACTCCGCAGCGCTGGTTCCCGTCCTGGAGGGGTATCAACGCGAGAACAAGAGTCACTCCACCATCGCGATCGGCTGCACCGGCGGCAAGCACCGCTCCGTCGCGATGTCGGAAGAGCTCGCGCGGCGGCTCGCGGCCATTCCCGGCGTGGCCGTCAATGTGCGTCATCGAGACCTCGGCAGAGAGTAGCCGGTCGCCCGGCCGAGTAAGCTGGACGTTTGCGTCGCGATCCGGCGCGTGAACGTGAAGGAGTGTCGTGGCACTAACCACCGACGTCAAGGCCGAGCTGGTCAGCATCCGCAACGCACCCCCGACGGTGCGTGTCTCGGAAGTGACCGCGATCCTCCGGTTCGCCGGCGGCCTGCATTCGATCGCCGGCCGGGTGGCTGTGGAAGCCGAAGTCGATGCCGAGACGCTTGCTCGTCGCGTCGCCCGAGACCTCGCCGAGATCTACGGTGTGCGCCCCGAGATCGCCCAGGTGCAGTCCAGTACCGCGAACGACGGCGCACGGTGGGCCGTGCGCGTGATCTCGCAGGGAGAGACTCTGGCCCGCCAGACCGGGCTCCTCGACCAGCGCCGCCGCCCCGTGCGCGGCCTGCCCAACCGCCTGACGACCGGATCCCGTGCCGAGGTGGCCGGCCTCTGGCGCGGCGCCTTCCTCGCCGCCGGAACGCTCAGCGAGCCCGGACGATCCGCGATGCTCGAGGTCGTGTGCCCGTCGTCGGAGGCGGCGATGGCCCTCGTCGGCGCCGCCCACCGTCTCGGCGTCGCCGCGAAGGCCCGTGAGGTTCGGGGCATGCCGCGCGTCGTCGTGCGTGAGGGTGAGGCGATCCGCACGATCCTCAACGAGATGGGCGCGAAGAAGACCGCTGTCACGTGGGAGGAGCTCCGTCAGCGCCGCGAGGTGCGCGCCGGGGTCAACCGCCTCGTCAACTTCGACGATGCCAATCTGCGACGCTCGGCACAGGCTGCCGTCGCCGCGTGCGCACGTGTCGAGCGGGCGCTCGAGATCCTGGCGGACGAGGTCCCCGATCACCTCAAGGTGGCCGGCGAGCTGCGTCTGGCGCACCGAGACGCGAGCCTCGACGAACTCGGGCATCACGCCGATCCGCCGCTGACGAAGGATGCCGTCGCCGGCCGTATCCGTCGTCTGCTGGCGATGGCCGACAAGCGCGCGCAGCAGGAGGGCATCCCGGGCACAGAGGCCGCGGTGCCCGTCGGACTCGACGTCTGACCCTGACATTCGAAGACCCGCCTCCGGTGCTCCCGGAGGCGGGTCTTTCGTCATATGGCGGAAGGTTCTGGTCCCGGCTCGCGTTGTCGTCAGTAGGATGAGTTACGTCCGCTCTACGCCGCACATCGGTGGCGCGGAGGATCGGCAAGCGCCGCGGCGCGGCGCGGATTGGATGAATGCGATATGGCGATTTACACGCTCCCCGACCTTCCCTACGACTTCGCAGCCCTGGAGCCGCACATCAGCGGCAAGATCATGGAACTCCACCATGACAAGCACCACGCGACCTACGTCGCCGGCGCGAACACGGCTCTCGAGCAGCTGGCCGAGGCACGCGAGAGCGGCAACCTCGCCAACGTCAACAAGCTCGAGAAGGACCTCGCCTTCAACCTCGGCGGCCACGTCAACCACTCGATCTTCTGGACCAACCTGTCGCCGAACGGCGGCGGACAGCCCGAGGGCGAGCTCAAGGCCGCGATCGACGAGTACTTCGGTTCTTTCGAGAAGTTCCAGGCGCACTTCACCGCAGCTGCCACCGGCATCCAGGGTTCCGGATGGGCCGTCCTCAGCTGGGACTCGATCGGCTCGCGCCTGATCATCCAGCAGCTGTTCGACCAGCAGTCGAACACGGCGCAGGGCACCATCCCGCTGTTCCAGCTCGACATGTGGGAGCACGCCTTCTACCTGGACTACCTCAACGTCAAGGCGGACTACGTCAAGGCGGCGTGGAACATCGCCAACTGGGAGAACGTCGCCCAGCGCCTCGAGGTCGCCCGCAAGCAGACGAACGGCCTGCTGGTACTGTCGTAATCAAGACGGGTGTCCCGACGGACATCTCGCCCGTCGGGACGCCGTTGTCCATGCTTGTCTAGTTGAAACCGCGCGTATGCGCACGAGAAATCAGGAGACCTTAGTGTCTGTCAAGATCGGTATCAACGGCTTCGGCCGCATCGGACGCAACTACTTCCGCGCGGCTCTCGCGCAGGGAGCAGACCTCGAGATCGTCGCGGTCAACGACCTCACCGACAACAAGACCCTCGCGCACCTGCTGAAGTACGACTCGGTCGGCGGCGTCCTCGATGCCGAGATCAGCTACGACGACGAGAGCATCACGGTCAACGGCAAGCAGATCAAGGCTTTCGCCGAGCGCGACCCCGCCAACCTCCCGTGGGGCGAGCTGGGCGTCGACATCGTCATCGAGTCGACCGGCTTCTTCACCAAGGCCGAGGCCGCCAAGAAGCACATCGATGCGGGTGCGAAGAAGGTCCTCATCTCGGCTCCGGGCACCGGCGTCGACGGCACGTTCGTCATGGGCGTGAACGAGGACACGTACAACCCCGAGACCGACCACATCATCTCCAACGCGTCCTGCACCACGAACTGCCTCGCGCCGCTGGCCAAGGTCTTCAACGACGCGTTCGGCATCGACCGCGGCTTCATGATGACCGCGCACGCATACACCGCCGACCAGAACCTGCAGGACGGCCCGCACAGCGACCTCCGTCGTGCGCGCGCCGCCGCGATCAACATCACGCCGGCGTCGACCGGTGCCGCCAAGGCCATCGGCGAGGTGCTCCCGGAGCTGCAGGGCAAGCTCAGCGGCTCGTCGTACCGCGTGCCGGTTCCCACCGGCTCGATCGTCGACCTCACGCTCATCACCGACCGCGAGGACCTCACGGTCGACGAGGTCAACGAGGCGTACAAGGCGGCGGCAGCAGACGGTCGTCTCGCCGGCTACCTCCAGTACAACGCCGACCAGATCGTGTCGAGCGACATCGTGCACAACCCGCACTCGTCGATCTTCGACTCCACGCTGACCAACGTCAGCGGCAACCTGGTGAAGGTCTCGAGCTGGTACGACAACGAGTGGGGCTACTCCAACCGTCTCGTCGACCTGACCGAGTACGTCGCCGAGCGTCTCTGAGCTCTGACACATGACTCTGCGCACCCTGGACTCACTGGGTTCGCTCGAGGGCAAGCGCGTCATCGTCCGTTGTGATCTGAACGTCCCCCTGCGGGATGGGGTCATAACGGACGATGGCCGTGTACGCGCCTCGTTGCCGACTCTCAACGCATTGATCAACGCGGGTGCCCGCGTGGTCGTCTGCTCCCACCTCGGCCGCCCCGACGGCGCGCCCGACCCCCAGTACAGCCTCGAGCCGGTGGCTCAGCGGCTCTCCGAACTGCTCGGCGTCCCGGTCGCGTTCGCCCGTGACACCGTCGGCGAGTCCGCGCAGGATGCCGTGGCGTCGCTCGAAGACGGCGGCGTCGTGGTCATCGAGAACCTGCGGTTCAACGCGGGGGAGACCGCGAAGGACGACGCCACCCGCGCCGCCTTCGCCGAAGAGCTCGCGACGCTCGGAGACGTGCTCGTCTCGGACGGCTTCGGTGTCGTGCACCGCAAGCAGGCCAGCGTGTACGAACTCGCCGAGCTGCTGCCGTCGGCGGCAGGGCTCCTGATCGAGACCGAGCTCGACGTTCTCGACCGTCTCACCGAGAAGCCCGAGCGCCCCTACGCGGTCGTGCTCGGCGGCTCCAAGGTCAGCGACAAGCTCGGCGTCATCTCGCACCTGCTGCCTCGCGTCGACCGGATTCTGGTCGGCGGCGGCATGCTGTTCACGTTCCTCAAGGCGCAGGGTCATGCCGTGGCCTCGAGCCTCCTGGAAGAGGACCAGCTCGAGACCGTGCGCGGCTACATCGCGGAGGCGGCGGAGCGGGGCGTGGAGTTCGTGCTCCCGACCGATGTGGTTGTCGCGGCGTCGTTCAGTGCGGATGCCGCGCACGAGACGGTCTCCGCCGACGCGATCGAGTCGACGGCCTTCGGCACCTCCGGGATCGGTCTCGACATCGGCCCGGAGACGGCGGCTCGGTTCGCCGACGTCATCCGCGGGTCGAAGACCGTGTTCTGGAACGGTCCCATGGGCGTGTTCGAGTTCCCGGCTTTCGCCGCGGGTACCAAGACCGTCGCGCAGGCTCTCACCGAGGTCGACGGTCTCAGCGTCGTCGGCGGCGGGGACTCGGCAGCAGCAGTGCGTCAGCTCGGCTTCACCGACGACCAGTTCGGTCACATCTCGACCGGTGGCGGCGCAAGCCTCGAGTTCCTCGAGGGAAAGAAACTACCCGGCCTGGAGGTGCTCGGATGGGCATAACAACCCGTACCCCGCTGATCGCGGGCAACTGGAAGATGAACCTGGATCACCTGCAGGCGGTGGCGTTCGTGCAGAAGCTGCACTGGACGCTGAAGGACGCCAAGCACGAGGACGGGTCCGTCGAGGTGGCGGTCTTCCCGCCGTTCACCGACATCCGCAGCGTTCAGACGCTCATCGACGCCGACAAGATCCCGTTCGCCCTCGGCGCGCAGGACGTCTCGGCGCACGATTCCGGTGCCTACACGGGCGAGATCTCCGGCGCGTTCCTGGCGAAGCTCGACGCGAAGTACGTCATCATCGGCCACTCGGAGCGCCGTGAGTACCACGCCGAGTCCGATGAGGTCGTCGCGGCCAAGGTGCAGGCCGCTCTCAAGCACGGACTCGTTCCGGTGATCTGCGTCGGAGAGACGGCAGAGGACCTGGAGAAGTTCGGCGCCAGCGCTGTTCCGGCCGGTCAGCTCGAGGCGGCGCTTCACGGCGTCTCGCCGACGGCCGACATCGTGGTCGCGTACGAGCCCGTCTGGGCCATCGGATCCGGCCAGGCCGCGACGCCGCAGCAGGCGCAGGATGTCTGCGCGGCGCTCCGCACCGTGATCGCGAAGGTCCTCGGTGACGAGGCCGCCGCGCGCACCCGGATCCTCTACGGCGGTTCGGTGAAGTCGGCGAACATCGCCAGCTTCATGCGCGAGCCCGATGTGGACGGTGCCCTGGTCGGCGGCGCGAGCCTCGTCGTCGACGAGTTCGCCGCGATCATCCGCTTCGAGAAGCACGTCGGCGTGTGAGTGCGGCGGGGCTCCGGCCCCGCTGCACCGTATACTTGACCGTTACGGGGGCGCACCTGCCCCATCGAAAGGCGCTTTCTCGTGGCAATTCTCGAGTTCGTTCTGCAGGTCGTGCTGGGTATCACCAGCGTCCTGCTGACCCTCCTCATCCTCTTGCACAAGGGTCGCGGTGGCGGCCTCTCCGACATGTTCGGCGGAGGAATGACCTCTGCGGTCGGATCCTCCGGTCTCGCGGAGCGGAACCTGAACCGCTTCACCGTCGTCCTCGCGCTGACCTGGTTCGTCGCCATCGTCGCGCTGGGACTCATCACGAAGTTCGAGGTGATCTGATGGCTACCGGTGGTAACGCCATTCGCGGAACCCGTGTCGGTTCCGGCCCCATGGGGGAGCAGGACCACGGCTACCATGCCGACCGCATCGCGGTCTCTTATTGGGACGGCCTCGGCAACGAGACGGTGCGCTACTTCGCCGCCGGTCTCCCCGAAGAGGAGATCCCGGAGACGATCGATCACCCGCAGTCGGGTCTGCCGGCTGGTCGTGACAAGGAGAACCCGCCCGCGCTCGCGAAGGCGGAGCCGTACAAGACGCACCTCGCCTACGTGAAGGAGCGTCGCACGGACGAGGAAGCCGTCCAGCTCCTCGAGGACGCACTCACGCAGCTCCGCGAACGCCGGGGCCAGTGACCGCACCGATCTGACATCGACGAAGCCGCCGCGAGTGATCGCGGCGGCTTCTTCGTTTCACGGGCGCCGACTCACCGGCATCCGGCGGCGGCGTCGATGTAGTTCTGCGGCGGGTAGCCGTAGGCCCAGACGCCGTTCGCGTCGTCGGTGTATCCCATGCTGATGGCCCAGGCAGTCGCCCACTTCTCGATGCTGTCCTGCGTCGACGAGTCGTACATGTCCTCGCACTTGACGCTGATCGCGTGTCCGACCTCGTGCGCGACGAGCGCCTTGCTGCGGTCGGCCGGCCACTGCTCGGCGACGGAGTTCGACAGCTGGATGACCGAACGGCCGGGATCGTCCCACCACCAGGTCGTGTAACCGCCCATGCTGCCGTTGTACCCCACGCCGTTGACGACCGGGGCCCAGTCGAACTCCAGCAGCACGCCGGGAGCGAGCGCCCGTGCGAAGGCCTCGATCTCGAGCCGGGCGTTCATCAGGGGCCCGGACTTCTCGGCGAGCTCCTCCGCCTCGGTCGACACGACCAGCGCCGCGGCGCTCTGCAGAGTGCTGTAGGTGGTGACCGCGACGTCGTCGATGGTCGTCGTGGCGATCGCCGCGGTCGCCGCTTCGCGCAGTCCGATCACGGCGTCGTTGCGCGCGGAGAGGTGAGCGGCCTCGAACGCGGTCGCGGCCTCGCCTGCCGAGGTCAGCAGAGCGACTCCGCTCTCGGTGACGGCGTCGGAGGCCGTGAGGACGTCGGCGGCCTCGGCGAGAAGGGCGTCGGCCAGCGCACGGGCGTCGTCGCCGTCCTTCTCGAGTTCCGAGCTCGCGCCGAAGAGCTCCCAGAACCAGGTGGGTTTCTCGCCGGCCGCGGGAACGTCGGCCGCGATCAGCTCGTCGGCCTCCGCCGCAGCATCCTGCGCATCCGTCACCGCGCTCGCAAGCGCCTCTTCGGTCTCGGGCGGGGCGACGATGGCCTCGTTCTCGCTGGCCAGGATCAGCCCCGCAGAGTCGATGAGGGTCTGCAGATCGGTGTTCTCGGTGCGGAGCTGCGACTTCTCACTGTTCGCGGCGGCGATAGCATCCGCATGATTCTCGGCGGCGGTGTCATAGCCGAGGCTGGCCGAGACCTGGGTGATGGACAGCGCGGCGATCACAGCGGCTCCGCCGACGAGGCCGAGGACGAGGCCCGTGCGCTTCCTCCGCGGCTTCCGCGGGGGAGCCGTCGACGCTCCGCCGCCGGAAAAGCGTGCGGACAGCTCGTGTCCGCCCAGGGGCAGGAATGCCGGAGTGTCGGGCCCTGGCGGGGGGAGAGCGGTCACGTCGTCCTCATTCGATCGGCCTCACGGTCGGTGCTGCATGCGTCGGCACTGCCTGCGTCGGCACTGCCAGAGTATGCGAGAAGGCCCCCACCGTGCGGTGGGGGCCTTCGAAAGGGGAGGGGCTGACGGGAATCGAACCCGCATCATTAGTTTGGAAGACTAAGGCTTTACCACTAAGCTACAGCCCCGAATCCCGGTGAACGTCGACAGTCTCAGTGACCCGGGGATCGGACCGGAGTCGGAACTCCGGCGTCATCGATCATACCGGACCGTGAGGGGTGCTCCTGTCCGTTAGACTCGATGGGGCTGAATCTGCGCGCGGATTCCCCGGGGCGTAGCTCAGCTTGGTAGAGCGCCCGCTTTGGGAGCGGGAGGTCGCAGGTTCAACTCCTGTCGCCCCGACACGGCATCTTCAGCCTGACAGCCGCGTTCACTCGCGGAGACAACAAGGAGAACACACCAGCATGGCGAACAGCACCGTCGAGAAGCTGACCCCGACCCGGGTCAAGCTCAGCATCACGGTCACCCCCGACGACCTCAAGCCGAGCATCGCTCACGCGTATGAGCACATCGCTCAGGACGTCCAGATCCCCGGCTTCCGCAAGGGCAAGGTCCCGGCCCCGATCATCGACCAGCGCATCGGTCGCGGCGCGGTCATCGAGCACGCCGTCAACGAGGGCCTCGACAAGTTCTTCCGCGAGGCGAGCGCCGAGCACAAGCTGCGCGTCGTCGGTCGTCCGGCGGCCGACATCACGCAGTGGCCGAACGAGAAGGACTTCTCCGGCGACCTGCTCGTCGACGTCGAGGTCGACGTGCGTCCCGACATCGAGATCCCCTCCTACGAGGGCATCACCGTGACGGTCGACGCCGTCGAGGCCGATGAGGCCGCACTCGACGCCGAGCTCGAGAACATGCGGGCCCGCTTCGGCACGCTCGTCCCGGTCGACCGTCCGGCCGCGAAGGGCGACTTCGTCGACCTCGACCTCGTCGCCACGATCGACGGCACCGAGATCGACCGCGCCGAGGGCGTCTCCTACGAGATCGGCTCCGGCGAACTGCTCGAGGGCATCGATGACGCGATCGAGTCGCTCACGGCGGGTGAGGACACGACGTTCCGCTCCGCTCTGGTCGGCGGCGATCACGCCGGCTCCGAGGCCGAGGTCTCTGTGACGGTCAAGGCGGTCAAGGAGCGCGAGCTTCCCGAGGCCGACGACGACTTCGCTCAGATCGCCAGCGAGTTCGACACGATCGCCGAGCTCCGCGAGAGCCTCGCCGAGCGCGTCGCTCAGCAGGGCGTGTTCACGCAGGGCTCCGCCGCGCGCGACAAGCTCGTCGAGACGCTGCTCGAGCAGATCGACATCCCGGTTCCGCCGCAGCTGATCGAGGACGAGGTGCACAACCACCTCGAGGGCGAAGGCCGTCTCGAGGACGACGTGCACCGCGCCGAGGTCACCGAGGCGAGCGAGAAGCAGTTCCGCACGCAGGTGCTGCTCGACACGATCGCCGAGCAGGCCGACGTTCAGGTCTCGCAGGAGGAGCTGAGCCAGTACCTCATCCAGTCGGCGTCGCAGTACGGCATGGCTCCGCAGGAGTTCGTCGAGGCGCTGCAGTCGTCGAACCAGCTGCCGGCGCTCGTCGGCGAGGTCGCCCGTAACAAGGCCCTCGCGATCGCCCTCGGCAAGGTGAAGGTCGTCGACACGAACGGCAAGACCGTCGATCTGTCGGACTTCATCGTCACCGACGACGAGGCAGAGGCAGCCGACGAGGCTCCGGCCGAGGAGAAGCCCGCCAAGAAGCCCGCCGCGAAGAAGCCTGCTGCCAAGAAGGCTCCGGCCAAGAAGGCCGACGACGCCGAGGCTGCGGAGAAGCCCGCTGCGGAGAAGCCCGCCGCGAAGAAGCCGGCTGCCAAGAAGGCTCCGGCCAAGAAGGCGGCTGACAAGGCCGAGTGATCGGACACGATCCAGTGAAGAGGGCGGATGCTGCGGCATCCGCCCTCTTTCGCATCGGGGCGAGCATCGAAGGAGAGATGAGAATGAAGACCTGGGACGAGCGGATCGAAGACGTGTGGGCGGATGCCGCAGGCGACGAGGTCGGCGACGATACGATCGCGCGCATCGACGCCCTCGCGGCCGAGCGCGGGTCCGACGATGCGCGGGCGGAGTTCGAGCGGGCGGGTGCGCGGGATTCGGCCGGGCGTCCGGCCGAGGCCGTGGTCCTGTATCGTCGTGCGCTCTCCCTCGGGCTGGACGAGGAGCACCGTCCGCAGTGCGTGATCCAGCTGGCCAGCTCCCTGCGGAACCTGGGTGAGTACGACGAGGCGCTCAAGGTGATCCGCGCCGAGGAGGAGCTGTCGGCGGACGGCCCCTACCGCGATGCGGTCGCGACCGTGCACGCGCTCATCCTCGCCAGCGCCGGTCGCCCCGCGCAGGGACTCTCGGTGGCGCTCCTCGCCCTCGTGCCGCACCTCCCGCGCTACCACCGGTCGATGACCGCCTACGCGCACGAGATCGCGGACTCCGACACCTGATATGCCGACGGCGAACACGGCCTGAGTGCCGCGCCGTCGCCGGTAGATTCGAAGCACGAACACGGAAACAGGAGCTGAAATGGCTGCAGAACCCCTTGTCGCGACGAGCGTCTTCGACAGGCTGCTGAAGGATCGCATCATCTGGCTTGGTTCAGAGGTGCGTGACCAGAACGCCAACGAGATCTGCGCGAAGATCCTTCTTCTCGCCGCGGAAGACTCAGAGAAGGACATCTACCTCTACATCAACTCGCCCGGTGGCTCGATCACCGCGGGCATGGCGATCTACGACACCATGCAGTTCGTGCCGAACGACATCGTCACCGTCGGCATCGGCATGGCCGCCTCGATGGGCCAGCTGCTGCTCACGAGCGGCACGAAGGGCAAGCGCTACATCACCCCGAACGCGCGCGTCCTGCTCCACCAGCCCCACGGCGGGTTCGGCGGAACGTCGAGCGACATCCAGACGCAGGCGCAGCTCATCCTCTCGATGAAGAAGCGCCTCGCCGAGATCACGGCGGGTCAGACCGGCAAGTCGGTCGAGCAGATCAACGCCGACGGTGACCGCGACCGCTGGTTCACCGCCGAGGAGGCCCTCGAGTACGGTTTCGTCGACCACATCCGCGAGCACGCCAGCGATGTGACCGGCGGCGGCGGCACCGCGGACGACGCAGAGTAATCCGGATTCGAGAGGACACCATGTACACCCCCACTTTCCAATCCGCAGGAAACCTGCCGTCCAGCCGTTACGTGCTCCCGCAGTTCGAGGAGCGCACGGCCTACGGCTTCAAGCGCCAGGACCCTTACAACAAGCTCTTCGAAGACCGCGTGATCTTCCTGGGCGTGCAGGTCGACGACGCATCCGCCGACGACGTGATGGCGCAGCTTCTCGTGCTGGAGAGCCAGGACGCCGAGCGCGACATCACGATGTACATCAACTCGCCCGGTGGCTCGTTCACGGCCATGACGGCGATCTACGACACGATGCAGTACGTCGCGCCGCAGATCCAGACGGTCGTGCTCGGTCAGGCGGCCTCGGCTGCCGCCGTGCTGCTCGCAGCTGGCGCGCCGGGCAAGCGCCTCGCGCTGCCGAACGCCCGCGTGCTGATCCACCAGCCCGCGATGGGCGAGGCCGGCCAGGGGCAGGCATCCGACATCGAGATCCAGGCCGCGGAGATCCTCCGCATGCGCACGTGGCTCGAAGAGACGATGGCTGCGCACACGGGTCGGCCCGTCGAGCAGGTCAATCGCGACATCGACCGCGACAACATCCTCTCGGCCGCACAGGCACTGGAGTACGGCATCGTCGACCAGGTGCTCACCACGCGCAAGCGCGTCTGAGCAGGTCGGAATCGAAGGGCGCCCGTCATCGCGACGGGCGCCCTTTTGTCATTCCCGCGGATGTGCAACCGGCGTTGCCCGGACTGCGCATATGAGCAACAGGGTGCGCGAACGCTGATCCCGACGTACGCTGGATGAGGAAGGAGGATGCCGTGGAAGACGATCTGCTCATGGTCCGCGTCGCCGAGCTGTACTACGACGAGGACAAGACACAGGACGAGATCGGCGGACTCCTCAAGATCTCCCGCTGGAAGGTCGGCCGTCTGCTGACCCAGGCGCGCGAACGCGGCATCGTCCGCATCGAGATCGTGCATCCGCGCGCCCGACGGCTGGGACTCGAGCGTCTGCTCGTCGAGCGGTTCGGTCTGGCGGATGCCGTCGTCGTGCCCGCTCCCGATGGCGATGACGGCACCCTCGAACGCGTCGCTCAGGCGGCCGCAGACTTTCTCGCCGCTCTTCGGCCCGCACCGCGCACGCTCGGCGTGAGCTGGGGGCGCACGCTGAGGGCGGTCGCGGAGGCGCTGCCCGACGGCTGGGCGAACGGCGTCACCGTCGTGCAGCTCAACGGCGGCGTCAGCCTCAACCGCCGCTCCGGCGGCGCAGCCGGACTCGCCGTGACGATCGCGCAACGGGCCTCCGGGCATGTGTCGCTGCTGCCGAGTCCGGCGATCCTCGAGCGCGTCGAGACGAAGCAGGCCATCGAGGCGGACCGCACCGTCGCGGCGATCCTCGAAGAGGCCGCAGAGGCGCAGGCCTTCCTGTTCACCGCAGGGCCCTGCGACGCGACATCCGCCCATGTCGAGAACGGCTACCTCACTGCTGAGGACGTCGAAGAGCTCGCACGTCGCGGCGCCGTCGGCGATGTCCTCGGGCGCTATGTCGACGCCGAGGGCAACATCGTCGACTCGCAGCTGGACGCGCGCACGGTCGGCGTCTCGCTCGACACGCTGCGCGGGGCCAAGCGGGCGATCTTCGTCACCGCGGGCCCGGCCAAGCACGACATCGCCCGCACAGTCGTGACCAGCGGCCTGTGCGGCGTTCTGGTGACCGATGAGACCACAGCACGAGCATTGTTGGAGGAACAGTGACGACCAAAGAACTCAGCCGCAGGACGGCGGTGGACGTTCTCGGCGGTGAGCCGGACGACGCCACCCTCCGGCGCTTCCTGCACGGCCTTCCGGGCGTCGACGCGGTGGGGCTCGAGCAGCGCGCTGCCGGGCTCGGCACGCGATCGATCAAGACCACGTCGAAGGCATGGGCGCTCGACACGATCATCAAGCTGATCGACCTCACCACGCTCGAGGGCGCAGACACCCCGGGCAAGGTGCGCTCACTGGTCGCGAAGGCGAAGAACCCGGATGCCGCCGACCCGTCGACGCCGCGCGTCGCCGCCGTCTGCGTGTACGGCGACATGGTCGGCGACGCGGTCACCGCGCTCGGCCGCCTGCACGGAGACCCGGATGATGGTCTGATCTCGGTCGCCGCCGTCGCCACGGCCTTCCCGAGCGGTCGCTCGTCGCTCGCGATCAAGCTCGCGGACACCGCCGAGGCGGTCGCAGCGGGTGCGGACGAGATCGACATGGTGATCGATCGCGGAGCATTCCTGTCGGGGCGCTACGGTCTCGTGTTCGACCAGATCGCGCAGGTGAAGGAAGCCTGCCGTCGTGAGGACGGATCGTACGCCTCGCTCAAGGTCATCCTCGAGACCGGCGAGCTCAACACCTACGACAACATCAAGCGCGCCTCCTGGCTCGGCATCCTCGCCGGCGGCGACTTCATCAAGACCTCGACCGGCAAGGTGCAGCCCGCGGCCACCCTTCCGACGACGCTCCTGATGCTCGAGACGGTCCGCGACTGGTACCGGGCCACGGGTGAGAAGATCGGCGTGAAGCCCGCCGGCGGCATCCGCGCATCGAAGGATGCCGTCAAATACCTCGTCACCGTCGCCGAGACCGTCGGAGAGGAATGGCTGCAGCCGCACCTGTTCCGCTTCGGCGCATCGAGCCTGCTCAACGATGTGCTCCTGCAGCGTCAGAAGCTCAGCTCCGGCCACTACTCCGGCCCCGACTACGTCACTATCGACTGACTGGAATCGAACATGTCATTCCTGGAATACGCTCCCGCACCGGAGTCGAAGGCGATCCTGAACCTGAAGGACAGCTACGGGCTGTTCATCGACGGCGAGTTCGTCGACGGCTCCGGCAAGAGCTTCAGCACCATCTCACCCGCCGACGAGTCGCGCATCGCCGAGATCGCCACCGCGAGCGATGACGACGTCGACCGCGCCGTCGCTGCGGCCCGCCGCGCCTACGAGAAGACCTGGTCGAAGATGTCGGGCCGCGACCGTGGCAAGTACCTCTTCCGCATCGCGCGCCTCGTGCAGGAGCGCGCCCGCGAGCTCGCCGTCGCCGAGAGCCTCGACAACGGCAAGCCGATCAAGGAGAGCCGCGACGTCGACGTTCCGCTCGTCGCCTCCTGGTTCTTCTACTACGCCGGCTGGGCCGACAAGCTCGACTACGCCGGGCTCGGAGCCGACCCGCGTGCGCTCGGCGTCGCAGGCCAGATCATCCCGTGGAACTTCCCGCTCCTGATGCTCGCGTGGAAGCTGGCGCCCGCCCTGGCCGCCGGCAACACGGTCGTGCTGAAGCCGGCCGAGACCACGCCCCTGACGGCCCTGATCTTCGCGGAGATCCTCCAGCAGGCCGACCTTCCTGCGGGCGTCGTGAACATCATCACGGGTGCCGGCTCCACTGGCGCGACGCTCGTGCGGCACCCTGACGTCGACAAGGTCGCCTTCACGGGCTCGACCGGTGTCGGCCGCGACATCGCCAAGGCGGTCGCGGGCACGAAGAAGAAGCTCACGCTCGAGCTCGGCGGCAAGGCGGCGAACATCGTCTTCGACGACGCGCCCATCGACCAGGCCGTCGAAGGCATCGTGAACGGGATCTTCTTCAATCAGGGCCACGTCTGCTGCGCAGGCAGCCGGCTGCTGGTGCAGGAGTCGATCCACGACGAGGTCATCGATCGCCTGAAGAGCCGTCTCTCGACGCTCCGACTCGGCGACCCGCTCGACAAGAACACCGACATCGGCGCGATCAACTCGGCAGCGCAGCTCGCCCGCATCCGGGAGCTCAGCGACATCGGCGAGGCAGAAGGCGCCGAGCGCTGGACCGCGGACTGCGTCATCCCGGACAAGGGGTTCTGGTTCGCGCCGACGATCTTCACCGGTGTCGAGGCCTCGCACCGCATCGCCCGCGACGAGGTCTTCGGCCCGGTGCTGTCCGTGCTGACGTTCCGCACACCGGCCGAGGCGATCGCCAAGGCGAACAACACGCCTTACGGTCTCTCCGCCGGCATCTGGTCGGACAAGGGGTCTCGCATCCTCGCCGTCGCCGACCGCCTCCGCGCCGGGGTGATCTGGGCGAACACGTTCAACCGCTTCGACCCGTCGAGCCCGTTCGGCGGCTACAAGGAGTCCGGATACGGCCGCGAGGGCGGACGCCAGGGTCTCACCGCCTACCTCAAGGGAGCAGCAGCATGAGCAAGCGTCTGAGCGTTCCGAAGACGTACAAGCTCGCGATCGGCGGGGCGTTCCCGCGCAGCGAGTCGGGCCGCACCTACGAGGTGTTCTCGCCGAAGGGCGCCTTTCTCGCCAACGCCGCGAAGGGCTCGCGCAAGGATGCCCGCGATGCGGTCGTCGCCGCACGTGCCGCCGTGAAGGGCTGGTCAGGAGCGACCGCGTACAACCGCGGTCAGGTGCTGTACCGGGTGGCCGAGGTGCTCGAGGGCCGTCGTGCGCAGTTCATCGACGAGATCGTGTCGCAGGAGGGCGGCTCGTCCTCCGCGGCCGCCGCGCAGGTCGACGCGGCGATCGACCTCTGGGTCTGGTACGCCGGGTGGTGCGACAAGTACGCGCAGGTCGCGGGCAACGCGAACCCCGTGTCGGGACCGTACTTCAACATCTCCGTGCCGGAGCCGACCGGCGTCGTCGCGATCGTGGCGCCGCAGGACTCCGCGCTCCTCGGGCTCGTCTCGGTGGTCGCCCCGGCGCTGGTCGCCGGGAACACCGTCGTCGTGATCGCCAGCGAGCAGCATCCGCTGTCTGCGATCAGCCTCGCCGAGGTGCTGGCGACGAGCGACGTGCCCGGGGGAGTCGTCAACGTGCTCACCGGGTCGCCTGCGGAGGTCGCTCCGTGGCTCGCCTCGCACCAGGATGTGAATGCGCTCGACCTCGCGGGTGCCGGCGACCTGGACTGGGTCGACATGCAGATCGCCGCGGCGGAGACGCTGAAGCGCGTGATCGCACCCGGAGAGGTCGTCGCCTCGCCCGAGCGCATCGGTGCCTTCACCGAGGTCAAGACGGTGTGGCACACGAAGAGCATGGTCTGAACCGAGACCATCGGAGGCCGGGTGCGGAGGCGACTGCGCACCCGGCCTCTCGCCGTTCCGGCTCGTTGCCAGACCGGTACGCGCCAATGCGGCCCTGTGTCGCACGCAGAGGTTAGGCTCGAAGGACGATCTCTGGATCCCCCATAGGAGGACGCGCATGGCCCGTATCGGTGAAAGCGCTGACCTGTTCAAGTGCTCGTTCTGCGGAAAGAGCCAGAAGCAGGTGCAGCAGCTCATCGCTGGCCCCGGTGTGTACATCTGCGACGAGTGCGTCGAGCTGTGCAACGAGATCATCGAGGAGCGCATGGCGGAGTCGTCCGCCGAAGGCGTCGCCGAATTCGAGCTGCCGAAGCCGCGCGAGATCTTCTCGTTCCTCGAGGAGTATGTGGTCGGCCAGGAGCCTGCGAAGCGCGCTCTGGCCGTCGCCGTGTACAACCACTACAAGCGCGTCCGCGCGCACGGCACTCTGCAGACGGCCGAGCAGAAGGCCGAAGAGGTGGAGATCGCGAAGAGCAATATTCTCCTCATCGGACCGACGGGCTGCGGCAAGACGTACCTCGCGCAGACGCTCGCGAAGCGCCTCAATGTCCCGTTCGCGGTCGCCGACGCCACGGCGCTCACCGAGGCCGGGTACGTCGGTGAAGACGTCGAGAACATCCTGCTCAAGCTGATCCAGGCCGCCGACTACGACGTCAAGCGCGCCGAGCAGGGCATCATCTACATCGACGAGGTCGACAAGATCGCCCGCAAGGCCGAGAACCCGTCGATCACGCGCGACGTGTCGGGTGAGGGCGTGCAGCAGGCGCTGCTGAAGATCATCGAGGGCACGGTCGCCTCGGTCCCGCCGCAGGGCGGGCGCAAGCACCCGCATCAGGAGTTCCTTCAGATCGACACGACGAATGTGCTGTTCATCGTCGCCGGCGCGTTCGCCGGTCTCGAAGACATCGTCTCGTCGCGGGTCGGCAAGCACGGTGTCGGGTTCGGCGCTCCGCTCCACGACAAGACCAAGGATCTCGACCTCTTCAGCGAGGTGCTGCCGGAAGACCTGCACAAGTTCGGACTGATCCCCGAGTTCATCGGTCGTCTGCCCGTCGTCACGAACGTGTCGCCGCTGGATCAGGATGCGCTGATGGAGATCCTCACCGGTCCCCGCAACGCCCTCGTGAAGCAGTACCAGCGCATGTTCGAGCTCGACGGCGTCCAGCTCGAGTTCGACGAAGAGGCCCTGCGCTCGATCGCCGACCTCGCCGTCGAACGGAAGACGGGTGCCCGTGGGCTCCGTGCGATCCTCGAAGACGTGCTCGGTCCGATCATGTTCGAGATCCCGTCCGCCGAAGACGTCGCGAAGGTCATCGTGACCCGCGCCGCCGTCGACGAAGGTGCGCCGCCCACCATCGTGATGGAGCGCAAGCGCAAGAGCGCGTGACGCGGATCGCAGCGGTGACCGCACGCTGCGCCCTCCGCATCAGGTCGCCGCGGCATCCCTGACGAACTCTGCGATCAGCACGTCGTCGGTGCCGTCGGTCCAGTCACGGTGGCGACGCAGCGTGAAGCCGTAGCGGCCGAAGGTCTCCGCGATTCGCGCGGCGCTGGAGTAGGGCTCGTGATCGCGGTCGTACGGCCTGTCCGCCGTGCCGACCTCGGGGGCACCGTGCCCTGACGCGTCGAGCTTGCGGAACGTCGCGGTCACGAGTCGTCCGCCGGGTCGGAGGACTCGACGCCATTCCGCCGCCGCGTCGGCAACGGAAGGGATGATGTGCAACGCGGTCACACAGGTGATCAGGTCGACGGATGCCGACGGGATCGGGATTCTGGACGCCTCCGCCTCGATCCACGCCACCTGAGGGAGGTGCGACCGGGCGATCTCGAGCATGCCGGGGGAGATGTCGACGCCGATGAGCTCCGGATCGGCGGCACGCGCTGCGATCTCGCGGAGCACGAGGCCGGTACCGGTGGCGACATCGAGCACGACGCCGACTCCTGACAGGTCGACGAACCCTGCGGTCACAGCCGCGACAGAGCGATGCATCGTGCTCTCGTCGTATCGTGCCGCGCGCGCGTCGAATGCATCGCTGATGAGGCGAAGGGTTTCATCCATCGGCTGTCAGGCCTCGAGGCCGCGTCGCTTCAGAAGAGGCGCGATCTCGGCGTCGCGTCCTCGGAAGTCGCGGTAGGCCTCGAGCGGGTCCTTCGATCCGCCGACGCCGAGGAGCCGATCCCGGAAGCGGTCGCCGTTCTCACGCGTGAGGCCGCCGTTCTCGCGGAACCAGTCGACCGTGTCGGCGTCGAGCACCTCGCTCCAGATGTAGGAGTAGTACCCGGCGCTGTATCCGCCCGAGAACACGTGCGCGAAGTAGGTCGACGAGTACCGCGTGGGGACCGCCGGTTCGTCGAGACCGATGTCGGCCAGAGCCGCCGCCTCGAAGGCGGTCACGTCGTCGATCTCCGTATGCGTGTCGATCCGGTGCCATGCCTGATCCAGCCAGGCGGCAGCCAGATACTCGCTCGTGGCATGCCCCTGATCGAACGTCTCGGTCGCGCGCAGACGTTCCACGATCGCGGGATCGAGCGGCTCCCCGGTCTCGAAGTGCCGGGCGTAGTTGTCGAGGACCTCGGGCCACAGGATCCACATCTCGTTCACCTGGCTCGGGAACTCGACGAAGTCCCGGAACACGTTGGTGCCGGCGAAATGCGGGTAGGTGACCTCGGCGAAGAGTCCGTGCAGTGCGTGCCCGAACTCGTGGAACAGCGTCGTGACCTCATCGAGTGTGAGCAGTGTCGGCTCTCCGTCGCCGGGAAGAGGCACGTTCAGGTTGTTGACGACGACCGGGGCCGTTCCCCGCAGGCGCGACTGGCTGACGATCGGATTCATCCAGGCCCCGCCGCGCTTCGAGTCTCGGGTGTAGAGGTCGAGGACGTACAGGCCGAGGCGGCTGCCATCGGCGTTGCTGACCTCGAACACGCGCGCACCGGGGTGGTAGGCGACGAGGTCGACCCGTTCGGTGAACGTCACCCCGTAAAGCCGGGTGGCGGCGAAGAAGACGCCGTCCTGCAGCACTCGCTCCGCCTCGAACCACGGGCGGAGGGCACCGGAATCGATGTCGTAGCGGGCGCTGCGGACCTTCTCGGTGTAGTACGCCCAGTCGTGCGCCTCGATCGGGAACGGTGCCTTCTCGGTCTCATCGACGATCGCCTGGAGCGCCTCCCGCTCCGCCCTGGCGTTGCGTGCAGCGGGGGCAGCGAGCTGGCGCAGCATCCGCTCGACGGCCTCCGGGCTCCCGGCGGTCTCATCGGCGGTGACGTAGGCGGCATGCGACGAGTACCCGAGCAGCCGAGCGCGCTCCGCGCGGAGGCGGACGATCTCGACGAGCACCGGACGGTTGTCGTTCGCGTTGTCCCTCGAGGCGCGTGCCCGGGATGCTGCCAGGATGCGCCGCCGCGACTCCCGATCGCGCAGCTGGGCCAGATACGGGTGACCGGTGAAGAGCGGCAGGGCGATCAGGAGCTTGCCCTGCAGCCCGCGATCCTCTGCCGCGCGCGCCGCCGCGGAGAGCTCGCCCGCGCTCAGGCCCTCGAGCTCGGCCGCCGAGTCGAACACCACGGCCAGGTCGTTCGTGTCGTTCAGCAGGTTCCGCTCGAACGTGTTGCTGAGGGTGGATAGCTGCTGGTTGAGGAGCGTGAGGCGGGCTTTGGCCTCGTCGTCGAGCGCCGCGCCGGCGTGAGTCATCTCACGATGGTGGCGTTCCACGAGGTATCGCTGCTCGGCGTCGAGGTCGAGATGATCGAGCTGATCGTGGACCTGCTGCACCCGCCAGTACAGCGCACTGTCCAGAGCGACAGCATCCTGGTGGGCGGCCATCAGGGGAGCGAGGTGCTCGTCGACGGCCTGGATCGCGGGAGTCGCGTCTGCGGAGCTGACGGTGTAGAACGCGTGCGACACCCGATCGAGCAGTTCGCCCGAGCGCTCGAGGGCCTCGATGGTGTTCTCGAAGGTCGGCATCGAGCGCACCATCGTGATCCGGGAGACCTCGCGGAGATGCTCCTCGAAAGCCGCCCGGAAGGCCGGCAGGTAGTGCTCGGGACGGATCGCGCTGTAGTCCGGGAGGCCGTAGGGGAGCGAGGACGGCTGGAGGAGCGGGTTCGAGGCGTCGGTCATGCTCCGAGCCTAGCCATCGGAGGCTGCCGTGATCAGGTCGGGGATTCGCTCAGGCGCGTCATCACCCGCTGCAGCGCATCGACGGTGAGTCGGACCGATCGACGCCGCAGGTTCTCGGGCCGGGCGAGCAGGTCGATCATCCGATGGGTGCTGACGCCCCGCAGCGGAACGCGGACGATGTCGCGGTCATCGACTCCTCGGGACGTGAACCGGGGCAGCATCCCGAGCACGCCGCCCGCCGCGACGACGGCGGAGACGGCGCCATAGTTGTTGATGCGGTGATGCACCTCGATGGGACGTCTCGCGACCGCCGACACGGCACGCAGCACGTCGTCGGGGGAGTACCCGACGCGACTGGTCACCCACCGCTCGCCGGCGACGTCGCGCGGAGCGAGGCTCGTACGGGACGCGAGCGGGTGGGATGCCGGAACGGCGACGTCGAGCGGCTCGCGGACGAGTGTCAGACTGCGCACGCCCTGCGCGGGCCACGGATCCGAATGCTCCATCCGGTGCGCCAGCACGAGATCGTAGCGGGATGTGAGGCCGGGGAACTCGCTCTGCGCGACGTCTTCGTCGGTCAACTGGACGGTCGGGGCGTCGCGCGTCGTGGAGAGCTCGCGCAGCAGCGGCCCGAACAGGGCCTGACCGACGCTGTGGAACCCGCTGAGGCTCACGACACCGGTCACCGTGGTCTCGAACTCGTCGAGCGCGTTCCTCGCCGCCGCCATCGCATCGATCGCCTCGGCCCCGGCGGCAGCGAGCACCTCCCCGGCGGGGGTGAGGACGAGTGTCCTGCCTTCTCTGCGCGTGAGCGGCGTACGGAAGCCGCGCTGCAGCGCGGACAGGTGCTGCGACACCGCCGAGGGGGTCACACGCAGGGCCTCGGCCACGGCGGTGACGCTTCCGAGCGCACGCAGCTCGCGCAGCATCTGCAACTGATGGAGTTCCACCCGATCAGTTTAGTGGCGGCTACAACATCACTGCAGAAGGTGGCGATTGTTCTTCATGATCGGATGAGGTGGGATCAGAACCATGAAGGCACTGTTCAAAGGCGCACGCGGTGCAGGTCTCGATCTCGTGGAACGCCCCGATCCTGTCGCCGGCGCGGACGAGGTGATCATCCGGGTGTTCCGCACCGGCATCTGCGGCACCGACCTGCATATCCTCCGTTGGGACGAGTGGGCGGCATCGGCGATCGAGGCGCCGCTCATCCCCGGGCACGAGTTCTACGGAGAGGTCGTCGAGGTCGGGCCGCTGGTGCACGACATCGCCGTCGGAGACCGCGTGTCCGGCGAGGGGCACATCGTGTGCGGCACGTGCCGCAACTGCCGAGCCGGGCGCCGTCAGATGTGCATCCGCACGGTCGGACTGGGGCTGCAGCGCGACGGCGCCTTCGCCGAGTACCTGTCCCTCCCCGCCGCCAACGTCTGGGTGCACCACGCCGAGGTGAGCCCGGAGCTGGGTGCCATCTTCGATCCGCTCGGCAACGCCGTGCACACCGCGCTCACGTTCCCGCTCGTCGGAGAGGACGTGCTCGTCACCGGATGCGGACCGATCGGGCTCATGGCGATCGCCGTCGCCCGGCATGCCGGAGCGCGCTTCATCACGGCCACCGACGTCAGCGCCCCGCGGCTGGAGATGGCCCGTCTGATGGGCGCCGACGAGGTCGTCGACGTCTCGGTGCGCGACATACGCGATGCGCAGCGCGTGCTCGGACTCCGCGAGGGCTTCGACATCGGCTTCGAGATGAGCGGCTCGGCATCCGCTCTTCCGGCGATGATCGACAACATGAACCACGGCGGTCGCATCGCGATGCTGGGGCTGCCGAGGTCGGGCTTCGAGGTCGACTGGGGCAAGATCGTGACGCACATGCTCACGATCAAGGGCATCTACGGTCGCGAGATGTTCGAGACCTGGAACGCGATGGGGGCGATGCTGCAGACCAGCGCACCTCTGCGGGACGCGATCGGCCGCGTGATCGCCGACGTGATCCCGGCGCGCGACTGGGAGCGGGGCTTCGCCGCGGCGGAGTCGGCAGGAACGGGCAAGATCATCCTCGATTGGACGGAGCTGTGATGTACGGGACATTCCAGAATCATGTGGAAGCGGAACTCGCCGGAATCGAGGAGGCCGGGCTCACGAAGCACGAGCGCGGAATCCGCGGTCCGCAGAGTGCCGAGATCACGGCGGACGGCGCAGAGGTGCTGAACTTCTGCGCGAACAACTACCTGGGCCTCGCCGACGACCCCAGGATCCTGGATGCCGCCACCTCCGCTCTGCAGGAGTGGGGTTACGGCCTCGCCAGCGTGCGCTTCATCTGCGGCACGCAGGAGCAGCACCTGGAACTGGAGCGACGTCTCTCCGGCTTCCTCGGCACGGAGGCGGCGATCCTGTACTCGTCGTGCTTCGACGCGAACGGCGGCGTGTTCGAGACGCTGTTCGGCGCCGAGGACGCGATCATCTCCGACGAGCTGAACCACGCGTCGATCATCGACGGCATCCGCCTGTCGAAGGCCCGGCGGCTGCGCTACCGCAACCGCGACATGGCGGATCTCGAGGAGCAGTTGCGCTCCGCGTCGGATGCCCGCTTCCGCGTGGTCGTGACGGACGGCGTCTTCTCGATGGACGGCTACATCGCTCCGCTCGCCGAGATCTGCGACCTCGCCGAGCGCTACGACGCGCTCGTCTTCGTCGACGACTCGCACGCAGTCGGCTTCGTCGGAGAGAACGGACGCGGCACCCCCGAGTTCTGCGGGGTCGCGGACCGCGTCGACATCTACACCGGCACGTTCGGCAAGGCGCTCGGCGGCGCGTCCGGGGGATACGTCGCCTCGCACGCCGAGATCGTCGCCCTTCTGCGTCAGCGGTCGCGGCCCTACCTGTTCTCCAACACTCTCGCGCCTGCGATCGTCGCCGGCACGCTGACCGCTCTCGATCTCGTCGAGGGGTCAGCCGACCTGCGTGCCCAGCTGCGCGAGAACGCCGCGCTCTTCCGCGAGCGGATGACGGCGGAGGGCTTCGACCTGCTGCCGGGGGAGCACCCGATCGTTCCGGTGATGTTCGGCGATGCCGCGAAGACGGCGAAGATCGCGAACGAGATGCAGGCCCAGGGGATCTACGTGACCGCGTTCAGCTTCCCGGTGGTTCCGCGCGGGCTGGCCCGCATCCGCGTGCAGCTGTCGGCAGCGCATACGGCGGAGCAGATCGAGCGTTGCGTCGCCGCATTCGTCGCAGCGCGGGGCACGGTCGGCTGAGGTCCGGAAGGCCCACAGAGATACAAAGGAAACCTTGCAAAGAAAAACTTGCAAAGAATTCTTTGCAAGAGTATCTTTGCATGCATGACGGAGAACACGCAGATCCGGACCCTCGACTCGGGGGCGCTCAAGGCACTCGCGCATCCGCTGCGGGTGCGGATCTTCGATCTGCTCGCATCGCAGGGGCCGCAGACGGCCAGCTCGCTCGCTGCACTGGTCGGTGAGACGTCGGGTTCGACGAGCTACCACCTGCGCGCCCTCGCCGCACACGATCTCATCCGCGAAGTCGAGGGCCGCGGCACCGCCCGCGAGCGATGGTGGGAGCGGCCCAAGGGGCGGATCGACATGCCGGGGCCGGATGACACGATGTCTCCTGCCAACCGCGCGGCCGCGCAGATCGTCACGTCGGAGTTCTTCCGGCTGCGCCACGAGACGCTGATGGCCTACCTCAACCGCCCGCAGTCCCAGGAGCCGGAGGAGTGGCGCGACGTCGGCATGACCGCGACGACCCACCTCGACATGACGGCGGCGCAGGTGATGGAGCTCAGGGAAGAGGTCGAGGCATTTCTCGAGAGCGCCATCGCGCGCTTCCGCGGACAGACCGGCCCCGACGTGCGCCGGGTGTCTCTCCGCACCGACATCTTCGATCTGCCGAAGATCGACTCCCGCCAGACCAGTCCCGAGGAGGGATCATGACCACCGCAACGCTTCGACTCGCGACGCCCACGGCCTTCGAGCGGATCCTCCAGCGCGCAGCTCTCGGACTCTCCCGACATGTCGACCGTCGGATCGCCGCCCGGGCAGAGCGCCGAGACATCGCGCTCGACATGCTCCGCGAGCAGCAGGCGCGGAAGCAGGACCCCCGGGCCCTCGACCACGCGCTGGCGCAGATGGGGCTCCCGCGGCGCTGAAGCGCCCGGGGGTCAGGCAGCGGCGCTCAGTCCTGGAACGGGCGGGCGACCACGTCGCCGGATGCCGTCTGGACGACTTCCCAGCCCGCATCGAGCTCGGCGACCGCACGGCCCTCGAGCCAGGTCAGGGTCCAGTGGCCGGTCAGGTCGCGAGCCTCGACCTCAGCGATGGCAGGACGCAACGCCGCCGGGACGGAGGCGGGCGGTTCGGAGCCGGTCGCCCAGCGCGTGCCCAGCTGCATCAGGCCTCCTCGACCGGGGCGAGCTCGATCGCGACGACCGCGAACTCCTCCGCCTCGGTGAACTCGAGCTCGGCGATCCGGCCGACGGCCCGGAGATCGTCGGCAGCGGCACGCAGCGCGTCGAGCTTCGCGGCAGGAGCAGCGATCACCGCGCGCGAGACCGGAGTCTTCTGGGAGGCCTTCGCCTCGGTCTTCGCCCGGCGGATGCCGATGAGGGCCTCGCTGGCCACGGAGAGCACCGCCGGGTCACCCTCGAATCCGAGCGGCTCGGGCCAGGAGGCCGTGTGCACGGAGCCCTCTTCGAACCAGGACCAGACCTCCTCCGTGGCGAAGGAGATCACCGGGGCGAGCAGCCGCAGCAGCGTGGACAGCGCCAGACGCAGCGACAGGGCGGCAGATGCCTGACCCACGTCGGTCTGGTCGTAGGCGCGCTCCTTGACGAGCTCCAGGTAGTCGTCGCAGAAGGTCCAGAAGAACCCCTCGGTGAGCTCGAGCGCGCGGGCGGCGTCATACCGGTCGAAGGCCTTCGTGGCTTCGACGACCACGCCGTCGAGCGCCGCGAGCATCGACGCGTCCAGGGCGTGCGTGACCTGTGCGCCCTCGGGCACCGGGAACGACAGGACGAACTTCGCCGCGTTGAGCACCTTGATCGCCAGGCGACGACCGATCTTCACCTGCGTCGGGTTCTGCGGGTCGAAGGCGGCGTCCATGCCGAGACGGCTCGATGCGGCCCAGTAGCGCACGGCATCCGATCCGTGGTTGTCGAGCACATCGGCGGGCGTGACGACGTTGCCCTTCGACTTCGACATCTTCTTGCGGTCGGGATCGACGATGAAGCCGGAGATGGCGGCGTTGCGCCACGGGGCGCGGGAATCCTCGAGCGTGGAGCGCAGCATGGTCGAGAACAGCCAGGTGCGGATGATGTCCTGACCCTGCGGGCGCAGGTCGAACGGCGCCGTGAGCTGCCACAGCTCTTCGTCGCGCTGCCAGCCGCCGGCCAGCTGCGGGGTGAGCGACGAGGTCGCCCAGGTGTCGAGGATGTCGGCCTCGGCGTCGAATCCGCCGGCCACGCCGCGCTGCTCCTCGGTGTAACCCGCGGGCACGTCGGTGGTCGGATCGATCGGGAGCGACGCGGCATCCGGTGCCAGCACGCGATCGTAATCGCGCTCCCCGTTCTCGTCGAGCGCGTACCAGAGCGGGATCGGCACACCGAAGAAGCGCTGACGCGACACGAGCCAGTCGCCCGTGAGCCCGCCCACCCAGTTCTCGTAGCGCACGCGCATGAAGTCGGGGTGCCAGGCCAGTTCGTTTCCATGGGCGATGAGCTGGTCGCGCAGCTCGCCGTCGCGCGCGCCGTTGCGGATGTACCACTGGCGCGTCGACACGATCTCGAGCGGGCGATCGCCCTTCTCGAAGAACTTCACCGCGTGACTGAACGGCTTGCCGACGGCGGTCATGTCGCCGGTCTCCTGCAGCTTCTCGACGAGTGCCTTGCGGGCGCTGAAGACCGTCTTCCCGCCCATGTTCTCGGCGTACCAGGCGGTGGCGTCCGCGTCGGCGACGGATGCCGGCGCCTCGGGCAGGAAGCGGCCGTCGAGGCCGATCGTGGTCATGTTCGGCAGGGACTCGCCGGTGGTGGTGCGCAGCTCGCGCCACCAGATGATGTCGGTCACGTCGCCGAAGGTGCAGACCATCGCCGCTCCCGTGCCCTTGTCGGGCTGGGCGAGGTGGTGGCCGTGGATCTCGATCTCGGCGCCGAAGAAGGGTGTGCGCACCTTCGTGCCGATGAGGTGCTTGTGCGGGCCCTCCGGGTGCGTCACGATCGCGATGCACGCGGGGAGCAGCTCAGGACGCGTGGTGTCGACCGCGATGGAGCCGGACCCGTCCGCGAAGGGGAACTCGATCGTGTGGTACGCCGCCTGCTGGTCGCGGTCCTCGAGCTCGGCCTGTGCGATCGCGGAGCGGAAGTCGACGTCCCAGAGCGTGGGGGCCAGGGCCTGGTAGGCCTCGCCGCGCTCGATGTTGCGCAGGAATGCGAGCTGGCTCTGGCGGATCGTGTCGTCGGAGATGGTGCGGTAGGTCTGGGTCCAGTCGACGCTCAGGCCGAGCTGGCGGAACAGCGCTTCGAACTGCTTCTCGTCCTCGATGGTGAGGCGCTCGCAGAGCTCGATGAAGTTGCGGCGGCTGATCGGCTGCTGGTCGGCGGCGCGGCTCGACTTGTTGTCGCCGCCCTCGAACGGCGGCGTGAAGTCGGCGGTGTAGGGGAGCGACGGGTCGCAGCGCACGCCGTAGTAGTTCTGCACGCGACGCTCGGTCGGGAGGCCGTTGTCGTCCCAGCCCATCGGGTAGAACACCGTCTTGCCGCGCATGCGCTCGTAGCGCGCCTTGACGTCGGTGTGCGTGTACGAGAACACGTGGCCGATGTGCAGGCTTCCGGATGCCGTGGGCGGCGGGGTGTCGATCGAGTAGACGCCCTCGCGTCCGGCCTCAGCCGCGCGGAGGCGGTCGAACAGGTACGTGCCCTGTTCCGCCCAGGCGGCGTCCCACTTCGCTTCGAGACCTTCGAGTGCGGGCTTGTCGGGAATAGACATGACGGTCTCCTTGCGCGATGTATGCGGCACTGTGTGAGCGTGCCTGAGTGTGGGTTGTGCAGGACAGTCTACCGAGCGGCGATGACCGTGGATGTCGGAGCAGATCGACCCGGTCCAACAATCGGCCATAGACTTGAGGCATCCCGACCCGTTCGTCCTGAGGAATCGTCATGCCCGCACATCCCGCGCGCCGTGTTCTGCCCTTCGCCGCACTCGCTGCCGCCACCGCCCTCGTGCTCAGCGCCTGCGCCGGGCCCGCCGGCCAGGACGACGGAGACGGCGGCGAGCTCGTCTGGTCCATCGAGGGCGCCAACCTCTCGGCAGGCCACATGGACCCGCAGATCAGCCAGCTCGACGTCTCGGGCATGGTGCAGCGCGCCGTCCTCGACTCCCTCGTCTTCCAGGAGGACGACGGATCGTTCTCGCCGTGGCTCGCGAAGGACTGGGAGGTGTCGGCCGACAGCACCGAGTACACCTTCACGCTGCGCGACGACGTGACCTTCACCGACGGCGAGCCGTTCGACGCGGCCGCGGTCAAGGCGAACTTCGACCGCATCGTCGATCCGGAGACCGCGTCCGCGCAGGCGGCGAGCATGCTGGGCGCCGACTTCTACGCGGGCACCGAGGTCGTGGACGACCACACCGTCAAGGTCAGCTTCACCCAGCCGTACGCGCCCTTCCTGCAGGCCGCGAGCACCCCGCAGCTCGGCTTCTACTCGCCGGCGGTGCTGGAGGAGTCGGGCGATCAGCTGAAGGCGGGCGGCCCGGACATCACCGTCGGCACCGGACCGTTCGTGCTGACCGAGTACACCCCCGACCAGGAGATCGTCTACACGCGCAACGACGACTACGCCTGGGGGCCGCACGACGAGAAGGCGCCGAAGTTCGAGACGCTCCGGGTCGAGATCCAGCCCGAGGCATCCGTCCGCGCGGGCGTCGTCGAGAGCGGCGAGGCCGATCTCGCCAGCAACATCCCGCCGAACCTCGCGAAGGACCTCGGCGACGGCATCACGGTCGACTCGGTCGAATACCCCGGTCTGCCCTACTCGCTGTACCTCAACCAGAAGTACGGCGTCTTCGCCGACGAGAAGGTGCGGCAGGCGTTCGCCCGCGGCATCGACATCGACCCGGCCGTCAAGGAGATCTTCTTCGGCCAGTTCCCGCGTGCATGGAGCATCCTGGGATCGACCACCCCGGGATACGACGCGTCGCTCGAGGAGAGCTGGCCGTTCGATCAGGACGCGGCCAACACCCTTCTCGACGAGGCCGGCTGGACGGAGCGGAACGCCGACGGCATCCGCACCAAGGACGGTCAGCCGCTCTCGGTGCGCTGGATCGCCTACACGCCCGTGCCCGACGACCGGGCGGCGCTGGCCAACGCCATCCAGTCCGACCTCAAGGAGATCGGGTTCGATGTGAAGCGCGAGGTTCTCGAACCGGGTGCGTACAACGAGCAGTACGGTCCGAAGACGTTCGACCTCACCGACTGGGGCTTCTCGGGCGTCGATCCCGACCTGCTGCGCAGCCACCTGCACACCGACGGCTTCCAGAACGCCGCTCAGGTGTCCGATCCCGAGATCGACACGCTCCTCGACGAGGCCGTCGCCTCGAGCGATCAGAGCGCGCGCGATGCGATCTACACCCAGCTGCAGGAGTGGAACGCCACCTACACCGCGATCGTGCCGCTCTACAGCCCGTCCGCGATCACCGCCGTCGGCGAGCGCGTGAAGGGACTCGACTACGACCTGTACGGTCGGCCGCTGTTCTACGATGTGAGCGTCGGCTGATCGACCCTTCGTCTCGTCGCTCCGCGGTTCCTGAGCGAGCGAAGCGAGACGAAGGGCTCCTCGCTCAGGAACCGGAAAGGGATAGCGGTGAAGGCTGCGCTGCTCCGTGTCGCCGGCCTCGTGGCATCCGTCGTCATCGTCCTCTGGGGCGCGGCGACGGTCGCGTTCCTCGCCTTCCGGGTGATCCCGGGAGACCCCGTGTCCGTGATGCTCGGACCGCAGGCGCAGGTGAGCGAGGCGGTGAAGGACGGCATCCGGAGCGACCTGGGTCTCGATCGCCCGCCGTTCGAGCAGTACCTGACGTACATCGGCCAGCTGGCTCGCGGCGACCTCGGGGAGTCGTACCAGCTGCGGATGCCGGTGACCGAGGTCATCGGCCGGCAGCTCGGCGCGACCTTGCAGCTCTCGGCGCTCGCGCTCCTGCTCGCGGTGGTGCTGGCGCTGGCCGTGGCAGTGTTCGTGCGGGGTCAGGCGGGTCGAGCCGTGGCGGCCGGCATCGAGCTCGTGGTGCTGTCGTCTCCGGTGTTCTGGATCGGACTGATCCTGCTGAGCGTCTTCGCGTTCGGGTTGGGCTGGTTTCCTGTGTCGGGGGCGCGTAACCCCGCCACCATCGTGCTCCCGGCGATCACGCTGGCGCTCCCGGTCGCGGCTCTCCTCAGCCAGGTGCTCCGGGACGGGCTCGTGCAGGCGGAGCGGATGCCGTTCGCCGAGACCGTGCGTGCGCGCGGTGCCGGTCCCACGTGGTTCACGCTGCGGCACGGCCTGCGGCACGGCGCCGCCAACGCGATCACCCTCGCCGCCTACCTGACCGGCTCGGTGCTGGGCGGGGCGGTGCTCGTCGAGACCGTGTTCGCGCGCCCCGGACTCGGCCGTGTCACGCTCGCTGCGATCAGCGACCGCGACCTGCCCGTCATCACGGGGATCATCCTGCTGAGCGCCGTGGTGTTCGTCGCCGTGAACCTCGTCGTGGAGCTGCTGCATCCGCTGATCGACCCCCGGGTGACGGTCTCTCGTCCTGGCGGCATCCGATGAGGCTCGCGCAGCGGGTGCTGCTGGGCGTCGCGGTCGGCGTGCTGGCACTGATCGTGTTCGCGGCCCTCTGGCCCTCGGTGCTGGCGACCCACGATCCGCTGCAGACCGATGTGCGCTCGGCGCTCTTGTCGCCGGGGGGCGAGCACCTCTTCGGCACCGATCAGAGCGGACGCGACGTCTATTCGCGGGTCGTGTACGGCGCCGGCCGCTCGCTCGGCATCGGGCTGCTCGCCACCGGCATCGCCCTGGTCGGCGGTCTGGTGCTCGGCTCTCTCGCCGGTCTCGCCCCGCGCGGCATCGATGCCGCGATGATGCGGATCAATGACGTGCTCATGGCGTTCCCGGAGTTCCTGGTGGCACTCGTCGTCGTCGCCGTGCTCGGGCCAGGACCGGTCAACATCGCGATCGCCGTGACGCTCGCCGCCGGCCCCGTGTACATCCGCCTCGCCCGGGTGCAGACGCGCACGCTGAGCGTCGCGGAGCATGTCGAGGCCGCGCGCATCCTCGGGGTGGCGCCGGCGCGCGCCTTGGTGCGGCATGTCGCCCCGGGAGTGCTGGGTTCTCTGAGCGTGCTCGCGACGATCGGCATCGGGTCGAGCATTCTCGCCGCCGCGGGCCTGAGCTTCCTGGGGCTCGGGCCGTCCGAGCCGACACCGGAGTGGGGGCTCATGCTCGCCGGCGGCCGCAACGTGCTCGGTCAGGCGTGGTGGATCTCGGTCTTCCCGGGCATCGCGATCACGCTCACGGTGGTCTCGGCGACCGTCGTCGGGCGGATCCTGCGCGCACGGGGAGAGGGACGGGTGTCATGACCGCGCTGCTCGAGGTGCAGGGACTGCGGATCGCGTTCGACGGAGCGACGGTCGTGGACGGCGTCTCCTTCTCGGTGGCACCGGGGGAGTGCGTCGCGATCGTGGGCGAGTCCGGCGCCGGGAAGTCGCTCACAGCCCGTGCCGTCCTGGGTCTGACACCGTCCGGCGCCGACGTCACCGTCAACGGGCTCATGATCGACGGAACGGATGCCGCGGCCTTCGGCGAACGGGAGTGGCGGTCGCTGCGCGGGGCGCGGATCGCACTCGTCTCGCAGGATGCCCTGGTGTCGCTCGACCCGCTGCGCCGCATCGGGGCGGAGATCGCCGAGCCTCTGCGCCTGCACGGCCGCGTCCACGGTCGCGCGGCACTCGCGGCGCGGGTGCGGGAGCTTCTGACGCGGGTGTGGATGCCGGATGGGGAGCGGCGGGTCCGGCAGTACCCGCACGAGTTGTCCGGTGGGCTGCGGCAGCGCGCGCTGATCGCGTCTGCCATCGCCGCGGACCCGGTCATCCTGGTCGCGGATGAGCCCACGACGGCGCTCGACGCGACGGTGCAGGCGCGCATCCTCGGGCTGCTGCGTGAGATCGCCGACTCGGGTACGGGGGTCCTGTTCATCAGCCACGACTTCGCCGCCGTCCGCCGGCTCGCCGACCGGGTGCTGGTGATGCGTCACGGGGAGGTCGTCGAGACCGGGCCGGTCGCCGACGTCCTGGAGAATCCGCAGCACGAGTACACCCGGCAGCTCATCGCCGCGACCATGCACGAACCGCGCTTGTCGTCGTCGGTCGCGGCCTCACCGGTGCTCACGGTCGTCGAGGCGTCGAAGAGCTTCGGCGAGACCGCCGCGGTGGTCGATGCCTCGTTCTCCGTCGCCGAGGGGCGGACGCTGGGGATCGTGGGGGAGTCGGGCTCCGGCAAGACGACCCTGGCGCGGATGATCGTCGGCGTCGAGAAGCCCGACACGGGTGGTCTGCGCTGGATCGGCGACAGGAGAGTGCAGCTGGTGCACCAGAACCCGCTCGGGGCGTTCGATCCGCGCTGGACGGTCGGCCGGTCCCTGCGCGAGGCCCTCGAAGCGGGTGGGGTGCCGCGCCCTCAGCGGACGGCCAGGGTCGCCGCCCTCCTCGCCGAAGTCGATCTCGCTCCTGCCCTTGCCGCCCGGCGTCCGGCTGCCTTGTCCGGAGGACAGCGTCAACGGGCGGCGATCGCCCGCGCGCTCGCCGCCGACCCCGAGGTGCTCGTGTTGGACGAGCCCGTCTCGGCGCTCGACCCGTCGGTGCGCGAGCGCATCCTCCGCCTGCTCACCCGGCTGCAGCAGGAGCGGGGACTCACGATGATCCTCGTGTCGCACGACCTCGACGTGGTCGGCGCGGTCGCCGACGACATCCTGGTGATGCAGGACGGACGCATCATCGAGCAGGGTGCGACGGGCGAGGTGTTCTCGACGCCGCAGCATCCGTTCACCAGGGAGCTGCTCGACGCGAGCGGTTCCGTCACTCCTTGATCTGGATCCCCAGGCCGGCAGCGATGACCGGAGCGAGCTGCTGCACCTGGAAGCCGGTGAGCGTCGTGCCGCGGAGACTGTTCGCGTCGAGGTAGGAGAGCGCGTCGAGCCCGCGGAGATCGACGTCGGTCGCGCGCATGCCGCGGGGGTCGACCTCGTCGCCGGAGGTCGCCGTGAATCGCAGCCGGGTGAGCTCGGCCTGCGGGACGTCGATGGTGCGGATGCGGCAATCGGCGATCTCGACATCGGTCGCGCGTGCCGCGCCGAGGTTCAGGTAGTCGATGCGCAGATCACGCAGCTCGAGCTCGTCGATGCGGGCACCGCTCAGGTCGAGCGTGCCGATCCGGCCCCCGATGATCTGCATCCGCCGGATCCCGGCATCCCGCATCTTCAGCGAAGCGATGCGCACACCCGTCAGCGCGACGTCGAGGAGCGTCGCGCCGGTCAGATCGACGGCATCGGCATCCGCCGTGATCGTGCACTGCTCGAGGGACGCGTAGGCGAGGTCTGCGTCGCCCGCGAGGTCGAGGCTCGCAGCGAGGAGGTCCGCGCTGCGACGGGGCGTCGCCGGATCGAGACGGTCGGGCAGATCAGGGGGAGAGACGCGAGGAGCGGCGGGGGATTCGGTCGTGCGGGCCATGGTTCGAGAGTATGCCGAGGCGCGGACTTCGCAGAACGACGAGAACCTCGCGGGAATCTGGCCTGTTCCTGCGAGGTTCGTGTTGTTCTGCGAGATCCTGCACGTGCGCAGAACCCGGTCGCGGCACGCGCGTACAATGGAGGCACGAGCATCGATCCGGCATCACCGGGGAGCTCTCGGAAGAACAGCCCTCCCTCGCGAGAGAGCGGGCCCAGTAGAACCGAGCGGGGCAGGCCCGTCACAGCCGCAGTGAGAGTGGCCCGCCGTGAGGCGCGCACGCGAGGTGGTACCGCGGTCCGCGAGGATCGTCCTCGCTCATCCGCCACGACGACCACTGCGAGACACGATGACCTACCCCCGTTCCTCCTTCGGACCCGCCGCCGACCAGGCCGCCTCTGTCGCGCCGAGCCCTCGCTTCCCGCAGATCGAGGAGGAGGTGCTCGACTTCTGGGAGAAGGACGACACCTTCCGCGCCTCGATCGCGCAGCGCGAAGGATCGCCCGAGTGGGTGTTCTACGACGGACCCCCGTTCGCCAACGGCCTTCCGCACTACGGGCACCTGCTCACCGGGTATGCGAAGGACGTGTTCCCCCGCTTCCAGACCATGACCGGGCACAAGGTAGACCGGGTCTTCGGGTGGGACACGCACGGTCTCCCCGCCGAGCTCGAGGCGATGAAGCAGCTCGGCATCACCGAGAAGAGCGAGATCGAGGCCATGGGCATCGACGTCTTCAACGAGAAGGCGCGCTCCTCGGTGCTGAAGTACACGCACGAGTGGCAGGACTACGTCACGCGCCAGGCCCGCTGGGTCGACTTCGACCGTGGTTACAAGACCCTCGACCTCGGCTACATGGAGAGCGTGCTCTGGGCGTTCAAGACCCTGTACGACAAGGGCCTCGCCTACGAGGGCTACCGGGTGCTCCCGTACTGCTGGCGCGACGAGACGCCGCTGTCGGCGCACGAGCTGCGCATGGACGACGACGTGTACCAGATGCGCCAGGATCCCTCGGTCACCGTCACGTTCCCACTGACCGGTGCGAAGGCCGAGTCGCTCGGCCTGACCGGCGTGCGCGCCCTCGCGTGGACGACCACGCCCTGGACGCTCCCGACGAACCTCGCGCTCGCCGTGGGGCCCGCCATCGAGTACGTCGTGCTGCCCGCGGGGCCCGCCGGTGCGGCCGACGTGCATCAGACGCCTGGAACGACGGATGCCGCCGTCGAGGCGTCCGCACACCGCTACCTGCTCGCCCGCGAGCTGCTGGGCGGATACGCGAAGGACCTCGGCTACGAGAGTGGCGAGGACGCGCTCGCCGCGGTCGACGCGACTCTCCGCGGCGCCGATCTGGAGGACGTCACCTACGACCGGCTCTTCGACTACTACGCCGACGAGGAGACCTACGGCACGGAGAACGCCTGGCGCATCCTGGTCGACGACTACGTCACGGTGAGCGACGGCACCGGCATCGTCCACCAGGCCCCGGCCTACGGTGAGGACGACCAGCGGGTGGCGGGTGCCGCCGGCATCCCCACGATCATCTCGCTCGACGACGGCGGCCGCTTCCTCCCGAACGTGACCGATGTCGCCGGTGAGCTGTGGATGGAGGCGAACACCCCGCTCGTGCGCATCATCCGCGACAACGGGCGCCTCGTGCGCCTGCAGAGCTACGAGCACTCCTACCCGCACTGCTGGCGCTGCCGGAATCCCCTGATCTACAAGGCGGTGTCGAGCTGGTTCATCCGGGTCACCGACATCAAGGACGACATGCTCGCGAACAACGAGCAGATCACCTGGGTGCCCGAGAACGTGAAGCACGGCCAGTTCGGCAAGTGGCTCGAGGGCGCGCGCGACTGGTCGATCAGCCGCAACCGCTACTGGGGTTCGCCGATCCCGATCTGGAAGAGCGACGACCCGGAGTATCCGCGCGTCGACGCCTACGGCTCGCTGGAAGACCTCGAGCGTGACTTCGGCACGCTTCCGCGCAACCCCGAGGGCGAGATCGACCTGCACCGCCCGTACATCGACGACCTCACGCGGCCGAATCCGGACGACCCCACGGGCAAGAGCACGATGCGCCGCATCGAGGACGTCTTCGACGTGTGGTTCGACTCCGGGTCGATGCCCTACGCGCAGGTGCACTACCCGTTCGAGAACCAGGAGTGGTTCGACACGCATGCACCGGCGGACTTCATCGTCGAGTACATCGGACAGACCCGTGGCTGGTTCTACGTCATGCACGTGCTCTCCACCGCGCTGTTCGATCGCCCGGCCTTCACCGGCGTCAGCTGCCACGGCATCGTGCTCGGCAGCGACGGCTACAAGATGTCGAAGTCGCTGCGGAACTATCCGGACGTCAGCGAGGTGCTCGACCGCGACGGCTCCGACGCGATGCGCTGGTTCCTGATGTCGAGCTCGGTGCTCCGCGGCGGCAACCTCGCCGTGACGGAGGAGGGGATCCGCGCCGGCGTGCGCGAGTTCCTGCTGCCGCTGTGGAACTCGTGGTACTTCTTCGCGACCTACGCCAATGCGTCGGGCCCGGACGGGTACGAGGCGTCGTGGCGCACGGATTCCACCGACGTGCTCGACCGCTACATCCTGGCGCGGCTCGGCGACCTCGTGCGCGAGGTGCGGGCTGATCTGGAGGGGCTCGATTCGACGACGGCATCCGCTCGTCTGCGCGACTTCGGCGAGGTGCTGACCAACTGGTACATCCGGCGGTCGCGCGACCGCTTCTGGGTGGGTGTGACCGCCGATCCGAAGAGCCGAGAGGCCTTCGACACGCTCTACACGGTGCTGGAGACGCTCACCCGCGTCGCCGCGCCCCTCGTGCCGCTGATCAGCGAGCGCGTGTGGCAGGGACTCACGGGCGGTCGGAGCGTGCATCTCCAGGACTGGCCGGATGCCGAGGCGTTCCCGGCCGCCGATGACATCCGCGACGCGATGGATGCCGTCCGCGAGCTCTCCAGCGTGGGCAATGCGCTCCGCAAGAAGGAGAAGCTGCGCGTGCGCCTGCCGCTGGCCCGTCTGACGGTCGTCTCTCCGCTGGCCGCCTCGCTCGGACAGTTCGAGGACATCCTGCGCGAAGAGCTCAACGTCAAGGCGGTCGAGCTGGTGCCGCTCGCGGAGGGAACTGCTGCCGACTACGGCATCACCCACCGTCTCAGCGTGAACGCCCGCGCGGCCGGTCCCCGTCTGGGTAAGAACGTGCAGACGGTGATCAAGGCGGCCAAGGCCGGCGACTGGTCCGAGGTCGACGGGGTGGTGACCGCCGGTGGCATCGCGCTGGAGCCGTCCGAATACGACCTGGCGCTCGAGACCGCCGGGCGACCGGAGGGCGAAGCGCTCGCCCTCGTGCCGAGTGGAGGGTTCATGCTGCTCGACACCCGCACCACGGCAGAGTTGGAGGCAGAGGGTCTCGCCCGAGACGTGATCCGCGCGGTTCAGGAGACCCGCAAGAACGCCGAGTTCGATGTGAGCGACCGTATCGCGCTTCGCCTGTGGTTCACGTCCGGAGACGACCTGCTGGCCGTGCGGACCGCTTTCGATGTCGCCGACATCGCCGGCGAGACGCTCGCGCTCGCCTACGAGCTCGGAGCGAAGGACGAGGTCCTGCTGGGAGACGGCGAGGTGCCGTCGACACCTGAGCACTCGGCCACGATTCCCGCCGAGACCTATGCCAACCGCGGCGACTTCACCATCGCCGTCAGCAGGATCGGAGCAGCATCATGAGCGCTCGCGAACGGGCCGACGCGGTCTACGAGGCTCTGCTGAGCCGTGCGGGCGAGCGCTGGGTGCAGCCGCGCAAGGAGCGCACCGCCCGCATCCTGGCGTTCCTCGACGACCCGCAGCGCACGTATCGGGTCGTGCACATCACGGGGACGAACGGCAAGACCTCGACGGCCCGGATGATCGAGAGCCTTCTCCGGGCGCACGAGCTGCGCACCGGACTCTTCACGAGCCCGCATCTGGAGCGATTCACCGAGCGGATCATGATCGACGGCGAGCCGATCGCCGACGAGGCCGTGGCCGACGCCTGGGACGAGATCGAGCCCTTCGTCGACATCGTCGACGCCGAGCTCGACGCCGCAGGCGATGCGCCGCTGACGTTCTTCGAGCTGCTGACGGTGCTGGCCTTCGTGGCCGCCGCGGATGCGCCGATCGACGTGCTCGTGCTCGAAGTGGGCATGGGCGGCGAGTGGGACTCCACCAACACGGCCGACGGCGACGTCGCGGTCTTCGCTCCGATCGACATCGACCACGCGGACCGGCTCGGCAACACGATCGCGGAGATCGCCGAGGTCAAGGCCGGCATCATCAAGGAGGGCGCCGCGGTCGTGTCGGCGCAGCAGCCGGCCGAGGCCGCCGAGGTGCTGCGGCGGGTCGCTGCGGAGCGCAACGCGACGATCGCCTTCGAGGGCGAGGAGTTCGGCCTCGTCGACCAGAAGCTCGCGGTCGGCGGTCAGCTGCTCACGATCCGCGGTCTCGCGGGGGAGTACGTCGAGGAGTACCTCCCCATCTACGGCGCACACCAGGGCCACAACGCCGCGCTCGCGGTCGCGGCCGTCGAATCGCTCATCGGCGGCGGCTCCCGTCCCATCGCGGCCGACGTCATCACCGACGGCCTGCAGGGCGCGACCTCGCCCGGTCGCCTGCAGCTGCTCGGCATCGCTCCGACCGTGGTGGTCGACGCCGCGCACAACCCGCACGGTGCGAAGGCGCTGGTGCAGGCGCTCGACGACAGCTTCGACTTCGACGAGTGGGGCGTCGTGCTCGGCATCCTGTCCGATAAGGATGCCGCCGGCATCATCGCGCAGCTCGCCCCGGCGGCGGCGCACGTGTTCGCCACGGCTCCGGACTCCGATCGCGCCAGCGATGCGGATGCCATCGCCGACCTCGTCGAGCAGACGGGCCACCGCGCCACGGTGCACGATTCGCTGGCTGACGCGGCCGACGCGGCGCGCGAGTGGGCGGCATCCTCCGATCGCCGCGCGGTCGTCATCGCCGGATCGGTGGTGCTCGCCGGTGAGGCGATCGCCCTCGCGGAGGAAGAGGACTGGAAGTCGGGGTGGCGCGCGTGAGTGCGGATGCCGCTCCGCGTCGCCGTCCGCGCCCGCCGCGCACGCTGGTGCAGAAGCTCGCCCCGATCGTGCTCGGGTTCGAGGCGATCGTCGTGTTCCTCATCGGGCTGACGATCTTCGGACTCAAGGCGCTCCCCGCCGGAATCGAGCCGTGGTGGGGGATCGTCGCGGGAGCGGTGGTCGGACTCGCCTGCATCGCGGTGGCCGGCATGATCACCCGGCCGTGGGCGATCACCGCGGGCTGGGTGATCCAGGTGCTCATCGCGCTGGCGGCATTCCTCGTTCCGGCCGTTCTCATCGCCGTGCTGATTTTCGGCGGCATGTGGGCGTATGCGACGATCATGGGGGCCCGCCTGGACGCACGACGTCCCGCCGAGCCCTCGACCGAGACTCAGACAGAGAGTGAATGACATGGCCACCGAAGAAACACTCGTCCTCGTCAAGCCGGACGGCGTCGCCCGCGGCCTCACCGGCGCGATCCTCGCCCGCATCGAGGCGAAGGGCTACGCGCTCGTCGACATCCGCCTCGTGGAGCCCGACCGCGACCTGCTCGCCGCGCACTACGCCGAGCACGAGGGAAAGCCGTTCTACGAGCCCCTGCTCGAGTTCATGCTCTCGGGCCCGTCGGTCGCCATCCGTCTCGCGGGCAACCGCGTGATCGAGGGCTTCCGCTCGCTCGCCGGCACCACCGACCCGACCACCGCCGCGCCGGGCACGATCCGCGGCGACTTCGGACGCGACTGGGGCCTCAAGGTGCAGCAGAACCTCGTGCACGGCTCGGACAGCCCCGAGTCGGCCGCCCGCGAGCTCGGCATCTGGTTCGACTGAGACCACACGCGAAAGCCCGTCCTCCTTCGCGGAGGACGGGCTTTCGTCGTCGAGGGGCAGGGGCTCAGAAGATGAGGTTCGCCATCTCTCCGAGGAAGTCGAGGCCCTGCAGCTGCGCGAGCAGGATGATCACGGCGTACGCCACGATCGTCACCAGCGGTACCCAGGCCATGAGCTTGTCCGCGCGCTCGCGGACACTCTCCTTGTTCGTGAAGGTCCCGTTGCGGGTCAGGTGCAGCATCGTGGCGAAGAAGGTCGGGATCGTGACCGCCCAGGTGACCATGCACCAGGGGCACAGGACGAACAGGTCGTAGAGGCTCTGGCCGATCAGCCAGCAGACGAGGCCGAAGGCGAAGGTGACGCCTGCGCCGAAGGCAGCCCAGAACCACCGAGGGAAACGAGCGCCGGCGAGGAGGGCGACGGCGACGACGAGCGGCGCCATCCAGCCGGTCAGGCCCAGAAGCGGATTCGGGAAGCCGAAGACCTCGCCCTGCCACGACTGCAGGTTCTTGCTGCATTGGATGAACGGGCTCACGTCGCAGGCCAACGCCTCCTGCGGGTTCTCCAGCAGCGCGAACTTCTCGACGGTGAGCTGGAAGGCGGCGAACCAGCCGATGATGCTCGCGATGATCAGCCAGACGGCGTAGACGACGGGGCGGGTTCGCTGCTCGCTCATATGTGGAGTATCTCAGTGACGGCTATGGATGTGGCGAGAACAGGCCGGAGAAAACACCGCTCGACGGCGTGATGCCGTAATCGGAGCGACTTGGTGCGATAATGGCCTGTGATGCGATGAACGGCGCCGCCGCGACACGCATCGACGCAGACTTGGGGGCCCCATGCCCCACGCGATCAGAGCCATGAGCCGGTCGCACGCCGATTGAGTTCGCGGCACCCGCGGGTGTCGCACGAGATTTCGCGGAGCACCAGTGCACCGCGCAGGGAGTAAGCCAGAGATGGCCGATGAGAACAATGACAACAACGCCCCTACCCTCGACATCCCGGCTGACGCCGCGGAGCCGCTGACGGAGTCCGACGCTCCCGACGCCGACGCGACGCCGGAGGGTGAGGCCGAAGAGGCCGCATCCGACGAGGCGCCGGTCGAGGACTCCACGTCGTCCGCTGACGGGGTGATCGCGTCCGACGACGCGGTCGTCGCCGCAGCCGAGGCCGAGATCGCGGCGGATGAGACGGACGGCGGATCACCCGCCTCAGACGTCGAGGAAGCTGTCGCCGCAGCCGAGGCTCTGAATGCGGATGAGACGATCGCGGCGGACGACGCGTCGCCCGCCGACGAGACGGATGCCGCTGCCGACTCGGATGCCGACGCCGAGGTGGTGGCCGAGGCCATCGTCGCAGCGAGTGTCGAGCTCGAGCCGGATTCGGCGCCCGCCGAAGAGATCCCCGCCGAAGAGAAGCCCGCGGAAGAGAAGCCGGCAGTTGACGCGCCCGTGACCGCGGTCTCGCTGGGCCTGCTGCCCGAGGTGTTCGTCTCGCAGGTCTCCACGCAGCTGCACTTCTACGCCCCGGAGATCGTTCCGCTCCCGGCGCGCCCCGAGCGCAACGAGCGCATCTTCGACCGCATCGCCGAGCGCGACCAGGACGGGCCGGCATCCGCACGTCGCGGCCGTCGTCGCCGTGGCGGTTCCGACGGAGACGACCAGCGCGACGAGCCGCGTCAGCGTCAGCGCGTCGTTGAGTACATCACCGAGCCGAAGGCCATCAAGGGCTCCACACGTCTCGAGGCGAAGAAGCAGCGTCGTCGCGACGGCCGTGACGCAGGGCGCCGCCGCCCGGTCGTGACCGAGGCGGAGTTCCTCGCGCGCCGTGAGTCCGTCGACCGCAAGATGGTCGTCCGTGCGAAGAACGGCCGCACGCAGATCGGCGTCCTCGAAGACGGCGTCCTCGTCGAGCACTACGTCGCCCGCAACCAGGACGCGTCGCTCATCGGCAACGTGTACCTCGGTCGTGTGCAGAACGTGCTGCCCAGCATGGAGGCCGCGTTCGTCGACATCGGCCGCGGCCGCAACGCTGTGCTGTACTCCGGCGAGGTCGACTGGGACGGCGTCGAGACCGGCAACCAGCCCCGCCGCATCGAGCTCGCCCTCAAGCCGGGCGATCGTGTGCTCGTGCAGGTCACGAAGGACCCGATCGGCCACAAGGGCGCCCGTCTGACCAGCCAGATCTCCCTCCCCGGACGCTACCTCGTGTACGTGCCCGGCGGATCGATGAACGGCATCAGCCGCAAGCTTCCCGACAACGAGCGCGCCCGTCTCAAGCGCATCCTCAAGGAGGTGCTCCCGGAGTCGTCGGGCGTGATCGTGCGCACCGCGGCCGAAGGCGCCACCGAGGACCAGCTGACCCGCGACGTGCAGCGTCTGACCGCGCAGTGGGAGCACATCCAGAAGCAGGTCGAGAACCAGCAGGCTCCCGCCCTGTTGCACGCGGAGCCGGACCTGCTCGTCAAGATCGTCCGTGACGTCTTCAACGAGGACTTCACGAAGATGCTCATCCAGGGCGAGGAGTCGCAGCGCACCATCCGCGCGTACCTCGAGAGCGTCGCCCCCGACCTGCTCGAGCGCACCGAGGCCTACGAGGACGAGACCGACCCGTTCGACGCGTTCCGCATCACCGAGCAGATCGAGAAGGCGCTGGACCGCAAGGTGTGGCTGCCCTCCGGCGGTTCGCTCGTGATCGACCGCACCGAGGCCATGACGGTCGTCGACGTCAACACCGGCAAGTTCGTCGGCTCGGGCGGCAACCTCGAGGAGACGGTCACCAAGAACAACCTCGAGGCCGCGGAGGAGATCGTCCGCCAGCTGCGTCTGCGCGACATCGGCGGCATCATCGTCGTGGACTTCATCGACATGGTGCTCGAGTCCAACCGCGATCTCGTGCTGCGCCGCCTCATCGAGTGCCTCAGCCGCGACCGGACGAAGCACCAGGTCGCCGAGGTCACGTCGCTCGGTCTGGTGCAGATGACCCGCAAGAAGCTCGGTCTCGGCCTGCTCGAGACCTTCAGCGAGGCGTGCGAGGTGTGCGCCGGCCGCGGCGTCATCGTGCACCACGATCCTGTCGTCAAGCACCGCTCCAGCAGCAACGGCAACGGCGGCAACGGCAACGGCAATGGCGGGAGCCAGGGCAACCGCCGCCAGCGCGGCGGCAACGGGCAGAGCCAGAGCGCCCCGCCCGCCCCGAACGTGACCCACAGCATCCCTGAGGGGGCGAAGTCCGCTCTCGCGCAGATCGCCGCCTCCACTCTCGCGCCGAGCCTCGAGCCGGTCGAGGTCGCCGCGGATGCGGGTTCGGCCGAGTCCGTGCAGACCGCCGCTCCCGAGCGCGCGAAGAAGCCTCGCAAGAAGCGCGGCTCCGACCGCAAGGGACCCAAGTCGCCGGCCGAAGCGCTGCTCGATTCGGTGCTCGACGCCCTGCCGGAGCCGAAGGCCCCCGGTCAGGGACGAGGACGCCGTCGAGTGACCACTGCCGCGCTCACGGGCACCCCGGTGTCGGTGAACAACGACGCGTCAGCGGCGCCGGTCGCGACCGCGGACTCGGAGTCCTGACGCGATCAGGCGACGCACGAGCTCTCTGCCCTCGACGTGCTCGGCGCCCCCGGCGATGAGCCGGGGGACGAGTTCTGCGGGCACGTCGTAGTGGTCCAGGTCGAAGGCCCTGGCCGGGACGTCGTGCGCCTTCGCGAAGGCGTGCAGCTCGTCGAGATCCGCATCGCTGACCAGGTGCGCCCAGAGGCGCCCGTGCGCGGGCCACAGCGGATCGTCGATGAGTACGGTCATCCCGCCAGCCTATGGCTCGGACACGCCACCCGGCTCGCTTTGCGACACCAGCCCGCATCCGGTAAAGTAGTCCCTTGGTGCGTATGCCGTCCCGTCCTCGTCGGTCGGAGCGGAGAGCCTTGCCTTCGCACTCGTCGTCCTGCGACGCATGCAAGCAACAGTCTTCCCGTGAGATTCTCGGAGCCCACGTGCTCCCCAACGAAACAGGTATGAAGTGGTTTACGCAGTAGTGCGCGCCGGTGGGCGGCAGGAGAAGGTCGAGGTCGGCACGATCGTTCAGCTCGACCGTGTCAAGGCTGCCCAGGGCGAGAAGATCGAGCTCGCCGCTGTGCTGCTCGTCGACGGCGCTACGGTGACCACCGACGCTGACAAGCTGGCGAAGGTCAAGGTCACGGCCGAGGTCATCGGCAACCTGCGCGGCCCGAAGATCGTCATCCAGAAGTACAAGAACAAGACCGGTTACAAGAAGCGTCAGGGCCACCGTCAGGAGCTCACGCGCGTCAAGATCACCGGCATCAAGTAAGACCGAGGAGACCAGGACATGGCACACAAAAAGGGCGCAAGCTCCACCCGTAACGGTCGTGATTCCAACGCTCAGCGTCTCGGCGTGAAGCGCTTCGGCGGCCAGCAGGTCCTCGCCGGCGAGATCATCGTCCGCCAGCGCGGCACGCACTTCCACCCCGGCGTGAACGTCGGCCGTGGTGGCGACGACACGCTGTTCGCCCTGGCCGCTGGTGCGGTGCAGTTCGGCGCGAAGGGCGGCCGCAAGGTCGTCAACATCGTCGCCGCTGCTGAGTGATCACAGCGCGAGAGTAATCATCCGGACGGGGCGGGCTTCGGCTCGCCCCGTCCGTGTATCTGCCCGCCGAATGCTCGGCCGGGCTCGAAGTATCAAACAGGAGGAGATCCGGACATGGTCACGTTCGTCGACACCGTGACCCTGCACCTGCGTGCAGGCAAGGGCGGCAACGGCTGTGTCTCGGTGCACCGCGAGAAGTTCAAGCCTCTCGGCGGCCCGGACGGCGGCAACGGCGGCGACGGCGGAGACATCGTGCTCGTCGCCGACTCGCAGACCGGCACCCTCCTGTCGTACCACCACTCGCCCCACCGCAGCTCCGGGAACGGCGGTCCCGGAATGGGCGACCACCGCTCTGGCTTCCTCGGTGAGACGCTGGAGCTTCCGGTTCCCGTGGGCACCGTCGTGAAGAACACGGCCGGCGAGGTGCTGATCGACATGATCGAGCCGGGGGAGCGCTTCGTCGTCGCCGCCGGTGGTCAGGGCGGTCTCGGGAACGCGGCGCTCGCGACGACGAAGCGCAAGGCGCCCGGGTTCGCTCTCCTCGGCACGCCGGGGTACGAGGGCGATGTCGTCCTCGAGCTCAAGACCGTCGCCGACATCGCGCTGGTGGGCTACCCGTCCGCCGGCAAGTCCAGCCTGATCGGCGCGATCTCCGCCGCTCGGCCGAAGATCGCCGACTACCCGTTCACCACGCTGCACCCGAACCTCGGGGTGGTGCAGTCGGAGAACTTCCGGTACACGGTCGCCGACGTGCCGGGCCTCATCGAGGGCGCGAGCGAGGGACGGGGCCTCGGCCTGGAGTTCCTCCGCCACGTCGAGCGCTGCACCGCACTGCTGCACGTGCTCGACTGCGCCACGCTCGAGCCGGGCCGCGACCCGATCTCCGACCTCGACGTCATCCTCGCCGAGCTCGGCGCGTACGAGGTGCCCGAGGGGCAGACGCCCCTGCTCGAGCGTCCGCAGATCATCGCGCTGAACAAGATCGATGTGCCGGAGGCGCGCGACCTCGCCGAGATGGTGCGCCCCGACCTCGAAGCCCGCGGGTTCCGTGTCTTCGAGATCTCCACCGTCTCCCACGAGGGCCTCCGTCCGCTCACCCTGGCCCTCGGCGAACTCGTCGAGAAGCACCGGGCCGAAGCGGTCGTCGCCGCTCCGAAGGAGCGGGTCGTCATCCGTCCTCGCGGTGCCAAGAAGGACTTCTCGATCCGCGTCGAAGGCGGCACCTACGGCAACATCTATCGCGTCCTCGGCGACAAGCCGGTGCGCTGGGTGCAGCAGACCGACTTCCAGAACGAGGAGGCCGTCGGATACCTGGCGGACCGCCTCGACAAGCTGGGCGTCGAGGACGAGCTGTTCCGCGTCGGCGCCGTGCAGGGATCGACCGTCGTGATCGGCGAGGGCGACAGCATCGTGTTCGACTGGGAGCCGACGATGCAGTCCGCCGCCGAGCTGATGGCCGCTCCGCGAGGAACCGACCCGCGTCTCGCGCCGAACGATCGTCGTACGACGTCGGAGCGTCGCGCCACGTACTACGAGCGCATGGATGCCAAGGCCGCTGCTCGTGCGGAGGTGGAGGCTCAGCGCCTCGCGGCTTACCGCGAGGAAGGCGAGTGACCGCTCGCATCCGTGCCGACCTCGCGACGGCATCCCGCATCGTGGTGAAGGTGGGATCCTCGTCGATCAGCGGCGAATCCTCCTGGCGCATCCCGGTGCTGGTCGAAGCCCTCGCCGCGGCGCACGGGCGCGGTGCGGAGGTCGTCCTGGTGTCCTCGGGCGCCATCGCGACCGGCATCCCGTTCCTGCGGCTCGACGCACGCCCGACCGACCTCGCCACCCAGCAGGCGGCGGCAGCGGTCGGCCAGAACATCCTCGTCTACCGGTATCAGGAGTCGCTGCGCCCCTTCGACATCGTCGCCGGGCAGGTGCTGCTCACGACGGGCGACCTCGAGAACCCCACGTCGCGCTCCAACGCCCGCCGGGCCATGGAGCGCCTGCTGGGCCTGCGCATCCTCCCGATCGTCAACGAGAACGATACGGTGGCGACGCAGGAGATCCGGTTCGGCGACAACGACCGACTCGGTGCTCTCGTCGCGCAGCTCATCGAGGCCGACGCGCTCATCCTGCTCAGCGACATCGAATCCCTCTACACGAAGCCGCCGTCCGACCCCGGGGCGGAGCCCATCGACACCGTCGCGCCCGACGCCGACCTCAGCGGACTCGAGTTCGGTGCGACCGTCGTGAACAGCGTCGGCACCGGGGGAGCGGCGACCAAGGTCTCGGCCGCACGCCTGGCCGCGGCATCCGGCATCGGCGTGCTCGTGACGAGCGCCGACCTCGTCGACAAGGCCCTCGCCGGCGCCGACATCGGAACCTGGTTCGAACCCGCGATCTCCTAAACTGGGCGGATGACCGACCAGACCCCGCAGGTGCGCCTGGAGCGCGCCAAGGAGGCGTCTCGCGCCACCGCCGCTCTCACCAGCGACGACAAGGAACGCGCCCTCGAAGCGATCGCCGTGGCGCTCGAGCAGAACGCAGCGCGCATCATCGCGGCGAACACCCGCGACGTCGCCCGCGGGAACGACGAGGGGATCGGCGAGTCTCTCATCGACCGTCTGCGGCTCGATGAGAAGCGTGTGGCCGCGCTGGCGTCCGCCGTGCGCCAGGTGGCGGCCCTCGCCGACCCGGTCGGTCGCGTCGTCGGCGGGCACCGGATGCCGAACGGCGTCACCCTGGAGCAGGTGCGGGTGCCGTTCGGCGTGGTCGGGGCGATCTACGAGGCTCGCCCGAACGTCACGGTGGACATCGCCGCCCTGGCGCTGCGGTCGGGCAACGCCGTGGTCCTCCGCGGCGGAAGCGCGGCACGCGACTCGAACACCGTCCTGGTCGAGATCATGCGGGACGCCCTTGAGGCGGCAGGGGTCACCGGAGAGGCGATCCAGACCGTCGACGACTTCGGACGCGACGGCGCGAAGGCGCTCATGCACGGCCGCGGCTTCATCGACGTGCTCGTGCCTCGCGGAAGCGCCGGCCTCATCGAGACCGTCGTCACCGAGTCCACCGTGCCGGTGATCGAGACCGGGGCGGGCAACGTGCACATCCTGCTCGACGAGACCGCGCCCGATGATTGGGCGCGCGACATCGTCGTGAACGCCAAGGTGCAGCGTCCCAGCGTGTGCAACGCGGTGGAGACCGTGCTCGTGCACCGGCAGGCCGCACCGCGGCTCATCCCGCTCGTGGCCAGCGCGCTGCAGAGCGAGGGCGTGGCGATCCACGGTGACGACATGGTCGCCGGCCTGGTCTCGAACGTGATCCCGGCCACCGAGGAGGACTGGGAGACCGAGTACCTGAGCCTGGACATCGCCATCAAGGTCGTCGACTCCCTCGACGAGGCTCTCGAACACATCCGCAGATACAGCACCGGCCACACCGAGTCGATCATCACGACCGATTCGCGCAACGCGGAGCGCTTCCTCGCCGAGGTCGATTCGGCCGTGGTCATGGTGAACACCTCGACCCGCTTCACCGACGGCGGCGAATTCGGTTTCGGTGCGGAGGTCGGCATCTCCACGCAGAAGCTGCACGCTCGTGGTCCGATGGGGCTCGCCGAGCTGACCAGCACGAAGTGGCTCGCGCGTGGATCGGGTCAGACCCGCGGCTGAGGGCTAGACTGGGGGACGCTGTCCCGCTCAGGAACCCGAAGAGCACGCCACGAAACGGAGTCACGATGAACCTCGTCGCACAGATCGCGATGGCCGCCGCCGAAACCGAGCACCACGGCAACGTCCAGCTCGAGACGCTGATCTTCGGAGTCATCGCCATCATCGTCTTCGCGTTCCTGGCTCTGGTGACGCTGTCGTACAAGAACGTCGCCAACCGTCACTCGGCGAAGGCCGAGGCCTGGGCGGCGAAGCACGGCAAGGACGGACACGAGGCAGGACACGGCCACTAGGCCCTTCATGAACACTGCTGCGACCACGCGCACCCCGCGCATCGGCGTGATGGGCGGTACGTTCGACCCCATCCATCACGGTCACCTGGTCGCCGCGAGCGAGGTCGCGCACTCCTTCGATCTCGACGAGGTCGTCTTCGTCCCCACGGGACACCCGTGGCAGAAGTCGGACGTCACCCCCAGCGAGCACCGCTATCTGATGACCGTCATCGCCACGGCATCCAACCCGCAGTTCACGGTCAGCAGGGTCGACATCAATCGTGAGGGACCGACCTACACGATCGACACGCTCCGCGATCTGAAGCGAGATCGACCGGACGCCGAGCTCTTCTTCATCACCGGAGCCGATGCCGTAGCGCAAATTCTCAGTTGGAGGGACCATGATGAGTTGTGGGAATTGGCTCATTTCGTCGCGGTCTCCCGCCCAGGACACGTTCTGAGCACGGACGGCCTCCCGAGCGACAACGTGAGCCAGCTGGAGGTGCCGGCGCTGTCGATCTCGTCGACGGTCTGCCGTGAACGCGTTCGCGACGATCAGCCGGTCTGGTACCTGGTCCCCGACGGAGTCGTTCAGTACATCGCGAAGCATCATCTGTATCGGAGCAAGGCATGAGTACATCGGATCAGCAAGAACACGGTCCGCTGACGCGCAAGCAGCTGCGGGAGATCCGCCTGACGGGATCCACTCCTGTCATCACCCCCGAAGAGGCCGCCGCCGCGGCCGAGGCTGCTCCGCCGGCGCCACCGCTTCCCCGCCCCGCCGAGCCGGTCGAGGTCCCGCCCGCACCGGTCGTCGATGAGGCATCCGACTCCGGCGCACCGCTGACCCGCCGCCAGGTGCGCGAGCAGGAGCGGATCAAGACCGCGTCGGTCGCCGTGGTCGGCGAGGACGAGTCCGGCGTCGAGGAGCCGGTCGACGCTCCCGTCGCGGAAGAGGCTGTCGATGAGGCCCCCGTCCAAGAGCCCGTCGCCGAGACTCCCGTCGCCGAGGAGCCCGTCACCGAGACTCCCGTCGATTCCGTGCCCGAGCAGTCGTCCGCGATCGTCTCCGGGGTCCCGGACTTCGCGGCTCCTGCTCCCGCCGCTCCCGCGCCGTCCGACACCGCGGGCGACGACGATGACGTCGACGACGAGATCGTCGTCGAACCGGTCCGTGCTGCGGAGGCCGCCGACAGCGTGGGTGTCGTCCCGCTCGAGGTCACCGAGGAGCCTGCGGAGACGTCGGATGACGTCGCCGCCGTGTTCGGGTTCTCCGGCGAGAGTGATCCTGTGGTCGCCGATGACGACGACGTGCTGGCGGATGTCGAAGACGCGGATGACGACGACGTCGTGGCGGATCCTCGCCCGACGGTCAACTCCGCGTTCGGGGAAGGTCTGCTGACCGACTCGCCGGAGCCGCACGCGCCGTTCCGCCCGTCCTTCGACGAGCTGCTCACGGTCGGCGACTCGACCGGCTCGCAGCACTCCGCGCCGAACGCTCTCATCTTCACCCCCTCGCCGGGTGAGGGATCCCTGTCGGGTCCCGTCGCCTCCACGGGCGAGATCCTCGTGACCGGCTCGTACGAGCTGCCCCGAGGGCTCGGCTCGCAGGGTCACGCGCACGGCACCACCGACGGCAAGGACGTCGACGCCGTCCTCATCGACGGCGAGCTCGCCCCGGCATCCTCGCCCACCCCGATCGCCGCCAGTGCAGCGGTCAGCACGATCAAGCCCGCCGGCGAGATCATCCGCCCGCCGGCGCCCGAGAAGGGCAACCGGCTCACTCTCGTCCTCACCATCATCGTCGGGGGTCTGGCTCTCGCTCTGGCGGTCGCTCTGGTCGTCGCCATATCTACGAATGTGTTCTGATGCAATCACCTGAAACCGCCGAAGAGATGCTGCGTCTCGCAGCACAAGCCGCCGTCGACAAGGGCGGAGAGGACCTCGTCGCGCTCAACGTGTCGGAGCCTCTGCCGCTCGTCGACATCTTCCTGCTCGTCACCGGCAACAGCGAGCGCAACGTCGCCGCGATCGCCGACGAGATCGAGGATCGACTGATCGAGTCGGGTCACAAGCGCGTGCGTCGTGAAGGCCGTGCGGAGGCCCGCTGGGTGCTGCTCGACTTCGGCGACCTGATCGTGCACGTCTTCCACCAGGAGGAGCGGGTCTACTACGGCCTGGAGCGCCTCTGGAAGGACTGCCCGGTCGTTCCGATCGAGGTCGCCGAGTCCGAGCCCGCCGCAGATCGTTCCTGACGTGGCTGTGCACCTGATCACCGGTGCAGGCTCCGGCATCGGCGACGCCGTCGCCCGCCGACTGCTCGACCGCGGCGATCAGGTCATCGCCGTGGCACGAGACGCGGGGCGCGCCCGAGAGATCGCGGCGCAGCTCCCCGGTGCATCGACGCTCGTCGCCGATCTCTCTCAGCCGGGCCGTATCTCGTGGGCGCTCTCGAAGCAGCACCTTCCGGAGCGCATCGACTCGCTGCTGCACGTGGCCGGCATCGTCGATCTCGGAACCGTCGCGGATCTCGCGCCGACGCTGTGGGATCAGCAGCTGGCGGTGAACCTCGTCGCCCCCGCCGAGCTCACGCGACTTCTGCTGCCGGTGCTGCGCGTGTCGCGGGGCCAGGTCGTGTTCGTGAACTCGGGTGCCGGGTTGCGCGCCAACGCCGGGTGGGGCGCCTACGCGGCCTCGAAGCACGGGCTCAAGGCACTGGCGGACGCGCTGCGCGCCGAGGAGTCCGTGCACGGTGTGCGCGTGACCTCGATCTATCCGGGCCGCACGGCCACCCCCATGCAGGAGCGCGTGCACCAGCAGGAGGGCAGCGAGTACGACCCCGAGCGGTTCATCAGCGCGGATGCCGTCGCGACGACGATCCTCACGGCTCTCGATCTCCCTCGCGACGCCGAGATCACCGACCTGACGGTCCGTCCCGGCCGCTGAGCTCTGCCTCCGGCGGAGGCGTGCGTCACGCCGTCAGCCGGGTCCTTCGAGCCAGCATGCCGCGCTCGGCGCGCGTCTGCGGCGGGATGGCCGACAGCAGCGACTGCGTGTACGGGTGGGTCGGGTTCGAGTAGACCTCTTCCGTGTCGCCGATCTCGACCATGTCGCCGAGGTACATCACGGCGACGCGGTCGGCGATGTGGCGCACGAGCGAGAGGTCGTGAGCGATGAAGACGATCGACATGCCCAGCCGTTCGCGCAGATCGCAGAGCAGGTCGATGATCTGCGCCCGGATCGACACATCCAGCGCCGACACCGGCTCGTCGCACACCAGCACATCGGGGTCGAGGGCGAGAGCGCGGGCGATTCCGATGCGCTGGCGCTGACCGCCGGAGAACTGATGCGGGAAGCGCGATCCCATCTCGGGGGTGAGCCCGACGAGCTCGAGCAGCTCGGCGACGCGCTCACGGCGGCTGGAGGCGGTCCCGGTGCGGGTGGCGGCCAGCGGCTCGGCGATGATCTGCTGGACCGTCATCCGCGGATTGAGCGACATGTACGGGTCCTGGAAGACCATCTGCACGCCGCGGCGCAGGATCCGACGGTCGCGCAACCTGCCCCGCGTGACGTCTTCATCGCGGTAGCGCAGGGTGCCGGCGTCGGGGGAGTCGAGGCCCACCAGCATCCGCGCCAGAGTGGACTTGCCGCTGCCGGATTCGCCGACGATCGCGAGGATCTCTCCGCTGTGCAGCTGGATGTCGACGCCGGCGACGGCGGCGACGCGGTGCGCCCGGCGCCCGCTTCCCGAGCGGAACGTGCGCTCCAGGCCGCGTCCGTCGAGGATCGGCGTCGAGCCGTCGGTCTCCGCGGCGGCGGTCACATCCCGAGGCACCGCATTCAGGAGCTGCAGGGTGTACGGGTGCTGGGGCGCGGTGAGGACGTCGTCCGCCCGCCCGGCTTCGACGATCCGCCCGGTGCGCATCACCGCGACGTGGTCGGCCACCTCCATCACGACGCCGAGGTCGTGGGTGATGAGCAGGATGCCGATGCCCAGGCGATCCCGCAGCGACAGCAGCAGGTCGAGAATCTGCGCCTGCACGGTGACGTCGAGCGCGGTCGTCGGCTCGTCGGCGATGATGAGATCCGGTTCGAGCGCGATCGCCATGGCGATCAGGATGCGCTGCCGCTGGCCGCCCGAGAACTGGTGCGCGTAGTCGTGCACCCGCTTCTCCGGGGTGGGGATGCCCACCAGAGTCAGCAGCTCGACGGCGCGCGCCAACGCCGCATGACGGCTGACCGTGCGGTGGGCGCGGATGAGGTCGACGATCTGATCGCCGATGCTGAGCACCGGGTTCAGCGCGGAGAGGGCGTCCTGCATGACGAGGCTGACCTTCACGCCGCGCAGACGGCGGTGCTGCTCGGGGGAGAGGGAGAGGAGGTCGGTCGTGCCGAGCGTCATGCTCGTCGCCTCGACGTCGCCGTTGTCGATCAGGCCCATGATGGCGCGAGCGGTCATCGACTTGCCCGACCCGGATTCACCGAGGAGGGCGAACACCTCGCCGCGGCGGACCGTGACGTCGATGCCGTCGACGACGCGATTCGGCCGCCCGTCGGTCGACAGGGTGACGGTGAGCCCGCGGACGTCGAGGACGACGCCGTTCTCCGGCGGTGACGTGTTCTCCATGCTTGCCATCATGTCAGGAGAATACCTCTGAATTGTTTCGAACAGGAAACATCTCAGCCGAAATTGTTCAGCAAGGTTGACATGTGCGCCGAAATCAACGAGATTCGAGGAAATCTCCCACTCGTCGATCGGGAGAGGCATCCGCATCACCGAACCGAAGGAGCGCATTCGTGCTCGAAGAAGCAGACCGGTACACCGGCTACACCGCCTACGACTACCTCGAAGCTGGCAAGGACTATCGCGAGTTCCGCTACGCCAAGCAGATCGGCCGCGTGCCGGCCTACGAGGGTCTCGACCTCAGCGACGCGCAGAAGGAGCGCACCGAGCGCCTGCTGCGGGAGGAGACCGTCATCTCCCTGCACGAGCACGTGCAGGTGTTCCCCGAGGACATGGGCGAGCTCCGCGACCACATCCGCCAGGGCCGCGAACCCACCGGCTACCAGGGGCTGGCGCGCTCCGGTCTCACCGCTGTCTTCGACAACGGCATGGACGGCACCTGCTGCATCTCCAGCGATGCCGGCTGGAAGTACCAGGACGTGCTGTTCGATCTCGGGGTACGCATGGCCGACCTCGCGCACCAGGACTTCGTGATCAAGGCCGAGTCGATCAAGGACATCCGCTACGCGGCGGAGACCGGTCGCGTGGCCCACATCTTCGCGCTCGAGGCGTCGACGATGATCGAGAACGAGGTCGACCGCCTCGACGTCCTCTACGGCTTCGGCGTGCGCCAGATGGGCATCGCCTACTCCGAGGCGAACATGCTCGGCGGCGGGCTCAAGGAGCGCGGCGACGGCGGGCTGACCTACTTCGGCGAGCGCGCGGTCGAGCGCATGAACAAGCTCGGCATCGCGATCGACATCTCGCACTCGGGCGACCAGACATGCCTCGACGTGATCGCGCACTCGAAGAAGCCGGTGTTCATCACCCACGCCGGCGCCCGCGGGCTGTGGCCCACCAACCGCATGAAGACCGACGAGACGATCATCCAGTGCGCGAAGCGCGGCGGCGTGATCGGCATCGAGGCCGCTCCGCACACGACCATCTCGCCCCAGCATCCGAAGCACTCGCTGGAATCCGTGATGGATCACTTCCAGTACTGTGTCGACCTGGTGGGTCTGGAGCACGTCAGCTTCGGCCCCGACACCCTGTTCGGCGACCACGTCGGACTGCACGACGCCTTCTCGTCGAACCTCTCGCTCGGCCAGGCGCACGCCAACGTCGAGTACGAGAAGCAGCCGTACGTCGACGGCATCGAGAACCCGGCCGAGGCGTTCTACAACATCATCGGCTGGCTTGTGAAGCACGACTACTCCGACGACGAGATCCGCGCCGTCGTCGGTGGGAACACCATGCGCGTACTCGAGGAGGTTTGGGTCTGATGAAGCACAGCAAGTACCTCGCGCTCGGCGCGGCCGCGGCTCTCGCCGTCGGTCTCGCCGCCTGCGCGCCCACGGCCCCGGAGCCGGGGGAGACATCCGGCAGTACCGGGCCGAGCGACGAGACGCTCAGCATCGGCACGACGACCGACGTCGTGAACTTCAACCCGGTGCTCGGCAACAGCCGGACCGACTCGTGGATCACGAACCTGATGTATCCGCACCTCTTGAGCATCAGTGAGGACGGCACCAAGGAGGCCCATGTCGCCACCGACTGGGGCTACGTGGACGACACCACCGGCTTCTACGAGATCCGCGACGACCTCACCTGGAGCGACGGCGAGCCGCTGACCGCGGAGGATGTCGCCTGGACCCTGAACGCGGTCAAGCGCGACCAGGCGCCGGGCACGTTCTTCGGGCAGCTCGGCAACCTCGACACGGCGACAGCCGTCTCCGACACCCGCGTCGAGCTCACGCTCACGCAGCCGGATTCGTCGATCATCGACGAGATCGGGTTCTGGGGCGTCGTCGTGCCGCAGCACGTCTTCGAGCCGAAGGGCTCGATCGCGGAGTTCCCGAACGACGGCAGCGACGGCGGCTGGGTCGGCATGGGGCCGTTCGTGCTGGACGACTTCCAGGTCGGCCAGCACTACACCCTGAAGCGCGTCGAGGACTATCCGCTCATCGACGGCGGAGTCCCCGGTCCCGCCGAGGTCGTCTACCGGGTGTACCCGGACGTGAACACCGAGATCCTGGCTCTGCAGAGCGGCGAGATCGACGTGATCGCCAACGCCCTCCCGCCGGCGCAGGTCGAGCAGCTCAGCAACACCGACGGGCTGCAGGTCATCGAGGCGGCGGGTCTCGGCTACGCGCACCTCGTGTACAACATGGAGAAGCCGGACCTCGCGAAGACCGAGGTGCGTCAGGCGCTCGCCCACGCGGTGGACTACGACGCGATCCGCACCGTGGTCCTGCAGGACCAGGCCGTGTCGACCGGTTCCAGCGCGCTGATGCCGGTGCTCGCGAAGTACTACGACGACTCGATCAAGGAGTACGAGTTCGACCCCGAGAAGGCGCGCTCGCTCATGGAGGACGCCGGGTACACGGCAGACGCGAACGGCAACTTCCCGGTGTCGTTCCGCTTGATCTACTCGCTCCAGGACAGCGTCACCAGTCAGTGGGCTCAGCTCGTGAAGGACACCGCGGCCGAGGCCGGCATCACGATCGAGTCCAGGGCACCGAGCGGAACACCTACCTCTCGATGACCAACGCGGGCGACTACGACATCTACGCGGGCAACTTCGCCATCATGGACGACCCGGTGACGAACTTCGCCCTGTCGTACCTGCCGGGCGGTGCGATCAACTACACCCACGTCGACGACCCCGAGCTGAACGCTCTGATCGAAGAGGGCATGGTCACCTTCGATGAGGACGAGAAGATCTCGATCATGCGCGACGCCAACAAGATCGTGCACGAGCAGGTCTACGACAACATCATGTACACGCAGAACCTGTTCTTCGCCGCCAGCGACGAATGGGACGGATTCATCTCGAAGCCGAGCGAACTGCTGTCGATCGTGAACCCGCTCTCGCTCGCGAGCGCGCACCCGGTCGAATAACACCACTGAAATCTCGAGGAAGGTCGCCCGGGTGTCCCGAGCATCGTTCATTCTCCGTCGCGCAGGTCGAGGTCTGCTCACGATCTGGTTCGCCGTGACCGTGACGTTCCTGCTCCTGCGGCTGCTTCCCGGTGACCCGGCCCTGGCGCTGGCGAGCCCGAACATGACGGAGGCCATCCGGGCGACCATCCTCGAGCAGTACGGGCTGGACCAGCCCCTGATCGTGCAGTACGGGCTGTACATGTGGCAGCTCGTCCAGGGGAACCTGGGCATCTCGTTCACCCAGTCGATTCCCGTGCTGGATGTTCTGCTGCAGCGGCTGCCGTGGACGCTCCTGCTGACCATGACCGCTCTGGTGCTGACCATCGTCATCGGCATCCCGCTCGGAGTGGCCGCAGCCTCGCACAAGGGCCGCTTCATCGATCGTGCGGTGCAGATCGTCGGCGTCACCGGGCAGTCCCTGTTCGTGCCGAGCGTCGCGATCCTGCTGCTGTTCGTCTTCGGGCTGAACCTCGGCTGGTTCCCGATCGGCGGCGCGTACACGAACAACACCTACGGCCTCGAGTGGTATCTCAGCGTGGCGCAGCACCTCGTGCTCCCCGCCGTGTCGCTCATGCTCATACAGGTCGGGTCCTACGTGCTGACGATGCGCTCGACGCTCATCGAGACGCTCGGCGAGGACTACATCCTGCTGGCGAAGGCCAATGGGCTCCGTGGCCGTCGGATCCTCTGGAAGCACGCGCTGCGCAACGCCCTGCTGCCGACGACCACCCTGATCGGCCTGCAGCTCGGCTTCCTCGTCGGCGGCGCCGTGCTGACCGAGACGGTGTTCGCCTACCCGGGCATCGGACGCGGCATCTACGAGGCGGTCACGCAGCTCGACTTCCCGGTGCTGCAGGGCGCGTTCCTCATGCTCGCCGCGACCGTCGTGGTCGCCAACACGCTCACCGACATCGTCTACGGCTACCTCGACCCGAGAGTGAAGACCTCATGACCGCGCCGCTTCCTTCCTCCGTCCCGCTGGTGCCCAGCGAGCCCGCCGCGGTGGGCAGCGAGCGCGCCAGCGCCCACACCTGGCGTGCCTTCCGCCGCGACCCGCTCGGCATGATCTCGCTCGGACTCCTGATCCTGCTCGTGATCGTCGCCCTCGCAGCGCCCCTGATCGCTCCGTACCCGGCGAGCTACGGCCCCGATGTGCTGCGTCCGCCGAGCGGCGACCACTGGTTCGGCACCGACGCCCTCGGGCGGGACGTGTTCGCCGAGGTCATCTGGGGCACGCAGCAGAGCGTGCTCGTCGCGGTGGCGGCCTCGGTGATCGCGATCGTGTTCGGCACGATCATCGCGGTGCTCGGCGCCTACTTCCGCAAGCTCGACAGCATCATCAGCGTGATCGTCGACATGACGCTCTCGCTGCCGGTGCTGCCCCTGATGATCCTGATCGCGGCGCTGGTGGGTCCGAGCACGTCGACGATCATCTTCGTCGTCGCGGCGTTCTCCTGGCCCGAGGTGACGCGTCTCGTACGGTCGCAGGCCCTGACGGTCGTCGGGCTGCCCTACGTCGACGCCTCGCGCCTCATGACCACCTCGCCGCTGTGGATCATCTCGCGGCACGTGCTGCCGGCGGTCACCCCTGTGGTCGTCATCTCGGTCGTGGTCACGGCGTCGCGTGCCGTGCTGTCTGCCGCAGGGTTGGCGTTCCTCGGCTTGGGCGACCCGACCAGCTGGTCGTGGGGCCGCGTGCTCTACGAGGCGCAGCAGGCCGGAGCGATGGTGAGCGCCTGGTGGCTGACGCTCTTCCCGTCGATCGCGATCCTGATCCTCGTGCTCTCGGCGACTCTGCTGTCCATCGCCTACAACGACGCGCGCAACCCGCGCCATCTCGCCCGCTAGGAGCCGACATGACCGAGTTCGACCAGCGTCTCGACCCCGCGTTCTTCGATCGCGTGCAGGCCCGCGTGCGGGAGCGGATGGCGGAGGAGGGGTTCGACGCCTTCCTCACCGACCACCCCGAGGACATCGCTTACCTCACCGGGTTCTTCCACCACCCTTCGGAGCGTCCGGTCGCGATCTGGATCGAGGCCGATGGGCGCGTCGTGATGCTTCTCCCGGAGCTCGAGCGCGAGTACGCGCTTTCGCAGTCGTCTCGTGCCGAACTGGTCGCGTTCTTCGAGTACCCGGGTGTCGTCGCGCCGTTCGAGGTGCTCGCGTCGGCCGTATCGCCGCGCGGCCGCGTGGGGTTCGCGTCGACGATGCCGTATCAGCGCCTCACCGCGGCACGTGCCGCGATGAGCGGCGCCGAACTCGTCGGATCCGACCTCCTCACCCGGGCGCGGTACGTCAAGTTCCCCGAAGAGGTCGCCCTGCATCGTGAGGCGGCGCGCATCACGGATCGGATGCTGGAAGCCGGCGTGCAGCTGGTGACGGATGCCGTGTCGGCGGGAGGTGACCTGCCGACGGAGACAGAGCTCGAGCGCCACGTGACGTCGGCGGGCACGTCGCTGATGTACGCCGAGCACCGCAACGTCGTCGTCGCCTCGCTGCTGGCGGGCGGTCTGGTCTACTCCGGTGCGAACTCGGCCTTTCCGCACGGTCTGCCGTCGGTCAACCGGCTCAAGGCGGGGGACACCTTCATGCTCTCGCTCGGCTGCGCGGTCGGCGGGCGCTTCATCGAGGGGGAGCGCACCTTCGTGCTCGGCGAGCCGACGGCCGATCAGCGGCGCTACCACGACACGATCCACGCGGCGCAGCAGCTCGGACGCGAGACGATCCGGGCGGGGCTCGAGTGCCGTGAGGCGAACCGCCTCTGCCTCGACGTGATCCGCGAGGCCGGCCTCGGCGAGTTCATCCGCCATCGCCAGGGTCACGGCATCGGACTCGGCATGCACGAGGCGCCCTGGCTGGAAGACGGGGATGCGACGCTGCTCGAGGCGGGCATGGTCGTCTCGAACGAACCGGGGATCTACGTGCCGGGGCATGCCGGCTACCGCATCAGCGACAGCATGCTCGTGACCGACCACGGCGCCGAGGCGCTGACCACCTTCCCGCGCGGTCTCGACGACTGCACCATCGCGCTCTGACGCATCCGATCTCGAGAAAGAGGACGACATGACATCCACCCCGCCGGTTTCCCCGGAGTTCGCCGCCGCGACGAGCGATCACCAGTGGGTCGAGATCAACGGCAACCACCTGGCGGTCGAGGTGCTCGGTCCCGAGGGCGCCCCGGTCATCATCACCCACCACGGCGCGCCCGGTCTCGGCTCGCGCGCGGAGCCCCGCGCGAGCTTCGGGCGCCTCGCCGACGAGTACCGCGTCGTCGTGTTCGACGCGCGCGGCAGCGGACAGAGCGAGGGCGAGGGCACGTACAGCCACGAGCAGTGGGCGGCCGACATCGACGGCCTGCGCGAGTGGATCGGCGCCGAGAAGATCGTGATGGCCGGAGGATCATACGGCGGGTTCATGACGATGGAGTACGCGCTGCGCTACCCGGACCGGGTCGCCGCCGTCGTACTGCGCGACACCTCGGCCGACAACTCCAACGCGCACCTGGCGCGGGAGAACGCTCTGGCGTCCGACCGCGTGACCATCGACATGGAGAAGTTCGACCGCATCGATGAGGGCCGGGTCCGCGACGACGAGGATCTGAAGGACTGCTGGCGGGAGATCCTTCCGCTGTACGACTTCGTCTACGATCCCGAGGCGACCGAGCGCAAGGTGCAGGCGACGCCGTACCGCTACCGCGCCCACAACTACGCGTTCTCGGTGAACCTGCCGAACTACGACCTGAAGCCGCGTCTGCACGAGATCGCGGTGCCGACACTCATCACCGTGGGCCGGACGGACTGGATCACGCCAGTATCGTGTAGCCAGGTGATCGCCGATCTCATTCCGGACTCCGAGATGGTGGTGTTCGAGAAGTCGGGTCATTCCCCGCAGATCGAGGAGGCAGAGGCGTGGACCGATACCGTGCGCACGTTCCTGCATCGGGTGTACCCGCCGCTGACGCGATGAGCAGCACCCACATCGGCCGCGAGTTCAGCGATCTCGACCGTCGCATCGTCGTCGCCCTGCAGCAGGACGGCCGCGCGAGCTGGACGTCGATAGCCGATTTCGCCGGAGCATCCGTCTCGACTGTCACCCGTCGCGGCCAGCAGCTGCTCGCCGAAGGCGTGGTGCAGGTGGGGATCGTGCCGACGCTCGGCAGCGAAGGGCATGTGGAGACCTTCTTCGTGCGGATCAACTGCACGCCCGGCGCACAGCTGGCCGTCGCGCAGGAGCTCATCGGATCGCCCTACGTGCGGTTCGTCACCCTCGTGACCGGCAAGTTCGACGTCTTCGCGGAGGTCGTGATCCCCGGCGATTCGGCCACGTACGCGCACGTGCTCACCGATCTCCAGGGGATCCCGGGTGTCGAGCGATGGCGCAGCGACCTGGTCGTGCACACCTACAAGGTCAGCTTCGACTGGGGCCGTCAGCTGTACGACGCGCACGCCGAGGCGACGAGCGACCCGAAGTCGTACATGCCCGCACCGAACACCTGCGATCCGTCGCACTTCGACGATGCCGACCGCGCGATCGTCGCCGAGCTGCGGCACAACGGGCGCGCGTCGTTCCTCTCCATCGGCGCGAAGCTCGACATGAACGAGAGCAGCGTCCGCCGGCGCTACGAGCGCATGCGCAACGGCGGCTGTCTCACCACGGTGACGATGGTTCCGGCATCCGCTCTGGGGATGAGCGCGGAGACGCTGCTCATCCTGCGGGTCGAGCCGTCGAGGATCGCGTCGGTCGCGCAGACGCTGTCGCAGCATGTGTCGGTCCGCTTTCTCGCCGCGGCTCTCGAGGAGAACTCGCTGTACTGCGAGATCATCCTCCCCAGTACCGAGACCCTGCACGACTTCCTCACCGGCACGATCGCGCACCTGAAGGGCGTCCGTGGCTGGAACGCATCGATGGAGCTGGTGTTCATGAAGCGCGGCTTCATCGAGACGCCGTGGTGGCGTGCCCAGGTGGCATCCGCGGGGGCGATCGACGTCGACGCCTGATCCCCGTGCGCGGCACGAGGGGCGCGACCTGTCAAGGGGCTCCCCGCAGGGTGCGTTCCCGACCAGACTCTCCTCCAGAGAGAGTCCATTGGAGGGCCCAGCCGATGTCAGACGTGCCAGATCCCCGCTATGTGTTGAATCGCCTCACGTCATCGGAATGGGTCATCAACGACCTGCGGTATCCGCCGAACGACACCCGCCACCTGGTCGCCTGCGTGTACGAGGTGGCCGAGACCGAGGTCGAGGTGAACTGGCTCCGCGAACTCCCGCTCGCCCTCCGGTATGCATCGGCCTTCGAAGTGCTCGAGGACATCGACCGATTGCACCGATCGGCACGGTCCACCGGACCGATCGCCGTGGCACCGGCACCGACTCTTCTCACGACGTAGAGAGATCCATGGGCAAGGGCGCCCATGACAGAAGCGCACCCTCACGGATCCCGTGGGGGTGCGCTTCGTCGTCCTGCTCAGGCGTCGTCGTCGTCGACGTCCGCCTCGGCGGCGACACGGTCGGCCTCGGCACTGTCGACGAGCGCGTCGTCGACGTCGGTGTCGGGAACGTGCTCGCCGTCGACGACCTTCGTCGGGACGCCGTCGGGCTCGCCGTCGTCCGGGAAGGGGACGACAGGAGGAATCGGGTTGGACATGATCGCATCCTTTCGCTCAGTGGATCTGGATGCCGCCACCGTACGGCGGTGCGGTCACGCGAGTGAGCGGGTTGACCGGGATCGGACAGCGCGCTAGGACGGAGAAAGCCCCCGGTGACCCGGGGGCTTCGTGGTGGACCTGAGGGGACTCGAACCCCTGACCCCCTGCATGCCATGCAGGTGCGCTACCAGCTGCGCCACAGGCCCAGACGCTGCTCCGTGAACCTTGGGGCAACTCGAAAAGAGTACTACACGAATCCGGGCGAGCACCAATCGGGACGCTGCTCCCGGGCGCGTCGTCGGGACCGCGGAACAACGGCATGCGCGGCGATGTTGGATTCAGCGTGAACATCCTCGAGAGCCTCGTGATCGGCGCTGGGCAGGCGGGTCTGTCGACGTCCTTCCACCTGACCCGCCTGGGGATCTCGCACGTCGTCCTGGACTCCGGCGAACGCCCCGGCGGCGCGTGGCAGCACCGCTGGGACGCGCTGACGATGCGCGACGTGCACGGGGTCGCCGAGCTTCCGGCAGATACGCCTCCTCCGCGCGACGAGGAACGGGCGAACGTCGCCGTGCCCGCCTACTTCACCGCCTACGAGCAGAAGCACGCGCTGCCGGTCATCCGCCCGGTGAAGGTCGATCGCGTCGAAGACGACGATGGACTGCTCGTGGTCCATGCGGGAGAGCGGGAGTGGACGACTCGCACCCTGGTCAACGCGACCGGCACATGGACGCATCCGTTCCTGCCGCACGTGCCGGGCATGGAGACGTTCGTCGGCGAGCAGCTGCACACCGTGGACTACCCGGGCCCCGCGCACTTCATCGGCAAGCGCGTGCTCGTCGTCGGGGGAGGAGCGTCCGCCGTGCAGTTCCTCGGCGCCCTCGCCCCGATCACCGACACCCTCTGGGTCACGCGGCGTGAGCCCGTCTGGCGCACCGACGACTTCTCACCGGAGGCGGGGGCGGCGGCCGTCGCGCTCGTCGAGCAGCGGGTCGCCGCCGGACTCCCTCCGCAGAGCGTCGTCAGCGTCACGGGCCTGATGCTGCGGCCGCAGGAGCGCGAGGCCGAGCGACTCGGCGCCTATGCCGACCGGCGACCGATGTTCGAGCGCATCGAACCCGACGGGGTCCGCTGGGCGGACGGCAGCTTTGAGCGCGTCGATGTGATCCTCTGGGCGACGGGCTTCCGTCCCGCGATCGCCCACCTCGCTCCTCTCCATCTCCGCAGTGCGGCCGGCGGCATCCAGCTCGACCGCAACGGCCGAGGAACGACGGCCGTGGCGGATCCGCGCGTCCAGATGGTCGGCTACGGTCCGTCGGCGAGCACGATCGGCGCGAACCGCGCCGGGCGCTCGGCGGCGAAGGGCGTGCAGCGGATGCTGCACCGCGCAGAGGCTCCGGTCAGCGCCGGCTGACCCGCCCGGAACGTGGGTGACCCGTGTTCGGCGGGGCCGCACCCCATCGCTACGCTGAGGGCATGCTTCGCATCGTGTTCGCGGTCGTCTGGCTGCTGCTCTCGGCCTGGCTCGTCATCTGGGTGGGCGAGGGGCTCTTCGGCGTGAACCAGCGCCAGTCGATCCTGCCGTTCTCGGGCGAGGACACGCTCGGCGGGCCGATCTTCATCGGCGTCGCCTGGGGCCTGCTGCTCACCTTCGGCGGGATGTTCCTCGGACTCGGCCGGCGCCGCAAGCCCCGGGGCGACGTGCAGATCGGCGTCGGCGTCGTCGTCGAGATCTCGCGCACCGGGCTCACGGTGAACGACGTGCCGCAGTACGACCTGTTCATCCGCGTCACACCGACGGCCGGAGACGAATTCATCGGGCAGCTGCGCATGCTGGTGGACGCGAGCGACTTCTCCGCGCTCCAGATCGGTCAGCCGCTCGCCGTGCGCTACAGCGCGACCGATCACGACACGGTGGAGCTGGCCGACCCCCACGATCCGGCCGTGCGCGATGCGCTGCTGCAGTGGCGCATCGATCGCGGCCTCATCGACCCGAGTCAGGTGCGGGCCCGAACCACCGGCACGCAGGTCCCGGCATCCGTGCTCGAAGTCCGGCCCACCGGTCGCCGCAGAGAGGGGCAGAGCGAGCTCGCGCTGCGCGTGCTGATGGCTCCGGAGGGAGCCGCGACCTGGGAGGCCGACACCACGGTCTTCGTGTACCCGCAGGCGGTCTCGCATCTGCAGGTCGGTGCGCCCATCTGGGCGTTCTACCGGCGAGAGGATCCCCAGACGGTCGCGGTGACGATCGAGAAGGAGGCCGGGCGATGAACCCCGTGGACACCCTCATCTGGCTGCTGAACTTCCCCGCGTCGCACGGCTACGCGATGGTCTTCATCGCCGGATTCTCGATTCTCGGCCTCTTCGCGATGTCGGTGCGCGGCGCCGCACCGGGTGGGGCGCTCCGCACGATCCGCGAGCGGGAAGGGCTTCTCCGTCCGGACGAGCGCCCGCGCGGGCAGGTCGGCGGCCGCATCCTCCGGATCGTGTTCCGCGTGCTCGCCTTCGTCATGCTGGGCTCGCTCATCATCGGGATCCTCAGCCTGACGGGGGTGCCGGTGACGCGTGCCTACATCTACGACAACGGCCGCCCGACCACGGCCACGATGGACGGCGACTGGGTGACGTTCACGACGGCTGAGGGCGTGGAGTACACGCTCGAGAGCAATTTCTTCACGCCCGCGCTCTACCCGGATCGCGACACCTACCTCCCGAGCGGCGAGCCGGTGGTCGTGCGCTACCTCGCGTCGCATCCGCAGGCGTTCGTGATCGACAGTTCGCAGACGCCTCGCTGACGTCGGCGACGGCGCGTAGGGTGAGGAACATGTCACGCATCATCGTGTTCGGCGGCCACGGCCGCATCGCTCTGCTCCTCGCCCCGCTGCTCGCCGAGAGGGGTGACGAGGTCACCGGGGTCATCCGCAATCCCGACCACGCCGCCGACGTCGAGTCCGCCGGTGCCCGCGCCCTGGTGGCCGACATCGAGACGCTCGACGTCGAAGCCCTCGCCGAGATCATCCGCGGTCACGACGCCGTGGTCTGGTCGGCCGGCGCCGGCGGAGGAGACCCGCAGCGCACCTACGCGGTCGATCGCGACGCTGCCGAGCGGTCGATGGATGCCGCCGAACGTGCCGGTGTGCGCCGCTATGTGATGGTCTCGTGGATCGGTTCGACCGCCGATCACGGCGTGCCGCAGGACGACCCGTTCTTCGCCTATGCCGACGCGAAGTGGTCGGCCGACGAGCACCTGCGCGGCACCGGCCTGGAGGGCACGATCCTCGCGCCCGGAACCCTCACCCTCGACGATCCGACCGGTCGGATCCAGCTCGACCCCGACGGCCGCGGTGAGGTGTCGCGTGCCGACGTCGCCGCCGTGATCGCCGCGTCGCTCGCGGAGCCGTGCACGATCGGGCGCACGCTCCGCTTCGGCAACGGCAGCGAGCAGGGCGCGCTTCCCATCGCCGAAGCGCTCGCCTGCTGAGCGCTCTGCCGAGACGAGGCGGCGGGAAGGAGTCCGGAATGCGTCGATACCGCGCTCGGTCGGCCGGCGCTCTCGCCGTGGTCGCGATCGCGACCTTGTGCGCTGGGCACGCAGCGGCTGCGGTCTCGACGGCGAGCGCGACGCCCGCCCCCGCCGTCGTGGAACCCGTCGCCGTCGTGGAACCCGTCGCCGAAGACCGCGCAGCGGAGCTCGTCGCGCAGATGACGGTGGCGCAGCAGGCCGCGAGCATCGTGATGGGCCACGTCGCCGGGACGGATGCCGCAGCTCTCCGCTCCTACATGGAGTCCGGGCTCGGCGGTTTCATCCTGATGGGTGCCAACATCCCCGCGACCGAGGGTGAGCTGCAGGCCCTGACCTCCGCGCTCACCGTCGATCCCGCGCTTCCGCCGCTGATCGCCGTCGACCAGGAGGGCGGCATCGTCTCGCGCCTGAACGGGGATGACTTCGCGGCGTCGACCTCGCTCAAGGACCGACCGGTCGATGACGTCTCCGCGGCCTTCGCCGCCCGGGGTTCGCTGACAGCCCGCGCCGGCATCACGGTCAACTACGGAACCGTCGCCGACTTCACCGCGGACTCGCGCTCCTTCATCTACGGGCGCGCGCTCGGCACCGATCCGACGAGCGCCGCGGAACGTGTGACCGCGGCGACGGCGGCGCAGGAGCAGTTCCTCGGCTCCACGCTGAAGCACTTCCCGGGTCATGGAGCGGCGCCCGGCGACTCGCACAGCGCCATCCCGAGCACAGGGATGGGCATGGAGGAGTGGCGCGCGACCGAGGCCGTCCCGTTCGCCGCCGGCATCGACGCCGGAGCCTCCCTGCTGATGTTCGGTCACCTGTCCTACACGGCTGTCGATCCGGCTCCGGCCTCTCTGTCCGCGGCGTGGCACCAGATCGCACGCGACGAGCTCGGATTCCACGGCGTCGCCGTGACCGACGACCTGGGCATGCTGCTGTCGTCGGGTGACCCGGCGTACGCCGATCCCGTAGCGAACGGCGTCGCCGCGGTGGCCGCGGGCAACGACCTCGTGCTGATGATCGCCGGATCCGACGCCGGCACGGCCGGACAGATGGCTGCGGGAATCGCCGCCGCGGTCGATGCCGGCACCCTTCCCGCCGAACGTCTGGCGGAAGCCGCCACGCGCGTGATGGCCCTGCGGCTGGCATCGTCGTCGGCCACCGCGCAGTGGGCCGTGTGTCCGGACTGCGAACCGGTCGGCTGAGCGCCAGCCCGATCGAGGCTCAGGCGGCTGCGCGCGCGCCGTCGCCGAGCCACGCCGTCAGCAGGGCCGAGCGCAGTGCCGTTCCCCGCTCCGCGAATCCGCGCTGGCGTCGCACGTACTCGCTCTTGCCGTCGGCGGTCTCGATCGGCACGGGAACGACATCCCAGGCGGAGAGGTCGTAGGGTGCCGCCTGCATGTCGAGCAGGCGGATGTCGCGTGCGAGTTCGAATGCGTCGAGCAGCAGCTCGCCGGGGATGAGCGGCCCGAGCTTCATCGCCCACTTGTACAGGTCCATGCCGGCGTGCAGGCAGCCCGGCTGCTCGAACAGGGGCTGCTCGTCGCGCGACAACGCCGCGCGGTTGCGCGGCACAGCCTCGGGGGTGAAGAACCGGAAGGCGTCGAAATGGGTGCAGCGCAGGTCGTGGCTCTCGACGACCGCGTCGGTGCCCGTCTGTCCGAGTCGCAGGGGAACCGGATGCCGGTGCTCGTCGGCGCGGTACACCATCGCCCACTCGTGCAGTCCGAAGCAGCCGAACTGACCGGGTCGCGAAGCCGTGCGGCGCAGCATCCGCTCGACGAGACCGGCGAGCTCGGGCTTCTCCCGGGCGAAGGCCGCGGCGTCGGGGACCACGGCGTCGTCGGACGCGCCCGGGGAGTACCAGCGCCAGGAAGCGCGTTCCGCGGCATCGGCGAGTTCGACGCCCGCTCCCGGATGCCAGCGCCGCAGCTGGGCCGGCTTGTAGCCGTAATAGGTGAAGAGGAAGTCCCAGACCGGATGCTTCTCGCCGCGCGCCGACCGGGCGCGGTGCTCGGCCGTCAGCGCGTCTGCCCGCTGCTGATGCGCGGCCTCCCGCCCCAGCCAGTCCTCGCGTGCGAGAGTCATCTCAGTTCAGGATGCCGGCCTCGCCGAGCTGGTCGCGGAGCCCGGCGCCGTCTTCGGCACTGACCCAGGGAGCGGAGTCCGCGGCGTGCGGCTCCGACTCGGCGCGACCGCCGGCCAGCACGGCCTCGGCGGGGAGCAGGCGACGGATCGCGACGCCCGCGACGGATTCAGGGTGCTCCTCCATGAACTGCGTGTAGATCGACTCGTCGTGCTGACCGTCATCACCGATCAGGAGCCACGTCACCTGCGGGAACTCGGCGGCGAGCCGGCGCAGGTTCGTGAGCTTGTGCTCGCGTCCGCTGCGGAACCAGCGGTCATGCGTGGGGCCCCAGTCCGTGAGCAGCATGGAACCCGCCGGGAACAGGTGACGGCTGAGGAAGCGCCAGAGCGTCGGGGCGACGTTCCAGGCCCCCGTCGACAGGTACACCATCGGGGCGCCCGGGTGCTGCCGCAGCAGCTGATCGAGGAGCACGGCCATCCCCGGTACGGGAAGGCGCGCGTGCTCGTCGAGCACGAAGGAGTTCCAGAAGGCGATGAACGGGCGCGGGAGGGCGGTCACCATGACGGTGTCGTCGACATCCGACACCACACCGAACGTGGTGTCCTTCGCGACGATGAACGCGCGCGCCTCGACGGGCTCCTGCCCCTCGACGGAGATCGTGAACGTCTGCCATCCGGGTTCGAGATCGGCGTGGATGACCGTGTCGACCACGCCGCCGCGGTCGGCGACCACCTGGTGGGTGGAGTCCCCGAAGTGCACGGTCACGGCGGCGAAGCTCACCGGGATGCCGACGAAGCTGCGCCAGCCGCGCACGCTCGCAGGTTCCCCGTCTCGCGTCTTCCGCAGCGGGGGGACGATCAGCACGCGGCCGACCACTCGCACCCAGCCGGGCCCGCCGTATCCGGGGAACGGGAGGATCGTCGCGATGCGTCCGCGGCGCCGCGCACGCCTCTCACGCCAGACGTGGATGCGGTGCTCGAGGCGCGCGAACCAGTGGATCCGGGGCGCCGAGGGTGCGGAAGCCATTGGCTCAGTCTTTCACGTCGGCGTCCGTCTCCGCGTCCCCGGCCTCCAGGTGACGGGATTCGAGCCGGTGCAGCACCTTCTTGCCGACGAAGACCAGGACGAGGAAGAGGGCGATGATGCCCACGAAGATGTACCCGGCGTAGTGCACCTGGTCGGCGAGCTCGTCGAAGCTTCCGGCCGCGAGAGACGTGATGCTCACATAGGCCGTCGCCCACAGCAGGCAGGCGGGCGCCGTCCAGGCGAGGAAGCGGCGGTACGAGAAGTTGCTCATCCCCACGGTGAGGGGGACGAGCGAGTGCAGCACGGGGAGGAAGCGCGACAGGAAGATGGCGATGCCCCCGCGACGGGCGAGGTAGCGCTCCGCTCGCACCCAGTTCGCCTCGCCGACCCGGCGTCCTACCCAGGACGCTCGGATGTACGGGCCGATCCACCGCCCCAGCACGAAGCCGATGCTCTCGCCGATCAGTGCGCCGACCAGCACGGCGACGATCATCGCGACGGCCTGCGCCGGGCTGGTGATGCCGATGGATGCGACGAGGACGACCGTGTCACCCGGGACGACGAGACCGATGAGGACGCTCGTCTCGAGCAGCACGGCGAGGCCCGCGATGAGGGTGCGCGCGACCGGGTCGATCGACCGCATGAAATCGATCAGCCACGGTACGAAGTCCTCCACTCCTTGAGGATACGGGAGCACCCCCGGTCCTAGGCTGGAAAGGTGCGCGAACGCCTGAGTCCCCGAGAGCTGTCTCGCTGGGTGGAGCCGGCGAGCGTGTTCCGGATGCTGGAGCAGGGATCCGCCGACGTCTTCTGGCTCGATGCCGGAGCCGCGGCGACCGAGGGGTGGAGCTTCGTCGGCGTCGGTGTGCCTGCCGAACTCGGCGAGGATGTCCGACTGGATGTCGCTCCGGGCGATGGCACGCTGCCGCCGTTCGTGGGTGGGTGGGTCGGATGGCGCGACTACGAGAGCGGGGCAGCGGTGGCAGGTGCCCCGGTGTCGGATCGCACCGAGCCCGCTGCGCCTTCATGGCTGTGGGCCACTCGCGCCGTCGCATTCGACCACGCCGCCGGGCGTGCGTGGACGCTCAGTGCGGACGAGGACGCCCAGCCGTGGGCGGTCGCCGTCGAGTCGGCATCCGCTTCTGTGCAGACCGTGTCCGCGCGCGGGACGGACGACGACGTCCTGATCGCGGACGCGCGGCACGAGCCCGCCGAATACGCCGCGCTCATCGAGCGCTGCCGGGAGCTGATCCGCGCCGGCATCGCCTATCAGCTCTGCCTCACGACGCGGTTCACCGTGCCGGGCGCGCACGACGCCGTCGCCGTCTACGAGCGCCTCCGGGCGGCCACGCCCGCGCATCACGGCGGATTCGTCCGCATCGGCGGCCGGGCGCTCCTGAGCGCGAGTCCCGAGCAGTTCCTGCACGCCGGGGGAGGTGTCGTCCGCTCGCGACCGATCAAGGGGACGAGGCCGCGCAGCACGGATCCGCAGAGGGATGCCGCTCTCGCCCGAGAACTCGCGGAGAACATCAAGGAGCGCGCCGAGAACGTGATGATCGTCGACCTGATGCGCAACGACCTGTCGCGGGTGTGCGTCCCCGGGTCGATCCGCGTCGACGGCCTCTGGGTCGTGGAGAGCTACCCGGCCGTGCACCAGCTCGTCAGTACCGTCAGCGGCAGAGCGGCGGAGGGCACCACGGTCGGTGCTCTGCTCGAGGCGACGTTCCCCGCGGGGAGCATGACCGGTGCGCCGAAACTGTCCGCCATGACACAGCTGCATCAGCTGGAGGGCGGCCCGCGGGGCGTCTACGCGGGATGCTTCGGGTACGTCGGTGTCGACGGCGCGGTGGATCTGGCGATGGTCATCCGCAGCATCGTGATCGACGACGACGCCGCGGTGGTCGGCGCCGGAGGCGGGATCACGTGGGGATCGGTCGCGGCCGACGAGGTCGCCGAGGTCGCCACGAAGGCCCGTGCCCCGCTGGCGGCGCTCGGCGCCGAAATGCCCGCGCTCTGGCGTTCCGATATCCTGAACTGATCCCGTTTTTCCCTGCAGATTGGTCGTGCGTTCGTTGTCTGAGAACCTGTCCTTCGGTCCCGCTGACGAGGGGACCCCGTCGGCGCACGCCATTCAGAGCAAGTGGCAGAAGTACTGGGCGGAGAACGAGACCTTCCTCACGGGGGGCGATGACGACACACGCCCGCGGCGGTACGTGCTGGCGATGTTCCCGTACCCCTCCGGCGACCTGCACATGGGGCACGCCGAGAACTACCTGTACTCCGACATCGTGGCCCGTTTCTGGCGCCACCGCGGTCACAACGTGCTCAACCCGATCGGCTGGGACTCGTTCGGGCTGCCCGCCGAGAACGCCGCCATCCGCCAGGGCGCCGATCCTCGCGAGTGGACCTACACGAACATCGCGCAGCAGAAGGCCGCATTCCAGTCGTACGGGGTCTCGTTCGACTGGTCGCGCGTGCTGCACACCTCCGACCCGGAGTACTACCGCTGGAACCAGTGGCTGTTCCTGAAGCTGCACGAGCGCGGGCTGGCCTACCGCAAGAAGAGCGCCGTGAACTGGTGCCCGAACGACCAGACCGTGCTGGCGAACGAGCAGGTCGTCGACGGCCGCTGCGAGCGCTGCGGGTACGAGGTCGTGAAGAAGAAGCTGACCCAGTGGTACTTCAAGATCACCGACTACGCTGACCGGCTGCTCGACGATCTGAACCAGCTCGAGGGCTTCTGGCCGCACAAGGTGCTGCAGATGCAGCGCAACTGGATCGGCCGCTCGGTCGGTGCCGATGTCGACTTCCGCATCGAGGGCCGCGACGAGCCGGTGACCGTGTTCTCGACGCGTCCCGACACGCTGCACGGCGCCACGTTCTTCGTCGTCGCTCCCGACTCCGACCTGGCCTCCGAACTCGTCGCGGGCGCCCCCGCCGAGGTGCAGGACCGCTTCCGCACCTACCTGGAGCAGGTGCAGAAGGAGACCGACATCGATCGGCAGTCCACGGACCGCCCGAAGACCGGTGTGTTCCTGGAGCGCTACGCGATCAATCCCGTCAATGGCGAGAAGCTGCCCGTCTGGGCGGCGGACTACGTGCTGGCCGACTACGGCCACGGCGCGGTCATGGCCGTGCCCGCGCACGACCAGCGCGACCTGGACTTCGCCCGCGCGTTCGACCTGCCGGTCAAGGTCGTCGTCGACACCACGGCCCCTGTCACGGGTGCGATGCCGGTGATCGAGGTCGACGAAGAGGGCGTGCCGATCGACACCGGTGTCGCGCTCGACGAGCAGAACCCGGCTTCCACGGGCATCGCTCTGACCGGCGAGGGGCGGATGATCAACTCCGGCGCGCTGAACGGCCTGTCCAAGCGCAACGCGATCGCCCGCGCGATCGAGCAGCTGGAATCGACCGGCACCGGACGCGCCGCCAAGAACTATCGGCTGCGCGACTGGCTGATCTCGCGTCAGCGCTTCTGGGGCACGCCGATCCCGATGCTGCACGCGGAGGACGGCCGGATCATCCCCGTGCCCGAGGAACAGCTCCCGGTGAAGCTGCCGAGCATCGAAGGTCTCGACCTGAAGCCGAAGGGCTCGTCGCCGCTCGGCGCGGCCGAGAGCTGGGTGCAGACGGTCGACCCCGAGACCGGTGACCCGGTGCTGCGCGACCCCGACACGATGGACACCTTCGTCGACAGCTCGTGGTACTTCCTGCGCTTCCTGTCGCCGAACAGCGACACGGTCGCGTTCGACCCCGCTCAGGCAGCGCGCTGGGCTCCGGTCGACTCGTACATCGGCGGTGTCGAGCACGCCATCCTGCACCTGCTCTATGCGCGCTTCATCACCAAGGTGCTGTTCGACATGGGTCTGATCGACTTCACCGAGCCGTTCTCCAACCTGATCAATCAGGGCATGGTGCTGCTCGACGGCGCGAAGATGTCGAAGAGCAAGGGCAACCTCGTGCTCTTCGAAGAGGAGCTCGACGCCTATGGCGCCGACGCCCTGCGCGTGGGCCTCGCGTTCGCCGGTCCCGTGGAGGACGACAAGGACTGGGCCGACGTCTCGACGACCGGCGCGCAGAAGTTCCTGGCCCGCGCCCTCCGCATCGCCGGCGAGGTGGACAGCCCGGTGGACGTGGTCTTCGCCACGGGTGACGCAGCCCTGCGCCGCGCGACGCACAAGCTGCTCGCCGAGGCTCCGGCCCTGGTCGAGCAGACGAAGTTCAACGTGCTCGTCGCGCGTCTGATGGAGCTCGTCAACATCACGCGCAAGACCATCGACGGTCCGACCGGTGCCACCGACCCGGCAGTGCGCGAGGCCGCCGAGACGATCGCCGTGATGCTCGACCTCATCGCCCCGCACACCGCGGAGGAGATGTGGGAGATGCTCGGGCACGAGCCGTCCGTCGGCCTGGTGACCTGGCGTTCTGCCGATCCCGCGCTGCTCGTGGAAGACACGATCACCGCGGTCGTACAGGTGGGCGGCAAGGTGCGCGCGCAGCTCGAGGTGTCGGCGCGCATCGGCGAGGCCGAGCTCGAGGCTCTGGCGCGTGCGGACGAGCGTGTGATCCGGTCGATCGGCGACCGCGAGATCGTCAAGGTCGTCGTGCGCGCTCCGAAGATCGTCAGCTTCGTCGTCAAGGGCTGAGTCGAGGATTCCTCCACCGGGGGCGATCCTCACGGGTTGTCCCCGGGTGGTGGTCTCGTGGCACGTGGGGCCGGTCGGCGACGCCTAGCGTTGCGGAATGCCCGCAGAGACGCTTCCTCCCGCGCCGCCGCGACGTCGACTGCGCCTCAGCATCGGTGCGGGAGTCGTGCTCGCCCTCGTCGCGCTGTCGGCGGCCGTCGGACTCGGCATCATGCGCGGCCAGGCGAGCCCGGCAGCGTCGTTGCCTCTGACCGACGAAGGAAGCTCATCAGAGGACTCCGGTGACCTCTACGTGCATGTGCTCGGCGCGGTGGAGCGCCCCGGGCTCTATGTTCTCGATCTCGAGGCGCGGCTCGTGGATGCCGTGGCCGCCGCGGGCGGAACGACGGATGACGCCGATCTGACGGCAGTGAACCTGGCGCGCGTCCTCGCCGACGGCGAGCAGATCGTCGTGCCGACGATGGGAGCAGCTTCCGATGCGACGGGAGCGGCGCCTCCCGGAGACGATCGGGTCGATCTCAACACGGCGGACCAGGCGGCCCTGGAGACGCTGCCGCGCATCGGACCGGCGCTGGCCGAGCGGATCATCGCCTGGCGGGAGGAGAACGGCCGCTTCCAGTCGGTCGATGATCTGCTCGCCGTGCCCGGGATCGGCGAGAAGCTGCTCGCCGGCATCCGAGAGGGGGTTCGGGTGTGAACCCTCGAGATTTCCGACTTCTGCCGGTAGCTGCCGGAGTCTGGGCGGCGGCGCTGCTCTGTGCGTTCGTCACCGGGTGGTCGTGGGGGGTGGCGGGAGGGGCCGCGGCCGCGGCCATCTCCTTCGTGGCGCTCCAGCGGTGGTCCATGCAGCGGTCGCGCGGGGGAGGTGGCCTCGTCGTGCTGCTGCTCGCGGCGATCGCGGCGGTCGCTGTCTCGGCCGCGCTGTCTGCCCCGGCGCGGGAGAGGGCGGCGGAGTGGTCGGGGCGCGTGGTGGAGGTGACGGCGACCGTGACCTCATCGACGTCGATCGGTCAGGACGGAAAGCTGTGGTTCGATGCGCAGACCACCGGCGTCGGCATCCGAGGTGAGTCGGACCCACTGTCTGTGCCCGTGCGCATCGGTGTCGAACCGGGAGGGGGTTTCGATCTCGGTGCGGAGGTGCGCGTGGTCGGTCAGGTGCAGGCGACGGATGCGGGGGAGCGCGCAGCGCTGATCGTCTTCTCGACGGAGGCGGAGGTGGTCCGTCCCGCCGCCGGGGTGTTCGACATCGCGGCAGGCGCCCGGCAGGCGTTCATCGAGAGATCGACCCGCCTGCCGGAGCCCGGCGCCGGACTGCTGCCCGGTCTCGCGGTGGGCGACACGCGCGCCGTCACCGAGGCGCTGAACGACGACATGCGCACCAGCGGACTCAGTCACCTCACGGCCGTCAGCGGCGCCAACTGCGCGATCGTCGTCGGAGCCGTGTTCTGGCTGACGGCGCTCTTCGGAGGCGGACGGATGCTGCGCATCGTGCTGGCAGCGACGGCTCTGGCCGGGTTCGTGGTGCTCGTGACGCCGGAGCCGAGCGTGATCCGCGCCTCGGTGATGGCGGGTGTCGCCATGCTCACGGTCCTGCTGGGTCGGCCGAGCGCCGGAGCCGGGATGCTGGCGCTGTGCGCCGTGATGATCCTGCTGGCCGACCCCTGGCTGGCCGCGACGCCGGGATTCGCGCTCTCCGTCGTGGCCTCCGGAGCGCTGATCCTGCTGGCGCCGCCGCTCAGCAGAGGACTGGCGCGGTGGATGCCGGCGCCCGTCGCCCTCGCCGTCGCCGTGCCGCTCGCCGCGCAACTCGCGTGCGGTCCGATCATCGCGCTGTTCGCGGAGCAGCAGTCTCTGATCGGGATCGCGGCGAACCTGATCGCCGCACCGGCGGCTCCCGTCGCCACCGTGATCGGACTGCTGGCGTGTCTCGCGGCACCCCTGCCGCTGCTCGCCGATGTTCTGACGGCCTCCGCATGGCTCCCGGCCGCATGGATCGCGACGACGGCCACCACGACCGCACGGCTGCCGGTGGCGGAGCTGCTGCTTCCCGCAGGGATCGGAAGCGCACTGCTGGTGCTGGTGGTGAGCGCATCGGTTGCCCTCGTGGTGGTCCGAGCACGCGTGCCCCCAGGACACGCTCCGCCTCGGTGGCTGTCGCCTGCGCGTCGGCTGGCCGCGGCCGTCATGATCGTGGTCCTCTCTCTCGGTGGCGCGCGCGTGCTCCTGACGGGCCCGCTCGCCACTGCGACGGCACCTGACGGCTGGGCGATCGCCGCGTGCGACGTCGGGCAGGGCGACGCGGTGCTGGTGCGCTCCGACGACGAGGTTGCCCTGATCGACACCGGGCCGGATCCGGAGGTCCTGTCGACGTGCTTGCGGTCGCTCGGCATCGAACGCATCGACGTGCTCGTCCTCTCCCATTTCGACCTCGACCACGTGGGTGGCACGGCAGCCGTGATCGGCCGGGTCGACGCGGTGCTGCACGGTCCTCCTGCGGAGCCGACGGATGAGCGTCTCCTCCAGGATCTGGCAGCGGGCGGCGCCCGCCTGAGCCGCATGGCGGCGGGTGACAAGGGAGTGCTGGGGTCCAGCGACTGGAGGGTGCTGTGGCCGGCGCGCAGCTCCTCCGCCTTCCCCGCGGGAAATGACGCGAGCGTCGTGATCGACTTCGCCGGGGGCGGGGTGCCGCGCGCGTTGTTCCTCGGCGACCTCTCCGCCGAGCCGCAGCGCATGCTGATGCGCACCGTGCGGCTCGACGCTTATGCGGTGGTCAAGGTCGCTCACCACGGGAGCGCCGATCAGGATCAGGGACTGTACGAGACGGTCGATCCCACGGTCGCGATCTTCAGCGCGGGCATCGACAACGACTACGGCCATCCGCGCGACGAGACGCTCGATCTGCTGACGGCGACCGGGGCGCACGTCCTGCGGACGGACACCCAGGGACGCATCCTGGTCGGGATCCGTGAGGAGGAGCTGCAGGTCTGGACGGAGAAGGCGCCGTGACCGACGCGGCGTCGGACGCCCCCGGTAGTCTTGATCCATGGCAGCTTCGCGTCCCCCTTCCCGTGGCGGCGCGAAGGCGGGCAAGATCCCGCAGGTGTCGTGGCGCGAGCCGCATCCGGCCCCGCTCGTGCTGGTATCCGGCCCCGAGGAGATCTGCGCGGAACGTGCGATCGCCGGGGTGCGCGACTATCTGCGTGCGGAAGACCCCTCTCTCGAGGTCAGCGACGTACGAGCTGACGATTACGAGCCCGGCACGCTGCTCTCGCTGACCTCGCCGTCGCTGTTCGGCGAGCCCCGCCTCGTCCGCGTGTCCGGGGTGGAGAAGTGCACCGACGCCTTCATCCAGGAGGCGGTGTCGTACCTCGACCACCCTCAGGAGGGCGCGACCGTCGTGCTGCGCCACACGGGCGCCAGCGTGCGGGGCAAGAAACTCCTCGACGCCCTCCGTGCCGGCACCGGAGGCGGCATCGAGATCGCCGTGCCCGCGATCAAGCGCGACAGCGACCGCGTCGACTTCGCCGCGGGGGAGTTCCGCTCGGCCAAGAAGCGCATCGCGCCGCCGGCGCTCCGAGCCTTGGTCTCGGCCTTCGCCGATGACCTCACCGAGCTCGCGGCGGCATGCCAGCAGCTGATCGGCGACGTCGAGGGCGACATCACCGAAGACGTCGTCACCCGGTACTACGGCGGCCGTGTCGAGGTGTCGGCGTTCGTGGTCGCCGACACCGCGATCGCGGGCCGCTACGGCGAGGCGCTGATCGCCCTGCGTCATGCGCTCTCGTCCGGCGCCGATCCGGTGCCGATGGTCGCCGCGTTCGCCATGAAGCTGCGCACCATGGCGCGTGTGGCGGGCAACCGCGAGCCCAGCAGGCAGCTGGCACAGCGTCTGGGCATGAAGGATTGGCAGGTCGACCGTGCCCGCCGCGACCTCGCCGGCTGGAATGAGCGTTCGCTCGGCATGGCGATCCAGGCGACCGCCCGGGCCGACGCCGAGGTCAAGGGCGCGGCACGCGACCCCATCTTCGCTCTCGAGCGCATGATCACCGTCATCGCCACCCGAGAGCCGTTCGGGGCATAGAACCCCAGAGCGGCGCAACAAGGCACGAAAAAGCCCGCCTCCGAAGAGGCGGGCTTTTCTCAGCAGCTGATGCTGTCGCTCAGAGAGCGGAGACCTGCTTGGCGAGAGCCGACTTGCGGTTCGACGCCTGGTTCTTGTGCAGAACGCCCTTGCTGACGGCCTTGTCGAGCTTGACGGCGGCCTTCTTCAGCGTGGCCTCGGCAGCGGCCTTGTCGCCGGCGGCGACAGCGGTCTTGGTCGAGCGGATGAGCGTCTTGAGCTCGCTCTTCACGGCCTTGTTGCGCTCGTGAGCCTTCTCGTTGGTCTTGTTGCGCTTGATCTGCGACTTGATGTTTGCCACGTGTGGAACCTTCTGTACAGGAGTGATGGGAGATGCCGGCAGCAGAAGAGGGCTGCTGCACAGCGGTCGTGAGGGAAGAACCCACACGCAAGCCAAGAGTCGAGTCTATCAGCAGACGACGCGATCGCGCGAAACGACCGGCAGGAGCGGCACCGAGTCGCGGATCTGCTGGCACTGGGTGCAGAATCAACCTTATCCGGACACCGACGTCGAGGAGTCACATGACCGCCGTCCCCACTCGCTCGACTCTCCCCGCAGGATTCCGCTGGTCCGCGGCGACCTCCGCGTTCCAGATCGAAGGGTCTCGCGACGCGGACGGACGCGGTCGATCCATCTGGGATGACTTCCTCGCAGCGCCCGACGCGATCGTCGACGGCTCTACGGCCGATCCCGCGTGCGACAGCTATCGGCATCCGGAAGCCGACGTCGCCCTCGCCGCCGGCCTCGGCCTCGATCGCTATCGCTTCTCGATCCCCTGGGCGCGCGTGCAGCCCGAAGGCAGGGGAGCGGGCAACGCGGCCGCGCTCGATCACTACTCACGCCTCGTCGACCTCCTTCTGGACGCCGGCGTGGCCCCGTTCCCGACGCTCTATCACTGGGAGATGCCCAGCACCCTGGAGGCGGACGGCGGCTGGCTGACCCGTGACACCGCTGAGCGTTTCGCCGACTACGTCAGCATCGTGGCCGACCGTCTGGGCGACCGGGTCCCGCAGTGGTACACCCTCAACGAGCCCGCGATGACGACCCTGCAGGGCTATGCGGTCGGCGCACTCGCTCCGGGCAGACAGCTCCTCTTCGACGCGCTCCCCACCGTGCACCACCAACTCCTCGCGCACGCGCGGGCTTCGCAGGTGCTGCGCGACCGCGGCGCCGCCCAGGTCGGTCTCGTGAACAACCACACCTGGGTCCTGCCTCTCCACGACTCCGCGGAGGACAGGCAGGCGGCGGCGGTGTACGACACGCTCCACAACCGCGTGTTCAGCGAGCCCCTCCTCGCCGGCGCCTATCCCGACCTGGAGGCGTTCGGGCTCCCGCCGATGCCGGTGCAGGACGGCGACCTCGCAGCGATCGCCGCATCCATCGACTTCTACGGCGTCAACTTCTACAACCCGACCACCGTCACCGCGGCGGATGCGGCGAGCCCGATCCCGTTCGACATCGTGCCGACGCCCGGTGTGCCGGTGACCGGGTTCGGGCCGGAATGGCCGATCATGCCGGGGGCGCTCCGCGATCTCCTGATCGACCTGCACGCGCGGCATCCGCACCTTCCGCCGGTGATCATCGGCGAGAACGGCGCTTCCTTCCCCGAGCCGGATCGTGCGGGGCGCGTCGAGGACGCCGACCGGATCGCCTACCTCGCGGGCCACATCGCCGCGGTCGCAGAAGCAATCGCCGCGGGTGTGCCGGTGGAGGAGTACACGGTGTGGTCGCTACTCGACAACTGGGAGTGGGCCGATGGCTACACGCAGCGCTTCGGACTCGTCCACATCGACTTCGAGACGGGTGAACGCACGCCCAAGGCCTCGTACGACTGGTATCGCGACCTCATCGCGACCACCCGAACTGCTGCCGGCCCGAAGGAGGGTGCACGATGAACACGGTGACCAGGGCCGGTGCCCGATGGATGTCGCTGTTCACGCTGGCGTGGCTCGCCATCTGGACCGTGCAGCTCACCCCCGTGCAGCTGCTCCTGCCGCTGCAGCTCGACACCCCCGAGGACGACTGGATTCGCGGGGTCGTCTCTTCCGGCCTCGTGCTCGGCATCGGCGGACTCGCGGGGATCGTCGCGGGGCCCGCGGCCGGAGCCCTCTCGGATCGCGCGGCGGCGGGAAGGCATCGTCGACGTCCCTGGGCGCTCGGGGGTGTCTGGCTCACCGCGATCTGTCTCGTCCTCACCGGCTTCGCGAGCGGCCCCTGGGCGGTCGGAGCCGGGTGGGTCGGCGTCTCTGTCGGCGTGGCAGTCTCGTCGGCAGCGTTCACCGCATTGATCGCGGATCAGCTGCCGACGACGCAACGCGGTGCCGCCGCCGCTGCCGTCGGCTCGAGTCAGGCCGTGGGCATCGTCTTCGGCGTCGGTCTCGTCGTGCTCCTGGGACTCGGAATCCAGGACGGCTACATGCTGTTGGCCGGCATCATCGCCGTGATCGGGACCGCCGCTGCACTGCTCCTGCCGGATCCGCCCGGAACGGCGGAGATGCGTCCGAAGGGGGAGGGACGCAAGACCCTCGCCTCGCTGCGCGATCGCGACTTCGCCTGGATGCTGTCCGGCCGTCTGGTCACGAACATCGGCAACGCCCTCGGCACCGCGCTGTTCCTGTTCTTCCTGCTGCATGGCCTCGGGCAGGAGAATGCGGTCGCGCAGGACAACCTGCTGCTGCTCATCATCGTCTACACGGTGTTCGTGGTGATCGCTTCCGTGTTCACGGGCATCGTCTCGGATCGCACCGGGAACCGGCGTACGCTCACGGTCGCCGCGACCGTCGTGCAGGCGGCATCCGGAGTGGCGATCGCCCTCGTGCCGACATTCGAGATGACGATGGTGGCCGCCGCTCTCATGGGTCTCGGATACGGGGCCTTCTCGACCGTGGGCCTCGCGTTCGCGGCGGATCTGCTCCCGGATGAGCAGGACCACGCGCGCGACCTCGGCATCGTCAACGTCACCGCGGCGCTGGGACAGCTCATCGGGCCCGTGCTGGGGGCAGGACTCGTCGCACTCGTCGGCGGGTTCTGGCTCGTGTTCGTCGCGGCCGCCGTGCTCTCGCTCGTCGGCGGCGTTCTCACGGCCTGCGCGCGTCAGCCCGCGCGGTCATGACTCGTCGGCGGCGTCGATCGTCGCGATCGCGAGCTGCAGCACGGCGTTGAAGACGCGGGGGCGCATCGCCGTCACGAGATGAGTGGTCCGCGGCACGACGATGAGCTCGGCATGCGGCGCGAGACGCTGGAAGAGGCGCTCGTTCACCCGGAGCTGGTCGTACTGACCGTTCACGAACCACAGCGGGATCGTGATCCGTTCCACAGCCGTGGCGACATCGAGCGTGGAGAGGCTCTGCAACGCGGCATCCTGCGTGTCGAGTGCGTAGCCGCCCGCGGCGAAGTCCGAGCGCGTCTCGGCGGGGATGGTCGCCGCCAGCATGCGACGGGTGAGCCACATCCCGCGATCCGGCAGCGAGTCGACAGCGCGGAACAGCAACCGATAGGCCGAGAGCCCGGCGCCTCGGGGGAGTGAGGTGCAGGCCGCGGCGACCAGTCCGGCGACCGGTGGCGTCTGGGCTCCGCCTGCGTAGGTGAGGGAGAGCAGCCCGCCCATCGAGTGACCGACGAGCAGCACAGGTCCCTTCGCGGCGGCCGCACGCACAGCGGCATCGATCGTGTGCAGTGCTTCATGGAGGGTGAAATCCTCCTGCATGCGCGAGCCGTGCCCGGGGAGGTCGACGGCGGTGTACGAGTACCCCTGCGCGTCGAGGTAGGCGAGCTGCGAGCGCCACATCGTCGCAGACGTGCGGATGCCGTGTACGAAGACGATCTGGACGCTCACGCGTTCAGCATAAGGAAAGCGGGGCCGGTGGATGAACCACCGACCCCGCTTCCGGAAGGGGATTACTTCTCGTATCCCACGTTCTCCACCGGCGTGATGCCGAAGAGGTCGAGACCCACGTAGGGCTCAGGCGTGAGGTTCGCGAGACCTTCCTTGACGGTCCAGATCTCCGGGCCGTTCAGGACGGGGATGATGCCCCAGGTCTTGGAGAAGATCTCGGATTCCATCTCCATGGCCTTCTTGGTCTGCTCGACCGGGTCCGAGATCGTCTCGAGATCGTCGTGGATCATCTTGTCGATCTCTTCAGTGCCGGTTCCGGAAAGGTTCAGCCCGCTGTCCGAGCAGTACAGCTGGCAGAAGTACGCAGCACCGAACGGGTCAGACGACGTGAAGTTGAGGAAGAACAGGTCACCGTTCTGGGTGTTGTAGTCCTCGGCGAAGTCCGCAGACGGACGCTGGTCCACCTCGACCTCGACACCGATCGCCTTCAGCTGAGCCTGCACGGCGAGCGAACGCGCGCGTGCGGTCTCGGTGTCGGAGTGCACGGGGAAGACGAGCGACAGACGCTGGCCGTCCTTCTCGCGGATTCCGTCATCGCCCGGGACCCAGCCGGCGTCATCGAGGAGCTTGTTGGCTCCGTCGGTGTCGCCGTCCTTGCGGCCGGCCTCTTCCAGAGCGTTGACGTAGCCGGGCTGGAAGGAGAAGAGCGTCAGCGAACCAGCGGGGTCCTCGGTGTAGTTGAGACCGTTGAAGATGATCTGCTTGACCTCTTCGATGTTGATGCCCTCGAAGATCGCCTTGCGCACATCGAGGTCCGCGAGAACCGGGTTGGCCGCGTTGAGCGTGAAGATCGCGTTCGCGGTCGCCTGACCCCGGTAGGTCTTGACGCCGTCGAGTCCCTCGACCTGCGCGAGCAGCTCGGCGCTGCCGGTCTCGGCCATGTCGACCTCGTCGTTGCGCAGGGCGTTGACGGCAGCGGTCGGCTCCATCTGGATGAATTCGACCTTGTCGAGCAGCGGAGCCTCGCCCCACCACATCGGGTTCGGCGTCAGCGTCACGACGCCGCCGGTCTTGTCGTAGTCCGACACCGTGTACGGGCCAGCGCCCCACTCCGGGTGCCAGTCGCCCAGGAAGGCGGTGTTGAAGAGCTCGGGGGTGTTCACGGCCGGGTGCAGAAGCTGCGAGTAGACCAGTTCGGGCCATGCATACTCACCCTTGAAGGTGACGATGACGTCCTGATCGTTCTCGCCGGCTTCGACGGACTCGATCTCCTTCCAGCCATCGGTGGAGTTCGGGACGTACGCCTCGTTCTCGCCGTTCTGAGCCTCCCACGTCGCCTTGAAGGCGGTGACGTCGATCGGCGTGCCGTCGTTCCAGACAGCCTTCGGGTTGACCTTGAAGTGCACGACGGTCTTTCCGTCTTCCACACCGAACGAGTAGTCGTCGAGGTAGGCCGGGTTCGGCTTGACAGTGCCGTCAGGGTCCATGAGCAGAACCTGCGGGCGGAACCACGTGCCGACCTGGGTGACGCGTGCGTCGCCGTCGCCGTGGAAGTAGTTCAGCTGCTCTGCGATGTTCGAGATCGGGATACGCAGCTCGCCGCCCTCGGCGAGGTTCTCGCGCGGCTGCGGGTTGTAGTCGGCGCCGGTGACGGTCTGGGCTTCACCAGATCCGCCGTCGCCTTCGCCGCCGCCGTTGCCTGCTGCTGCACATCCGCTCATGGCGAGTGCGATGGCGCCGCCGATAGCGACGATACCCATCAGCTTCTGATGCCGTTTCATGGTACTCCTTAGTGCCTGTCGGCCTTACTTGGGATAGGGGGAGAATAACTCCGCCTCACGCGCTGATATGGCATTGTGCACCGAACCGTTATCGGACTGTGCACTGCGCGTGGCAGGTCAGGTGGCGGGGACCGCCGCCGCATCGAAGCCTTCCACGGGGAGGATGATCCGCTCGCGGGTGCGCTCGATGTCCGGGTCCGGAATCGGGATGGCCGAGAGCAGCGCCTTCGTGTACGGATGCTGCGGGTCGTCGAAGATCTGGTCGACATCGCCGTGCTCGACGAAGGCGCCCTTGTACATGACGGCGACCCGGTCCGCGATGTGGCGCACCACGGCGAGATCATGTGCGACGAACAGGTAGGACAGACCGAGTCTTGCCTTCAGCTCGTCGAGCAGGTTGATCACGCCGGCCTGGATCGACACGTCGAGGGCCGACACCGGCTCATCCAGGACGACGATCTTCGGGTTCGTGGAGAGCGCACGGGCGATGCCGATGCGCTGCCTCTGCCCGCCGGAGAACGCCGTCGGGAAGCGGTCGCTGTGCGCCGGATCCAGGCCCACGATGCTCATCAGCTCCTCGACGCGGTCGAAGACCTCGTCTTTGCCCATGCCGATGGCGAACATCGGCTCGGCGATGATGTCCCACACGGTCATGCGCGGGTCGAGCGCGCCCATCGGGTCCTGGAACACGATCTGCAGGTCCCGCCGGAGCTGACGCTCCTGCGAGCGGGACTTGATGTCGGCGACGCTCGTGCCGGAGATGCGGATGTCGCCGTTCTCCTGCGGGGCGAGATCCATGATCTGCAGGAGCGTGGTCGTCTTCCCGCTGCCCGACTCGCCGACGATCGCCAGCGTCTCGCCCTGGCGGACGTCGAAGCTGATGCCCTTCACCGCCTGCACCTCGCCGACCTTGCGTTTGAAGAGCGAACCCTTCATCAGCGGGAACGTCTTATGGAGATTGACGGCCTCGAGCGTGATCGGTCGCTCTTCGCGAGGGATCTTCGTCAGGGCGCTCTCCGGGATCACGGGGATGGGGAACACAGGCAGGCCGCCGAGCAGCCCGTCGTCGTCGATCTCGTTCGCCCGGATGCAGGCCACGGTGTGGTTGTCATGACCGCTGGTCGCGACCGGAAGCAGTTCCGGCTCGCGTTCGGTGCAGGCGGAGATCGCGATCGGGCAGCGAGCGGCGAACGGGCAGGCATCCGGCAGATTGATCAGCAGAGGCGGGTTGCCCTTGATCGGGATCAGCGGCACCTTCTCGTGCTTGTCGACGCGCGGGATGGCGCCGAGCAGCCCGATCGAGTACGGCATCCGGGTGCGATAGAAGAGCTCGCGCACCGGCGCGTGCTCGACCGGCTTGCCCGCGTACATCACGAGCACGTCGTCGGCGGTCTTCGCGACCACGCCCATGTCATGGGTGATCATGACCATCGCGGCGCCGGTCTCGTTCTGCGCCTTGTCCATGAGGTCGAGGATCTGCGCCTGGATCGTCACGTCGAGGGCCGTGGTCGGTTCGTCGGCGATGATCAGCTTCGGGTCGTTGGCCATCGCGATCGCGATCACCACACGCTGACGCATGCCGCCGGAGAACTCGTGCGGGAACGCCTTCATCCGACGCTCGGCCTCGGGGATGCCGACGAGCTTCAGCAGCTCGACCGAACGGTCCCACGCCTCCTTCTTGGACAGCCGTCGGTGCACCGTGAGTGCCTCGATCAGCTGGTCGCCGATGGTGAAGACCGGCGTGAGAGAGGTGAGCGGGTCCTGGAAGACCATCGCCATGCCGTTTCCACGGATCACGGAGAGCTGCTTGTCGGACTTGCCGATGAGTTCCTGTCCGTCGAAGACGATCGAACCGGTGACCTTGGCGTTCTCGTCGAGCAGGCCCATGATCGCGAGCGAGGTGACCGACTTGCCGGAACCGGATTCGCCCACGATGCCGAGCGTCTGGCCGGCCTCGAGGTCGAAGGACACGCCGCGCACGGCGTCGACGCGGCCGGCCTCCGAGGCGAAGCTGACCGTGAGGTCGCGAACCGAGAGAACAGTACTCATGCGCGACCTCCAGCCGCCGAGGTGGGATCGAGGGCATCGCGCAGTCCATCGGCGATCAGCGCCATCGACACCGTGAGGAGAGTCAGAGCCGCGGCGGGGAAGTAGAACAGCCACGGGGCGCTGACGAGCGTGCTGGATCCGTATCCGATGAGCGCGCCCAGGGACACATCCGGCAGCTTCACGCCGAACCCGAGGAACGAGAGCGCCGTCTCCGTCAGCACGGCCGACACGACGCCGAGCGTGAAGTTGATCACGAGAAGCGAGCCGATGTTCGGGAGCATGTGGCGGATGACGATGCGCATGCCGGACAGCCCGGCGTAGCGAGCCGCGTGGATGAACTCACGCTCGCGGATCGAGAGCGACAGCGTCCAGATGATTCGAGCGGGCATGTACCAGCCGACGACGAAGATCAGCACGAGCGAGATCACGAGCCAGTTGCCACCGGCGTCGTTGGAGATCATCGCCAGGATCAGGAAGGCGGGGATCACCATCATGAAGTGGATGATGGTCAGCACGATGCGCTCGTAGGTGCCGCGGAAGTAGGCGGCCGTCGCACCCACGATGGCGGACACCACGGTCGTGCCGACGGCGACGAGCACGGCGATCTGGATCGAGCGCTGCAGGCCGACGGCGACCTGCGCGAAGTTGTCGTTGCCGGAGCCGTTGGTGCCGAACCAGTGATCCGCGGACGGTCCCTTGCGCAGGGCGAGGAAGTCGAGGTCGGTGTGGCTGTGGTTCGCGACGAGTGGTCCGATGATCGCGAAAAGGACCAGGACGGTCAGGATGACCACTCCCAGCACTGCGCCGCGGTTGCGCATGAAGCGGCGGGTGTAGAGCGACATCATCGACGTGCGCTTGCGGTTCTTCGGCCTGGTGCCGATCTCGGGGGAGACCCCGATGGATTCGAGGGACATCAGTTCACCCGCACTCTCGGATCGAGGATGACGACCGTCACGTCGGCGAGGATGGCGCCGATCGCGGTCATGAGGGCACCGAACGCCGCGACGGCGACCGTGCCATGGATGTCGTTGGTGCTCAGCGTGCTGATGAAGTACTTCCCCATCCCGTTCCAGTTGAAGATGGTCTCCGTGAGCACCGCGCCGGTGAACACCAGCGGGATCGTGAACGCGACCTGGGTCGTCACCGGGATGAGCGAGGTCCGCAGCGCGTGCTTGCGGATCGCCTGCTGCTTCGTCAGACCCTTCGCGCGAGCTGTCCGCACGTAGTCGGCCTTGATGTTGTCGAGGAGCAGCGAGCGCTGCAGGAAGTGGATCTGCGCGTACCCGGTGATCACCAGCGCGAGTGTGGGCAATGTCAGATGTTGGAGGACGTCGACGAGGACGGGGAAGAACCCCTCCACCCCCGGACTGGACGCGCCCGTCACGTAGAAGACCCTCACCCCCACGGCGTTGTTGAAGCCGATCGCCAGCAGCACGAGCGCGAATCCCGCGACCACGACGGGGATGTTCAGGGTGATGATGCTCGTCGCCTGGCCGATGCGGTCGGCGAGCTTGTACTGGCGCGAGGCGGTGTAGACACCGAGGGCGATGCCGAGCACGGTCGTGATGATCGTCGCGCCGAGGACGAGCTCCGCGCTCACCCAGATCCGGTAGGAGACCTGCTCGTTGACGGATTCACCGGTCGGGCCGAGTCCCCAGTCCCAGCGGAAGATGATCCCGGAGAACCAGTTCCACCATCTCTCCAGGATCGGCACGCTGGTGCTCAGGTTGCGCGGCACCAACAGGGCGTCTATCTGCTCCTGAGAGAGCGGCGGCCGGCGGCCGAAGTAGTTGGTGGCGGGATCGAGGTACAACCACGCGAGGAAGTAGGTGATGTTCGTCGCGACGACGATCATCAGCACCCAGCCGAGAAGGCGGCGCACGAGATACTTGATCAAGGTGATGATTCTTTCTCTTTTTCAGACGCGCTCGGGATCTGCCGACGCAACGCTGAGCCGGGTAGTCATTCAACCACCATCTACCCTTTCGCGCGATGTGACGACGCCATGCGGGTGTGACGGAGTCCTATCGCTGACGGGATCCGGTGTCACGGATTGCTCCCGGGCAACCTGGGCAGAATATCAGCACATCGCGCGAATCGGGCATTAGCGTCGCCTCACCGTAGAATCGACGGGACATGTCACCACGCGCTCTCACACCTCTTCAGCCTGCCGCGACGCCGCCTGCGCAGATCCGCAACTTCTGCATCATCGCCCACATCGATCACGGCAAGTCGACGCTCGCCGACCGCATGCTCCAGATCACCGGAGTGGTGTCCGATCGCGACATGCGCGCCCAGTACCTGGACCGCATGGACATCGAGCGAGAGCGTGGCATCACGATCAAGAGCCAGGCGGTGCGGATGCCCTGGCAGATCGAGGGCGAGACGTTCGCGCTGAACATGATCGACACCCCCGGACACGTGGACTTCACGTACGAGGTGTCCCGCTCGCTCGCGGCCTGCGAGGGGGCGATCCTCCTCGTCGACGCGGCCCAGGGCATCGAGGCGCAGACCCTGGCGAACCTCTACCTCGCGCTCGAGAACGACCTGCACATCATCCCGGTGCTCAACAAGATCGATCTCCCGGCCGCCGACCCCGAGAAGTACGCGAAGGAACTGGCATCTCTCATCGGCGGAAAGCCGGAGGACGTCCTGCGCGTGTCGGGAAAGACGGGCGTCGGCGTCGAGGAGCTGCTCGACCGACTCGTGAAGGAGATCCCCGCTCCGGTCGGCGATGCGGATGCTCCGGCACGGGCGATGATCTTCGACTCGGTCTACGACGCCTACCGCGGAGTCGTCACCTATGTGCGCATGGTCGACGGGAGCCTCGCGCCGCGCGAGCGCATCCAGATGATGTCGACGGGCGCGAACCACGAGGCGCTCGAGGTCGGCGTCTCCAGTCCCGAACCCGTCCCGTCCAAGGGGTTGGGGGTCGGCGAGGTCGGCTACCTCATCACCGGCGTGAAGGACGTGCGTCTGTCGAAGGTCGGCGACACCGTCACCACGGCGCGCAAGCCGTCGACCCAACCGCTGCCGGGCTACACCGACCCGAAGCCCATGGTGTTCTCCGGTATCTATCCGATCGACGGCAGCGACTACGCCGACCTCCGCGAGGCGCTCGACAAGCTCAAGCTCTCCGATGCCTCCCTCGCCTACGAGCCCGAGACGTCCGTCGCCCTCGGCTTCGGCTTCCGGTGCGGCTTCCTCGGACTGCTCCACCTCGAGATCATCACCGAGCGCCTCGAGCGCGAGTTCGGGCTGGACCTCATCACCACCGCGCCCAGTGTGATCTACGAGGTGCTCACCTCCGACACCGGCGAGACCGTCACGGTCACGAACCCGAGCGAGTATCCGGACGGACGCATCGGCTCCGTCTCGGAGCCCATGGTGAAGGCGGCGATCCTGCTGCCGAAGGACTACGTCGGTACCGTCATGGAGCTGTGCCAGTCCCGTCGCGGGTCGCTGCTGGGCATGGAGTACTTCTCGGAGGAGCGCGTCGAGCTCCGCTACAACATGCCGCTCGGCGAGATCGTCTTCGACTTCTTCGACCAGCTGAAGTCGAAGACCCAGGGTTATGCCTCTCTCGACTACGAACCGTCCGGTCAGCAGGAGGCCGACCTCGTCAAGGTCGACATCCTCCTGCAGGGCGAGAAGGTCGACGCGTTCAGCTCCATCGTGCATCGTGACAAGGCGTACGCCTACGGCACGATGATGGCCGAGCGACTGCGCAAGCTCATCCCGCGTCAGCAGTTCGAGGTCCCGATCCAGGCCGCGATCGGCGCCCGCATCATCGCCCGCGAGACGATCCGCGCCATCCGCAAGGACGTGCTCGCCAAGTGCTACGGCGGTGACATCACCCGAAAGCGCAAGCTCCTCGAGAAGCAGAAGGAGGGCAAGAAGCGCATGAAGATGGTCGGTCGCGTCGAAGTCCCCCAGGAGGCGTTCATCGCGGCGCTCTCCGGCGACGTCGAAGGCAAGGACAAGAAGTAGGCACACCCCCCTCGCACGCGAAGTCCGCAGGTCGACACGAACTTCGCAGAGAACCCGGCGAGACCTGCGAGATTCGTGTCCCTCTGCGAGGTTCCGGCTGTCGCGGAGCCCGGGATGTGTCCGCCCGCGGCGCGTGGGGGGTGATCACTCAGGCAACCCCAAGTAGGCTGGAACTCATGCGGCGCGGGACTTTCCGAGACGACACGGTGGACTATGCGGCCGTGGGTGCGACCCACGCGCCCGATCTGATGCAGTATCCGCCGGAGCGCAGCATTCCGGCCGAAGAATCCTGGCGGATCGGCAGCGGCGCCGAGCGTTTCCAGACGGCCGGCGAGGCGCTGCTCTCCTGGACCGCGCAGCGTGCGGCCGGTCTTTCGGTCGACGACCTCCGTCCCGCTCCGGGACCTGCTTACGCCGGTGTGAGCTTCGACGCCGAGGGCAACCCCATCGCCCCCAGCAAGCGCGACGTCGAGCCTCGTTACGACGCGGAGGGCACGCCGTTCGTCGGCGCCGGGATGACCCTGCACCTCAAGGGTCGTATCGGCGGCATGCGCGCCGACTCCGAGCTCCGCGTGATCTCGGTCACCGAAGAAACGCGGCGCATCGGCTTCGTGCTCGGCACCGTCGGCGGCTCGGTCGTCAGCGGTGAGGAGTCCTTCGACGTCGAATGGCGCGAGGACAACGACGAGGTGTGGTTCACGGTGCGCGCCTTCGACGCGCCCAACTCCCTTCTCTATCGAACGGTCCCGGCGCTGGTGAAGCGTCGCCGACGCGAACTGTTCGCCCGCTACCTCCGTGCGATCTCCCCGCTCTACGCGACGCCCGTCTGATGCCGAGAAACCACTGATGGCGGGCCCGCTCCCGCTGGGCGATCCTGCGCCCTCCGACGGCAGACTGCCCGACGACCTGCCGATCGACCCGGCGGTGCCGTTCTCCGCCTACCTGCACGTGCCGTTCTGTCGTGTCCGCTGCGGATACTGCGACTTCAACACCTACACGTCGAGCGAACTCCGGGGCGCGAAGCAGGAGGACTACGCCACTACGCTGATCGGCGAGATCGAGATCGCCCGGCGGGTGCTCGGCGAGGCCGGGGCGCTGCGTCCGATGGACACCGTGTTCTTCGGCGGAGGGACGCCGACCTTGCTCCCGGCCGGTGACCTGGCACGGATGCTGGACGCCGCGGCATCCGCGTTCGGCCTGGTCGACGGCGCTGAGGTGACCGTGGAGGCCAACCCCGACACGGTGACGCCCGCGGTGGCGCGCACTCTCGCCGCATCCGGCGTCACGCGGCTCTCGATCGGCATGCAGTCCGCGGTGCCGCACGTGCTGGCCACGCTCGACCGCACGCACGACCCGGAGAACGTGCGCACAGCCGTCGCCGCGGCGAAGGACGCGGGTCTCGCGGTGAGCGTCGACCTCATCTACGGCGCACCCGGGGAGTCGCTCACGGACTGGGAGACATCGCTCGATGCGGCGCTCGACCTCGAGTCCGACCACATCTCGGCGTATGCGCTGATCATCGAGGACGGCACGAAGCTCGCCCGCCAGATCCGGCGCGGCGAGGTGCCGACGCCCGACGACGACGTCCAGGCCGACATGTACGAGCTCGCGGATGCGCGGCTGGCCGCCGCCGGATTCGAGTGGTACGAGGTGAGCAACTGGTCGCGAGCTGCCTCCGGCCGGAGCGCGGAGGGCAACAGGTCTCGGCACAACCTCGCGTACTGGCGCGGGAACGACTGGTGGGGCTTTGGTCCGGGAGCGCACAGCCACGTCGCGGGGCTCCGGTGGTGGAACGTCAAGCACCCTGCCGCCTACGCGCAGCGGCTCGCGGCATCCGAGTCTCCCGCCGCCGGGACGGAGCGACCCGACGAGCAGTCCCGGCTGCTGGAGCGCATCCTGCTGCTCAGCCGCATCCGCGAGGGCATCGCGCTCGATGAGGTTCCCTCGGCGAACCGCACCCGGGTGGCCGGTCTCATCGCCGACGGCCTGGTCGATCCGGTCGCCGCGGTCAAGGGGCGCATCCAGCTGACGCTGCGCGGACGGCTGCTGGCCGACGCGGTCGTGCGTGAACTGACCGACTGACGTGAGCCGCGCACCCGGTCAGGCGGGCAGAAGGTCCAGTCCGGTGATGCGTCGCTGCGGCACGGTCTCGCTCGTCGTGTCGAAGAGGCGCGTGCGGCGCTCGGAGCCGTACGCCGGCCACCCGGGGTCGCCGGTCTTGACGAACGCGATCCAGGCTGCGTGCATCTCCGCGGCGAGAGCCTGCGGCGCGTCCGTCCCGGCGAGGCGCTGCGTCTCGGGATCGTCGAGGCTGTCGAAGACGAATCCCAGCTCAAGGGCATGCGCGGCTCGGAGGTCGCGCACGGGACTCGGCCAGGCGAACTCGTACACGTACGTCGGCGCGGTCCGTGCGCGGGCGACGCGGGTCAGGGGTGCCCGCAGAAGCACGTCGGTCGCGAGCTGACCGAACACCTCGCCGGTCGAGGCTGTCGGGAACTCCGCGCGGTACGACCGTACTGCCGCCCGGGGGATCCGCAGCGCGAGCCGGGCGGCGAGCAGCTTCACCTCGCTGATCGCGTCGAGGGCCGCAGGCGGGAACCACAGCCGATACTCGTCGGTGTTGCTGCCGATGAGCAAGGGGGTGTCGATGTCGGGCAGCACCTCGTGCGGAGAGCGCGGCAGGCTCTCCGCGTCGATCGCGAACTGGAACCCCGGCGCGCCGCCGAGCGGGGAGGACCCCGCCGCTTGTTGTCGTCGGGCCTCGAGCAGCGCCTCGGGCGACACGGCGGCGAACGCATCGCGCTCGGGTCGGATGCCGAGCCGTTTCGCGAGCTGCACCGACACGCGGCCCGCCTTGCGCGGGGGCTGCGCCTCGAGTGGTCCGGATTCGATGATGGCGCGCGCGATGAGCGCACGGGAACGGTCCTGCGCCAGCAGGCCGGCGACGATCGCTCCACCGGCCGATTCGCCCATCACCGTGATCTGGCCGGCATCTCCGCCGAAAGCCGCGATCTCGCGATGGACCCAGGCGAGAGCTGCGGCAGCATCCTGCAGTCCCAGATTGCGCGGCGCACCGTCGAGCACCGAGAACCCCTCCGACCCCAGGCGGTAGTTGATGGAGACGAAGACGATTCCGGCACGCGCGAAGGCCGTGCCGTCATAGAGGGGGAGAGCTGCGGTTCCGCGCTCGAGCGCCCCGCCGTGGATCCAGAGCAGCACGGGAGCGCCGGCGGCGTCTTCCGGCGTCCAGACGTTGGCTGTGAGGATGTCGTCGCCCTCGATGCGGACGGAGCCGAGCAGTTCGCCGATCGCGCCGGGGTAGGGCAGCTGCGGCGCCGTGGGACCGAAAGCCGTCGCCTCGCGCACGCCTTCCCACCCCGTCGCCGGTCGCGGTGCGCGGAAGCGGTCGGGACCGAACGGAGGTTCGGCGTAGGGGAGCCCGAGGAAGCGGCGGATGCCGTCGTCGAGTGTTCCGCGGACGGAGCCGGCGGACAGGGTCGCGAGCGGCGGCGTCGTCATGAGCGCCATCCTAGAGGGGGCGGCTTCGGGGTTTATCCGGCTGTGCGGGGTAGGATTGGCACTCGGAACATCAGAGTGCCAACGAGCGTCCGAGTGTCAGCGGAAGGGGAAGGCGATGGTCTCAGAGCGAGGACTCCAGGTTCTCCGCGCGATCGTGCAGGACTACGTCGAGACCCACGAGCCGGTCGGCAGCCGATCCATCGTCGACCGGTACTCCTTCGGCGTCTCGGCGGCGACCATCCGCAACGACATGGCGCTGCTCGAGGACGAAGAGCTGATCACCGCCCCGCACACCTCCTCCGGACGTGTTCCGACCGACAAGGGCTATCGCGTCTTCGTCGATCACCTCGCGCAGCTGCGGCCGCTCAGCGTCGCCCAGCGCACGGCCATCGAGTCGTTCCTGACGGGTCCCACCGATCTCGACGATCTGATGGTCCGCACCGTCCGCGTGCTCACGCAGCTCACGGGTCAGGTCGCGCTCGCCCAGTACCCGTCGTTCGCCCGTGCGCACATCACCCACCTCGAGCTCGTGGCGCTCGCCCCGAACCGCATGCTGATCGTGCTCGTCACCGACGCGGGCGGCGTGTCGCAGCGGCTGACGCCGCTGCCGGTCGATGTGGACGAAGCGGACACCGCTCTGCTCCGCGCACGGCTGTCGGCTCTCATCACCGGCCAGGCGGTGAGCGATGCGGCAGAGCGTCTGCAGAACCTGGTCGCCGGCGACGAGCAGCCGAAGGATCTGGCGTTGCGCACGATCGCCGCGGTTGTGGTCGAAGAGCTGGGGGAGTTCCGTCAGGAGCGACTCGTGATGGCCGGGGCCGCGACGCTCGCCCGGCGCGAGCAGGACTTCCGCGGCAGCATCCACCCGATCCTCGAGGCGATCGAGGAGCAGGTGACCCTGCTGCGGCTGATGGGCGAGATGGTGACCGATGAGCACGGGCTCGGCGCGAGCATCGGCACCGAGAACGAGCCGTTCGGTCTCGGTGAGGCCTCGATCGTCGCCAGCAACTACGCCGCTCCCAGCGGCACGGCGCGAGTCGGCGTGATGGGGCCGACCCGTATGGACTATCCGAGCAATCTCGCGGCAGCGCGGGCGGTCGCCCGCTACCTGTCGCGGATGCTCGACGAAGACGAGGCCGGTCGCTGAGGCGACGGCCGCGAGAGACACACGCAGAAAGGCGATTGTGGCGGACCACTATGAGGTTCTCGGGGTGTCCCGAGACGCTTCCACCGATGAGATCAAGAAGGCGTACCGACGCCTGGCGCGGCAGCTGCACCCGGATGTGAACCCGGGCGATGAGGCCGCCGAGAAGTTCAAGCTCGTCACGCACGCGTACGACGTGCTCAGCGACGACGACTCCCGCCGCCGCTACGACATGGGCGGCGGAGACGGAGCCGCAGGCAATTTCCAGGGCTTCGGCGGCTTCGGCGACATCTTCGAGACCTTCTTCGGTGCCGCGCAGGGCGGCGGCCGCGGCGGACGCCCGCGGTCGCGTCGCGAACGCGGCCAGGACGCCCTCGTCCGCGTGACGCTCGACCTCGGCGATGTCGTCTTCGGTGCGCATCGCGACATCGAGGTCGACACCGCCGTGCTCTGCGAGACCTGTCAGGGGTCGTGCTGCCAGGAGGGCACCTCGCCCGTGACCTGCGACATCTGCGGCGGCTCGGGGCACGTGCAGCGCCAGGTGCGCAGCCTGCTCGGCAATGTCGTCACGTCTCAGCCCTGCGGCACCTGCGAGGGCTACGGCACCACGATCCCGTTCCCGTGCGGAACATGCGGCGGCCAGGGTCGTGTGCGCTCGCGTCGCACCGTGTCGCTCGACATCCCGGCGGGCGTGGAGACGGGTCTCCGGCTGCAGCTGCCGGGTTCCGGCGAGGTCGGCAAGGCGGGTGGTCCCAACGGCGACCTGTACGTCGAGGTGACCGTCAACGCCCACCAGGCGTTCAGCCGTGAGGGCGACGATCTGCTCGCGACCCTCGAGGTCTCGATGACCGACGCGATCCTCGGCACGGAGACCTCCATCCAGGGGCTCGACGGCGAGGTCGACCTGGAGATCCGCCCCGGCGTGCAGTCCGGCGATGTGCTGACGATCAAGGGCCGAGGCATCACACCGCTGCGCGGTTCGCAGCGCGGCGACCTGCGGGTCGGCGTGCAGGTCGTGACGCCCACCAAGCTCGACTCCGCGCAGCGCGCGCTGATCGAGGACTTCGCGAAGAAGGCGAAGGCTCCGGGTCCGCAGCTCGCGCAGTTCCAGCAGGGGCTCTTCTCCAAGCTCCGCGACCGGTTCCGCACGCACTGATCGTGGCGCTGCACTTCCTCGTCGAGTCGTCGACGGATGCCCGGGTCGGAGACATCGTGTCGCTGACCGGCGCCGAGGCGAAGCATGCCGCCGTGGTGCGTCGCCTCCGTGTCGGCGAGGCGGTCACGGTCGGCGACGGTGCGGGAGTCCAGCTCTCCGGCGTCGCGGCGTCGGTGTCGCCCGCGCTCGTCGATGTGCGCATCGAGGAGCGGACCGAGCATCCTGCGCCGACACCGCGGATCGCGCTCGTGCAGGCGCTGGCGAAAGGCGACCGCGACGAGCTCGCCGTGCAGGCCGCGTGCGAACTCGGCGTCGACGAGATCGTTCCCTGGCAGGCGAGCCGCAGCGTGTCCCGCTGGGAGGGGACGAAGGCCGTGAAGGGGCGCGAGCGCTGGGCGACCATCGTGCGAGAGGCCGCCAAGCAGGCGCACCGCGCGTGGGTCCCTGAGGTGGCTGTACCGGTGTCGACGGCGCAGCTCGCGGCACGGGCGAGCGCTGAGAGGGTACTGCTGCTCGACCCCACGGCATCCGTCCGGCTCTCGGAGATCGCACCGGATGGACGCGACCTGGTGCTCGTGGTCGGCCCGGAAGGCGGGATCTCCGACGAGGAGCTCGGTCGGCTGACGGATGCCGGCGCGGAACGCGTGCTCCTCGGCGACACGGTGCTCCGCACCTCGACCGCCGGTCCCGCCGCGATAGCCGTGCTGTCGGTCGCCCTCGGACGCTGGTGACTCCGCGGCCCACCGGCCCGGCGACTCGCCGATCAGTAGACTTGACCCCATGACGGAACCCTCGATCTTCACGCGCATTCTCGACGGGGAGATCCCTGCTGAGATCCTCGGTGAGACGGAGCGGGTTTTCGCGCTGCGCGACATCGCGCCTCAGGCGCCGGTGCATCTGCTCGTCGTGCCGAAGTCGGCGGAGTACCGGAACGTCGCCGAGCTCGCAGCAGGCGACCCGACGCTGCTCGCCGAGATGGTGGCGTTCGCGAAGGAGCTCGCCGCCGAGTACACGGAGGACGGCGACTACCGTCTCGTGTTCAATTCCGGCGAGAACGCCGGACAGACGATATTCCACGTCCACGCGCATGTGCTGGGCGGCGGACTGACGGAGAAGAGTGTCGGTGCCTGACAACCACGAACCACAGGAGCGGAGCCTCGGCGGTCAGCCGCCGGAGTCGGTCGAGAAGATCTACGCCGACGGTGTCGCGATGGTGCAGCTGCTCGGTCCGCAGGACCGCCTGCTGCGCATGCTCGAGCGGGAGCACCGCGATGTGCAGGTGCTCGTCCGCGGCAATGAGATCACTCTCAGCGGCAACCGCGAGGCTGTCGCCGGCGCGAAGGCCCTCGTCGACGAGCTGATGGCCATGACCAAGGCCGGTCACGACCTGGCTCCGAGCGATGTGTCGAACTCCGCGCGGATGCTGCGTCAGGAGGGCGGCCCGCGTCCGAGCGAGGTGCTCGGCGAAGCCATCCTCTCCACGCGCGGCAAGGTCATCCGTCCGAAGACCCTGGGACAGAAAGAGTATGTCGACGCGATCGAGGAGAACACGATCGTCTTCGGCATCGGACCCGCCGGAACGGGCAAGACCTACCTCGCGATGGCGAAGGCCGTGCAGGCGCTGCAGCGCAAAGAGGTCACCCGCATCATCCTCACGCGTCCGGCTGTCGAGGCGGGGGAGCGGCTGGGGTTCCTTCCCGGCACGCTCACCGACAAGATCGACCCGTACCTGCGGCCCCTCTACGATGCCCTCAACGAGATGATGGACCCCGAGATCGTGCCGCGGCTGATGGCAACGGGCACGATCGAGGTCGCTCCGCTCGCCTACATGCGCGGTCGCACGCTGAACGACTCGTTCGTCGTGCTCGACGAGGCGCAGAACACGACGCCCGAACAGATGAAGATGTTCCTGACGCGTCTCGGCTTCGGCACGCGGATGGTCGTCACCGGCGACATCACGCAGGTCGACTTGCCGCAGGGCGCCTCGGGACTCCGGCTCGTCACGCGGGTGCTCGACGGCATCGAGGACATCCACTTCTCGCGTCTCACGAGCGCCGACGTCGTGCGCCACTCGCTGGTCGGCCGCATCGTCGACGCGTACAGCGAGTACGACGAGAAGCGCACCGCTCAGCGCTTCGAGCGCGAGCAGGCGGCGGAGTTCGCGAACCGCGCCGATCGCCGCGGAGCGCAGCGACCGGGACCCCGCGACCGGATGCCGAAACGAGGCCTCTCCTGATGAAACGAGCACAGGCATGATCGAGATCAACAACGAGTCGGCCATCGATGTCGACGAGACCGTGCTGCAGCGGCTGACGGACTTCAACCTCGCGCAGCTCCACGTCAGCCCCGACGCCGAGGTGGCGATCGTTCTGGTCGACGAGGGCGCCATGGAGGCGCTCCACGTGCAGTGGATGGACGAGCCCGGGCCGACCGATGTGCTCAGCTTCCCGATGGACGAACTGCGGCCCGGTACCGAGGACCGTCCGACGGCACCCGGACTGCTCGGCGACATCGTGCTCTGCCCGCAGGTCGCCGAGACGCAGGCGCAGGCCGCGGGTCACACGCTGATGGACGAGCTCATCCTGCTCACCACGCACGGTCTGCTGCACCTGCTCGGATTCGATCACGCCGAGCCCGACGAGGAGCGTGAGATGTTCGGTCTGCAGAAGGAGCTCATCCAGGGCTTCGCCGCGGCCGAACGCCGCCGATGACGGCGACTCTTCTGCTCGTCGCCGCTGTGCTGCTGGTGGCGTTCGGCGGTCTGATGTCCGCCATCGATGCCGCGTACGGCGTCGCCTCGCGCGCCAACCTCGCCGACATGGCGACAGAAGGACGCCGGGCGAAGGCCCTGGGTCGCATCGCCGCCGATCTCGACGCACACGTCAACGCGGTCGCCTTCATCCGTGTGCTGGCCGAGGTCACGGCGGCGGTGCTCGTGACGGTCGCCTTCACGATCCTCATCGAGAACAACTGGTGGGCGATGCTGGCGGCCGCGCTCCTGATGACGGCGATCACCTTCGTGCTCGTCGGGGCGAGCCCGCGGTCGTTCGGGCGTCAGCACGCGGAGGGCATGATCCGCGCCACGGCTTCGATCGTCCGAGGACTGCGCATCTTCCTCGGTCCGCTCGCTCAGGCCCTGGTCGTCCTCGGCAACCGCGTCACGCCCGGCACGGGCCGCAGCTCGTTCACGAGTGAGGACCAGCTGCTGAGCATGGTCGACGAAGCCGCGTCCAACGACCTCATCGAAGAGGACGATCGGGATCTCATCCACTCGGTGTTCGACTTCACCGATCAGTTCGTCCGCGCGGTGATGGTGCCCCGCACCGAGATGGTCACGGTCGACGCGACCGCGACGACCGACGAGGCCATGTCGCTCTTCCTCCACCGCGGCGTCTCGCGCATGCCGGTCGTGGACGACGACGCCGACGATGTGGTGGGCGTGCTCTATCTCAAGGACCTGGTGCAGTTCGCCTACCGCGACGACAGTGCATGGCGTGCGGCATCCATCCGTCCGATCGCCCGCCCGGCCACCTTCGTGCCCGAGTCGATGCGTGCCGAGACGCTGCTCCAGCAGATGAAGCGCGACGCCGTGCACGTGTGCCTGGTCATCGACGAGCACGGAGGCATCTCCGGACTCGTCACACTCGAGGATCTGATCGAGGAGCTCGTCGGCGAGATCGCCGACGAGTACGATCAGGTGTCCGCCGAGGTCGTCGATCTCGGCGATGGCCGGTACCGCGTGAGCGCCCGGCTCTCGCTCGAGGACGTCGGCGATCTCTTCGGCCTCGAACTCGAGGATGAGGACGTCGACTCGATCGGCGGCCTGCTCGGCAAGGCGCTGGGACAGGTGCCGCAGCCCGGAGCAACGGCGACCGTCGAGGGCCTCGTGCTCACCGGCGGCGCATCTCGAGGCCGCGGTCGCGGAATCGCCACGGTCTTCGTGGAACGCACGGCAACGGAGCCCGACGCTTCGCAGGACGAGGGAGAACGACACGATGACTGAGCACACCCGGAGCGGCTTCGTGACTTTCGTGGGCCGGCCGAACGTCGGCAAGTCCACCCTCACGAACGCCCTCGTCGGCGAGAAGATCGCCATCACGAGCGAGAAGCCGCAGACCACTCGCCGCGCCATCCGCGGCATCGTGAACCGCCCCGAGGGGCAGCTCGTCATCGTCGACACCCCCGGCATCCACAAGCCGCGCACGCTGCTCGGCGAGCGGCTCAACGACCTCGTCGACCAGGTGCTCGGCGACGTCGACGTCATCGGCTTCTGCGTGCCCGCGACCGAGAAGGTCGGACCCGGCGACCGCCGGATCGCGGCGTCGCTCGACGGCTACGCCCGCGCGAAGAAGATCGCGATCGTCACGAAGACGGATGCCGCGGGGCGCGACGACATCACCGAGCGGCTGCTCGAGGTCGATGCTCTCCGCGAGGACTGGGCCGCAGTGATCCCGCTGTCGGCTCTGACGCGCGACCAGCTCGACGTGCTGGCCGACGAGGTCCTGAGCCTCATGCCGAAGGGGCCGGCTCTGTATCCGGAAGGCATCACCACCGACGAGTCGCAGGAGGATCGCATCGCCGAGATGATCCGCGAGGCAGCCCTCGACGGCGTCCGTGACGAGCTCCCGCACTCGATCGCCGTCGTGATCGACGACATCGCACCGCGGGAGGGGACCGACCTGACCGACGTGCACGCCTCCATCGTCGTCGAGCGGGACAGCCAGAAGGCGATCATCATCGGGCATAAGGGAAAGCGGCTGAGCGACATCGGCGCGCGTGCGCGCGTCGGTATCGAGAAGCTCATCGGCACCCGGGTGTACCTGGGCCTGCACGTGAAGGTCGCGAAGGAATGGCAGCGCGACCCGAAGCAGCTCGGCCGGCTCGGATTCTGACATGCGCTCGGGGAACACGTCGTCGGCGGCGGGCAGACCGCCGACCCGACAGGCATGAACGCGCGCAGCCTCGACCCGAACGCGGTGCGCAACGAGGTCTTCACCCGCGTCTTCGATGAGCACTGGGCATCGGTCAGGCATCACATCGAGTGCGTCGTCGATGACGATGCCGAGGTCACCGAGATCGTCTCGGAGGTCTTCCTCCTCGCCTGGTCGCGACTCAAACCCGCGCGGCCGATGGGGCGGGTCTGGCTTCTGCGTGCGGCCGAGCGTCGTCTGCGCGCGCGATCAGGGCGTCGGCTGACGCTGCACACCGCGCTCGATGCCGTACACGCCGGAGTCACGGGCGACTCCACTCCTCCGGGCCGAGTCGGGCGGGCGGAGGTCGTGCGGGCTTTGGGTGTCCTCAGCGCCAGGGAACGGCGTATCATCATGCTGACGTACTGGGATGGACTCGCGGTGGGGGAGATCGCGGAGTTGTCGCGCGCTTCTGAGTCCCGGGTGCGGAAGATGCTTCATCGTGCGCAGGATCGTCTGCGCACCGAGCTCGGCCTGGAGGGGGTGACGTCCGGTGATCGATGAGAACGCGGTGCTCGAGAGGGTGATCAGCGACGCCGATCCCGGGCGCACGCCCCGCGATGCTGCGCCCGATGCCGGGGCGATCGCCACGCGCGACAGGATCCTCCGTTCGACCGCGGCGCCGAAGAAGCACCGTCGTGTGCGCGCGCTGGGCTGGGCGTCGGGGGTGGTCGCGGTGGCGACGGCCTCGGTGGTCGCCTTCGCCCTGCTCACACCGCAGGTCGCCGCCGTCGCGGGAACGCCTTCTCCCCTCGAGTTCGAGGGGGAAGCCACGGTCACCGGCATCGTCGACGAGGCGCAGACAGACCTCGCGGCCTCGGCGGGTCCTGCGGAGGCCGAGCGGACCGTCAGAACGGCCTCGTGGGGGTTCTCGGTCGATGTGGGCAACGAGGTCACCACGGTCGTTCCGCAGCTCTCGACCCTGATCTGGGAGCCCGACGGCTCGGGAGGGATGACGATCGTCGCCGGCGTGCCGTACGATCCCGCGGATGCTGTGGCCAACAGCGCGGCCGAGGTCACCAGCAGTGGAGAGGTCGTCACGGATCTCGTCATGGAGCCCGGCGACTTCACGACGCCGTGGACGACGGTGCCGGCAGCGGATGGCGAGGACACCGCAGCGATGCTCCGCGCTTTCGGCATGCCGGATGATCCCACCGCGTTCGATGTGGAATCGGCGTTCACGTCGGTTCTCCAGCAGTGGACGCTGACGAACGCGCAGCACGCCGCGCTCTTGTCTCTGTTGGAGGAGACCGGTGACGGCGTCGCCCTCGGCACCTCCACGGATCGTCTCGGACGACCGGTCGCGGGCATCCGAGTGCAGTCCCCGGATGGGGCCGTGAGTGATCTCGTCCTGATCTCGCGCGAGACGGGCCGCATCGTCGGCGTCGAACGCACCGTGCTGATCGCAGACGAGGTGTTCGACGCGGGTGCGATCATCTCCTATGAGATGTGGGATGTCACGGAGGAGATGATCGAGTGAGGCGTGCGAGCACGACTGTTCTGGCCGGTCTCGTCGGAATCATCATCGCGATGACGTCGGCTCCGGCCGTCGCGACGCCCTCGGGCGGCGCCGAGCCCGACCCGCAGATCACGGCGATGCTCGAAGAGGTGCCGGGCGGCATCGTCATCGACGCGAGACATGCGGTGTGGCCCGAGCTCGCGATGGAGCTGACCGTGTTCGCGGACCGAGGGAGGTCTGCGCGCTCGGTCGGGAGCTGCGCCACGAACAAGATCTGCGTGTACAACGGCGTCTCGCTGGGAGGCACGAGTGCGCTGACGTTCAGCACCTGCAGCAATCACGCCATCCCGTCGTCGTTCTCGGCGAAGTCGCTGGCGAATGCCCGCACATCCGGCTTCGTGGAGGGCCGCAGCGGATCGACGGTGCTCGCGACCGTGTACGCGGGCAGCTGGTCCAACGTCCCCAGCGGCGTCACCAGCCTCCGCTGCTATCTCTGAGGAGGACCATGGCCCTGCACTGGATCGCTCGGACCTGGGGCGCGCCCGAGTCGTGGGACTTCGTCGCGTACGCTCCGCCGGCTCCCACTGAAGGCGAGGTCACGATCCGCGTGCGTGCCGCCGGAGTGAACCCCGCGGACGCGAAGCACGTGGCCGCTCCGCGTGCAGGAGTCGAGTTCCCGGTGCCGATCGGATACGAGGTCTCCGGCGAACTGATCGCGATCGGCCCGAACACGTCGATCGGATCGCGCGCCGCCGCCGTGGGTGACGAGGTGATCGCGTTCCGCGTACGAGGCGGGTATGCGACGGAGATCACGGTGCCTGCCGAGAAGGTGTTGGCGAAGCCGACGACGCTCACGCATGCCGAAGCGGCGAACCTCCTGCTCGTGGGCACGACCGCGTCGGAGATGCTCGCCGTCACCGGTGCCGCGCCGGGGGAGACGATCCTCCTCCACGGCGCATCCGGAGCCGTCGGCGTCAGTGTTCTGCAGCAGGCGCGGCTGCGCGGCATCCGTGTGATCGGCACCGCCGGCGAAGGACGTTTCGCCGAGGTCCGCCGATTCGGCGGCGTCCCCGTCCGCTACGGCGACGGTCTCGCCGATCGGGTCCGCGACGCCGCCGGCGGGCCGATCGCCGCCGCACTCGACGCCGTCGGCACCGATGAGGCCGTGGACGTCTCGCTCGACCTCGTCGCCGACCGTCGGCGCATCGTCACGATCGCCGCATTCGGCCGCGCCGAATCCGACGGCATCCTGGCCATCGCCGGAGCCATGCCGGCCAGCGCACGGTTCCGCGACGAGGTACGCGGTGAACTCGTCGCGCTCGCGCAGAACGGCGACCTCGTCGTGCCCGTGGCTCAGACGTTCGCTCTGGACGAGGCGCCCGAAGCCCACCGCCTCCTCGCGACCGGGCACCCCGGTGGCAAGCTCGCCCTGATCCCGGACGTGTGAGATCCCGATTCGGCTGGCACTCGCAGGTGCGGGGAATCAGGGTCCGACGGCGAAGATCACGGCGATCGCGGAGAAGAGCGCCGCGAGGATGAAGACCCAACCGGCGAACGTCGAGACGATCATCCGGGCGTACCGGTCGGCCTCGGGGTCCTGGTAGATGTCACCGGCGTGAGCACGCAGCCGCTGGGCGGCCAGAATCGCGAGGCGCCGCCGTGAGAGAAGGACGACGAGTCCGATCAGCGCCAAGATCGCAGCGGCGATCAGAGGACCGACGACCTCCCACGCCTTGGACGGGCCCCGACCCGACTCCGGCGCCGTCATCGCACCGCTGACGATCACGAACGTTCCGAAGGCCATGAAGAACACCCCGAGGATCCGGTTCGACCACGGTCCTTGGGAGGCGTTCATGACAGCTCCCCGACGGGCGCTGATCAGGTAGTTGCCGGCGACCAGAAAGTCGGTCAGCTGTCGGGCGAAGATGATCGCCATGAGACCGAACACAGTGACGAACCCACCCAGAAGGAGCTCGATCGTCATCGGGTCGCCGTCATCGTCTCGCGTATGACGAAATGATCGCACAGGCGCCGACCTGATTCAGTCGATCTCGCGGAGCGACGAGGTCACGATGACCACGTCGTCGCCGAACTCGGCGTCGGCGGCATCCTGGATCGTGCCGTCGTCCCAGACGACCTGCAGCCAGACGTATCCGCGATCCGTTCCCACGGTGAGAGCGTCACTTCCGAGCCGTTCGGAGATGTCGTCCTGGATGCTCGTGAGCTCGGCCTCAGGCGTCACGCCCTCCACGCCGCCCTTCGGATCCTCCGGCGCCACCGGGTCGAACAGCGCGAGCATGATCGGCGGGTCGGTGTTCGTCAGACGCTCCCCGTCGTAGGTGGCGTATACCGCATACGCACCCCAGGTCGTCTCGCCGCTGGTCTCGCTGCCGTCGACTCCGTCCCAGCTCCAGTCGTCGAGGGGAACGCCGCTGCACTGGGGCGGATACGACTCCATGACCGCGCCCAGGCACAGTTGCACGTCGCCTGCGACGTCCAGTACCGTGCCGACGCCGATCACGCGTCCCTCCGGCAGACTCGGGGTGACCTTCTCGAGGCGCTGATCGGAGGGGACGGCGGTGTTCGTCGGGGCGGGCGAACTCCCCGGTCCGCTCGCGCGGGCGCTCAGCGAGACGACGGCGAGGACGGATGCCGCGGCGAGAAGCAGGCGACGCTGCGATGTGCTCATACTCCTCAGTGTCGCGGGCGCCCGGATCGTCTCACGACCGTCGAACGATGCCGGAGCATCCCTGCTAGCATGGCCGCATGCCTTTCGGCGGTCTGCTTCTTCTTAGCTGCCGCGACGAGTCCTAAGAGCTAGGGCCTTCCTCGTCGCGGCGCTTGTGTTGGCCCGTACATCTTGACGAAGAGAAGAAGCCCATCATGCAGAACACTCAGCGCTCCTCAGCGATGCCGATCCACAAGTATCGGCCGTTCCACGAGCAGATCGACGTCCACCTGCCGGACCGCACCTGGCCCGACGCCCGCATCACCGAGGCTCCGCGCTGGTGCGCGGTCGACCTCCGCGACGGCAACCAGGCCCTCATCGACCCGATGTCGCCCGAGCGCAAGCGCGTCATGTTCGAGCTGCTCGTCAGCATGGGCTACAAGGAGATCGAGGTCGGCTTCCCGTCGGCGAGCCAGACGGACTTCGACTTCGTTCGCCAGCTCATCGAGGAGAACCTCATCCCCGACGACGTCACCATCCAGGTGCTGACCCAGGCGCGCGAGCACCTCATCGAGCGCACCTACGAGTCGATCGCCGGCGCCAAGCAGGCCATCGTGCACCTGTACAACTCGACCAGCGTGCTGCAGCGCGAGGTGGTCTTCCGCACCGACAAGCAGGGCATCATCGACATCGCGCTCGAGGGCGCTCGCCTGTGCCGGAAGTTCGAGAAGACGATCCCCGACACGAAGGTCTACTACGAGTACTCGCCGGAGAGCTACACCGGCACCGAGCTCGAGTTCGCCCTCGACATCTGCAACCAGGTGATCGAGGTGTTCGAGCCGGCGCCCGACCGCAAGGTGATCATCAACCTGCCGGCGACGGTCGAGATGGCATCGCCGAACGTGTACGCCGACTCGATCGAGTGGATGAGCCGTCGCCTCGCGCACCGCGAGAACATCATCTTGTCGCTGCACCCGCACAACGACCGCGGGACGGCGATCGCTGCGGCCGAGCTCGGCTACATGGCCGGTGCCGACCGCATCGAGGGCTGCCTCTTCGGCAACGGCGAGCGCACCGGCAACGTCGACATCGTCGCGCTCGGCATCAACCTGTTCACTCAGGGCATCGACCCGCAGATCGACTTCAGCGACATCGACCAGGTCAAGCGCACGGTCGAGTACTGCAACCAGCTGCCGGTGCCCGAGCGCAGCCCGTGGGCCGGCGACCTCGTCTTCACCGCGTTCAGCGGCTCGCACCAGGACGCGATCAAGAAGGGCTTCGAGGCGATGGCCGTCCGCGCCGAGGCCCAGGGCGTCTCGGTCGACGACATCGAGTGGGCCGTGCCCTACCTGCCGGTCGACCCCAAGGACCTGGGCCGTTCCTACGAGGCCGTCATCCGCGTCAACTCGCAGTCCGGCAAGGGCGGCGTCGCGTACCTGCTGAAGTCCGACCATGCGATCGACCTGCCTCGCAAGCTGCAGATCGAGTTCTCGGGCGTCGTGCAGGCGAAGACGGATGCCGAGGGCGGCGAGGTCACGAGTGACCAGATCTGGTCGATCTTCAACGACGAGTACCTGCCGGCGGACGACGCCGCCGCCAAGTGGGGCCGTTTCGAGCTGCTCGCGACGCAGACCCGCAGCGACATGTCGGGCGAGGTCGTGCTCGACGTCGTGCTGCGCGACGACGAGCAGCAGCTCGCGGTCGCGGGTTCCGGCAACGGTCCGGTCGCCGCGTTCGTCGAGGTGCTGCGTGCGCAGGGCTTCGACATCACGGTCTACGACTACGTCGAGCACGCTCTCAGCGCCGGTGGCGATGCGCAGGCCGCGGCCTACGTCGAGCTGCAGGTCGGCGACCAGCGCCTGTGGGGCGTCGGCATCGACGGCGACATCTCGACCGCGTCGCTCAAGGCGATCGTGTCGGGCGTGAACCGCTCGATCCGCACGCGCGAGCAGGAGCTGGCAGCCGTCTGACACGTCGTGAAGCCGCGCGTCGACTCCGTCGGCGCGCGGCTTCACGATCGGGATGGCCCCGGTCTCGGCGGCCACCTTGCGACGGTAGATGCGGCGCTGCTCGGGGAGAGAGACGTCGAAGCTCACGGCGAGCACCCGGATCACCGCGGTCACCACGATGCCGAAGACCGCGGCGAGGGTGATCTGCATGCCGAACCCGTTCGCGATGACGATGAAGGTGCATCCCGCACCCGCGGCGACCGCGTAGAGGGAGCCCACGTGCATGATCGAGGTCGGCAGCCCCATCAGCATGTCGCGCAGCACGCTGCCGCCCACCGCGGCGCAGACGCCGATGAAGACCGCGGGAACGGGCGGGATGCCGAACGCGATCGCTTTGCTCGTTCCGAACGCGCCGAACATTCCGATCACCACCGCATCCAGCACCACGATGACGGTGTTGAGGCGGTTGAAGAGCCCGGCGAGCAGCATCCCCAGCAGCGCCGCGCCCGTGGCGGTCACCAGGTACCAGTTGCTCTGCAGTGTCGCGGGGGTCTGACCGAGCAGGATGTCGCGGATCAGACCGCCGCCCATGCCGATCATGATGCCGATGATCGCGACGCCCAACCAGTCCAGTCGGCGCTGTCCCTGGAAACCCGAGGCGAATAGCGCGCCCTGCACCCCGCCGAGCCCGACGCCGAGAAGGTCCGCCCACAGCGGAATGGTGAAGAGCGGTTCGGTCACGCTTCCATTCTCGCGCACGGAGGATAATCGAAGGGTGCCCACCTACCGAGACGAAGTGGTGATCCTGCGCACCCACAAGCTGGGCGAGGCGGATCGCATCGTCACCATGCTGTCGCGCCGGCACGGCAAGGTCCGGGCGGTGGCGAAGGGCGTGCGCCGCACGTCGTCGAAGTTCGGCTCCCGGCTGGAGCCGTTCATGGTCGCCGATGTGCAGCTCTACCAGGGCCGTTCCCTCGACATCGTGCAGCAGGCGGAGTCGCTCGGCTCTTACGGCACCGACATCGCCGCGCACTACGACCGCTTCACCTCGGCCAACGCGATGGTCGAGACCGCCGACCGTCTGAGCGATTCCGAGGCGACGCCCGAGCAGTACCTGCTCCTCGTCGGAGGCCTGCGCGCCCTCTCGCGGGGCGAGCACGTGCCGCGCAGCATCCTGGACTCCTACCTGCTGCGCGTGATGTCCCTGTCGGGATGGGCACCGTCTCTCGACGACTGCGCCCGATGCGCGGCGCCCGGACCGCACAGCACGTTCGTCGCCCAGCTGGGTGGACTCGTGTGCGTGAACGATGCGCCGGCGGGAAGCCCGCGCATCGCTGAACGCACGCTCGAACTGCTCCGCGCGCTGATCCGAGGCGACTGGGAGTTCATCGACGCGGCATCTCCCGCCGAGTCGGCGGCCGCGGCCGGTCTCGTCGGGGCTTACGCCCAATGGCACCTGGAGCGCGGCATCCGCTCGCTCTCCCACGTTTCCGACATCCGAGGAGAAGGAGCACGGTGAGCCCGAAGCCGTATACGCACAAGGACGCCGTGGCCTACCGCCCGATCGACTGGACCGGCGTGCATCCGCCCGCCTTCCGCGCCGTGCCCGAACACGTGGCGATCGTCATGGACGGCAACGGCCGGTGGGCCAACCGCCGTGGGCTCAGCAGGATCGAGGGCCACAAGGCCGGCGAGGAGGTGCTCCTCGACGTCGTCGCCGGTGCCATCCAGGCGGGTGTGAAGCATCTCTCCGTGTACGCCTTCTCGACCGAGAACTGGGCGCGGTCACCGGAGGAGGTCCGGTTCCTGATGGGCTACAACCGCGACGTGCTGCACCGCCGTCGTGACCAGCTCAACGAGTGGGGCGTGCGCGTGCGCTGGGCGGGCCGCAAGCCGCGGCTCTGGGGGAGCGTCATCAAGGAGTTGCAGTACGCCGAGGAGCTGACCAAGGGCAATGACGTCCTCACGCTCACCATGTGCGTCAACTACGGCGGACGGATCGAGCTCGTCGATGCGATGCGCTCGATCGCCGCCGACGTCGCCGCGGGGCGGGTGAAGCCCAGCGCGATCAGCGAGAAGATGATCCGGCGCCACCTCTACGTGCCCGACATGCCCGACGTCGATCTCTTCGTGCGCAGCTCGGGGGAGCAGCGCACCTCCAACTTCCTGCTCTGGGAGTCCGCGTACGCCGAGATGGTGTTCCTCGACACGCTGTGGCCCGACTTCTCGCGCGAGGAGCTGTGGCGCGCGATCGGTGTCTACCTGTCGCGCGACCGTCGCTTCGGCGGAGCCGTCGACGCCCCTGACACGTCGGCCTGAGCGCGGAGCCACCGCTCCGCCTCGCGCGGATGCCGCAGCCGCACGATCGTGAGGTGGGGGAAGCGCTCTACGACCGCGGGCATGCGTTCCGTCCATTTGTGGAGCGTGTTCGACTGCCACCGCAGGATGTTCTCCTCGGGGTCGCCCGTGAACATGCGCCAGATCGGCTTCTCGACGTTCCCGTTCCACAGCCGGGTGCGAAGGATGCCGCGGGCGACGGTCCGGCGCAGCAGCCGCGACCGGACCACGCGGTAGGGGTAGTCCAGCCAGACGACGAGCTGCGCGCGAGGAGGGAGGATGTCGTCGGTCCCCTTGCTCGTGTACTGCCATTCCGTCACCCAGCGATCCTCGGCGGCGAAGGCGCGCACGTCGTCGAGGAAGTCCGGCCGCGGCGTCCAGTTCGGCCCATGGAAGAGGGCGTCGATCTCCACGTGTCGCAGACCCCAGGCATCCCCGATCCGGCCGGCGAGCGTGGTCTTGCCCGACCCCGTGACCCCGGCGACGAGTACGCGCTCGGGCTCCACGGGCAGTGGATCATCGGCGGAGAGCATCCGGAAATCGTATCCGGGGAGAGACCGCCCGGAATAGGTCACAGAATCATGGGGTTGGATGATGATGTGAGCGAACCCATCTCTATCGACATCTGGTCCGACATCGCCTGCCCGTGGTGCTACATCGGCAAGCGCAATCTGGAGAAGGGCCTCGAAGCCGTCTCCGCCGACGAGGATGCCCCCGAGGTCACCGTCACCTTCCACTCCTTCGAGCTGTCGCCCGACACTCCGGTCGACTTCGACGGCGATGAGATCGACTTCCTGGCCGGCCACAAGGGCATGCCGCGCACGCAGGTCGAGCAGATGCTGTCGAACGTCACCGGCGTCGCGGCGAACGCCGGTCTCGAATACCGTTTCGACCTGCTGCAGCACACCAACACCGTGAAGGCGCATGAGCTGCTGCACTTCGCGAAGGCGGAGGGCGTGCAGCACGCCATGGAGGAGCGCCTGATGTCGGCGTACTTCACCGAGGGCAAGCACGTCGGTCGCATCGACGACCTCGTCGAGCTCGCGGTCGAGGTCGGCCTCGATGCCGACGGTGCCCGGCAGGCGCTGGAGAGCGAGCAGTACCTCCCCGCCGTCCGCCAGGATCAGGCTCAGGCTCAGGCGTACGGCATCCAGGGCGTACCGTTCTTCGTCATCGACGGTCAGTACGGCATCTCGGGAGCGCAGCCTCCCGCGGCGTTCGAGAACGTGCTCCGCGACCTCTGGGCGAAGCGCGGCGAGTCCGAGGAAGAGCCGGAAGCCGTTCAGGCCTGACCCCCCCCGGTTCAGACATCGCGGCGGCGGGAGTTCTGCTCCCGCCGCCGCGATCTGTCTCCGGGTCTCAGATGCGTTCCTGCTTCGGGGCGAGAGGCAGCGGCTCCATCGGCTGGTCGTTCGCAGTGAGGTCGATGCCGAGGTCGCGGGCGTAGACGACGCGCGTCTCGATCGACACGTCGTCGCCCGTCTCGGTGAGTTCGAACACGCGGCCGCCGCGCATGCGGTTGCGATCGGCGCCGTCGAGACCGTACGCGCCGAAGCCCGTTCCGGGTGCGTAGCCGAGCTTGACCCCGTAGTAATCGCCCACATAGTCGTTGATGTGGTCGTGCCCGACGAACACGCCCTTCACGTCGCCGCGCTCGAGGATCGCGTTGAACATGCCGGAGTTGAACGGACCGGGGCACTCGTCCTCGTTCCGTTCGCCGACGATGCCGTGCCGGGCCCGGCCGCGTGCGGCGTCCGCCTCTGTGCGGGTGTCCACGCCGCCCCACCACATGAAGCGGTGCTCCCACAGCGCGATGTGCAGGAACATGAGCCCGGGCAGCTTCGCACCGCGACGCTGTTCGAGCGCCTGGGACTGCTGCCGGTACCAGGCCACCTGATCCATGCGCAGCCAGTCCCAGGTCGGGTAGCCGGCGAAGTCCTGGCCGTTCAGCACGTCAGGGGCGTAGCGTCCGGAGTCCATCAGCCACAGCGCGAACGCCTCGCGGTTCTTCTTCTTCGACGAGGCGATCGTCGCGATCGTGGTGCTCGTGCCCGTGACGTCTCGCGTGTTCTCCGCGTTCATGTTGAAGTCGTACGACCGGTAGATGGCCAGCATCCCCGCCTCGTCCACGCCCGACTCGGGCAGCGAGTCCTCGTCGTGGTTGCCGAAGGTGACCGCCCAGGGGATCTGGCGCGCCTCCATCGGCCAGACGACGTTGTTGATCGCCTGCTTCACGGCGAGCCGGGTCTCGCATCCTCCGGTGATGACGTCGCCGTTGATGACGACGAAGTCCGGCGCCTCCTGGTCGAGCACCTTCTCGATCAGCTCGACCGTGCGGCGGTCGGTGAGTTCATCGTCCTGCGTGTCGTTGAACTGCACCACCGTGAAGGTGCCGTCGGGGCGGAACTGCAGGCGTCCTGCCTTGCCGGGCTTCGTCTGCGGTGCCGACGGCGCGGCGTTCGCCGGGGCGCTGCCGAGCGGCAGAGCAGTGCCCAGGGCGCCGAGCGCTCCGGCGGTGAGAACGGTTCGTCGGCTGATCGGCAGTCGGTCGGGCATGTCGGTCTCCTTCATCTTCCGGCGGATTCGCCGCGGAGAGACTAGGGAGCCTGGGTGGCGAGGCGCCGACCAGCAGGTGAACGGGGCGCGGTCGACGAGCACCTCCACGGCGGGTGCGTGGATGACGCGCAGGTGAACGACCCGGCTGCCGAGTGCTTCAGCGGGTCAGAGCCGCTTCGATCGCGCTGACGATCTCGGGGGAGTCCGGCTTCTGCTTCGGGCGGAAGCGCAGGACGTCTCCGTCGGGCAGCACGAGGAACTTCTCGAAGTTCCACTCGACGCGGCCGGCCTTGCCCCCGGCATCCGCCGTCTGCTTGAGTGCCTTGTAGAGGTCCGACGCGTTCCGGCCGTTCACCTTGACCTTGTCGTTGACGGGGAAGGTCACGCCGTAGGTCGTCGAACAGAACTCGAGGATCTCGTCGACGGATCCGGGCTCCTGACCGAAGAACTGGTTGCACGGGAAGCCGACGACGCTGAAGCCGCGGTCACCGTAGAGACGCTGCAGTTCCTCGAGCTGCTCGTACTGCGGAGTCAGGCCGCACTTGGAGGCGACGTTCACCACGAGCACCACATCGGCACCGAGATCGTCGAGCGTCTTCTCGTTGCCCTGAGCATCGGTGAAGGGGATCGAACGGAGCGCGGATTCGGTCATATTCACAGCTTAGGTCGCCGCGTCCGCACGGGCTCCGCGTCTGGGAGAATAGACGGGACATGACTCTCGCCACAGCCCCCGCCCGCCCTCTTCGCATCGGCCCGATCGATCTCGACGTGCCGGTCGTCCTCGCACCCATGGCGGGGATCACCAACACGGCGTTCCGGCGCCTGTGCCGCGAGTACGGTGCCGGCCTCTACGTCAGCGAGATGATCACCTCGCGCGCGCTCGTCGAGCGCAATGAGACGACGATGCGTCTGATCCGGCACCACGAGTCGGAGACGCCGCGGTCGATCCAGCTCTACGGCGTCGATCCGAAGACGATCGCCGAAGCAGTGCGCATCATCGTCGCCGAAGATCACGCCGACCACATCGATCTGAACTTCGGCTGCCCGGTACCCAAGGTCACCCGCCGGGGCGGGGGAGCAGCGCTGCCGTGGAAGTCGCAGCTCTTCGCCGACATCGTCGACCAGGCCGTCAAGGCCGCGGGATCGATCCCGCTGACGGTCAAGATGCGCAAGGGCATCGACCGTGACCACCTGACGTTCCTCGACGCCGGCCGTGCCGCCGAGGACGCCGGTGCCGCCGCCGTCGCCCTGCACGCCCGCACCGCGAGCGAGTTCTACTCCGGGCATGCCGACTGGAACGCGATCGGCGAGCTCAAGCAGGCGGTCACCAGCATCCCGGTGCTCGGCAACGGCGACATCTGGTCGGCCGACGACGCTGTGCGCATGATGGAGCAGACCGATTGCGACGGCGTCGTCGTGGGTCGCGGGTGCCTGGGGCGTCCCTGGCTCTTCGGCGAGTTGGCGGCGGCGTTCGGGGCAGAATCGCATCCGGTCGACGCGACGCTCGGATTCGTCGCGGATGCGTTCCGTCGGCACGCCCAGCTGCTGGTCGAGTTCTTCGACGACGAGGATCGCGGCTGCCGCGACATCCGCAAGCACGTCTCCTGGTACTTCAAGGGCTACCCGGTCGGCGGAGACATCCGCACCGGACTCGCGACCTCGTCGAGCCTCGCCGAGATCGACGATCTGCTCGGCCGGCTCGACCACACCGCTCCCTACCCGGGAGCGGATGCCGAAGGCCAGCGGGGCCGCTCCGGTCACCCGAAGCGACCGGCGCTGCCGGACAAGTGGCTCGAGTCGCGGGAGATCGAGTCGTCGGCCTCGGAGATGATGCGTGGAGCGGAGATCGAGAACAGTGGTGGCTGACTCGAACGACGGCGCGCGGACCGACGGCTACCACGCCCGCGATGCCGAGCGCTTCTTCGCGGAGACGCACCGCTCGGAACGCGATGACTTCGCCCGCGACCGCGCGAGGGTGCTGCATTCCGCCGCTCTCCGCCGCCTCGCCGCCAAGACGCAGGTGCTCAGTCCCGCCAGCACCGCCGACTTCGCGCGCAATCGCCTGACGCACTCGCTCGAGGTCGCGCAGGTGGGTCGCGAGCTCGCGACGGCCCTCGGCGTCTCCGCCGATGTGGTCGACACCGCGTGCCTGAGCCACGACCTCGGCCATCCGCCGTTCGGCCACAACGGCGAGCGTGCGCTCAACGAATGGGCCGAGCACATCGGCGGGTTCGAGGGCAACGCGCAGTCCCTTCGCATCCTGACCAGGCTCGAGGCGAAGGTCCTCGACGACGACGACCACTCGGTGGGCCTCAATCTCACGCGGGCCAGCCTCGACGCGACCTGCAAGTACCCGTGGACGGTCGACAGTCCGGTCCCCGACCCGGGCGGTCGGCTGAAGTTCGGCGTCTACCCCGAAGACGAGGCGGTCTTCCGGTGGATGCGCGAGGGTGCTCCGGGGCGACTGCGCTGCATCGAGGCCGAGATCATGGACCTGTCCGATGACATCGCGTACTCCGTGCACGACTTCGAAGACGCGATCGTCAACGGCTACGTCGACGTCGCCCAGCTCGCGGATCCGCGCGGACACGACGCCCTCGTCGGTCGCATCCAGCAGTGGGTCGGCTACGACTTCACCCGCGACGAGCTCGCCGACGCGCTGTACCGTCTGGCCTCGCAGTCGATGTGGCTCGCGTCGTTCGACCGCTCCCGTCAGGCGCTCGCGCGTCTGAAGAACCTGACGAGCGACCTGATCGGGCGCTTCGCCCGTGCCTCGGTGTCGGCCACGCGGTCCGCCTACAGCGGGAGCAATCTCGTACGGTACAACGCCCACGTGGTCGTTCCGCGGGTCGTCGAGGCCGAGATCGCGGTGCTCAAGGGCATCATGGGTCAGGCGATCGTCACGATCGACGCCCGCAAGGGCGTGTACAAGGAGCAGCGTCGAGTGCTGAAGCGGCTCGCGGACTCGCTCTGGTCGACCGACGCTCTCTGGTCGGCGGGTGCCGATGTGCTGGAGCCCGCCTTCGCGGCGGACTTCGTCGCCGCGGTCGATGACGCCGAGCGCGCCCGCGTCGTGGTCGACCAGATCGCCAGCCTGACCGATCAGAGCGCGATCGACTGGCACAACCGTCTGGTCGGCGAGATCGATCCCGCCGAGGTCGGCATCTGGACGCCACGGCACGCCCGCGCCCGGGCGGGCGCGCACGCCGAGAGGCGGCCCGTCGCCGAAGGGGTGGGCTGATGCCCCGCATCCGGCAGGCCGACGTCGACGAGGTGAAGGCGCGCACCAACATCGCCGACATCATCGGCGAGCGCGTCGCCCTGAAGTCGGCGGGTGTCGGGTCGCTCAAGGGACTGTGCCCGTTCCATGACGAGAAGAGCCCGAGCTTCCACGTGCGGCAGCAGGTCGGCTATTACCACTGCTTCGGATGTGGAGAATCGGGTGACGTCTACTCGTTCCTGCGCGAGATGGACCATGTCAGCTTCACCGAGGCTGTCGAGCGACTCGCCGGCCGCATCGGCTACACGCTGCATTACGAAGACGGGGGAGCGGCCCCCGAGACCAGCGGACGCAGCCGCCTCTATGCGGCGAACACGGCGGCGGCGGAGTTCTTCCGCGCCCAGCTGCTGTCGCCGGATGCCGAGGCCGGCCGGCGCTTCCTGGGCGAGCGCGGTTTCGACGCGGGCGCAGCGGCGCACTTCGGCGTCGGCTTCGCGCCGCGCGGCTGGGACGGCATGCTCAAGGCGCTCACCGCGCAGGGCTTCACGCGCGACGAGCTCGTCACCTCGGGACTGGTCTCGACCGGCCAGCGCGGCGTCTACGACCGGTTCCGCGGCCGTCTGGTGTGGCCGATCCGCGACGTCTCCGGACAGACGATCGGCTTCGGTGCGCGCAAGCTCTTCGACGACGACCAGGGACCGAAATACCTGAACACCCCGGAGACCCCGATCTACAAGAAGGCGCAGGTGCTCTACGGACTCGACCTCGCCAAGCGCGACATCTCGCGGGGCGACCCCCGGCGCGTCGTCGTCGTAGAGGGATACACCGACGTGATGGCGTGCCACCTCGCGGGTCTCACGACAGCGATCGCGACATGCGGCACGGCGTTCGGCACCGAGCACATCAAGGTGCTGCGTCGCGTGATGGGCGACGACAACGCGTCCGGCGAGGTCGTCTTCACGTTCGACGGCGATGAGGCTGGGCAGAAGGCGGCGCTTCGCGCGTTCACCGAGGACGACCGGTTCAACGCCCAGACGTTCGTGGCGGTCGCGCCGGACAGCCTCGATCCGTGCGATCTGCGCCTGCAGCGCGGGGATGCCGCCGTGCGCGGTCTCATGGACGCCAAGGTCCCGATGTTCGAGTTCGCGATCGACCGCAAGCTCAGCGGCTTCGACCTCGCCACCGTCGAGGGCCGCGTCGGGGCGCTCCGTGCCGCGGCGCCGATCGTCGCGGAGATCCGCGACCAGCTCCTCCGACCCGGTTACGAGCGAGTGCTGGCACGCCGCCTCGGCATGGACCCCACCGAGGTGCGCAACGAGGTCGAGCGCGCCGCGCGCGGCGCCTCGCATCAGCCCGCCGCTCGTCGTGAGACCCCCGCGGTCGACCCCGCGACCGGTGCCGCGTCCGTCGCCCCGGTGACGCTCGCGAGTCTGCCGCGCACCGCGGACGTCGCCGTGGAACGCGACGCGCTGATGGGCGCGCTGCAGTATGGGCACCAGGTGGATCAGACCCTTCTTAACCGCGCGCTCGGTGCTCCTTTCCGCACGCCGGGCCTCGACGCCGTCCGCGAGGCCGTCGCGGCCGCCCCGGATCGCACGCGGGCCGGATGGGTGACGGATGCCGTGAACAGCGTGCGGGAGCCGTACCGGTCACTGGCGGGCGAGCTGCTGATGACGCCGTTCCCGGCGAAGAACGAGGAGGGAGCGCTGACCTCGGCGACCGACCTCGCACGTCGGCTCATCCTGCGTCAGCTGGAGCGCGAGAAGCAGGAGCTCCTCGGCGCCGTTCAGCGGGTGCCCGCCGAGTCCGACGGCGGCCGCGCCCTGCGTGTGCGCCTGCGCGACATCGATGCGGAGCGTCAGCGGTTCGCCGAGTCGTAACGCAGGCGGCGGGTCTGCAGAGGGCAGGATAGAGACATGTCCCGCCGGCCGGAATCCTCGAACGCGATCGACTGCTCGGATCTGGTGATCGACCGGATCGGGCACGGTTCGCCCACGCGCGCCGTCGACGGTGTGACCTTCTCTCTGGCCCCCGGGGAACTCATCTGCGTCGCCGGTCCCACCGGTTCGGGCAAGTCGACGCTGGTGGCCGCTCTCGCCGGGTCCACCGACCCCTCCGTGAAGGTCGTGGGCGGAAGCGCGGTGGTGTGCGGGGTCGACGTGCGCAGGCCCGGCCGGAAGCACCGCATCCTCACGTATCGCACCGGTTTCGTCCCGCAGGGCGCCGGTGCCGATCTGCCGCCCCGGCTCACTGTCAACGAGGTGATCGCAGAGCCGATCCTCGTCCGCGAACGCCGGGTCAACACCAAGGCGCTCTCGATCCGTGTCGCCACGCTGCTCGATGAGCTGCACCTGCCCCTCGGCACGGCCGCGAAGTTCCCCTATGAGCTGAGTGCCGGCATGCGTCAGCGCGTCGCGATCGCCCGGTCGTTCATCCTGGAGCCGAAGGTGCTCATCGCGGACGAGATCCTCGCGAACCTCGATCTGGAGGTGCGACCGGTCGTGTTCGACGCGATCACGCGACGTCGCAAGGAGGAGTCGATGGCGGCTCTTCTCGTGACCAACGACGCGGCCTTCATCCGCGAGCTGAACGCCGAGACCCTGATGCTCCGCGGCGGTCACGTCGTGGCTCGCGGGGTCGGCAAGGACCTGCTCTGGGTGCCCAATGCCGAGTCGGATTCGCGCCACTGATCACGACACGCCCGACCCGCGCAGACCCCGCCCCGGTGTCACGAGTGCGGTCCGGAGTTTGCTAAGCTTGTCGAGTTGCCCGCGCAGCGGAGCACATTCCTCGGTAGCTCAATTGGCAGAGCAGCCGGCTGTTAACCGGCAGGTTCTTGGTTCGAGTCCAAGCCGGGGAGCCAATGGAAGGCCCGGAACTCAGACGAGTTCCGGGCCTTTCCCTTTCAGCCACGGAGTCCGAGTTCGTCGATGATCTCGGTCACCCTCGCCCTCGCCTGTGACCCGAGTCCCTGCACCGGACGCGGAAGGCAGTGCGGAGCCACCAGGTCGAGGCGCTCGGCGATCGCTGCCGTCACCCGGTAGCTGCCGAACTCGGCGAACAGATCCCACAGGGGCTGCAGGCGGGTCGATTCCGCGGTCGCCGCCGCCTGGTCACCGCTCTGCGCGGCGCGGGTGATGGTCGATGCCGGACCGGGGAGCGTGCCCCCGATGGCCGAGTACCAGGCATCGCATCCGGCGTTCAGACCGGTCGCGGCGAACGCATCGCCCGAGACGCCGATGCTCACGGTGCTCGGGACGCGTTCGCGGATCGCCTGCACTCGCGCCGCCGCGATCTGCGGATCCGACGGTACGCCGGGGATCTTGATGGAGGCGACGTGCGGCAGCGTCGAGATGCGCGCGTAGAGATCGTCGGTGAACGTGACGTGTGTCGTGCCCGGGTTGTCATAGACGACGAGCGGCACCGAGAGGCCCGCGGTGACGTCGTCGAACAGCGTGAACACCTCGTCGGCCGTGAGTGCCTGATAGGTCACGGGCGCGAGCAGCACGGCACTCGCGCCGGCGTTCTGCGCATCGTCGGCGAGCCGCTGCACCTCGGAGGTGCGCAGCGCTCCGATGCCGACCATGACGGGGACGTCACCCGCCAGCGTCACCGCCGCGCGTGCGACGCGGCGGCGCTCGTCACGGTCGAGGTACATGTAGGAGCCCGTCGAACCGAGGGCGGTGAGCGAATCCACCCCTGCCGTGACCAGTCGTTCGATGAGGCGCGCGAAGGACGCCTCGTCGAACGAGTCGTCCCGCAGGGGCGTCAGGGGGAAGGCGCTGAGGCCGGTGAACATCGGCGATCTCCTCTCGTGGCGCCGGTCCGGACACCGGAGGGTCACCGCGCGCGCTCAGTGAGGATAGCGCAGCCGCCTGCGCGCGGTCACTCGGCTGCTCCGCGTCGCGCCCGCACCACCGAATCGACGAGAGTGACGGTCGAGCCGTCGCGCCAGACGCCCGGCCTCTCGACGTGCGCGTTCGTCTCGATGGTCCAATCGTCGGCGAGGTGGAGGGATGCGAGCACGTCGTCCGACGACGTCAGCGGTGGCCCCTCGTGCAGGTGTCGGCCGAGTTTCGACCCGGGCGGCGTCTCTCCGTGCCCGACGACGAGCAGTCTGCCGCCGGGGGCGACCGCCGTCGCCGCGCGGCGCAGCACCTCCTCACGCGGCAGATCGACGGGGGAGTGCAGGAACGCCGACGTCACGAGGTCGAACTCTCCGGACGGCTGCCAGGTCGAGAGGTCGGCCCGGATCCACTGGATCCTGTCGGCCAGGCCGGTGCGCTCGGCCTCCGCAGCGCCGACCGCGAGGGCAGTGGCGGAGATGTCGATCGCTGTCACCTGCCACCCCCGCCCTGCGAGCCAGAGGGCGTCGCCACCCTCGCCGCAGCCCAGCTCGAGAGCTGTTCCCGAGGGGATCCCGGAGATCTCCCGCTCCACGGCCTCGTTGACGCGTCCGCTCCATACCCGGCCGTGCTCGCCGCGGGTGGAGCGGTAGCGATCCTCCCAGAACGCCGCAGGCTCGACAGGCGGTTCCGTCCGGTGATCCTCGGGGCTCACGAGGCAACCGCCGATGCCGCGACGCGCTCGGCCGCTGCAGCCACGTCGAGAGCCACGAGCTCGCCGTTGATCGCCAGCGCCGCGGTCGCGCCGGAGCCCATGGCGAGGGGCACGAGCGCCGCGGGGCTGGCAGAGTTGCCCACGGCCCACACGCCGTCGATGCTCGTCCTGCCGAAAGCATCGGCGGCCGTCCACGGTCCGAAAGGGGAGTCGATACGGTCAGCTCCGAGCTGGCGCAAGGGTTCGTCGAGCGCGACGAGCGCGGGCTCGGCGAACACGACATCGACGGGCGTCGTGGTGCCGTCTTCCAGGCCGAGCGCTGTGAGGCGACCGGCATCCGAGATCACCCGCGTGACCGTGCGGGTCTCGATGCGCATGCCCCGGGCTTCGAGCACGAGCCGCTCCTCGTCGGGGATGGCGCCGGCCAGAGCCGTGAACACGGTGAGGTCGTCGGAGTACGCCCGCAGCATGTGCGCCTTGTGGAGTCCGGGGACCGACGTCACGAGCACGCCGATCGCGCGGCCGGTGGCCTCATATCCGTCGCAGTAGGGGCAGGCGACGACACCACGGCCCCACTGCTCCGCCAGCCCGGGGATGTCGGGCAGCTCATCCCGTGCGCCGGTCGCGACGATGAGACGCCGCGCCGTCGCATGCACGCCGGCCTCCGTCTCGACCTCGAAGCCCTCGGGGATCGCACGGGTCGTCGTGGCCCGGGCATCCACGATGACGCCGTCGACCGCCCGCACCTCGCGGTATCCGTCGGCGACGAGGTCGAGCGGCGAGTAGCCGTCGCGACTCAGAACCCCGTGCATATGGGGTGCGAACCGGTTGCGGGGCTTCTGAGAGTCGAGGACCAGCACGCGACGACGCGCTCTGGCGAGGATGAGCGCGGCGCTCAGCCCGGCTGCGCCGCCGCCGATGATGATGACATCCCAGTGCTCGTCGGAGATCGAGCGGTGTGCATGGTCGAGGGAAGCGGATGCGGTTCGTTCGGTCATGTCTCCACTGTGCGCAGCTGATACGCTTTCGGCAACTATTCATGCTGAAACAGCAAAAGGAGCGCTCGTGTCCGATCACTCGCTCGCCCTCATCGGTCCCCGGCTCAAGAGCTGGAGGGAGAAGCGCAGCATGACCCTGGTCGACCTCTCCGCGCTCACCGACATCTCTCCGAGCACACTCTCCAGGCTGGAGGCGGGGAAGAGAGCGCCGAACCTCGAGCTGCTGGTGCCGATCGCGCGCGCACTCGGCATCGGCCTCGACGACGTCGTGCCACGCGCTGTGCCCGACCCGCGCGTGTCGCGGACGACGAGAGAGGTCGAAGGGATCCGGTACGAATCCCTCTCGCCGGCGTCCAGCCCCGTGCAGACCTTCAAGGTCACGTTCCCGGCGCATCCGGTGGGAATCACGGCGGTGCCGCAGCCGAAGGTGCACGACGGCCAGGAGTGGCTGTACGTCATATCCGGAAGGCTCCGGCTCGTCCTCGGCGATCAGGACGTGACGCTCGGTCCGGGAGAGGCCGCGGAATTCGACACGCGCGTGCCGCACTGGCTGTCATCCGCCGGACCGGGGCCGACCGAGGTCGTGTCGATCTTCAGCAAAGAGGGCAAGCGCATCCATCTGCGCGCACGACCCGCCGCGTCATGACACGCAGAAGGCCCCGCCGTTCGGCGGGGCCTTCTCAGGAGT
>JAESGH010000126.1_pt1:0-227500 | contig 234229 bp, 214 predicted proteins | sample 9269641 | NCBI WGS metagenome assembly JAESGH01 (sample SAMN14515345, study PRJNA621665) | algae metagenome | isolation source: Phormidium tanganyikae FI6-MK23 and co-occurring heterotrophs from granitic... | place: USA: Fort Irwin, California | collected 1998-05-24
CTCGGCCCTGCGCCCCGCTTCCCGACTTCTCTTCCCGAGGCGAAGAGGCAATTCAATGGCCAGACTGCGAAAGCAGGGCGTGGCGACGGAGAAGCACGCCCTTCACTCTCCCCTCGAGGGGGAGGGTTGATCGGCAAAGCCGATCGGGGTTGGGGTGACGGCGCCGGGCGAGGATAGACTGTGATGCCGAACGCAACCCGTAAACCCGACGCTCCGGGCGCGCCTTAAGCCCCGTATCTCTGTCGCAGATGCTCGGTGAAATAGCGCGCCGCCAGCCTTTCGCCCGTCGCCCGCTCCATCAGCTCCGGCGTCGACCAGCGCGAGCCCTGCGACCAGATGTTCTCGCGCCGCCAGTCGTTGACCGCTTCGAAGTCGCCTCGTGCGATGTCGTCATCGACCGACGGGTGCTCGCGCTTCAGCGCCGCCCATTGCTGCGCCGCCATCATGGCGCCCAGCGTGTAAGAGGGGAAATAGCCGAAGGCGCCGCCCGGCCAGTGCACGTCCTGCATCGGACCGTCGGCGAAATTGTCCGCGGTGGACAGGCCGAGGTACTCCTGCATCTTGGCGTCCCACGCTTCCGGAATGTCGATCGCTTCCAGCCTGCCGGCGATCAGTTCCTGCTCCAGTTCATAGCGCAAAATGACGTGCAGCGGATAGGTGACCTCGTCGGCGTCGACGCGGATCAGGCCGCGCTCCACGTAATGCACATGAGGCAGGATGTCGGCCATCGACCAGGCCTCGCCGAGATGCTGCTCGACGACCGGCAGCGCCCAGGTCCAGAAGGCGGGGTTGCGGCCCAGCTGCTTCTCCACGAACAGGCTCTGGCTCTCGTGGACAGCCATGCCCCGCGCCTTGCCGAGCGGCCAGTGCGCCCATTCCACTGGCAGGTTCTGCTCGTAGAGCGCGTGGCCCGTCTCGTGCAGCACGCCCATCAGCGCGGACAGGAAATCGCTGGTCCTGTAGCGTGTGGTGATCCGAACGTCGGTGGGAACGCCGCCGCAGAAGGGATGATGAGAAACGGCGAGGCTGCCACGGGTCAGGTCGAACCCGACCGCCGTCATCATGGCGAGGCCGAGTTCGCGCTGGCGCTCGATCGGATAACTGCCCGACAACGGCTTCAGCGGCGTGGCGGCAAGCCGCTCCTCCTGGACGCCGAGCGCCTCGGGGACGAAATCCTTCAGGAAAGCCTTCAGCTCGGTGAACACCGGCGTGATCTCGGCAACGCGGTTGCCCGGATCATACTGCTCCATCAGGGCATCGTAAGGCGGGAGACCGAGCCTGTCGGCCCGCATGGCCGCTTCCTCCCGCACCAGGGTCACGACGTTCTGGAGCGCGGGCAGGAACGCCGCCCAGTCGTTCTTGCCGCGCAGGTCGCGCCAAAGCTGCTCCGATCGCAGCCGCGCCGTGGTCTGGCGTTCGACGAAGTCCGAAGGCAGGCAGGTCAGGTTAGCATATTGGCGCCTGAACTCGCGCAATGCGACCTGCTGATCGTCGTTCAGCGACTCCGACTGCGCCGCCTCGATCCAGTCGGCGATCTCCGGCGCCGTCGATCGGGCGTGCAGCATTCCGGCGAGCGATGCCATGGCGTCGGCCCGCTTCTCGCCGCCGCCGACTGCCATGTGGGTGGCCTCGTCGGCACCCAGAATGGCAAGCGCATGCTCGAGCGCTTCGAGCTTGCGTCCGAGTTCGTCGAGCTTGGCGAAGGACATTGGCGTTCCAGCTGGCAGGTGGTGGAGAGCGGTGATTTTTCGGCGAGTGTCACGACATTGTGTCGATCAGAAGGAGGTTCGCATGACCGATCTCGTGGACAATGTGACGATCGCTGCACCGATCGGGAGGTGAGGCTGCCGGCCCGACAATCACCGCTCGGTGAGCTTCAGTTCGATGCGTCGGTTGCGGTCGCGCGCCTCCTGCGTGTCGGCAGGGTCGAGCGGCTGATACTCGCCGAAGCCGGCGGCGACCAGCCGGTTCGCCGGCACGCCGTTCTGGATCAGGAACTTCACCACGGCCGTGGCGCGTGCGGTGGAAAGCTCCCAGTTGTCGGTCCAACGCCGCTGTCCGGAGACGGGCACGTTGTCGGTGTGGCCGTCGACGCGCAGCACCCAGTTGATCTCGGGCGGGATCTCGCGCTGCAGTTCCAGGATGGCCGCCGCGAGCTTCTGCATCTCGTCCCGGCCCGCCGGGTTGATGATGTCCGATCCGGACGGGAAGAGCACTTCGGACTGGAAGACGAAGCGGTCGCCGACGATGCGGATGTTCTCGCGATCCGACAGGATTTCGCGCAGGCGTCCGAAGAAATCGGAGCGGTAGCGGTTGAGTTCCTGAACGCGCTGCGCCAACGCCACGTTCAGCCGGCGGCCGAGGTCGGCGATCTTGGTGTTCGACTCGCGGTCGCGCGTTTCCGACACTTCCAGCGCATCCTCGAGCGCCGCGATCTGCTTGCGCAGCGCCGCGATCTGCTGGTTGAGCAGTTCCACCTGGCTCAGAGCCCGCTGGCTGATCTGGCGCTCGCTGTCGAGCTCCCCGGCGATGGCGTCGGCGCGTGCATTGGCGGCCGAGTCGGCACCGGCCCCCTCGTCGAGCAGCTGCTGCAGGCGGGTGCGTTCGCTTTCGGCAGCCGAGAGCGATGCCTGCAGGTTCACGATCGCGTCCTGGGCGTCCTGCGTGTTGCTCTGCTCCAGCGCGAGCAGCTGCGTCAGTTCGTTGATCTGCGAATTCAGCCGCGCCAGCACCTCGTCGCGGCCGCTGATCTCGCGGCTGAGCAGGAACTGCGCCAGCACGAAGACCGACAGCAGGAACATGATGGCGAGCAGCAGGGTGGACAGCGCATCGACGAAACCCGGCCAGTAGTCGATGTGGCGGTTGCCGCGCCGTGCCCGGGCGAGCGCCATTTAGTTCAGTTCCCGCTTCTTGAGCGTCTCGGCCAGCCGCTCCAGCGTGTGGCGCATCGCCTTCTGTTCCTCGGACTGGGCCTCGACCCAATCGCGCATGATCTGCTGCTCGGAGCGCATGTTCTTGACGAGGCCCGAAATGCCGTCGGCGAGGTTGGCCATGGCGGAGGCGACGCGCGGGCTGGACCCGCCGTTCTCCTGCAGGCTGCGCAGCCGTTCCGACAGAGCGCGGATCTCGTCGGAGCTGTCGCCCTTGGAGCCGTCCGACACGACGATGTCGGAAGAGAGGTCGGTGACGGAGGACAGCCAGTTCTCCAGCTCGGTGTAGAACCGGGTCTGCGCCCGGCCCGCCTGAAGGTCGAGGAAGCCGAGCACAAGCGAGCCCGACAGGCCGAACAGCGAGGACGAGAAGGCGGTGCCCATGCCGGCCAGCGGCGCCGACAGACCGGCCTTGAGGGCGTCGAGCACGGCGCTGGTGTCGCCGCTGCCGGGATCCAGCGACTGGATGGTTTCGCCGATCGAGCCGATCGTCTCGAGGAGTCCCCAGAAGGTGCCGAGCAGGCCGAGAAACACCAGCAGCCCGATCAGATACCGCGATATGTCGCGGCTCTCGTCCAGGCGCGTGGCGATGGAATCGAGCATCGAGCGCATGGAACTCGTCGACAGCGACATGGTCGAGGAACGCGAGAGCAACGCCTTCATCGGCGCCAGCAACACCGGCTCGGTGACTTCCGAACCGGCGCGGAACGAATTGACCCAGCGCACCTCCCTGAACAGGCGCACCGTCTGCTGGAAGGTGAGCAGGATGCCGACGATCAGGACGCCGAGGATGAGACCGTTCAGTCCGGGGTTGGTCGAGAAGGCGGACGATATCTGGCGTGTCAGTATGGCCGCGATGAACGCGACGATGGCGAGGAACACCATCATCGAGAGGACGAAGACCTGCGGGCTCGACAGCCTGTAGGGGTCGTACTCCATCACGTCGGACGAGCCAACCAGGCCCAAGGTCCTCAAGATTCCCATTCTCGCCCCGATTCCCTTCCCGGCGATGCACTGCCCGCGACTCTAAGCGGAATTATGACGAAATTGAAAGACGCAAGGGTTATGCCCCCTCCTTCAGAAGCGGGCAATGACAAGGCTGTGGATGATGGCGGCGCAATGCAGTCCGGCCCCCGTCACCACGAAGCCGTGCCAGAGAGCGTTCTGGAACCGCAGCCTATGCCAGACGAAGAAGACGACACCGAGGGAATAGACGATGCCACCTGCCAGCACCAGCGCCACGGTCAGGGGAGGGAGCGTGTCCAGGAGCGGCTGGGCCACTACCGCCCCGCTCCATCCGATTGCCAGGTAGAAGAGGATGGCCAGCCGGTCGAGACGTCCCGGAAGAAAAAGCTTGATGGCCATTCCCGCGCAGGCGGCAATCCATACCAGAGCCGTCATCCACGCCGCGGCGGCGGTGTCGTCCAGCTGAGCCAGGAACGGCGTGTATGTGGCGGCGATCAGCAGATAGATGGCGGCGTGGTCGAAGCGGCGCAGTATCCACTTGCCGGGTGTGAGCGGCCACAGATTGTAGGCCAGCGATATCGAGAGCACGGTGAGAAGCGCGATGACGTAAAAGACCACCGCGACGTATTCCCCAGGCGCGGTGTGGGGCACGGCCAGCGAAAGCAGCGCAGACCCCGCGGCGATGGCCAGCACGATGCCGATCGCGTGGATCACTCCATCGGCGATCAATTCAGCCCTCGAATAATGGAAGCGTCCGCGAACCGGGATTTCTGAAGCCATAACCCTGCCTATGTGACCAATGTGACGGTTGTTTGTGCATGCCGCATGTCTGCCTACCGGTTATGCATCACACGCAATGCTGCGATGCAACATCCCTTGTTGCGCTGCATCCAGGAAGTCATATCTTTGCGGTGTCAGGGAGGACCAACCAATTCAGCCGCAGTGGGGAAAGCGGCAAAGAAGGAGCCTCGCCATGATCCAGAATCTCATCACCTACGCTCAGGCCCGAATCGAGAAGCGCCGCGAGTTCAACCGGCTCGCTCACGAAATCGCCAGCCTGTCGTCCCGCGACCTCGCCGACCTTCGCGCGGACCGCGGCGAAATGCTGCGCCACGCCTACAAGAAGGTCTATGGCTGAGCCGGACGTGCCTCGCTGAACGCGTGACAAGGGCGCTGGTTGCTATCTTGCAGCCAGCGCCCTTTCTATTTCGGGCATCAGCCTGCTGGCGATGACCTGTTCGCTGAGCGGCCCGACATGCTTGAAGAGGATCATTCCGTCCTTGCCGACGAGGAAAGTCTCCGGCACGCCGTAGACGCCCCAGTCGATCGCCGCGCGGCCGGTGCCGTCCACGCCCACGGCATCGTAAGGGTTGCCGAGACTGCCGAGGAATTGGCGGGCATTCTCCGGCTTGTCCTTGTAGTTGAGCCCAGCGATCCCGAAGCGGCCGTCTTGCGCAAGCGCCACCAGAAGCGGGTGCTCTTCACGGCAGGGCGCGCACCAGGACGCCCAGACATTCACCAGCGTCACACGCCCGGCGAACTGGCTGCTGTCGAGGCCGGGAAGCGAAATGCCTTCGAGCGGGGGCAAGTTCGTTTCGGGCGCCCGCTGTCCGATCAGCGCAGACGGGATTTCGGCGACATCACGTCCGGACAGAAGCTGCAGCAGGAACAGCGTCGCCAGACCGGCGAACACGACAAGCGGCAGGAGCAACAGGAGACGGCGTGGCCTGCCGGCCGCGGCCTCGGTCATCGGGAAGCCTTCCTGTCCGACCGGCGGCGCACTCCGCTCGCCTCGAGTTCCGCCATCTCTCGCCGACGGGCGCGCTGGTCGAGCAGCACCCAGGCGATCAGTCCGGCCAGGGCGATCGCCGAGACGCCGTAGGCGGCCGATACGTATAGGGCGTGGGCGGTCATGGTCAGCTGCCTTCGTTCAAACCGCTCCATACAGACGGCCGGGACTTGCGGCAATCGCGCCCCCTCGTCGCAGGCCTTCACAATGAAAGGAGCGCGATGTCAGTCGGCCGGATAGCGCAGCGCGAGAGCGGCCGCCGCTGGTCCCAACACCGCGAGAAACATCGTCAGGGCGGCGAGAATAAGGAAAGGCGGCAGGAACGGGTCGGGATCGTTGGCCGCCGCATAGCTCGCCGAGACCCCGAAGATCAGCACCGGGATCGCCAGGGGCAGAACCAGGACCGAGACGAGCAGCCCTCCGCGCGGCAAAGCGACGGCGACCGCGGCGCCCGCAGCGCCGATGAAGGCGATGGCGGGCGTCCCGACCAATAGCGTCAGCGTGGTCGCGCCGATCGTCAATGGCGTCATGTTGAGCACCAGGCCGAGGACAGGCGCCGCGATCACGAGCGGCAGGACGCTCGCGGTCCAGTGGGCCAGGCATTTCACGAATGCCGTGAGCGCCAGCATGTGGCGGTCCGACGCCATGACCAAAAGGTCGAGGGAGCCGTCCTCGCGATCCGCCTGAAAGAGGCGGTCCAGCCCGAGAAGGGAAGCGAGAAGCGCGCCGATCCAGAGGATCGCCGGCCCGATCCGCGAAAGTAGGTTGAGGTCCGGACCGAGCGCGAACGGAATGGTCGCGACCACGGCGAGAAAGAACAGAACGCCGGTCAGGGCTCCGCCGCCGGCCCGGGTGGCGAGGCGCAGCTCGCGCAGATAGAGCGCGCCCATCAAACCGCCCTACCGGAAATTGCCATGCGATGGCGCCCTATGTCGCGACGGACCTCAGGCATGGCCCAGTTCCCCCATCCGCATCTCCGCCGCGCCTTCTATTCCCAATGGAAGGTGCGTCGCAGCAACGATCATGCCTCCTGACTGGAGATGAGATGCCATCAGTACGGCGAATTGCCGCTCCGATGCGGCATCGAGGCCGGCCGTCGGTTCGTCGAGCAGCCAGATCGGGCGATGACTGACGATGAGCCGGGCTATGGAAGCCCGTCGGCGCTGTCCGGTGGATAGATATCCGAACGGCAGATGCGCCACACCCTCCAGGCCGACACGACCAAGCGCCTCATCGATACCAACGTCCGAGCCTGCGAAGCCGCGCCAGAAGGAAAGGTTCTCCCGGACCGTCAATGTCGACTTCATTGCGTTGAGTGCGCCCAGAAAATGCGCCGCCGAGGCGATCGTCTCGAACGGGTCCCCGGAGTTCTCCAGCCTCGCCGCTCCGGACGAGGGCGGCAGAAGGCCGGCGATGATCCTGAGCAGAGTCGACTTGCCGGTACCGTTCGGTCCCGTGACGACGAGGGCTTGGCCGCGTTCGAGCACGAAATCCACGTTCGAAAAAACGACGCGACCGCCGCGCTCGCCGCCAAGTCCCTCGGCGATAAGCCGCATCGTCCAGCACCCTCCGTTCGCGATCCCGCACGCGGTGCGGCGCAGCAAAAATGGCGATTCCGTGTCTAGAACTATTCCAGAATTTTCTCTATATGCGGATCACCAACCCCAGCGGTCGGGGAAGGCAACCTTTATTGCGCCGGACCGGCGTTTGTCTGTTTGAGGACGGACGCTCGGGAGCGGATAGCGGAAATGGCCGTACCCGCACCCTTGCGCGTGATTGCATGCCATCGGAGTCCGTTCCCTCAAGGCCGAACAGACCAGGATGGGATCGCACGTGTCCAGATCGTTAGACAGCTTCAATTGCCGCCGCACCCTGCATGTGGGTGGCGCCGAATACATTTATTACAACCTGATCGAAGCCGAGAAGAACGGGCTGACCGGCATCAGCCAGCTTCCCTACTCGATGAAGGTGCTGCTCGAGAACCTCCTGCGCAACGAGGATGGGCGCTCGGTCACCAAGGAGTCCATCCAGGCCGTTGCCGGCTGGTTGACGGACAAGGGCAAGGCGGGCGTCGAGATCGCCTATCGGCCGGCCCGCGTGCTGATGCAGGACTTCACGGGTGTTCCGGCCGTCGTCGATCTGGCCGCCATGCGCGATGCGATGGCCTCGCTCGGCGGCGATCCGCAGAAGATCAACCCGCTGGTTCCAGTCGACCTGGTCATCGACCATTCCGTGATCGTCGACGAGTTCGGGTCGCCGGTCGCCTTCGCGCGCAACGTCGAACTCGAATACGAGCGCAACCAGGAACGCTACAAGTTCCTCAAATGGGGCCAGCAGGCATTCCGCAACTTCCGCGTCGTGCCGCCAGGGACCGGCATCTGTCATCAGGTCAACCTGGAATACCTGGCGCAGACGGTGTGGACCACGACGGGCGAGGACGGCGACATCATCGCCTATCCGGACACCTGCGTCGGCACGGATTCGCACACCACGATGGTGAACGGCCTCGGCGTGCTCGGCTGGGGCGTAGGCGGCATCGAGGCGGAGGCCGCGATGCTAGGACAGCCCGTGTCGATGCTCCTGCCGGAGGTCATCGGCTTTCGCCTGACCGGTGCGCTCAAGGAAGGCGTGACCGCCACCGACCTGGTGCTCACCGTCACGCAGATGCTGCGCAAGAAGGGCGTGGTCGGCAAGTTCGTGGAGTTCTTCGGTCCGGGCCTGTCGAACATGACGCTCGCGGACCGCGCCACGATCGGCAACATGGCTCCGGAATACGGCGCGACCTGTGGCTTCTTCCCGGTCGATGCCGAGACGATCCGCTATCTCACCATGTCCGGCCGCGCGGAGAACCGCATCGCGCTCGTCGAGGCATACTGCAAGGCGCAGGGAATGTGGCGCGACAAGGATTCGTCCGCTCCCGTGTTCACTGACCAGATCGATCTCGACCTGTCGACCGTGGTGCCCTCGATGGCGGGACCGAAGCGCCCGGAGGGCCGTGTCGCTCTGGAAGACATCGCATCAGGTTTCGCCACCGCGCTCGGCGCCGAATACAAGAAGACCGCGGATGTGGAACGCCGCTACGCCGTCGAGGGCGAGGACTTCGAGGTCGGCCATGGTGACGTGGCGATCGCAGCCATCACCTCCTGCACCAACACGTCGAACCCATCGGTGCTTATCGGTGCCGGGCTGCTTGCACGCAATGCGAACCGGCTCGGTCTCAAGCAGAAGCCCTGGGTCAAGACGTCGCTGGCGCCGGGCAGCCAGGTCGTCGCCGAATATCTCGAGAAGTCGGGCCTGCAGAAGGAACTCGACAAGATCGGGTTCAACCTGGTCGGCTTTGGCTGCACGACCTGCATAGGCAATTCCGGCCCGCTGCCCGCCGCGATCTCCAAGACGATCAACGACAAGGGGCTGATCGCGGCCGCAGTGCTGTCGGGCAACCGCAACTTCGAGGGCCGCGTCTCGCCCGACGTGCAGGCGAACTATCTGGCCTCGCCGCCGCTCGTCGTCGCCTATGCGCTGGCCGGCACGGTGACCAAGGACCTGACGAAGGAGCCGATCGGCGAAGATCAGAACGGCAACCCCGTCTATCTCAAGGACATCTGGCCATCCTCGCAGGAGATCGAGCAGTTCATCGCCGAGAACGTGACGCGCGAACTCTTCGCCCGCAAATATGCCGATGTCTTCAAGGGCGACGAGAACTGGCGCGCCGTGCAGGCGCCGGAGGGCCAGACCTATACCTGGGACGACAACTCGACCTATGTGCAGAACCCGCCTTATTTCGTCGGGATGGGCTCGAAGCCGGGCGAAATAGGTAGCGTCGAAGGCGCCCGCATCCTCGGACTGTTCGGCGACAAGATCACCACCGACCACATCTCGCCGGCGGGCTCCATCAAGGCCGCATCGCCGGCCGGGAAGTACCTGACCGACCATGGCGTCGGCGTCGCGGACTTCAACCAGTACGGCACGCGGCGAGGCAACCACGAGGTCATGATGCGCGGCACCTTCGCCAACATCCGCATCCGCAACCACATGCTGGGCGAGAATGGCAAGGAAGGCGGCTTCACGATCCACTATCCTTCGAAGGAGGAGATGTCGATCTACGACGCGGCGATGCGTTACAAGCAGGAAGGCGTGCCGCTGGTGATCTTCGCCGGCATCGAATACGGCAACGGCTCGTCGCGCGACTGGGCGGCCAAGGGCACGAACCTTCTCGGCGTGCGCGCGGTCATCGCGCAGTCGTTCGAGCGCATCCACCGCTCCAACCTCGTCGGCATGGGCGTCGTGCCGTTCGTATTCGAGGAAGGGACGAACTGGGCCACGCTCGGGCTGAAGGGCGACGAGACGGTCACGATCGACGGGCTGGAGTCGATCAGACCTCGGCAGAGGATGACCGCCAGGATCACCTATGCCGACGGGGCGGTGAAGAACGTGCCCATCCTCTGCCGCATCGATACGGTCGACGAACTCGAATACTTCAGGAACGGCGGCATCCTGCAATACGTGCTGCGCGATCTGGCTGCGTAAGCAACGCTTGTACGACAGCGGCTCCGCCGAAAATCGGGGAGCCGCTGCATTCCAAATCTCACCGCAACGTGACTTCCTCTTGTGCAGGCCGTCTGGCAAGCATCTTCGAACACAAAAATGACCTGTCGGCTGCGGGGCTGGGAACGTCCGTGATCGTATTGTGATGGACCGAAGAAACATACTGCGTCTGGCAGGGATCGCGGCGCTGTTCTGCGCGGTCCCGTCATTCGCCGGCGATGTCGGAAAACCGAAAGGCGTCGTCGAACTGTTCACCAGCCAGGGCTGCAATTCCTGTCCGCCTGCCGATGCCGTGCTGGCCGAGCTCGCCGAACGGGGAGATGTGGTAGCGCTCGGCTATCACGTCGACTACTGGGACTATCTCGGCTGGAAGGACACGCTGGCGACGCCGGAGAACACCGAGCGCCAGAAGCTCTACGGCGCGGCCTTCGGCAAGCGGGAGATCTATACCCCGCAAGCCGTGATCAACGGCAGGGTACATGTGAAAGGCGGCAAGCGGGCAGCCGTCAATGCCGCCCTGTCCGAGATGGAACGGACCGAGCAGGGAATGTCCGTGGACATCACTGTGACCCGGACGGGCGAGAGCGTGCTGATCGACGCCGCAGGCGTTCCGGAGGGAGACGGCGACGCTCACCTGATCCTGGTCCATTTCGACAAGATGAAGCCTGTTACGATCGAGCGCGGCGAGAACAAGGGGCAGGTGATCACCTACACCAACCCCGTCACCAGTGTGCAGACAGCGGGGATGTGGCACGGCAAGGCCACGCGTATCGAATTGCCACGGAGTGAAATCAACAAGAAGGGAGGATGCGCCGTTCTTCTGCAGCAGGTCAGCGAAGAGGGTCTGCCCGGGCCGATCCTTGGCGCAGCGATCATCCGGGCGGAACCTGGCCCGCCGTGAGCGGCTTATAACGAGAAAACCGGGGTCAGCTTGCTCCTGACACCGGTCATCCAAGTTTGGGATCGTCGCCCCCGACTTCCTGGGGAAGCCGAGGTTGGTTCGATCCGACGCAGACCCGTGGGCGGGGGGCTTGGGGTTTACGAGCCGGTGCCGGACCGAACCGTCTCAGGCAACACGCATAAACTCGTCCGACATCGTGGCTTCAGCGCGGATAAAAAACGGCAGCAATGTGGCGCAACATCACCAATAATGTCATAATGTGTCTGACTGTTACCAAGATGTGATTAAAGTTGCGGACGTGACTGGATAGTCGAGTCGGGGTTGCAATTGCCGCCTCAAAACGTCACGCTGGCCCCGTCATAAAAATGTTGCGAAAGGTTTCGGAATGGATCGCGCCGGCGGCACGGAGGGTGGGGATGATTCTCCGACACTGATTGCCTTGAACGATGCGCGCCGAGACCGACTCGGCATGCCCGTGACGTTTCAAAGACGCGAACTCGATCAGATCCTGAAGGTCTATGGTCGGATGGTGGCGGCGAACGAATGGCGGGACTACGCGATCGATCATCTGCACGACCGCGCGGTATTCTCGGTGTTTCGTCGGACCAGCGAGACGCCGCTGTACAAGATCACGAAAAGTCCTGCGCTGGCGCGCAAGCAAGGCGCCTGGTCGGTTACGTCGGCGACAGGGATGGTGCTGCGGCGAGGTCATGACCTCGCGCGTGTGCTCGCTGTGTTCGACAACAAACTGCGCTTGGTGGATGCATGACGTTCACGGCTTGGCCGACACGCCGACCTTGGACCTTGCGATCCTGAACCGTTGCTCCGGCAGCGAACCGGCATCCGGCTCGACTGAAGCGCCGCCGTTCATCGATAGCTGCATGAAGGTGGTGTCCAGCCACCGGCCATGCTTGTAGCCGGATCCTTCGAGGCTGCCACTCCAGCGGAAGCCGAGCCTCTCATGCAGCCTGACCGAAGCACTCTTCGGATGGCCATCGCCGATGACGGCGATCATCTGCCTGAAGCCGAGCTTTTCGGCCTCCGCGATCAATCGCGTCAGCAGCAGTGCACCTATGCCCTGGCCCTTGGTGTCGGGCGCAACGTAGACGGAATCCTCCACCACGAAGCGGTAGGCAGGCCGAGGCCTGAATTGTCCCGCATAGGCATAGCCCACCACGCGTCCCTGCGTGGATTCGGCGACGAGATACGGAAAGCCGCCTTCAGCCAGCGACTGCATGCGCGCTGTCATCTCGGCGATGGAGGGCGGTTCCAGTTCGTAGCTCGCAGTACCGTGGATCACGGCATGCGCGTAGATCTCGGTGATCGCCCCGAGGTCTTCGGTGCCTGCCGGCCTGATGTTCATGTCTCGATGTCCCGACGCTTTGCGGAGTGAACCGTTCGGGTCAAAAAGAAAGGGCGACCGCGTGGGCCGCCCTTTTTCGTTGTCGTCCAGACCGACCGTTACTCGCGGTTGCCGAGGAACTGCAGCAGGAACGTGAAGAGGTTGATGAAGTCGAGATAGAGCGTGAGGGCGCCCATGATGGCCTTGCGGCCGGCAACGAGCACGTCATCGCCCTCGAAATACATCTCCTTGATCTTCTGCGTGTCGTAGGCGGTAAGGCCCGAGAACACCAACACGCCGATCGCCGAGATGGCGAACTGCAGAGCGGAGGACTGCAGGAAGATGTTGACCACCATCGCGATGATGAGGCCGAACACGCCCATGATCAGGAACGAGCCCATCGCCGTCAGGTCGCGGCGAGTGGTGTATCCGTAGAGCGACAGGGCGCCGAACGCGGCTGCCGTCACGAAGAACGTCTGGACGATGCTTTGGCCCGTATAGACGAGGAAGATCGTCGACAGCGACAGGCCGACGAGACCCGCATAGACCCAGAAAGCGGTCTGCGCGGCGGAGACGCTCAGCTTGTGGATCCTGAAGGACAGGAAGAACACGGCTGCTAGGGGCGCGAGGATCACGACCCAGCGGAATGCGCTGGCGTAGATGAGCTGGCCGAAAGCGGTCAGCTGGCCGTCTTGCACGGCCATGGCGAATGCGCCGTATGCGACGGCGCCGGTGATGACCAGGCCCATCGCCATAAGGTTGTAAACCTTGAGCATATAGGCGCGCAGGCCCTCGTCGATCGAGGCATCGACGCGACTGCCGGGCACGGCGCGCGTCTGATAGTTGCGGATTTCAGCCATTGGAGTTCCTCAGATTGCTTATGCCCCGTCGGGTGTCGGGCTGCCTTGGCAGGCGCCCAGGCGCCGCTGGCGGGGCGCCAGCATGCCTTCGCGGAATATGATGTGTCTCGGGGCAAAGAACAAGGCCCGTGAAAGGTTGCAAAGCTTTGTGAAGCAACGATCCCGCGGGGATCACGCCTTCGTGACCGGCTCAGAGATCACGCAGGACTGGAGCAGCTTTGTGCCCGAGAACACGCCAGGTCCCCGCCAGGCCGATACCGATCGTAAGGGCCAGCGCCGCGACGAGAGTAACGACTGCAACCTCAGGAAGAAATGCCGACGGCAACTGCATCACCCGAGAGACCACGTACCACGCCGCCACAGCTCCGGCGAACAGCGCGAAAGCCGCTGTCGCCGCGCCGATCAGCGCATACTCCAGCGCATAGGCCTTGATCAGTGTGGCACGGGTTGCCCCCAGGGTCTTGAGAACCACGGCATCATGGATCCGCGCGCGGTTTCCCGCCGCCAGTGCACCTGAAAGCACCAGCACGGATGCGATCAGCGCAACGCTCGCCGCCGCCCTGATCGCCGTGCCGAGCTGGCCGACGATCCTGTTGACCACGTCCAGTGCGTCCTTCACGCGGACGGTGGTCACCGCAGGAAACGTCCGGGTCACTGCGTTGAGTATGCGCGCCTCGTCCGGCGTATCGATAGCGGGGGCGGTCAATGTGGCCAGCCAGCTGTGCGGCGCGCCCGCGAAAGTGTTCGGGGAGAACACCATCACGAAGTTGATGGCCATCGATTCCCACTCGACCTGGCGAAGACTGGCGATGCGGGCAGTGATGTCCCGGCCAAGCACATTCACCGTCACCGTGTCGCCGATGGTGAGCCCGATCTCGCTTGCCTCCTGCGCCGAAAACGAGACGAGCGGCTCGCCGGCGTAATCCTGCGGCCACCATTCGCCCTCGGTCAAAGTCGCGTTCTCCGGGATTTCGGCGTCATAGGTGAGACCTCGGTCGCCTCGGAGAACCCAAGCGCCTTCCGGCGGGACCTGCACCCGCTGCACGTCGACGCCGTTGAGCGCCACGATGCGTCCCCGCAGCATGGGCACGCGCATCAACTCACCATCCGGAGCCTGCTCCGCAACGAACGAAGAGAACTCGTCGACCTCACCGCTCTGGATGTCGACGAAGAAGAAATTCGGTGCACGCTCGGGCAGACTGCCGGCGATCTGATTGCGCAGATTCCCGTCGATCAGCGCAAGCGTTACCAGCAGCGTCAGTCCCAGGCCGAGCGAGAGCACGACCGACGGCGTGAGCGCTCCAGGACGGTGGATGTTGCCGACCGCAAGACGCAGCGCGACGGAACGGACGCGTGGGCTTTTTCTTGCCAGCCATTGCACCAGGGAGGCGACGTTGCGAAGCACGATGAAGGAAAAGACGACCCCGCCGACGAAGACGGCAGCGATGCGCCTGTCGTTCGAGAACCAGATGGCCAGTCCCGCAAGCGCGAGAGCTATAGCAACCGCCGAATAGACATACACTCCACGGGGCGTGGAGCCCGCGTCTACTCCCAGAGAGCGGAAGAGAGCCGTTGCGGGTATGTCGCGCGCCCTGCCGAGAGGCAGGAGCGCGAAGGCCAAAGTGACCAGAACGCCGAACAAGGCGGCTATTGCGAGCGCCTCGGGATAGAGGCCGGCCTGGGCGGGAACGGGGATGATCGACGCAAGCGCGCTCTGCGCAAAGAACGGCATGATGGCGCCTAGCACGAGCCCCGCCGCAATCCCCACGGCCGAGACCATCAGCATCTGCACGAGGTAGACGGTGAATACGAAACCCCCGGACGCGCCGAGGCTCTTGAACGTGGCGATCACCCCGCGCTTGCCGTCGAGATATGCCCGGACCGCATTGGCTACGCCCACGCCTCCGACGACCAGCGCCGTAAGGCCGACCAGCGTCAGGAACTGCGAAAAGCGCTCGATGTTTGCCGAGAGCGCAGGCGCTGCGTTGAGCCGTGTGCGGATGGCCCAGCCCGCCTGCGGAAACTCTCGAGCCGCACGGTCACGGATCGCGATGAGGTCGGGTTCGCCCGTGCCACCCTCGATCCGCACTTTGTAGGCATGTTCGACCAGGCTCCCAGGCTGCACGAGGCCGGACGCCCTTAACCCATCCAGCGACAGGAGCAGGCGGGGAGCAAAACCGAAGCCGTCCGACGCAGCGTCCGGCTCGGTGACCAGGCTCGCGCGCAGCTCGAAAGTCGCTGTGCCGAGCAGGACCCGCTGGCCGATCTCCACGCCGAGCCGCTCGAACAAGAGGTCGGGCGCCGCAGCCCCGAAGACGCCATCGCGTTCGCCGAAAAGTTCCGCCGAAGGCAGTGCAGGCTCGGTCACGAGTTCGCCATAGAGCGGGTAGGCGGCGTCGACCGCCTTCGCCTCGACCAGCGCCTGGTCGGATCCGTCCGCCAGGCGCGCCATCGAACGCATGCTCGCGCTCTCGGCCAGGGTGCCGAGGCCGTTCAGGAAAGCGCGCTCATCGGCTGTTGCCTGCCGCTGGTTGAGTTCGAACCGGATATCGCCGCCAAGCAGCGCCTGTCCTTCTTCCGACACGCCCGCTGTGATCGAACGTGCAACGGAGTTCACACCGGCGATCGCCGCGACGCCGAGGGCGATGCAGGTGATGAAGATCATGAAGCCCGAGAGTCCGCCGCGCATTTCGCGCAGGGAAAACCGGACAGCCAGCTGCAACGTACTGAAAAATGAGCCTACGAAACCGACCCCAGCGGACCGGTTCTCGCCCGCCACGAGGCTTCGGTCGGGCGACCGGGCGTCCTCGAGCGCCACCTCAGGCGGTCTCCATCGACGCATCGGCGGGAGCTTCGATGCGCCCCGAGCGCATCGCCACCTGCCGAGTGCAGCGCGCCGCGAGTGCGGGATCGTGAGTAACTAGGACGAGCGTCATGCCGCGCTCGTTCGCCTCGGTAAACAGCAGATCGGCAATGCGGCGGCCGGTCGCCTGGTCGAGGTTTCCGGTCGGTTCGTCGGCGATCAGGATCCGCGGCTCCGGAGCCAGCGCGCGTGCGATGGCCACGCGCTGCTGCTCGCCTCCCGAAAGTTCTCCGGGATAATGGGTGGTGCGCTCGGAAAGTCCGACCGAGGCCAGTTCGCGAGCGGCGACGCCGAACGGATCGGGATGCCCGGCGAGTTCAAGCGGCACGGCGACGTTTTCGAGCGCAGTCATGTTGGGGATCAGGTGGAACGACTGGAAGACGATGCCCACGTTCCTGCCGCGGAAGGCCGCCACCCGATCTTCGGACTTGCCGTTCAGGAACTCGCCCGCGATCCTGACCGAGCCGGCATCCACGCGCTCGAGACCCGCCAGCACCATTAGCAGCGTCGACTTGCCCGAGCCCGACGGGCCCACGATGCCGACCGCCTCGCCCTCCGCGACCTCCAGCGAGACGCCCTTCAGCACATGGACCGACGATGCCCCTTGGCCGAGCGTCAGCGAAACATCCTTCAACTGGATGACGGGTTCTGTCACGGGAGAACTATCCTATATGGAGGAGCAGGACGGAAGCGTTTTGGTCATATGGGCTTTGCAGCATGGCTTTCCAATCATCTCTGCGTGTCGGCATTTTGGCTGCGATGGCGCTATTGGCCGTCAGCTTTGGTACGAAGGCCGAGCCGTACCGGATCGTCGGCTTCGGAGACAGTCTGATGGCCGGCTACGGGCTGGATGCGGGGCAAAGCTTCCCAGAGAAGCTCGAGAAGGCGCTGCGTGACAGGGGTCACGATGTCGTGATCGCGAATGCCGGCGTGTCTGGCGACACGACGTCGGGGGGCTTGTCCCGCCTCGACTGGTCGGTTCCCGATGGCACTGAACTCGTGATCTTGGAACTCGGCGCGAACGACATGTTGCGCGCCGTAAGCCCGCAGATCACGGAGGATAATCTCGACAGCATGATCGAGCGCCTCAAGAAGCGCGACATAAAGGTGCTTCTCGCCGGCATGCGCGCCGCGCCCAACCTCGGCCCGGACTACCAGCAAGCGTTCGACGCGATCTATCCGAGACTGGCCGAGAAGCACGGCGTTGCCTTCTATCCGTTCTTTCTCGATGGCGTCGTCGCCGATCCGGCCTTCCTGCTGGAGGACGGGATGCACCCCAATGCGGCCGGTGTGGACCGCATGGTCGAACGCGCCCTGCCGGTCGTCGAGGAACTGCTCGCGAGCGAGCCCGTTGAGGGCTGAGCGGCCGGTCTCGCAGCCTCAGATTTGTGCAGTTGCGAAAAACAGCTTGCTCCCCGGCGGGATCGGTGATTCGCTCGGAACCGGAAGTTACGATTCGAGGAAGGGAGCCTGGCCATGCCGCGACTTTTCACCGCCCTCGAAATTCCGCGTGATGCGGCGCTTTCCCTGTCGCTGCTTCGGGGTGGTCTTCCCGGAGCCCGATGGATCGACGTCGAGAACTATCATCTCACCTTGCGCTTCATCGGCGATGTCGAGGGTCATGTCGCGGACGAGATCGCCAACGCGCTGGATCGCGTGCGGCGTCCTGCTTTCCCGCTGACCCTTGCGGGCGTCGGTGCCTTCGGGTCGAAGAAGCCGCATTCCGTCTATGCCGGCGTGAAAGCTTCGCCGGACCTGAACGCCCTGCAAGGCGAGATCGACCGCATTTGCCAGCGGCTCGGTATTCCCGCCGATTCGCGCAAGTTCACTCCGCATGTGACGCTGGCGCGGCTGCGCAACTCCAGCCCGACCGACGTCGCGATCTATCTGTCCGCGCGCGGCAACTTCGCGACGGCGCCATTCCGCGTCGGCCGCTTCGTGCTGATGTCCTCACGTGAATCTGTGGGCGGCGGGCCTTACGTGATCGAGGAAGCGTGGCCGCTGATCGGCGACGCGCGCCCTGTCTCGTCCCCCGCGACGAGCATGTTCGGAGCCGCCTGGACCGGCCGCTAGCAGGCGGGCAGGGCCGTTTCCTTCGATGCCATGGGAGGACCGAGATGGCGCGGCAGAAACTGGACAAGGCAGCCGTAGACGAAGCCATGGCCGGGCTGGAGGGGTGGACCCTTGCCGATGACGGATCGTCGATCAGCCGAACTTTCACCTTCAAGAACTTCAGCGAGGCGTTCGCCTTCATGACCCGCTCGGCGCTCGCCGCCGAAAAGCTCGATCACCATCCCGAATGGACGAATGTCTACAAGACGGTTCAGGTGACGCTGAGCACGCACGATGCCGGCGGGCTGACGCCTCTGGATTTCGAACTCGCCCGGCGCATGAACCGCTATTCAGCAAGCTGACCGCATGCATCTTGCAGGCGCGAGCGGCGTTTCCCACATTGAAATCAGAGGAGACGAGAAGCTCATGGCAAAAGCGCATACCACGGACGGAACCCGATCGGACGAGAACGAGGTCCGCGAAAAGTTCTGGCGGACCGCCAAGAAAGCGGCCAGGCACATTCCGTTCATGGACGAGGTGGTCGCGAGCTATTACTGCGCCCTCGACAAGAACACGCCCCTGCGTGCCAAGGCCATCCTGTTTGCCGCGCTCGGTTATTTCGTGCTACCCGCCGACACCATTCCCGACGTGATCTTCGGATTGGGCTTCACCGACGACATCGCGGTCCTGACGGCGGCCATTGCTGCCGTACGCGCTCACGTCACCCCGGCTCATAGGCTGGCCGCAAAGGAGGCGCTCGCCTCGACCTAGCTGGCCGCTCGGCAAGATGCTGGCCTCCGCCACCGGCGAAGGCAGGGCGGAGCCAGTCAAACTCTTGCCGTTTTCGTGCCCTTCAAACCTCGAGCTAGGGACATCGCGGCTGGAAGCCCCATTCGCTTTGGACGGCGCTAACGGACTATGCACTATCCTTTGTGCAACGGTTCATCTTTTGGTAACCCAGATTAAACCAAAATGAACCCAACGGGCTTGGGTCGCATCCGGAGCCCGCTCCACGGGCTGAACAGGGCAACCGGCTGCAAGGAAGGAAAACGGAAGACGATGCGGGGTTTGATTACGATATTCGCGGCCGTGGTGATGGCTGTCAGCGCCAGCCCGGCGTTTGCACAGTCGGCCCGCAAGATGGCGGAGCACGGCGACTGGGCGACCTACAGCTATCAGGCGCAGAACGGTCGCGTCTGCTATGTGCTGACCGTACCGAAGCCGAAGTCGATGCAACCAGCGAACGTCGATCACGGCTCCATGTTCTTCTTCGTGAGCCAGAGGCCCGGACAGGCGGTATCCTTCGAGCCGCAGTTCATTGCGGGCTACCCGCTGCGGGAAGGCTCCGAGGTGTCGGTCAAGATCGGCAACCGCAGCTTCACGATGTTCACCAAGGGCAAGTCTGCCTGGCTGGAGAATGCCGCCGAGGAGCCTCAGATGATCGCCGCGATGAAGGGCGGCGCCGAAATGGAGGTCAAGGCGCAGTCCGGCCGTGGCACCAACACCAGCTACGCCTTCTCACTGAAGGGGATAACGGCTGCGCTGGACTCGATCTCCGGCTGCAAGTAGCCGGCGCGTCGCGAGTTTTTCAAAAGGGCCGGTTCCGACCGGCCCTTTTCACTTTCGGCCAGCATCGCCCCCAATGCGTGACGCGAAACCGCCGGCGTGATACATGCCGCTTTCGGCGGGCGAAAGCGTTCCGCGATACCTATATGACCTGACCATGGCCCTTTCGCTCGACCTCACGACCGCACAGTCGCGTGCAACAAGCGCGCCCCGGCCCGGCACACCGGAAAAGCCGCCGCTGATCGGCCTTACGCGTGCCGAGCTTGCTGAGGCTCTGGTATCGGCCGGCATCGTGCCCGAGCGGCAGGCGAAGATGCGCGCGCAGCAGCTCTGGCACTGGCTCTATGTGCGCGGCGTTTCGGATTTCGGCGAGATGTTCAACATCTCTAAGGAACTCCGAATCGCGCTCGATAGGCACTTCTCCATCGCCCGGCCGGAGATCGTCGAGGAGCAGATTTCCGCCGATGGAACGCGCAAGTGGCTGTTCCGCTTTCCTGCGCGAGGAGCAGGCCGGCCGGTGGAGATCGAGACGGTCTACATCCCCGAGGAAGGCCGCGGCACGCTCTGCATCTCATCGCAGGTCGGCTGCACGCTGACCTGCTCGTTCTGCCATACCGGCACGCAGAAGCTCGTTCGCAACCTCACCGCGGAGGAAATCCTGGCGCAGCTCATGACGGCGCGAGACCGCCTCGGCGACTTCCCCGACCGCGACACGCCGGCGGGTGCGATCGTGCCTTCGGAAGGCCGCAAGATCTCGAACATCGTCATGATGGGCATGGGCGAGCCGCTCTACAATTTCGAGGCCGTGAAGAAGGCGCTGCTGATCGCCTCGGACGGCGACGGCCTGTCGCTGTCGAAGCGCCGCATCACGCTGTCGACCTCAGGCGTCGTTCCGGAAATCGTGCGCACCGGCGAGGAGATCGGCGTCATGCTGGCCATCTCGCTGCACGCGCCCAACGACGATTTGCGCGACCTGCTGGTGCCGATCAACAAGAAGTTTCCGCTGAAGGACCTGATCGCGGCTTGCCGAGCCTATCCCGGCCTGTCGAACGCCAGACGCATCACCTTCGAATATGTGATGCTCAGGGACGTCAACGACAGCCTTGAAGATGCCAAGGCGCTGGTGCAGTTGCTCAAGGGCATTCCGGCGAAGATCAACCTGATCCCGTTCAATCCCTGGCCCGGCACCAACTACCAGTGCTCCGACTGGGAGACGATCGAGAAATTCGCCGATTACATCAACAATGCCGGCTACGCCTCCCCCATCCGCACCCCGCGCGGCCGCGACATCCTCGCAGCCTGCGGACAGCTGAAGTCGGAATCGGAGCGGATGAAGAAGACCGAGCGCCTCGCGCTCGAGGCGATGATGATCGCCGGACACGGCGAAGGGTGATCGTGGCCTGGCGGCTCGCTGTGATGCTTGCCGCGTTCCTGGCGAGTGCCGCGGCAGTCGTGCCGATCGTCTTCCTGATGACGGCATTTGTCATGGGGACCCCCGTCTTCGACCCTTTGATGCTGGACTACCTCTTCGTTGCCTTCGTGCTCGTCAATGTTCTCGCCTTAGGACCCGCGTCCATGGCAGTCGCGGTCGCGGAGTGGAAACGGATCCGGGCAAGTCTCTATTTCGTTTTGGCAGGCGGCCTGATCGCGCTTGCTCTGACGGCCGCTTTCGGGTTCGCACCAGGCTCCGATGCTGAGGGCGTCGGCCTATACATCGGCGCATCTCTCACAGCAGCCGGACTCGTTGCCGGTTTCGTCTATTGGTGGATCGCCGGACGACATGCCGGTGCGTTGCGGGATGCGTGGACGGAACGAGGCCGGACAGCATGAATGTCGTCATCGTCTGTCTCGTCCGCTTCGTCGTCGTCATCGGCGGCTACATCGTCGCCTGCCTCGGCGCGAGCGCCTTCCTCAACATCCTCATCCTCGGTTCGGCGGGCTTGGCCGCCGAGGAACTGCGACTTGTCGCTTCGGAATCGTTGGTCGTCTCGATCCCGCTGGTAGCGATGCTGCTCTCTTACGTCGCCTTCTTCCCTTCGCTGCTGGCGATACTGGCGAGCGAATTCCTCGGCAAGCGCGATTGGCTGTTCTTCGCTTTGGCCGGTGCGGTGGTCGCCGCCGTGCTGATCGGACTCGATGGTTCGTACGGCGATGAATTCGCGTTGGATCCTGCGTTTCTGCTGGCCGCGATTGGCGCGGGCATGTGCGGCGGAATAGGCTATTGGGCCGTGGCGGGGCGGTCCGCCGGCAGCCCTCGCAAAGACGCCCGGATCGCTACTTCGCCTGAGCCGTGATGATCTTCAGCGCGAACGCCGAAAACACCCCCGCGAACAGATAGTCGACCGCCCGTGTGACGCGCGGGCTCTTCTTCATCGCTGCTGCAAAGCGATCGGCGGCGAACACCATCGGTGTCGTCACCGGAATCGAGATCAGCACGAACATCGCGCCGAGGAAGAACAGCTTGCCTGCCGCGTTCGGATCGTGCGCCGACACGAACTGCGGAAGGAACGTCATGAAGAAGAGAATGATCTTCGGATTCATCAGGTTGACCCCGAGGCCGATCGAAAAGCTGCGCGCCACCGAAATGCTCGGTCCCGGTCTTGTCTCCGGCGAGAAGGCCGAGCCGTAGCGGATCGCCTGATAGGCGAGATAGACGAGATAGCCTGCACCGCAGATCTTCAAGACCAGAAACGCGCTCGGCGAGGCAACGATCAGCGCCGACACGCCGACGACCACCAGGGTCGTATGGACCAAGGTCCCGGTCAGTGCGCCGGCCATGGACGCCAAACCTGCGGCCCTGCCCTGGCTCAGGGTACGGCTGACGAAAAGGCTCATGTCCGGCCCAGGCGTGATGGCGAGGATGACCGAGGCAAGAGCGAACTGAAGCAGGATCGTGGTTGTGGGGACGAAGGACATCAGGGTCGGCTCGTTGATCCCCCAGCTATAATCCCGCAACAGTACAGTAGCCAGCCGCTCAACGCTGCCCCGTTCTTGGTCCAGCGGCGCAAAAGCCGCTTCGGCTTGTCCCCATCCTCGTTCCTGCTATGAAAGCGCCCGAAAAGCCAAACTCCGGGGACCGGCATGTCGAAGTGGAAAGACGTCAAGAAGGTTGTGCTTGCTTATTCGGGCGGGCTCGACACGTCCATCATTCTGAAGTGGCTGCAGACCGAACTCGGCGCGGAGGTCGTCACCTTCACCGCCGACCTCGGGCAAGGCGGCGAGCTGGAGCCGGCACGCCGGAAAGCCGAGCTGCTCGGAATCAAGGACATTCGCATCGTCGACGTGCGCGAGGAGTTCGTCTCGGACTTCGTGTTTCCGATGTTCCGCGCAAACGCCCAGTATGAAGGGCTCTACCTGCTCGGAACGTCGATCGCCCGGCCGCTGATCTCCAAGCATCTCGTGGAGATTGCGAAGGAGACCGGTGCCGACGCCATCGCCCATGGTGCGACCGGCAAGGGCAACGACCAGGTCCGGTTCGAACTCTCCGCCTACGCGTTGAACCCCGACATCAAGGTCATCGCGCCGTGGCGCGACTGGTCGTTCAAGTCGCGCACTGACCTGCTAAATTTCGCGCGCGACCACCAGATCCAGGTCGCCAAGGACAAGCAGGGCGAGGCGCCTTTCTCAGTCGACGCCAACCTGCTGCACTCCTCATCGGAAGGGAAGGTGCTCGAGGATCCCTGGATCGAACCGCCGGAGTATGTCCACCAGCGCAGCGTCTCGCCGATGGACGCGCCGGATACGCCGACGGAGATAACGATCTCGTTCGAAAAGGGCGATCCGGTCGCCATTGACGGCGAGGCGCTGTCGCCGGCCACACTGCTCGCGCGGCTGAACGACCTCGGACGCGACAACGGGATCGGCCGGCTCGACCTCGTCGAGAACCGCTTCGTCGGCATGAAGTCGCGCGGCGTCTACGAGACCCCTGGTGGCACGATCCTGCTCCAGGCGCACCGCGCGATCGAATCCATCACGCTCGACCGTGGCGCGGCGCACCTCAAGGACGAGCTGATGCCGCGCTATGCGGAGCTGATCTACAACGGGTTCTGGTTCTCGCCCGAGCGCGAAATGCTGCAGGCGCTGATCGACAAGAGCCAGGAGGATGTCGAGGGAGAGGTCCGCCTCAAGCTCTACAAGGGCAATGTCATCGTGACGGGCCGGCGCTCGTCGAAGTCGCTCTATTCCGACGCGCTGGTCACCTTCGAGGACGATCGCGGTGCCTACGACCAGAAGGACGCCGAAGGCTTCATCCGCCTGAACGGCCTGCGCCTTCGCACTCTCGCCGCCCGCAAGCGCAAGGGCTGATCCTGCCGGGGCTCTACGGAGGCGGGCCGTCATCCGGCCCGCGCCCGCAGCTTCCGGCCTTCGTGGTCTTGCCGCTCCGCCGGCCAATGGCTAAATGTCGCCAGTCCATAGGAGAACGGCATGCTCGCGCTCATCCAGACGATCGACCTGGCGCTCTATCTCTATTGGTGGGTCATCATCGCCTCGGCGATCTTTTCCTGGCTCTACGCCTTCAATGTCGTCAACCCGCGCAACCAGTTCGTCGGGGCGGTCGGCAACATGCTGTTCCGGCTGACGGAACCGGCCTTGAGGCCGATCCGCCGCTATCTTCCCGATCTCGGCGGCATCGACATATCGCCGATCATTCTCCTGCTGATCATCTTCTTCATACGCCAGCTTCTCTGGACGACGATAGCACCGCTCGTCGTGTGATGGCGCGATCCGAAGCCTGCTTCAGAAGGCGGGCTGACGGAATCGACGTTTTCGTCCGGTTGACGCCGAAGTCCTCGTCCGACGCGGTGGCGGGCACGGTGGCTGGCGCCGACGGCTTGGAGCAAATCTCGGTTCGGGTCCGTGCCGCGCCTGAAAAGGGTGCCGCAAACGCCGCGCTTGAGCGATTGCTGGCAGACTGGCTCGGCGTGCCCAAGCGGTCTGTCAGCGTCGTCGCAGGCTCGACCTCGCGACAGAAGACGGTTCGCATCGCTGGCGATCCGTCGAGCCTCGTTGAAACGCTGGAAGCAGTCCTTTCACGGCCTGCGGACTAGCCAAAGAACAGCGCGGAAAGACTGAGCGCCATGGTCAAGGCCGCGCGGCGGTCCGGGAGAGCGCGCCAGGCTGTGGCAAGTCCCCGTCAGCCCCTCTTCGCGCGTTCTATCGCTTCCACGATCATCTGCTTGGCGCGCGCGGAGTCGTACCAGCCCTCGATCTTCACCCACTTGCCGGGTTCCAGATCCTTGTAGTGCTCGAAGAAGTGCTGGACCTGCTGCAGAGTGATGTCGGGCAGGTGGTTGTACTCGGTGACCTTCTCGTAGCGCAGCGTCAGTTTCGGGGAGGGGACCGCGATGATCTTCTCGTCCTGACCGGCATTGTCCTCCATGACCAGCACGCCGATCGGGCGGACGTTGATCACACAGCCGGGAACGAGCGCGCGGGTGTTGCAGACGAGCACGTCGACCGGGTCGCCGTCCCCCGACAGGGTGTGCGGCACGAAACCGTAATTGCCGGGATAACGCATCGAGGTGTGCAGGAAGCGGTCGACATAAAGCGTACCCGCATCCTTATCCATCTCGTACTTGATGGGCTCCCCACCGATGGGCACCTCGATGACGACATTGACGTCCTCGGGCGGATTCTTCCCGGTGGGTATCGCTTCTATGCGCATGCGGGTCCCTCGATTTCAAAGCGGCATGGACATACCGGCACGCCCACTGCGGCGCAACATGCGCGTTCACGCCATGGGATGACGTAGGGGAAGGGAGATCAATCCCAGACGAAGGCGATCTTCCTGAGCGCCTTCTGGTCGAAGACCTCCACCCCCTCGGCCACGTCCCGCCCACCAGCGCCCTGGTAGAACGAAAGCGCGCCGGAGTTCTCCTCCAGGGCCCAGACGACGAGACCGCGCAGGCCCGACCGGGCGAGCTTGGCGCGTGCTTCCGCGAACAGCCTGCTGCCCAGTCCGATGCCCTGATATTCCGGCTTGAAGTAGAGTTCGTAGATTTCGCCCTGCTGCGAAAGCTCGCGCGCGCGGTTCTTACCGATGGTCGCATAGCCGGCGATTTCACCGCCGATCTCCACGACCAGGACGGTCGCCGCGCGCCTGATCGCGTTCGCCCACCAGTCGGGGCCGCGCCGATTGATCATCCTGGCGAGCGCGCGATAGGGAATGATGCCGCTATAGGCGCCGCGCCAAGCCTCCTGGTGCACGTCGGCGATCGCCGGCGCGTCCCTTGGCTCGGCCTTCCGGATGTCGATGGTCAGCGTCTTCATGGTTCGTTAACCATAAACGCTGCCCGGACTCGCTGGCAAGGAGCGATCGACACGTCCTCAGAGCAAGTTCAGCTTAGATTTCGACCAGATGGTCGGCGAGTTCGTTGATGTCCGCCGGCCTGATCGGGAAGTTCGCCGCCAGCAGTTCACCCACGGCCCCGACGGCGGTGACGAAGCCGTCGGCTAGCCTCCCCTTCGAAGCGTCGTCTATCAGGCCCGCCACAATGGAATCCCAGACATCCTGCGGAACATGGGCGTCGATCGCGGCGTCGGCGATGATCTCGGCATACCGCTCAGCCAACGACACGAAGATGAGGACTCCGGTGCGGTGCTCGGTCAAGTGCACGTTGTGCGCCATGAACTGCTTCAGTGCGTTCGCATGGGCGCAGGCATATTGCCAGCGGCGCGGCGCCAGTACCATGCGCAGCCCGGGCAGCGCGTAAATGGCCGCAAGTGCTGCCGCGAAGGCGAGCACCTGCGCCGCGACGAAATGCGGAAGGCGGATGGTCAGCCAATTGGCTTCGACGAGCCACGCGACCGCGAGGCTGACCAGCAGCATGCCGACGGTGACCGCGAGCGAGGCCGAGAAGAAGTGATCGTCGCTGCGCCGGGCCACGATGCAATAGATCTCGCCTGATGTGCGGGCTTCCGCGTCGCGAATCGCCTGGGCGATGCGCTCGTGATCGTGGGCGCTGAGCCTTGCCTGTGCCATCACCAGCTTCCCGACGAACCGCCGCCTCCCGACGATCCTCCGCCCCCTGAGAATCCGCCTCCGCCGGAGGAGCGGCCGGACCACCCGCTGCCGGTCGAGCCCGTCGACCATCCGCCGCCATGGCTGCGCCCGGTCGATCCGTCGCTGAACGTCATCCCGAGCCATCGGTAGCGGCCCGGACCAAGCCTGCGTCCGAACATGCGCGGAAGGACGGCCATGGCGAAGCCGCCGAAAAACAGAGCTGCCCACACGATCAGGAACAGGGTCACGATCACCGCGTCGGAATCCCAACCGGTATCCTCGTTGCGCCTGGCTCGCGCCTCCAGTTCCTCGGCATTGCCTTCGAGAACCATGACGATGTCGTCTACCGCCCCGGATATGCCCCCGGAGAAGTCTCCGGCGCGGAAGGCGGGCACCATCGTGTTTTCGATGATCAGCTTCGAATGCAGGTCGGTCAGCGTGCCTTCCAGCCCGTAGCCGACCTCGATGCGCATCTTCCGGTCGTCTCGGGCGACCAGCAACAGGATGCCGTTATCCTCGCCGGCCTGTCCGAGTTGCCAAGACCGGAAGAGGCGGTTGGCGAAAGGCTCGATCGCTTCACCGCCGAGATTCGGGATCGTCGCGACCACGATCTGGTCCGAGGATTTGGCTTCGAAGGCGGCGAGCTTTTGGACGAGAGCAGCTTCGGCCTCGGGGTCGATCATCTGCGCATCATCGACCACGCGGCCCGTGAGAGCCGGCAGATCCTGTGCCAGGGCTGCACAGATGAAAACGAGCGGGAGGAGTGCGCAGCCGAGGGCCTTCAGCATCGGCCGCCCGATCGTCGCGAGTGGGTGTTCCAGAACGATCACAGCTCGGCGCCGACCGCGGTCATCCGCCCTGGTTCGTGCCGAAATCCACTTTCGGAGGCTGCAGCGCATCTTCCGAAACCGTGAAGTTCTGGAAAGGCTCGTTGTGGAACCACAACGAGTTCCAGAGCATCGCCGGGAAGGTCCTGAGTGAGGTGTTGTAGACCCGCACGGCCTCGATGTAGTCGCGGCGGGCGACGGCAATCCGGTTCTCGGTCCCTTCGAGCTGTGCCTGCAGGGCCAGGAAATTCTGGTTCGCCTTGAGGTCCGGGTAATTTTCGACGACTGCGAGCAGGCGCGACAGCGCGCTGGTGAGCCCGGCCTGGTTGTCCTGGAACGCCTTGAAGGACTCGGGATCGGTCAGCGTTTCGGGCGTCACGGTCACCTGCGTAGCCTTTGCGCGCGCCTCGACCACGCTTTCCAGCACCTCCCTCTCATGCGCGGCATAACCTTTGACCGTTTCCACCAAATTCGGAATCAGGTCCGCCCGTCGCTGATACTGGTTGAGCACTTCGCTCCATGCCGCCTTGGCCTGTTCCTCGAGCGTCGGGATGGTGTTGTAACCGCAGGCTGAAAGCAGCGGCAGCAGGATCAGGATGAAAAATGCGGGAATGAAGCGGAGAGCGGGCAGTCGCCGGGAGGGCTGGACAAGCATCGGCTATTTCTCACGTCGCCAAATACGGCATATGGAATAGCATGGCCGCGCCGGAAATACAGGGCGTCGCGCGAGCCGCACCCTGTTTTCCCTTGCAATTCATGCAGCCGCCGAGGGCAAGTGATGAAAAAAGAGCGGAACGACGAAGCTGAAGCTGAATCGCGTCGGATACTGGAGCAAATCTCCAGGGAATCGCAAAGCGGCGGGCTGTCCGCGATCGATCGCGCAACCAACAGGGCTCGCGATCATCTCATGGCCGAGGATGTGGATCACAGCGATTGGGCGGAGTATTGGGGAACCCGGATCGGCAGGACCATCGGAGCCCTGGTCATGGCCGGCCTGATCTTCTGGCTGGTGATCTATCTCGTGCAAGGCGAATGACGATGAACGATGCAATGCGGGAAACTCGAAAAGCGGTCATCGTGGTTTCCAGCCATGTGGCGCGCGGATCCGTCGGCAATCGCGCGGCCGTGTTCGCCCTCGAGACCCTCGGTTATCCGGTCTGGGCAGTGCCGACGGTGGTCCTGCCCTGGCACACCGGCCATGGTCCGTCGACGCGGATTGTCCCGAGCGCCGACCAGTTCTCGGCCTTCATGCGGGATCTGGGCGAGACGCCTTGGCTCCGCGAGGTGACGGCAGTCCTGTCCGGATACCTGGGCGACGCGCACCAGGCGGAAGCCGTGGCAACGCTGGTGCGACGCCTCAAGGAGAGGAATCCCGCCGCGCTCTATGTTTGCGACCCGGTCATGGGCGACAAGGGCGGCCTCTACGTGCCCGAAGCGACGGCGGTTGCCATGCGGGACATGCTGCTGCCGCTGGCCGACATCGCGACGCCCAACCGCTACGAGCTCGAATGGCTCGTCGGTCGCGAACTGGACGGCCTGCCAGAGATCATGCGGGCAGCCCGCGAACTCGACCCCGCCCGTATGCTGGTGACTTCAGCGCCTGGCAGGACGGAAGACCTCATCGGCAATCTTCTCGTCACTGCCTCGGATGCGCTGTTTGCCGAGCATCGTCAGATCTCGGGCCCGCCAAGCGGAATGGGCGACCTCACCTCGTCTGTTTTTCTTGCCAGGATACTCTCGGGTGAAGGCGACGAGCAGGCGGTGCGTACAACCACGGCGACCGTCTACGAGATGCTCGCCCGTGCGGCAGGCCGGGGCGGTGACGAACTCCAGCTCGAAACGGATGCGGAGAGTCTCTCCCGTGCCTCGGCATTGGTGGAACTCAGACGCCCATCCGGCGCCGCCGATGCGGTTCCTTCGTCCTGAGGCGGCTGCGACATTACTGCGAACTGCCCGTATCGCCTACAGACTCGCTCGGCCGGGCATTCCCGTCGAATCCTATCCCTGATATTGACCCGAAACCGCAGCATCGAAAATCCAGCAACCAAGGTCCGCTTATGGCTTACCTTCCCGACCATCTGCTCGCCGGCTACCGCAATTTCATGAATGGCCGCTATGCGGCCGAAAGCGGGCGCTACCGCACGCTCGCCCGCGAAGGCCAGACACCGGAAACGATGGTCATCGCATGCTGCGACTCGCGGGCTGCACCTGAAGCGATCTTCGACGCCGGGCCCGGCGAGTTGTTCGTGGTGCGCAACGTCGCCAATCTCGTCCCTCCCTACGCTCCGGACGGTGAGTTCCACTCAACCTCCGCCGCACTCGAATTCGCGGTGCAGAGCCTGAAGGTCAAGAACATCGTCGTCATGGGCCATGGCCGCTGCGGCGGTATCGGAGCGGCGCTGAACACTTCGGCCGCGCCGCTGTCGCCGGGCGACTTCATCGGCAAGTGGATGAGCCTGATTGCGCCCGCCGCCGAGACGGTTTCAGGCAGCACGCTGATGACCGCCTCCGAGCGCCAGACAGCCTTGGAGCGCATCTCCATTCGTTACTCCATCGCCAACCTTCGAACCTTTCCCTGTGTGAAGATCCTCGAAGGAAAAGGACGACTGACGATCTCGGGAGCATGGTTTGATATCTCCACAGGCGAATTGTGGGCGATGAACCCGGAAACCGGCGATTTCGAGCGTCCCGAGGAGATCTAGCCCTCCGCTCCATCGCGGACCTCATGCACCGGCCTCGTCACGCGTATCGAGATGCTGCGGTTGCAGGCCGTCGTCCATGCTCCTACATCGAGACCACTCTTCTACTTTCCCTGGAAATCGCATGAGCAAGCCCGTCGACCTCGACCGTCATCCGCTTACCCATTGGGAGGGCTCCCTCGGGCTGCCGGACTTCTCGCGTCTTGAGGACGCCGATTTCGGCCCCGTGTTCGATGCTGCTCTCGCTGCTCACCGCGCCGACATTGATGCCATCGCCGGCAATGCAGAGGAGCCGACGATCGAGAATACGTTCGCGGCGCTGGAGCTTTCCGGCGAGCCGCTCGATCGCGTTTCTGCGATCTTCTGGTGCAAGGCGGGCGCCAACACCAACGACGCGATACAGGCCATGGAGCGCGAGATCGCTCCCAAGATGTCGCGTCACTATTCGGCGATCTCGATGAACGAAAGGCTCTTTTTGCGCATCGACGATCTCTACCGGCGCCGCGCGTCGCTCGGCCTCGATGCTCCGACCCTGCGGCTCGTCGAGAAGACCTGGAAACGCTTCGTCAAGTCGGGGGCCAGGCTCGATGCGGCCGGCAAGTTGAGGCTCGCCGCCATCAACGAAGAACTGTCCTCGCTCGGTACGACGTTCAGCCAGAACGTGCTTGCCGACGAGCGCGAATGGGTCATGTTCCTCGGCGAGGGCGATCTTGCGGGCCTGCCGGATTTCCTCAAGAGCGCAATGGCGGGCGCGGCGGAACTGCGGGGCCGTAAAGGCGAGTATGCCGTCACCCTCTCGCGTTCCATCTACGAGCCGTTCACCACCTTCTCCGAACGTCGTGATCTGCGCGAAAAGGCTTTCAAGGCTTTCACCGGCCGCGGGGAGAGGGGTGGCGATACCGACAACGGTCGGGTCGTCCAGAAGATGCTGGCTTTGCGTGCCGAGAAGGCAAAGCTGCTCGGCTATGAAAGCTTCGCGGCGCTAAAGCTGGACGATACGATGGCCAAGACACCTGAAGCGGTGTTCGGCCTGCTCGAACCCGTCTGGGAAAAGGCGCGCGGCAAGGCTGCTGCGGACGAGGCGGAACTGCAGCGGCTTGCAGCCGATTCCGGCAGCAACGAGAAGCTGGCCGCCTGGGACTGGCGCTACTACCAGGAACGGCTGCGGGCGGAAAAATATGCGTTCGACGAGGCTGAGTTGAAGCCCTACCTCCAGCTCGAGCAGATCGTCGCCGCTTGTTTCGATGTCGCCACGCGACTGTTCGGCGTCACCTTTGCGGAGAAGCAGGGGATTCCTGCCTGGCATCCCGACGTTCGAGTCTTCGAGGTGCTGAACGACGACGGCTCCCGGCGCGGACTTTTCCTCGCGGATTATTTCGCGCGTCCTTCGAAGCGATCCGGCGCCTGGATGAGCAGCCTCCAGTCCGGCTATAAGCTCGGCCAGGGGTCCAGCCCGATCATCTACAACATCATGAACTTCGCCGAGCCGCCGGCCGGCGAACCGGCGCTTCTGTCACTCGACGAGGCCAAGACCTTGTTTCACGAATTCGGCCATGCCTTGCATGGCATGTTGACCGAGGCATACTGGCCGTCGCAATCCGGCACCTCCGTCTCCCGCGACTTCGTGGAACTGCCGTCACAGCTCTACGAGCATTGGCTGACGGTGCCCGAGGTGCTCGAAAAGTTCGCTCGACATTATGCCACCGGCGAGCCCATGCCGCAGGCACTTCTAGACAAGATGCTCGCGGCATCGACTTTCGACGCCGGCTTCCGCACCGTTGAGTTCACGTCCTCGGCACTCGTGGACATGGCCTATCATTCGCAGAAGGATGCTCCCGCCGATCCCGCCGCCTTCGAGGCCGCGACCTTGAAGCGGCTCGGCATGCCTGAAACGATCGTCATGCGCCATCGCACGCCACATTTCGCCCATGTCTTTTCGGGCGACGGCTATTCGGCGGGCTATTACTCCTACATGTGGTCGGAAGTCCTCGATGCGGATGCCTTCTCCGCCTTCGAGGAAGCCGGCGACCCCTTCCATCAGGACATCGCGGCGAGGCTCAAGAAAAATATCTATGCATCCGGCGGCTCCGCCGATCCGGAGGAGCTCTACATGGCTTTCCGAGGCAAGATGCCTACGCCCGAGGCGATGATGGCGAAGCGCGGCCTGTGAGTATTCTGCGATCGGTCAGCGAGCCGGGTAGCAGGCGAGCGGTATGTTCGGCCACACTGCCTTGCTGCAGTTGAAGGCCTGCTGCTGCTTCTTGAACGATGACGAGGTGGGACCGGTGACGACCGGGTCCACACCCAAAGCGGCGTCCGGGAACGCCTCCTCGGCCAGAAGGGCGAGGCCGGACGGCTGCGGCAAGGCGCGTGTGCCCGTGTGCGGCAAGGCGCGCGTACCCGTGGAATGCGCAGCTCCTGAAGCTAGCAAAAGCGCAGCCGCGGCGGCTGCGCTCGCAATTCGACGGACGCTGGAAAATGTCATGGCCATACGCGTTAACTTTTCCAGAGCGAAAACGATCCACATTGGTTAGTATTTTATTGTCGCACCGAGATGACTAATTTTCGGTAACCGCCGGTCCCTCTTTCGCACTTGCGAAAAAACCTGTATGAGCCGCGCAACCGAACCGAATGGCGCCGCACGCGCCGCGTACACTCCCGAGATCAGATCATGAATCTTCGCAACATCGCGATCATCGCGCATGTCGACCACGGCAAAACGACCCTGGTCGACCAGCTTCTGAAGCAGTCCGGCTCTTTCCGCGAAAACCAGCGCGTCGCCGAGCGCGTCATGGATTCGAACGACCTGGAAAAGGAGCGTGGCATCACCATCCTCGCCAAGGCGACCTCCATCGAGTGGAAGAACACCCGCATCAACATCGTCGACACCCCCGGCCACGCCGACTTCGGCGGCGAGGTCGAGCGCATCCTGTCCATGGTGGACGGGGCCATCGTGCTGGTCGATGCTTCGGAAGGCCCGATGCCGCAGACCAAGTTCGTCGTCGGCAAGGCGCTGAAGGTGGGCCTCAAGCCGATCGTGGCGATCAACAAGATCGACCGCCCGGACGGACGCCATGTCGAGGTCATAAACGAGGTGTTCGACCTCTTTGCCAATCTCGACGCTACGGACGAGCAGCTCGACTTTCCGATCCTCTACGGTTCGGGGCGCGACGGCTGGATGAACGTCAACCCGGAAGGCCCCAAGGACGAAGGCCTGGCGCCGCTCCTGGACCTGGTGCTCAAGCACGTCCCCGAGCCGACCGTCGAGGAAGGTCCGTTCCGCATGATCGGCACCATCCTCGAGGCCAATCCCTTCCTCGGCCGCATCATCACCGGCCGCATCGCTTCGGGCTCCGTCAAGCCGAACCAGGCCGTGAAGGTGCTCGGCCAGGACGGCCGCACCATCGAAACCGGCCGCATCTCGAAGATCCTCGCCTTTCGCGGGATCGAGCGCCAGCCGATCGATGACGCGCATGCTGGCGACATCGTCGCCATCGCCGGCCTCTCCAAGGGCACCGTCGCCGACACGTTCTGCGATCCTTCGGTCACGGAAGCGATGACGGCGCAGCCGATCGATCCGCCGACCGTCACCATGTCCTTCATCGTCAACGACAGCCCGCTCGCCGGCACCGAGGGCGACAAGGTCACCAGCCGCGTCATCCGCGACCGCCTCTTCAAGGAGGCCGAGGGCAACGTCGCGCTGAAGATCGAGGAGGCCGAGGGCAAGGACTCGTTCTACGTGTCCGGCCGCGGCGAACTGCAGCTCGCCGTCCTCATCGAGACCATGCGCCGCGAGGGCTTCGAACTCGCCGTGTCGCGGCCGCGCGTCGTCATGCACAAGGACGAGCACGGCACCCTGATGGAGCCTGTCGAGGAGGTCGTCATCGACGTCGACGAGGAGCACTCCGGCGTCGTCGTGCAGAAGATGTCCGAGCGCAAGGCCGAGCTGGTCGAGCTGCGCCCCTCCGGCGGCAACCGCCAACGCCTGCGTTTCTACGCGCCGACCCGCGGCCTGATCGGCTACCAGTCGGAACTGCTGACCGACACGCGCGGCACGGCCGTCATGAACCGGCTGTTCCACGACTACCAGCCCTTCAAGGGCGCCATCGCCGGGCGCACCAACGGCGTGCTGCTCTCGAACGCCTCCGGCGAGGCTGTGGCCTATGCCATGTTCAACCTGGAAGATCGCGGTCCGATGATCATCGAGCCGGGCGAGAAGGTCTACCAGGGCATGATCATCGGCATCCACTCCAGAGACAACGACCTCGAGGTCAACGTGCTCAAGGGCAAGCAGCTCACCAACATCCGCGCCGCCGGCAAGGACGAGGCCGTGAAGCTGACCCCGCCCATCCGCATGACGCTCGACCGCGCGCTGTCCTGGATCCAGGACGACGAGCTGATGGAAGTGACGCCGAAGACGATCCGCCTTCGCAAGCTGCATCTCGATCCGAACGACCGCAAGCGCTTCGAGAAGCAGAAGCTCGCCGGCGCAGCCTGATCTTCGGCCGCGCGCGGCACTTAACGCCGCGCAGATATACGCCGAGGCAGGCGCCTTGCGCCCGCCCGGCCACTTCCAAGCGACCGCAAGTTGGAATAGACCGGTAGCGAGCGCGGCCGGCTCAAGAGCCGGCCCGCCGCCCGGTGGCTTTCGTGCGGGAGCTTGCAGTGGAACTCACGTCGCTTCTCATCTTCGCGGGTGCCTTGCTGGTGGCGGCAGGCTCTCCGGGTCCGTCGATCGCGGCACTCGTCGCCCGCGTCATCGCCAAGGGTTTCCGTGACGTGCTCCCTTTCCTCGCCGCAATGTGGATCGGCGAGGCGATCTGGCTTGCCATGGCGGTGTTCGGGCTCGCCTTCGTGGCGCAGACCTTTCATCTCGCCTTCGTCGCGGTCAAATGGGCCGGTGTCGCCTATCTGGTCTGGCTCGCGTGGAAGATGTGGACCGCGCCCGTCGTGGTGGGATCGGCCGGCATGCCGCGCGAGGATTCCCCGGCGCGGCTCTTCATGGCGGGGATGGCCGTCACGCTCGGCAATCCCAAGATCATGATGTTCTATCTCGCGCTGCTGCCGACGATCATCGATCTGGGCTCCGTGACACTGCTCGGCTGGGCCGAACTGACGCTCACCATGGCGCTTGTGCTCATCGGCATCGATCTCGCCTGGGTGCTCGCCGCGGCGCAGGCGCGCCGGCTGCTCAAGAGCCGCGCGGCCATGCGCGTCGCCAACAGGGTCAGCGCCTGCACGATGGCAGGCGCCGCCGCGGCCATCGCCGCGCGCCCGTAAGGCCGGCGCGGTCGCCGGCCGAGCCTTCCCGACCCACAAATCTCCACGCGTTCAAGCGCGTCATGAGCCGTACACATGCGGTCGGCATCTTCCGTTCCAAATCCACCCGGAACGCACGGCGCGTTCACCTGTTTCGATTCCGGCAGTGTCGACGTCTGCCATCTGTTACGATGAAATTGCCCGTATCGAGGGAGGAACCGCACCATGGCCGGAAAACGAAAGGTCCAGGCGCGAGGAAGGCCAACAAAGCCGAAGACGCAAGCTCCGACCCTGCGCCTGCTCGACCGCGCGCCGGCCGAGGACCTCGCATCCTACGACGAGGCGGTGCTGGCTTTCGCGTCGACCCTGGCGGAGAAGGCGGTGCTGTCGCATCGCAAGGGAGAGAGCGTCGTCTCGATCGTCGACGACCCTCGTCTCGTGCGCAACGGCCGGCCTCTGACCGCCATCACGGTGGTCAACGACAACATGCCCTTCCTGTTCGATTCGGTGCTTGGCGAGATCGCCGATCGCGCCGGAGAGGCGATGCTTGTCGCTCATCCGGTGATCCAGGTCGTCCACGACAAGAAAGGCGTCAGTGAAATTCTGCCGGACGGCGGCAAGTACCCGAACGCGGATCGGCTTTCCGTGATCCACATCCACGTCGGCGTTCTCGACGAGGATGAGGTTCGCCAGCTGCAGGACCGCCTTGCCAAGGTCCTTGCTCAGGTCCGCGCAGCGGTGGCCGACTGGAAGCCGATGCTGGCTCGCCTCGACGCGGCAATCGTCGAATACCGCAACAAGCCCGTCACGCTGGATCACGATGCTGTCTCAGAGGCAGTCGCCTTCCTCGAATGGCTTCGCGACGACAACTTCACATTCCTCGGGATGCGCGAATTCCAATATTCCGGCAGTGAGAAAAGCGGCACGCTGACACGGGCGGAAAAGCCCGGGCTCGGGATACTCGCGGATCCCGACGTGCGCGTGTTGCGCCGTCCGGAAGGGGAGACGACCACGCCCGAGATCAGGGCCTTCCTGCACGGTCCCGAACCGCTCATCGTCACCAAGGCCAATGCCAAGTCGCTCGTGCACAGGCGCGCCTATCTCGACTATATCGGCATCAAGACCTTCGATGACAGCGGCGGGTTGGCGGGTGAACTCAGGCTTGTCGGTCTCTTCACGTCGACCGCCTACACGCGCTCGGTCCTGAAGATTCCCTATCTTCGCTCGAAGGCGGAGTCGGTCATCAAGTCCTTCGGCTTCGATCCGGACGACCATTCGGGCAAGGCGCTCATCAACGTACTCGAAAGCTATCCGCGCGACGAGCTTTTCCAGGTCTCTCTGCCGACGCTCTGCGAGCATGCGGGCGTCATCCTCGGCCTAGCCGAACGACCCCGGGTGCGCGCGCTCTACCGAATCGATCAGTTCGACCGCTTCGTCTCGGTGATCGTGTTCGTACCGCGTGACCGCTACGATTCAGTCGTCCGCGAAAAGATCGGCGACTACCTCAAAACCGTATTCGAAGGCCGGCTGTCGGCCTACTATCCCGCCTTCCCGGAAGGCAGTCTGGCGCGTGTCCACTTCATCATCGGGCGCTCCGGCGGTGGCACACCGCAGATCGACCCGTCGGACTTGGAGGAGGCGGTCCGCGAAATCGTCCGGACATGGGACGACTCATTGCGCATGGCCGCCTTCCGCGCCGGAGCCGACGCTTCGCTGCTCGCGATCGCGAAACGGTTCCCGGAGAGCTATCGGAGCTCGTTCACGGCGGCCGAGGCTCTCGCCGACGCGCGGCGGATTTCACTGGTCGGTCCGGACCGTCCGATCGCGATCGATTATTATCGACATGACGATACGCCGCCGAACAGGGTGGAGCTCAAGATATACCATCACGGCAAGCCTGTTTCCCTGTCTCGCCGCGTGCCCATCCTTGAGAATATTGGGTTCAAGGTCATCAGCGAACGGACTTTCGAGATTCACGGTGGGGAGGACGGTGCGGTCTTCATCCACGACATGGAGCTCGAAAGCGCATTCGACGATCCCATAGACCTTTCCGACGGCGGTAAGCTGTTCGAAGAGGTCTTTCTCTCCGTCTGGCGGCAGGAGGCGGACAACGACAGTTTCAATGCCCTCGCGCAGAGTGCCGGTCTCGCCGTCCATGCCATCGCCGTACTGCGCGCATATGGCCGATATCTCCAGCAAGCGGGTATTGCGCAAAGCCAGGGCTTCATCGCCGGCGTACTCAACCGGCATCCTGGTATTGCCCGGACGCTGTATGAACTTTTCGTCCTCAGGCTGGCTCCTGAAGCGGGGACAGAAGCGAGAGCCCAGGTCAAGAACCTCACGGGAAGGATCGCGCGTGCGTTGGACGACGTGCCCAACCTGGACGATGACACGATCATCCGCCGCTATCTCAACCTCATCGAATCCACGCTGCGCACCAATCACTTCGTGCCCGGCCTCCAGGCGGAAGGCCGACCGCTCGCCTTCAAGCTGGATTCGCGCGCGGTCGAAGGCTTGCCCGACCCGAAGCCCTGGCGAGAGATTTTTGTCTATGGCGCCGAAGTCGAAGGCGTGCATCTGCGGTTCGGGCCAGTGGCGCGGGGCGGGCTGCGCTGGTCGGATCGGGCGCAGGACTACCGCACCGAAGTGCTGGGCCTGGTCAAGGCCCAGCAGGTCAAGAACGCGGTCATTGTGCCGGTCGGTGCCAAGGGTGGTTTCTATCCCAAGCGGCCGACCGCCGGCCTGACCCGCGACCAGGTTTTCGAGGCAGGTCGTTCAGCCTATGTGAGCTTCGTCTCCAGCCTGCTGTCGATCACCGACAACATCGAGGGGGAAGATGTCGTGCCGCCCGCGTATGTCGCGCGGCGCGACAAGGACGACCCCTATTTCGTCGTCGCCGCAGACAAGGGGACTGCGACCTTTTCCGATACCGCGAATGCCATCAGCCGGAGTTTCGATTTCTGGCTCGACGATGCCTTCGCCTCGGGCGGGTCGGCAGGCTACGACCATAAGGCCATGGGCATTACAGCCAAGGGCGCCTGGGAGGCGGTGAAGCGGCATTTCCGCGAGATGAACCGCGATATCCAGGTTTCGCCTTTCGATGTGGTCGGCGTCGGCGACATGTCGGGCGACGTGTTCGGCAACGGTATGTTGCTGTCCGACCAGACGCGCCTGATCGCAGCCTTCGACCACCGCGACATCTTCATCGACCCCGATCCCGATCCGGCCGTCTCGATGGCCGAACGAAAGCGCCTTTTCGCTTTGCCCAGATCGAGTTGGCAGGACTATGACAAGGCGAAGCTGTCTTCCGGCGGCCTGGTCGTTTCCCGCGCCCAGAAGTCGGTCACGCTGACTTCGGCGGCGGCGGCGGCGATAGGTTTCGACAAGACCGAAGCCTCCCCCGCCGAGATCATCAAGGCCATCCTCAAGGCACCGGTCGATCTCCTGTGGTTCGGCGGCATCGGCACTTACGTCCGCGCGACCGGCGAGACCAACCTGGAGGTCGGTGATCGCGCCAACGACGCGATCCGCGTCACTGCCGCCGAGGTCAGGGCTAAGGTGATCGGGGAGGGCGCCAATCTCGGCGTGACCCAGCGCGCCCGCGTCGAATACGGACTGCTCGGAGGAGCGTGCAATTCGGACGCGATCGACAACTCGGGCGGTGTCAACTGCTCGGACGTCGAGGTCAACATCAAGATCGCCCTCGCGTCGGCAATGCGCAAGGGAACGCTGAAGCGGACCGCGCGCGACAAGCTGCTGGCGGAGATGACGCCAGAGGTCGCGCGGCTCGTGCTCACCAACAATTATGAGCAGACGCTTGCGCTTTCGGTTGCCCGCAAGAGCGGCATGGCGGATTTTCCGCATCACGCGCGTTTCATGGCGAACCTCGAGGTGCGCGGCCTGCTGGACCGCGACGTCGAGAATCTGCCGTCGCCCGAGATGCTGGCCGAACGCGAGGCGCGCCGCCAACCACTGACGAGGGCCGAGCTCGGCGTGCTGCTCGCTTATGCCAAGATCGTCTGTTTCTCCGATATCGTCGACAGCGAGGTGCCGGACGACCCGTATTTCGAGCAGGACCTGAAGGCCTACTTTCCTGTCCGCATGCAGAAGAGGTTCGCTGCCGAGATCGCCTCGCATCGGCTTCGCCGCGAGATCGTGACGCGTGTCATCGTCAACGACCTCGTCAATCGCGGCGGCCCCGCCTTTGTGACGCGGCTGCAGGACTCCACCGGTTGCAGCGCTCCCCAGATCCTGCGTGCCTTCGCGGTCGCCAGGGACGGCTTCGCCCTGTCGGCGCTCTATCGCGAGATCGACGCGCTGGACAACGTCATCGACGGTCAGTTGCAGCTCGAACTCTATTCTTCGGTGGGCAGGCTGATCTTCGCGGTCACGTCCTGGGACCTGAAGAACGGCGGCGACGGCGACACTTTGAGCGATCAGGTCGCGGATATCCGTCAGGCCAGAAAGGTGCTCGAGCCGAAGCTCGCGGGCATGCTGCCAGGCTTCGTGCGGGAGCGGTTCGCTGCCCGCGAGCGGGAGTTGGTGGAAGCTGGCGTGCCGGACAAGCTTGCAGCACGCATGTCGCTGCTTGGTCTCTCCGCCGTCGTGCCCGACATCATGATGATCTGCCGCCGTGCGGACTCCGACATGCTCTCCGCCGCGAAGGCCTTCTTCGACGTGACGGTGGCGTTCCGCATCGGCCGCATCGAGGAAGCCGCCAGATCGATCGCGACCACCGACTATTACGAATCGATGGCGCTCGCCCGCGCGCTCGACACGATCGCGGCTGCGCGGCGCGGCATCGCGATCGAAGCACTGGATTCACACGGCAGGAGCCAGGAGCCGGTGCGGGCTTGGCTGGAGGCCGGCAGCCAGCGGATCGACCGGACTAGGGAGCGGCTGCAGGCCCTCACCGAGAGCGGCGAGATAACTGTGTCTCGTCTTTCCGTCGCAGCTGGATTAATGAGCGATCTGACCGGCGCGTAGGCGGCAGCTTCGGAAGGACAACGGCTTGACGGAAACGACATCGAGCGCGCCCCGGCGCGGCGTCTGGGGCTGGATGCTGTTCGACTGGGCCGCTCAGCCTTTCTTCACCGTCGTCACGACCTTCATCTTCGGTCCGTATTTCGTGTCGCGCATGGCCGAGGATCCCGCAGCGGGGCAGGCAGCGTGGGGCTATGGCATCGCCGCCGCGGGCTTCGCGATCGCCATCCTGTCCCCGGTCCTCGGCTCCATCGCTGACCAGACCGGGCCGCGCAAGCCCTGGATTGCTCTCTTTGCCGCGGTGAAGATCGCAAGCCTGTGCACGCTCTGGTTCGCCGCGCCGGGGTCGAGCATGTTCTGGGTCGTGCTGGCCTTTTCGCTGGCCTCCATCGCGGCCGAGTTTTCCGTCGTCTTCAACGATTCGATGATGCCTCGGCTCGTGGCACCCGCCGACATCGGACGTGTCTCGAACATCGCCTGGGGGCTCGGCTATCTCGGGGGCATGATCGTGCTGATCTTCGTGGTCGCTTTCATGGCCGCCTCTCCCGAAACCGGCAAGACGATCATCGGCGTCGACCCCATCCTGGGTCTGGACGCGCGGCAGGGCGAGGATGCTCGGGCGACCGGTCCGCTTTCGGCCCTCTGGTACCTCGTTTTCATCCTGCCGATGTTCCTCTTCACGCCCGATGCCAGCAAGGGAGCGCCGATGGGTGCCGCCGTTCGCAAGGGGCTGTCCGAACTCGCTTCCACGATCGGGGAGGTGCGTCACCGCAGCGGCATCCTTCGCTTCCTGGTGGCCCGCATGATCTACCAGGACGGCGTGGCGGCGCTTCTGGCGCTGGGTGGCGTGTTCGCCGCCGCCATGTTCGGCTGGTCGATCACCGAAATCGGCATCTTCGGGATCATCCTCAACGTCGTCGCCGTTTTCGGTTGCCTTGTGGCGGGCTCGCTCGATACGCGCCTTGGGTCGAAGGCCGTCGTCGTGATGTCACTTGCGATGCTGGTCACGGCAACGCTCGGCATCATCTCCACCGGACCCGGCTATACTCTGTTCGGCGCGATCAATTTGCCGGGGGCGGATTCCGGCGGGCTGTTCGGCACGCCGGCCGAGAAAGCCTATATCCTGTTCGGACTGCTGGTCGGTGTCGCCTTCGGACCCGTGCAGGCCTCCTCGCGCTCGTATCTGGCGCGCAGCGTGACGGCAGCCGAAGCGGGTCGCTATTTCGGCATCTATGCGCTTGCCGGCCGGGCCACCAGCTTCGTCGCGCCCTTCATGGTGGCGACGGTGACCGCTCTTACCCAGTCACAGCGCCTCGGCATGGCGACCATCCTGCTGTTTCTGATCGGCGGCCTCGCCGTGCTTTGGCCGACGCCTTACCCCGCGGACAAGGTCCGCAGCTGACCCTCCAAAAGAAACGGCGGGCGATCGCTCGCCCGCCGTCTGCGTTTGGACCACCCGCAGAAATGATGATCAGGAAGCGGCTTCTTCGGTCGAGCCGCTGGCAGCCGCGATAGCGGCTGCGGCGTCTTCCTGCGCCTTCTTCAGCGCGGCTGCGCGTTCCTGGGCCTTCTTGCCGGGAACCGCCTTGGTCGGGTTGCTGCGAGCGTCGCGCTTGGCGATGCCGGCCTGGTCGAGGAAGCGCGCGACGCGGTCGGTCGGCAGCGCGCCGTTGGACAGCCAGTGCTTGACGCGCTCCTCGTTGATCTTGACGCGCTCGCCGTCCTTGGGCAGCAGCGGGTTCCAGGAGCCCACCTGCTCGATGAAGCGGCCGTCGCGCGGTGACCGGACGTCGGCAACGACGACATGATAATAAGGACGCTTCTTCGACCCCGCCCTCGCCAGCCTGATTTTCAACGACATTTCTTGTCTCCTTGGAATCTGTCGATTGTCTTGTGATTAGAGTTGAGCCTCGGATCCGTCCGACGCTCAGACATGCGCTTTCAGCCCGCCGCCGTTTCCGGCGGCGATCTGCTCGTGATGGCGGATCACTTCCTTGATCACGAAATTGAGAAACTTCTCCGCGAAATCGGGGTCGAGCTGCGACTCGTCGGCCAGCCGACGCAGCCGGGCGATCTGCTCAGCCTCGCGCGCAGGATCCGCCGGCGGCAATCCATGCTCCGCCTTGAGCATGCCCACCGCCTGGGTGCAGCGGAAACGCTCCGCAAGCATATGGATCAGCGCCGCGTCGATGTTGTCGATGGAGGCGCGATAGCCGGCGAGCTTCGCGCGCGCGTCTGTCATTCGGTTCGCTTCGCTCATCTCCCCCTCACTTCTTCTTCCCGAGGCCAGGCAGACCCGCGGGGCCGCCGAGACCGGGAAGCTTGACGCCACCGGGCATGCCTGGAAAACCTCCACCCAAGCCGGGCAGGCCCCCTGGCATACCCTTGCCCAAGCCGGCCGCTTCAGCCTGCTTCTGGAGGGCCTCGAGCTGCTTCGGGTCCATTTTCGAGAGGTCCGGCATGCCACCCATGCCGGGCATCATCCCTCCGAGCCCCATCTTGCTGGCAAGGCCGCCCATCATGCCGCGCATCATGCCGCCGCCTTTGCCCTTGCCTCCCATCGCCTTCATCATGTCGGCCATCTGGCGATGCATCTTCAGGAGCTTGTTGATCTCCGATGCATCGGTTCCCGACCCCGCAGCGATGCGCTTCTTGCGGCTGTGCTTGAGCATGTCGGGATTGGCGCGTTCCGCCTTGGTCATGGACGATATGATGGCCAGCTGACGCTTGAACATGCGGTCGTCCAGCCCGGCGGCCGCTAGCTGATCCTTCATCTTCCCCATGCCGGGCATCATCGACATGATTCCGCCCATGCCGCCGAGCTTGGACATCTGCTCGAGCTGGCCGGCGAGATCGTTCAGGTCGAACTTTCCCTTGGCCATCTTCTCGGCCATGGCGCGCGCCTTCTCGGCGTCGATCGTCTCGGCCGCCTTCTCGACCAGCGAGACGATGTCGCCCATGCCGAGGATGCGGTCGGCGATGCGCTTCGGATAGAACTCCTCCAGCGCATCCATCTTCTCGCCGGTACCGATCAGCTTGATCGGTTTTCCGGTCACGGCGCGCATGGACAGCGCCGCGCCGCCACGGCCGTCGCCATCCATGCGGGTGAGCACCAGCCCGGTGATGCCGACGCGCTCGTCGAAATTGCGCGCGAGGTTCACGGCATCCTGGCCCGTGAGCGAGTCGGCGACGAGCAGGATCTCGTGCGGAGACGAAGCCGACTTGATGTCGGCCATCTCGACCATCAGCGGTTCGTCGATGTGGGTGCGGCCGGCGGTGTCGAGGATGACGACGTCGTGGCCGCCCAGCCTGCCGGCCTGCGCGGCGCGGCGCGCTATGTCGACCGGCGACTGGCCGGCAATGATGGGGAGCGTCGGCACGCCCGTCTGCTCGCCGAGCTGGCGCAACTGCTCCTGAGCCGCCGGCCGCCGCGTGTCGAGCGACGCCATCAGGACCCTCTTGCCCTGGCGGTCGACGAGACGCTTGGCGATCTTTGCCGTCGTAGTCGTCTTGCCCGACCCCTGGAGGCCGACCATCATGAGAACCACGGGCGCGGGCGCGTTGAGATCGATGGCGACGCCGTCGGAACCCAGCATGTCGACCAATTCGTCGTGAACGATCTTGACCACCATCTGGCCGGGCTTGATCGACTTCAGGACTTCGGCGCCGACCGCCTTGGCGCGCACCTTGTCGGTGAAGGACCGAACCACCTCCAGTGCGACATCGGCCTCGAGCAGGGCACGGCGCACCTCACGCAGTGCCGCGGAGACGTCCGCTTCCGACAAAGCACCGCGGCCGGTCAGGCCGTTCAATATCGAACCGAGTCGTTCCTGTAGGCTCTCAAACATCTCTCTTCCTTGCTCCCGGTATCAGAACCGAGAGGTAGTGCATCCGAGGCGGCGCTCCAAGCAATGTGCAAAGCCGAATGGCACCCGGGGGCGCATCGCGCTGCCGGGTGTTGACCTCCGGGTTGTCTAGGCTCTAGGCGTCCCGGTCGGCTTGCTCGGAGTTGTACTCGTCGCGGAATTCGAGCGGCTTAGACAAGAAAAGTCGGGAAGAGTCAAGGTTCGCGCAGATCGGGAGCCGCCTCGAGCGAGACAAGCGGCACGGCGGCCGGCTTTTGGAACTGGTCCGGCCCGACCTTCAACGGCGACCGGTGATGCAGGAGCAAAAGCCAGGTCAGCAGGATAGAACCGATGCTGATCCCGACGATCAGTGCGGTTTCGGCCGGGGTCCAAGCCAGACTGTCAAGCGGTGGTGCGCGGAAGAGCGCCAGGCCTCCGAGTGCGTCGTCATGAGAAATGACAGCGAATCCCATCAGGTTGTTGCCCAGATGCGCTCCCATCGCGGCACCCAGGTTCCCGGTTACATAGACAAGCAACGCAAGCAGGGCGGCGAATGCGCCGATGGAAATGAAGATGCCGATGTTCATGGCAAGGACCGCCTGCGGATTCCAATGCAGGGCGGTGAACGCCACCGACGGGAGGACGGCCCACACGAGCCAACTGCGGAAACGATAGGCCAAGCCGCGTTGCAAATATCCCCTGAACAGGAGTTCCTCAGCCGATGTCTGCACGAACGCGAACATTACGATCGGTATGAGAAGCGAAATCCATGCCGCCAATCCCACGGTGCCGCGCGAAACGCCCGGCAGGACTGCCTGATACGCGAGTTCCGTGAGAAGCGAGGTGATGAGGACGGCGCACAGGCCCTTCAGGAAGCCCGATCGCTGCAATCGACCGCCATCGCCGAACAGTTTCGCCAGCCTCTCCTTGTGAAGAAGCGGCATTGCGATCCACAGCCCGAGCCAAATTCCTGCGAAACTGAACAGGGCCGCAAACAGTCCGCCGGAGCTGGAAAGGAACCCGGCGATGGGGTCTCCGAGGATGTACGACCCTCCGAAAATCACCCCGAAGGTCATGCCGAACCAGCAGGCGACCACGAGGAGGACCCCCAAGGCCATGCGGACGAGGTTGGTCTTTTCGTTAGCCGAGCGCCTGTATCGCTCGAAAGCTGTCGGGTCTGGTGCCATCGCATCACCGGTTGTCGCCGATGCGATTGGCTCGATGCGACGCCGTTTCGTCAAGAGCGCCGGCGGTCTTGCATGGAGATTTGTGACGCGCAGCCCTTTCGAGGCTACACGTCACAGACAAGTCTATTATCGGATCACGTAGACGATCCGGCGGGATTCCGGCTCCACCAGAACCGGCTGTCCGTTGACGTAGACATAGCGGTACTCGTATTCGGGGATTTCCCGCAACGCCACGGTCTCCGGCAGTCCTGCTCCGACGACTACTTCGCCGTCCAGGTACACGGGGTCGACCTGGTTCGAGCTGACGTAAGTCCGTACGCGCTCCGGCGGGTCGATGACCGTTCCTGCCGCTGCGCCGCCAATCGCGCCGGCGCCGCCGCCGACAACAGCTCCGACCGGTCCGGCAATGAGCGCACCGGCTACCGCGCCGGTAACGCCGCCGCTGATCGCGCCGGTGGCGCCGCCGTCAACATCGGCGGGTGCTTCCACAATTGCCACGCCCGAGTCGGCCGGTCGCTCCGTAAGAACCACCTGCGTGCCACCGAAATCTCCGGTCAGATAGTCGGAATAGACCCAGCCCTGTCCGCCGTTGAAAGCGACGACGCACCATTTGCTGCCTTCGAGGCAACCGTCGAGGGTGGCTGATTCACCCGCGCCGATGACGCCGAGCACTTCGTGCTGGGGGCCGGGTCCGGACCGCACGTTGAGATCGGTCGTGGCCTGGACGGCCGACTGCGCGAAGGCCGCACCGGTCATAGCCAGAAGGGCTGCACCGGCGGCCGATACAAGAAGGTTGATTCGCATTTCTTCACTCCGTTTGAAGTCCCTCGGCCACCAAACGGAGTGACGCGTCGTCTAGTTCCAGGCTCGGTCAATCATAGCATGACGTTTTATTGCAAAAAGTTTCACTTATTCTTGGCCAGGATTTCGTGGACGAAACCCAATTTCTGGGCAGCGACAGGCGAGATGACGAAGGGGTACAGATCCGGGAGGCCCATGCATCGGTTGATGCAATTGGAAGCTTCCGAGAGCACCAGCCATCGCTGGAGCATCTGGTCGAAACTCTCGCCGGACTGCTGCCGTGCTTCGTCTGTCGGCGGTTCGCCGGCGTCGGGCGGCAGATCCTCGCCGGCCTCGGTTTCCAGCCGCACCAGGGGTATGTTCAAGGCGCCCACCATCTCGAGGGTGTCCGTTATGTGCATGTAGTGGGCGAAAGTTTCGGCCCAGTCCTCCCATGGATGGCTGGCGGCATAGGCCGAGATGTGGCGCTGCTCCCAGTCGGGCGGCGCTCCCTGTTGGTAGTGCTGCTGGAGCGCCGCGTCGTAATCGGCTGTCGGGTCACCGAAAAGCGCCTGAAATTCCGCCAGCCGAGCAGGATCGTCGCGGATCAGCCTGTCCCAGTAGTAATGTCCGAGTTCGTGGCGGAAGTGACCGAGGAGGGTGCGATAGTCCTCGCCCATTTCCGTACGCATCTTCTCCCGCTCGGCCGGCTCGGCTTCGGCCACGTTGAGCGTGATGAGGCCGTTGTCGTGGCCGGTCAGGATGTGTTCGCCCGTCGGACGATCCCCGATGAGTGGGTCGGCAAGGAAATCGAAAGCAATACCCACCTCGTCCATGGGGGCCGCCTTGGGTCCGACGGGAAGGCCGAAGGCTAAGAAGGAATAGAGCGCACGCTTCTTCGCCGCTTCGACACGGATCCAACGTTCCCGGTTGCCTGGAACGGACAGATCCGGGATCGTCTTGTTCAGTTCGCACGCGCGGCAGAACCCGCCCTCCGGACCCGCTACCCAGTTGCAGGCGCATTCGGTCGCGTTGGTGCATGCCATCCGGTTGCCGGAAAGCACGAAGCCAACCGCCTCGGGGTCGTAGAGCACGAGGTTGCCACAATTCAGGCACTGCGCGTTCTCGAAATAGAGGCGCGCGCTGCAATGCGGACAGGTGAACAGCTTCATGACCGATCGAAATACCATGCTGCGCGGGACGCCCAGCAACGGACGATGCGCCTTTCGGTTCCAAGCCTGCGCATGCAGGCGTGCGGGGCCCCCGTCTTTCCGTGTCCCTGCGATCACAAGAACGACAACATCGCGCGCCACGAGCGATTTGACCCGGCGAGGGCTTGATTGACATCGGCTTTTTGGGCATTCGCAGCAGATCACGGCTGCTTGCCCCGGGGCTGCTTCGCCGTGAAGGATTTTCGTCAGCGTCCCGAGGCAAGGGGTCTCCGGGACAAGTCGGGAGAGTGGCATGGCATTTCTCGCCAAGGGAAAATTGATTGCGGCAGCCTGCGTGGCCGCACTTTCGGTACTGACAGGCGCCGCTCAAGCGGCCGAATGCGGCAATACCGCCGCCGGCTTCGAAGAATGGAAGGTCAGCTTCGCCGAGCAGGCGAAGGCGGCTGGCGTCAAGGGCAAGGGTTTGGCGGCTCTGGAAGGCGCTCGATATGCCACCGGAACGATCAAGGCCGATCGGGCCGTGAAGAAGGCCTTCAGCGGCTCCCTCGAGTCGTTCATGCAGCGTCGCGGCGCTGCCACGATCATTTCCAAGGGACGGTCGCTCAAGAAGTCGAATGCCGCGCTCTTCAACAAGATCGAGAGCAGCTACGGCGTATCGCCTGGCGTCCTGCTGGCGATCTGGGGCATGGAGACAGGCTTCGGCTCCTTCATGGGCAAGCAGAACACCGTTTCCGCCATCGTGACCCTCGCCTATGACTGCCGCCGGCCCGCGTTCTTCACGCCGCACGCAATCGCAGCGCTGAAGCTCGTCGATGCGGGCGCGCTGACGCCCAGCTCTGTCGGCGCGATGCATGGCGAGATCGGCCACACCCAGTTCCTTCCCGGCAACGTCCTGACCTATGGCGTGGGCAACCGTAACCTGCGCGACAAAGGCACCGCTTTGGCGTCGACCGCCAACTTCCTTCGCGGGCACGGGTGGAGACCCGGAGTCGGCGCTGAAGGAAACATGGGCGCCATCGCAGGCTGGAACTCGGCGAGCGTCTATCAGCAGGCGATCGCCCGCATCGCCACGGCGATCGACAACGATTGAGAAGCGGTTCTCGGAAACGAAAAAAAGCCCGGCAGATCGCCGGGCTTTTTTGTTTCTGGGGATGAGCTGCTTCCGTCTGCCGCAAGATCGGGACGCGTCCTCGCAGCTGCGGTCCGCCATGTCCAGGTCACGTGCCTGTGGCTTCACCGGCTACGGGCACGAGAAGCTGTTTGCCGTTGTGCTCGACCTCGACGAGCTCACGGCGAACCCTGGCGGACCGACGCGAGCCGCGGTGGAAGAAGATCCCGTTCAGCAGGGCGAAAGACATCGCGATAGCCAAGGTGCGCAGCGGGTAATCGACGAGCGAATGCGCGAGCACGAACACGATCGATATCAATGCAGCGCGCTTGAGCGGATCGCTTTCGCGCGAAAACGCAGCCTTCATCAGCAGGAAGAGATATAGCCCGATCAAAGCCGCGGCCAGGACGCCTCCCTCGAACACGAGTTCCAGATAGTCGTTGTGCGCGTGGTTCACATACTCGCGGAAGATCATCTCCGGTTTCTCATACACCTGGTAGGCGTTGACGAAATTGCCGAAGCCGACGCCCAGGGGCCAGTTGTCGCGGATGCCGTCGAGGGTGGTCCGCGCGAATTCAACCCGGCCGAATTGCTGGTCCAGATTCTCGGGGTCGATCTTGGAGAGGGCGCCGACGCTGTAAATGGATAGGCCGACGAAAGCCGCTATCATGGCTGCAAGGGTGATGCGTGATCGGCCGGGCACGGCAATCAGGGACGCCGCGGTGACCGCCAGCCCGAACAGCACGCCGGCACGCGAGTTGGCCGCCAGCAGGATCAGAAGCACGGCTGCGACGCCCAGTATGCTCAGCATCCGCTGATGCTTGTAGAGCCCGAAATAGACGATCAGCGGAATAGAGATGAACAGCAGCGTCGAGAAGTGGTTCGCGTTTGCGAACAACCCGCCCTGGATGCCGTAAGGCAGGATGTCGACGACGTCGCCGTTCGCAGACAGGGAGTACTGCAACGCGCCGACGAGCAGATTGCAGAACAGGCCGAGGAAGAAGAACGGCAGCAGTGGCGCGACCTGATCGGATCGCAGGCGTAGAATGCTAAGAAAGAACGCGACGGGCGCGAGGACCAGCAACAGGGATTCCAAGCTCTGACCCACGCCGAGGGAGATGAAGTCGATCGCGCCCCGTGTGCCTTCGGGCGGCTCCAGGACCTCGGGCCGAAGCCATGCAAGCATCCCTGCCGGCAAGGGCATGAGTTGAAGAAGGCAGAGCAGGATGATCAGCGCAGGCAGAGCAAGCAGGTCGGAGCCGATGCGGCGCTCGGGGCTAGCTACGAATACGAGGCCTGTCGCGACCAGGGTAAGACAGAATATGATGGTGTCTGTATATAGCCCGCGCGTCGTGCCACCGCCGATCAGCATGGCGACGATCAGAACCGATCCCAGGACGTATTTGCTGGTCTCAGGCTGCCGGACCTTCAAGGCTGAATTCTCTCGATCATGATCCGGTGCATCGTCAGGGAGCCGGCATAACGATATCGCCAGCTTTCGGCGATGAGCCCGGTTTCCAGCCGCAGGCTCTGGATCGGGCAGTCCGCCGCTGCGACCTCGAAATCCGTCTCGACGCGGGTTTGGCTGTAGGTCCCCTCCGGCACGTCGATCCGTCCCAGTTCGCTGTTCGGATCCGCACATCGGAGCGACCAGAACAGATTTTTGGGCAGCGAAAGATTCCGCGCCGAGGCTTCCAGCGTGAGCCGGTATTCGCCCGGCGGCAGATGAAGATATTGCTGCAGCGAGATGGATTTCACCGGCTTGTCGAGAAAGCGCACAAGCGCGCCTCCATCACGCGCAGGCATGGCGATCTCGACGCCCGACTGATCCTGGAACTGCCAGTCGAAAGGCCGCCGGATGGAGGGATAAGAGAATTCCCCGTTGAAGACGTAGCCGTTCCTTTGCTGCTCCTCCGGGGTGAGCGTGAAGAGGAACATCCGGTAGGCGTCATCGTAACGCTTGTCTCGTATATGTGCTGCAATGGCGGTGGAAATCTCCTGCGGGGTCGGCGGGTTTTCGGTACCCTGAAGCTCGAAAATCAGCCGGTCCGAGAGGGAGGTCGTTTCCGGCTGTCGCGCCAAGGCAGCAATCGCGGCGCCTCGCCATGGAGGGGCCTCGCCGAGGCGGGCGAGAACCGCCTGATATCCAGCGGGATCGGATAGGAGGGCCGGCAGGATGGGGACAAGCTGATCGAAACGATCCGGCCATCGGCGCAGCAGGACGTCCAGGTATCCGATGGCATCGACCGGCCGCACCTCCTGAACCGACCGCACCACCATATGGTGCAACGTCAAAAGCTCCGTTTTCGAGAGCCGAAACGCATGGTCGAAGTACGGCCGGGCGCTCTCCTCACCGTCGAGCCTGCCGGTGATTTCGCCCATGAGGCCGAAAAGACGGGCATCGACGCGATCATATCCGATCGCGCCCTGGAGCTCCTGCCTGAGATCGAGCAGTTCGGCGCTTTCGTTTGTCCGGGCGAGTTGCGAGGCAATCTTCTCGGCGGTGCCGTTCGCGTTGAGCGGAAATACCGCTGTGGCGAGTTCGGGATCGCTCTTTTCCAGTTGTCGGCTCAGGCCGACCACCAGTGCAAGCACAACAAGGACCGACACGGTCAGCCAGATGACCGCCGTGCGAGTTCCGGTCGATATCCTGTCGAGCTTTTCCATTCCCGCCAGTTTGTCAGGCCATTTTTCCTTCTCTAGCCTTAGCCCTTCGATTTGTCCAAGTTAAGGGCTTCGCTTGGAGCCCGGAGAGTCGGGACGCCGAACCTGGGCGACGCCGAAGCTGGTAGATCTACATCACGCTCTGCAGGATCTGCCGGTAGTCGGAAGCATCGAGGGTGCGCGGATTCGTCTGGTGGCTGTGATCCGCCAGGGCGCGCTCGCATACCCAATCGAACATCTGGGACGTGACCCCGAGTTCGGACAGTGTCCGTGGTGTGCCGAGCTTGCGGTTCAGCTCATCGAGCGCGTCGGCAAGGCTCGTCGACGCTGGAAGATCCACCGCGCGCTCGAGCCGGGCGATCTTCTCGCCGGCCACCTCGGCGTTCCAGCGCAGGACCGGCGGCATCAGGATCGCGTTCAGCGTGCCGTGATGGAGCTTCAGGGCCTTCAAGCCGCCCAGGGCGTGGCTCAGGGCATGTACGGCGCCGAGCCCTTTCTGGAAGGTGAGCCCGCCCTGCAGGGCGCCCATCATGAGTTCGCTACGCAGCTTCAAGTCGGAGCCGTCCGCGTAGGCCTTCGGAAGCGCAGTCCAGATGCGGGCGAAGCCGTCGATCGCGATCGCTTCGGCCGGCGGATTGTAGCGCGGCGACAGGTAGGTCTCGATGCAGTGTGACAGAGCGTCCAATCCGGTGGCGGCGGTGAGATGCGGCGGCAAGCCCAGCGTCAGCTCTGGATCGCAGATGGCGCGCTTCGGGATCAGATGGGGGCTGATGAAGCCCAGCTTGCGTTCGTCCTCCAGCGTGATCAGCGCGGCACGGCCCACCTCGGAGCCGGTTCCAGCGGTCGTGGGTATGGCTATCAGCGGGGCGACGGCGGGGGTGATGCGGGTTACGCCACCAAGGATCGCCGCGTATTGCTCGAGACTGCCGGGATGGGTCGCCTGCAGGGCGACCCCCTTGGCGAGATCGATGGGCGAGCCTCCGCCGAATGCCACCACTCCGTCGCATCCGCGATCTCGGTAGAGCGCCAGCGCCCCTTTCAGCGCGCTTTCCGTCGGATTAGTCGGCACATCGAGGAAGATCGCCGTTTCGGCCGGTAGCACAGCCTTCGCCCGGTCCAGCAAACCGGCTGCGGCGATGCCATGGTCGGAGACCAGCAGGGGTTTCGCGATCCCCAGTCCGCGCAGCGCGTCCGGCAAGGAAGCCAGCGCGCCGGCGCCGAAATTGATGGTCGTCAGATAGTTGATGGTATCCACGAGGGCCTCCAGACCGGCGATGGTCGCCGGCAAAAGTCAGGTGACGAGATAACCGCCGTCGATCGGCAGGATCACGCCGGTCACGAATGCGGCGGCGGGTGAGGCGAGGAACATCACCCCTCCCACGATATCGTCCGGCCTGCCCCAGCGCTTCATGGCCGTTCGCGCCAGGATCGCCTCGCTGCGGGCGGCATCCTCCTGCAGGGCTGTCGTCAGAGGCGTTTCGATCCAGCCTGGCGCGACTGCGTTCACCCGGATACCGTCGGAAGCATAGGCGATGGCGAGCGATTTGGTCATCTGCGCGACGCCGCCCTTGCTCGCCGCGTAGCCGGGCACCAGGCCGCCGCCCTGGAACGATAGCACGGAAGCGATGTTCACGATCGCGCCCCGATCCGCTTTTGCCAGCAAGGGACGGGCGGCGGCGCAAACACGCATGGAACCGGTCAGATTGACGTCGACTACGGCCGCAAACACATCCGGATCGAGTTCTTCTCCGCGCTTGATGATGCCGGCGCAATTCACGACGACGTCCAGCGCATCGAACGTCCCGATCAGGGCCTCCACCATGCCCCGGTCGCGGACGTCGAGCAGGCGCACATCCACGCCCGGCACGTTCGCAGCCGTCGCAGCCTCCACCTCCCTCGTCGTCGCGCCTGTTGCGACGACACGGGCGCCGGCGCCGGCAAATCCCGCCGCGATGCCGGCCCCGATCCCGGAGGTGCCGCCGGTGACCAGAACGTGGCGGCCTGAAAAGAACGGCGCCGCCCATCGCGGGTCGATCGCATCGAAGCGCTGGAGCTTCATGTCGGCCTGCTCAGAGCGTCGTATTGATGGCGCCGCCATCCAGCAGGATGTTCTGGCCGACGATGTAGCCGGCATACTGGCTGCACAGGAACGCGCAGGCGGCGCCGAATTCCTCCGTGGTGCCGAAGCGGCCGGCCGGGTTGGCCTCGTAGGCCGCCTTGCGCGCTTCGTCGACGCTTATCCCTTTGTCCCGCGCGGTGTTGTTCATCAGCGATTCGATACGCGCGGTTTCGTGCGAACCCGGGAGCAGGTTGTTGATGGTTACGCCGTGGCGTGCGACCTGGCGCGACGTGCCTGCGACGAAGCCTGTCAGGCCGCTGCGCGCGGCGCCCGACAGCCCCAGCTGCGGGATCGGGGATTTCACGGAGCCGGAGGTGATGTTGACGATGCGGCCCCAGCCGCGATCGATCATGCCAGGAAGCACGGCCGTGATGAGGTGGATTGGCGTCAGCATGTTGGCGCGGATAGCCGCCTGCCACTCCTTTTCTCCCCACTCGTGCCACATGCCGGGGGGAGGGCCGCCCGCATTGTTGATGAGGATGTCCGGAGCCGGAGCCGCCTCGAGCAGCTTTTCGCGACCTTCCGGAGTGGTGACGTCGACGGCGACCGGGGTGACCTCCACGCCGTAGCGCTCGGCGATTTCGCCGGCGGCGGCCTCGAGCGGCCCCTGCGAGCGGGCGTTCAGGACGATGTTCACGCCCGCTTCGGCGAGCTTTTCCGCAGACCCCCGGCCGAGGCCCTTCGAGCCGCCGCAGACGATGGCAGTCTTGCCCTTGATTCCCAGATCCATCCCGATGTTCCTTCCTGGCGCAATTCGCACGAGCCGGCCCCGCCGCCGGATGGCGGCGGGACCATTTTCGTCAGTTCTTGGGCGTGAAGACGAAACCTTCGCCAATCATCGCATCGGCGGGAATCGGCTCGAGATCCGAAAACAGCTCCGGATTGCTCTCCATGACCGCGACGATCGGCTTCGCATCGATGTGCTTGTTCACATCGAACGTGCTTTCGACGAAGCCCAGTCGGTTCAGCGTCTTCACGGCAGCGTCAAGCGCCGCGTAGTTGTTGGCCGACAGACGGCGGTCAACCTGCTGCACGTTGTAGCGCATGGCTTCCTCTGCGACCGACGGATCGAGCCCAGGTATCCAGCGCGTAGCGATCTGCGCCGCCTCCTTCGGGTTCTTCCGCATCCACTGATCGGCTTCGGAAAGCGCAGCGAGATACTTCTGCAGGGTCTCGGCGTTTTCCTCGGCCCAGTCGCGCATGGCCACGTTGAAGCCGAGATAGGAGATGTGGTTGCCGCCGCGGATCACTTCGTAGGCGCCGGGAACGTCCTTCTGGGCGACGATCGGCCAGGGATCCCAACCGACGAAAGCGTCGATGCCGTTGGACAGCAGCGCGACCGTCATGTCCGGCGGCGGGGTGTTCACCAGTTCGACTTCTTCGAGCTTCAGACCTGCCGCTTCGATCAGCGCCAGGACATAGAGATGGTTGATGGTGCCGAAGGAGGCCGCGATGCGCTTGCCCTTGAGCGTCTTCAGGTCGTCGCCCGAAATGCCCGATCCTTCGCGCGCAACCATGGCCATGGTCGTGTCGGAGCCGAGCTGGGCGGCGCTGCCGCTGTAGTTGCCCAGCGCAACGAGGTCCATGCCGCGCAGCACCGCGCCGATCATCGGCACACCTACCTGCACCGTGTCGACTTCCCCCGCCTGGAGCGCGTTGAGGGAGTCGACGCCCGTCGCATAGGGATTGGCGATGGTCACGTCCAGGCCATGCTTCTCGAAGAAGCCCTGCTCCAATGCGATCGGCAGGCCGATCTGGTCGATGCTCGACACCATGCCGGCATTCAGTTCGATAAGCTCCTCTTCCTGTGCGGTCGCTGCCAGGGGCATGGCGAGCGCAAGGCTGAGGGCCACTGCAAGTTGCTTGATCATCCTTCTCCTCCTGTTGGGAGCGGATCGACGCTGAGTACCCAGAAAGGTCTCGCCAACGTCTCCAAGTCCGCCCTTCGTACTCCGCGAAGCTGCACGGAATTCCCATCGGTGCCCGAGACGCGCCCGAGCTTCTGAAACTTCTGGATATGGAAGCGCTCCGGCGGGAAGGGCAGGGTGACGAGAACGTCCACCCGGCGCCGGTTCTCCGCGATGCCGTCGCCGATCTTGCCCGCCGCAGCCACGCTCAACCATATCTGCCACGCGGCGATCGCGACCACGACGAGAACGACGACCTTGCCCCGCGTCGACGACACCGCATCCCGCATCATGCTCATGCCGATCGCACCAACTGCAGGACCTCGTTCGACAGCGCCTTGAACTGATCGTCCTCGACGAGCTTGTCCCACGAGCGCGGCCGATCAAGCGCGATGTCGACCTCGGCGAGCACATGGCCCTTGGACAGCACGACGACACGATTGGCGAGGAACACCGCCTCGCTCACGTCATGGGTGATGAACACCACGGTGGGGCGCCGCTCCTCCCAGATGCGGGTCAACTCCTCCTGTAACGTCATGCGGGTTTGAGCATCGACACTGGCGAACGGCTCGTCCATGAGCAGGACGTCGGGATTGTTGGCGAGTGCCCGGACGACGCCGACCCGCTGCTGCATGCCGCCCGACAGCTCGGCCGGATATTTGTCGGCTGCGTTCGAGAGGCCCGCGAGCGCAAGATATTCCTCGGCGATCCTGGCGCGCTCGGCCTTCCCGACGCCCCGCATCTTGGGGCCGAAGGTCACGTTTTCCGCCACCGTCTTCCATGGGAAGAGCGCGTGCGACTGGAAGACGACGCCGCGGTCCGGCCCCGGTCCCTTCACCTCGCGGCCGTCGACCAGGATGCGCCCGCCTGTGATCGGAACGAAACCGGCGATCATGTTGAGAATCGTAGACTTTCCGCAGCCGGAAGGGCCGACCACCGCGACGAAGTCGCCCTCCTCCACTTTCAGCGACACGTCCTTGATCGCCGTGTGCTGCGTGCCGCGATAGGGGTCGAAATAGGTCTTGGAGAGGTGTTCCAGAGCGAGGCTTTTCATCTTGCAGTCACCAATCCCCAGCGCTGGCCCGTGGCGCGCTCGATCGGCGCGAGGAACCAGCTGTCAACGATGTACCAGAGCACGCCCAGCACGATCATGCCGACCACGATCTCCTCGACCGACCCGGCCCGGCGGGCGTCGAACATCAGAAAGCCGATGCCGCTGGTCCCCACGATGATCTCGGCGGCGATCAGCGCGCGCCAGCCGTAACCAAGGCCATTGCGCAGGCCGGTGATTATGTTCGGCAACGCGCCGGGCAGCGTCACTTCGAACAGGATGCGTGCGGGCGATGCGCCGAGACTCTGTGCGGCACGGCGCAGATCGGGCTTCACAGAGCGGATGCCGAGAACGGTGTTCAGCACGACCGGAAACAGGACGGTGTAGACGATGACGAAGGTCATGGTGGTCAGGCCGAAGCCGAACCACACAAGGAGGATGGGCAGCCAGGCAATGTCTCCGATCGCCTGGAAGAAGAGCAGGATCGGCCAGCTGAAATCGTAGGCTCTCTTGTTGAGGCCCACGAACACCCCGAGCGGTATCGCGATGGCCATGCCGGCGGCGGCGCCTACCGCAAGCCGCGTGACGCTGTCGGTCAGGTAGTCGGTGAGGATGCCTTTGCGGAGAAGGTCCCACGCCTTCTCGATCACGTCGACCGGACCAGGAAGAAAGACGCGCGGAAAGAGTTCCATCCACACCAGCAGGCCCCAGATCGCGATCAGCGGGATGAACGGTACGAAGGCGGCGAGCGCCGGCCACCGCGCCGTCCAGCGCGCATAGTAGCCCCATGCCGAATGAAGAGCGCTCATGACTGCTGCACCAGGCCCCAGCGCTCGATCGTCGCCCGTTCCAGCGGCGCCAGGAGGAAGCGGTCGAGGACGAGCCAGATGACGCCGATCACGATCATGGCGAAGACGATCACCTCGGTGCGATAGAAATCGCGGGCGAGAAACAGCATGTAGCCCAGGCCGACATTGGTCGCGATCATCTCGGCCGCGATCAGGCCGCGCCACGCGAAGCCCATGCCGGTGCGGATTCCGGTGACGAGATTGGGGAGGGCGCCGGGAAGGAGCACCTGGGTCAGCATCTGCCAGCGGCTGGCGCCGAGCGAGGCCGCAGCATGCCGCAGAGGCATGGGGATGGTCGATACGCCAAGCAGCGTATTGTAGGTGACGACGAAGAAGACGGCGTTGAAGATGACGAAGGTGATGGCGCCGAAGCCATAGCCGAACCAGAGCGTCGCTATCGGAATCCAGGCGATGCCCGCAAGCACCGAGAAGAAGCGGAAAAGCGGCGTCAGGAAGTCGGACACGCCTCTGCTGACGCCCATGGCGATGCCGAGCGGGACTGCCGTCAGGATAGCAAGCACGGTGCCGACCGCGACCCGCCACAGGCTTGCACCCACATGCGCCGCCAACGAACCGTCCTGGATGGTACCCCAGCCTGCGGCGACGACCGTAGGGACATCCGGAAAGATGCGAGGATTGACGTCGAACGCAGTGACGACGACCTGCCAGAGCACGACCAAGAACAGCAGCGGCGCCATGAACTTCGCCGCGCGCCAAGTGCGCCCGTAAGGTACAGGGGAGAAGGTTATCCCCTCAGCCGACACGGCATCCTCCGCATGCGAAGCGGCCCTCGATACCACCCTTCATCAGTCGGTCTCCCTACCTGCCGGGCTGGCCGGCCTCCTCCCTGCGGCACACTGCGGCGTGCCGGTCGTGCTCCCGTCAGCGGATGAACTGGTCGATGTATTCGGCGCCGAGTCCGTTCGTGGCATAATGGGCTCGGCACTTGTCAATGCGCGTAAACACGTCGTCGTAGCCCACCGTGTTGCCGTCGGGATCGACGTAGATCATCGCCCCGTTCACCTGAAACAGGGTGATCATCTCCTCGACATGCTCGTCGACGACAAGCGTGTGCGTCTCGCCGGGCGCCTCGTATACATAGCCGCCTTCGCGAGCCACCCAGTCGTGCTCGAGGTAGCGCCATTCGCCCTTCAGCACGAAGCCGTGCACGGGAAGCGGGTGCCGGTGCCGCGAGAGGACGCCGGCTTTGCGCACCTTCAGAAGGTTCATCCAGTATCCGCGCGAGACGCACATAAGCAGCGGACGAAACCACACGTTTTCCTCCACCGGGACCCACACGCGGTCGTCCGTAGGGATGGCATCCGGGATGACGAGTTCCGGCGGCGATTCCGCAGGCTGCGCCTTGCGGTACGGTATCCATTTCTCGCTGGCTGGCGAGGTGGGCGCCTGGCTGGACATGCTTCCTCACATCAGGTTCCTGTCCACTTCAACGAAGCGGCTCTTGACCTGGTTGACCATATTGTGGTCAATGTGCCCACATTATCGCGAACAGCAGAATGCACTGTCAAGCAGGAACTTTTAGGGAGGGGATGTTGAGCAACGGCAAGGACCTAGAGCCTTCCAGGATGCCCCGCGTGCAGGGGACGGCATCCTTTTCCAAGTTCATGCATGTCCTTCAAGCCATCGCGGACGACCCTGGAAAGCTCGACATGGTGAAGCTCGGCCGCAGGCTGCCATATCCGCGCGGTACGCTGTATCGCATCGTGACCGCTCTGGTGGCGGAAGACCTGGTTGTCGAGAACAAGGAGCACGGCACGTACCAGCTCGGTCCGAGGCTGATCCACTTCGCCTCGAAGAGCTGGGAAAACTCCGACCTGCGGACCGCAGCGCACGAGCATCTCGAAGCGCTGAGAAACGCAACGGGCGAGACGATCCACCTTGCGGTGCCGAGCGGGAACGGCATGGTCTATATCGACAAGCTGGAGAGCCCGAGAGCGGTTCGCATGATGTCGCGCATCGGGACGCGCGTAGAGATGTACGCGACTTCCGTCGGCAAGGCGTATCTCGGCGCCCTTCCGGAAGACCGCATTCGCGAGATCATCGAGACGCTCGACATGCGCCCGCGTACGCGGAACACGATCACCGACGTCAACGCGCTGTTCGCCGAGATCCGCAAAACCAAGGCGCGCGGCTACTCCTACGACAACGAGGAGAACGAGCCCGACATACGCTGCTTCGGCGGTGCGATATTCGACAGGTCCGGGGAACCGATCGGCGCCATCAGCCTCAGCATTCCGATCTATCGCTACGACGAGGAACGGGCCAAGGTCTATGTCGACAAGGTTCAGGAAACCGTCCGCGCCATATCGGCATCATTGGCCAACATCGTCTGATTGCCCATAATGTAGTCGGCTGACCACGATGTGGGCAACCGCCTGTCCGATCAGCGTCGTTTCAGCAGCCTGCGCAGGCGGCGGCGGACGAGCTTGGCGAAATCGCGCGTCTCTCGGTAGAGGTGCAACTGCGATGCTGCCTGCGCGGTGATGCGGTCGGTGCCGGGCGAAAGACCGACGACCAGCGTGCCCAGCGTCCTGCGCTCCATCCATAGCCGCGACGCCACCGGATGGTCGGGGACCGCGCAGGAATCCGTGATCTCGATGTTCGGGTCCTCGAGATGGTTCTTAGTGAGCTCGATCATCAGCAGCGTCCCCGGCGAATAGGCGGAGAAGCTCTCGTCATAGGCCGTCTTCCACGTATAGGCGACGCCCGCTTCGATGAACACGATGAGGCTGGCGATGAGCCTGCCGTCGAGCGTCAAAGCATGGACGCGGCACATGTCCTGCTCGGCGAGCCGGTTGACTGCCTCGCGGGCGAATGCCGCCCGATAGCGATCGATCGCCATGGCCGTCCGTTCGCGACCCTTCCATCCGGCTGCCTCAAGCGCCAGGAACCTTTCCATGGCGGGCCTGATCTCATCGGGGCGGCGGACGACGCTGTAGGCGAGCGTCCCTTGCTCCGACAGTCTCCGCTTGAGCCTGCGATATTCGCCGGCATGATGCTTGCTAAGCGCCTTCTTGAGATAGGCATCGCCGTCGAGCGAGCTCTGCAGGAACGCCCGTTGCTGCTCGCCCGTCACGATCAGCGGCAGCCCGCGCGTGCCGGCGACGGTCCGCAGGACGCCGGCTACCGGACCGTCGAGCCGCATCTCCGGCAGCATGAGCACCTGGGGCATCTTGAGATTCGATCGCGACAGCATCTCGAAGAAGTCTTCGATGACCCCGACCGGATCATCGTGGTCGAGAAGCGGCGTGCCGAGCGGCCCGAACGGATTGGCCCATGTGCGGATGATGGGGATTCCGAGGTGGACGGGCGGCTGCTCGATGGAGAAGGGCACAAGCAAGCGGAGCCGGCTGCGATATTCGTTGCCGTCGCGCATGACCGCCAGACGAACTTCACGATCGTCCAGCCGCGGCATGGCGGGGGCCAGGAAGTAGGGATTGAAGAAGATGTTCGATTCGATCGTCCGCGTGCTGAGGAAGGCCAGCTCGTCGACGAGGTCGAATCCTGCCGACGCCGCGTAGATCGCCAGGCGGCGCAGCGGCCGGTTGCCGGCCAGAAGTTCGACGAGGGCGGGGTCGGGAAGGCGGCCGGCCAGGCCGGCCAATCCCGCGATCATCGCGCCTGCCGGCCCGCCGCTCGTTTCCTCCAGAAGCGGGACGGCCATCAGCGCGGACCCCCTGCCCGTGAGAAAATCGCCATGGCGGAGCGATAATCCCAAAGTCTTTAAGAAACGGTTCGGAGTCGGACAGGCCGACTCAGCCGAGAGGTGGGCGCTCCAGTCCGTCGGCGATTGGTCTGCCGCCGTCCGGGCGCAGTGCGGCGGCGCGGTTTTATGTACGTCGTCGGGAGTAAGTCGGCGCCCGGTGGCCAATATCAGGCGGGTTCGGCTCAAGCCCGGGATATGGCGCCCCGCGGCGGACGACCGGTCTCCCGCGTGCCCGTCACCGAAAGCTGGGCGATCGATCGACTAATTCCCCGCCGCCCTTATAGCGGTCGACGATAGGAGCGAGCGGGGCCCGTGGATGAAGGTCCATGCGGGCGCCTTCATGCGGGCGAGGCGGCGCGCTCGGGTTTCGTCGACGCGGGCGTAATCGAAGGTCTTGGCGAGCGTGGAGGACAGAAAGGAAAGCGTCGCGCCCGGACGGTCGATGACGGCGATCGGGAACGTCATGGCGATCTCGCGCCATCGCTGCCAGCGGTGGAAGTCGCGCAGATTGTCGGCACCCATCACCCAGACGAAATCGACGCCCGGATTGCGGGCGCGCACCAAAGCCAGCGTGTCGGCGGTGTAGCGGACATTGTGCGACGCCTCGAAGGCGGTGACCTTTATGCGCGGGTTGCGGCCGATCGCTTCGGATTGCCGCAACCGCTCGACGAGAGGGGCAAGCTCGCGCTGCGACTTCAACGGGTTGCCGGGCGTCACCATCCACCAGAGCTGGTCGAGGCCGAGGCGCCGCAATGCGATCTCGGCGACGAGCGCATGGCCGGCATGCGGCGGATTGAACGAACCGCCGAACAGCCCGACCTGCATGCCTTTCTCGACGTGGGGCATGTGGAGGAAGCGGGAGGGGATCGGCGGTGCAGTCATTCCGCAGGCCATTCGCCTGGCGGCCAGTCGCGGCTGCCATGGAGGACATGCAAGAGGTGCAAGGTCTCATCGGTCAATGAATAAGACGCCACATAGGGAGTCCTGCGGACATGCCATTCGTACGTTCCCTTGACCCGGCCAAACCTGCCGACAGGCATCTCTGCAAGCAGGTTTATCGCCGCTTCGATCCGGTCGACTACGAGATGCGCGGCCACGGGACTATCGGCGCCAATGTAGGACATTGCATCGTCTAGATCGTCCAACGCATCGTCGGACCAGACGACACGCCTCATTTCCGCGTCTTGGCGGCGCGGTCGATGGTGGCGTGCAGGCGCGAGATGGCGACGTCATGAGGTACGGTCCTACCCGCCTTCACGTCCTCCAAACCACGCTGGATGGCTTCGACGATCTTCAGTTCGCGCTCGACGTAGTCGGCGATCGCCTCGCCCGCCAGAAACGATTTCGTCCGCCGGGTCTGGCCAGCAAGCCTTTCAAGCCGCTCCTTCGTTTCGGGACTCAGGCGAACGGTAACGGTTTCGGATTGTGTGCTCATGTGCACATGCTATCACGACATCTACCAAAGACAATCACGGCCGCACCTGGCCGTTGCCGCGGACGCGATACTTGAACGAGGTCAACTGCTCGACGCCGACCGGGCCGCGGGCATGCATCTTGCCGGTGGCGATGCCGATCTCGGCACCCATGCCGAACTCGCCGCCATCGGCGAACTGCGTGGACGCGTTGTGCAGCAGGATGGCGGAATCGATCTCGCTGAAGAAGCGCTCCACCGCGGCGGCATCGTCGGCCACGAGGCCTTCGGTGTGGTGCGAGGAGTATGTCTCGATATGCTCGATGGCTTCGCCCACACCGTCGACCAACTTCGCCGAGATGATGGCGTCGAGATATTCGGTGCGCCAGTCGTCCTCGGTCGCAAGCGTTGCCGCCGGGAACACGGTGCGCACCTCTTCCGATGCGCGGATCGCGCAGCCGGCCTTTTCGAGCGCCTCGAGGATCGGCACGAGGTGCGTACCGGCGACCGCGCGGTCGACGAGCAGGGTTTCCGCCGCGCCGCAGATGCCGGTGCGGCGCATCTTGGCGTTGACGGCGATCCTGACCGCCATGTCGAGGTCGGCGGAGCTGTCGATGTAGAGGTGGCAGATGCCTTCGAGATGCGCGAAGACCGGCACGCGCGCCTCTTTCTGCACCCGGCCGACCAGGCTTTTTCCGCCGCGCGGAATGATGACGTCGAGATTGCCGTCGAGGCCGGCGAGCATTTCGCCGACCGCGGCGCGATCGGTGGTCGGGACAAGCTGGATGGCTTCTTCGGGAAGGCCGGCCGCCTTCAGCCCCTCGACCAGGCAGGCGTGGATGGCGGAGGACGAATTGATGGAGTCCGAGCCGCCGCGCAGGATGACCGGATTGCCGGCCTTGAGGCAGAGCGCGCCGGCATCCGCCGTCACGTTGGGACGGCTCTCATATATGACGCCGATGACGCCGAGCGGCGTGCGCACGCGCTCGATATGCAGGCCGTTCGGCCGGTCCCATTCTGCGATGACCTCGCCGACGGGATCTTTCAGGGCGGCGATCTCGCGCACGCCCTTGGCCATCGCCGCGATGCGCGACGGGTCGAGCTTCAACCGGTCCATGAGGGAAGGGGCCAGACCTGCTTCCTCGCCATTCGCCATGTCGATGGCATTGGCATCGAGGATCGCCTGTGCGTTGCGCTCCAGCGCGTCGGCCATGGCAGCGAGCGCGGCGTTCTTGCGGTCGGTCGGCGCGATGGCGAGCGGCCGCGACGCGGCGCGGGCCTTGCGGCCGATCTCCGCCATCAGCGTGGCGGTGTCCCTGGACTGTTCATGCGACTTCAGCATCGCTCATCCCTCCACATCTTGCGCGAACGCTTCGTCTCTCTGACCGCTGACGACCAGGTCGTCGCGATGCACCATGGCGGAGCGCGCCTGGTAGCCCAATACGGCGTCGATCTCGCCGGACTTCAGCCCGGCGATTCTTTTCGCGTCGGCGGCGTCGTAGGCAACGAGCCCGCGCGCAATCTCGCGACCCTCGGGCGACAGCACGGCGACCGTGTCACCGCGCGAGAAATGGCCGCTGACGAGCTTCACGCCCGCCGGCAGAAGCGACTTGCCCGACATGAGCGCGCGCACCGCGCCCTCGTCAACGGTTAGGCGGCCCGCCGGCTCTAGCTGGCCGGCGATCCAGCTCTTGTAGCCCTTCACCGGCGTGCGGCTCGGCTTGAACAGGGTGAAGCGCTCGCCCCGCTCGATGGCGGTCAGAGGGTTCTGCCGCAGCCCCGAGGTGATGATCATTGCCGTGCCGGCGGTGGTCGCGATCTTTCCGGCGTCGAGCTTCGTGCGCATGCCGCCGCGAGAGAGCTCTGAGGCGGCGGCGCCCGCCATCGCGTCGATCTCGGGCGTGATGCGTTCGACCACGGGCAGGAATTTCGCGTCGGGATCGAGCTGGGGCGGGGCGGTGTAGAGCCCGTCGATGTCGGAGAGCAGAACCAGGAGGTCGCCGCCCATCATGGTGGCGACGCGCGCAGCCAGCCGGTCGTTGTCGCCGTAGCGGATCTCGGAAGTGGCGACCGTGTCGTTCTCGTTGATGATCGGCACGGCATTCATCTTCAGGAGGGTGCCGATGGTGGCGCGGGCGTTCAGGTAGCGGCGGCGCTCCTCCGTGTCGCCGAGCGTCAGCAGGATCTGGCCGGACTTGAGGCCCTTGCGCGACAGTTCCTCGGACCATGCGCCGGCGAGCGCGATCTGGCCGACGGCGGCGGATGCCTGGCTTTCCTCCAGCTTCAGCGTGCGCTTGCCCAGGCCGAGGATGGTCCGGCCGAGCGCGATCGCGCCCGACGACACGACGAGGACTTCCGCGCCGCCCGCGAGGGACGCGACGTCATCGACGAGGGAGGCAAGCCATTCGCGCCTGAGGCCGGCAGCGCGGTCGACGAGCAAGGCCGAGCCGATCTTGACGGTGATGCGGCGGTAGGCGCGGAGGGAGGTCATCGGTCTTCCACCCTGATGCCTTCCGCTTCCCGCGCCGCTTCGATCTCGCTCATCAGTGCGCGCAGAGCCGCCTGCACCCCTTCGCCGGTGGCGGCGGAGACGAGGAGGGGGGTACGGCCGGCGGCGCGCTTCAGCGCGGCGAGCTTCTTCTTGCGCTCGTCCGCATCCAGCGTGTCGGCCTGCGAGAGCGCCACGATCTCGGGTTTTTCGGCGATGCCGTGGCCATAGGCTTCGAGCTCTCGGCGGACGGTCTTGTAGGCCTTGCCGGGGCTTTCCTCGCGCGCCGAGACGAGGTGGAGGATCACCCGCGTGCGCTCGACATGGCCGAGGAACCGGTCGCCGATGCCGACGCCCTCATGCGCGCCCTCGATGAGGCCGGGAATGTCGGCGAGCACGAATTCGCGCGCGTCGATGCGCGCGACGCCGAGGCCGGGGTGCAGGGTGGTGAAGGGATAATCGGCGATCTTGGGCTTCGCCGCCGTGACCGCCGCCAGGAAGGTGGACTTGCCGGCATTGGGCAGACCGACCAGGCCGGCATCGGCGATCAGCTTGAGCCTGAGCCAGATGGTGAGTTCGACGCCGGGCAGACCGGGATTGGCGCGGCGCGGGGCACGATTGGTCGAGGTCTTGAAGTGCTGGTTGCCGAAGCCGCCATTGCCGCCGGCGGCCAGGCGGAAGCGCTGGCCGACCTGTGTGAGATCGCAGACCAGCGTCTCATTGTCCTCCTCGTAGACCTGGGTGCCGACCGGCACTTTCAGCGTCACGTCGGCGCCTTTGCCGCCGGTCATGTTGCGGCCCATGCCGTGCATGCCGGTCTTGGCGCGGAAATGCTGCTGGTAGCGGTAGTCGATGAGCGTGTTCAGCCCCTCGACTGCCTCGACCCAGACGTCCCCGCCCCGTCCGCCGTCGCCGCCGTCGGGTCCGCCAAATTCGATGAACTTCTCGCGGCGGAACGACACCGAGCCGGCGCCGCCGTCGCCGGAGCGGATGTAGACCTTGGCCTGGTCGAGGAACTTCATACGGCCTGTACCGCCTTGCTCGCGATCGTTTGGGGGCAATGCTCTAGCGCAAAGAGCCGCCCCGCGCGAGGGGCGGTTCCTTGCGAAAGCGATGCTGAGGTGAGGGCGTTCACGACCAGTTCCTGAGGCTTTCCCAGGTCCTGCGGTCGAGCCGGTAACGCTCGACCGGCACCTGACCGGCGACGATCGAGGTCATCATGCCCTGGCCGGCATACTGGAAGCCGCATTTGTGGATGACGCGACGCGAGGCCGGATTGATGACCCGCACGGAGACGTGGAGCACGGGGATGCGCGTCTCGCGGAAGGCGAGGTCGACCAGCGCATGCGCTGCCTCGGTGGCGAAGCCGCGCTTCCAGTAAGGCTCGCCGATCCAGTAGCCGAGCTCCAGGCCGCGGTCCTTCACGTTGAGCCCGGCGCATCCGATGAAGGTGCCTCCGTCCGCCAGAGTCAGCGCATAGCTGGCGCCCGGCTGGCGGCGCTCGGACATGGCGATGAAGGCGCGCGCCTCCGCCTCGCCGTAGGGGTGGGGCATGCGCGCCAGCATCTGTGCCACGTGGCGATTGTCGGCGAGCTGAACCAAAGCGGGAATGTCGTTCTCGCGGGGACCGCGTAGGATAAGCCGCCTGGTGACCAGCACGGGCCGGTCGATGAACAGACTTTCGTCTTCGCTGTCGTCCTTGTCGGCAATCATGGCAGTCCCTCCAGAGCGCATAAGAAATAAGAAAAAGGGGAGATGGCGACCCATCTCCCCTGATCCATTTTCTGGCTCTGCCAGACACCGGTTCCCGAGATGGGGTGCCGGTGTTCTTGGTGCGGAACCGGCTACTCCGCGGCTTCCTGAATCGGGTTTACCGATACATAGGTTCGGCCGTTGGCTTTCTTGCGGAAAGCGACGGCGCCGGCCTCGAGCGCGAACAGCGTGTGGTCCTTGCCCATGCCGACGTTGACGCCGGGATGCCAGGTCGTGCCACGCTGACGAATGATGATGTTGCCCGGAACGACCGCTTCGCCGCCGAACTTCTTCACGCCAAGGCGCTTGGATTCAGAGTCGCGACCGTTGCGCGACGAACCGCCAGCTTTCTTGTGTGCCATGGTCTATCTCCTTCAGTCGCTACTCTTACTCTGATTCCGTGGCGGAAGCAGCATCTTTCTCGGCCTTGGCGGCTTTCGCCTTCGGCGCCTTGGCCTTCTTCGGCGCTTCGTCCGTGCCGGCCTCGGCCTTCACGGCCTTTTCCTTCTTGGCAGGCTTCGCGCCGTCGAGCAGGATCTCGGCGATGCGAACCGTCGTCTCGTACTGGCGGTGGCCGCGGCGGCGCTTGGAGTTTTGGCGGCGGCGCTTCTTGAAGGCGATGACGGTGGCGGCGCGGCCCTGGGCCACGACCTCGGCCGTCACGATCGCGCCTTCCACGAACGGCGCGCCGAGGGTCACGGAATCGCCTTCGCCATGCGCCATCACATGGCCGATCTCCACGATGTCGCCGACTTCTCCGGCGACCTTCTCGATCTTCAACACATCATTGGCGGCGACGCGATACTGCTTGCCGCCCGTTTTGATGACTGCGAACATTTTTTGCCTTTCGCTGTTCGGTCGGCCTTCTTGGAGCGCGCTCAGGCGATCCGGCCGTCTTTTTGTCAGTCTGCGGGTTGGACTATGGGCTCAAAAACACGGCCGGCGCGGGGAGGCCCCACGCCGGATGCGTTCAGTCCCCTAGAGGAAGAGCGCGGCCGCGTCAAGGTTCCGCCCCAAAAAGCCGGCACTGCGCCCAAAGCGCTTTTCGCGGCAAAATGGCCTTGTAACCCGCCAGCACCACCGCTATCTAGTGCCGCGCGCCGAACGCGCCACCACGCTGCGGAGAAGTGGCTGAGTGGTTGAAAGCACCGCACTCGAAATGCGGCATACTCGCAAGGGTATCGGGGGTTCGAATCCCTCCTTCTCCGCCATCTATTTCAGGTAATTTCCGGACATATAGGTAACAGATTGTACCTGAGACACGGGTGATGCCGCATAAGCGCGCTCGTGTGGGGCGCGATTAATCGCGCTCATTTGCCAACATTAGACTGAGAAGCGGCCCAGTGGCTCCAACGCCCGCATCGTTGAGCAAAGCAGCTATAGGCACTGCATCGGCGCGTTTCCGTTCACGTCAACGTGTAGCCGGCGTCGGCGGTGACGATGCTGCCGGTCATAAGGCTGGAGGCGTCGGAGGCGAGGAAGAGCACCACCGAGGCGATCTCCCGCGGCTGGCCCATGCGTTTCATCGGGGTCAGGTCGATCCAGCGGTCGACCATGCCCTTCTGGTCCTCCAGGTTGGCGAGCAGCGGCGTCTCGATATAGGTCGGCGCCACGGCGTTGACGCGCACGCCGCGCAGCGCCCATTCCACCGCCAGCGACCGCGTCAGATGGTGTACGCCGGCCTTCGAAGCATTGTAGTGGCACTGCGGCTGCGGCGTGTTGACGATGTCGGCCGACATCGAGCCGATATTGATGATCGAGCCCTTGCCGGCGCCGAGCATCTTGCGGCCGAAGGCGCGACAGGTCTTGAACACGCCGGTCAAGTTGATGCCGATCACAAGATCCCATTCCGCGTCCGAAACGTCTTCGGCGGGGGTGTTGGAGGCGATGCCGGCATTGCACACCAGCACGTCGAGAGGCGGCAGCTCGCCGGCCAGCGCATCGAGCTGGTCGGTGCGGGTGACGTCGAGCGGACGCGACTCGGCCTGGAGCCCGCGCGCGACGATCCGCTGCGCCGAGGTTTCGGCCCGCGAAGGGTCGAGGTCGGTGACGATGACGCGTGCCCCTGCCTCGGCGAGCGCGGTTGCGCAGGCTTCGCCGATGCCCTGGCCGGCGCCCGTCACCAGCGCAAGGCGGCCGGTCAGCTCGAACTGGGACGTGTATGACATTCGATTCCTCCCTTCATGCGCGGGCGGGCCCTCACAGCACGCCGGCAATACCCCGCGAGACGCCGCTGGTGAGGCACCGATCCGGGATGCTAGTAGCACTAGCATTCGGCTGCTTCGGCGATCAAGCCGTCGCTCAAAAACGCAGCACTTGATTGGCATAAAAACGGCTAGGCGACTTGCTTGCCCATGTGGGGGTGAGAAAAATACGATATTAATCAGCCAGTTAATTTCGGGCGCCTGTTGGTAGGAAGACCCTCCGGGTTTGGGGAGTGGGCGCTTGCCTGAAGTAGTAAACCTATATTATGAGAGGTTGCCGCCCTTCGAGCGGCGCGCGTGCAGTGCGGAGGAACGCCAACCTTGATACAGGACCTTGCCGAAAAACTCTTCATAGACGGCGAGTGGCACCGGGGCGAGGGGGAGAGGGTCCCGGTCGAGAATCCCGCCACCGGCGAGGTTCTGGGCCACATCGCCTCGGCGACGCCGGCCGAGATCGATGCGGCCGTGGCCGCGGCGCGCAAGGCGTTCAGCACCTGGTCGCGGGTGGCGCCGGCCGAGCGCTCCAAGGCGCTGCATCGGCTGGGCGATGCCATCGCGGCCGAAGCCGACGCGATGGCGCGCACGATGACGCTGGAGCAAGGCAAGCCGCTCAACGAAGCCAAGGGCGAGATCCTCAAGCTGGCGGAAGCGTGCCATTTCTACGCCGAGGAAGCGGTGCGCATCCATGGCGAGATCGTGCCGAACACGACGACCGACATCGACAGTCTCGTGGTGCGCGAGCCGATCGGGGTGGTCGGAGCAATCACCCCCTGGAATTATCCTGCGGAGCTGATCGGCTGGAAGCTGTGCGGCGCGCTCGCCGCAGGCTGCACCATCGTCATCAAGCCAGCTGAACTCACTCCATTCACTGCGCTCGCAATCGCGAAAATGTGCGAGAGCGCGAAGATTCCGGCCGGTGTTGTTAACGTCGTCACGGGGCCGGGCTCCAAGGTCGGGCAGGCGCTGGTCGAGCATCCCGGCGTCGACAAGATCGCCTTCACCGGATCCAGCGCGGTCGGGCTGCGCATCCAGCAGTCGTGCCCGACCATCAAGCGGCTGTCGCTGGAACTCGGCGGCAATTGCCCGCTGATCGTCACGGCCTCGGCCGATCTCGACGCGGCGGTTAAAGGGGCGGTGCGACGCTCCTTCCGCAACATGGGCCAGATCTGCATCGCGATAAACCGCATCTATGTGGCCCGGACGGTCGCGGCCGAGTTCGTGAAGCGCCTTGGCGAGGCGGCGGACAAACTGGTCATTGCCAACGGCATCGACAAGCCCGACGCCGATGTCGGCGCCATGGCCTCGGCCGAGCCGCTCGCCAAGACGAAGGAGCATCTGTCCGACGCGCTCGCCAAGGGCGCAGAGCTGGTCGCCGGCGGCGGCGCGCCAGAAGGCGAGGCTTTTGCGCGCGGTCATTTCTTCCGTCCGACGGTGGTTTCGGCGTGCACCCATGCCATGAAGGTGATGACCGAGGAGACGTTCGGGCCGCTGGTCGGCGTCATGGCCTTCGACGGCCTCGACGAGGCGATCGAACTGGCCAACGACACGCCCTACGGACTCGCCTCCTACGTCTATGCCAAAGACATGGACGAGATCCGCTATCTGTCGGCGCGGCTCGACTACGGCAATGTCGCCGTCAACAACGTCGATGCCGGCATCATGAACGCGCCCTATGGCGGCCGCAAGCAGAGCGGCGTCGGCTACGAGCACGGCCGCGAGGGCATGCTCGAATACCTCAATTACAAGCACGTCCGCATCCGCTACGACGAGCCGAAGGGGAGGTAGGTTTGACCCAGGGCCTTCTCGGCATCGACATCGGCACGTCGGGCTGCAAGGCCCTGCTGATCGACGCGGACGGCGCCGTGCTGGCCAGCCGGACGGAAACCTATGGCCTGTCGCAGCCTCGCCCGGGCTGGACCGAGCAAGATCCGCAGCTTTGGATCGACGGCGCGCGAGCCGCGGTCGCCGGCGTGCTGGCGCTGCGGCCCGACGTCGAGGTCGGGGCCATCGGTCTTTCCGGCCAGATGCACGGCCTGACGCCGCTCGACGATCAGCATCGGGTGCTGCGTCCCGCCATTCTCTGGAACGACCAGCGCAACGGCGCCGAATGCGCCGAGATTACGACGCGCGCCGGCGGCATCGAGGGATTGCTCCGACACACGAACAACCGCATGCTCGTCGGCTATACCGGCGGCAAGGTCGCCTGGATGCGCAACCACGAGCCGGAACTGTTCGGTCGGCTGCGCCATGTGCTCAATCCAAAGGACTATCTGCGCTTCGTGCTCACCGGTGAGCTGGCCACAGAGGTCTCGGACGCTTCCGGGACGGGGCTCTTCGACACGCGCCGCCGGACTTGGGCGACTGGCTTGCTCGATCTTCTGGAGATCGACCCGGCCCTTCTGCCGCCCTGCCATGAATCGCATGTCGTGAGCGGCCGGGTTAGCCGCTCGGGATCGGAGCTGTTCGGCCTGAAGGCGGGCATCCCGGTGGTGGGCGGCGGCGGCGACAGCGTCATCCAGACGATCGGTTCTGGCGTGATCGCGCCGGGCGAACTGCAGACCACCATCGGCACGGCCGGCATCCTCGCCGCAGCGCTCGACGAGCCGGTGTCCAATCCGGACGGGCGGCTGCAGGTCTTCTGCAACGTGGCACCGGACAAGTGGCACTGCATGGGCGTCTCGCTCAATGCCGGCGGGGCGGTGGAGTGGCTGCGCGCACTGCTGGCGGGCTTCGCCGATGGCGCCGCGCCGACAGCCGAGCATATAGCGGCACTGGCCGGCAGGGCGCCGGTCGGCTCGCGCGGCCTACTGTTCCTGCCCTATCTCAACGGTGAGCGCTGCCCGCATCCCGATCCCGGAGCCCAGGGCGGCTTCATCGGTCTGACCACGCGGCAGGGTGCGCCGGAGATGGCGCGCAGCGTCATGGAGGGTGTGGTGTTCGCGCTCTTCGATATCTGCGCGCTGATGGAGAAGGCCGACATTGGCCGCACGGTGATCAAGGCATCCGGCGGCGGTGCACGCTCCGCTCTGTGGCGACAGATGCAGGCCGACCTGTTTGGCTGCGAGGTGTTAACGACCGAGGGTGCGGCCGAGGGCGGAGCATTCGGCGCGGCACTCGTGGCAGGCCTCGGCATCGGCGTGTGGCCGAGCGCGGAGGAGGCGGCGAAAGCCTGCCGTCCGGTGACGCGCGAGGTACCCGACGCGGCCGCCGGCGACGCCATGCGGTCTGCCTTCGATGTCTATCGCGGCCTCTACGAGGCTCTTTCTCCGAGCTTCGCCGCCATCGGCGCAGCTCGCCTGGACCGGTAAAAGGAAGCGGAGGCCTCGCCTGATGACACTTCGGATGCAGCGCTACCAGGCGCTCGTCTTCGACCTCGACGGCACGCTGATCGACAGTGCACCGGACATAGCGGCGTCGGTCAACCAGGTGCTGGAGAAGCGCGGCTGGCCGGTCCAGAGCGTCGCCTTCGTGGAGGAATTCATCGGCTTCGGCCCCCGCCGACTGCTGCTCGACCTGTTCGTGGCGCTGGGACTGCCGAGCGACGATGCAACCGTCGACGAGGCAGTGCGCGAGTATCTTGCCAATTACGCGCGCGCGCCCGCCGACCGCACGCTCTTCTACCCGCATGTGCGCGAGGATCTGGAGTTTTTGCATCAGTCCGGCATCCGCATGGGCATCTGCACCAACAAGCCGCAGGGACTGTCGCTCAAGGTGCTGGACATCCTCGGCATTGCGCCGCTGTTCGAGGTGGTGGTGGGCGCCGACGCAGCCCCCGCGTGCAAGCCGGACCCGGCGCATCTGCTGGCGGTTTCCGAGCGCATGGGATTGGACGGCGGATCCTGGGCCTATGTCGGCGACACCGAGGTCGACCAGGCCACGGCATCGGCGGCGCGCGTGCCGTTCTATGCGGTATCGTGGGGCGGCGGCGGCAAGGTGGCCGTGGCCCCGGGATGGCGGCTTGACCGGCTGCGCAATCTCGGCGTCAACTCCGAACCCGTTCGTGTCGGGCAAGGGCGATAATGATGGCCACGAGTCTTCTGCAGAGCATCGTGCAGGAGAGCGCCGAGATGGGTTCGGCCGAGCTGCGCGTAGCGCGTTTCGTCAGCGCCAATCCGGGCGATGTCATCCATATGAGCATGGCGCGGCTATCGCAGGAATGCGATGTCAGTGACCCCACCATCATGCGCTTTTGCAGGCGCTTCGGCTTCCAAGGCTACCAGGACTTCAAGCTGCATCTGGCGCAGAGCCTCGTGCCATCGGCTCCCTTCGCCTACGAGCAGATCGTGCCGGGAGACTCGATCCAGAACGTCGTGCGCAAGACGGCACGCAATTCGCTGAACGCAATCCACCGGCTGCTAGAGGACCTCCTGCCGCCGCAGGTTGAGGCGGGCGCGAAACTGCTGCATTCGGCCGCGTGGGTCGGCATCTATGCCAGCGGCATCTCGGAAATCACTGCGATCGACGCCGAGCACAAGTTCCAGCGCCTCGGCATGCGCTGCGCCGCCCTGATCGGCCGCAAGAAGCAGTGGCTGCATGCCGAGACGGCGCGACCCAACGAGGTGGCGCTGATCTTTTCGCAGTCCGGACACACGAAGCAGATGGTCGATGTGGCGATCGCCTCACGCGCCGGCGGCGCGCGGGTGCTGTCGGTGACGGCGGCCGACAGCCCGCTCGCCAACGTATCCGACGCGCTGATCGCCGTCCTGCCCTACGACCGCACCGAATTGATGACGCCGCTCGCCTCGCGGCTCAATCACCATCTCGTCGTCAACATGCTTGTGACGGCGATCGCCATGACGAGCGGCAGCGAGTTTCCCGACCAGCTGCCGGCCCTCGATTCCTGGCAGACCGAGAAAATCTAGTGGTCGCCGCCGGGGCGGCCCAGCCGAAGGGAGCACTGATGAGCGCACAGGACGAAGCCAAGAAGGCCGCAGGCCGCCGGGTCATCGAGGAATTCGTCAGGGACGGCATGAAGCTAGGCCTCGGCTCCGGCACTACCTCGCATTTTTTCGTGAGGGAACTCGGCAAACACGTGGCGAACGGCCTCAAGCTCACCTGCACGACCACGTCCCGCTCCACCAACGACGTTGCGCGTGAGGTCGGCATCGCGCTGACCGACCCGAACGAGATCGGCGAGCTTGACCTGACGGTGGACGGACCGGACGAGATCGACCGCGACTTCAACATGATCAAGGGCGGCGGCGCCTGCCTGCTCTGGGAGAAGATAATCGCGCACGCCTCCAAGCGGATGATCACGGTTTGCGACGAGAGCAAGATCGTGGAGCGGCTCGGGGCCTTCCCGCTGCCGGTGGAGGTTGTGCAGTTCGCCTGGAAGCAGACCGAGCGCATGGTGGCCGAAGTGCTGGCCGACCATCGCATCAAGCATGCCGTCATCGAACGGCGGATGCGCGACGGCCAGCCGGTGGTGACCGACAGCGGCAACTTCATTCTGGACTGCCGCTGCGGCGTCATACCGGCGCCGGCCAAGCTCGAGATCGAACTGAATCGCATTCCAGGCGTGGTCGAGAACGGCCTTTTCACGCGCGAGTCGCAGGGCATGGTGATCGGTCGCTTCGACGGCACCACCCATATCGCGATGCGCAACGCGTAGTGAAACCAATTTTTCGTCCTGACTGCTCGCAGTAAAGCCGCGAGCGGTGGGCGAACTGCGACCTGCGACCGGCTGCGGGCCGTTTCCCGTAACGGCAAGTAAATATTATTGTTCTTGCGTCACCGCTGCCAATGCGAAAGCCGCTCTGCAATTCGTCACCATCGGGTTACGAACCTCTTGCATCCAATAAAACGAGCTAGTAAAGCTAGATCGTGCATTCAGGGAGGATACGCATGGATCGAGTGAAGGAAATTTCGCGTCGTGGCCTGCTCGTGGCCGGCGGAGCGCTTGGCGCGACACTGGGCGCCGGCGCGCTGCTTGGCAAAAGCGCCTGGGCTCAGGATGGGGGCTTCATCCCCTTCAGCAACAAGAGCCTGGACTACTACTTCTTCGTCATTCAGGAAGAAGCGGTGAAGCGCGCGGTCGAGGCCAACAAGATGCGCTTTCAGGCAACCAACGCCAGCTTCGACAACACGCGTCAGCTCGAGCAGTGGCAGAGCCTGATGCTGAGCCAGCCGTCGGCGATCGTATCCGACCCGATCGACAGCCAGGCAATCGTCAGCGCCATCCGCCGCTACAATCAGAAAGGCATTCCGGTCGCCATCATCGACACGCCGTCTGACGGCGGCGACGTTGCGATCACCGTCAGCTTCGACAACAAGCTTGGTGGCGTGATGGCGGCCAAGGAGATCATCAAGCGCCTGACCGAAAAGTACGGCAGCCCGAAGGGCACGGTGCTGAACTGCTTCGGCGCGCTGCAAAGCGTTGCCTGGCGCCTGCGCAAGGAAGGCATGGACGAGGAGTTCGCCAAGTATCCCGATATCAAGTACCTGGCACGGCCGACCGAAGGTCAGCTCGACCAGATGCTGGCGGTGACGCTCTCCACGCTATCGGAATTCCCCGATCTCGACGCCGTGCATGCGCCGTCGGACTCGCCGTCGCGCGGCATCGTCACCGCCCTCCAGCAGAAGGACCGCTGGAAGAAGGTCGGCGAGGAAGGCCATGTGATCTTCGTCAATATCGACGGCGAGCCGGTTGCGCTGAAATGGATCCAGGACGGTTACATGGATGCGTGCGTGTCGCAGGACCCGATCGCCTATGGCGAGATCGCCGTCGAGATGCTGGTCAAGCACTCGATCAAGGGCGAGGCTGTGCCGATCGGCACCTACGAGAACCAGAAATATTTCTGGGAAAAGGGCGAGATCGTCGCCGGACCGACTGGTCCGACTCTGATCATCCCGCCCTTCGTGATCGACAGCAGCAATTCCGCCGACAAGCGCCACTGGGGCGCAATCTCGGAGAAGGAATGGGGTATTCCTTATACTTGATGACCGCGCAGCGCGTCGTCCTCCCCGTGCCACGCCGGTTCGACCGGCGTGGCACTTGCCGCGTGAGCGAAGCCATCGCGTGATAGGCGTTTAACCGACTCGGAGTTCGTATTGACAGCCGCTTCCGCCAGACAGGCCGGCGAAGACCCGTTCATCTTGAGAGTCGAGCACCTGAGCAAACGCTACGGACCGACGTTGGCGCTGCGCGATGTGTCGCTCGGCATCCGCCGTGGTACGATCCACGGGCTGCTGGGCGAGAACGGCGCCGGCAAATCGACGCTGGTCGGTCTGATCTCCGGCCAGCGCACTCCGTCTGCAGGCACCATCTATCTCGACGGCCAGCCGATCGAGAACGTCGACGTCAAGGCGATGGAGAAGGCCGGCGTGTTCCTGGTTACCCAGGAACCGATGATCATCGACCACATAACGGCGGCCGAGAACCTGATGCTGGGCATCTGGCCGAACCGCCGAGGCTTCGTCAAATGGCGCAAGCTCAGGGCCGACGCTGCGCGCATGCTCGCGGGTACCGGCATCGATCCGCAGGCCATGGCCGGCAGGCTCGACGCGGTGGCGCGGCGCAAGCTCAACATCTTGCGCGCCATGTTCAGCGGCGGCAAGGTCATCATCCTCGACGAGCCGACGGCGGCGCTGACGGTGGAAGACCGGGCCCAGCTCTTCGACTTCATGCGCCAGCTCAAGGCGCAGGGCGTGACCTTCATCTTCATCTCGCACTACAACGACGAGATCCTCGAAATCTGCGACGCCTGTTCGGTGCTGCGCGACGGTATCCTCGCCGGCGGTACCGAGGACGTCGCCGGTCTCACTTCCGAGCAATTGTCCGAGCTTGTCCTGGGGCGTGGCCTGGTGCTGTTCCAGCGCCAGCGTCGCACCTTCGGCGACGGCGAGGCCGCTGTGCAATTGCGCGACATAGCCAGCGATCGCATCGCGGTGCCGCGGCTCGATCTCCATGCCGGCGAGATCGTCGGCTTCACTGGTCTCCCCGGCGCCGGCGCCAAGGAACTGGCGCGCGCCATCTTCGGCCTGGCGCCCATTCGATCCGGCTCCATTGCCTTTGCCGGCCAGGCCGCCAGCGCGCTGCCGGCCGCCCCGCGCGAAGCGTTGGACATGGGCATCGCCTTTCTTTCCGACGACCGCCGCCGCGACGGGCTCGTCGCCGGCATGACGATTGGCGAGAACATATCGCTCTCCTCCCTCTCGGCGGTGTCGCGCTCTGGCTTCCTGACGCCGGACGCGGAGAATGCGCTCGCCGACCGCTATTTCAATGCGATGAGGATCAAGGCGTCCGGGCCGGCCACCGTCGCGGACACGCTGAGCGGCGGAAACCAGCAGAAAGTATGCCTTGGCCGGGTGCTCGCAACCGGCCCGCGCCTGCTCATCCTCGATGAGCCGACGCGAGGCATCGACATCGGCGTCAAGCAGGACGTGCTGCACATCATCGACGAACTCAGCCGCTCGGGCGTGTCGGTGATCATCGTGTCGACCGACACGGACGAGATAGTTCGCGCCGTCGATCGCGTTTGCGTGTTCCACAACGGCTCCATTCGGGAGGAGATCCATGGGGACGCGATCTCCAGCGAGCGCTTGCGCCACATCTCCAAGGATAAGGCGAGTGCGTGAGGACCGGCAGTCAGGAAAGACAACCATGAGCCAAGCGAGCACAACCGCGGCCAAGTCCGCCTCCACTCCCACCGCGCAGGAAGGTGGGCGTCCCTTACTTGGTTGGATCCTGCACAATGTCGTGTGGATCTGGCTGATTGTCCTGGTGGTGACGTTTGGCCTTTTCAACGAATATTTCCTCACTACCTTCAACCTGCAGAACATCATGGTGCAGGCGACTGTGCTCGGCATGATCGGCCTTGCCGTGGCGCTCCCGCTGCTCGTGGCGGAGATCGACCTGTCGCTGCCGGCCAATCTCGGGTTTTCCTCGGCGATCGGCGCCATGGCCTACTCCGACCTCGGCCTGCCCTGGGTGCTCGCCATGCTGGTGGGTGTGGCGGTCGCCACCCTGATCGGCTTCTTCAACGGCCTCTGCATCACCAAGCTCCGGATGGTGTCGCTGATCCAGACGCTGTCGATGATGATCATACTCCAGGGCGCGCTGCTGGCCCTCACACAGGGGCGCACCATCACCAATCTGCCGGATGGCTATGTGTGGATCGGACAGGCGACAATCGGTGGCTGGCCGGTGATGCCGGTCATCTTCGTCGTGGCGCTGATCGCCGTCGCCGTGCTGCTGCGCAACACGGTGCTCGGCCGCAGCATCTACGCCGTCGGCGGCAACCCGGTGGCATCCAACTCGGCCGGCATCCGCGTCGACCGCATCAAGATCATCACCTACACGATCGCCGGTTTCCTGGCCGGTGTGGCCGGCTTCCTGCTCGCCTCCTGGCAGATGGCGATCACCTCCAACCAAGGCTCGAGCTATCTGCTCTACGCAATCGCCGCACCGATCATCGGTGGCGTCAGCGTGTTCGGCGGGCGCGGCAACGTGGTGGGTGTGCTTGGCGGCGTGCTTCTGCTCACCGTCATCCAGGTCGGCTTGGCGATCATCTCGGTTCCGTCCTTCTATGTCGGCATCATCGGCGGCTTCATGATCTTCATCGCCGTCGCCATCGACGCCTTCCGCGTGCGCTATTTCGGCTGATGACCGCAGCGTCAGCCTTCGCCAAGGGCGAGCCTCTGGGCGCCGCGGCCATTCGGTCCGTCGTCGACGCCGCGGGCTTCATCGAAGGTGCTTCACCCGAAGCAGCGCGCTATCTCCACGACTGGACAGGAGACTATCGAGGTGCCGCATTGGCCGTGCTGCGGCCACGATCGACCGCGGAGGTACAGGCGCTGGTGCGCGTCTGCGCCGAACATCGCATCGCCATCATCCCGCAGGGTGGCAATACCGGCCTTGTGGCTGGCGCGATCTCCGACGATGGACCGCCTGCAGTGGTCATGTCGTTGGAGCGGCTGAACCAAATACGCGGCATCGATGCAGTGAATTTCACCCTGCAGGCGGATGCCGGGGTGGTGCTGCAGACTCTCAAGGATGCGGCCGAGGCCGAAAACATGCTGTTCCCTCTGGCGTTGGGCGCGCAGGGTTCGTGCCAGATCGGCGGCAATGTCGCCACCAATGCCGGCGGCATCAACGTGCTGCGCTACGGCATGACCCGCGACTTGGTGCTGGGAATGGAGGCTGTACTCCCTGACGGCAGCCTGTGGCAGGGCATGACGGGCTTGCGGAAAGACAATCGCGGCTACGATCTGAAGCAGCTCCTGATCGGATCGGAGGGGACGCTCGGCATCATCACGGGCGTCGAGGTGAAGCTGTTTCCGCGGCCGGCCAATATCGAGACCGCCTATCTCGGCGTGGCGTCCTTTGCCGACGCCATGGCGCTGTTCGGCCTCATACGCAGTGTCTGTTCCGACCTTCTCACCGCCTTCGAGGTGATTGGCGCCGAATGCATCGCTCTTGCAACTCTGAGCAACCCCGAAACGCGGGTGCCGCTGCAGGATGAGTGGCCGGTGCATGTCCTTATGGAACTCGGCTGCGGGTCGGCTATCGATGGGCGCGCTTTGCTCGAGGCGTCGCTCGCCGAGGCTTTCGAAACCGGCCTGCTCGGCGACGGCGCGATCGCGCAAAGCCGCGCCCAGGCGCGAGCCTTCTGGGCGATCCGCGAAGACCTGGTTGAAGGGCAGCGCGGGCGGCACATCCGTACCGACCTGTCCGTCCGCCTAAGCGACGTGGCGCGCTTGATTGAAGACGCCCGCAGCCATGTGCGATCACGCTGGCCCGGCTGGGAGCCGATCGCCTACGGCCATGCCGGTGACGGAAACATCCACTTCAACGTCATGCCGCCGCTGACCCTGTCTGCCGACGAAATTCGCGAGCAGGGAGAACAAGTGCTGGACGGCCTCTACGGCATTGTGCGCGACCTCGGCGGTTCCTTCAGCGCAGAGCATGGCGTCGGCCGCAGCCGCCGGGCAGCCTATTGGGAGTGGCTTGAACCCGAGCAGCAAAAGACGGTGGCGGCGATCAAAACCGCCCTCGATCCGATGGGGATCATGAATCCCGGCTGCCTGATGCCTGGCTGAACGGATTGCCTGCCGTCACGTGATTTGGGAAGGATCGGAATAATGGCAAAAGTCCGTGCACTCGTCCTCGAACGCCAGCATGAGCTTTCGCTGCGCGATATCGATCTGCCGCAGGACGTTGGGCCCGGCGAGGTCAAGGTCAAGCTTCACACGGTTGGGGTGTGCGGCTCGGATGTGCACTATTACACGCATGGCCGCATCGGGCCCTTTGTCGTCAACTCACCCATGGTGCTCGGCCACGAAGCGGCAGGAACGGTGGTGGAGGTTGGCGAAGGCGTCACTCACCTGAAGATCGGCGATAGGGTGTGCATGGAACCCGGCATTCCAGACCCGAGATCGCGAGCAAGCCGGCTCGGCCTGTACAACATCGACCCCGCGGTGACGTTCTGGGCGACGCCGCCGATCCATGGCGTGCTGACGCCTTACATAGTGCATCCGGCAGACTACACCTTCAAGCTGCCCGACAATGTGAGTTTTGCCGAGGGTGCGATGGTCGAGCCCTTCGCGGTGGGCATGCAGGCGGCGAGCAAGGCGAAGATCGCGCCGGGCGATACCGCCGTCGTGCTGGGCGCCGGGCCGATCGGCATCATGGTCGCCATCGCGGCGCTTGCCGGCGGTTGCGCCCGCGCCGTGGTGGCCGATCTCGCGCAGCCCAAACTCGATATCGCCGCCGGTTATCAGGGCGTCATCCCGGTCAACATCCGCGAGACGGCTATCGCGGACGAGGTGAAGCGTCTGACCGACGGCTGGGGCGTCGATATCGTCTTCGAATGCTCTGGATCGCCGAAAGCCTGGGAGAACCTCCTCGACCTCCTGCGGCCCGGCGGGGCCGTGGTTTCGGTCGGGCTTCCCGTCGCGCCGATCCCGTTCGATGTCTCGACGGCGTCCACCAAGGAAATCCGGATCGAGACGGTGTTCCGCTATGCCCACCAGTACGATCGAGCCATAGCGCTGATGGCATCCGGCCGGGTGGATTTGAAACCGCTGATCTCCGCCACCTTCCCATTCGACGATTCTATTCTCGCATTCGAGCGCGCGGTCGAAGCACGACCGACCGATGTAAAGCTGCAGGTCAGGTTCCCCGACTAGGATTTTCACGAGCTGTCCGAGTTCCGTAGCCGCCGCGCAGGTGCCGGCGAATGCGGCCGTCGATAGGACGGATGATCGCCGCGTTCCCGGTCCCTTGCGGCCATATCCTTTATCCGGCCGCAACTCTGGTCCTGGTGATTGGCCCAGCCAGCTGATTGCCGAGCGCGAGCATGTCGTCGCGCGAGGCGACGCCGGGGCTTTGGACGTCAGGCAAGTTCCGGCGGGCGTTCTTCCTCGGCCTTGTGGATCAGGTCCATGATCGCATGGCTCATCACGTCGTAGTCGCCCGTGTTGATCACTTCGCCCTGCACGCGATAGCTGTCCATCACGACAATGCGGTCGGCGAGCGCGATCATCTCGGGCATATCGCTGGTGATCACGATGACGGCGGTCCCGGCGTTGGCCAGTTCCCGAAGCAGTTCGTGCAGATAGGCCTTGGTCTTGATGTCGATGCCGACCGACGGTTCATCGACGATGAGGATGCGCACGCCGGCGGCGAGCCATTTGGCGACGCTGATCTTCTGCTGGTTGCCGCCCGAAAGGTTGCCCACGACTTGGGTAAGGCTCGGCGTCTTCACCTCCAGTTGGCGGATGAAGGGAATGACGCGGTCGCGCACCGTCTTGTCGGAGAGGCTGCCGAACCTACCCGAGAGCTTGCGCCACACTGCGATGCCGGCATTCGCCAGCACCGAGTGCGGCAGGATCAGGCCTTCCGCCTTGCGGTCTTCGCTGACATAGCCGATGCCGTGGCGATGGATCGCTTCGGCCACGGTCGAGATCTTCACCGCCTTGCCGTCGACCAGCACCTCGCCGGAGGTGACGCGGAACCGCCCGATCACGGATTTCGCGAGCTCAGTGCGCCCGGCGCCGACAAGGCCATAGAGGCCGACGATCTCACCCTTGCGGACCTTGAGGTCGATGCCGGCATGGCCGACCGAGGTGGTCACACTGCGCAGTTCCAGCGCCATCGGGTTGGTTGCGGTGTCGCGCTTGTGCCAGTTGCCGATCGTCTCGTTGCGGCCGATCATCATGCGCACGAGATCCTGCCGGCCGAGCCCCTCCATCGGCTGGCTGTCGCAGGCGTTGGCACCGTCGCGCAGCACGGTGACGCGGTCGCAGATCTCCTGCACCTCCTCCAGCTTGTGGCTGACGAAGACGAGGCTGACGCCGCTGTCGCGCAGGCGCCGTAGGGTGGCGAACAGCACGTCGGTCTCGCTTGATGTCAGGGACGCGGTCGGTTCGTCGAGAAGCAGTACCCGGCTGCGCAGCGACAGCGCCTTGGCGATCTCGACGAGTTGCATCTTCGCGACCGAAAGCTCGGACACCGGCGTCGCCGGGTCGATGTCGAAGCGCAGTTCCTCGAGCCATTTGCGAGCCGAGTTGTTGAGTTCAACGCGGTTGAGCGGACGCAGCAGATGGTTGCCGAGCTGCTCCAGATGGATGTTCTCGGCGACCGAGAAGCGCGGGATGAGATTGCGCTCCTGGTGCACCACGCCGATGCCTTTGGCCATGGCGTCGCGCGTGTTGGAGAACTCGACGTCCTTGCCGTCGAGCAGAAGCTGTCCGGCGCTTGGACGGTAGACGCCGGTGATCACCTTGATGAGCGTCGACTTGCCGGCGCCGTTCTCGCCGAGCAGAGCATGGATCGAGCCGGGGAAGAGCGACAGCGACACGCCCTTCAGCGCGCGCACGCCCGGAAATACCTTTTCGACGCCGCGCGCCTGGAAGACGGGATTGGTTTCCATCACGCCCTCCCTGCCGACAGGCGGGTCTCGCGCAGCCGGTTGATGCCGACTGCGGCGAGGATGAGTCCGCCGAGCACCACCTGCACGAGGAAGGGGTCGATCGAGAACAGCACCAGCGCCTGCGTGATCAGCGCGACGATCACCACGCCGAGGAATGTCGCCGCCACGCTGACATGGCCGCCGGCCAGCACCGCGCCGCCGATGACGGGCGCGGCGAAGGAGAGGATCAGCCAGTCGTCGCCGATCGAGGGCTGGCCGATCTGCAGCCGCGCGACCAGCAACACGCCTGCGCAGGCGGCGAGGAAGCCGGAAATCGAATGGGCAATCACCGTCGTCGCGTTGACAGACACGCCGGACAGCTTCGCCGCATGTTCGTTGCCGCCTACCGCGAGGATGAAGCGTCCCGCCGGCAGGCGGGCAAGCAGGTACCAGAGACAGATGGCGACGATGACGGTGGGCAGAAGCAGCGTTGGGATCGGGCCCAACAGGACCGACGCGCCGACCTGTTTCACCTCTGCAGGCACGCCGTAGAAAGGCTGCGCGCGGGTGATGCCGAGGTTGATGCCCTTGTAGATGGAAAGCGTCGCCAGCGTGATGACGAAGGCCGAGATGCCGGTGAAGGCGATGACGATGCCGTTGAGCGCGCCGCAGGCGATGCCAATGACGAGCGCGATGACGGCTGCCACCGGCGCGGGGATGCCCCACACCTCCATCATGCCGGCGAAGGAGATTGCGGCCAGCCCGCCGATCGCGCCGACCGACAGGTTCATCTGGCCGATGGCGATGATGATCATCTGCGAGAAGGCGATCAGCGCGTTCACGGCGATCGCCAGCAGCAGGACCTGTATGTTGAACGGCGACAGGAAGGACGGGCTGAACGCCTGGATGACGATGACGGCCAGCACGACGATGGCGAGCGGGCCGAACCAATCGGTTCGCACGACGCGGGAGAAGGCTGCTGTGTCGTTCATGGCTTCCTCCCTCAGGCCAGGTTGCGATGCGCGAGATAGGAGCGGCGCGCCTTGTCCATCAGCACGGCGGCGAGCAGCAGCAGGCCGAGGAAGGCCTGCACCCAGAATTCACCGACCTGCAGCATCAATAGCCCGCCGGTCAGCAGCGTCACCAGGAACGCGCCGAGGCAGGTGCCGAGAACGGGCGCCTTGCCGCCGGTGAGCAAGGCGCCGCCCAGCACCGGCGCGAGGAAGGCGGGCAGCAGCCAGTCCTGGCCGAGCTGGCCCGCCATCGACGGGATCGCCGCGCCGTTGCGCGCCATGACCATCAGCGCGGCGACGCCGGCCAGTGCGCCCGACAGCATGTGGCAGAGCACGAAGATGCGGCCGACACGGACGCCGGAGAGCTCGGCTGCTTCCGGGTTTGCTCCGGCCGCCAGCATTTCGCGGCCGAGGCTGGTCCGGCGATAGAGCCAGCCGAGCAGGAGCGCGCAGGCGAGCGTCACCAGCAGCATCGGCGAGAAGTAGACGGCGATCTTGTACCGGCCAAAGGCGGCGAATTCGGGCGGCAGGCCGCGGAACGCCTCGGCACGGGTGAGGAACACCATCACGCCGAAGAAGATGCTCATCGTGGCGAGCGTGATGATGAAGGAGTGCAGGCCGGTCTTCACCACCATGAAGCCGTTGATGAAGCCGAGCCCGGCGCCGAACAGCACGGCAAGCGCGAGTGCGATCGGCCAGGGAACACCGATAATCTCGATGAGGAACCCGCAGAACATCGCCGAACAGACGCCAATGGCGCCGGCCGCTAGATTGAGGCCTCCCGTCACGATCACAGCCATCATGGACAGGCCGATCATCACGTTGACGGCCGCCGTGCGGCCCATTGCGAACAGATTGAATGGGCTCAGGAAACCGCTGGCGGCCGTGCCGAACACGATCGTGAAGAAGGCGATCAAAAGGATGAGGCCGAACTCGTTGGACAGGAAGAAGCTGTTCCCGCCATGCCCCTTCTCGGCAGGGCTTTCGGCAACCGAAGCCGCTGTCGGGTTCTCATTCGACGTCATGGGAGGTTTCCGGTCTTGCCTGATCGTACGCAGTCCAGCAAAGCGCCGGCACGCCTGCGCGTCAATCGGAGAAGGAGCGTCGTGCCAAGGCAATTCCGGATGGAAAACCGCGAGGCACTTTTCCTGGAATTGTCTAACGCCCCTTCTCCGCTGAACCTGTTCTACTGGCAGGTCAGATAGGTGGTTTCGAAGTCGGCGAGCAGCTTCTGCGTCTCTTCACGCATCACGTCGACATAGGTGTCGACCTTGGGAGCATCGACATAGGCGGTGCCGGAGTCGATGAACTTGGCCGTCAGCGCGTTCGACTTGAACGGCGCGTCTTCCTTGACCGTGCAGCCAGCCTTCAGCTTGCTCAGTGCGAACGAGCCGATATAGGCCTGGCCGTAGGGGTTCTGCAGCATGGTGCCGTCGACGAAGCCATCCTTGATGGCCTGCAGCACGACCTCGTCATGGTCGATGCCGACCATCTTGATGCGCTTGTCGCCGATCTTGCGCAGCGCGTTTGCGGCGACCACCGCAGGCACCCATGCCGTGGTGATGATGCCGTCCACGTTCGCGGCGTTGGCCGCGAGATAGGCATTGATCTTCTCTTCCGCCGGCTCCGGCGCATCGATGTCGGCGATCACCTGCACGACCTCGGCGCCTGCTTCCTGCGCCGCCTTGTTCACGGCGTCGATGCGAAGCTGGGTGTTCGGGTCGACGAGGAAGCCGGTGAAGTGGGCAATGCGCTTCTTCTCGCCACCCATGACCCGCAGCAGTTCCTTGGTGCCGAGATAGGCGGAGTTGCCGGTGTCGGTGCCGAGGCAGAACGAAGCCGCGGACGGATCCTTGAAGCAGCCGGCGCCGGCGATGACCGGCGCATCGTTGGAAACGAGCTCGTCCACCGTGGAGACCGAGCCGACCGGGTCGCCCGGGAAGATCAGGAAGGCATTGTAGCCCTGCGAGAGAAGGCTCTCGAGAAGCTGGTTCTGCTGCGTGAGCTCCCACTTCTGCGGGATCTTGTAGTCGGCCTTGGCTAAGCCGAATTCCTTGGCCGCATCGACGCCGGCCTGTTCCCAGGCGGAGAAATAAGGATGCGGACCGCCGGGAACGAGAGCGATGGACGTATCGCTCTGAGCATGGGCCGTGGCGCTGAGCCCGAGGGCCACGACGCCGGCCGCAAGGACATTACATAGAATACGGGACATAGATTTCCTCCTCAAACTGAACCTCTACCCACGCGGCAGCCGACACTCGCGGCCAAACTCCATCCCGACTTGCAGAGGGTGAGGGACACTACTATCCTTGTATACAAGTTGTAAACCGCGTCGGAGTGCGTGGATGTGCGGGGAGATTAAAAATGAAGAATCCCCGGGATGAAGCGCCATCGGTCAAGTATTCGATCACCCTGACCGGTCTCGAAGGGATAGGTCTCGTCGTCGACCACCGCCAGTCGGTAACCGAACAAGTGCACGGCGCTTTGCGGGAAGCGATCGTGGACGTTCGGCTGGCGCCCGGCAGCCCGATCAGCGAAAACTCCATCTGCCGACAGTTTTCGGTGTCGCGCACGCCGGTGCGGGCGGCGCTTCAGAGACTTGTCGACGAAGGACTGGTTGAAGTCTTCCCGCAACGCGGCAGCTTCGTCGCGCCGATCAAGCTGAGCGAACTGCAGGACAGCCACTTCGTCCGCCGCTCGCTCGAGGTCGCCTTGCTACGCGAGGTAGCTCCGAGATGGACGACCGGCATGAGCCGCGACATGCGCCGCATGATTTCCAAGCAGGACCGGGCAATCGGGGCGCGCGATGCCGACGGGTTCTTCTCCGCCGACGAGGAATTTCATCATCTCCTGGCGCGGTTCGCCGAACGCGAGGGCGTCTGGCAGGCCATACTCGCGGCCAGGGTGCAACTTTCGCGATTCGTACGCTCCTGGGCGTATCCCGATCGTCTCGCGGACGTGATCAGGGAACATGCGGCGATCGTGGACGCGCTTGACCGGCACGACGCTGCCGGCGCGGAAAATGCACTGGTCACACACCTGGACATGATCTTCATGATCTATCGCGGGATCCCGGAGGAACAGCGCCGGCGCCTCGCGATCTAGCTGATCAGAGGCGCTCACCGCTACGCCTTTTTGCGCAAGGCGATGCCTGCTTTCGCGGCCCAGCCCAGAGGCGTTTGTCGATACCTGGCGAGCTAGAACCCGTCTTGCCAGCTGTTGCGGTCGGTAAGCGGCTACCAGACTTCTTCCGGAGCGCCAACGAGCAGACGGCCCTTGTCCATATGGAGCACGCGGTCGGCTAGGCTCTCCATGAACCTGACGTTCTGCTCGACGAGCAGCAGCGTTAGCCCCGTCTCCAAACGGAGCCTGTGCAGCGTCTCGATGATCTCGTCGCGTATCGAAGGCTGCACGCCCTCCGTCGGTTCGTCCAGCAGCACGATTTTCGGCGCAGCACAAAGGCAGCGGGCCAGTGCGAGTATCTGCTGCTCGCCGCCGGACAACACCCCGCCCATGCGATCGACGATGGACTGGAGACGCGGAAAGCGCTCGAGCGTGCGTTCCACGATGTCGAGAGATTGGCGCGCAGCGAGCGCAGCCATCTTCATGTTCTCGCGAACGGTCAGGGCGGGGAATATCTGACGCCCCTGCGGGACATAGCCGATGCCGGCCCGTGCGCGAATATGCGAGGCAAGCCCGACCAGTTGCTTGCCCTGGAACCGGATACTTCCTTTCATCGCCGGAATTTCTCCGGCCAGGGCCTTGAGCAAGGTGCTTTTGCCCATGCCGTTGTGGCCGAGTATGCCAAGGAACTCGCCGTCCTCGACCGAAAAACCGACATCGCGCAGCACCTTGATCTGGCCGTAGCCGGCTTCGAGCCCCTTCGCCTCGAGCAAAGTCATCCAACGTCCTTCCCGAGATACACGTCGCGAACCCGCTGGTCCGAAAGGACCTCGTGAGCCGGTCCCTCGGCCAGCACGCGTCCGTGATTGAAGACGGTCACCGTGCGGGCAATCCTACGGATGAAGCCCATATCGTGCTCGACCACGATCACAGAGCCCGTCCGGGCGAGATCGACGACCAGTTCCGCAAGACGCTCGACCTCTCTGCCCGTCATGCCCGCCGCCGGCTCGTCCAGGAGGATGAGGTCGGGTTGGGGCGCGACGACCATGGCCAGTTCAACAAGCTGGCGTTGGCCATGCGCCAGCTTCGCCACTTCACGGCCTGCGAGGTCCGCGATGCCGATCAGGTGCATGACCTCATCGGCACGCTGCTTTGAAAGGACGGGAGGCAGGACGCGGTCGGTCGCGATGCGGACACTTTCGCGCACGCTCAGCCCGTCGAACACGCTGGGCACCTGGGTCTTGATGCCCATGCCGAGCCTCGCTATGCCTGCGGCCGGAAGCCCGACGAGGCTTTGGCCTTTCAGGCGCACACTGCCTGCGCTGGGCCGCAGCTGCCCGGAAAGCATCTTGAAGAAGGTGCTCTTGCCTGCTCCGTTCGGGCCGATGAGACAGCGCAGCTCGCCGTGCCGAAGCTTGAAGTCCACGCCGTTTACGGCGACGACCCCGCCGAAGCGCATGGTCAGCCCGCTGGCCTCGAGGAGGAGTGCTTCGCTCATGGCATCACTCCGCCGCGACGCCTTCTTCGATGGGCGCGCCAAGCCCGCTTGGCCTGGCACGGCCGGCGAACACGCGGTCGAAGGCGGCCGTGAGCATCGGCAGCAGCCCTTTGCGCAGGGCCAGCACGAATGCCGTAAGCACCACGCCCATGACGAGGTTCGGGTCGGCCCAGCCCGCGCCGGACCCTTGCCCCAGCGTGCCCAGTTCGGTCGCCAGCATCAGCATGAGGAAACACCCTATCACCGGACCCGCCAGCGTGCCGAGCCCGCCGACGATGACCCAGATGATGAGCTGGCCGTTGGTCTGCAGATTGAACATGTTGGGACTCACGAAGACGCAGTTGGCGAACAGGACGCCGGCAACGCCTGCGATTCCGCCCGCACCGGAAAATATCGCGAGCTTGTAGTAGCGGGAGTCGTATCCGAGCAGCTCGACGCGGGTTTCGTTTTCGCGGATGGCGACGACGGTGCGGCCGAACCGCGTCGCCAGCAGGAGCTTGCACAGCAGGTAGAAGACGAGCAGCGCCGAGACGGAGAGGATGTAGATCTGTTCGGGTTCCAGCATCGTGCCGGGATCTCCCGGAAGCGTCAGGATCGGCGTCGACGGGATGCCGTTGAAGCCGCCGAGCGGAGCGTCGCCGATCGTCCATTCCTCGCCGGCTGTCTGGTTCATGAAGCGGTAGAGGATCAGAGAGACGGTCAGGGTGACGACGCCAAGATAGACGTCGCTCAGCCGGCCCCAGAACATGAAGTAGCCGAGCAGCGCGGCGAACCCGGCCGCGGCTAGAACCGCGATCAACGCCGACACCGTGGTGTCGCCGAGGTTGAGCGCGGCGACCGCATAGACATAGCCGCCGATGCCGAAGAAGGCAGCCTGGCCGAAGCTCAGTATGCCGGCATAGCCCCAGATGAGCGCAAGGGAGAGCGCCAGCACGCCGTAGCTCGCATAGATCGTGCCGTTGATCATGGCGGCCATGTCGCCGCCGGAGGGAACGATGACGATCGCATAGAAGCCGGCAAGTGCCACAGCGAGATATCCCAGTATCGGACGTAGCGTCACAGCGATCTCCGGAAAAAGCTGCCGCTGATGCCCCGCGGCAACATCCTCAGCAACACCACGGCTGCCGCGAGCAATGCGACCTCGCCAAGCACGGGGCTGAGGAGGAACGAGAAGAAGGTGTTCACCGAGCCCAGGACGGTTGCCGAGGCCAGGGTCCCGGCGAGGATGGCGGTGCCGCCCGAAATGACGGTGATGAACGCCTTGGCTATGTAGACGGCGCCGATCGACGGAACGACGCCTGCAATCGGCGAGATCAGCGCGCCAGCAAGGCCGGTGACGGCGGCGCCGACGGTGAACGTCACCGCGTACACCTTGTTCGGGTCGATGCCGAGCGCGCCCGCCATCTGACGGTTCTGCATCGTTCCGCGCGCCACAAGTCCGGCGGAAGTGAAACGCAGGAAAAGCCAGCCGGCGGAAAACAGCGCTGCGACGACCGCGACCAGGAAAAGCTCGTACCAGCCGATCGCATAGCGCCCGACGGAAAGACTGCCGAGCGGCGGCGATATTCCCGCCACCGTATTGCCGAAGATGATCGTGGCCGCGCCGATGAGCGCCAGGCTGATGCCCCAGGTCGCGAGCATGGTGTCGATCATCCGTCCGTACAGGCGCCGGATGACCAGCCTCTCCAGCACCGCGCCGACCAGGCCGACGACCAATGGCGCCACGACGAACATCGCGACCCAGAGGTTAAGGCCGGCCTGGTTGGAGACGATGGCGGCATAGCCGCCCAGCATCAGGAACTCGCCATGGGCGAAGTTGATGACGCGCATCATGCCGAAGACGATCGCCAGGCCCGCGGCCACGAGCGCCAGATTGGCGATCGTGACCAGGAACTGGAGCAGGCCGATGATCACACTATCCATGAATGCGGCTCCAATCGGAGATCCTTTCGCGGCTGGCTCAGATCTGCACGTCGATCACGAACTGCTTGTTCTCGTTCGGGTTCTCCGTGAGGTTGCAGACGGCGGCCGTGTCCGCGGGCGGTTGCTGGAGATAGCTCTCCAGGACCTTGTACTGTCCGTCCCGCACCTCGGCGATGTAGACGTCGAGCGTGTCGTGATGGGTGGCCGGATCGATGGTCGTCTTGCCGGCGGGACCCGTGAAGGAAAGACCGGTCTCGAGCGCCTCGATGACCTTCTCGCGCTCGGTCGTGCCGGCGAGCTCCGCCGCCTTGGCCCAGAGGTTCACTGCGTGGTAGCTCATCGCTGCGCCTTCGGTCACGGCGTCCGCCTTCTCGCCGAAGCGAGCATAGTAGCGCTCCAGGAACGCCTTGTTCTCCGGCGTCTGGATGCCGTCGAAATAGGCATAGGAAACGATGATGCCGTTGTGCTCTTCGGGCGAGGTCAAGACCTGCTCGTTGCCGATGCCGAAAGTGGTCGAGGCCATCGGGATCTTGTCTTTCATGCCGGAAGCGACCCACTGGCGGTAGAACGAATTGTGGGCCGCGCCCACGAGCACCGACATGATGATGTCCGGCTGTGCCGCCTGGATCTTGCGGATCGTCGTGCCGAATTCGGAGACGTCCAGCGGGAAGAAGTCGGTCTGGATCACGTCGCCGCCGTTCTCCATCGCGAACTTCTTGATCCATTTGGCCGTGATCTGGCCGTAGTTGTAGTCGGCGGCCAAAGTATAGATCTTCTTGCCGTTGAAGTGCTTCATCACGAAAGGCGTGAACTTCTCCAGCGTCTGCGCGGGAGTGGAGCCCATGCAGAAGATGTTGCGGTCGCAGACCCCGCCTTCGTAGAGCAGGTTGTAGAAGTAGAGCGTCTTGAAGCGCTTCAACGAGGGCCGCATGGCCTCGCGGGACGCGGACAGGATGCCGCCGAACACCACGTCGGCCTTCTGCTTGGTGGCGGCTTCGACGGCATACTGCGTGTAGAGCTGCATGTTGGACTGGGCGTCGTAGTTCACCAGGTCGATCTGCCTGCCCAGCACGCCGCCGGCTGCATTCAATTCCTCGACGGCGAGGGTGACGCAGTTGATCATCGGCCGGCCGTAGATGTCGATGCCGCCGGAAGCGTCGTGGATGGCCGCGACCGGTATCGCGTCGGCCGCACCTGCCGAACGAAGGTAGAATGGACCGATGCTGGCGGCAGCGCCCGCTCCGGCGAGTTTCAGCAGGGTCCGGCGATTGACGTTGTTGATCATTGTCGTGTTCCCGTTATTTCTTGTTGACGCGACAGTGCACGCCGACCGCTCCTTTCGGCCGGGCGCCCTGTTTCCCCATGCGTTTCCGTTAGATTTGTTCGATCCTGACGCTCTTGCGGCGTCCTGGCTCTGGCGGAGCGGCGCGGGCGCCGCTCCGGAAAATCTTCATGCCACCTTGAGGGTGATCGTTTCGTCCCGGCCGGCCTCCAGGCTCCTGCCCCAATAGGGCGCGGTGCGGCGCTTCAACATGGCTCGAAACTGTCCGGTGGTCTTTTCCAGCAGTTCTCCAGAACCCCAATTGACGATCACGCCATACTGGCGAATGAGGTCCAGCATGTCGAGTTCGCCGGCACGGTATTTCGCCGCGATGTCCGCCGCATCCTCGTCCAGCCACTTGGCTCGGTTGGCGCGGATGTAGGCGCGCTTGGCCAGCGTGGCTTCGTGGTCGACTTCATACTCGGCGAGATCGGCATCGACCTCCCTGACGATGACACCATAGTCCTTGGCGGCGCGCTCGAGGGAGACATATCCGTCGGCCACGTCCTCACGCACGAGTATCTCGTCGCGCTCCAACGGGTCGCCCAGTCCGCCCCCGCCGGCGGATGGCCGGCTGACGACGTCGCCGGCCTGCAGCGGCTCGTTCGAGAACATCGATCCGAGATAACGGACGTTGTCGCTATGCTCGTTCACCCAGACGCCATGCGGGATCGACGGCAGTCCGCCCCACAGCCCCCACGTGATGGAGCGCTCTCGGTCGCAGCAATACGAAACCACGGTGCGGTCCACCTTGGTGAGAATGACGCCCTTGTCGACGCCCATTCCCCCGCGCGACTCGCCCGGTCCGCCGGAGTCCACCCGAAGTTCGTGGCAGGTGGTCAGCACCGGCGCGAGGCGCTCCTGGCCCTCGAAAGGCTGCGTGCCGAGCTGGACGCCGAACACCGGGCCGGTGGCCGCCCAGCCGTCGCGGCCGTTGCGCGCACCCCAGCCGCCAACCATCCAGTCGTACCACATGAAATATTTGTGGCCCGAGGAGTCTTCGCGTTTGTCACGGCCGCCGATCAGCAGATAGTCGAGGTTGAATGTGCAGGCCATGGCGCGGTCGGGCAGGACTTCCGCCCACAGTTCGAAGATCGAATTCATGATCTTCTCGAACGGACCCGAGCAGAAGCCGGCGACGGGCGTCGGCCACGCGGCGTTGACGACCGATCCTTCCGGCCCGAGATCGACGGTTACGACGCGGTAGAAGCCGGAGTTGAGCGGTATCTCCGGGAACTGCATCTTGGTGCCGGCGACGATGGCTGCGAATGATCCGCCGAAGCAGGCGTTCAGGAAACAGCGGATGCTCGTCGGGTGCGACTTCGACAGGTCGTAGTGGACGGTATCACCCTTGATGGTCATGCGCACGCGGATCGGGATCAGGCCCTCGCCGACGCCCGGGTCCAGGTCGATGTAGTCTTCCGTCTCCCAGACTCCGTCCGGCAGGGCCGCGACGCGTTGCCGGGTCAGCGTCTCGACATAGTCCTGCACGGCGGAGAAGGATTTCTTGATGACGTCGAGGCCGTATTTCTCGATCAGCCGGCAGACCTCGGACTCGGCGACCTTGGTGGCCTCCGCCTGCGCTTCCATGTCGCCTATGATGTCGCCGGGCGAGCGCGTGTTGGAGGCGATCAGGTTGCAGACGTCCTTGAGTTGCTGGCCCTTGCTCCAGACCCGGACCGGTGTGATGCGCAGGCCCTCGGCCATGTGGTCGATGGCGTTGACGTTGAACGAACCCGGCGTTGCGCCGCCGACATCCGCCCAGTGGCCGTTGGCCTGGGAGAAGCCGAGCAGTTCGCCCTTGTAGAACATCGGGCGCACGATACGGGTGTCGTTGAAATGGGTGCCGCCCTGGTAGACGTCGTTGACGACGAATACGTCGCCGGGATGGATGTCGCCCTTGAACGCGTTGATCACGGCCTTGGCGGTGTAGTGCAGCGTGCCGACATGAGCGGCGATGTCGCCCGAGCCTTGCATGATCGTGTCGCCGTTGACGTCGCAGAGCGCCGACGAGAAGTCGCGCGACCATATGACGAACGAATAGCAGGTCCGGAATATCTGCTCCGCCATCTGGTCTACGATGTTGACATAGGCGTTCTTGAGGACCTCGAAGGTCACGGGATCCAGATCGTAATCCGTGCTGGCCATGGAAATGTCTCCTTGGATGTCTGTTCGCGGCCGGATCAGCTGGCGGCGGGGATGCGCATGATGATGGTGAGCGAGCGGTCCACTTCGGCGGCTACGCCGGGCGGCACGATCACCGTGGAGTCGAGCTGGTCGATGACCGCGGGTCCTTCGACTTTCATGCCAGCCTTGAGTTCGGCGCGGTCGTAGACCGGCGTGTCGACGGCTTCCGGCAGTTCGTCGAAGCGCACCTTGCGGCTGCCCGCCGGCACGGCAGGTGCATCGGTCGGCTCGAATTCCGCGAACTTGGCCTTCGGCGTGACGCCGGTCGCAACGACCGAGACGCGGTACACCTCGACCGGCGCGCCGGGTCGCGAATAATTATGCTCGCGGCCATGCTCTTCATGGAAATGTGCGATGGCCTCGTCGAGGCTCGTAACAGGAGTGCCCACCGAGATCGACAGCGCCCGCCACTGGCCGTGGTAGCGCATGTCGATCTTGCGCTGGAACACCATGTTGCCATCCTCGACGCCTTCGGACTTCAGGCGCTCGCGCCCTTCCAGCTCCAGCTTGCGGAAGGTTTCCTCGAGGTCGTCGAACGCGATCTCCTCGGCCTTCGCGAGATACATCTGCGAGATGTCGTGCTGGATATCGACGAGGAGGCAGCCCAGCGCCGACGTGACGCCTGGGTTCGGCGGAACCAGCACCACCGGGATGGACAGGTCCTTGGCCAGTGCCGCGCCGTGCAGCGGACCGGCGCCGCCGAAGGCGACCAGCGCAAAATCGCGTGGATCATAGCCGCGACGGATCGAAAGGAGGCGCACCGCATCGGCCATGTTGGCGTTGGCGACCTTGATCACCGACAATGCCGCCTCTTCGATCGACATGCCGAGCGGCTCGGCCACGCCCTTGCGTATCGCATTGGTGGCGAGACCTTTGTCGAGCGCCACCTTGCCGCCCGCGAGCTGGTCCGAAAGGCGGCCGAGCACGACGTTCGCATCACAGTTCGTCGGGTTCTCGCCGCCGCGTCCGTAGCAGGCGGGTCCCGGGGTCGAGCCTGCCGATTGCGGCCCGTTGCGGAGCGAGTTGGCTGCGTCCAGCCATGCCAGCGAGCCGCCGCCGGCGCCGATCGTCAATACCTCGATGGAGGGGAAGCAGATCGGGTAGCCGTATTCGACATACCATTCCTTCGTGACGTTGATTTCCCCGTCGTCGCAAAGCGACACGTCGGTCGACGTGCCGCCCATGTCGAGCCCTATCGAGTTCTTGAAGCCGGCCTGTTCGGCCACGAAGCGGCTCGCGATGGCGCCGGCCGCAATTCCCGATGCGGAGAGCCGCGCGGCATACTGTTCCGCCATCTTGGCCGTCATCACGCCGCCGCCGGAATGGAGCAGCATGACGTCTTCCTTGTAGCCTCCTTCCTTCATCCGGCTTTCGAGGCGCTTGGCGTAGTTTCCCACGACTGGCGCGAGGACGGCATTTGCAACGGTCGTCGAGAAGCGCTCGTGCTCGAAAATCTCCGGCATGATGTCGCTGGAGATCGAGACGACCGCATCCGGGATCTCGGCCGCCAGGATGTCGCGCATGCGCTGTTCGTTGGCGGGGTTGATGAAGGCGTTCGCAAAGCAGATCGCGACGGTCTTCACGCCGCGCTTCTTGATCACGCGGGCGAGTTCGAGCGCTTCCGCCTCGTCGAGCGGCGTCACCATCGCGCCCGAATAGTCGACGCGCTCGGTGATCACCAAACGGTCGCGGCGGCGGATGTAGGGCTTCGCCATCTCCTTGTAGGTGTCCCACAGGTCGTCTCGGTTGCCGCGGCGGATCTCGATCGTATCGCGGAAGCCCTTGGTGGTGACCATGACGGCCGGGGGGAAGCGGCGGGTGATCAGCGCGTTCGTGGCCAGCGTGGTGCCGTGCTTGAACAGCAGCAGGTCGTTGAGGTCCACGCCGCCTGCCTCGATGCCGGCGAGCACGCCGTCGATCGGGTCAGGCGTAGTCGGCACCTTGGCAACGTGCATGTGCCCCGTCGTCTCGCTCAGCACGCAAATGTCCGTGAACGTGCCGCCCACGTCGCAGGCGACGCGCACCGCCTTTTCCGAAACCTGCCTGTCAGTCATCAAACTCTCCTTCCGGCCGGCTCGCACCGGGCCGATCCCATTGTTCGCGGCAGAGCCGCGCCGAAACGAAAAAAGCCACCGCCAGCACTCAAGCTGGGGTGGCTTCGTTGCCATGATCCGGTCGCGACGCCCTTGGCGCGCCAAATCCATCCGACTGCGTATGTGGGGACTACAGGCCCAGTTCTTTGGCCTCTATAATCGCCCCGCAGACCGCGTCCATCGTCACTCGCCTAGTCATGGCGCGAGATCGGATAGTCTCGTAAGCCTCTTCCTCAGTCATGCTTCTTGCTGACATGAGTATCGACTTCGCCTTCTCCAGCCTTTTCAGGCCGAGAAGCTTGGTCTCAAGCTTCTGTATCCTGTCGGTGTAAATTTTATCCTTTTGGGAAAGGCTATGAGCGACGATCATACTTGTCAATAGCCCAAATGCGCGAATCGGCTTCGTAATTACGGCGCTCGTGCCGGCGCGCACGACGGCTTCGACGACCCCGGGGCTTTCGAACTCCACAATGCCGATCAGCGTCACCTGCGAGGAGCGCTCCGACAGCGCCTTTAGAAGCGCGGTGGTCAACGCGTCCTGCCGGAAAAGGACGAAAACGATGTCGGTCTCCGGAGGGATGCCGTCCTGCGGCGGCCAGACGGCTTCGACGCGGCAGCCGATACGCCGGATATGGTCGACGAGTTCGTTGCGTTCCCGATCTTTGGGGTGCACGACCAGAACCTTGACGCTTCTGATATCGCGGAGGGCCTTGAGCACAACAGTCAGCCCGCCAACGCGGCCGGAGCGATCGGCGGCATCGTGTCCCAGTCGTCCAGCGAATGATTGATCAGGTAGGGGTCCGGCTTCACCGCGACGGGCGTCTCCTCGAGTATGCGGAACTGGCCGTCGGCTTCGGCTCGCCCTATGCGTGGCCACAGGTAGAAATGGCTGTTGTCCGGATCCAGACGGACCTCTCCCTGCGGCGCGACGAAGGACGACCTGGCGAGTTCGACCCGCACGGCATCCGGCTCGACCGAATTGCACCGTCCGACGGCGGCGAGCACCATGTGCGTCAGGCCATAGGTGGTTTCCGCCATGGCGTTCAAGGGCTGATCGGTGCCGAACCGGGCGGTGTAGCTCTCGACGAAGCGGCGATTTGCCGGGGACTTGATCGATTGGAAATAGGTTGCCGCGGTCAAGTGACCTTCCGCCAGGCCCCGCGGCATCAGTGCCAGTTCGGCCTCGGTGATCGTCAGGCTTGCAATGGTAGTGGTCTCAGTGATACCGGCGTCCCGGAGCAATTCGTAGAACAGTGCCGCGGCCTCCCCGACGACGGTCGAGAACACGACGTCAGGCTTCTTCTTTTTGATATCGTCGACGATCTGGACAAGTTCCGACCTACGCGCATCGAGCTTCACATAGCGCTCGGAGAGCACGTCGCCGCTCTGTTCGGCGACGAGAGTCATCATCACCCGGTTGGACTCGACCGGAAAGGTGTAGCGGGTGCCCACCAGATAGAAACGCTTCCCGACATGCCTGATGAGATAACGGGCGAGCGGCAGGATATGCTGGTTGGGCACAGCGCCGCCGTAGATCACGTTGGGCGAATATTCGAAGCCTTCATAGGGAGCGGCATAGGCGAGAAGCGCCCGGCGGCGCTCGACGACCGGAACGACCGCCTGGCGGGTGTTCGTCATGTAGCAGCCGATCAACAGGGCGGCGCGATCCTGGTCCAGCATGTGCTCGGCCAGCTGGCTGAACCGTGCCGGGTCGGACTGCGCGTCGTATGTGACGGCAACGACGTCGCGACCGGCCACGCCGCCCGCCGCGTTGATCTCCTCGACCGCCAGCTGGAAGGCGTTGAACTGAGAACGCTCCACGAACGCCGTAGGCCCCGTCTGGGAGAACAACGCTCCCACCGTCAAGGGGCGTCGCGGATCAGTTCCTAAAGGCATGCCTACACCAAAAAAATAAGGCCCCCGCCGATTCCCGGCGAGAGCCTCCTTGCTCTGATCTTCAAAGGCTAGACGGCGGCATAAGGTCCGTCAAGGGGATCGGTTCGGGACAATGCCCCACTTCTGGCGCAACCGGCCACGAAGAAGGTCCGATGCTCCACACCCTTCGCCTGCGGGGGATCGCGCGCGGCGAGATGACCCCATCACCCAAGGCACGCTGGGTCGCGTCGCCTTCGGCCGGAACGGTTCCGTAGCCGGCGGGTTGGGTTAGCGAAACGAGGAGCCCAGCAGATGATGAAACAGCTGATGCAGGAAATCCTGCCGAACAAGATCAAGTCCGATGTGTTGGAGGGCGCGCCCGGCGCGGGGAAGCCGGAACCCGAGATACCCGCGGAGGGTCCTAACGAAGAACCTGAACCGGCGCCGGTTGTCGACGACACGCACCAGGCGCCGAACGAGGTTCCGCCCGCCGGGGAGCACGTGCCGGTCCGCGAGGAGGATCGCGCGGTAAAGGAGCCGCCGCTGCGCTGATCGATATGCCCTGATCGCCCGTGGCGTCGGCATCCGCCGGCGCTGGCGAGCACGCGCTGACGACCACGCTACGATCGGCGACATGTCAGCTTTCGCTTCGGGAACGTGCTCGATAGCGATAATGCCGCGGCCGGGCGGTCACCGGCGTGTGCGTCAACTGAAGAGTCGCTGTCCCCTGGCGGCTATGTCCTCATAGGCGCTATGCAGCGGTGAATGCACGGCCATGAAACGGCCGGCGGCAATGTGCAGCAGCGCCTTCAGGTGCTCCCTGCCGCCGTACCCGACGACCGGCGCGAACGGCGCCATGTCGATACCGCACTCAGCGGGATAAAGCCGCGCGAAGTCGGCGAAGTTGGTGAAGCGCTCGTAGTTGCGGTGTTCCAGCAGGAAGCTTTCCACGGGTGCGCCTTCCGCCAGGATGACCTCATGGGTCGCAAGGACGATCTGGTAATAGTCGAGCGTATCGCGCGCATCAGGCAGAGCGCGCTCGATCGACGTACCGTTGACGAGATCCCTCACCCTTATGAAGACGCCGTCGATATAGAGAGCATGGCCGAAGGAGAGATAGAGATCCCGCGTAGGCCACCGTTCATCGAGCGCAAACCGGCGGATGCGAATCGGAATCACGTCTTCATGCCATGCCGACGCAGTCCGGCGGTAGGTGCTCCGGCCGATCCATTTTACCGGCAGCATTTCGCCGCGAACCGTCTCGACGAGATCGCCTATGCGCAGGCGTTCGATGCGAACGTCGCCGCGAGGGGTGCGGATCGCAGTGCCACCAAGAAGGCACATCGGGCCACTTGGACCCCTGCCGTTGCCCCTGCCGCCATTGCCGTTGCCGTTGCCCCTGCCATTGCCGTTGCCCCTGCCATCACCCGGCGCTGCTTCCGCCTTGGAATTGGGCAGAACGGATAGGGCAGTCCCGAGGGCGGCAATCCGGGCGGCAGCGGCGGCGGTCAAACCGAGGAAATGGCGGCGCGCTTGATTCACGCGGGCAGGTTGCTTGGCGCGGGGCATCGACAACTCTCCCATAATAGAAGTGGGTCGATTGTAACCCCTTTGTTCTCCGGCGGTATTCCGCTCTTTGATCCTGTGCTTAGGACAGTTTCCGTCTGTCTACCGCTAAAGACGATGGCATGGCCTCAAGAGGATACCCCTGGATAGACCGATCACCACATCATATGCCTGAAAGGCGGACGTACCTTCGGCACGATCCCGGCCATGGATGTATCGTCCTCCTTCGACCTGAGCCGCGCTGACAACCGCGCGACAGGTCGCGAGCCTTCTCGAACTCTCTGAGTGGGCGCCGATACAAGCAACTGGGCACAACTGTCCGCGAGAGCCTGGCAACCAAGCACGAGATCGTCGTCTCGCCCATCCTCATCCCGTTAGACGCAGGCCTGCTCGGGCAACGTGTTAAGATACCGTCGAGGCTTCCCTTTGCCGGGCCGGGCAGGCTGAAATGGCGCTCAGTGGTGGCGCGGCTTGTCGGTTGCCACCGGCCGCCGACGCGCTTCGATCCGCCTCCAGAGGGCGGCTGCCTGCTCCCATGATGAGTCGGCAAGGACATGTGAGGCTTTGCTGTCGGCGTCCTGCTTCCGTGCAGGAGGTGCTATCGGCTGCATTGTGTGATTGTCAGACATTTTCATTGGTCCGTTTGGACCCTAAAATCGCGATCCCTTTTTGCGGTTCCGAGAATCGGCCTGCGGCGCGATGCCGCGCCCCTCGGCGGATGACCGGAATCCGCATGCCCGCCGCCAGGTCGCAAACCGGCCGCCGGGGCGGGACGCCGACGAGGCGACCAGTAAGAAACATCATTGTAGGCTGCCAGTTGTACGCGGTGGAGGATGAACATGGATCAGGTTTTCGGGCAGCTACTGCATGTCACCACGCGGGCCATCGAGGCAGCGGGGGTTATCGTCATCGTCTTGGGGGTGCTGGTCGCCGGTTTCGGTTTCTTGCGCGACCGAGGCGAGCAGGGCGCTTATCATCGTTTGCGGGCGACTCTCGGCCGCGCGATCCTTCTGGGGCTGGAACTGCTCGTGGCGGCAGACATCATCAACACGGTCGCAATCGAACCCACGCTACAGAGTGTGTTCGTCCTTGCCGGCATCGTGGCGATCAGGACGTTTCTGAGCCTGTCGCTCGAGGTGGAAATCACCGGACGATGGCCTTGGCGCGATCGGGGGTCCGCAAGTGATTAGGTCGGCAGTGCCGGTGCGACGGTAGCGGCCCTATCCCTACGCCGAGGGCCGCGGCTCCCATCCTGGCCGCCATCATCACGGCACGCCCGTTCTTGGTTGCGGGCAGCTTGCGAACGAAAAATGACTGCCTGGCCCCAGGGCGAAACTACAAGCGGTAGCTGGCCTTGCTTGTCCGGACGATAGGGAGATGGCGGCAGTCTATATCGAGCCCAGGCAATCGGCGAAGCGATCGATTACCTCTTCCGCATCCGCCAGCGACAGGCAGAGCGGCGGGCACATGCGGATGACGTTTCGATAGGGGCCGGAGCGGCTGGCGACGAGACCCTTGTAGCGCATCGCCTCGAACACCGCCAAGGCGGCCTCCGGAGCCGGTTCCTTGGTAGTCCGGTCCTTGACCAGTTCGACGGCGAGCATCAGGCCGCGCCCCCTGACATCACCGATCAGCGTCGACGTCTCGCGAAGGCCTTCCAGCCCGGTCTTGAGCGCCTCGCCCACGAGCTTGGCATTCTCCTGCAGACGCTCGTCGCGGATCGCCTTGAGCACGGCGCGGCCCGCCGAGCAGGCGACCGGGTTGGCGCCATAGGTGTGGAAGAGGAATTTCTGCGCCATGGCCTCCGCGACCTCGCGCTTCGCGATGACGGCGCCGAGCGGGATGCCGTTGCCGATGCCCTTGGCCGCGACGACGATGTCCGGAACGACGTTGTGGGACTCGAACGACCAGAACGCGTCGCCCGTGCGGCCGACGCCGGCCTGCACCTCATCGATGATGATCAGGCCTCCGGCATTGCGAACCTTTTCGGCGGCATCGGCGATGTAGCCGTCGGGCATCGGCACGATGCCGCCATAGCCCTGCACGGGCTCGATGATCATTCCTGCGATCGTTCCGCTGGTGGAACTGTCGATCGCCCGCTGCACTTCAGTCACATACGGCGCCACGCCTTCACCATGGATGCCGCGGTACTGGTTGGGCTCGGCCACGAAGGCCACGCCGCCGAGTTGCGGCACGTTGTGGCGGAACCCCGCGATGCCGGTGACCGACTGTGCTCCGAAGGTCGCCCCGTGATAGCTGGAGCGTAGAGCCAGCATGTCGATGTTGCCGGTGAAGCTGCGCGCCATCATCAGCGCGAGGTCGATTGCCTCGGCGCCGCTGTTGGTGAAATGCACGACCCAGTCATGTCCCTCCGGCATGGTCGCCGCCAGTTCCTCGGCATATTGCGCGGGCACCGGATGGTAGAACATCGTCGTGCAGTGCGTCAGGTCCGCGATCTGCGCGGTCGCCGCCCTGACGACCAGCGGATGCGCGTGGCCGACCGAGATGCACAGGTTCATGCCCAGAAGGTCGATATATTTGTTGCCCTTCTCGTCCCAGAGATACTGCCCCTGTCCACGCTTGAAGATCAGCGGTTCCTTGAAGGGTACGAATTTGCGCTGCGACGCGGAGTAGAAATTCTCCCGCCGCGAGACGATCGCGTCGGTCGACCAGTCGATCTCGAGCTCCGGCAAGGTGTTGAGCGCATCCATGGTCCGCCTCCTGGAAAATCGGGAAAATCGGCGGAATTGAACACGGGAACGCCTGCGGGCGCACCGGCAAAGTCCGTCATCAGGATAACTGATGCTCGCGATTAGCCTCACCGGCGGAGTGATCGACCGTATAGTGATCGGGCGGCAGCATGGGCAGGCGAGTCCTGATCGCCTCGGTCAGCACCTCGGCGGTTCGAGCCGCAAATACCTCGGGCAGTTCGCCGAGTTCGCGCTCGCGTGCAACCAGGGTGATGTTGCGCGACAGTCCCGTGAACGGCAGCGGATGGACGTCGATCTCCATTCCCTCCGCGAGGCCGTCGATGAGCAGCGTCGGGGTCAGGATCGCGAAGCCCATGCCGGCCGCGACCGGCGCGGTGACGACACTCGAACGGTCACCTTCGATCGCACGCGGGATCTCGATGCGCAGCCGGCTGAGATGCTGGTCGACGCGCAGGCCGACGGGCGTCTCGCGGGAGAAGCGCACGAAGGCCAGTTTGCGGGCAAGCCTGCCGATATCGCTGACGTCGCCACCATAACCCTTCGGCGTCACCAGCAGGAATTTCTCGGTCATGACCGGGTGGCGGATCAGGCCCTCGATCTCGAAGAGCTCGCCGGACGTGACCGCGAGATCGGCCCGGCGCGCGCGCAGCAGCGCCACGTGGTCCGTCGCCAGGCCGGCGAAGAGGCTGAGCTCCGGAATGCCGAACTCCTTGCGCGCAAGCACCGAAAGCGCCGGCGCCAGCGTGGTGGCGATCGACGCGAGCAGCGCGACGCGCAAAAGCGGCAGCGGCGCCGCGTTCACGCGCCGTGCCTCGGTGCGAAGCCCCTCGACTTCGGACAAGATCGCTATGGCGCGCCTATGGAGCGCGATGCCCGCCTTGGTGAGCTCGATCGGCCGGATGTTGCGATCGATCAGGCTGACGGAGAGGGCGGTTTCCAGGTTCTTCAAATGTTGGGATGCCGCCGACTGCGTCATGCCGAGCATCTGCGCGGCCTGGGTGACATGGCGCGTCTCGACGATCGCGACGAACACCTCGATCGACCGGAAGAGGTTGAAATCGAAACTGCCGCTTTTCACGACTTGGACGCTGCTCCGGCCGGGCCCGCGGGTCCGGGCCATAAGTTTTCCTAATGTTGCACGAAACGGGTTGAACGCAAGTCGTGCGCGGGAAAAACATGCGCGGTCCGCCGATCCTTGAGAGTCCCTCCCCGTGAGTGAAAGCGTGCGTATCGTTATAATCGGTGGAGGCGTGATCGGCCTCGGCGTCGCCTATCATCTGGCGGAAATGGGCGTCTCCGACGTCCTGCTTCTTGAGCGCAACCAGCTGACCAGCGGGACCTCCTGGCACGCGGCCGGAATCGTGGGGCCGCTGCGGGCCAGCCTCAATCTGACGCGGCTGGCGCAATATGCGACCGAACTGTTTCCGCGGCTCGAGGAAATGACCGGACAGTCCTCCGGATACCGGCAGACCGGCGGCGTCTGGCTGGCGCGCAATGCCGACCGCATGGAGGAGCTGAAGCGCATCGCGCATATGGGCGACGTCAGCGGGCTTGGCGTCGAGATGATCGACGGCGCGACCGCCGCCGCACGGGTCCAGGGCCTCGATCCGGAAGGCCTGACCGGTGCTTTATGGGTCGCCGAGGACGGGCAGGCCAACCCGGTCGACATCTGCGCCGCCTATGCGAAGCGTGCGCGGGCGGCTGGCATCCGCATCATGGAGGGCGCCCGGGTCACCGGCTTCGACACGCGCGACGGGCGGGTCGCCGGCGTGCATCTCGCCTCGGGCCAGTCGATCCGCTGCGACGTCGTCGTCAACTGCGCCGGCGCCTGGGCCCGCGAGGTCGGCGCTCTGGCCGGCGTGCCGGTGCCGCTGCAGGCGGTCGAGCACATGTATGTCGTGACGGAGCCCATCCCCGGGCTGCAGGACCCCTTCCCCATCGTTCGCGATCTCGACCGCGGCATCTACGCCAAGGGCGATTCCGGAAAACTCGTGCTCGGCGGCTTCGAGCCCGACGCAAAGCTCTTCGACGCCGCCGGCCCGGCGGGCGACCGGCCGTTCCTGGAACTGCCGGAGGACTGGGAGCAGTTCGAGCCCTTCATGTCGGCCGGCCTCGCGCTGCTGCCCGTGCTCGGCGAGACGGGCATCCGCCATTTCATGAACGGGCCGGAGAGTTTCACCCCGGACACGCGGCCGCTGATGGGAGAATCCCCTTATCTGCGCGGCTTCTTCGTCGCCGCCGGCTTCAACTCCACCGGCATGATGTCGTCGGCGGGGGCTGGCCGCGCCATGGCCGAATGGATCGTCGACGGCGAGCCGGGGCTCGACCTCTGGGCGCTCGATATCTCCCGCTTCGACCGCGCCTCCGCCGCCAGGACCTTCGTCGGTGCCAGGATGCAGGAATCGGTCGCCGACCTTTTCCGCATGCACTGGCCCTACAAGCAGGCGGTCGCCGGGCGCAGCGCGCGCCGCTCCGCCTTCCATAAGATCTTCGCCGAGAGGGGCGCGGTGTTCGGCGCGCCGACCGGGTGGGAGCGGCCGCTCTGGTACAGCTCGCCGGGCGATGAACAGGACTACTCTTTCGGCCCGCAGCCCTGGTGGAACGCGGCGCGCGCGGAAGCGCAGGCGATGGCGAGCGGCGTCGGCCTGTTCGAACTCTCTCCCTTCACCAAGCTGGATGTCGCCGGGCGCGATGCGGTCGCGCTCATGCAGCTTCTCTGCACCAGCGACGTCGATGTCGCGCAAGGCCGCGCCGTCTACACGCAGATGCTCAACCAACGCGCCGGCATCGAGGCCGACGTCACGGTGACGCGCACCGGCGAACGCGCCTTCCGCGTGGTGTCCGGCGCAGCGACGCGCCAGAAGGACCGGGCCTGGATAGAGCGGCATGCCGCCGATCTCGGCCTCGACGTAACGGTAGCCGACATGACGTCCGCCGAAGCGGTGCTCGCCGTCATGGGCCCGCGCTCGCGTCAGCTGCTTCAGGGACTCACCGACACCGATCTCTCGGATGCGGCCTTACCCTTTTCGACCTCCCGCCACATCGACATCGGCATGGCGAATGTCCGGGCCACGCGCATCAGCTTCGTGGGCGAACTGGGATTCGAACTCTACGTGGCGACCGAACAGGCCGAATATCTTCTCGAAACGATCCTGGACGCGGGCCGCGCGCACGATATCGCCTTGTGCGGTCATTATGCGCTGGACGGCTGCCGCCACGAGAAAGGCTATCGCCATTGGGGGCATGACATAGGCCCCAAGGAAACGCCGCTCGAAGCTGGCCTCGGCTTTACCCTTGCCTGGAAGAAGGGCGACTTCATCGGCCGTGTCGCACTCGAGAAGCAGAGGGCGCAAGGCGTCACGCGTCGGCTCATGCATTTCGCGGTGGAAGGCGCCAATCCGCTACTGCTGCACGACGAACCCGTCTACCGCGACGGCCGCTTCGCCGGGCTGACCACCTCCGGCGGGTTCGGGCCGCGCACCGGGCTCAGCCTCTGCCTCGCCTATGTGGCCTGCGCGCCCGGCGAGACGAAGCGAGATCTTCTGCAATCCAGCTACGAGATCGCAGTCGCCGGCGACTGCTTCCCATTGCGGCCCCTGGACAAGGCGCCCTATGACGGCGACGGGACCCGCATGCGCGGCGGAGAGGAACGATCATGAGACAGCATGCCCGCGTGGTGGTGATCGGCGGCGGCGCGATGGGCGTGTCGCTGCTCTACCATCTGGCCGAGCGCGGCTGGAGCGACGTGCTTCTCATCGAACGGCAGGAACTCACCGCCGGCTCGACTTGGCATGCCGCCGGCCTCTGCACCCACTTCGCCCACAATGCGACGATCATGCAGATGCGCGCCCATTCGGTCCGGCTCTACCGCGAGGTGCTGACCGCCGAGACCGGCCTGCCGACCGGCTTCCACCCCAGCGGCGCGTTGCGCGTCACCCGTTCGCAGGACCGTATCGACGAGTTCCGCCATGTGCAGGGTCTTGGGCGCTTCGTCGGCTACGACTTCCACATCCTGTCGCGGTCCGAACTCAAGGAAATCTATCCGCTCTGCGAGACCGAAGGGCTGCTCGGCGCGATCTACGAGCCGAATGACGGCCATGTCGACCCGACGCTGGCGACCAACGCCATGGCGGCCGGCGCCCGCTCGCGCGGCGCCGAGATCGTGCGCCAGAACCCCGTTCTCTCGATGGAACGAAAGCCGTCCGGCGAATGGCTGGTGCGCACCGCCAAGGGCGACGTGACGGCCGAGCATGTGGTCAACGCGGCCGGCACATGGTGCCGCGAGGTCGGTGCTATGATGGGCATCGACCTGCCCGTCGTGCCGATGCTGCACCAGTATGTCGTCACGGACACGGTGCCCGAGATCGCGGAGCGCATCGCCGCCGGCGAGCGCGAGCTGCCGATCATCCGCGATCCGGAGGAGAGCTGGTACCTGCGCCAGGAGCGCGACGGCTACATCGTCGGCCCGTACGAGAAGGCCGCGCAGACCTGGGCGGTCGATGGCGTGCCGCCGGAATTCGGCATGGAGCTTCTGCCGCCAGAACTCGATCGCGTCGAGGACATCATCGCGCTGGCGATGGAGCGCGTGCCGGCGCTCGCCAATGCCGGCATCAAGACGGTCGTCAACGGCCCGATCACCTTCACGCCCGACGCAAACCCGCTGGTCGGCCCCGCCTTCGGCCTGCACAATGCCTGGCTTCTCACCGGCTCCAGCATGGGTGTCATGGAGGGCGGAGGCGCCGGCAGCTTCCTCGCCGACTGGATCGTAGACGGCGCGCCGCCCAGCGACGCGCTGGCCATCGACCCGCGCCGCTTCGGCAATTTCGCCGACCGCGGCTACCGCGTCGACAAGGCGGTCGAGTGCTTTGGCCTGCAGTTCGGCGTCCACTATCCCTTCGAGGAGCGCGAGGCGGGCCGGCCGCGTCGGGTGACGCCGGCGCTGGAGACGCAGAAGAGCCAGGGCGCGGTGCTCGGCGCCGCCTATGGCTGGGAACGGCCGAACTGGTTCGCCGACAGGGGCGCGGATACCCATCCGCCACTCACTTTCCGCAAGCCCGGATGGTTCGAGGCAGTTCGCGCCGAATGCATTGCTGTGCGCGACAGCGTCGGCTGCATCGACCTGTCGGCCTTCACGAAGTTCGAGGTCAGCGGTCAGGGCGCGACAGCCTTCATGGAAGCGCTCGGTGCCAACCGGCCGCCGCAGCGCCAGGGTCGGATCGGCCTGATCCACGCGCTGACGCCCGCCGGCGGCGTCGCGTCGGAATTCACCGTCACGCGCATCGCGGAGGATGGCTACTATTTGACGAGCGCCGCCGTCGCGGAGCGCCACGACGAGGATCTTCTGCGCTCCCGCGCGGCTGGTTTCGAAGGCGTGCGCATCGAGAACGTGACGGAGAAGCGCGGCGTGCTCGGCGTCATGGGACCGCATGCGCGCGACGTCCTGCGCCAGGTCAGCGAGGCGGACGTCTCCGATGCCGCATTCCCCTGGCTCTCGGCGCAGGTCATCCGCGTCGCCGGTGTCCGGGCGGCCGCGCTCAGGGTGTCCTATGCGGGCGAACTCGGCTGGGAACTGCACGTCAACCTGGCGCAGTTCGGCAAGATCTACGACGCCGTCATGCGGGCGGGCAGCCGCTACGGCATCCGCCCGTTCGGCATCTATGCGCTGAATTCCATGCGCTTGGAAAAGGGCTATCGCGGCTGGGGATCCGACCTGACCACCGAGCGCACGCCGCTTGAGTCGGGCCTGGCTTCGCTGGTGAAGACCGAGGGACGCAGTTTCGTCGGCCGCGACGCCATGCTTGCGCGGACCGGCGACGGCGCATGGCGCATGGCGCTGATCGAGATCGACAGCGAAGGCGAGCACCTGCCCTTCTATGCGCACAGCGTCTTCCAGGCCGGCACCCCGGTGGGGATCGTGACGTCGGGCGGCTATGGGTTCCGCACCGACAAGGTCCTGGCGCTGGCCTACATGCGCCCCGGCGTGTCGTCGGACGATCTCGCCGTTTCCATCATCGGCCGCGAGTTTGCCGCACGCGAGCTGGACAGCCCGCCCTACGATGCCGCCAACCGTCGCCTGCGCGGTCTCGCCGACGAAGTGCCGCAGCGCGTGATGGAGCCAAGCCATGGCCGATGAGACCACGACCGTCGCCGAAGCCCCAAAATCCCGGGGCCGCGCCGCGCGTCTCGTGCAGCGCGGAGCCACGCCGCCGCGCCGGCCCTACATCAGCCGCCGGATCGGCACCTTCAACATCCTCGACGAGGAAGGGCTGTCGCTGATCGAGGCGAATGCGGACCGCCTGCTCCAGGAGATCGGCATGGAGTTCCATGACGATCCCGAGATCCTCGACATCTTTCGCGCGGCCGGCGCCGACGTGCAGGGCACGCGCGTGCGCTTCGAGCCCGGCATGTGCCGGAGCCTTGTCCGCGCGACAGCGCCCTCACAGTTCAAGCAGCATGCTCGCAATCCCGCCAACACGGTGATGATCGGCGGCGACAACACGGTTCTCTGCCCTGCCTGGGGTCCTCCCTTTGTCCACGATATCGACCGTGGCCGGCGCTATGCGACCATTGCCGACTTCCGCGATCTCGTGAAGATCCACCAGATGATCCCGCACCTTCACCATTCGGGCGGCGTCGTCTGCGAGCCCGTCGATCTGCCGGCCAACAAGCGCCACCTCGACATGCTCTACTCCCACATCCGCTATTCGGACCGTGCCTTCATGGGCGCGTTCATCGGCGAGGTGCGGGCGCAGGACGCGGTGGACATGGCGAAGATTGTGTTCGGCGCTGAGTTCGTGGCGAACAACGCCGTGCTCTACAACGTCTCCAACACCAACGCGCCGCTGGTGCTCGACGCCAACATGTCGGGCTCGCTGAAGGTCTGCGCGCGCAACAACCAGCCGGTCGCCTGCACGCCCTGGACTCTCGCCGGCGCCATGAGCCCCTGCACCGTCGCAGGAACGCTGGCCCAGGTGCTGGCGGAAGCCCTGGCCTGCCTCGCGCTCGTCCAGCTCATCAACCCCGGTGCGCCTTGCCTGATGGGCAGCTTCGCCAGCACAATCTCGATGCAGAGCGGCGCACCGACCTTCGGCACGCCGGAGGCCGGCAAGATGGTGCTTGCCTGCGGGCAGCTGGCACGGCGGCTCGGCGTCCCGCTCCACACCGTGGGATCGCTGTCGGCCTCCAAGGTTCCGGACGCGCAGGCCGGGCAGGAAGGAACCTGGGGCCTGCTGATGTCGATGTTCGCCGGGGCCAACGTGATCAACCACGCTACCGGCTGGCTGGAAGGCGGTCTCGTCACCGGTTTCGAGAAGACCATCATCGACGCCGACCTGTGCGGCAAGGTGGCGAGCCTGTTCGAGGGTATCGACCTCTCGCTCAACGCACAGGCGATGGAGGCGATTGCTGAGGTCGGCCCCGGCTCCCATTTCCTCGGCAGCGCGCATACCCAGTCGAACTTCCTGTCGGCCTTCTACCGCTCGTCGATCAGCGACAACAATTCCTACGAGCAGTGGGTCTCCGAAGGCAGCCTCGACGCCGCGCAGCGCGCCAACCGGCAGTGGAAACACCTGCTCGAAACCTATGTCGACCCGCTGCTCGACCCGGCCACCGAGGAAGAGCTCAAGGCCTTCATCGCCAAGCGCAAGGAGAGCATGCCGGACCAGGATTATTTTTGAGGCATCGTGTTGCGCGCGGCCTCTAATGCAAGGCATCGTTTTTCCTAATGTGCCGAAATCGCCGGTCGATCAGCCCGGCGTTCGGCTAACCTGACGGACAGACTGAACGAATTCAGCGAATGGCAACTGGGGAACTTGTCACATGAAGCACTACATTTCCGCGACGTCCGCGCTCGCCGCGCTCCTGCTCGCTCAAGCCTCGGCAGCATCCGCCGCCGACGTCGCCATGCCCGACCCGAACTACGCCACGGCCACGGCCGTCATGAACGTGATCAAGGCGGCGGCCGAGCAGGAACTCGGCCTCGAGGTCGAGACCGTCACGACGACCGCCGTCCCGGTGATCTGGGAAGCCATGGCCCGCAACAAGGGCGAGATCGATATCTGGCCGGACGTCTGGGTGCCCAACCAGCAGGGGCTGGTGGATAACTACGTCAAGGGCGCGGGCACGGTGAAGCTGGCCGAGAACGGCTACGAGGCCAAGCAGGGCTATTGCGTCACCAAGGCCACCGCCGACGAGCATGGCATCAAGGACGTCATCGACCTGTCGAACCCCGACAACGCGGCGCTGTTCGACACCAATGGCGACGGCAAGGGCGAGATTTGGATCGGCGCCTCGGGCTGGCAGTCGACCAACATCGAGAAGGTCCGCGCGCGCGACTACGGGTTCGCCGACTTCTTCGACCTGCAGACCACCGAGGAAGCCGTCGCGACCGCCTCGCTTGACCGCGCCGTCAAGGACGGCAAGCCCTGGATCGGCTATTGCTACAGCCCGCACCAGAATTTTGCCCTCTACGACCTCGTCTTCCTGAACGAGCCTGCCAACGATCCCGCGAACTTCGTCGTCGTCCAGCCGGCCGAGGATCCGCAATGGTTCGAGAAATCGAAGGTGGCTTCTGCCTACGCCAAGACCACCGTGCATATCGGCTACGCCTCGTCGCTGGCCGAGCGTCAGCCCGAACTCACCGCCGCCCTAGGGCGCATGAACTTCGACCCGGATGCAATCAGCAAGTGGGCCTACGCGATCATCGTCGACAAGAAGCCGGCAGATGCCGTCGCGAAGGAGTGGATCGCGGCCAATCCCGACGAAGTCGCGAAGTGGTTCGGGCGCTAGTGATCCAGCGTCGGCTCGCATCCTGCCATATTCAACAGGACGCGAGAGCCGCCCGCCTATGAGCGGTCAACCCGTGGCTGCCCGTACGAAAGATCGCGCGATGGCGGGACACCCCGCCATCGTCATGAATGGCGTCTGGAAGGTCTTTGGCCCGCGCGAGCGCGAGGCGATGGCCGCCGCGCTGAGCGAGAATCTCGACCGCGAGGAGATCGTCCGCCGGTTCGGCTGCGTGGCTGGCGTCGCGGACGTCAACATCTCCGTCGCGCGCGGCGAAATCTTTTGCGTGATGGGCCTGTCCGGAAGCGGCAAGTCCACGCTGATCCGCCACATCAACCGGCTGTTGGAGCCGTCCGCCGGCGAGGTCCTGATCGATGGCGAGGACATCCTCGCCAAGAAGCCGGCCGATCTGCGCGCCTTGCGTGCCCGCAAGATCGGCATGGTCTTCCAGAGCTTCGGCCTGCTGCCCCACCGGACCGTCCGAGACAATGTCGCGCTGCCTCTCGAGATCAGGGCCGCCAGCAAGCAGGACCGGTTCGACATTGCCGAGGCCGCACTTGCGAAGGTCAATCTCGCCGGCTGGGGTGACCGCTATTGCCATGAGCTGTCTGGTGGGATGCAGCAGCGCGTCGGCCTAGCCCGCGCGCTGGCCGCAGATCCCGACATCCTGCTGATGGATGAGCCGTTCAGCGCGCTCGACCCGCTGATCCGCCGGCAGCTGCAGGACGAATTCCTGGCGCTCTCCCGCTCCATGGGCAAGACTGTCGTCTTCATCACCCACGATCTGGACGAAGCCATCCGCATCGGCGACCGTATCGCCATCATGAAGGACGGCCAGATCATTCAGACGGACACGCCCGAGGAGATCGTCGCCGCGCCGAAACACGACTATGTCGCGAAATTCGTCGCGGACATCTCGCGGCTCAAGATCATTTCGGCGCGACGCATCATGGAACCGCTGGATTCCTACCTGGCGCGTCATGCCGGCGCTGTGGACGTTCCGTCGCTGCGCTCTGTCCATCCCGACGCCAAGCTTGCCGACCTGGTCGAACTCGTCGCGGACGATCGTTCGCCGCTCGCGGTGACCGAGGACGACAAGGCGATCGGTATCGTCGACCTGCAGACCATCCTGGACGGGCTGCGTAGGAGCGGTACGTCGTGAACGCCCTTTCTCCACCCGCTGCGACCGGCGCCCCGTCGGAAGCGACGCTCGTCGCCCGGTTCGCGGTGCAGAACGCGCCTTATTACGAGCGGGTCTTTGACCGGATCAGGCGCAGCCCGCGGCGCGTCTGGCCGTTCAACATCTCGGCTGCCCTGCTCGGCCCCGTCTGGGCCGCGGCGCGCGGCACTGCGGTACTGTTTTGGATCGTTTTCTTCCTCGAGATGCTGGCGGTGGTGCAGATCGGCGTCGGCCTTTCCGGCAATCTCGGCGCGGCCGAGCAGGCGCGCGCGGAGCGCCTTACCAAGCAGGCCTTGGATCGCGCCGCGCAGGCGGAGACCGCGCAGCAGGCCGGCGCGGAAAACGCCGCGGGACTGGCATCCTCGGCAGCCGCCTTGCAGAGGGCCGCGCAGGCCGCGGTCGAGACCGCCGAGGCCGCCGGCGCCAGGGGGCCGCTGGTCGTCGGCCTGGGCATCTCCACTCTGGTTCTGGCCCGGCTGCTCGCGGGGTTTCTCGCCAACCGCATGCTGGAGCTACGTTTCACGCGCTGGCAGTCCAATCCGTCAATCCACCACGGCTTGAACTACCCGCTGGCGCTCGGGACGCTCGCCTTCTGCATCGTGGCCTATGGCCTGTCCATCTACCGTTTCGCATCTGCTTCCCCGCCGGCATGGCTCGCGGCGGCTCCGTCGAACCGGGACTGGCAGGCGGCGCTATCCAGCTATCTCGACGATCTGATGCGTGCCGTAGCCGATGCCGGCGGCGTCTTCTTCGGCGCCGTCACCGGCCTGATTACGCTGGTGCTCGACGCCTTCGCCTATGCGCTGACCGGCACGCCATGGCTGGTGACCATGGCCGTCATCCTCATCCTGGCATGGCAATTGGCCGGACCACGCGTCGCGATCTTCTCCGCGGCAGCGCTTGCCTATCTCGCCCTGCTCGGCTTCTGGGAAAAGAGCCTCGAGACGGTCGCCCTGCTCGGCACGTCGGCGGCGCTCTGCCTGATCATCGGCTTGCCGCTCGGCATCTGGTGCGGCCGGCGCCCGCGCGTCTATGCCGCGCTGCGGCCGGTGCTCGATTTCATGCAGACCATGCCGGCCTTCGTCTATCTTATTCCGGTGATCGCGCTGTTCGGCATCGGCAAGCCGCCCGGCGTCATCGCCACGCTGATCTTCGGCACGCCGCCGATCGTGCGGCTGACCGCGCTTGGCTTGCAGGGCGTACCGGAGAACATCCGCGAGGCGGCGCAGGCCTATGGCGCGACGCGATGGTTCCTGCTCACGCGTGTCGACCTGCCGCTGGCCATGCCGTCGATCATGGCCGGCGTGAACCAGACGATACTCATGTGCCTCTCGATGGTGGTAGTCGCTTCCCTGATCGGCGCCAAGGGCCTCGGCGAAGACGTGCTGAACGCTCTGCAATATGCTGCGGTCGGCCAGGGACTTCTCGCGGGCCTCGCCATCCTGCTCTGCGCAATGATCATCGACCGCATCGTGCAGGGGCGCGCTGCCCGCTACGATTAGATGGGGACGCAGGCGGTCAGCGATCGAGGGTATGGATCAGCGGTCCGCCGCCGACGTGCTTGAACATCTCGGTGGCATTTTCGTGCGTAACGGCCAGGCCGGGCAGGGCGATCCAGGCTGGAACCGGTCGCCCCAGCAAGGCCAAGGTCGCGGCAGTCGCCGCGACCTCGCCCTGTTCGAAGGGTCGCTGGGCCGCCACACCCTTGACGATGTCGCCGTCCATCAGGGCATCGGCGATGGCGGCGCCGAGATCGACGGTCGTCACGACGGGCCGTTGCGTCCGCCCGCGGATGACGGGCAAGGCGGCCACGGCGGGTTCGTCCCATACGACGAACAGCCCGTCCAGATCCGGATGGGCCTGCAGATAAGGCACGATGGCCTCGCCCGCCAGTTCGGGCCGCTCGAACTTCACGTGGCCCAGCGTGATGTCTGGCCGGTGTTCACGCATCCATTTGCCGAAGGCGATCTCGCGCTGTGCCGTGGCGAAAAAATCGACGTTGTACGCGGCGACACAGGCCGTGCCGTTCGTGGGTATGTGCCGCGACAGGAGGTCCGCGGCGATCTGGCCGAGGCCGAAATTGTCCGCCGAGACGACGCTGACATAGTCGACTTCCGGCACCAGGCCGGAGGGCGCATTGTCCAGCAGGACCAGCTTTATGCCGGCAGCCGCCAGCCTGCGAAACGCGTCCGCGACAGCCGTGCTGCCGACGGGTATGCCGATCACCGCGTCCGGCCTGGCTTCGCGCAATGCGTCGATCGCATTCACCTGCGTCCGGGTATCGTATCGGCAGTCGACGATGTCCACGGTCGAAGCACCGGCCCTCGCCAGCACGGCGCCGATGCCGTCCACCTGCCGGCGCGCCCAGTCGGACTCCGTCGTGTGCAGCAGGATCGCTACGCGGAAGGCTCGTGACCTCGCCTCGGCCAAGGCCTCTTCGGAAAGACCCAGCAGCTCCGGCGGAGCCGCACGCTCGCCGTGCGGACCGAGGCCGACGACAGGAGGACGGCCGGAGGCCGCCGGCTTCGCGCTCCTTGGCCCGGCCTGCTCCTTGTCGAGCATCATTCCTTTCCTCCAGAGGTGCTCTTCCGGCACTTTACGCAAAGGCTAAAGCACCGGCGCGGTTTTGCAAATGTCCGAGTCTGAGCGCCCGCCGCATCGCATGCCGCAATCAGCATGGCCTAGGACCCGCCCACGGTGGACGTCTCGCGCCGCGTCAGGAACGCCGAGACCTCCGGATGGGCGAGGGGAGTGCCGGCCAAGACCCATCCGTCCAGGAACCCTGGTGCGAAAAGATCGGAGATCACCACCAGAGCCGCGCCAAGCAGCCCTGCGGAGCGTCCCATCCGCGAGCGGACGATGCTGATGTCGCGGCTGACCAGCGGCTGCGCGTGCCGGTAGATGCCCTCGCGGATCGCGGCCAGGCAGATGTCTCCCGTTTGCGCCAGTTCGCCGCCGACGACGATCATCGCCGGGTTGAGCACATTGACGAGCGTCGCCAGCACGGTACCGATCAAGCGGCCCGACTGTGCCAGCAGTTCGGCCGAAAACGGGTCGCCGAAGCGGGCGGCGGTGCCGATGTTGGCGACGGTCACCGTGCCCGTCTGCGCCAGGATATCGCCGAGCAGCCGGCTGCGGCCGTCGCCTGCCGCCTGCCTGCCTGCATCGGCTATGGCTTCGCAGCCGGCGACCGTCCGCAGGCATCCGACATTGCCGCAGCCACAGACTCGGTTGTGGGACTCGCCGGCGTAGACATGGCCGATCTGCCCTGCCATGCCCTGCGCGCCGCGGTTCAGGCGTCCGTCGACGACGATGCCGGCGCTGATCTCCCTGCCGAGATCGACATAGATGAGGTCGCCGCTGCGCTGGCCCTGCAGGGCCTTCATCTCGCCCATCGTCTCCATCTGCACCGAGCCATGCACCCAGATTGGCACCTGGAACCGCCGCACCAGGCGCTGGAGCAGCCCCGCTTCGTCCCAGGCAGGCATCGCACTCAGCCGCGGCGTCCCGAACTGGCGATCGCCGGCATGCTCGACCGCGCCCGGCACCCCCAATCCGATCGCCCACAAAGGAGCGTCACCGCTGCCGAGCGACCAGCTGAACAGGGCCTCCAGCCGCTCGAACAGGAGGTCTGCCGGAGAGGCCAGATCGAAATCCTCGTAGTGCTCCAGGATCAGGCGGCCGTGGAGGTCGGAAAGACCGACCCCGATCGTGTCGCCGTCGATGTTGGCAACGAGAATTCGAGCGGCGTCGGACCGGAACTGCACCAGGCGCGGCGCCCGTCCACCGATGGAGCGGCCGACGCCGCCTTCCTGAACCAGCCCGAGGGCGGTCAAGGTGGCCAGGCGGTCGGTGACCACGGCACGCCCGAGACGGGCTTCGCGCTCGAGGTCGAGGCGCGTCGACGGCTCTCCCGTGCGCAGGATGTTGAGCAGCGAAACCAGACTTTGCCGCTCGGCCTCGAGCGCGCGCAAGCGCTCGGCCGCTCCATTGGCGTCCGGCAAAGCGACTCCTGTCTTCAGCGAGACCCTGCCCAATGCTGCCCTCGACACCGCCTGCTCCTTGGCACGCAACATGATCATGCGGGTAAATCCCGCAACCCATTTCTGCCGCTTCCCGCAAAAAGCGCTTTGACTTTTGCATTTTATCATCTTAAGTCGGTTCTAAGAATACAAAATGCCTGTCTCGGGGAGGAGACGATGGTTGCCTGGAAGCTGGCGTATCACGCCAATTGCTGGGGTCCGCTCGGCGGCGATCCGGTCGGCGTCACCTCCATCACGAAGCTACGCGAAGCCGGACGGCTCCGGCTTCGAGACGCTCGAGGGGCGGTCGGCCGATGCCTGGATGCGCAGGATAGAGATCATGCGCGGCCGCTACCGCGAAGGCATCGCCGACCTCGATGCGCGCTCCAACGCACGCTTCAGCGCCGACTTCGTCGCTCTATCCGCCGGACAGCAGGACGAAATCCTGAAGGAGGTCGAGGGCAGATCCGGAGCAGAGCCAGCCCGTGCGCCCGGCGAGGCGTTGGGCGGACCGGAACCGGCACTGCAGCAGACGTCGACCGAGGTCGACCTCGAATTCCTGCCGCTGCTGATCACCCATACCCGGCAGGGTTTCTATGCCGATCCGATCTACGGCGGCAATCGCGACAGGGTGGGCTGGGGCGTGATCGGTTTTCCCGGTCCCGCCTCGCTGAAGGACGTCCACACCGGTCGCTACACGACGCTGCAATACTTCGCCGAGGGCGAAGCCGATAAGGTGAAGGAATATCACGATGGCCTCTAGCCGTAAGCCCGATAAGGTCGATGTCGTCATCATCGGCGCCGGCGCGAGCGGTGCCGCGGCGGCGAAGGTCTTGTGCGAGGCAGGCGTAAAGGTGGTCGCGCTCGAAAAAGGTCCGTGGCGCAAGAAGGAGAGTTTCGGCGGCGACGAGCTCGCCAACATCAACCGCTACAATCTCTGGCCCGATCCGCAGCTGAATCCGCGTACCTGGCGCGAGACCGCAGGCGACAAGGCGCGGCTGGAGAACTTCTGTCCGGTGCCGCAGATGGTCGGGGGCGGTACGGTCCACTGGCAAGGCTGGTTGCCGCGCTTCACGCCCAACGACTTCCGGATGCGCACCGTCGCCGGCGACCTTCCCGGCGCCACGCTTGCCGATTGGCCGATCACCTACGACGAACTGGAGCCATACTACCTGAAAGTGGAATGGGCTTTCGGCGTCTCGGGCGAGGCCGGCGCCAACCGTTTCGAAGGCCATCGCTCAGGCGGCTATCCCTGTCCGCCGATGCCGATGTCGCGCTATGCCGAAAAGTTTCACAAGGGCTGCGCGGCGCTCGGCTGGCACTCGTTCCCGACGCCGCAGGCTGCACTTTCGCGCCCCTTCAACGGGCGCAAGGCTACCGTCGTGAGTGCCTTCGCCCAGCAGCACGGCGATCCGAGCGGCACGCGCTCCTCGGCGCTCAACGTCTTCGTGCCGGATGCCGTGGCGACCGGCAACTTCGAACTGAGGCCGGACTGCTATGTGCGCGAGCTCGTGCTCGACGGCGAGGGCCGGATCAAGGCGGCCATCTACCAGGACGGCGACGGCGTCGAAATCAGCCAGGAAGCGGATCTCTTCATCCTCGCCTGCGGCGCCGTGGAAACCGCGCGGCTTCTGCTGCTCTCGAAATCGGGACGGTTCCCGAACGGGCTTGCCAATGGCAGCGACCTCGTAGGCCGCAACGTCACCTTCCACGAATATTCCGCGGCCGTGGGCACCTATGAGGACCCGGTCTATGCCTGGGCGGGCGGCGGATATGTCAGCGCCTCGACCTTCCAGCACTACGAGCACGACGCCGCACGCGGCTTCGTGTCGGGCGGCCATGTCGCGGTTGCCGGCGTCGGCATCCCGCTCCCGATCAACTGGCACCTTCCGGGGGCGCCGAGCTGGGGCGCCGAGGCCAAGAAGATCGATCGCGAGCTGTTCAGCCATTCGTTGGCCGTCGCCATGGTGCTTCATGACATGCCGCAGCACGACAACCGCATCGACCTGGATGACAGCGTCGTCGACGCCTGGGGGCTGCCGGTCGCCCGTGTCACGCTGAAGGCGCACAGGAACGACCTCGACCAGGGCCGCTACCTGATCGACCGCGGCGCGGACATCCTCGAAGCCAGCGGCGCGAAGACCGTGAGCAGGGTCTACGCCACCCGCGTCACCGGCAACTGTTCCCACCAGCACGGAACGGCGCGCATGGGCAACGACCCGGACACGTCGGTACTCGACCGCTGGTGTCGCGCCCATGAGGTCGAGAACCTCTATGCCGTCGATGGCTCGCCCTTCCCGACCGGAACAGGCGCCAATCCCACGCTCACGATCATGGCCAACGCCTGGCGCGTGGCGGAGAAGATCGTGGCGAACCGAGGCCGCGCCTAGCTGCCGTGAACGGGCGTCGAGCCGATTTGCTGCGGCGCGGTTCGGCATTGACCCGATGAGGGACCCGTTAGCGCCCGCGATACGGGGCGCGACACCGTGCTCCGGAATTGCCTACGGAACACGAGCGCTCCGTCGCGGTTTCGATACTGCGAAAGGAGAACCGACATGTCCGACAAGCGCACGACGCGCCCCGACGCAGACGAAACCACCGAAGCGACCATCGACAACGAGCGCATGGGCCGCAATTCGCTGCAAGGCAACGACCAGGAGCAGGTTCGAAACCAACGGCAGACACAGCCGGACTCGAAGGACGAGGCCGATACGGTGATCGAGAGCTTCGAGAAAGTGGACAAGGACAAGCGGGCGCGTGAGGATCTGGGCAAGGGCGCGCGGAAGAGCTAGCACGTCGTCCGCCATGCCACCGATCTGCCCCCGCTGGCTGCAGGTGGCCCACGGCAGCGGGGCCTATGCGCTCCGCGGCCGGATGAGAGCCAGCCCGGTCTCCGGGTCGTGCTTGCGACACAGATGCGCAGGCGATTCCGTCAGGACGACTTCCAGCGTCGGACGGACATGGCCACGAGCCACGTCGCCCGCCCTCGCCGAGCCGTCGCGCTTGCCGATGACGAGGTGGATGTGCACCACGGGTCCATCGTCCGAACTCGCTATGTCACCGAGAAGCGACGCCACCTCGACCTGCTCCAACACGGGAATCTCGTCGTAGGCCTTCCTCTCCCAGTCGAAATATTTCAGCACCACGTCATCTTTCTCCGGTCGGCTTGGCTTGGATATTCCCAACGAACGGCATCCTGCGATGTTCCGATGGCCGGCGTGCGGGGTCGGGGATGCGTCCGCGGGAATGCCCAAGGATGCGGTTGCACGGGAGCGAATCGAGCTGTCCGGCGGGCAGGCGCGGCGCCGGACTCGCGAGCCCTGGCGAACGATCAGAACAGGGAGAAGTCGCCGATCAGTTCATTGCGCGCCAGCCAGGGCACCTGTCGCCCGTCGGTGGTGTCGGAGACGCGGCGCTTGACGCCGGCATAGAGTTCGGAGACTTCGATGATCTCGTTGCCGTCGAGATCGTAGGTGCCCCGGTCGCGCGCGATGACCTCGGCAACCGCATTGGTGAAGACGCCGCCCCCGACCGACGCCATCTCCTCCGAAAACTGCCGGCCTTTCGAAGCGGAGAAGATCAGGAGGCCGGAAGGAATAGCCTCGAGCAGGCCCGCGGCTGCATCGTCGTTGCTGGCCGACAGGCTCGTCCCCGCCGCCCCGGAATGGCAGGCGTCGAGGAACACCACCACGCGGGCCTGCGAGGCAACCAGGATCTTCGCAAGCTCCTCCCACGGCAGGGCGGTGCCGGCAAGGTCCGCCAGATCGGTCCCCGACGTCGCCATGTAGAACCGTCCGTCCGGTCCGGCGAGGCCGTGTCCAGCGAAGGAGATGACGACCGTCTCGCCGGGCTTTGCCGCGGCCACGGTCCGGCGCGCCCAGGACAGGATCGCATCGGGGGTCGCCGCCTCGTCTCGCAGGCCTGCTTTCAATCCGAGCCGCAGCGTTTGGCCCGACAGCCCCTCTATCGCGCCGAAGAGTGTGTGGGCGTCCCGGCCGGCGAAGGCGAGGTCGGCGAGTTCGCCCGCGCGATACCGGTCTACGCCGACGGTCAGAAGGTGCACGGTCGGGAGCGCGTCGCCGGCTCCGGCCAGAAAGCGGCCGACGGGAAGGCTGACGATGCCCTCGTCGTCGGCCGCGACGAGCGACACCCAGCGGGCGCCGGGCGCACGTGCGACGTCGAGCCCCAGGCGATGCCGGCCCCCCGCCACGGGTACTACGTCGGTGCGCAGCCCGTCCTGATAGACGAGCACTTGCGAGGCACCCTGCGTGACGACCTCTCCGACGATGCGTGTCCCGGCCGCCGACACCTCGCCCGAGATCGTGGGCGGCACGGGCACCGGCCTGTCCTCCGGCACATGGCGCCCTCCGAGCACCTCCCGCACCAGGGAAGGCTTGCGGACCGCGCGGCTGAATTGCTGAAACGTGTATTCGCCCGGCTGACCGGGGAAGCGCAAATTGACGTAGTTGGCACCTTCAGGCGAGGCATCGAAGCTCAGGTCCTGGGACCATACGATCACTTCGTCGTCGACATAGCGGCCCGTGAGCACCTCCTGCTGCGAGCGGATGTCGTAGACGTGGAACGAGCCGTCCTCGTTGATCTGGACGACGTGGTTGCCGGCAGCGGTGAGATAGGCCTCCTTGAGAAGGTCGCCGCCCGGAATGTCGAACTGTCGGAAGACGGTTCGCTGCGCATCGATGTCGAAAAGCGAGAGCGCGCGCGACTCCCGCGACCAGATGAGCAGATAACGCTCGAAGAACAGGCGGGCCTGGATCCCGCAATAGGCGATATTCGCCGTGCAGCGGCCCGCATTGGGCTGCTGCGGATTGTCCTCGCCGAGACGGAGGGGCTGCGCCGCCGAACTGTCGAAGACATAGAAGTTCGGTTCGAACGCGCCGCCCGCGGTCCACTTGCAGGACAGCAGTGTGAGCCAGAGCGTGCGATTTCCGATCCGGAACTCGACGGCATCGGTGAAATAGCCGAACAGCAGCGGATGCTCGGCGGTGGCGTTCTCCGGAACGCAGCCGAACGATTCGCTGGGCACGAACAGATCGGTCGCCGCCGGCACCGTCTGCGCGATCGAGCGGGCGATCGTCATGTCCGCTTCCTCGTCCAACGGCCCAAACTTGGAGAAGGAAGGCATCGTCGGCTGCGCAAGGCTCAGCCCGAAATCGTTCAGGCGGCTGGTCAGGGCATCCGCCCGCGTGCGGGCCGGCGTGAGCCTGACCGCGCCACGCCAGCGCCCGATGCCGTTGACCTGCAATGCCTGCCGGTTGTCCGGCCCGGTTTCCGGCGCTTCGACGAGCGGGGGAACGACGGCCCTCCTGACCGCATCCTGCCAGGCGTCATAGGCCGGATCTCCCGTCGGACCGGAATCCGCGTCGAAGGACGCAAACTTCAACCCGCCTCGGAAATTCCAGCGCTCCGGCATCGATATCGGCGCGCCGTCGATCGCGGCGAAGTGCGCTTCGATCGCCCGATCAGCCTCCGCAGTTATGTCTTCGTCGAAGGTGTCTATCGGGCCGTAGGTCACCGACCGGTTGCTCAACCTCGACAGCGCGTATCCCTGGCCGCCGATGCGGATCGCGGTGTCGTTCTCGAGATCGATGCTCAGCCTGGTGTCGAAGCCCGAACACGCGGTGCAGCCGAGAAGACCGTCGCCAATCCCGAGGCGATAGTCGGCGATGAGCGGGTTGACGAGATCGATGGCTCCGTATGCAGGCTCCGCATTGGCGACGAAGCTGTCCGCATTCTCCCAGGCGATGTCGCCCGCCTGGAACTGTGCGACCAGCGCACCGTCGACCGTGTCGACCAGGTCCGAGCCTTCCCCGTTTCTGGCGACGATGTAGCGGCCGGTCGGCGAATAGCGGGGGCGTTCGCCTTCCCTGTCGAGGAGGACGGCGTTGCTCGCGACCTCGACCAGCCGATAACGGCCGGCATGCACCTCCGTCTTCGTGAGGCCGTTCGGCGATGTGAGCGTCTGTTGCGGAAGATCGAAGCTGAAGGGATCGCGAACGAGGAAAACCGCCTCGCGCGACGTTGCTATGCTCACCGACCCGGATGTGACGCCGGCCGTCGCCTCGCGGCCGCAGCCTCGCGCGAAGCCTGCAGCGACGACATCGACGGCGAGCGGTCCAGCCTCGAGGGGAACGACCTTGATGCTCCCCTGGGCCGCAGTCTCTGGTCCGAACAGGGGGACCAGCGCGCGGGTCTTGCCGGCTCCCGCAGCGATCCCGAACGGGCCTGTCGCGGCCGGCGTCAGCGCGTAGAAGCCGTCGCCCGCAAACCGCACCGCCCTGTCGAACGAAATCACGAGCCAGACCGGCGTAGTGCGGCTTACAACGGCTGCCTGCCAGTCGAGGCGGAACGAAGCGCCTGCCGTGCCGCTGTCGGGCAAGACGATCGTCATCGATTGCGCCAATGCCTTCGGCGCGGCTTCATCGGCTGCGCAGTCCCGGTCAGGGGCCGAAGCATTCGCACGAAGCCTTTCGATATAGGACGCTGCGCTGTCGCCGGGCCGCCATTGCGCCCAGGCAGAGGGACGTGCATCGAGGACTTCGGCTATAGCCCGGGAAGGCGCGGTCATTGCCGCCAATGGCGACAAGACGAGCGCGACGCATACAGCAAGGCTCACGCGTCGCATGCGCACCCCCAACCACGACACCCGCTGCGACCTTAGCCGGTCGACCCCAGCTTGCTCAAGCCCGGGCTGACCGTTCCCAAGCGAGGTCGCAGCGCATGGCGGTGGTGTATTGACCCCAACCCAACGTATGGTTTCGCATACGCCGCGGGCGAACTAATGTGCAAGCGGAAGCCGGCTCTTCCATCTTCTCCGGTCGGCATGCAAGTATGGTTCCGCAGACACCGGGCTTCCGGCCCCGCAGACCTGGAGCAAGAGGCACGATGAGCAGCGCGATGTACCGCTTCGCCGCTGCGATGCTTGCACTCGGAATCTTCCTGTTCGATGTCCTGTCGCCGCTCGAGGGGGCGGTGGCGGTTCTCTATGTGCTCGTGGTGCTGGTTGCCGCGCGGACTGCTTGGCGGAGCGACATCCTTGTCGCCGCGGCGGGCTCGATCGTCCTGATCCTCATCGCCTATGTGCTGTCGCATGACGTGGATCAGTTCGGGTCGCCGGCGCTGCGGGCGCTGGTCAGCATGGCGGCGACGGTAATCGCCACCGTGCTCGCCCTGCAGAGCCAGGCGGCCACCGTCACCCTCGCGGCGCAGGCGCGGCTTCTCAACCTGTCTCACGACATGATCTTCGTGCGCGATCCGCATGGCGTCATTAGCTTCTGGAACGACGCTTCCGAGCAGGTCTACGGCTGGTCCGCCGACGAAGCAGTCGGCCGCGTCGCCGACGACCTGCTTGCCACCCATTACCCGGAGAACCGCGCCGCGATCGAAGAAACGTTGCTGCGCAACGGCCGATGGGAGGGTGTGCTGGAGCAGGAGACGCGCTCGGGCAAGCGGATCGTCGTGGACAGCCGATGGGCGGTGCAGCGCGATCGCCTGGGCAAGCTCGTCGGCGTGCTGGAGACCAACACCGATGTGACGGAGCGGCAGGCCGCGCACGCCGCCCTGGTGCGAAGCGAGAGGCGCTATCGCCGCATGTTCGATTCGAGCCGGATCGGCGTCATTGAGGAGGACTGGACGGAAGTGGCGAGGGAACTCGCCACCAGCGAGGAAGCCGACGCGACCATCCTTGCCGAAAATCCCGCCTTCCTGGAGCGCGCCCGGCGGCTCATCCGAATCGTCGACGTCAACCCTGCGTTCCTGTCGATGATCGGGGCAAACGCTGTCGGCCCGCGGCTCCCTGCCGCTGTAGACGACGTGCTGAGCGAGACGGACAGGACCTTCAACGGCGCGGTGGCGGCCTTCGCGCGGGGCGATCCCTTCTACGAAGGCGAAACGGAGATCGTGGACGGCGACGGCCGCAATATCCCCGTCCTGTTCGCCATCACCTTCCCAGCCTCGGCGGAAGATGGCGGCCGCGTCCTGGTCTATGTCATCGACGTCACCGAACGCCGGCAGGCTCAGGACGCGATCCAGCAGGCGCAGGCCGAGCTGGCCCACGCGGCCCGTGTGGCGACGCTAGGCGAACTGAGCGCCTCGATCGCCCACGAGGTCAGCCAGCCTTTGATGGCCATCGTGACCAATGGCGAGGCCGGCATGCGCTGGCTCAGGCGCGATACACCGAACCTCGAAGAGGTCGAGACGGCGCTCGGCCGCGTCGTCGCGGAGGGCCGGCGGGCGAGCGACATCGTCAAGCGCATCCGCGCTTATCTCAGGAAGGCGCCTTCGCAGCGGACGCGGCTCGACCTGCCTACGCTCGTCGAGGATGCGGCGGCGCTGGTCGACCGTGAACTCGCCAAGGCGAGCGTGGAACTGGCCATCGACGTTCCGCCGGACATGCCGCATGTCCAAGGCGACCGGATCCAGCTGCAGCAGATCCTCGTCAACCTCATGGTCAACGCGGCGCAAGCGATGTCCGGCCAGTCCGGGCGGCGCCAGCTGTCGATCGCGGCGGCCTGCGGGCAGGAGGAATCGGTCGTCATTACCGTACGCGACACCGGTCCCGGTATCCCGGAGGACCAGTTGCAGCGGTTGTTCGATCCCTTCTTCTCGACCAAGCAGGATGGCATGGGCATGGGCCTTGCCATATGCAGGACGACGGCCGAGGCGCATGGCGGCCGACTGACCGTGGAAAGCCGGCCCGGCCACGGCGCGACCTTCATGCTGATGCTGCCGGCGGCCGCGGCCGGGTGACGCGGCGAACAGGAGGATGATGATGAAAGTTGTTTCCGCCCCCGCCGAACCGCCTCCTCTGGTCGTGATCGTCGATGATGACGTCGGCGTGCGGGAAGCCCTGGACAGCCTCTTTCGCTCGGTCGGCATGGCCACCCGGCTGCACGGCAGCGCTGCGGAGATGCTGCAGGCCGAGATGCCCGCCGCTCCCGGTTGTCTCATCCTCGACGTCCGCCTGCCGGGTCTGAGCGGCCTCGATTTCCAGGACCAGCTGGCCAGGCATGGCGTCGAGCTGCCCATCGTCTTCATGACAGGCCACGGGGACATCCCTATGACCGTGCGGGCCATGAAGGCCGGCGCGGTCGACTTCCTTCCGAAACCGTTCCGCGACCAGGACATGCTCGACGCCGTTTCCCGGGCAATCGAGCGCGACCGGCAGCGGCGGGCCGATAGCGCAGCTGCCGAGAGCCTCCGCGCGGAATACGAGACCCTCACGCCGCGCGAGCGCGAGGTGATGGGCCATGTCGTGGCCGGGCTGATGAACAAGCAGGTGGCGGGCGTGATCGGCCTGTCGGAGATCACGGTTAAGATCCACCGCGGCAACGTCATGCGCAAGATGGGCGTGCGCACGCTGGCCGACCTCGTCCGCAAGGCGGAAGCACTCGGCATATCGGGAGGGGGGCACCGGCAAACCTCCGTATGATTTCCTTTGGCGCCGATCTGCTCCATCTAGGAAGTATGACCAATGGAGCCCGCGTCGGCGCGACGCGCGGCGCGATAGCCGGTGAGCATGTCCAGCACCTCAACGATTGCGATCGTCGATGACGACGAAGGCATCCGCATCTCCCTCACCAGCCTTCTGCGTTCCCTGGGATACGAGACGCGCTGCTATGAATCGGCGTTGAAGTTCCTGGACGACGCCGCCGGCGATCCTGCCTGCATGATCAGCGACATCCAGATGCCCGGCATGACGGGCGACGATCTTCAGGCCGAACTCTTCGCCCGCGGCCGGCTGTTTCCGATGATCTTCATGACGGCTTTCCCGACCGAGGCGACGCGCGCCCGCGTCATGGGCAGGGGAGCGACCGCCTACCTCGAAAAGCCCGTCGATGGCGATACGGTGGCTCGCTGCGTCGAACGGGCATTGCAGGCGCGGCCGGGGCCGGCCGTCAGCTAGTCTAGAGGACGGAGGACGGCGCGATCCCGGTCAACCGGAACCTCTGCCATCTCTCGGTATCGCTGCCACCAAACCTTCGTATGGGGTCCAGAATCCAACGGACGATATCGGGGACGATGTCCGCGGCTTAACGTCGGTCCCGTGGCGATCAGAAGCGGAGATCCTCAATGATCATGCAGACAGTTTCGCCGGCGGTCGAGCCCAACCGCCGCCAATTCGTTGCCGGGACTGCATTGCTGGCGGCAGCTTCTCTGCTGCCGAGGGCCGCAGCAGCACAAGTCAACTCTCGCCTTGAAGAAGGAAGCATTGCTATGAGTAGCGGATACATCACGACCAGCGACGGCACCGAGATCTACTACAAGGACTGGGGCGACAAGTCGGCCCAGCCGATCGTCTTCCACCACGGCTGGCCGCTCAGCGCGGACGACTGGGACAACCAGATGCTGTTCTTCCTCGCCCAAGGCTATCGCGTCGTGGCACACGACCGCCGCGGCCATGGCAGGTCCAGCCAGGTGGATACGGGCAACGACATGGACCACTATGCTTCGGACGCCTCGGCCGTTGCCGAACACCTCGACCTCAGGAATGCGGTCCACATCGGTCATTCGACCGGTGGGGGCGAGGCCGCACGCTATGTGGCGAAGTTCGGCGAGCCGCAGGGCAGGGTGGCGAAGGCCGTCCTCATCAGCGCCATCCCGCCGCTGATGGTCAAGACCGCTAGCAATCCCGGCGGCCTGCCGATCGAGGTGTTCGACGGACTACGCGCCGCGCTGGCCGCGAACCGCTCCAAGTTCTATGTGGATCTGCCCAGCGGGCCCTTCTACGGCTACAACCGGGAAGGCGCTGAGCCCGAGCAGGCGATCATCTACAACTGGTGGCGCCAGAGCATGATGGGCGGCGCGAAAGCGCAGTATGACGGCATTAAGGCCTTCTCGGAAACCGACCAGACCGACGATTTGAAGGCGATATCGGTGTCGACCCTTGTCCTGCATGGCGATGACGACCAGATCGTGCCGATCGCCGATTCCGCGCTGCTTTCGTCCAAGCTCTTGAAGCAGGGCACTCTGAAAGTCTATCCCGGCTACCCGCACGGCATGATCACCACCCATGCGGAGGTGATCAACAAGGATATCCTGGATTTCATCCGGAGCTGAACTCGGGGATCGAAGCGGATACGGCTTTCGCCGCATCCGCTTGCTGGTTTCGAAAGGTGCGCCGACGGTTTCGGGCGCAGGATTGCCGGACGGCGCGGCCGTCCGGCAGTCCCATGTCATTAGAAGTCGTAGTTGTCGATGTTCTCGGCGGTGAAGACGGTCCGCTCCGGAAGCAGGATGATGCCGTTGTTGTCGGCCTCGTAGTCGTAGCCCTGCACCGAGTTGGGGCTGACCTCAACGGTGCCGATGCCGGGAACCTCGATCTTGTCACCGACCTTGAAGGTCTTGCCCTGGACGAGCTCGTTGGCGATGAAGACCGAGAGCTTGCCCTGGACGACCACGTCCCACAGTCCGAACTGGTCGACGGTCCCGGACTTCACATACTGCCGCATCGTGTTGGGCGTCGAGAAGCCGGTGATGATGACGTTGCCGGCGATGCCGAGGTTCTCGGCGGCCTGGGCCGTTCCGGGCAGCGCGTTGGCGTCCGGGCAGATCACCGCGTCGAGGTCGGGATAGGTCTGGAACAGCGCCGTCGGGACCTGGACCGCCTTCTGCGCATCCTGGTTCGAGAACTCGGTCGCGACCACCTTCCAGCTCGGATACTTTTCCGCGATGATCTTCTTGGCGACTTCCGCCCACTGGTTCTGGTCGGTCACCGTCGGCGAGGAGTAGTGGAAGGCGACTTCCTGCTCGGCGGTGGGGTCTTCCATCTGGTCGGCTGCCATCTGGACGAGCAGCGCGCCGAGCTGCTCGGCGGTGCCCTGGTTGATGTAGTAGCTGCGGCAGTCCGGATTGACGTCGCTGTCCCAGGTCAGGACCTTGACGCCGCGGTCCATGGCGCGCTTCAGGGCGTCGCAGAGCCCGTCGGGCGAAAGGGACGAGATGGCGATGCCGTTGTAGCCCTGGTTCACGAAGTTGTTGATGAATTCGACCTGGCCGGACACCGAGGCTTCCGACGGGCCGTCATACTTGACCTCGATGCCGAGCTCCTTGCCCATGTCGGTCGCGCCCTTGCCGCCGGACTCGAAGAAGCCGACGCCCGTGAGCTTGGGAATGAAGGCGATCTTTGAATCCACGGCATGAGCCGCCGTGGCCATTAGCGAGAGCGCGAGGGCGGATGCCGTCGCGAAGCTCAGGGTCTTTCCTGCGATAGTCCTTGTCATTGTCATTTCCTCCACAGTGAGTTCGTTCGAGCCGTTACCTCGGCTCCGTTGCGGCGGCACCTCAGCGGTGTGCGCCGTTTCCCTCCAACGCCAGCCGTTCGGCCGCGAAGGCCGCGCGGTTGGCACGATGCGTACTGAGCTTCGCCAGCCCTATCCTTAGCGCGACGGAACCGATCAGCAGCCCGCCGATGATGATGGGCACGACGTCGCTGGTGATGCCGAGCGCCAGAAGTCCCTGGCGCATGAAGCCGAGCACGAGACCGGCGAGCAGGGTGCCCAGCACAGAGCCCTGGCCGCCATAGATCGACGAGCCGCCCAGGACGACCGCCGTGATGATGCCGAGAAGCGCCTCGCTGCCCAGGTCGGACCGCGCCGAGCCGAGATATCCCGTCAGCACCAGGCCCGCCACCGCAACCGCGAAGCCGTTCATCGCATAGACAACGATCAGCGTCCGCTTGATCGGAACGCCGGTATAGTGGGCCACGGCCGCCGATACGCCGATGAGCTTGAGATAGCGGCCGAAGCGCGTGAACATCATCAGCCAGGCCGCGACCACGGCAAGCACGAGCGCGACGACCAGCGGCATCGGGACCCAGCCGACGCGCCCGCCGCCGATCCAGGTGAAGCTGCGGGGCAGGCCGGTGATGCCCTCGTACTGGTAGGCTTCGAAGCCGCCCGCACCGGACGACACGAAGCCCAGCATGTCGAGCAGTGTCGGCAGGCCCGTCGCGATGCCGGCGTAGAGGAAGAGCGTCGCCAGGGTGACGATCAGCGGATTGACGTCGGTATTGGCCACCACCACGCCGTTTAGCGCGCCGGCCGCGATGCCGACCGCGAGGGCGATCACGACGGCGAAGCCGATCGGAATGCCCGCGACGAAGGCGAGGCCGAGCACGATGGAGGCAAGTCCCATGACCGAAACGCCGGATATGTCTATGCCGCCCGTCATCACGATGAGCGTGAGGCCCACGGCAGCGATGATCACATGGGCGAAGTCGCTGGTCGAATAGAGCAGGTTTTCGATGTCGAGGAATGCGGGGTTGATGAAGCCGAGAACGGCAAGTTCGAGCGCCAGCACGACGACGAGCATGAACTCCCAGCTTCTCAGCGCGGTCGCCGGCTTCATCGCGTCGCCTCCCGGGGCTGCAGGCGGACATCGTGCTGCGCGCCATGGATCTCGGCCGAACGCATGGCGAGCTGGCGGTTTCGGACGGTGCGTCGGATGAGGTAGTCGAACACGACGATGGCGAGCAGCACGGCGCCCGCGACCGCATTGTTCCAGGAACCCGGCACCTTCAGGAAGATCATCATCGAATCGACGGTGGTGAGGAACAGCGCTCCGATCACCGCCGACCATATCGAGCCGGTTCCGCCCATCAGGCTGACCCCGCCCAGCACCACGGCTGCGATCGCCTTGAGCTCCTGACCGGAGCCGGTCTGCATCGGTACGAAGCCGATCTGGCCCGTGAACACGATCGCAGCGGCGCCGGAGAACAGGCCCGCCAGGGCGTAGGCGGTGAACTCCGTCATGCGTGCGTTGATGCCGAGCAGGTAGGCGCCCTCGCGATTGTCGCCCACGGCGTAGAAATTGCGGACCGAACGTATCCGCGACAGCAGGATCGCCACGACGATCACCAGGGCCGCCACCGCCCATACCATCAGCGGCACGCTCAGATAGCGCGTCACGGCGAGCGCCTTGATCGTCTGCGGAATGGCCTCGATCCAGCTGCCTCCGGTGAGAACGCGCATCATGCCGCGAAAGGCGCCGAGCGTACCGAGCGTCATGATGATGGGCGGCACGCCGACGAACACGATTCCCACCGCGTTGACGCAACCGCAGGCAAGCCCGGTCAGCAATGCGCAGACCATCGCCAGCGGCAGCGGGATACCGGCATTCAGCGCCATGCCGAAGATGACGGCGGACAGGCCGGCGATCGCGCCGACGGATACGTCGATGCCGCGGGTCAGCACGACGAACATCTGTCCGATGGCGATCAGCATCAGGAACAGCGACGAGTTGACGATGTTGATCAGCGTGATCGGCCTGAGCACCGCAGGATTGACCGTCGACACGGCGAGGATCATCGCCACCAGCAGGGCGAAGACGAGGAGTTCGCGGCTTTTCAGGATCCGCTTCATGCCGGCACGACACCGTTGGCGGCAAAGGTGGCTGCGGAAATCTGCTCGACCGACTTCGGCCCGGACGGCAGCGCTGCGAGCCTGCCGTGCCGCATCACCAGCACCCGGTCGCTCACTTCCGCGATTTCGGCCACCTCCGACGAGATCACGACGACGCCGACTCCTCCCGCCGCGATCTCGCGGATGGCGCGATAGACGTCCTGGCGGGCCCGGGCATCGATGCCGCGCGTCGGTTCGTCGAGGATGATGACGCGCGGCCGGGTGGCGAGCGCCTTGGCCAGCACCACCTTCTGCTGATTGCCGCCGCTCAGCGTGCGCGCCACCTGGGATGGCGAGGACAGCTTGATACGGAGGCGATCTATGAATGTCTCGGCGAGCGCGCCGGAATCCTTCTCGCGCATGAACTCCGATCGGCCGAGCGAAAGCAGGCCCGCGGTCATCGTCTGGACGCTCGGCAAGGCGAGAAAGATGCCGTGGGCATGACGGTCCTCCGGCACGTAGGAAAGTCCCATGGCCTGCGAGGTCCGGGGCGTTCGCTGCAGTGTGGACACGCCGGCGATCAGCACCTCTCCCGTGGCGGACTGATCGAGACCGTAGATCGCCTCGGCGACCTCGGTGCGGCCCGATCCCACGACGCCCGAAATGCCGACCACTTCGCCGGGATGCACGTCGAAGCTGACGTCCCTGAAGACGTGTCCGGACAGGTTGCGGACCGACAGGACCGGACCCTCGGCGGATCGTGTGTCGTTCAACGCTGCAGCCGACGGCGAGGCCGTGAAGTCCGACGGCAGCATCGCTTCGACCAGCATGTCGGCGGTCAGTTCCACCGAAGGCGCGTCGAGCACGATCCGTCCGTCGCGGAGCACCTGCGTCCGGTCGGTGAGTTCGAGCACCTCGTTCAGCCTGTGCGAGATGAAGAGGACGCCGATGCCGCGGGCCTTGAGCAGGCGCATCTGCTCGGCGAGATTCGCCACCTCGCGGCGGGTGAGGGACGAAGTCGGCTCGTCCAGGATCAGGACCTGGGCGTTGCGCAGCAGCCCGCGCACGATCTCGACCAGTTGCTGGCTGGCGATCGACAGTTCCCCACCCGGGGAGCCGAAGTCGACGTCGAGGCCGATCTCCTCCGCAACCTGCCGGGCGCGGCTCTCGTTGGCAGCGGCGTCTCCCTTCAGGCCGACCGTGAGATTCTCGAGCACGGAGAGGTTGGGGAAGATGTGCGGTTCCTGTGGCACCATGTAGATGCCCTTGGCGTGGGCGGCGGCGGGATGCGAAAGGACGACCGGTTCGCCGCCGACCTCGATGGTCCCGCCGGTCGGCTGGTAGGCGCCCGAGATGATCTTCACGATGGTCGACTTGCCCGAGCCGTTGCCGCCCAGCAGCGCCAGCACCTTGCCGGGCAGGATGTCGATGTCGACGCCGCGCAGGACGGTGACGGATTCGAATATCTTCCATACGCCGCGCAGCGAGACCAGCGGTGTCGCAGACGCGTCCGCCAATCTGCCCTCCTGCCCGCTGGAGCCGCGTGCGCCGGTCATACGCCTATTCTCCCGCCAGGGCCGCGGCGCGGTCGGGCATGACTAGGCGGAAGTACTCCTTCTGCCGCTCGGCGGTCGACATCAGCGCCTTCAGTCCCTCGGTGGTCTTGCGGTAGTGCTCGGTCTGCCGGTGCGCATCGACCGCCGCCTCGCTCTCGAACATCTCGTAGATCACGAAATGGTTCTCGTCATTCGGGTCCTGGAGGACGTCGAAGCGGTAGTTGCCGGGCTCCGCCCGCGTCCCTTCGTAATTGACGCGGAATACGTCGAGGAACTGCTCGACGCAGCCCGGCTTGAGGCGGATATGCACTAGCTGAACGAACATGGTTCGGTCCTATGTAGGTGGGGCGACGACACGGACGACGCTTGTCGTTCCTCCCGAGGCATCGTGATCATCTGCTCGCAGCATGTCATTCTGTACACCCAAGTCAAGTGCTATTAGCCTATTGTGCGGCGCACAATTTTCACTGCGTTGACAGGATGATCAATGGATGATCATCTGAACGACAGGAGCGGTAATATTCCAGATGTTCTCAGATGCCGAAATGAGCGCCGCGGCCGATGGCGAGGAAGTCGAGCAGATCACGCGTGCCGCCTGGCATTACTACAATGACGGCCTGACCCAGAACGAGGTCGCCGATGTCCTCGGCGTGTCCCGCATCAAGGTCTCGCGGCTGCTCGAGAAGGGCCGGCAGACCGGCCTCATCGAACTGAGGATCAACGCCCCGCACGCCGGCTGCCTCACCCTGCAGAAGGAACTGGTCTCCGCCTTCGGCCTCCTGGATGCGCGCGTCGTGCCGGGCGCCAGCGAACTGCCGGTGGTACCGCGCATCGGCCGTGCTGCCGCGAGCTTCCTGATGCAGAAGCTGGAGCCCAACGACCTGCTGGCGATCGGCTGGGGCGAGACGGTGACCACCGCATTGCGCTACGCGGCGCCGGTGTTTCCCCAGAACAACGTCTCGCTGGTGAGCCTGACGGGCGGCGTCTCGGCCTATGTCGGCACGACCGGCCTCTACGGACCCCAGAACAACGCGCATCTCATCCCGACGCCGCTGCGTGTGTCCTCTCCGGAACTCGCCGCGATGCTGCGCGTGGAGCCCTATGTCCGCCATGTGCTCGACATGGCGTCGACGGCGCGGCTGGCACTCGTCGGGATCGGCGTCGTCTCGAGCGCCGCGACGCTCGTGCGCTACGGCTACTGCACCAGCGCGGAGATCGAGCTCTTCGCCCGGCGCGGTGCCGTCGGCGATGTCCTCGGCTATTTCTACGACTCGCGCGGCGAGATCATCGACCTCGACCTGCACCGGCACGTCGTCGCCGTGACTGTCGACGACCTGCGGCGCATCCCCAACCGGGCGGCCGCCGCCGCCGGCCTTCAGAAGATCGACGCCATTCTCGGCCTGTTGCGCGGGCGGCTCGCCAACATCCTGATCACCGACCAGACCACTGCGGAGGAACTCTTGAGGAGGGCGCATTGAGCACGCATCTGCTCGTCATCGACGCCGGTACCGGCAGCGGCCGGGCCGTGATCTTCGATCGCGACGGCAACCAGGCCGGCTTCGCCCAGGAGGAGTGGCGTCACCTGCCCGAGGAAGGCGTCCCGGGGTCCATGTCCTTCGATGTCGAAGGGGGTTGGGCGCTGCTGCGTCGCTGCGTCGCCAAGGTCCTGTCGGTCTGCGGCCTGACCGGCGGCGACATCGCCGCGATCAGCTCGACCAGCATGCGCGAGGCCATCGTCCTCTACGACGGATCGGGCCGCGAAGTCTGGGCTGTCGCCAATGTCGACAGCCGCGCCGGCGCCGAGGTCGCCGAGCTCAAGGCAAGCTCGCCCGATCTCGAGCGCGAGTTCTACGAAGTCTCAGGCGAGACCTTCGCGCTCGGTGCGCTGCCGCGCCTCAACTGGCTGCGCAGGCACCGTCCGGATGTCTTTGCCCGGGCGCGGTCGATTTCGATGATCAACGACTGGATCGGCGCCCGGCTGACCGGCGAGATCGCAGTGGAGCCGACGAACGGGTCGACCAACGGCCTGATGGACCTTGCGAACCGCGACTGGTCGGACGCGCTCATCGCGCGCGCCGGACTCGATCGCTCCATGTTCCCGCGCGTCGTCGAGCCCGGCACGGTCGTCGGCCGCGTCACGGCCGCGGCGGCGCGCGAAACGGGCCTCGCCGAAGGCACGCCCTTCGTCGCCGGCGGCGGAGACGTGCAGATGGGCTCCATCGGCCTCGGCGTGGTCGAGCGCGGCGACGCCGCGATCCTCGGCGGGACGTTCTGGCAGCAGGTCGTGAACATACCGCAGGGGTCGGTCGACAAGACCATGCGCGTGCGGGTCAACAGCGCCGCGGCCGGCGGCATGAACCAGGCCGAGGCCATCAGCTTCTTCGTCGGCCTCACCGCGCGCTGGTTCCGCGACGTGTTCTGTGCCGAGGAGGTCAGGTTAGCCGCCGAAAAGGGGCTCGATGCCTATGACCTTATCGAGGACCTCGCCATGGCGGTGGCGCCGGGGGCGAACGGCATCATCCCCGTATTCTCCGATGCCATGGACTTCGGCCGCTGGTACCACGCCGCGCCATCTCTGCTGAACCTCTCCATCGACCCGGCCGTCGCCAACAAGGGTTCGATCTTCCGGGCCATCCAGGAGAACGCCGCCGTCGTGGCAGCGGTCAACCTGGAGCGCGTCGAGGCCTTCGCCGAGGTCGCCAGCGGCGCTCCGCTGACCTTCGCCGGTGGCGCGTCCAAAGGCAGGCTGTGGCCGCAGATCGTCGCGGATGTGACGGGCAGGCAGGTCCGGATCCCCAAGGTGCGCGAAGCGACGGCGCTCGGCGGGGCCGCTGCGGCGTCTGTCGGCGTCGGCCAGTTCGCGTCGCTGCGCGAAGCCGGCAAGGCCTTCGTCAGGTGGGACCGCAGTGTCGACCCGAACCCCGCAAACGGCGACACCTATCGCGATGTACGGCGCCGCTGGGAGGCCGCCTATGCCGCACAGCGGCAACTCGTCGATGCCGGCGTCACCCAGTCGATGTGGCGGGCCCCCGGCACCTAAGGGTACAATCCTCTGCGGAATTTGTGCATGAATCCACGGCCGTCCTGAGCCGCCCCGGCCGTACACCTACTGCGCGGCGCCGTCCTTCTGCATGGGCGCGCAGCTGTCGCCGACGACCAGCGAGGGCTGGAAGACGATGTTGCGGCTTTCGGACTGGTCGTTGCGCCGGATCCGATCGACGAGCAAACGAACCGCTTCGTTGGTCATGTCGACGAGCGGATGTTCCGTGCGGGTGAGGCGGGGGCGCAGGCCGCCGATGCCGGGAATGGTGTCTGTCGAGGCGATCGATATGTCTGCGGGACAGCGCAAACCGAGATCGGCGATCGCCCGCATCACGCCGAGAGCCATGACGCCGCTTGCCACGTAGAGCGCCGACGGGCGGTCCGGCTGCTCGAGCAGGTTGCGCGCCACAGAATAGGCGGAGTCCTCGCGGAACTCGCCGGACCGCACGTGATGCGGCTCCGGCGCCAGTCCGCGCGCGCTCATCGCCGCGAGCATCCCGTCGAGGCGGCCGCGGCCCGTCGTGACGTGCAGTGGGCCGGTGACGGAGCCGATGCGCCGGTGTCCGAGGTCGAGCAGGTACTCCGTCGCCTGGCGCCCGGCGGCGACGTTGTCGATGGTGATGCTGTCGGAGCCGTCGTCCGCCACCGTGCGCCCGAAAAGGACGGTCGGCATCGGCTTGTTGTCGGCTTCGCGCTTGAGGTGCCGGGTGGTGTCGCCCACCGGCACGAGCAGGATGCCGTCGCAGGAGAGCATCCGTACCCGGCTCAGGATGCGCTGCTCGGCTTCCGGCTTCTCGTCGCTGTTGAAGACCACGAGCGAATAGCCCCACGCCGCGACCGCGGCCTCCGCCGCCCACACGACGCGCGAGAAGAAGGGGTTGGCCAGGTCGGCCACGATCAGCGCGATGAGCTGGCTGCGGCCGCGCTTTAGGCTGCGTGCCGCAAGGGAGGGAGCGTAGTTCAGCTCCCTGATGGCCGCGAGCACGCGGCTGCGCAGATCCGGGCTGACATAGGCCGAATCGTTGAGCACCGCGGAGACGGTGGCGGTCGAAACGCGAGCCGCCTGTGCGACATCCTTGATATTGGCCATGCAATCTCAGCTAATCGGTTAGCTCACTCTTAGCTGTTCGAATTGCGTTGTCCAGCGCGTTTTCACGCAAGAATTTGCTTGCCAAGGCTCGCCCGTTCATTAATCTGGCGAAACGGTTAGTTGCGTTCGTTAGCTTTCAACCGGTTGGGAGGATTTATGAGAAAGCTCATGCTAGGAGCCGCGATCGTCGCGGCAGGGTTCAGTGTTCCCGCGATGGCGCAGGACAAGCCGCTGGTCGGCATCGTGTCGATTTCCGCGACCGAGGCCAACAATGCGCGCTACATCAGCGGCGCGCAGGCGGCTGCGGCCGAACTGGGCTGGGAAGTCTCCGTCATCGACGCGGCGGGAAGCGCGGACCAGGCGAACGCCGCGATCCAGAATTTCGCACAGCGCGGCGCTGCCGCGATCGTCGACATGGTGTTCCCCTTCTCGTCGATCGGCGCGGGTCTCGCCGCGGCGAAGGATGCCAACATTCCCGTGGTGACGTGGGGCGGCGGGCTCGGAAGCACTGTCGCCGCCACCAACGGCTCGGGCGGCCCGATGGTGGTGCCGGTCAATGACCTGATGCTCAAGACGATGGAGGGGAAGGGAGCGATCCTTGCCCTGACCTACCGCACCGGCGAGGTCTGCCGCAACCGCGAGGTGGAACTCGACAAGGCGCTGGAGGCCTATCCGGACATCGAGGTCACCAAGAACGAGGTGCGCATTCCCGGCTATTTCGAGGACGGCGCGCAATATGCCAACGCATGGCTCGCCTCGCATCCGGCCGGTGACGGCAATCTCGCCATCTGGGGCTGCTGGGACGATCCGGCGATCGGCGCCATCGGCTCGCTTCGCGCCCAGGCGCGCGACGACGTCAAGGTCTATGGCGTCAACGGCAACGCGCAGGCGCTGGAGAACATCCGCAACGGCTTCATGACGGCGACCGCGTGGCAGGACAGCTACACGGAGGGCTACAACATGATCAAGCTGCTGCCCGAGATCCAGAAGGCAGGCGCCGACTGGCAGCCGAAGGCGGTCGAGGTCCCCGCCGTCCTCGTCACCAAGGATACCGTCGAGCAGTTCGTCGCCGATCATCCCGACGCGCTGAAGTAGCATCCGGCGTAAAACGCGATCATGCATCAGACAACCGGGTTCGTGGGGACGCCAGCGGCGCCCCCATTCGTTTCCGCCACTGCGGTCACGAAATCGTATGGCGGCGCGCAGGCCCTGCGTGGCGTGTCGCTGTCGATCATGCCCGGGGAAGTGCACGGTCTGGTCGGCGCCAACGGTGCCGGCAAGTCGACCCTGATCCGGGTGCTGGCCGGCCTCACCGACCCGGACGGCGGCGAGATCGTCGTTGACGGCAAGCAGGTGGTCATCGGCGATCCGCATCGCGCCAATGAACTCGGCATGAGCTTCATCCACCAGGAACTCGCCTTCGTGCCGGGCATGACCGTGCTCGAGAACATCATGCTCGGCCTGCCCAAGAAGACGAGGTTCGGACTCGTCGACTGGCAATCCATCGCGCGCGAGATCGAGCCGATCGCCAAGCGGGTTGGCGTGACCGCACCGCTGAACGCCACGGCAAAGGGGCTTTCCACGGCCGAAAACTGGCTCATCAACATCGCCCGCGCATTGGTGCGCAAGGCGCGGCTCATCGTCATGGACGAGCCGACTGCATCGCTCTCGGCGAGCGAATGCCAGAAACTCTTCGCCATCATCCGCGACCTGTCGAAGTCCGGGGTCGCGGTGCTCTACGTCTCGCATCGGCTCGACGAGATACTCGACCTCTGCAGCCGGGTGACCGTGTTCCGCGACGGACGTTCGGTCGCCGAACTGGCGGGCGAGGGACTGAATCGCGGCGCCCTGGTCGATGCGATCGTCGGCGGGGCGGTGGAGGAAATGCCGCCGGTCAGGCATGACGTGCAGCGCGGCCAAGTCGTGCTGTCGGTGAAAGGTCTGAGGCGCGAACCGCGCGTGCTCGAGGCCGACTTCGATCTTCATCGCGGCGAGGTTCTCGGTCTCGGCGGCCTGGTCGGCGCGGGACGCAGCGAACTGGTCCGCCTGATCTACGGGGCCGACAGGCCGGACGTCGGCTCGATGACGCTGGACGGCAAGCCGTTCCTGCCACGGACGCCCGCCGACGCAGTCAAGGCGGGGCTCGGCCTGGTGCCGGAGGAGAGGCGGACCGAGGGGCTTCTGCTCACCAAGTCGATCGCCTTCAACCTCAGCCTCGCCAATCTCAATTCGCTGCTCTCGAGCGCCATGCTGCCCTTCATCAGCTTCGGCAGGCGACGGGCCATGACCGAGCAGACGATCCGCGATCTCGCCATCAAGGCAAATTCCCCGGACCAGCCGGCCGGACGCCTGAGCGGCGGCAACCAGCAGAAGGTGGTCATCGGCCGCTGGCTCCGGTCGGAGCCAAAGGTGCTGATCCTCGACGAGCCGACGCGCGGCGTCGATATCGGCGCGCGCGGCGAGATCCACAGGCTGATCCGCGAACTGGCGGCCAAGGGAATGGCCGTGCTGGTGATCTCCTCGGAGCCGGACGAACTGCCCGATCTGTGCGACCGCGTGCTTGTCATGGCCGAGGGCCGGATCGTCCGCGAACTCACTGGCGATAGCGTGACGCGAAGCTCCATCATCGAGGCGAGCTACGCCAAAGCGGAAGAAAGGATTCCGGCATGAGCGACATCGGCTATTCGACCCGGCGCCTGTCTCCGGGTGCCAAGGCGTCTCTGGGCGTCGTCGCGCGCTACGGCACGATCATCGGCCTGGTGATGATGGTCGCCGTCTTCTCGTTTCTTTCGCCGAGGGCGTTCCCGACCTACAGCAACTTCATAAACGTGCTGAACCAGGCGTCGCTGGCGATGATCATCGCCGGCGGGCTGACGATGGCGGTCATCGTCGGCGAGCTCGATCTGTCGATCGGCTACGCGGCCAGCCTGCACGGCGTGCTGGTCACCGGCCTCATCGTCCAGAACCAGCTCCCTATACCCGTCGCAATCCTGATCGTGCTTGCGCTCGGCGCGCTTATCGGCGTCGTCAACGGCCTGATCGTCACCAAGCTCAAGGTGAACTCGGTGATCGCCACGCTCGGGGTGGGTACGATCCTCGTCGGGCTGTCCTTCGCCTATTCGGCCGGCGTGCCGATCGTGTCCGGCGTGCCCGAGGCTTTCCTGCAGCTGTCGCTCGGACGCTGGCTGCTCGGAATACCGAACCCGATCATCATCATGGCGCTGGTGCTCGGCGGTCTGTGGATCCTCGTCGAGCGCACCTCGATCGGCCAGGAAATCCAGGCCGTGGGCGGCAATCCGGCGGCGGCGCGGCTGGCCGGCATCAATGTCGATCGCATCAAGATCCTGGGCTTCGTCCTGTCGGGCATGTGCGCGGCGCTGACCGGCACGCTGCTCGCGTCGCGACTCGGAAGCGGCACGACCAACGCCGCCGACGCCTATCTGCTCACGGCCTTCGCCGCGGTCTTCCTCGGATCGGCCACGCTGCGCGACGGCGAGTTCCACATCTTCGGCACGTTCATCGGCACGCTGATCATCGTGCTCGGTTTCAACGGGCTGAACATCTTCGGCGCCCCGACCTTCTCGCAATTCGTCTTCCAGGGTGCGATCCTGATCGCGGCGGTCGGGCTGGCAAGCCTGGGACGCTCGCTGGCGGAACGCTGAACAGCGGACAAGGGAGGAGAAAGCGGATGGCAACAGGCGACGCGACATGGGACGTGCATGTCATCGAATATGCGCGCTCCAAGGACCAGCCATGGGTCGACCTGATCGCGGGCATGTACAATGACGGCGTCATGGACCTGCCGTTCTCGTTCGTCCTTGCGCAGCGCGGCGACAGCAATGTCCTGATCGATACCGGCTTCATGCAGGACGACCACAGCTTCTCGCGGAAGTTCGGCATCCCCTACTGGATTTCGCCGCTCCGGATGCTGGCCGAACTGGGCGTTACCGCCGAAGCGGTGACCGACATCGTCGTGACGCATTGTCATTTCGACCACATGGGCTCGATCGGCGAGTTTCCCAATGCGCGCATCCACATCCAGAAGAGCGAGCTCCTGTCGTGGTACGAGGCCATCGCCCTGCCGAAGAGGTTCGCCCATCTGACGGCGATCATCGATCCCGACAACATGCGTTCCGCGCTCGAGGCGTCGATCGAGCACCGCGTCAACTTGGTCGACGGCGACCGGAACAACGTCCTGCCGGGCATCCATGTGCGGCTCGGCAGCGGCCATACGATTGGCCAGCAGTTCGTCCTGATCGACACGGCCGCCGGCCGGCGCGTCATCTCGGGCGACTGCGTCTATTCGCGCCGGCAGATCACCGGCCACAATGACGACGGCGTCTATGTGCCCCTCAACAATGCCGTCGGCAGCGTCTGGGAGCAGCTGAAGACCATCGACAAGATGAACGACGAGATGGAGGGCGACCTCTCCCGGCTCGTCGTCCTGCACGACATAGAGCGCTGGAAAGGCCACCCCGTCGTCAAGGAGGTCGAGGGCTTCAGGATCGTCAGGCTGTCCTGAATCATCATCTCGCGCCGCAGCGCGGACGCACACGCGGCTGCCATCGATCCGGAGACGGAGGCCCGCGCGGCTGCGTTCCGGGGCAACGGTCGGTGAAGCGGACGACCGGTCACTCGGCGACCAGGTGGCCCTCTCCAGCATCCCGCAGCACGTTCGGGCGGGGCGGGTCCCCGACGCTCCTGACGACGCTCGGAATCTCGCTGTCCAGCCGTGCGAAGCGCGCCCGGCGCTGGCTGGGATCGGGGGTCGGCACCGCCTCGATCAGCCGCCTCGTGTAGGGATGGCGCGGGTTCGAGAAGACCTGGGCGCGGGTGCCCATCTCCACGATCTGGCCGAGATACATGACGGCGACGCGTTCGGAGATGTTCTCGACCACGGCCATGTCGTGGGAGATGAAGAGATACGCCACGCCCAGGTCGCGCTGCAGCTTCTTCAGGAGCTTCAGCACCCGCGCCTGGACGGAGACGTCGAGCGCCGAGACGCTCTCGTCGGCGATGATCAGCTTCGGCTCCAGCGCGAGTGCGCGGGCGATGCACACCCGCTGGCGCTGGCCGCCCGAGAACTCGTGCGGATAGCGCTCCATCTGGTCGGCGGACAGGCCGACCTGCTCGAAAAGCGCTGCGACGCGGTCGCGGCGCCCGGCCCTGGTTCCGATGCGATGGATCACGAGGGGCTCGGCCACCAGGTCGCCGACGCGCATGCGCGGGTCGAGCGAGGCATACGGGTCCTGGAAGATCATCTGCACGTCGCGCCTTACGGCGTTGCGCTCGCCGGCCGAGAGCCCCGTCAGGCTGCGCCCGTCGATGGCGATGTCGCCGGAGTAGGGGACGAGCCCCGCGATCGCCTTGGCGGTCGTGGATTTCCCGCATCCCGACTCGCCGACCAGCGACAGCGTCTCGTTCCGCGCTATCGAGAAGCTGACGCCCTCCACCGCGTGCACCCGCCGGTCGACGCGGCCGAAGAAGCCGCCATGCAGGTCGAAGCGCACCCGCAGGTCCCTGACCTCGGCGACGGGCAGCGGGGCGCTGCCCGATGGCGTATCGCTGCGGAGGTCGGCCGCCTGAGCCGCCGCTGCAGAACGTGTCATCCGCGGAACCGCCGCCAGCAGCTCGCGCGTGTATTCGGCCTGCGGTGACGCGAAGATGTCGATGGCCTTGCCTTCCTCGACCATGCGTCCGTTGCGCATGATGATGACGCGATCCGCCATCTCGGCGACCACGCCCATGTCGTGCGTGATCAGGATCAGGCTCGTCCCCGACTCGCGCTGCAGGTCGCGGAGCAGTTCGAGCACCTCGCCCTGCACGGTGACGTCGAGCGCCGTGGTCGGCTCGTCGGCTATCAGCACGTCTGGCTTCAGCGCCAGCGCCATGGCGATCATCACCCGCTGGCGCATGCCGCCGGAAAGTTCGTGCGGGTACTGGCCGAGCCTGCGCTCGGCGTCCGGGATGCGCACCGCCTGAAGCGCTTCGAGCGCACGCTGGCGCGCCTCGCGCCGCGACAGCGGCGTATGCACCTCGATGGCTTCGATGATCTGCCGCCCGACCGACAGCACGGGGTTGAGCGAGGTCATCGGCTCCTGGAAGATCATGGCGATGCGGTCGCCGCGGATCCTGCGCATGCCGCTCTCGGGCAGCGCGGCGAGATCGGTGCCGTCGAGGCGGATCGAGCCGCGCGAAAGGCGCGCTGCCGGTTGCGGCAGAAGTCCCATCACGGCGAGCGACGTCATCGACTTGCCGGAGCCCGACTCGCCGGCGATGCAGAGGGTCTCGCCGCGCGCGAGTGAGAAGGAGAGGTCGGAGACGACCTCGCGCTCTCCGTCCTCGCCGCGCACGGAGACGGTCAGGCCGGAGACCGCCAGGACCGGCGCCTCCGCCCCTGGCCGCACCCCGGAGGCCGACTGGCTGGCTGCGCTCACTCGAAGACGATCCGCGGGAAATAGAACGACACCACCCAGTTCGGCATGTCGACGATCTCGCTGATCCTGAGATCGCCGCACACCGAGCAGAGCATGTAGGCGTCCACCGGATCGAGTCCGTGCTGCGCCGACAGGAGGTCGACCATCTGCGCGACGGCCGCCTTGGCGCCTTCCATCAGGTCGGCTCCGACCCCCGTGGTCACCTCGTAGCCCTTGGCGTCGAGATGCCGCGTGACCGGCCCCGGCGTCGTGAAGCGCGGCATCTTCAGCCGCGCGTCCTTGACGAGGTCGATCTTGAGCACGGTGTTCATCTGGCTCTCGATCGCCGTGCCGCAGACCTCGCCGTCGCCCTGGGCGGCGTGCGTGTCGCCCACGGAGAACAGCGCACCGGCGACCTCGACGGGCAGGTAGAGCACCGTGCCCGCCGCGAGATCCCGGATGTCGAGATTGCCGCCCATGCGCCGGGGCGGCACCACGGAATGCAGGCCCTCCTCGGCAGGCGCATTGCCGATCGTGCCGGCGAACGGCTTCAGCGGCACCCGCGCATTCTTTCCGTAGAGCGCCGGCTCGAGGGAGCCGGCGTCATACTTCCAGAGATTGAGGGCAGGCTCCTTGAAGTCGTCCGCGAGCAGCCCGAAGCCGGGGATATTGGCCGTCCAGCCGAAGCCGGAAGGCTTGAACGCCTCGATCGTGATCTTCAGGGCGTCGCCCGGCTCGGCCCCATCCACGTGGATGGGGCCGGTCACCGGGTTGACCTTGGCGAAATCGAGCTTCGAGACGTCTGCCACCGTGCTGTCGGGGGTCAGCTGACCGCCCGACGAGTCCAGGCACTCGAACTCGATGGTGGACCCGGGCGCCACCCGCTCGACCGGGACGAACGAATTGTCCCAGCCGAAATGGTGGTGGCGTCCGTGGATGGTGTAGTCGCAGTTATTGCACATCGTTCACATACACATAGTCGTAGTTGATCGGGATATGGACCGGATCGACGTAGAGGTTGTCGGCGCCGGCCATGCGCGGCGAGCGCATGGTGAAGCGCTGCTCGTTGAAAACGGGAACCCAGGGCGCATCTTCCATGATCTGCGTATAGATCTCGCCCCACAGCTTGTAGCGTTCCTCCGCCTTGGCCGGGTCGACGATGGAATCCGCTTCCGCCGCCTTCTTGTCGAGGTCTTCGTTGCAGTACCAGGACCAGTTCCAGCCGCCGGGCACCGCGCCGCCGCAGCCGAGGATGGGGCCGTAGAAGTTCGACGGATCGGGGAAGTCCGCGATCCAGGCCATGCCGCCGGACCAGATCATCGGCGCACCGTCCTTTTCGCCGCCGGCCGCGATCACATTCGCCTGGGCGAGCGACTGGATCGACGCCTTGATGCCGATCGCCGCCAGGTCCTGCTGGATCGCCTGGGCGATGCGCGGATTCGGGTCGGTGTTCATGACGAACAGCTCGGTCTCGAAGCCGTCCGGATGGCCGGCCTCGGCGAGCAGCTTCTTGGCGCCCTCCACGTCGTAGGCGTAACCCTCGTAGCCCTCGACGTAGCCCGGCATGGACGGAGGCAGCGGCTGGTTCGCCGGCACCGCGCGGTTGTTGATCAGCTGGACGATCCGTTCCTTGTTGATCGCCATGTTGACTGCCTGGCGCACCTTCACGTCGTCGAAGGGAGCCATGGTCGTGTTCATGGTGATGTAGCCGGTATGGAGCTGTCCGCCCTCGACGACGCGTTCCTTCTGCGCCGGGTCGGCCATGACCTCCTGGAATTTCGCCGGCGGGATGCCGTCGCCGGGCACGTCGACCTCGCCGTTCTGCAGGCGCAGCAGCGCCACGACCGGCTCCTGGCCGACCTCGAAGGTGATGCTGTCGAGATAGGGCAGGCCGTCGTTCCAGTAATCGGCGTTCTTCTCGAAGACGAGACGCTGGCCGAGCGTCCATTCGGCGAGCTTGAAGGCACCGGTGCCGACCGGATTCTTGCCGAAATCGGCGCCGTGCTTATCCACTTCCTCCTTCGGCACGATATGCGCGAAGTTCAGCGCCATGACATGCAGGAAGGTGGCGTCGGGACGCGACAGCTCGATCTTGACGGTCGACGGGTCGACGACAGTCACGCCGGAGAGGCTTTCGGCATTGCCGGCTGCTACCTCGTCATAGCCGGCGATGGAGGCGAAGAAGCCGGAGCCGGGGCTCTGCGTCTTCGGATTGGTGACACGATCGAGCGTGTACTTGACGTCCTCGGCCGTCATCTCGCGCCCGTTGTGGAATTTCACGCCGGGGCGGAGCTTGAACGTGAAGGTCTTGCCGTCGGACGAGATCTCGTAGCTCTCGGCCAGTTCCGGACGCAGCGTCGTCGTGCCGGGCTCGTAGTCCATCAGGCCGTCGAACAGGCTCTTGATCATCGACCAGTTCTGCCAGTCGTAACCGATGGCGGGATCGAGCGTCGAAACGTCGTCCTTGTAGGTGATGACGATGTCGCCGCCGGCCTTGGCTTCGGGGTCGCGCTGTTCCTGCGCGGATGCCGGCATCAGGCTTATCGCCAGCGCGAGCGCCGACGCAGCCACCGTCGTGGTGAGGAATCTCTTCATTGTTATGTTCCCTTCTTTCCTGGTTGAGTTGCGAGGTTTCACCGCAGCTTTATGCGCGGATCGATGAACGGTGCGACGATGTCGGCGAGCAGGTTGCCGAGCACGATCGCGCAGGCAGACACCAGGGTGACGCCCATGATGATGGGGATGTCGACGCGCTGGATCGCCTGCCAGGCGAGCTGGCCGATGCCCGGCCAGCCGAATACGCTTTCGACCACCACGATGCCGCCCATGAAGATGCCGACGTCGATGCCGATCATGGCGACCACCGGCAGGATCGCGTTGGGCAGCGCGTGCCTGAGCAGGATCGTGCCGCGCCGCAGCCCTTTGGCGCGGGCCGTACGGATGTAGTCCTGGCGCAGCACGTCGATCATCGACGAGCGCATCATGCGCGCATACCAGCCTGCGCCGAGTATCCCGAGTGTCAGCGAGGGCAGCACGAGATGGCGCCAGGTGCCGTATCCACCGATGGGGAACCAGCCGAGTTGGACCGCAAAGACGTAGAGAAGCAGGAGGCCGACCACGAATTGCGGCGCCGAGACGCCGACGAACGACGTCAGCATGAGCGCCTGGTCGGTCGCGGTGCCGCGGCGAACGGCCGCCACGAGGCCCATCGTCAGGCCGATCGCCAGTTCGCAGATGATCGCACCGAGCATGAGCAGCAGGCTGGCGGGCAGCCGCGCGGCGATCAGCTCGCTCACCTCCGAGCGCTGTATGTAGGAGCGGCCGAAGTCGCCGCTCAGCAGGTTTGTCAGGTAGCGCCAGTACTGAACGAAGAACGGCTGGTCGAGGCCGAGCTGCTGGCGGATGTTCTCGACCGTCTGGGGCGTCGCGCTGCGCCCGGCGATCTGCCGCACCGGATCGGCCGGCAGCAGATAGAGCAGCGCGAAGGTGATGATCGAGACACCGAGCAGGATCAGCGCGGACTGGATCAGGCGGCGGCCGACATAGGCGATCATGCGCGGCCTCGCTGCGTGGGATCGAGGATGTCGCGCAGGGCGTCGCCGACCAGATTGAACGCGAGCGCCAGCGCCAGGATGGCGGCACCGGGAAAGAACACCAGCCATGGAGCGACCTGGAAATAGGTCTGGTTCTCGAAGATGATGTTGCCCCAGGATGCCGTCGGCGGCTGCACGCCGATGCCCAGATAGGACAGCGTCGCCTCGAGAAGAACCGTCGTCGAGATTCCCAGCGTGCCCCAGACGATGAGGGTCGGCAGCAGGTGCGGCAGGATGTGGCGGAACAGGATGCGCGGCGTGCCCGCGCCGATGGTGCGCTCGGCATCGATGAATTCGCGTTCGGCCAGCGAGCTGGTCTCCGTATAGATGACCCGCGCCGTCTGCACCCAGTTCACCAGCGCGATCACCAGCGCCACGATCCACAGGCTCGGCTGCAGGATGGCCGCCAGGCAGATGGCCAGCAGCAGCGCGGGAAACGCCATCATCAGGTCGGTGAAGCGCATCAGGGCGCCCCCGATCCAGCCTCTGAAATAACCGGCCGTCACGCCGACGAGGGCGCCGATGAGGAGCGCCGCGCCGTTCGCGACGATGCCGATGATCAGGGATGTCCGCGCGCCGTACAGGATGCGCGTTGCGAGGTCGCGTCCAAGCAGGTCGGTGCCCAGCCAGAAAGTTTCGCCCGGCGGGAGCGGTGCGCCCTCCAGCGTCAGCCCGTCGAACATCTGCTCGTTCGGGTCGTAGGGCGTGAGCCACGGGGCCAGGATCGCGCCCGCGACCGTCAGGACGATGATCGCAAGCCCGACAAGGGCGAGGCGGCGCCTGAGCAACTGGCTCAAGATGGCCCGGCGGGCGGCCGGCAGCGCCGGCGCCGCGATCTCAGGCGAGGCCGGAACGGTCATGGCCATTCTCCGTCATTGCCACGATGCGCCGGGCGGCTTGCTCGATGCTGACCTGCCAGCTCATCGCCAGAGAGCGGAGCTGGGCATAGGCCTGCTGGTCGTCGACGCCCTGGCGAGACAGCGCCGCCACCGCGCGCACGATCGTCTGCCGGTCCGCGACGCGAGCCTCCAGCGCGGCGATCTCGTCGGCCAGCCGGCGGCGGGCCTCGAAGGATTGCCGCGCGATGAGCAGCGCGCTGTACACCCCCGCGGTTCCGATCGGCTTCAGCAACTGCGCATCGGCCTTGTGCGAGAGCGCCCATTCGATCCGGCCCGGCGCCTCTGAGCCGATCAGCGCGATCAGCGGCATGGGCGCTTCGCCGGGCTTCCAGGGAAACTGCTCGTCGAAGCCGTGATCGACGTCGAAGAACACGAAATCCGCCGCCAGCGCATCGGCCGGGAGCTCCGGCCAGCACTCGCCCGCTTCCAGCCCGATCGCCACCAGCTGGCGCGACAGCGCATTCGAGTTGGCGTGCGGCCGATGCAGGATGACGGCCCTGGCGCCGCCGAGATTTGGAATGCGCGAGGGGCGGCTCATGAGACGACCTTCAGGCGCGGGCGGCCGAACACCTCGAGGCGGTCGTAGCGCGACAGGTACGGGTCGGGAGCCACGCCCTCGCTGCGGCTCACCGTCTCGAACCCGTCGGTCCCGATGCGGCCGATGACGACGGGGAGGGTGGCATGCTGTGTCTGGGGATCGATGACCGTCGGTCCGAACGGCGTATCGAAGGTCGTCCGGGCGAATGCGAAGGGCAGGTCGGCGAAGGTCGCATGCGCATTGCCCGCCAGCACCTGGGCGAGGACGCGCACGGATGCATAGGCCGCAGCCTCGAAGGACGAGCCTGGCTGCACCTGACCGGCCGGCGCGGCTGACGACAGCGCTGCTTCCCGGAAATAGGGGCCGGCCGCGAGATGTCCCAGGCCGGCCTTGCCGATGGCCGGCAGTTCGCATTCGGTGAGGTTGCACGAGAGCAGCGGGCACCGGTCGGCACGGAAGTGCGGGTCGTTGCGTCCGAGTTCGGCATAGGCGGCGATGAACGCGTAGGAGGTCGTGCCGATCAGGTTGTTCACGATGAAGTCCGGCCTCGTCGCCTTGATCTCGCCGATCAGCCGGGCAACGTCGGTCTCGCCGATCGGCAGGTAGCGTTCTGCCGCCACCGTTCCGCCGGCGTCCGCGATGAGATCGCGCGCCACCCGGTTGGTCTCCCAGCCCCAGATGTAGTTCGATCCGAGAAGGAGCCCGTTGGCGCCGAAGCGCGGCACCACGTAGCCGAGCAGCGGCACCAGGTGCTGGTTGGGGCAGGCGTGCATGTAGACGACATGCTCGTTCGCCTCGAACCCCTCATAGGGGCAGGCGTACCAGAGCGTCGCGTCGGACTTCTCGAGAACCGGGATGACCTCCTTGCGGCTCCACGACGTCACGCAGCCGACGATGTGCCTGATGCCGTGCTCGCGCGTCAGTTCCTCGCAGAGCGGCGCATAGCGATCGACATTGCCTTGCGGATCGCGCTCGACCGGGACCAGCTCGATGGTGCCCGCCGCATCGGCGTTCACGTCAGCGATGGCACGCAGCGTGCCGCGCAGGCAGGCTTCCGCGATCAGGTTGTATGTCCCCGACCGGGAATAGAGTACGCCGATCTCGATCGACCGTTTCAAACCGAACCCCAAAAAAAACAAAGCCCCGCGGCCTTCACCGGGAGGCGAGGCATGCGAGGCGTATCTGCCGTCCGGCGAACGAGGCCGGTATCGCTTTCAGCCTAGAGAAAGGCTGATCCGAGTCAAGGGCGCGTTTCGCAAATGTGTCACGATGGCGCCTTGGCGGGGATGCGCATGACGGGCGCTCCGCTACGCGTTGGCGACAACACGGCCGACCTATAGCCAATCAGCACGCTGCGTCAGGTTCCCTGGATCTCCGGTGTGTCGACATGGTCGGCCCAATCGACGTCGTGCTCGGCCAGATAGGCATCTATGGCGGCTCCCAGCGTGGGGTAGAAACTGCTTTCGCCCAGCCTCCCCAGGAGTTCGAAGCGCCTCAGCTTGTCCTTGACCGGGTCCTTCATCTCCGCGATGCGCAACTCGATTCCGCTCTGCTCAAGGCCCGACACCAGTTCGGCCAGCATGTCCGCCGACGTGACATCGACGCTGGTGATCGGCTCTGCCGCCAGGATGACCCGCCGCACCGGGGTCGGCGACCGCGCGATCTCGGCCGCGAGGCTCTGCCTGAACAGTTCGGAATTGGCGAAGAAGAGCGGCGCGTCCCAACGGAAGATCAGCAGTCCGGGAACCAGCCTTGCCGCAGGATAGCGCTTGAGGTCGTGCCAGCCTCGCAGGCCGTCGACCCGGCCGAGCACGGCGAAATACGGACGCCAGCCGTCCCAAAGGAACTCGATGACGGCGACGACGATCGCCAGGACGATGCCCTGGATCGCCCCGAAGATCGCGACGCCGGCGAAGCACAGCATGGACAGCCAGAACTCCCAGCGCTGGATGCGGTGGATGCGGCGCAGATCGCCGAACTCGAAGAGTCCCAGCGCCGCCGCGATCACCACGGCCGCCAGCGCGCTGTCCGGCAGGTCCTCGAGCAGGGTCGGAGCAAAGACGAGAAGGAGCGCCACGCCGAGGGCGCCGAACACGCCCGTCAGCTGCGTCCGGGCGCCCGCGGCCTCGGCGACGGGCGTTCGTGAGGAACTGCTGCTGACCGGGAAACCCTGGAAGAAGCCGGTGGCGAGGTTGGCCGCTCCCAGCCCGATCATCTCCTGGTTCGGGTCTACGGGCTGCTTCAGCCGCGCCGCGTAGGAGCGCGACAGGACGCTCGTGTCGGCGAAGGAGACGAGCGCCACCGCAAAGCCGCCGAAGAGGACGGGACCGAAGTCGCTTGCACCGATCATCGGCACCGCCAGGGCGGGCAGCCCCTGCGGCAGGGGGCCGAGCACGTCGACCTGCGCGGTCTCGTCCAGTCCGAACAGGCCAACGACGAGGATTGCGGCCACCACCGCGACGAGCACGCCCGGCGCGCGCGGCCAGCGCTTCGACGACAGGATCACCGCGAGCGTGGCGGCGCCGATGGCGAAGGCGGTCCAGTTGGGCCTGCCCTCGGCGACCGCCCGGGCGATCCCCAGAAGGTCGTAGAGCGGCCCGGTGCTCTCGATGGACACCTGGAAGAGGTTCGGCAGCTGGCTCACGATGACGGTCAGCGCGATGCCGTTCATGTATCCGTAGCGAATCGGCTTCGAGAGCAGTTCCGTGACGAAGCCGAGGCGCAGCACGCCCGACAGCATCAGGATCACGCCGGCGACAACCGCCATCGCCGCCGCGAGGGTAGCCGCGCGCGCAGGATCTCCGCCCGACAGGGGCAGGACGGTGCCCAGGATGAGCGTGGCCAGGGCGGAATCCGGTCCCAGGACCAGGATGCGGCTCGGTCCGAGCACGGCATAGGTCAGCAGCGGAACGATGGTCGCGTAGAGGCCGTAGATGCCGGGCACGCCGGAGGCGACGGCATAAGCGATCCCGACGGGCACCAGCATCGCCGCCAGCACGAGCCCGGCGACGAGGTCGTAGGGCAGCCATTCAAGTCGATACGTGCGCGCCGTCTCTATGCCCGGCACCCAGCGTTGCCACGCCCGCGCGGCTCCCCACTCCGGATCCCGATCCGGCCGCGGGCCTTGTCCGAGTTGCGACGCAGCACTCATCCACGTCCCTCACGCAACCGCAAGAAGCGCTGATGCTAGCCCTTTGCGTACGCCGGTGCCAGCGGATTGGCGCCGGTCCGGCTTGCTGTGATGTCTCCCTCCAGGGGCTCCCCTTCCGCCCAATCCGATCGCGCTGCCGGAGGCGCCGAGGGACTTGGAACAACTCGGCACGGCGCCGGTTCGGAAGGCGGTCGCTCTTGGCGTGCGATTGGGAAGTCCGGCATATCCTCCATCTCCTCGGGTCGGGCTTTCCCGAATTCCCGGCTGTACTCCCTCCGGCCGGCAGGCCTGTCGCCGAGTTTCAATCCGTTTCCTCGGCGGCAGGCATTCTCCGACCAGGCGAGAACGGGATGCGGCAGGTGCGATGAACAGCGACGCGCTCGGTTCCCACCGGGGCAGCCATCCAGCCCCGGACCGCCACACACTGCTGTTCGAACCCAATGCCCGCATCCACGGTCTGATCGACGACACGATCGTCATCGATTTCCTGCATGACCTCGAGGCGATCAGGAAAGGCGAAGGCGATCTCTACGTGGAGATCGACACGCCCGGCGGGAATGCCGACGGCGCCAGGCGCATCGCATTGGAGATCAAGCTGTTCCTGCGCAATTCGGGCAGGAACGGCTATATCATAGGCAAGAACAACATCTACTCGGCGGGCGTTACCGTGCTGGCCGCGTTCCCGCGCGAAAGCAGGTATCTTTGTCCCAGCGCGGTTCTGCTCGTCCACGAGCGCAGGCTCGACACGCAGGTCGCCCTCGAGGGGCCGATCCGCGGCTGCCTCCAGATCGTCCGGGAACAGCTCGCCATGCTGGAGACGGCCCAGAGGCTGGAGGAGGAGGGTTTCAAGGACCTGGTGGAAGGCGCCCGCATCTCGCTCGAGGAGCTGCGCGAGCGGGCCATGAACAGCTGCTACATCATGGCCGAGGAGGCGCTGGAGCTCAGGCTGGTCGAGGACATAATCCAGTAAGGGCTGAGCGCCGTCCTCGCACGCTTGCCAGTGGCTGAAGCTGCCTGCCGAACGCCGCTACGGCGCCCGGCAGGGTAGGACAGGTTTCACTATGCGCGCTGCAATTCGGCGCGCTTCGGCAGCTTCCAGTTCGGCCGCGGGAAGTGACAGGTGTAGCCGTTGGGATAGCGCTCCAGGTAGTCCTGATGCTCGGGCTCGGCTTCCCAGAACTCGCCGGCCTGCGTCACCTCGGTCACGACCTTGCCGGGCCAGATCCCCGACGCGTTCACGTCGGCTATCGTCTCCTCGGCGACCTGCTTCTGCTCGTCGTCCAGATAGAAGATGGCGGAACGGTAGCTCGCGCCGACGTCATTGCCCTGGCGGTTGCGCGTCGTCGGGTCATGGATCTGGAAGAAGAACTCCAGAAGGTCGCGGAAGCTGATCCGAGCTGGATCGAACACGATCTCGATTGCCTCGGCATGGTTGCCGTGATTGCGGTAGGTCGCATTCGGCACTTCGCCGCCGGTGTAGCCGACGCGCGTCGAAATCACTCCGGGATAGCGGCGGATCAGGTCCTGCATTCCCCAGAAACAGCCTCCGGCCAGGACTGCCCGTTCGGTCTTGGTGCTCATGTTAAATTCCTCGGTTGGGGATTCACGACGCAATATAGGCACTGCGAGCCCTGATTTCAGCAGCCGGAAGGAGCTGACGATCATATGCGTCGGAGCAACCACAGGGTGCCCCGCGCCTTGACGGTCCTGTTCGGCTCCGGCACAACAGGCGCAACTCAGCCTGAAAGCCCCAAAGCGGACTTCATCCGCAGCGAGGGCGACCGCGCCCGATGTCCGTCGAGCGCAACTGCATGCATCGGTGAACGTCGCGTTTCGGTATGGCTGGAGGCCCTCCCTCCGGCGCCGTCCTGATCGAAGTCGGATGTGGTTGAGCCTTGAAGCTCGCGCTCTTCATCCCCTCTCTGACCGGCGGCGGCGCCGAGCGGGCCTTTGTTCGCCTCGCCAGCCAGTTTGCCGCCCTCGGCCATCGGGTGGACATCGTGCTGATGAGCGTGGCCGGTATGGAATACCGCAGCGAACTGTCCGATGCGGTCCGCATCGTCGATCTCGACGCGCCGCGTCTGTGGACGAGCTACCCCGCCTTTCGCCGCTATATCGAGCTCGAGCGGCCCGAGGCGGTTATCGCCGCCATGCCGCTCGCCAACGGGATCGCCGCCTGGGCGCGCCGACTCGTCCGGGGTGCGCCGCCGGTCATCCTGACCGAGCACAATCCCATCTCCCTTGCCTTCGGCGACGTCGAGGTGCCGCGCTATCGTCCGCTGGTCTGGGTCATCCGGCCCTCTTATCGCTTCGCCGACGCGCTGGTCGGCGTGAGCCGCGGCGTTGCCGCCCGCCTGAGATCCATGCCCGGCGTGCGTGAAGGGCAGGTTCGCGTCATCCACAATCCGGCATGGCACCCGGCCATGGAGGATCAGGCACGCGATCCGGTCGCCCACCCTTGGCTGCACGGGCGCGTGCTCCCCGTCGTCGTCGCCGCAGGGCGGCTGGAGGCGCAGAAGGATTTCCCAACGCTTCTTCGCGCCTTCGCAAGGCTCAGGCAGCGCCGCCCGGCGAGGCTGATCCTGCTGGGCGAAGGCTGCCTGCGGCCCTCCCTGCAAGGGTTGGCGCGGCAACTCGGCATCGCCGATGACGTCGGCATGCCGGGCTTCGTGGAAAATCCGCTTGCCTATTTCTCGCGGGCAGACGTCTTCGCCCTATCCTCGACCGACGAAGGTTTCGGCAATGTCCTTGTCGAGGCAATGGCGTGCGGCACGCCCGTCGTCAGCACCGACGGCCCGTCGGGTCCGCGCGAGATTTTGGACGGGGGCCGCCACGGCCCGCTGGTTCCGGTCGGCGACGAAGCCGCGCTCGCCGCCGCCATGGAGGCCCTGCTCGACGATCCCACGCCGGCGGACCGGCTGAAGGCACGTGCGCGAGAGTTCTCCGTGGAAGCTTCCGCCCGGGCCTATCTGGCGCTCGTCGGAGAGCTGCGCGCGGGGCCGGGATGAACGCCGTGCGAGCCGACCCGTCGCACGACCTGTCCGATGTCTCCATCGTCGTGCTTTCCTGCAACCGCAGGGACACGCTCCAGCGTAACCTGGCCGTGCTCGTCGAGTTGGTCGAAAGGACCGGCTGTGAGTTGATCGTGGTCGACAATGCGTCGGCCGATGGCTCGCGCCAGATGATCGATGCCGTGTTGCAATGCCGGGTCGGCACGCGTTTCCTGGCAAGCGGCGTCAATCTCGGCGTAGCCGCCGGTCGCAATGCGGGCTGGCGGCTGGCGGAGAGGGACTTCATCCTCAATATCGACGACGACACGCTCATATTCGCCGGCGCGGTCGCAACCATGCTGGCGGCCATGCAGGGCCGTCCGGAGATTGGGGTGCTCTCGCCGCGCATCGTGCATGCGGCGAGCGGAATCGCTCAGTTCTCGTTCGAAGAGAGCGATCCCATCCTGTCGAATTTCCACGGCGCGTGCCACATGGTCCGCAGGCGGGCAATCGAAACGACCGGTCTGAACGACGAAGCGTGCCGGTTCGGAGGAGAGGAACTCGACCTGTCGATCCGCATGCGCGCCGCCGGGTTCGAGCTCGGCTATGCCGCGGACGCGACCGTGCTGCACGACAATATAGTCAGGGAGGGAGAGGCCGACAGGACGCGCCGGACGCAATGGGTGCAGGGTTTCACCCGCGTCATGGCGCGCCACTTCCCGCCGGGCATGGCACTGGCCTTTGCGCTGCGCTATCTCGCCGGTCACTGTTATTCCGGCTCGAAAGCGCATGGCCTTCGCTTTGCCGCAGCCCTCGTCGCGGCAGCGGCCCGCGGCCTGCGCGAAGGCCGCAGGCAATATCGTGCCATACCCGCGCATGTCGTGCAGTTCTACCGAGATCCCGGACTGCGGCCGGAATTCGGCAACCGCCCGCTTTGGCGCAAGCTGTCGGGCGCATGGCGCAAGCCGGCAGGTGGGTGAGCCTGCCGGCCGACTGTTCGCAAAGCTCACGGCGCCATTCCGACCCAGGCTGATCCGTCCCAATATTGCGGCTGATGGGCGGTGAGGTTGTAGACGATCAGCCCCTCGGCCGGCGTGGCGATGGCGTCGCGCTCGCTTTGCGTCATGCGCGGCGGCAACAAGCCGCGCGTGGTGCTGGAAAGGTCCAGCAGCGCGGACGCGTCGGGCTCGGCCGTTCCCAGCCCCATATGCCCGGATCCCTGGTGGAGCATGCTGGACGCCAGCCTGTGCTGGTGAGGCAGACCCCAGACATCGTGGTAGGGAACAGCTCCCGCGCTGAGTTCCGCCTGCTTGGACAGGGTGAACCAGGGCGAGGCGCTGGGATCGCCGGCACTCCCACTTCGGAAATACGCGTTGGAACTGGTCAGGACCAGTTGCGCGAAGTAGGCCGACATGATGCCGGTGATGGTCATCGAGGCCCATTCGCCGCCCGGGTTCTCGGCGATCTCTCCCGCATTGTCGGAGACGTAGAGCCCGACGCCCTTCGCGACCTGGGCGTTGTAGCCACGCAATGTGGTGGTCTCGGACTCCACTCCGGTCATCACATAGCGGGGAAAGCTGGCTTCGGTCAGCAGCACGCCGCCCTCGGGGTCGAGGCTGAGCGTTCGGTTGTTCGACGGTTGCGCGGCGGAGGCCAGGTCCAGGTCGGCGAAGCTCAGTCCGCTTTCGCCGGATGTGCCGCTCGCGATCGCCAGCTGCGCGGACGTGACCCGGCCAGTGACGGCTTCGACGGCGAGGGCGGTATTCCAGCTTTCGCCGTCCGGCGAGACCTTGATCGAAAAGTCCTCGCCGCCGGCCAGGCCCATCTCGGCGCGACCGGACCACCCGGTCTGGAAAAGAAGCGAGCCGGTATCCCCGGACGCCGCCTTGTTGATCTTGAGCTGGTGGCCCGCTCCCTCATGGCTGAGCAGCGTGGCCGCAGCCGAAACGGATAGCCGGTTCGTGTCGTCCGCGGTTGTGTTCACGCCGATCCGGCTGACATTCTGTGGATCGGACGCGGATACCCAGCCTGTCCCGTCGTGAACCAGCAGGGCGCTCTCCGCCTCGTCCCAAATGAGCCATCCGCTGCGCGGCTGATGGAATGCCCATGCGCCATCCTGGAAGGCCGCGAGCTTTCCAGCCTGCCCGGCGAATGCGCCCGACGGCGCGTCGCCGACGATCCAGCGTTCGCCTTCCTCTGGCTCCGCCGGCGGCTCCTCTCGATCGCGGCCTTCGACGCGGATGTGCAAGAGCGCATCCAGTATTCGAAGTGCTTCGTTGTGCGTGACGTGCTTTTGTGCCTGCGATGGCATGATATAAGGAAGGTCAAGTAGTATAGTCTGATCGCTCATGAAGATGGCTCCTGCTTGTTCTACCCCTCCAATCTTGGCCCCGTTTCGTGGGGTGTGGATAAAAACGTTCCCATGACGCGCGGCGAGCGATGACCTACATTGCCGGTGGTGCCCGCTCGCCGGCGCGCGCTGCCAGCCGGCGCATGACGCTGTGGGCCCATGCGCCTCTGGCCGTCGCACTCGCTCTGCGGCTGGCGTCGGCGCCGACGGCCGATCTGAGCTATGCAGTGATCGCTGCCTATGCCTTCCTCGGCCGGCCCCATGCGATCCGCGCGCTGGCCATGTCGTGGCTGTTCGGCATCCTCAGTCCGGGGATTGCGCCGGAGGCCGCCGGGGCGGCGCTTGGACGCTACGCCGTGCTTTTTGCGGCGGCGGCATCCGTGTTCGCCCACAGCGCCGTGCAATCGCCGTCGCTGCGTCTGCGCGGCTTCACCCTCGCGACGCTCCTGCTCGGCCTGTTCCTCGTCGTCCATTCGCTGCTCCTCAGTCCGATTGCCGACGTATCGCTTCTGAAGTCCGTTTCATGGACGCTCGCGATGGTGACGATCGTCTCTGCATGGTCGGGTTTGTCGCCCGGCAGCCGGCGGCGGCTGGAGGGACAGCTCTTCGGCGGCATCGTGCTAGTCCTGCTCGTCAGCCTTCCCCTGGTGGCACTGCCGGTCGGGTACCTGACCAATGGCACCGGCTTCCAGGGTATACTCAACCACCCGCAGGCCTTCGGTCCGACCATGGCGTTGCTCGGCGCGTGGGCGGCGGCGCGGATGTTCGGCGAAGAGAAACCCGGCTGGCTGCTGGTCGGACTGGCTGGGACCTGTCTGGCGATGGTTCTCCTGTCGGAGGCGCGCACGGCCGGGCTCGCGCTCGTCGGCGGCGTCGCGCTGGCCATCATCGTCGCGCCCGCCGTCGCCGGGCGCTCCGTCGCCGACATGCTGCCCGGGCTTCGCAGCGCTCGCGTCTGGACCGTGCTGGGCGCGGTGCTGCTCGGCGGCCTCGTGCTGGCGCCGCAGATCGCCGGCATGGTCGGCCACTACATGACGAAGTCCGGCCGTGCCGGGGGATCGGGTTTCGCGGAACTCTACGACGGATCGCGCGGGCGCATCATCGCGGCGATGCGCGACAACATCGCCGAGCATCCGCTCGCCGGCATTGGCTTCGGCATCGCCTCGGAGCCCGAGACGATGGAAGTCTCGCGCGATCCGGTGTTCGGCCTGCCGATTGGCGCGTCGATCGAAAAGGGCGTTGTTCCCCTGATGGTGGTGGAGGAGGTCGGCATCGTCGGTGCCGCCCTGGTCGCGTTCTGGCTGATGTGGCTGCTGCGGTCGGCCGCGCGCGGCGGGGTCGCCGCTTTCGCGGTCTGCCTGACCGCTTTGCTGACCAACATGGGCGAGGCGACCCTGTTCTCGCCGGGCGGGCTCGGACTGCTGCTGCTGCTCCTGCTCGGCTGGGCCGGGGCAGGCGGGCCGACGAAGCGCGGCCGGCATGGCTGAGCCGGTCTGGTTCTGGCAGCGTATGGTTTCCCCGCACATGGCCGGGCTCGCCGAAGCGCTGGCGTCCAGCCGCCCCGTCACTTACGTGGCCGAGCAGCCCATGTGTCCCGAACGACTGTCCCAGGGCTGGCACTCGCCGCAGATGCGGTGCGCACAGCTTCGTCTCGCGCCCACGGCCGATGCCATGCGCAGGCTCGTGCACGAAGCGCCCGCGGACAGCATCCACCTATGCGAGGGCCTGCGCGGCAATGGGCTGGTCGGCGTCGCGGCCCGGGCGCTGGCGGCGCGGGGACTCCCCCGCTGGTCGATCATGGAGACGGTCGACGATCGCGGCTGGACGGGGCCGCTGAAGCGGCTGGCCTATCGCCAACTGGTCCGCCGCCGTTCTTGCCCGTTCGACGGCGTGCTGGCCATCGGCCATTCAACGCCCGGCTGGCTTGTCGCCCGCGGCATGGCAGCGGACAAGGTCTATCCCTTCGCCTACTTCCTCCCCGACATGCCTGCCGCTGCAAAGCCGCATGCCGAGCCGGCACCCTTCCGCTTCCTGTTCGTCGGGCGGCTGGTGGCGCTGAAGGGCGTCGATCTCCTGATCGAGACACTCGCCGAACTCGACGGGCCGCGCTTCCAACTGTGGCTAGCGGGCTCGGGTCCGTGCGAAGCGCAACTCCGATCCCGCGCGTCGGACAGGCTGCGCGGCCAGGTGCGCTGGCTCGGCCAGCGGCCGATCGGCGACATTCCGGACCTGATGGCCGAAGCGGACTGCCTGGTCCTGCCGAGCCGCTACGACGGCTGGGGCGCTGTGGTCTCCGAAGCGCTGATGGCAGGCACGCCGGCGATCTGCTCCAGCCGCTGCGGCGTCGCACAGGTCGTGCGCGCCTCCGGCACGGGCGGCGTCTTCGAGGCGGGGGACGCCCGCGCGCTCGCCGCCTGCCTGAGCCAGGCGCTGCAGCGCGGGCGGCAGACGCCCGAGCGCCGCGCCGCGCTGGCCGGCTGGGCGCGCTGCCTGGGGGCGCAGTCTGGCGCCCGCTATCTCGATGCCATCCTGAGCCATGCTTCCGGCGCTGGCCCGAGACCGGTCGCCCCCTGGCAGGCGGCACGACGCGCATGACCATCGGCGATCATCCGTCCCGGCGCCGCATCGTCCTCGTCTTCGTGCGCTACTATCTGCCCGGCTACAAGGCGGGCGGGCCGCTCCGCTCGATCGCCAACATGGTCGAGGCGCTCGGCGACGAATTCGACTTCCGGATCGTGACGCTGGACCGCGACGCCGGCGATGGCGAGCCCTATCCCGATCAAGATGTCCCGGGCTGGAAGCGCGTGGGCAAGGCGTGCGTGCTCTATCTCTCGCCCGGCGAGACCAGGCTGCGCCGCATAGCCGCCATCCTGCGCGAGACGCCGCACGACATCCTCTATCTCAACAGCTTCTTCGATCCGCATTTCACGCTGAAGCCGCTCCTTGCGCGCCGACTGGGCCTTGCTCCCGCAAGGCGATGCGTGCTCGCCCCGCGCGGCGAGTTCTCGCCGGAAGCCCTGCACCTGAAGCCTGCGAAGAAAGCGGCTTATATCCGGCTGGCCAGCTTGATGGGGCTCTGCCGCGACCTGCACTGGCATGCGTCGAGCGCGCATGAGGAAGCCGATATCCGGCGTGTCATGTGCGGCAGCGTGCGGTCCCTGCAGGTGGCGATCGACATGCCGGCCGCGGCGTCCCCAGGGCCGTCCCCCCATCCCCATCGGGAGCCGGGGCAGCCGCTCCGCATCTGCTTCCTGTCCCGCATATCGCCGATGAAGAACCTCGACTATGCCCTGGATGTGCTGGCCAAGATCGACGTGCCGGTGACGTTCGACATCTACGGGGCGATTGAGGACGAAGCCTGCTGGGACCGGTGCCGGAAGATGATCGCATTCCTGCCCGGCAACGTGGTCGCCGCACATCACGGCGTCGTTCCCCATGCCGAAGTGACCGGCACCCTTGCCCGCTACGATCTCTTCTTCCTCCCGACGCGGGGCGAAAGCTACGGGCACGCGATCGTCGAGGCGCTCGCCGCCGGCACGCCCGTTCTGATCTCCGACCGAACGCCCTGGCAGGGTCTCGCCGGGCACGGCGTGGGTTGGGACCTGCCGCTGGCGAATCCCGATGCTTTCGTGAACGCCATCACGGAGATCGCCTCCTGGCCCTCCGATCGCCGCTCTGAACAGAGGCAGCGATGCCTGGCCTTCGCCGAAGACCACATGCGCTCCGACGCCGTGCTGGCCGCGACGAGGTCGCTCTTTGCAGAACCGTCTCCGGCCGACGCGGTCGCCTACCACTCGGCTTTGGCCGCGGGTTGGGACGCTCGCTATGCCGCCGGCAGCTTCGCGCGCCGTGCCCGCTTCTTCGAGCGCGAGATACTTCCTCGTCTGTCCGAAGGCGGGACGTGGCTCGACGCCGGCTGCGGCACGGGCACTTTTGCCCGCATGCTGGCGTGGCATGGGCACCGGGTTGTTGCCGTGGATGCTTCCGCGGCCATGCTGGACGATGCAATGGCGAAGGCGTCGGACCATGCAGACGCCATTGCCTTCCGGCACGTAGATACCGTCGAACGCCTGCCGTTCGAGGACGGGCGCTTTGATGGGGTCGTCTGCCTCAGCGTGCTCGAATATGTCGATCGGCCGCTGGGCGCTCTGCGCGAACTCTGCCGCGTGCTCAGGCCGGGCGGCATGCTCGTCTTCTCCGTGCCGGACAGGCGCTCGGCGCTGCGTGCCACCCAGAAAGTCTTGCATCGCATCCAACAGCCGCAGGACCGGAGTCTGGCCTATCTCAGCCTTTCCCGCTTCGATGCAACGCCAACGGAGATGGCGGCCGCACTGGAAGCCTGCGGCCTGACCGCGGCCGTCACCATCGCCTTCGACCCTGTCATTCCGCGGATATTCCATCGCCTCGCGAGGCCGAGCCTGCTCTATTTCATCTGCACCAAGCGAGCGCTCTGAGGCCGGAAAAGTAATCTAAGGTTGTGAATATACAACCTGAAGTAATACTTCTCCAACGTCCCGCGGGTCTAAGCTTATGTAGTAATCATGGCAGTCATATCCAATTTATATATTATTTTTACTATTATACCGCTATGAGTGCTTTGCGGCAGGCAGACCTCGTAGTTCTCTCCAAGAAGCTATCACATGAAGCACGTTCTTCAGTGCCTCAGGACTGGCGCCGTCGAGGTGGCGGAGGTGCCCTGTCCGGCACCTGGCCCCGGGCAGGTGCTGATACGCTCTTCGCGCACACTGCTCTCCGCCGGCACCGAACGGATGCTGGTCGATTTCGGCAGGGCGGGTCTCGTTGGCAAGGCCCGCAGCCAGCCGGAGAAAGTCCGGCAGGTCATCGACAAGGTGAGGAGCGACGGCCTCGGGCCGGCCGTCGAACGCGTCCTCCAGAAGCTCGGCCAGCCCCTGCCGCTCGGCTATTGCAACATTGGCACCATCATCGAGATCGGCGCCGGCGTCGCCGGCTTCTCTGCGGGCGACCGCGTCGTCTCCAACGGCAGGCATGCGGAAGCGGTCGCAGTTCCCGTCAATCTGTGCGCACGGGTGCCGGAGCCCGTCCCGGACGACGAGGCTGCCTTCACGGTGCTCGGCGCCGTGGCGCTGCAGGGCATCCGGCTCGTTCAGCCGACGCTCGGGGAGGCCGTGGCCGTCATCGGCCTCGGGCTGGTCGGCCTCATGGCGGTCCAGCTGCTGCGGGCGCATGGCTGCCGCGTGCTCGGCGTGGATTTCGACGCAGGTCGACTCGAGCTTGCGCGGAGCTTCGGCGCTGCCACCGTCGACCTGTCCGCAGGGGCGGATCCGGTCGCTGTCGCGCATGCCTTCTCGCGCGGCCGCGGCATGGATGCCGTGCTCATCGCCGCCGCGACGCAGGGCAACGGCCCGATACGTCAGGCGGCCGCCATGTGCCGCAAGCGCGGCCGCATCGTGCTGACCGGCGTGACTGGGCTCAGCCTTTCGCGAGCCGACTTCTACGAGAAGGAGCTGACCTTCCAGGTCTCCTGCTCCTACGGTCCCGGTCGCCACGATCCGGGCTACGAGGAGAAGGGACAGGATTATCCTGCCGCCTTCGTCCGTTGGACCGCGCAGCGCAATTTCGAAGCCGTGCTCGACATGATGGCGGATGGCCGCCTCGACGCAAAGCCGCTCGTGTCGCACAGGTTTCCGATAGAGGACGCCGCCCGCGCCTACGACCTCGTCTCCGGCAAGGCGCCCTCGCTCGGCATCTTGCTGGACTATCCGCGGCAAGAAACCCTCCCCGCCGAAACTCTGCAGCGACGGACTGTGTCGCTTGCCGTCCATACAAAGCGGGCGCTGGGCACGGTCGGTGTCGGTTTTATCGGTTCAGGCAGTCACGCATCGTCCGTGCTCATCCCGGCGTTCCAGGCTGCGGGGGCCCGTGGCGTGAGCGTCGCGTCCGCCGGCGGCGTCGGCGCCCTTCACGCAGCCCGCAGGTTTCGTATCGAGAGAACCACGACTGATCCCGCAGCGATCCTCGAAGACGGCTCTGTCGATGCGGTCGTCATCGCGACCCGGCACGACACGCATGCCGACCTCGTGTGCCGGGCGCTCGATGCCGGCAAGCACGTCTTCGTCGAGAAGCCGCTCGCGCTCGACCATGACGAGCTCGCTCGCATAGCTGCGGCACGCGATCGGGCGGAAGCCGCCGGACGTCGACCGGTGGTGATGGTCGGGTTCAACCGCCGCTTCGCCCCGCAGATACTCGAGATGAAGTCCCTGCTCGGTGGCGTGCCCGGCCCGAAATCCTTCATCATGACGGTGAATGCGGGTTCGGTCCCGCGTGATCACTGGACTCAGGACAGGCGGGTCGGCGGCGGCAGGATCGCCGGCGAGGCCTGCCACTTCCTCGACCTGCTGCGTTACCTGGCAGGCGCTCCCATCGCGTCCCACCGGGTGATCGTGCTGAAGGGGGAGGGCGGCGACACCGCGACCATCATGCTCTCTTTCGCCGACGGCTCGATCGGCACCGTCCACTATTTCGCGAACGGCTCGCGACTGTTTCCCAAGGAGCGGCTCGAGGTCTTCGCCGGCGGTCGCATCCTCCATCTCGACAACTTCCGCAGACTGGCGGGCTTCGGCTTCGGCTGGCCCGGCTTCCGGCGCATGAATCTCTGGCGGCAGGACAAGGGCCATCGGGCATGCGCTCGAGCCTTCCTGCGGGCGATCGAGGAGGGCGGTGCGCCCCCGATACCCTTCGAGGAATTGCTGGAAATCGGTCGTGTCACCGTGTCTGTCGCCGAGGCGGCACGCATATGAGACCCGGACCGCTCGTCGACATCATTGCCGGTGCCCGGCCGAACTTCATGAAGATCGCTCCGATCATCAGGGCGATGCAGGCCCGCAGCGCCGTCGGCGGACATCTGCGGTATCGGCTAGTCCACACCGGTCAGCACTACGACCCGTCCATGTCGGACGAGTTCTTCGCGCAGCTGCGCATCCCGCTGCCCGACGTCAATCTGCGTTGCGGGTCAGGCAGTCACGCCGAGCAGACCGCCGCCATCATGGTCGGCTACGAGAAGCTCCTTTCCGAAGTGCCCAGCCGCCTCTGCCTGGTCGTCGGAGACGCCACGTCGGCGATGGCATGTGCCGTGACCGCCAGGAAATCGCAGATCCCGGTCGCGCATGTCGAGGCGGGGATACGTTCGGGCGACTGGACAATGCCGGAGGAGATCAACCGGATCGTCACCGACGCCGTCAGCGACTGGTTCTTCACTACCAGCGACACGGCGGGCGAGAACCTGCTGCGATCCGGCATCCCGGAAGGCCGCATATTTTTTGTCGGCAACACCATGATCGACACGCTCAACGCCAATCTCGACCGGCTGCGCCCGCCGTCGTTCTGGACCGAGTTCGGCCTGTCGCCGGGTTCCTATTTCCTGCTCACGCTGCATCGCCCGTCGAATGTCGATGCCGCGCTCTCCTTCGGCGGCCTGCTGCAGGCGATCGCGCGCGCCACGCGCGGCTGGCCGGTCGTCTTCCCGGTTCATCCTCGCACTGCCAGAACCCTCCGGGCGCTCGCCGACCTGCCGCCGTCGATCCGCATCGTCGGCCCGCAGCCCTATCTCGAGTTCAACTATCTTGCCCGGCATGCCAAGGCGGTCATCACCGATTCCGGCGGCGTAACAGAAGAGACCACCGTCATGGGCGTGCCGTGCATGACGTCGCGCGACACGACGGAGCGCCCGGAAACGGTCGCGATCGGCACCAACGAGCTTCTGGGCATCGATCCGCAGGCGCTCTTGCCGGCTCTCGACCGCCTTTTCGCCGGGCAGTGGAAAAAGGGCGGCATTCCCGACAAATGGGACGGCAAGGCCGGGGAGCGCATCGTCGCCGCCCTGGAAGGACTGCTTCCCGCGTGAGGTTCGCGCCGGCCGTTGCGCGGCAGTATTGGGAGACGATCCGTCACCTGCGGCCGATCCAGCTTTATGGACGCCTGTGGTTCCGTGTCCCCCGTCAGCCGCCCCGACCGCGTGCGCCGCCGCCGCTTCGGGCATGGGATCCGTCGGCCTGGGCTGCCCCCGCTTCGAAGGGGCAGAGTCTCTTCGGCCCGGACGAGTTCCGGCTGCTCAACGAAACGCATTTGCTCTCGAACACGGGCTGGGACGATCCCGTGCTCGCCAGGCTCTGGCGCTACAATCTCCACTATTTCGACGACCTGAACGCGGCGGGATGCGGCTCGCGCCGCGCTTGGCATGAGGCGTTGATCGCTAACTGGATCGCCGGCAATCCTCCCGGCCGGGGCACTGGTTGGGAGCCGTACCCGACTTCGCTGCGCGTCGTGAACTGGATCAAGTGGTCGCGCGCCGGCAACGCGCTTCCGGCGGCGGCGATCGACAGCATGGCCGCCCAGGTCCGCTGGCTGCGGGGCCGTCTGGAGCATCATCTCCAGGGCAACCACCTGCTCGCCAACGCGAAGGCGCTGGTGTTCGCCGGATGCTTCTTCGACGGCGACGAGGCCGACCGCTGGCTCGGGACGGGACTTCGCATCCTCGCTCGCCAGCTGCCGGAGCAGATCGTGCCCGATGGCGGTCATTTCGAATTGTCGCCGATGTACCACGCTATCGCGCTCGACGACGTGCTGGACCTGCTCAATGTCGTCAGGAGCTCCGCCGTGTCGGCGCTCGCCAAGAATCCGGTCGCGGACTGGTGCATGCGCGCGCGTGCGATGTGCACCTGGCTGTCGGTCATGTGCCATCCGGACGGCGAAATCGCCTTTTTCAACGATGCGGCGTTTTCCGTCGCGCCGTCGCCGGCGGAACTGGCGGCCTATGCGCAGAGGCTCGGACTTAAGCCGTCATCCGGCAGTCCGAACGGCTGCACATGGCTGCGCGACAGCGGTTACATCCGCCTGGAGAACCGCAGCGCGGTCGCTCTGCTGGACGTCGCGAAGGTGGGGCCGGACCATCTCCCCGGCCACGGCCATGCCGACACGCTGTCCTTCGAGCTTTCGGTCGCCGGCCGGCGCGTGCTGGTCAATTCCGGCACCTCCCTTTACGGCCTCGATGCGGAACGGCTGCGCCAGCGAGGCACCGCCGCGCACAACACGGTGGCCGTGGACGGCGCTGACTCCTCCGAGGTGTGGTCGGGCTTCCGCGTGGCGCGTCGGGCGAGGCCCGTGCAACTTGCGGTCGGCGAGGATGCACATGGCTGGATCGTATCCTGCGCGCATGACGGCTACCTGCGCCTCCATGGCCGGCCTCTCCACAGGCGGTCATGGCATTTCCGCGCCGGCGGCCTCGCCGTGGCCGACAGGGTCGAGGGCCCCCACGGCAGCGCCCGCGCCTTTTTCCACATCCATCCCGATCTGGAGCCCTCGTCCGAGCAGGACGGCCGGTCGGGCATGCTTTCGTCAGGCGGAAAGCCTCTCCTTCGGTGGCTGGTCCGCAAGGGAACGCCGCGGCTGGGGAGTGCCAACTGGCATCCCGAATTCGGCGTGAGCCTGCCGGCCACTGTGCTGGAGGTCCAGCTGTCGCATGGCGAGAGCGAGGTCGATTTCTTGTGGGGGTGATCGATGCATATCCTGTTCCTTACCGACAATTTCCCGCCGGAGGTGAATGCGCCGGCCGGTCGTACCTTCGAGCACTGCCGTGAATGGGTCAGGGCGGGTCACACGGTGACCGTCGTCACCTGTGCGCCGAATTTCCCGAAAGGCCGCGTCTATCCGGGATATCGCAACCGGCCCTTTGCACGCGAGACCATGGGCGGCATCCAGGTCGTGCGTGTCTGGACCTATGTATCGCCCAATGAAGGCGTGGTGCGCCGCACGCTGGACTATGCGAGCTTCATGGCGTCGGCGATGCCGGCCTGCCTCTGGATCGGGCGTCCCGACCTCGTCATCGCCACGTCGCCGCAGATTTTCACCGCCTGCGCCGGCTATCTGACGAGCCGGATGCTCGGCGTGCCCTTCGTCTTCGAACTGCGCGATCTCTGGCCCGCTTCCATCCAGGCGGTCGGCGCGATCAGGCAGACCTTCCTGCTCGACGCGTTGCAGACGCTGGAATTGTTCCTCTACCGCAAGGCCGCCGCCGTGATCGCCGCAACGGCGGCCTTCAAGGAGAATCTCGTGTCGAGGGGCATCGACGCGTCGAAGATCCACGTCGTGACGAACGGCGTCGATCTCGCGCGATTCAAGCCCGGCCTCAGGGACGAATCACTTGCTCGCGAACGCGGGCTCGAGGGCAAGTTCGTCGCCGGCTACATCGGCACGCACGGCATGGCACATGCGCTCGAGACCCTGCTCGACGCCGCCTCCCGCCTGCAGCGTGACGGCAACGACGACATCCACCTGCTCTTCCTAGGCGACGGCGCCCGCAAGGCGGCGCTGCAGCAGCGTGCGCGCGAATTGCGGCTGCGCAACGTGACCTTTGTTGATTCGGTGCCGAGGGATCACGTTGCCAGCTATTGGTCGCTGCTGGATGCCTGCGTGATCCACCTCAAAAACGATGACCTGTTCTCGACGGTCATCCCGTCCAAACTGTTCGAGGCAATGGCCATGGGAATCCCGATCGTGCATGGCGTTCCGGGACAATCGGCGGCAATCGTGGAGGCGGAAGGGGCCGGTTTGACCTTCGAGCCGGAGAACGCAACGGAGCTTTGCGAACGCCTCCTCCGGCTCTCTCGCGACCAGAATCTCGCGCAGCGGCTCGGCGCCAACGGCATCGAGGCTGCCAAGAAATACGATCGCCGTGTGCTGGCCGCGCAGCTCCTGGATATTCTCCTTGATCAATTCCCGCTGGCTAATGCCGCAGATCGGGAAGGTCACATCGCGCCTGCGCAGCGCCCCGGGAACATCGTCTCGTCCGGTTGACCCTCAAACGGACGTCAAGTTGACTTGATATTAAGGTTTTAAGCAGCTATTCACATGTGGGCTGGGTGCTAAACGACCGTGAAAGCGAGATGACAGTGCGGAAAGCATTCGGAATAGGCGCCTTCCTGTTCGCGGCGATTGGGTTCGTGAATGCCGCGAGCGCTGAACAAACCTGCGGCTGCGTACTTCCGAAGGCCAGCGCGGGCGCGCAGGTGGGGCAGGTGCGGGCGGTCACCGGTACGGTGATGACGTCGTTGCCGTCCGGCTATGGCGCCGCGAAGCCCGGAACCGCGCTCCACGCCGGAAGCAGCGTTTTCGTCGGACCGAAGTCGAAGGCGGCGCTTTCCTTCGGCACGGCCTGCGACATCGAGGCGTCGGAGAACTCGACGATCCAGGTCCAGCCGACCGAGTCCGAGATTTGCGTGGCCGTCCTCGACAGCACGGCGAGCACCACCCTGGCGTCGGTTTCCGTCGCCGACCGGCCTTTCATCCTGCAGCTTCTGGGCGGCAGGAACGGCACCATCCCGCCGTCCTACGTGCCGTTTTCGTTGTTCATGGGCGCCGCCCTCGGCGCCACGGCTCTGTCCACCTACCAGGCCGTCTATGACGACCAGGATCCGGTCAGCCGGTAAGCTGGTAAGGCCGCGGACTTATTTTCTCCTCAATACGATCTGATGCCTTACCTGCAATTTTTGCGGGTAGGGCCGCCGCCGCTTCGCAATCGGCCTTTCGCTTCCGGTAACATGCTGATTCGATGATCGACCTGCATTCGCATATCCTGCCCGGATTGGACGACGGCGCCGTCGACCTGGAAGCCGCCCTTGCGATGGCAAGGCTCGCGGTCGAGGACGGCATCACGGTGACGGCCTGCACGCCGCATGTGAAGCCCGGCGCATATGAGAACGACGCCGCCTCGATCGACCGGGCCAGACGAAGGCTGGCAGATGCACTGAAGCAAGCCCGGATACCGCTCGCATTGGTCGGCGGAGCCGACGTCCATGTCGCGCCCGACCTGCCGGAGGCGTTGCGGTCGGGCCGGATTCCGACCCTCAATGGCAGCCGCTATTTCCTTCTCGAGCCGCCGCACCACGTCGTGCCGCCGCGCTTCGCCGAACTGGTCGCGAATCTTCTCGACATCGGCTACGTTCCGATCATAACCCATCCGGAGCGCCTGACCTGGATCAAGACCCGTTACGAACTCATCGCCGAGGTGAATGACATGGGCTGCCGACTGCAGGTCACCGCGGATGCCCTGACCGGCGGCTTCGGCCGGGAGGCATCGGCGCTCGCCTGGCGTCTGGTCGAGGAGAACCGGGTCGACATCGTCGCCACCGACAGCCATAGTCCGACGGCTCGGCCTCCACGCCTTTCGGCGGCGAGAAGCGCGCTCGCTCAGAGCGTCGGGAGCGCGAAGGCCGAGGAAATGGTGCTGCACCGTCCCGCTGCGGTCTTGGCCAATCAGGACCTGCCGCCGGTTGCGGCAGTGAGCCGGCGGCCTGTTCGCCGCAAGCCGTGGATGGAGACGCTGCGTCAGTTTGCGGGGATCAGAAGCGAATGAAAGTCATGGCATTTGTTTCCGAATGGCATCGCGCCGCCGTTCTGCTGTTCATCTGCAGCCTGTCCTCCGCCTGTACCGGCGCCGGCGGGAGCGCGCCGACCGCGGCGGTCGCGCCGCAAGGCTATGCCGAGGCCGGATTGCGCGTCGTCAAGGATCTCCCCGCGCCGACCAACACCGCCGGCGGCAGTGAGCAATCCATCGCGCCCGACGACGTCCTGGAAGTCGACGTCTTCCAGGTCGACAACCTCGACCGGACCGCACAGGTCGACTCCTCGGGGCGCATCTCGCTGCCGCTGATCGGGGCGGTGACGGCTCAGGGCAAGACCGTCCGGCAGCTCGAGGAGGAGATCGAGAGCCGCTACGGCGCCCAGTATCTCCAGTCGCCCGACGTGACGATCTTCGTCAAGGAATCGGCGCGCCAGCGGGTCACGGTGGACGGGGAGGTGGCGCGCGCCGGCCTCTATCCGGTTTCCAGCAACGCGACCCTGATGGACGCCATCGCGCTTGCCGGCGGCATGCGCGACATCGCCGATGCCGGCAAGGTCTATGTCTATCGCGACGCGGGCGATGGTACAAAGCTCGTCGCCAACTACAATGTGACACAAATCCGTAACGGTGCCGCTAAAAATCCGCGGATATACGGCGGCGACGTGGTTATTGTGTTTACTTCGAAATCGAAAGTGGCGATGAACAACCTCAAGGAGGCTTTGGGTATTGCGTCGAGCGCCACGAGGCTGGCTGTCCTGCCGTGACGGATACTTTGAACAGGAAACTGGCGGTACACGATGCTTGACCGAAACCGGCAGCTCCAGTTGCAAGACCCGTACGGCCGTACGCCCGACCTATACTACGACGGTGCGCAGAACTTCGATCCCTACGGCCGGTATCAGGACCAGCAGGAGGAGGGCTTCAATCCCCTCAGCCTGTTCCTCTACGTCGTCAGGTACCGCTGGCTGATCGTGACGCTGGCGGCGGCCGGCCTCGTCCTGGCATTCGTCATCACCATGATGCTGACGCCGAAATACCAGGCGACGTCGCGGCTCGAGGTTCTGGTGCCATCCGCCAGGGTGTTCCAGGACATCGAGGTGGTTTCGGAAACAGGCGACATGCGCGCCTTCCTGACCGCGCGCGAGAAGATCAAGAGCCGCGCGCTCGCGCAGCGCGTCGTCTTCGACCTCGGCCTCGCCGAAAATCCCGAATTCCTGTCGCCGGTCCCCGACTTCGCGGTGAGCAACGTTTTCTATCGCGCGTTCGGGCTCGACATGCGTCCGGCCAACAGCGACTGGACGGCGGAGGAGCGGGAGAGCATCGCTATCGGCAGGCTCCTCGGCGGGCTCTCCGTGGACCTCGTTCCCAACACCAGCCTGATCTCCATCACCTTCCGCGACCAGAACCCCGAGCTGGCGAGCGAAATCGCCAACCAGGTCGCCCGCAGCTTCATCGATCAGCGCGTCGACCAGACCAGCGAGACCTCGGAACTTGCGCGCCAGTTCATCCAGGAGCAGGTCCTCCAGGTGAAGGAGAAGCTGCAGGCTTCCGAGCAGGCTCTGGTGGACTATGCCAAGAATGCCGGCATCACCGTCACGGGCGAGGAACGGTCGCTGATCGGCGCCAACATCGAGGCGCTGAACACGGCGCTCGCCGCCGCTATCCAGGAGCGGCTGGACTATGGCCGTCTGGTCACGCAGATCGAAGCAGGGCAGGGCGAGAGCCTCGGCCAAGTCCTGAACAGCGAAGGCCTGCAGAGCCTCCGCAGCAAGATCGCCGAGCTGTCGGGCGAGTACCAGCAGAAGCTCGGGCTGTTCAAGCCGGGCTTCCCGGAAATGGTGCAGCTGCAGGCGCAGATTAAGGAGCTTCGCCGCCAGCTCGACGGCGGCATTCGAGCCATCATCGATTCGATCAAGCTCAAGCACCAGGAGACGATCGAGAAGGAGAACAATCTCCGCCAGGAACTGGCTGGCCTGGAACAGCAGCAGGTCGCCTTCAACGACAAGAACATCCAGTACACGATCCTGAAGCGCGAGGTCGATTCCAACCGCTCGCAGTACGACACGCTGATCACCAAGCTCAACGAGGCGGGCGTCAGCTCCGAGCTCAAGACGCAGTCGGCGCAGATCGTCGACCTGGCCGTCACGCCGGGCCGCCCGTTCTCACCGAAGCTGTCGCTCAATCTCGCCGTCGGCCTGGCGCTGTTCCTCGCCCTGGCCGCAGCGATCATCTACATACTCGAACTGCTCAACAACACCTTCACCAACACCGAGCAGGTGGAGAAGGAGCTCGGCCTCCCGGTATTCGGCATCCTGCCCAAGGTGGACGAGCGGGAATTCATCGCCAGCATCGGCGATCCGAAGTCCGGCCTGTCGGAAGCCTACAGGACGCTGCGCACCTCGTTGCAGTTCTCCGGGGCCGAGGGCGCGCCGAAGACGCTGCTGGTGACCAGCGCCGAGCCGTCCGAAGGCAAGACGACCACATCCTTCAAGCTGGGGCAGGATTTCGCCGCGCTCGGCGCCAAGGTCCTGCTGATCGACGGCGACCTCAGGAAGCCGAACCTGCATCGCATGTTCGGCTTCGACAACGTGCTCGGGCTCAGCAACCTGCTGACCAACACCGTGCACCGCGATCAGCTGCCGAACCTCCTGAAGAAGACCAAGGTCGACAATCTGTTCGTGCTCACCTCCGGCACGATACCTCCCAACCCGGCCGACCTCCTGTCCTCGCCGAGGATGGCACTGATAACGGGCAGCCTGTCGAAACGCTTCGATCTGATCATCATCGACGCCCCGCCGATCGTCGGCCTGGCCGATGCGCCCATCCTCAGCCGGATCGCACAGGGCACGCTCGTCGTCGTCAGCACCAACCAGGTGACGCGCAAGGCAGCCAAGGCGGCGATCAAGCGCCTCAAGGCCGCCGGCAGCAACGTGGTGGGCGTCGCAATGACCAAGTTCAGCGTCAACAAGTTCGACTACAACTACGCCTACCGCTACATGAACTACCAGTACTACAGCTACGGCGAGGACAAGCCGCAGCTGGAGGCGCCGCCCGCCGCGCGCGAGTCGCTCCAGGAGACCCGGCAGGGCTCCGGTGGCGGCAGCCTGGCCGAGCGGATCAGGGCACGGTTCCAGGATATCGTCAGCCGCGCGAAGGCGGCGGCCTGACCGATCCGACGGCAGCCCTCGGTTCGAGCCCATCGGCGGGCTCCCGGCACGCGCCGGCAACCTACTCCCTATGGCCAGCAGGGCGCGCGCACGCGTTTCCGGTATGCTCCCCGCTCGGTTTGGGGCGCGGGGCGCAGCTGGAATTAGGGGCCAGTTCGGGAGGTTGACCGTTGCCGGGGCATGGCGCAGCCGACATCGCCCATGCGCGTCCTCGTCGCCCCCCATAATTTCGAGATCGGCGGCAGCCAGATCAACGCGCTGGAACTCGCCTGCGCCGTCGCCGCCAAACCCGGCTTCGAGGTCATCCTCTACGCCCCGGACGGCGAACTGACCGAGCGCGCGCGCGGCAATGCCGCGCGACGTTTCCCCTCGGTTCAAAAAGCATACCGACGCCTGCGGGGAGCCGAGCCGTGAGGTCGCAACCAGGCCGGAAAGCGCGCGACCCGCTCCGCTTTGCACAGTGTGCCGCCGGCGCCGGCATTTCATGAGGCTTCGCAAGCGCATTCGCTCGGCGAGATGGCATTGATGCCCCGGCCGCTATAGGGTGCCGCAGCCCGTGTTGTCGCGAGGAGGCAGGGATGAATTGGGGCATCGAGGATCTCATCGCCGCGGCAGGGCTGCTTGCCGCGACGTGGCTCGGCATCACGCTTGTCCTGCGCACCGTGAAAGGCGCCGGCGCCCGGGTCATCCTCGTGGTAGGCGTGCTCCTCGTCGTGGTAGCAGTCTGGGCACACCTCGCCATCCAACTGATGTGAGTGCAGGCGTCCAGCGGCGGCGTGCCGCAGCGGGATGGTGCCCCTGGCCGGGATCGAACCAGCACTCCTTGCGGAACTCGATTTTGAGTCGAGCGCGTCTACCAATTCCGCCACAGGGGCCAAGCCCGCAGGCTTGATAGGCCAGCCGAGTACTTGAGACGCGGGCCGGCGTCAACTCGTCCCGAGGGATCGGGCGCGGGTTGGAGAGCAGGGTTGAGGTCAGGCCGGCGGGGGAGGCTTGCGGCTGCGGCCGATGCGCGCAATCCGCGGTCATTCGCGGCGCCGCGCCGGGCTTCGCGCAAGGACGCCATTGTGCGGCGCGAAAATTCTCCCTAAACACGGCCGACGCCCACCGGAACGCCTGGATGCTTCGTAGCCTCTACGACTGGACGCTGTCCCTCGCCGCCCGCAAGTCGGCCGAATACTGGCTCGCCTTCATCGCCTTCGTGGAAAGTTCGGTGTTTCTCGTCCCGGCCGACGTGCTTTACCTGCCGATGGGCATCGCACGCCCGGACCGCGCCTACCGCTACGCGATCATCGCCACGGTCGCCTCAGTGCTCGGCGGCATCGCCGGCTGGCTGCTCGGCCACTATGCCTACGAGGCCTTCGCCAAGCCGGTGCTCGCCTTCTACGGCAAGCTCGACGAATTCGAGGCGCTGATGCCGACCGGCGACGCGGCCATGGGCTTCATTCTCCTGATGCTGGTCACCTCGGGCCTGACGCACCTGCCGCCCATCAAGGTGGTGACGATCCTCGCCGGGGTCATCAGCTTCCCGCTCGGCTGGTTCATCGTCTCAGCGATCGTCGCGCGCGGCGCGCGTTTCCTGTTCCTCGCCTGGCTGCTCAGGCGCTACGGCGCGCCGATCCGCAACTTCGTCGAGCAGCGGCTGGGCCTGCTCGCCGCCGTCGCGGCAGCCGCCCTCATTGCGCTCTACCTGCTGGTCAGATACCTGCATTGATCGTCGCTGAGCGCATTCCAGCACGGACGGAACGCATGACCATCATCGCCTCGCCCACCGGCCCGACGCAGCGCAGCACGGCGATCTTCCTCGCGGTCGCCATGGCGGCGGTCGTCGGCGCGGCGCTCGCCTTCGAGCATATCGGCGGCTATATTCCCTGCGCGCTCTGCCTCGGCCAGCGCACCCCCTATTACATCGGCGTGCCGCTCATGGCCGTCGCGGCGGTCTCGGCGACGCTGCGCTGGCCGGCCGTGCTGACGCGCCTGCTCCTGCTGATCGGGGGCCTGCTGATGGTATGGGGGCTCTATCTGGCCGTGCGCCATGCCGGCGTGGAATGGGGCTGGTGGACCGGGCCGACGGATTGCGCCGCGGTCGCCCCGGTCGATACGGGCGGCAAAGGCGTGCTCGACGCGATCGACACTTACGTGCCGCCGGCCTGCGACAAGGCCGCGCTGCGGGTGCTGGGGCTGTCCTTCGCGGGATGGAACGCGCTGGCGAGCCTGATCCTGGCCGTCGTGGCGTTGCGCGGCGTGCTCGCCAAGGCGTGAGCGCGGACCCGTTCAGGGCTCCAGTTCGACATCCCAGTAGAGATAGTCCATCCAGCTTTCATGCAGGTAGTTCGGCGGGAAGAGCCTGCCGTTGTTGTGCAGGTCCTGTACGGTCGGCTTGTAGGGCTTCTGCAGCGGCCACATCTTGGCCTGCGCCGGAAGCATGCCGCCCTTCCGCAGATTGCAGGGCGAGCAGGCCGCCACCACGTTCTCCCAGGTCGTCGCGCCGCCGCAGCGGCGCGGGATCACGTGGTCGAAGGTCAGGTCCTCCGGCGTCCTGCAGTACTGGCACTGGAAGCGGTCGCGCAGGAACACGTTGAAGCGCGTGAACGCAGGGTGCCGCGACGGCTTCACGTAGCTCTTCAGGCTGACCACGCTCGGCAGGCGCATCGCGAAGGTAGGCGAGGAGACCTGGTGCTCGTATTCGGCAACGATGTTGACGCGATCGAGGAACACCGCCTTGATCGCGTCCTGCCAGGACCAGAGCGAAAGCGGATAGTAACTCAGCGGCCGGTAGTCGGCGTTGAGAACCAGCGCCGGCAGGCTGTCGGGGGATACCGCGATCGTCACGTGCGATTCCCTCCTAGAACCCTGATGCGATGCGCGCGGATAGTGTAATCAGCAGGTGACAGGAATGTGAAGCGGCCCGCATGCGCCGGCACACAGGAAAACGCGTCGATTTTCGTCGTTGTCGCTGCTGCTATGAAGGCGGAGCACCCTCTCGACCTCTGATGCCGCGATAATACGCCCAGAAAAGGCGCGACGCCACCCCCCGGTGGGGCGACCATGATTCGGCGATCCGGACGAGGGATTTCTCGTCCGGTCTCGCGGCCAGGCCGAGCGCATGGCCGACCGCCGCCTGCAGCGCGACGTCGCGCGCGGGGAATACGTCCGGGTGTCCCGCGGCCGACAGGAGATAGACCTCGGCGGTCCAGCGACCGATGCCCTGTATCGCCGTAAGCGCGGCGATCGCCTCTTCGGCTTCGAGGTCGCAAAGGGCCGCGAGGTCCAGTCCTTCCGACACCGCGGCGGCGATGGCCACGATGGTCTTCTGCTTGGGCCGCGACAGGCCGGCCTGGCGGTAGAGCGCGTCGTCGGCGCCGAGCAGGGCTTGCGGCGTCAGCGGGTCAGCTAGCCCTGCGAGGCGGCCGAAGATCGCGTCGGCGCTCGCGCGCGACACCTGCTGCGCGACGACGATCGACACGAGGCTGGCGAAGCCGGGCGGCGAACGCCGAAGCGGCACCTCGCCGGCGGCGGCACGCACGGCTTCCAGCCGCGGGTCGAGGGCGCAGAGCGCGTCGAGCCCGGCCGCAATGTCGTCGAGCGAGGCGATCGGCCGTATCGCCGGCGTCCGGCTCATAGGCTGCGGACTGACTTGTGCATGGCGAGCCAGACAGATAGCAATCCGGCGACGTCCGCAACCCGAAACCGGCCGCCCACGCGTTCCGCTCAGAAGCCGATGACCGCTACACGAACCGGCGCTGTATTTCGCTTCGCGCCCAGTCCCAACGGCGAGCTGCATCTCGGGCATGCCTATTCGGCGCTGCTCAACCAGCAGATGGCGGCGAGCGCCGGCGGCGCGCTGCTCTTGAGGATCGAGGACATCGACACCACACGCTGCACGCCGCAGTTCGAGGCCGCCATCTACCGCGATCTCGAATGGCTCCGCGTCCGCTGGCAGGGGCCGGTGCGCAGGCAGTCCGAGCATTTCGCCGAATATGGCCACCTTCTCGACCGCCTCATCGCCGACGAACTCGTCTATCCCGCCTTCATGAGCCGGGGCGAGGCACGCGCCTGGATCGCCGAGACGGAAGCCGGGGGACGTGCCTGGCCGCGCGACCCCGACGGCGTGCCGCTCTATCCGGGTCTCGACAAGACGCTGGCGCCGCGCGAGCGCAGCCGGCGCATCGCGGAAGGCCGGGCCTTCGCCTGGCGTCTGGACATGCGGCGCGCCATCGCGGCGGCGGGCGCGCCGCTCTTCTGGACGGAATATCCCGATTCCTCGATGGACGGCGCGCGCCAGGTGCGGGCGCAGCCGGAGCTCTGGGGCGACGTCGTGCTCGCCCGCCGGGAGGTCGCGACGAGCTACCATCTTTCCGTCGTGGCAGACGATGCCCTGCAGGGCATCACCCATGTGGTGCGCGGCCTCGATCTGTTCGAGGCCACCGGCATCCACCGGCTTCTCCAGCAACTGCTCGGCCTGCCGGAACCTTCCTACTTTCACCACCGCCTGATCACCGGGCCGGACGGCCGCAAGCTCTCGAAGAGCCTGGGTGACACGGGCCTCGCCGCCCTGCGCGAGGCAGGTCGCACGGCCCAGGACATCCGGGTGATGGTCGGATTGGCCTCAGATCCGTGAGGCGGCCGCCTTGAGGAGCGCCAGCACGCTCACGGTGGCGAAGGCGCCGCCGAGTCCCCAGCCGAGCGCCAGCTTGAGGTCGCGCAGGCTGATCCCCCAGCTGTTGGCGGCGATGACGGCGAGGAAGAAACCGGCGGTGAACAGCACCATGTTGCCGAACGGGCCGAACCCGTCCTCCCGCATGATCGCGTCCAGAGCCGAGCCGAAGATCAGGGCCAGCACCGCCACGCCCGCAACCGCCATCATCAGCCATCCGGCTTCGAGATTCCAGATCATGCCCGCGTCTCCGGCGTGCGGCTCACATCCAGTCGGAACCCGACGCCAGGCGCCGAGGTTCAATCCTGCTGAAGATATGGACCAATCCTTTAGCTTTGCTTGCAGCGGTCCACGGCATTAGAGCCGTTGCGCCCTTCGCCCGCTTTCCAAGGCTTGACTGCATGACTTCGGCAAAGCCGCTCATACCGGCCCTCTTCGTGTTCCTCTGGGCGACGGGCTTCATCGGCGCCCGCTATGCCATGCCATGGGCGGAGCCGTTCACCTTCCTGGCCATACGCTTCGCGCTGGCCTTCCTGCTTCTCGGCGCCTTCGTTCTGCTGGTACGCCCCGCGCGGCTCGGCCTGCGAGACGTGCTTTCGGCAGGCATGGCCGGGTTGCTGATGCATGGCGTCTATCTCGGCGGGGTGTTCTGGGCGATCCGCCACGGCATGCCGGCGGGACTGTCTGCCCTCATCGTCGGGCTCCAGCCGCTGATCACCGCGCTGCTCGCCGGCAGCCTGCTCGGCGAAAGGGTCCTGCCGCGCCACTGGGCGGGGCTCGCGGCAGGTTTCGTCGGCGTGGTCATCGTCCTGGTGCCCACGCTTGGAGACCTGGGCGGCGGCGTCAACGCCGCGACGCTCGCGGCCTGCTTCCTCGCGGTCGCGGGCATGAGTGCCGGGACCATCTGGCAGAAGCGCTTTCTCACCGGCAACGACCTGGTCGCGTCCACCTGCTGGCAATATGCGGGCGGGGCACTGCTCATGACAGCCCTTTCCCTGGCTTTCGAAAGCCGCAGCATCACGCTCAACGGCGAACTCGTCTTCGCAATGGCCTGGCTCGTGCTGGTGCTTTCGATCGGCGCGATCGTGCTTCTGATGGTGATGATCCGCGACGGCGAGATGTCGAAGGTCGCCTCGCTCTTCTATCTCGTTCCGGCGGTCACCGCGGTCATCGCCTGGGCTCTGTTTGGCGAGGAACTGAGCTTGCTGCAGGTCGGGGGCATGGCGCTCGCCACCCTCGGCGTCGCGCTCGCGACCCGGCGTGCGCCGCCGTCGAACCCGGCATGAAAGCGCGAAACAGAGGTGCCGCGGGGCCGGCCTAGCCCGGAACCCGCGCGCGCGCCTCGAAATAGCGGCTGATCGCGGCGTTCAGCTCGCCGCCGAGGATGAAGACCATCGAGATGATGTAGAGGAATACCACCGCGATCATGATCGACGCGAGCCCGGCATAGGTCGTCACGTAGTTCGAGAAGTTGTCGAGATAGGTGGCGAAGACCGTCGAGCCGACCAGCCAACCGATCAGCGTGAAGATGATGCCCGGCACCAGATCGCGAAGCCTGCGCCTGCCGACCGGCAGCCACACATGCACCGCGACGAGTCCGAATACGATCACCGCCGAGGCGATCACGTAGCGCCAGAGCGTGATCGTCCCGAGATACGGTCTCAGCCACTCGAAGTTCGCCAGCGCCACTCGCACGATCAGCGGCGCGAACACCAGCAGCACGCTGATCGCGAGGAACCCCACCGTGGCTATGAACACGAAGGCGAGGCTCTGCACCCGCCGGAAGATGAAGGATCGCGTCTCGGTCACGCGGTAGGCCCGGTTCAGCGCCGCACGCAGCGATTCGATCCCGTTGGACGCGAAGAAGGCGGCAAGCAGCACGCCGTAGGTCAGGAGGTCGCTGCGCTGCACGGTCAGCACGTTGACGACCTCGCGCGAGATCGGCTCGGCGATCTGCTCCGGCCAGGTATCGAAGACGATGTGCACGACGTCCTCCGCGAACGAGTCGGCGCCCATGAAGCTCGCCAGCGTGGTCGCGAAGATCAGGAAAGGGAACAGCGCCATCAGCGCGGTGATCGCCAGGTGACTCGCCATCGACCAGCCGTCGTCGTCGTTGAAATGGCCGAGCGCATCGTAGAGGATGCGCTTCAGCGCGACGATCCTGCGCAACATTCAGGGTGTTTCCACGGCTCGTCTGGCAGACACCTGCGCTATCCCTTCGTTGCTGCCGTCATTGTTTACTGCTGCCGAATATGTGAAGGCTTTGCCGCGGATGGCAAGTCCGAGAACCATTGGACGGCGAGGATGAACGGGTTGCGGACGGTCATCGTGACGGGGGCCTCGTCGGGGATCGGCGCCTACTGCGCACGCGCTCTCGCGTCCGAAGGCTGGCGGGTGTTCGCCACGGCTCGCAGGACGGAGGACATCGCCGCGCTCGGCGCCGATGGGATCGAGGCCTTCTATCTCGACTACCGCGAACCCGATTCCATCGCCCGGCTGGCCGACGATGTGCTTTCGAAGACCGGCGGCAGGCTCGACGCGCTGTTCAACAACGGCGGCTACTCCCAGCCCGGCGCCGTGGAGGACATCTCCACCGACGCCCTGCGCGAGCAGTTCGAAGCGAATTTCTTCGGCTGGCACGACCTCACCCGCCGCGTCGTGCCGGCGATGCGGCGGCAGGGCCACGGCCGCATCGTGCATTGTTCCTCCATCATGGGCCTCGCACCCTTCAAATATCGCGGCGCCTACGCGGCGTCGAAACATGCGCTGGAAGGGCTGATGCTCTGCATGCGCTCGGAACTCCTCGGCTCCGGCATACACGTGTCGCTGATCGAGCCCGGGCCGGTGAAGTCGCGCATCGCGGCCAATGCGCTCGGCTGGTTCCTGAAGAACGTCGACCATGAGAATTCGGTCCACAGGCAGGCCTATCGGGCTCAGCTCGACCGGATGGAGGCAGGCGGCAGCGCGTCGCGTTTCAAGCCCGGGCCCGAGGTCGTCCACAGGGCATTGCGTCACGCCCTCCTTTCCGGGCGCCCGCGGCCGCATTATGTGGTGACTTGGCCGGCGAAGGCCGGAGCCGCGATGAAACGCTTTTTGCCGGCGGCGATGGCCTATCGCATCCTGGCGAACCGCTCGTAGAAGGTAACGAACCAGCCGATGGAAACCGTCTTCAACATACTGGCCATCCTCGTGATGTTCGCGGTGGTGGTGGTCCTGATACGGGGGCTCGCCAACATGCTGCGCGGCGGTTCCGGCAACACCTCGAACAAGCTGATGCAGGCGCGCGTGCTGCTGCAGTTCGTGGCCCTGGTCCTGATCCTGCTCGGGGCCTATGTGGCGGGACGCTTCTAGGTCCGCATGGTCAAGCTCAACAAGATCTATACCCGAACCGGCGACGACGGCACGACGGGACTGGGCAGCGGCGAGCGCCGCCTCAAGTCGGATTTGCGCGTCGAGGCCTATGGCACCGTCGACGAAGCCAATGCCTGCATCGGTCTCGCCAGGCTGCACACGGCGGCGTCGCATCCGGACGTGGACGCGATGCTCGGGCGCATCCAGAACGACCTGTTCGATCTCGGCGCCGATCTCTGCATGCCCGATACGGGCGAGCCGCTCGACTACGAGCCCTTGCGCATCGTCGCGGCGCAGACCGCCCGCATCGAGGCCGACATCGACCGCCTCAACGCGCTGTTGGAGCCGCTCAGATCCTTCATCCTGCCCGGCGGCTCGCCGGCCGCCGCCGCGCTCCACCTCGCCCGCACCGTCGCCCGCCGTGCCGAACGCGCCATGGTCGCGCTGGCGCAGGTGGAAGGCGAGCACGTCAACCGCGAAGGCATCCGCTACATCAACCGTGTCTCCGACCTGCTCTTCGTGGCCGGCCGTGTCGTCAACGACAACGGCGCCTCCGATGTCCTGTGGGTTCCCGGCCAGAACCGCTGAGCGGTTCGGGGCGGGATCGGGGAACGGCCATACGTTCCGAACTCCATGTCCAGAACCCTGACCCGTCCGGCCCGACATGTTCATCCCGCTGCATGACGCCAACAGCCTGAAGCGCATCAGGCTCCAATACGTCACGATCGGCCTGATCGCCGTCAACGTCCTGGTATTCGCCCTGACGAGCCTTGCCTCCGAGCAGGCCGCCGTCGCCGCCGCCTACGGGCTCGGCTACATCCCCTCGGTGGCGTTCGACCTGGCCGAGCTTCCGCCCGGGCTGGAGATCGTGCCGGAGGACCTCACCTACCTCTCCTACGCCTTCCTGCATGGCGACCTGTTCCATCTCGGCGGCAACATGCTGTTCCTTTGGGTGTTCGGCGACAATGTCGAGGACGCCATGGGCCATTTCAGGTTCCTGGTCTTCTACCTGCTCTGCGCTGTTGCGGGCGCGCTGCTGCACGGCCTCGTGGCGCCATCCTCGCAAGTGCCGCTGATCGGAGCCTCCGGTGCGATCGCGGGCGTCGTGGCCGCCTATCTGATCCTGCATCCCCGCGTCAAAATCTGGATACTCGCCTTCGGCCGCATCCCGCTGCGCATACCGGCCTTCATCGCGCTCGTGCTCTGGATCGGTTTCCAGTTCGTGATGTTCCTGGCTGCCGGCGAGGAGCAGATATCCTGGGCCTGCCATGTCGGCGGCATTCTCGCCGGCTCCGTGCTCGTCCTGTTCCTGCGCGCACCTGGCGTGCCGCTCTTCGATCGCGAGATCGTCACGCCGCGCGCCGTGGTGGTCAGGCAGCCCAGCGCCGTGCGTCCGGTCGCGGAGAAACCCGCGCCGCGCTGGGGCCGGCAGTGATTGAACCGATTTGACGCAGGCCGCCGTATTGACGCCCGGAAAAGCCGCCACTACGGTCCGCCGGCTTTGGCCCTCGCGAGGGCGGAAACAAGAAAACAGGTCTATTTTTGCGCCAGGAATGTCGGCTACCGACAACCGAGCCGCGCGTGGCGCTGCTACACGCGCCTAGTTCCATGGAGAGGCTGTAAGCGATGAAAGTGCTTGTGCCCGTCAAGCGGGTTGTCGACTACAATGTGAAGATCCGCGTGAAGGCGGACGGTTCGGGTGTCGAACTCGCCAACGTCAAGATGTCGATGAACCCCTTCGACGAGATCGGCGTCGAGGAGGCGATCCGTCTCAAGGAGGCCGGCAAGGCCGAGGAAATCGTGGTCGTGTCGATCGGGCCGGCGCAGGCGGCCGAGACGCTGCGTACCGCGCTCGCAATGGGCGCCGACCGCGCCATCCTGGTCAAGGTCGACGATGTGGTCGAGCCGCTCGGCGTCGCCAAGGTGCTCAAGGGTGTCGTCGAGGCCGAACAGCCCGGTCTCGTGATCCTCGGCAAGCAGGCGATCGACGACGACGCCAACCAGACCGGCCAGATGCTGGCGGCGCTGCTCGGCTGGAGCCAGGCGACCTTCGCCTCCAAGGTGGAGATCGAGGGCGACAAGGCCAAGGTCACGCGCGAGGTTGACGGCGGCCTGCAGGTCGTGGACGTCAAGCTGCCGGCGATCGTCACCACCGACCTGCGGCTCAACCAGCCCCGCTATGCCTCGCTTCCCAACATCATGAAGGCCAAGAAGAAGCCGCTCGACGAGAAGACAGCGGCCGATTTCGGCGCCGACGTGTCGCCGCGCCTCAAGGTCGTCAAGACCGAGGAGCCGGGCGGCCGCAAGGCGGGCGTGAAGGTCGGCTCCGTCGAGGAACTGGTCGCCAGCCTCAAGACGGCCGGCATTCTCTAAGGCGAAAGGAAACAAGACAATGGCAATCCTGCTCATCGCCGAACACGACAACCAGAGCCTGTCCGACCAGACTGCCAAGGCGCTGTCGGCGGCCCAGAAGATCGGCTCCGACATCGACGTGCTGGTCGCCGGCAGCGGAGCGAAGGCCGCCGCCGCCGCCGCATCGAAGCTCGCGGGCGTCCGCAAGGTGCTTCTCGCCGAATCCGCCGAGCTCGAGAACCGCTTGGCCGAGCCGCTGGCGGCCACCATCGTCGGACTGGCCGGCGATTACGACACGATCATCGCCCCGGCCACGACGTCCGGCAAGAACGTCATGCCGCGCGTCGCCGCCCTGCTCGACGTGATGCAGATCTCCGAGATCATCGACGTGGTGTCGCCCGATACGTTCAAGCGTCCGATCTATGCCGGCAACGCGATCCAGACCGTGCAGTCGACCGACGCCAAGAAGGTGATCACCGTGCGCACCGCCTCCTTCGCGGCGGCGGGCGAGGGCGGTTCGGCACCGGTGGAGAGCGTCGGCGCCGCTGCCGATCCCGGCCTGTCCTCCTTCGTCGAGAACAAGCTGTCGGGCGGCGAGCGCCCCGAGCTCACCTCGGCCAAGATCATCATCTCGGGCGGCCGCGCGCTCGGCTCGTCGGAGAAGTTCCAGGAAGTGATCCTGCCCGTCGCCGACAAGCTAGGCGCCGCCGTCGGCGCCAGCCGAGCCGCCGTGGATGCCGGCTACGCACCGAACGACTGGCAGGTCGGCCAGACGGGCAAGGTCGTCGCCCCTGAACTCTACATAGCGGTCGGCATCTCCGGCGCCATCCAGCATCTCGCCGGCATGAAGGACTCCAAGATCATCGTCGCCATCAACAAGGACGAGGAGGCGCCGATCTTCCAGGTCGCCGACTACGGCCTCGTCGGCGATCTCTTCACGATCCTGCCGGAGCTCGAAAAGGCGCTCTGACGGCTGAGCAGTATTGCTTCGATCGCGAGGGCCGGGGGGACGCCGTTCTCCCGGCCCTTTTCTTTTGCATCAGCTCCGGCGACGCCCCTGCCCACGCGCAGGGGCGCCTGCGCCGCCCGAAGAGAACGCTTCATTCTTGATCGGACTTGGTCTACCGTGCACTGCACAAAAAATGGGCCTTAAGGCCAGCGACGGGATCAGTGTAAATGGCAATCGAGACTGTAGGCATCATCGGTGCGGGGCAGATGGGCGGCGGCATCGCGCAGGTCAGCGCGGCGGCTGGCTACAAGGTGCTGCTCTACGACATCTCCCCCGAGCGTATCGAGAAGGGGCTCGCCACCATCAGCGGCAACATGGCCCGCATGGTCGCGTCCGGGAAGCTCGCCGAGGAAGCGCGCCAGGAGGCACTGGCCAGGATATCGCCGGCTCCCGACATGGGCAGCCTCGCGAGCGCCGATCTGGTGATCGAGGCCGCGACCGAGGACGAGGCGGTCAAGCGCAAGATCTATGCGCAGCTCTGCCCGCAGCTCAATCCGCAGGCGATCCTCGCCACCAACACCTCCTCGATCTCGATCACGCGCCTCGCTGCCGCCACCGACCGGCCCGAGCGCTTCATGGGCGTGCATTTCATGAACCCGGTGCCGGTCATGAAGCTCGTCGAGCTCGTCCGCGGCATCGCCACCGACGACAAGACCTTCGACGCGGCCAAGGTCTACGCCGCCAGGCTCGACAAGACGGTGACGGTTTCGGAGGATTTCCCGGCCTTCATCGTCAACCGCATCCTGCTGCCGATGATCAACGAGGCGATCTACACCCTCTATGAAGGCGTCGGCACCGTCGACGCCATCGACACGGCCATGAAGCTCGGCGCCAACCATCCGATGGGTCCGCTCCAGCTCGCCGACTTCATCGGCCTCGACACCTGCCTGTCGATCATGCAGGTCCTCCATGACGGCCTGTCCGACTCAAAGTACCGTCCGTGCCCGCTGCTGGTGAAATATGTCGAGGCCGGCTGGCTCGGCCGAAAGACCGGCCGCGGCTTCTACGACTATCGCGGCGAGCACCCGGTGCCGACGCGCTAAGCCGGCGATCTGCCCGCAGGTCGGCCCGGCTGGCCTGAGACCACAAAGTATGACAAGCTCTCGAAAGAGCTGAGCCGCCCCGCAGGGGAAATGGGACGGCTTCGCCAGCGTTAGTGCCCGTTGCAAGCAAGCAGTCACTGCAAGCCGAAGGGTCATTGTGATGCGGCGATTCTGCCTGATCCTGCTCAAGCCGTCGCACTATGACGACGACGGCTACGTCATTCAGTGGCTCCGCTCCGCGATCCCGTCGAATTCATTGGCCGCACTTGCCGGCATAGCCGGCGACTGCGCCGACCGCCGGGTGCTCGGCGAGGACGTGGAGATCGAGATCCACGTGCAAGACGAGACCAACACCCATATCCGTCCGGAAAGGCTGGCGGGCCGGATCGAGGAGGCCGGCTCGGGCATGGTCATGCTGGTCGGCGTCCAGTCCAACCAGATACCGCGGTCGCTCGACCTCGCGCGCGTGCTGCGGCAGCGCGGGATCCAGGTGTGCATGGGCGGCTTCCACATGTCCGGCGTCATCTCCATGCTCGGCGGCAAGGATGCCGCGCTGGAGGAAGCGCAGGCGTTGGGCGTCTCGATCTTCGCGGGCGAGGCCGAGGGCAGGCTCGACCAGGTGCTGCGGGACGCCTTCGCGGGCAGCTTGCGGCCGCTGTACAATTTCATGGACGACCTGCCAGGCATCGAGGGAACGCCCGTGCCGCTGCTTGCGCGCGAGCGCGTCAAGCGCACGGCGGGCGCGGTCACCAGCTTCGATGCCGGCCGCGGCTGCCCCTACCAGTGCTCCTTCTGCACGATCATCAACGTCCAGGGGCGCAAGTCGCGCAGGCGATCTCCCGACGACATCGAGCAGATCGTCCGTGCCAACGTCGCGCAGGGGCTACACAGGTTCTTCATCACGGACGACAATTTCGCCCGCAACAAGGATTGGGAGGTGATCCTCGACCGCCTGATCCGCCTGCGCGAGGTCGACCGGCTGAAGTTCAGCTTCATCATCCAGGTCGACACGCTCTGCTACCGGCTGCCGAACTTCATCGAGAAATGCCGCCGCGCTGGCGTGCGCCGCGTCTTCATCGGGCTCGAGAACATCAATCCCGACAATCTGATGGGCGCCAAGAAGAAGCAGAACAAGATCACCGAATACCGAACGATGCTTCTCGACTGGAAGAAGGCCGGCATCATCACCTATGCCGGCTACATCATCGGCTTCCCCAACGATACCATGGACTCGGTCCTGCACGACGTCGAGGTCATCAAGCGCGAGCTGCCCGTCGACCTCCTCGAGTTCTTCTACCTGACGCCTCTACCCGGTTCGGAGGACCATCAGAAGCTGTTCCGCGCCGGCATTCCCATGGATGCGGACCTGAACAAGTACGACCTGTTCCACATCGCGACGGACCATCCCCGGATGTCGCGTTCCGAATGGGAGAGGGCCTACTGGACGGCCTGGAAGAACTACTACACGCCGGCGCATGTCGAGACGATCCTGCGCCGCGCCTTCGCAACGGGGGCGAGTGCCGGCAACACGCTGTTCCTGATCACCTGGTTCACCGGCTGCATCAACATCGAGCATGTCCATCCGCTCGAAGGCGGGTTCCTCCGGCTGAAGTTCCGGCGCGAGCGCCGCCCGACGCTGCCGCTCGAGCCGGCCTGGAAGTTCTACCCGCGTTACTGGATCGAGACGGCGGCCAAGCAGTATCGCTGGGCTTCGCTCTATGTCCGGCTGCGGCTGATCTATCTGCGCATCAAGCGCGACCCGGCGAGGGCCGCCTACACCGATCTCGCGCTGACGCCCGTGGAGGCGAGCGAAGCGGAAACGCTCGAGCTGTTCCGGACGGAGGCGGCGCAGGCCTTCGTCAGCCGCGAGCGGCACCTGCAGGAGGTGCGGCACGGCCATGCGGCGGCGCCGGTGCCCTGAAGCGCTCATGCCCGCGGACAGGCGCGCTCGACCGTTTCCCGCCTTGTTCCGGCGGCCTTCAGGCGAACGCGCCGTGGCAGTGCTTGTATTTCTTGCCGGAGCCGCAGGGGCATAGCTCGTTGCGGCCAACCTTGCCCCAGGTCGTCGGATTGTTCGGGTCGCGCTCTTCGGGCGCCACGACGCGGTTGTCGGCGAGTACGGCGAGATCGCCCGAGCCTTCGCCGAAATCGTCCTCGCCGGTGGTTCCGTCGATGTGATGGCCGTGCGCTTCCGGCGCCTGCGGCGGCGGCGCTTCGGCCGCCTCGCGCACCAGTTCGACGCGCATCAGCTGCGCCGTCACCGTCTGGCGCAGATTGGCCAGCATCGCCTGGAACAGCTCGAAGCCTTCCTGCTTGTATTCCTGCAGCGGGTCGCGCTGCGCATAGCTGCGGAAGCCGACGACCGAGCGCAGGTGGTCGAGATTGACGATGTGCTCGCGCCACAGGTGGTCGAGCGTCTGCAGCATGATCGAGCGCTCTACATAGGCCATGACTTCCGGCCCGAAGCGGCCGGCCCGCTCGGCAGCTGCTGTATCGGCAGCGGCAGTGATGCGCTCCTTCACCTCTTCTTCCGCGATGCCTTCTTCCTTAACCCACTCCTCGACCGGCAGGTCGAGGTTCAGGCTCTGGCGCACGCCCTCCTTCAGGCCGGCGGCGTCCCACTGCTCGGCATAGGCGTTTTCGGGAATGTGCTTCGACACCAGATCGTCGATCACGTCCTGGCGCATTTCCGCGACGGTCTCGCTGAGGTTCTCGCCGTCCATCAGCGACAGGCGCTGCTCGAAGACGACCTTGCGCTGGTCGTTGGCCACGTCGTCATATTTCAGCAGGTTCTTGCGGATGTCGAAGTTGCGCGCCTCGACCTTCTTCTGCGCCTTTTCCAGTGCCTTGTTGATCCAGGGATGGATGATCGCCTCGTCTTCCTTCAGGCCGAGCTTCTGCAGCATGCCGTCCATCCGGTCCGAGCCGAAGATGCGCATCAGGTCGTCCTGCAGCGACAGGTAGAATTTGGACCGGCCCGGATCGCCCTGGCGGCCGGAGCGTCCGCGCAGCTGGTTGTCGATGCGGCGGCTTTCGTGGCGCTCTGTGGCCAGAACGTAGAGACCGCCGGCGGAAAGCGCCTTCTCCTTCAGGCGCTGCACGTCCTCGCGGATCGCCTTCTCCTTCTCGTCGCGCTCGGGGCCTGCCGGCATTTCGCCGAGCTCCTGCGTGATGCGCATGTCGGCATTGCCGCCAAGCTGGATGTCGGTGCCGCGGCCGGCCATGTTGGTCGCGATGGTGATCGCGCCGGGCTTGCCGGCCTGGGCGACGATGAAGGCTTCCTGCTCGTGATAACGCGCGTTGAGCACCTGGAAGTCCTTGATGCCTTCCTTGCGGAGGCGGTCCGCCAGATGCTCCGATTTTTCGATCGACGTGGTGCCGACGAGGATCGGCTGGCCCTTCTCGGCGGCTTCCCTGATGTCCCTGACGATCGCCTTGTATTTCTCCTCGACGGTCCGATAGACCTCGTCGTCCTCGTCGAGACGCTTCACCGGCAGGTTGGTCGGCACCTCGGTGACCTCGAGACCGTAGATGTTGCCGAATTCCTCGGCTTCGGTCAGCGCCGTGCCGGTCATGCCGGCCAGCTTCTTGTACATGCGGAAGTAGTTCTGGAACGTCACCGAGGCGAGCGTCTGGTTCTCCGGCTGGATGGCAACGTGCTCCTTGGCCTCCAGCGCCTGGTGCAGGCCTTCCGAATAGCGGCGGCCCGGCATCATGCGGCCGGTGAACTCGTCGATGATGACGATCTCGTTGTTGCGGACGATGTAGTCCTTGTCCTTCTGGAACAGGCGGTGCGCCTTCAGCGCATTGTTCACATGGTGGACGATGGCGACGTTCTCGACGTCGTACAGCGACTCGCCCTTCAGGTGGCCGGCCTCGCGCAGCAGGCGCTCCAGCTTTTCGGTGCCTTCCTCGGTGAAGATCGCCGTGCGCTGCTTCTCGTCCACCTCGTAGTCGGACGCGTCGAGCTTCAGGATGAAGGCATCGATCGTGTTGTACATTTCCGACCGGTCTTCGAGCGGTCCGGAGATGATCAGCGGCGTACGCGCCTCGTCGATGAGGATCGAGTCCACTTCGTCGACGATCGCATAGTTGTGACCGCGCTGGACCATCGACTGGCGGTCGTACTTCATGTTGTCGCGCAGATAGTCGAAGCCGAGCTCGTTGTTCGTCGCGTAGGTCACGTCCGCGGCATAGGCCTCGCGCCGCTGGTCGTCGGACAGTCCGTGCACGATGACGCCCGTCGTCAGGCCGAGGAACTTGTAGACGCGCCCCATCCACTCCGCGTCGCGCCGGGCCAGGTAGTCGTTGACGGTGACGACATGCACGCCCTTGCCGGCCAAGGCATTCAGGTAGACCGGCAGGGTGGCGACCAGCGTCTTGCCTTCGCCGGTGCGCATTTCCGCGATGCCGCCATTGTGAAGCACCATGCCGCCGATCAGCTGGACGTCGAAGGGGCGCAGCCCCAGCACGCGCCGCGCAGCCTCGCGAACGGTGGCGAAGGCGGGAACCAGGAGGTCGTCGAGGCTGGCGCCGTTGGCGATGTCCGTCCGGAACTGGGCCGTGCGGGCCGCGAGTTGCTCGTCGGACAGCGCCCTCAGCTCGTTTTCCATCGCGTTGATCGCTTCGACGCGGGGCCGCGTCGATTTGATGCGGCGATCATTGGAGGAACCGAAGATCTTGCGGGCGAGAACGCCGAGACTGACCATCAAATGGCCCTTTCAACCGAGTTTTTGGCCGGCTGGCGCCGGGCGAAATCCGCAGGGCTTGGCAGGCGAGGCGGACCTGAAACAGCGAAAGCGCCCGGAAAGGCTTCTGGACGCAAAGACGCTGGACAGATAAGAGGGGCCACAATCGATGTCAACGCGACGATCCGCGCTATATAGCGCTGAAATCCGCCACAATTGCGCGCGTTCAAGGCACGCGAACCTTATCGGAGACCTCCATGCCGTCCATGTTCCGCCACGCCGCGCTTGCCAGGCTTGCGCTCCCGATTTCGATGCTTGCGCTGCTGACCGCCTCGGCCGGTGCGCAGGAGACGCCCGCAGAGCAGCCAGCCGCAGAACAGCCGGCCGCCGAGCAGCCAACCACCGAGCAGCCGACAGCCGAGCAGCCAACGACCGGCACCGCTACGCCGGCCGCCCCGGCCGCTCCCGCCCAGCGTGATCCGGCCGCGGTGATCGCCACCATCTCCGGCCAGCCCGTAACGGAGGCCGATCTCGCGCTGGCTCTCGCCAGCGTCGACCAGCAATATGCGCAGCTTCCGCCCGAGCAGCGCCGTGCCGCCGCCTTCATGGCGATCATGGAGATCAAGCTTCTGGCGGCGCGTGCCGAGGCCGAAGGGCTGGACAAGGATCCCGAATTCCAGCGCCGGATGGACTTCCTGCGCGACCGCGCCCTCCACAGCGAGGTGATCGAGAAGGACGTCAACGAAAAGATCACCGAGGCCGAGGTACGGGCCGCCTACGACAAGCAGATTTCCGAAACGCCGCCCGTCAACGAGGTCAAGGCGAGCCACATCCTGGTCGCGACCAAGGAAGAGGCGGAGGCCATCATCAAGCAGCTCGACGAAGGCGCCGACTTCGCCAAGCTCGCCAACGAGCACACCACCGACCCGAGCGGCAAGACGACCGGCGGCGACCTCGGCTATTTCGGGCCGGGCCAGATGGTGCCGGAGTTCGAGCAGGCGGCATTCGCTCTCGATGTCGGCGGCTATACCAAGGAGCCGGTGCAGAGCCAGTTCGGCTGGCACGTCATCCGGGTCGACGACAAGCGCGAAAAGCAGCCGCCGGCCTTCGACGCGGTCAAGGACCAGATCCGCAACGTCGTGCTGCGCGACAAGTATTTCGCGCTCGTCGACCAGCTGCGCAAGGACGGCAATGTCGAGATCACCGATCCCGAGCTGAAGAAGTCGGTCGACGCGATGGACACGCAGAACCCGTAAGCTCCCGATCAGGATCACGAGGGCCGCGCACGCCGAAACGGCTTGCGCGGCCCTTTTCTATCGGGCAAACGGACATTCTTTGCCCAGGTCAGCCCGAGGCCTCATGTCGACGACCGTTTCCCCGCTCGCCCCGAAGAAATATCCCCGGATGCCCGAAATCGAGGGCGTGCGCATGGCGACCGCAGAGGCGGGCATAAAGTACAAGGGGCGTACCGACGTGCTGGCGATGGTCTTCGACGAGGGGACCGAGGTCGCCGGGGTCTTCACGAAATCGAAATGCCCGTCCGCCGCCGTCGACTACTGCCGCGAGAACCTGCCGGGCGGCAAGGCGCGCCTGCTGGTCGTCAATTCCGGCAACGCGAATGCGTTCACCGGCAAGAAGGGACGCGAGGCGACCACCCTGACCGGCAAGGCCGGCGCCGAGGCCGCCGGCTGCCGAGAGAGCGAGATCTTCCTCGCCTCCACCGGCGTGATCGGTGAGCCGCTCGACGCCGCGCGCTTCACGCACCTGCTTTCCGGCCTCGTCGAGGAAGCCAGGCCGGATTTCTGGCGCGAGGCGGCCAGCGCCATCATGACGACCGACACCTATCCGAAGGTCGCCACCGTCACCGTCAGGCTCGGCGACGCCGATGTGACCATCAACGGCATCGCCAAGGGCGCCGGCATGATCGCGCCGGACATGGCCACTATGCTGTCCTTCGTGGCGACGGACGCCCCGATTTCCGCAGCGGCCCTGCAGGCGCTGTTGTCGGGCGGCGTCGGCAAGACGTTCAATGCCATCACCGTCGACAGCGACACGTCGACCAGCGACACGCTGCTCCTCTTCGCCACCGGCGCCGCCGCGCGGCGTGGCGCGCCGCGCATCGAGGATGCCGGCGACCCTCGCCTCGCCGCGTTCAGGCGCGGGCTGGGCAAGGTGTTGAAATCGCTCGCCCTTCAGGTGGTGCGTGACGGCGAGGGCGCGCGCAAGCAGATCGAGGTCAGCGTCACGGGCGCCAAATCCGCGCGCTCGGCCCGCCGCATTGCGCTGTCGATCGCCAATTCGCCGCTGGTGAAGACCGCGGTCGCCGGCGAGGATGCCAACTGGGGCCGCGTCGTCATGGCCGTCGGCAAGGCCGGCGAGCCGGCCGACCGCGACCGGCTGTCCATATGGTTCGGCGACAACCGGCTTGCCTTCGAAGGCGAGCGCGATCCGGGCTATTCCGAGGAAGCGACATCGGCCTATATGAAGCGGGACGAGATCCGCATCCGCGCGGATATCGGCATCGGTCGCGGCAAGGCCACCGTCTGGACCTGCGACCTGACGAAGGAATATGTCGCCATCAACGGCGACTATCGGAGCTAGTGCGGTTCACGGTTGATGGAAGCGGTTCCCGTGCGGGAAAAGCAGTTGAGAGCTGACCTGCCGACCGTCCGCCGGTTCGAGGCGGCGGGGTTCCGCGCCTGGCCGGCTTCCTCCGTGCACTACGACGGAACCTGGGTGATCCGCCTCACGGCAGGGCATCCCGCCAAACGCCTCAATTCGGTCAATCCGCTGGATCCCGAGGATATCGTCGACATACCTGCCCGGATCACGCGGGCACGGCAGCGCTTCGACGCCTATGGGCGGCCGCTCGTCTTCCGCCTTTCGCCGCTCGCCGGCGCGCCGCTGCTCGACCATCTCGAGGGGGAGGGCTGGCAGCCTTTCGGGGCCTCGCTGGTGATGGTCCTCGACCTCGACGACGAGGCCGTTCATGGCGCGATGGACCAGATTCCGCTGAAGGACATGGCCCGCTTCGTGTCCGCCTCGATGGCGACGCACGGTTCGCAGGCGGAACTGCGGCCCGGCCTCTCGGAGGTCATCGGCGCCATACAGCCGGAGGCCGGGCTTTTCGTTTCGGAGCGTGACGGCCAGCCCCTCACGACGGCGATCTGCGTGCATGAGGGCGACCTGGCGGGGCTGTTCGAGGTCGCCACGAGCGAGCCCGAGCGCGGCAACGGCCACGGCCGCCGTCTGATCCTTTCGGCCCTGAAATGGGCCCGCCTCAGAGGCGCGCGGCAGGCATGGCTGCAGGTGGAAGCGGCTAACGCTGCGGCGTGTCGCCTCTATGCGTCGCTCGGCTTCACCGTGCTCTACCGCTATCACTACCGCCGCACGCCGGACGCCTGATGGAGCCGGTCAGGAAGCTTCTGCTGGTCGCCGCCGTCGCCCTGGTCGACCCCGACGGGCGGGTGCTTCTCGCGCAGCGTCCCGAGGGCAAGGCGCTGGCGGGCCTTTGGGAATTTCCCGGCGGCAAGGTCGAGCCCGGCGAAACGCCGGAAGAGACGATCGTGCGCGAAATCCGCGAGGAAATCGGCATCGAGACCAAGGTCGCCTGCTTGGCGCCGCTGACCTTCGCCAGCCATTCCTACGAGACCTTCCATCTCGTGATGCCGCTCTATGTCTGCCGCAGGTTCTGGGGCATCCCCGAGCCGAGGGAGGGGCAGACGCTGAAATGGGTCCGCCCGAAGCAGATGCGCGACTACCCCATGCCGCCCGCCGACCTGCCGCTCATCCCGCATCTGATCGACCTTCTCTGAGGCGGAAAGCCTTATCCCGCCGCGAAGCCTTAACTTCGTCGTTAATGAAGCGTTCAGCCAATCGTGAGAAATTGCAGCAGGTTCGGCGCGCAACCGGCGGCTGCAAGGGGATCGGGCGACATGGCGAGATTGGACGACCGCGACGGGTTTCAGTCACGGCGCAGTGTCCTGCTGAATGTCGCGGGCACGACCATGCTGCGCGCGACCTTGCTGTTCGGCTCCGCCGCGATGGCGCTCGCGCTGATCCTGACGCCGTTGGCCGACCGGTTCTCGAGGCAGTCCAACCTCAGCGTCGGCCTGGACTACATGACGACGAGCTCCATCGAGCGGGCAACCAGCTACACCATCCGCCGCAGCGTGCTGCAGAAGGACGCCGGCGCGATCTGCATCGTTCGCGCCGACAGCTCCCGCAGCGGCGACTGCTGATGCCGTTCAAGCTTCGGTAACCCCGTTCCCTCACCGCTTGTTAACGCCGCCTTGCTAGCTGTGCGGATACCCTTGGGGGAGGGAAGGCGCCGATGCGACTGATCAAGCGATTTCTGGCGGAAAGGCGCGCTTCCACGGCCGTGGAATACGGGCTCATCCTCGCGCTCCTCTCGCTGATCATCGTCGCCGGGATCGGCCGCGTCGGCAATGCGGTCGAGGAGATGTTCGCCGACCAGGACCGCGAACTCCAGCGCGCGTTCCGGGAATAGGCGCCGGCGTCAGCTCGGCGGGTCTTTTCCCAGGACCTTCGCAAGCGATACCGTCGCCGATCCCGGCTTCAGCGGCTTCTGCTGCGAGGCGTCCGGCGCCCAGCCCGACATCCATATGAAAGAGAAGGTCGCCCGGATTCTGCCGTCGCTATCGGCAAACCGCTCGGCATAGATTTGCGCCGCCCTCGCGAAGAACTCCCGTGTCGCCGGCCGGCGGCTGCGTGCCGACAGCGCGTTCGTGCCTCCCATGGCGCGCAGGTCCGCCATCAGGTGGAACAGGCTGGCATAGCGCACGGTCACGGTCTCGACGTCGGCCACGGGCAGCGCGAAGCCGGCGCGTTGCAGCAGCGCGCCCGCATCGCGGACGTCGGTCAAGGGCAGGATGCGCGGGCTTGCGCCGCCGAAAAGCTCGATCTCGGCGGCCAGCAGGCTGTCGCGCAGTTCTGCAAGCGTGCCGGCACCCGCCATCGCGCCCAGGAACAGACCGTCGGGGCGCAGCGCCCTGCGTATCTGGATGAGCATGCCGGGTATGTCGTTCTCGTCCTGGAGAGACAGCAACGACACGGCGAGATCGATGCTGGCGGGTTCGAACGGTATGTGCCCGGGCGCAGCGACGATCCCGCTTTCACCCGCCAGGAACGATTGGTCGGCCTCCACCCGCACCGTTTCGTTGGCCTTGCCCGAGGCGGCGATGATCCTGCGCGCCTCGTCCGTGATGCAGAACAGGGTCGCGGCTCTCGCAAATCGGCGGTTGAGCGTGGCCAGCCGATCGGCCAGATCCTCGCCTGTCCGCGACATCAGGAAATCCGCCCCGGCGACGGCGCGCGAGACCGCGCGCCGCTTGCGCTGGAGAAGCAGGTCGGTGTCGACGATCTGTTCGGGGCTCTGGTTCACGGCTCTTCCGGCGACGCGCGAAAGTTCCGCGCAGGCATTCCGGTTCTGCTATCCTTGGCGTTCGACTGCAAGGGGCTTTGCGATGGTGCCGCGGGTCGGGGTCATGGCGAAGGAGGCGCTCGCGCTGCCTGCGCGCCTCCTGTTTCCGCCGGTGTGCGCGGGCTGCCGCCGGCTGGTGTCGCAGCCGGGAGCGCTGTGCGGCGCCTGTTGGCCGAAGCTGCGTTTCCTCGAAAGGCCATGGTGCGCGGTGATGGGCACGCCCTTCCCGCAAGACATGGGCGAAGGTTTTCTGTCCGCGCAGGCCATTGCCGATCCACCTCCCTTCGAGCGGGCACGGGCGGCTGTCGCCTATACCGGCGTCGCCCGCCGCCTGGTCCAGTCGCTGAAATATGGCGACCGGACCGATCTCGCGCCATGGATGGCGCGCTGGATGCTGCGCGCGGGCGCCGAACTCGTCGCCGATGCCGACGTGGTGGTGCCGGTGCCACTGCATTGGCAGCGCTTCTTCCTGCGCCGTTTCAACCAGTCGGCCGAGCTTGCCCGAGCGCTCGCTTCGCTGTCCGGCAAGCCGTTCGAACCGCTGGCCATCCGCCGCGTCAAGAAAACCCGCCAGCAGGTCGGGCTGGGCCACAATGCGCGCCGCGACAACGTACGCGCCGCCTTCCGCGTGCCGCCCGAAAGCGATATCGCCATCCGCGGCCGCCGCGTCCTGCTCGTCGACGACGTCTACACGACCGGAGCCACCGTGTTCGCGGTGACCAGGGCGCTGAAAAGAAGTGGCGCCGCCGCGGTGGATGTGCTGACCTTCGCGCGGGTGCTGCAAACCGGGGACTTCCGGCCCGACGAGCTTGACCCTATATAGTCGGCGCAACACACTCGGCCCCAACATGCGGGCCTACGGGAACAGCCATGGTGGACGTCACGATCTATACGCGCATGATGTGCGGCTACTGCGCCGCCGCCAAGCGCCTGCTCGACCGTAAGGGTGTTTCCTATACCGAGCACGACGCCAGTTTCTCGCCCGAACTTCGCCAGGAGATGATCAGCCGGTCCGGCCGCACGACCTTTCCTCAGATTTTCGTCGGCGATCATCATGTCGGCGGCTGCGACGACCTCCACGAGTTGGAGAGGCAGGGCAGGCTCGACGGGCTGCTGGCCAACGGACATCTGAATTAGTCATCCGGTCGGATTGGGAAGCAGGAGAATGGGAATATTCAAGGCCGCCGCCGTGCAGATGCGCTCCGGCAGGGATCCCGGCAGGAACGTCGTCGATTTCGAGGCGCTCGTGCGCGAAGCCGCCGCCAAGGGCGCTTCCTATGTGCAGACGCCAGAGATGACGGGCGCGATCATCCGCGACAAGGCTGACCGCGCCGCCGCCTTCCGGCCCGAAGGAGAGGACGTGATCGTGGCCGCAGCCCGCAGGCTGTCGGCCGAACTCGGCATCTTCCTCCATGTCGGATCGACGGGGATCCTGCGCGAGGACGGCAAGATCGCCAATCGTGCCTTCCTGTTCACGCCCGACGGCGCGCTCGCTGCCCGCTACGACAAGATTCACATGTTCGACGTCGACCTCGACAATGGCGAGAGCTGGCGCGAATCCGCCACCTACGAGCCGGGCACGGATGCGCTCGTCGTCGACGTCGGCGCGGCCAAGCTCGGCTTCGCCATCTGCTACGACGTACGCTTCCCCCACCTTTTCCGCAGCGAGGCCCTGGCGGGGGCCGAGGTGCTCTCCGTGCCCGCCGCCTTCACCCGCCAGACGGGCGAGGCGCACTGGCATGTGCTCCTGCGCGCCCGTGCCATCGAGAACGGCGCCTTCCTCGTGGCTGCCGCCCAGGGCGGGCTGCACGAGGACGGCCGCGAAACCTACGGGCATTCGATGATCGTCGATCCGTGGGGCCGTATCCTCGCCGAAGTCGAGGACGACGAGCCCGGCGTGGCCGTGGCCGAGATCGATACCGGCCAGTCGGCCGCCGCGCGGAGCAAAATCCCCAACCTCAAGAACGCCCGCGATTTCGGCGTGGCCCATAGTGGCCGGCCGGCGGAGTTCAGGGGGGCAGCCTCGTGATCCGCTTCTCGCTGATCTGCGACCACGACCATGAGTTCGAGGCGTGGTTCCGCAACAACGACGACTTCGACACCCAGAAGAAGCGGGGCTTCGTCGAATGTCCGTCCTGCGGGTCGAAGAAGGTCTCCAAGGCGCTGATGGCGCCCGCCGTCTCGACCGGTCGCAAGCGCGAGAAGATGGCGCTCGCCATGAACGAGATGCAGAAGAAGGCCATGGCGGAGATGAAGGCGCTCTCGGAGAAGATCCGCGAGAATGCCGACTATGTCGGCGACAAATTCGCCGAGGAAGCGCGCAAGATCCACTTCGGCGAGACCGACCCGCGGGGGATATACGGCGAGGCGACCTTGGAGGAGGCAAAAAGCCTCGCTGAGGACGGCGTCGGCTTCATGCCCATCCCGGTGTTCCCGGAGGACCGGAACTGAGGCCGAAAAGCGCTTGGCCTCGCTGGTGTCCGGCGTCCTTGCTTCGGTGTATCCCTGCTCGTATATAGGGATACACCGAGGAGCAACATCATGGCTTTTCACATCAAGAATGCCGAGACCGATGCGCTCGCCAGAAAGGTCGCGGCAATCAAGAAGACCGGCCTGACCGAGGCGGTCCACAAGGCTTTGGAAAACGAACTCGAGCGCGAGCAGGCGAAGCCTTCTCTGGTCGAGGTCGGCATGCGCTATGCGCGCGAGGTCCGCGCCCGGAGCAATCCCGAACACGGGCTGCCAGCTGACAAGGCGTTCATCGACAGTCTTTATGAGGACAGGTGATGTTCGTCGACGCGTCGGCCCTTGTGGCGATGCTGTGCGACGAGCACGATGCGCCTGATCTGTTTCGACGCTTGGGACGCTCTACGACGAGACTGACGTCGCCTTTGGCGGTCTGGAAAGCATCCGTCGCCGCCGCCCGCATCCTCATGCGTACGCCGAAGGCGGCGCAAGGAGAAATCGAAGGACTTCTCGCTCTCATGGACATCACGGTCGTCGATGTGCCGGCGGCCGCCACCAGTGTCGCAATCGATGCCTTCGAGCGTTACGGCAAGGGCCGGCTCGGACTCAATTTCGGCGATTGCTTCGCCTACGCCTGCGCGCGGCATTTCGGCATGCTGCTGCTCTACAAGGGCGGCGACTTCGCCCAGACCGACATCGAGAGCGCCTGACTTCAGCCCGCAGCCTTCTGCGCCAGCACCATGTAGTTCACGTCCATGTCGTTGGACCGCTGCCAGCGGTCGGCGAGCGGGCTGTAGGTCACGCCGGTGCGGTCCGCGATCGTCATGCCGGCTTCCGTCAGCGCCTTCTCGAGTTCTTCCGGACGGACCAGCTTTTCATACTGGTGGGTGCCGCGCGGCAGCCAGCGAAGGACGTACTCCGCGCCGAAAATCGCCAGTCCCAGCGCCTTCAAGGTCCGATTGATGGTGGCGACGAACATGATGCCGCCGGGCTTCACCATCTCCGCGCAGCGTTTCACGAACAGATCGACATCGGCGACGTGCTCGACCACCTCCATGTTCAGCACGACGTCGAACCGTTCGCCGGCGTCGGCGAGTTCCTCGGCCGTGGCCACGCGATAGTCCACCGTGACCCCGGAGCCCGCTGCGTGCAGCTTCGCGACCTCGATGTTGTTGCGGGCCGGGTCGACCCCGACGACCTCCGCTCCCAGCCGCGCCATGGGCTCGCAAAGCAGCCCGCCGCCGCACCCTATGTCCAGGAAGCGCAGTCCCTCGAAGGGGCGCGCGGTGTGCGGGTCGCGCCCGAACCGCGCCGCAACCTGGTCGCGGATGTAGGCGAGCCGCACCGGGTTGAACTTGTGCAGGGGCTTGAACTTGCCGTTGGGGTTCCACCACTCGGCGGCCATCGCCGAAAACCGTTCCACCTCGGCGTCGTCGACCGTCGTCCTCTTCGTCTCGGCCGTCATGATGCTCTCCGCGACAGGATCATATGGAGAGGAAGTCGGTGAACGGGATGCCAATGTCAACCCGCGGGCGGAGGGCGGCGCGGCGAACACGTGCGATGACATGGACCGCCGGCGGGGTGTAGACTGGGCGCCAGCGGAGCGGCTTCGTGACGGAGGCTGTCATGAGCGATGCCACCACCCTTTTCGCGCTGTTGCGGCAATCGGCCGACGATGGCGTTGTCGATGCCTTGGAGCGCCTCGTTTCCGAGGGCGAAGGCTTCCGGCTCTGCCGCATCAACCCGCTAGCCTTCGCGGCCCGCCACGGGCTCGACGAGGAGGCCGTGCTCGCGGCTTTCCTGCATGCCACCCGCATCGGCATCTTCGATATTTCCTGGAACGTGCTCTGTCCCGGCTGCGGGGGCGTGCTCGAGACCAACACCACGCTGAAGTCCATCCAGAAGGAGGAATACGCCTGCTCGCTCTGCGTCGAGTCCTATACGCCGACGCTGGACGAGATGGTGGAGGTGACCTTCACGGTCAGTCCGCGCGTGCGCAGGATCACAGCGCACGTGCCCGACGAGCTGCCGCTGACGGAATATTATCGGCAGATGTACTGGGGCTCCGGCCTCGACATGCCGGAGGAGACATATGAGGACATGATCGATGAATTCGTGCTCGATCACGTCGAACTGGCGCCCGGCGAGAAAGGGGTACTCTCGCTCCAGTTGCCGGCGGGGCATGTCGTGGTCTTCGACCCCGTCGTCCACTCGGCGCAATTTATCGACGTCAAGGGAGAGCCGACGCGGGAACGCCAGACCCTGTCGCTTGCCTATGACCGCGACCACACCCACAATCAGACCGTGGAAATGCGACCCGGGCCGCTTCGGCTGGCGCTCGACAACCGGGCCGACATGCGTGTCCTGCCGACGGTGTTCCTCATCACCGACAGGCTGCACGAGATGATGGCGGCCCGACGCCCCTTCCTCACGGCCAAGCAACTGCTATCCAACCAGACCTTCCGCGATCTCTACCGCACCGACACGCTCGACGTGGACCAGCGCCTGAAGATCACCAGCCTGACCTTCCTGTTCACCGACCTGCGCGGCTCCACCGAGCTCTACGAGCGCGTCGGCGACCTCGTCGCCTTCGACCTCGTGCGCTCGCACTTCAAGGTCCTTCAGGACATCGTGGCGGCCGAGGCGGGCGCCGTGGTCAAGACCATCGGCGATGCGGTGATGGCGACTTTTCCGACGCCGGACCGGGCGGTCGCCGCGGCGCTGCGCATGCGGGAGGCCATGCGCGATCTGAACGACCGCAACGGCAGGGAGGATCTGCTGCTGAAGATCGGCGTTCACGTGGGTCCCTGCATCGCCGTCACGCTCAACGACCGCCAGGATTATTTCGGCCAGACAGTCAACATCGCATCGCGTGTGCAGGGGCTGGCGAATTCCCGTTCGATCTTCGCCACCGGACAGGTCGTCGACGACGGCAAGACGACCGATCTCCTGAAGAGCAGGGCGCTGACGCCGCAGTCACACAATGCCTCGCTCAAGGGCATCGAACGTGAGGTGCTGGTCTACGCCATCCCGTAGCCTGGCAATCCCGGCCCTGCCCGGCCCTTGCCTGGGCAGGGCCTATTGGATAAGGAGGCCGCGCAACAAGCGGGCCGCCCCGGCCCGCCATGTCCTCAAATCCCCGGGATATACGGCCCGGCCAAGGCATCCGGCTCCCATGGCGCGCATCGTGATGAAATTCGGCGGAACCTCGGTGGCCGACATCGGCCGCATCCGCAACGTCGCGCGCCACGTCAAACGCGAGGTGGATGCCGGCCATCAGGTCGCGGTCGTGGTATCGGCCATGGCCGGCAAGACCAACGAGCTCGTCGGCTGGGTGCAGGACGCTTCCAGGGCCGCTGGCACGAACCTGAACATCTACGATGCCCGCGAGTACGACGCCGTCGTCGCTTCCGGCGAGCAGGTGACGGCGGGCCTGCTGGCGCTCGTGCTGCAGTCGGTCGGCATCGACGCGCGATCCTGGCAGGGCTGGCAGATCCCGATCCGCACCGACAACGCGCATGGCGCCGCGCGCATTCAGGAGATCGACGGGTCGGAGCTGATCCGCCGATTCGGCATCGGGCAGGTGGCGGTCATCGCCGGCTTCCAGGGACTGGGCCCGGACAACCGCATCGCCACGCTGGGCCGCGGCGGCTCCGATACCAGTGCGGTCGCCGTGGCGGCCGCCGTGAAGGCCGACCGCTGTGATATCTATACGGACGTGGACGGCGTCTATACCACCGACCCGCGCATCGAGCCGAAGGCGCGCCGCCTGCCCAAGGTCTCGTTCGAGGAAATGCTCGAAATGGCGTCGCTGGGCGCCAAGGTGCTGCAGGTGCGGTCGGTCGAACTCGCCATGGTGCACAAGGTGCGCACCTTCGTGCGCTCTTCCTTCGAGGATCCCGATGCGCCGGGCATGGGCGATCTCCTGAACCCGCCCGGAACGCTCATTTGCGACGAGGATGAAATCGTGGAACAGCAGGTCGTCACCGGTATCGCCTATGCCAAGGACGAAGCGCAGATCTCGCTGCGGCGGGTGGCCGACAGGCCCGGCGTGGCCGGCGGCATCTTCGGCCCTCTGGCGGAGGCCAACATCAATGTCGACATGATCGTCCAGAACATCTCCGAGGACGGCAAGTCGACCGACATGACCTTCACCGTGCCGTCCGGGGACGTCGCCAAGGCGCTCGCCGTGCTCGAGAAGGTCAAGGAGACCGTCGGCTTCGACGTGCTCCAGCACGACGAGGGCATGTCCAAGGTCTCCGTCATCGGCATCGGCATGCGCAGCCATGCGGGCGTCGCGGCCACCGCTTTCAAGGCGCTCGCCGAGAAGTCGATCAACATCCGGGCGATCACGACCTCGGAGATCAAGATCTCCATCCTGATCGACGGCCCCTATACCGAGCTTGCCGTGCGGACTTTGCATTCCGTCTACGGGCTGGATAAGCAGTAGCTTACGCCTGTATCTTGTTGTGCCGGATTCGTCCGACGCATAAGAGGTCAGGAGTGCGCGCGATGTGGCGCGCGCCCATGGAGAGCCGCCGATGCGTGACATGGCCGCAGGCCCGCGCGTTCTGTTGAAACGGCTCCGCGAGCTTATGGCGGAGGCGCTCGAGCCGCAGGCGCGGCTCGACCGCATCGTGCGCGACATCGCACAAAACATGGTCGCCGAGGTCTGCTCCCTCTATGTGCTGCGCGCCGACTCCGTACTCGAGCTCTACGCGACGGAAGGCCTCAATCCCGGCTCGGTTCACCTGGCCCAGCTCAAGCTCGGGCAGGGTCTCGTCGGCACCATCGCGGCCTCCGCTCGCGCGCTGAACCTGACCGAGGCGCAGCAGCATCCGGCCTTCGCCTACCTGCCGGAGACGGGCGAGGAAATCTATCACTCCTTCCTCGGCGTGCCGGTCCTGAGGGCCGGGCGCACGCTCGGCGTGCTTGTCGTCCAGAACCGCACCCAGCGCCAGTACCGGGATGACGAGGTCGAGGCGCTCGAAACCGCCGCCATGGTGATCGCGGAACTGATCGCCGCCGGCGAGCTCGCCAGGTTGACGCGTCCGGGCCTCGAACTCGACCTTCGCCGTCCCGCCAGCTTCACCGGCGTCTGCTTCAACGACGGCATCGGCCTCGGTCACGTCGTCCTGCATGAGCCGCGCATCGTCGTCACCAACCTGTTCAACGAAGACTCCGACGAGGAGATGCGGCGCCTGGAACAGGCGCTCGGCTCGCTGCGCCTTTCGATCGACGACATGCTGTCGCGGCGCGAGATTGCCTTCGAGGGCGAGCACCGGGCCGTGCTGGAGGCCTACCGCATGTTCGCCAACGACCAGGGCTGGGTGCGCCGGCTCGACGAGGCGGTGCGGAACGGCCTCACGGCGGAGGCTGCCGTCGAAAAGGTGCAGAGCGACATGCGCGCGCGCATGCTGCACATGACCGATCCCTATCTGCGCGAGCGGATGAGCGACTTCGACGACCTCGCCAATCGGTTGCTGCGCATGCTCCTTGGCCGCAGCCCGGACGACGTCGCGGCGGCCCTGCCGAAAGATGCCATCGTCGTCGCTCGCTCCATGGGCGCCGCCGAGCTGCTCGACTACCCGCGCGAGAAGCTGCGCGGGCTTGTGCTGGAGGACGGCGCCGTCACCAGCCATGTCGTCATCGTGGCGCGTGCCATGGGCATTCCCGTCGCCGGCCAGGTCAAGGGCGCGGTCTCCATGGCCGAGAACGGCGACGCCATCATCGTCGATGGCGACGAGGGCACCATCCATCTGCGCCCGCAGAGCGATCTCGAATCCGCCTACGCCGAGAAGGTCCGCTTCCGCGCGCGCCGGCAGGAGCTCTACCGCGAGCTGCGCACGAAGCCGTCGCTCAGCCGGGACGGCGTCAAGATCGATCTGCTGATGAATGCCGGCCTGGCGGTCGACCTGCCGCAGCTGGCCGAATCCGGCGCCGCCGGCATCGGCCTGTTCCGCACCGAGTTGCAGTTCATGGTCGCGTCGACCTTCCCGCGCGCCGAGGCGCAGGAACGCCTCTATCGCGACGTGCTCGACGTGGCGCGCGACAAGCCGGTCACGTTCCGCACCATCGACATCGGCGGCGACAAGATCCTGCCCTACTTCAAGAACGTCGCGCATGAGGAGAATCCGGCCCTCGGCTGGCGCGCGATCCGTCTCACGCTCGACCGGCCGGGTCTGCTGCGCACCCAGATCCGCGCCTTGCTGAAGGCGTCGGGCGGGCGCGAGCTGCGCCTCATGCTGCCGATGGTCACCGTGCTCTCCGAGATCGCGCAGGCGCGCGAGATCATCGACAAGGAGGTGCGCCATCTGTCGCGTTTCGCGCACCATCTGCCGACCAGCCTGAAGCTCGGAGCCATGCTGGAAGTGCCGTCGCTGCTTTGGCAGCTCGACGAACTCATGAAGGCGGTGGACTTCGTCTCGGTCGGCTCCAACGACCTGTTCCAGTTCGTGATGGCCGCAGACCGCGGCAACACGCAGCTCTCCGACCGCTTCGACACGCTGTCTGTGCCTTTCCTGCGCGTCCTGAAGCAGATCGCCGATGCCGGCGTGCGCAACCACACGCCCGTCACGCTCTGCGGCGAACTCGCTGGCAAGCCGATCTCCGCCATGGCGCTGATCGGCCTCGGCTACCGCGCCATCTCGATGTCCCCGGCCTCGATCGGCCCGGTCAAGGCCATGCTCGCCGAACTGCCGGTCGAGGAACTGACGAAATTCTTCGCGGAAAACCTCGCCGGCGACGCCGCCAACCTGCCGATGCGCGCCCTCCTCCAGGCTTTCGCAGACGATCGCGGGATACCGCTATAGGGCTTCAACTCGCCGGGGCCGAGGTCCAGTCCTCCAGCCGCAAGCCCTCAACCCGCCGGAATTCGTTGAGATTGTTCGTCACCAGCGTGATGCGGCGATTTCTGGCCTGGCCGGCTATCAGGACATCATAGGGGCCGATCGGCGTTCCCGTCAGTGCCAGATTGGCGCGAATCTCGCCTGCGGTCCGGGCGTCTTCCGGGTTGAGGTCGACGACAGGCACATCCGCAAAGAAAAGCCTTAGCGTCTCGAGATTATGGGAAAGCCTCTGACTCTTGTAGGCGCCGAAATACAGTTCGTGAGCGACGATCGCACTTACGGCGATGCTTCCCGGCGTCGCGCGGTCCAGCCGCGCCAGTACCGCGTCCGATCTCTTGCCGATCATGGCAATGACGGTATTCGTATCGAGCAGATACTCGATCACGGAAAGGCGGAGTCCAGATCAGGCCTCTCCTGATCCTGCGGCTGCTCTTGTCCCCTTTCCAGGTAATCGTCGCTGAAACCGCGGTCGACCGCGGCCCGCAGCGATGCCCAGCGTTGCTTTTGCCGGACACGAGGCCGCAGGATGATCGCGTCACCCTCGCGCGCGATCTCGACCTCCTCGACCTCGAGGCGGAAGTCCTTCGGCAGCCTGACCGCCTGGGAGTTTCCGGACTGGAACACACGTGCGTAACGGGGCATGGCGACCTCTGGCGTATATACGTTAAGATATATACACATTTCAGTGGTCCCGCAAGCTTGTGCATCTGCGAGGCATAGACTTTACCCGCTCATGCATGACGAGGATTGCCTCGTAGGACGATCCTTCCGCCGCCCTGATTGCTGACTTCGCATAATATGTATATATTCCAGTAATTACAGAGGAGCCGAATATTGTGCGCCAGTTCAGCACCGTGGAATTGACCCAGAAGATCGGCGATGTGACGCACCTGGCCAGCCGGGAGCCTGTGGCGATCACGCAGCATCGTAAAGCTCGCTTCGTGCTTATGAGCATCGAGGACTATGAGCGGTTGGTCAGTCGCGGCGACACGCGCCATGCTTGGTCAGCGAAGGATGTGCCCGACGACCTCGTCGCAGAGTTGGTAACGGCATACGAAGCATACGAATCGGCGCCCAAATAGTCCGTGTCGTACGATGACCTCCAAACCGGCGTCGTCATCTCATATCCGTTCCTGTGGCTTAGAGAGGCGGAAAGGGGAGAAACCGAAGGCCGCAAGCCCCGCCCCACCGCTGTAGCATTGCGACTGGTGCGGCCGGACGGCGATGTCTTGGTGCTTTTGCCCATCACCACTCAACCGCCAGCAAAGGGTCGGGTGTCGGTAGAGGTGCCGGATACGGAGAAGCAACGGGCGGGTCTGCAAACCGACACACGCTGCTGGATCATCCTTGATGAATTCAACACGGACATCATAGGCAGATCGTTTTATCTCGAACCGGAGCAGCCCCTGGGCGTGTTCAGCCGCGCATTCTTCCTGCCGGTTGCAAAGGCATTCGTCACGAACATCACGAAGGCGCGGCGAGTATCGCGTAGATAGCGGGCAGGACTTCCGTGCGGGGCCGAGCCCTGCGTTGAGCTTTCCCAAAATCTCCGATATGCCGCCGAGGTTCAGAGTAGAAAAAGCATGATTTCTCTTCCACGCGATCGCCTGGATCAACTCGTGAAGCGATTCGACATGGTCGAGGCGCAGATGGCGGCCGGGCCGGACGCGGAGGCCTATGTGAAGCTTGCGTCCGAATATTCGGAGCTGCAGGACATCGCCGGCCGCATCCGCGAGCTGTTCCGCGCCGAAGGCGAGCTTGCCGATCTGGAGGCGATGCTCGGCGACAGGGGCACGGATGCGGAGATGCGCGCTCTCGCCGAGGCCGACCTTCCAGGCGTCGAGGACCGGATCGAGGCGCTGCGGCGCGACATCCAGATATTGCTCCTGCCCAGGGACGCCGCCGACAAGAAGAACGCGATCCTGGAGATCCGCGCCGGCACGGGCGGCGACGAAGCGGCGATCTTTGCCGGCGACCTGTTTCGCATGTACGAGCGCTACGCGGCAGGGCAGGGCTGGCGCATCGAGGTGGTCTCCGCCAGCGAGGGCGATGCCGGCGGCTACAAGGAGATCATCGCCGGCGTGTCGGGCAAGGGCGTGTTCGCCAAGCTGAAGTTCGAGTCCGGCGTCCACCGCGTCCAGCGCGTGCCGGCCACCGAGGCGCAGGGTCGCATCCACACTTCGGCCGCCACGGTCGCCGTGCTGCCGGAGGCCGAGGAGGTCGACATCGAGATCAGGGCGGAGGACATCCGCATCGACACGATGCGCGCTTCCGGCTCGGGCGGCCAGCACGTCAACACCACCGATTCCGCGGTGCGCATAACCCACCTGCCGACCGGCATCATGGTGGTGCAGGCGGAAAAATCGCAGCACCAGAACCGGGCGAGGGCGATGCAGATCCTGCGCGCCCGCCTGTTCGACATGGAGCGCAGCCGAGCCGACGAGGAGCGTTCCGAGTCGCGAAAGCTGCAGGTCGGCTCGGGCGACCGCTCCGAGCGCATCCGCACCTACAATTTTCCGCAGGGCCGACTGACCGACCACCGCATCAACCTGACCCTCTACAAGCTCGACCGGATCATGGAGGGCGAGCTGGACGAAGTGATCGACGCGCTGATCGCCGACCACCAGTCAAAGCTGCTTGCTGCGGTCGGCGAGTAGCGGGTCTTCCTTATGGGTTCTGTGCTTTCTAGCGATCGCCTCGCAGCGCCGCCCCCTCCACCGCCTTCGGCGGTCCCCCTCTCCCGCTTCGCAGGGGCGGAACGGGCGCTGCCCCGCTTGGTCCTCCCCCGTTTACGGGGGAGGGGGACCACGCGAAGCCTGGTGGGGGCGGCCGAGGCGCTGTCCCTCGAAATCCCATGAAACTCGCCGACCTCCTGGTGGAAGCCCGCTCGGCGCTCGCCTCTGCCGGCATCCAGGATGCCGCTCTCGATGCCCGCCTTCTCGTCGAGCATTTCTCCAGCACGACCCCCACGGACGCCATCACCCGGCCCGACTTGCTCGTGTCGGAGGATACCGTCGCCGCGACCCGCGCGGCCATCACACGCCGGGTCGCCGGCGAGTCCGTCCACCGCATCCTCGGCTTTCGCCATTTCTACGGCCTCAAGCTCTTCCTGTCGCCCGAGACGCTCGAGCCCCGCTCCGACACCGAGACGGTGGTCGATGCCGTCCTGCCCGCCCTGCGCCAACTTGCCGCAACGAAAGGCGCCTGTCGCATTCTCGACCTCGGCACCGGCACCGGCGCCATCGCGCTGGCCCTGCTGGCCGAGGTTCCGGCGGCTATGGCGGTCGGCGTCGACATTTCGCCCGGCGCCCTTGCCACGGCAACCCGCAACGCCGCCGAAAACGGATTGTCGGGCCGCTTCGAAGCCGTCATTTCGGACTGGTTCGAAAAAATTTCGGGCCGCTATGATGTAATCGTGTCCAACCCTCCCTACATAGCGTCCAACGAGCTCGAAACCTTGCAAAGCGAGGTCAGGGATCACGATCCGGCGAGAGCCCTTGATGGCGGACCGGACGGGCTCGACGCTTACAGGAACATCGCCGCCAACGTTCATCGGTATCTCGAGCCCGGCGGCGTGGTCGCCGTCGAGATCGGAAACACGCAGAAGCACGACGTAGGGTTGCTTTTCGAGTCGTCCGGCATGCATGCCGTGGATGCGAGGAAAGACCTCGCGGGACACGACCGAGTGCTGGTTTTCCGGGGCTGATGACCCGATTTTCGCCGCACAAAAACCGCTTGGCAAGCATGGCGAATGCGTCTAGGGTCGCCGCAACCGGATGAGACGAAGCAGGCAGTGCTGTCACTTACCGGTATCTCTGTGGACAGTCTGCCTTCTTGCGATAACGACGCCTTAGCTTCGTGCGGGGATCGTCCGGTCGTAACACGTAGCTGGAACGGGAAACGTGGCGCCGACGCAGACGCGGGCGAGCAGCGTTAGGACAACATGGTACGGGCATGCATCCATGCGCCCCGTCCAATGATTTTTGAACCCAAGAGAGTCTGATGAGGCCACAACAGCAGAACAGGCGCATGCGCGGCCGTAATGGCGGCGGCGGCAACAACAACAACAATAACAACAACAACCGCAGGGGCCCCAACCCTCTGACGCGCAACTACGAAAGCAACGGCCCGGATGTGAAGATCCGTGGCTCGGCCCAGCAGATCGCCGAGAAATACGCCCAGCTCGCACGCGACGCGCAGAGTTCCGGCGATCGCGTGATGGCGGAGAACTATCTCCAGCACGCCGAGCACTACAACCGCATCATCGCCGCCGCGCAGGCCCAGATGCCCATCCAGAACGTGCAGAACATGCGCGAGTCGTCCGACGACGACATGGACGACGAGCGCGACGAATTCGAAGGCGGCAACGCTTCCGTCCAGGGCGGCGCGGCGCAGCAGGACGCCAGCCAGTCGGGCAATCAGTCCGGCAACCAGTCCGGCAATCAGGGCGCACAGCATGGCGGCCCGGCACAGGGCGGCCAGGGCGCCGTCAACGGCGACTACTCCCAGCCGCAGCAGTCTGGTTCCGACCAGGGCGCCGGCCAGGGCGCTGGTGCTGGTCCGCAGCCTTTCATCGAAGGCGTGCCGGCCGAGGTGGCCCTCAATCCGGAAGCAGCGGGCGAAGGCACGCCGGCGCGGACGCGCCGGGGCACTGCGAGCGGTCCCGAAGGCGAAGGGCGCGACGGGCGCCGCAGCCGACGGCCGCGCCGCGGCGAACGCAGCAGGCCGGATGCCGACGACGCTTCGGACGATCAGGGCGGACTTGCCGCCACTCTGTCGCGCGGAGGCGCATCCGCGGCTCCCGCCGAGCAGGCACCGGAGCCGAAGGCCAGCGGCGACGCTGCCCTCGCCGACGCCGAAGGCTGAGCAGCGGCACACCACCGGTTTTCCAGTCGAGGGCGGGACGAGTTGGTCCCGCCCTTTTTCTTTGCCCCGCGATTGTTTTTCGATTCCGGATTGATCGTCATCAAGGCGCCTTGAGGGATTTCGGGCGCATACCCATATCGTGACTGATTTAGGACCCGGCTCGGATGGAGCGGGTTCGTCAGCCAGCCCGACCGGTGCCGCGAAGCGGGCCGCGAGACGGATAGGAGACACGATATGGATATTGAGAAGTACTCGGAGAGGGTGCGCGGCTTCATTCAGTCCGCGCAGACGATGGCGCTCTCCCGCAACCACCAGCAGTTCACCCCGGAACATCTCCTGAAGGTCCTGGTCGACGACCAGGAAGGTCTCGCGGCCTCGCTGATCAGCCGCGCGGGCGGCGACGTGAAGGCGGTCCAGATGGGCGTCGAGGCGGCACTCAACGCGCTGCCGCGCGTGGAGGGCGGCAACGGCCAGCTCTATCTCGCGCAGCCGCTCGCCAAGGTCTTTTCGACCGCCGAGGAGATGGCAAAGAAGGCCGGCGACTCCTTCGTCACGGTCGAGAGGCTGCTCACGGCGCTCGCCGTCGAGAAGTCGGCCAAGACCGCCGACATCCTGGCCAAGGCCGGCGTCACCGCCCAGGCGCTCAACAACGCGGTCAACGACCTGCGCAAGGGCCGCACGGCCGATTCGGCATCCGCCGAGCAGGGCTACGACGCGCTGAAGAAATACGCCCGAGACCTCACCGCCGACGCGCGCAGCGGAAAGCTCGATCCGGTCATCGGCCGCGACGACGAGATCCGCCGCACCATCCAGGTGCTCTCGCGCCGCACCAAGAACAATCCCGTCCTCATCGGCGAGCCCGGCGTCGGCAAGACCGCCATCGCCGAAGGCCTCGCGCTGCGCATCGTCAACGGCGACGTGCCGGAATCGCTCAAGGACAAGCAGCTGATGGCGCTCGACATGGGCGCGCTGATCGCCGGCGCGAAATATCGCGGCGAGTTCGAGGAGCGTCTGAAGGCCGTGCTGGCCGAGGTAACCGCGGCCGCCGGCGGCGTCATCCTGTTCATCGACGAGATGCACACGCTGGTCGGCGCCGGCAAGGCGGACGGCGCGATGGACGCGTCCAACCTCCTGAAGCCGGCGCTCGCGCGCGGCGAGCTGCACTGCGTCGGTGCCACCACGCTCGACGAGTATCGCAAGCATGTCGAGAAGGACGCGGCCCTCGCCCGCCGCTTCCAGCCGGTCTTCGTCGACGAGCCCAGCGTGGAGGACACGATCTCCATCCTGCGCGGCCTGAAGGAGAAGTACGAGCAGCACCACAAGGTGCGCATCTCCGACTCTGCGCTCGTCTCGGCCGCGACGCTCTCCAACCGCTACATCACAGACCGCTTCCTGCCCGACAAGGCGATTGACCTCGTCGACGAGGCTGCGTCGCGCCTGCGCATGCAGGTCGATTCCAAGCCGGAGGCGCTGGACGAGATCGACCGCCGCATCATGCAGCTGAAGATCGAGGCCGAGGCGCTTAAGCTCGAGAAGGACGACGCGTCGAAGGACCGGCTCGTCCGCATCGAGAAGGAGCTCTCCGACCTTCAGGAGGAGTCCGATGCGCTGACCGCGAAATGGCAGGCCGAGAAGCAGAAGCTGGGGCTCGCCGCGGACCTGAAGGGCCAGCTCGACGAAGCCCGCAACGAACTCGCCATCGCCCAGCGCAAGGGCGAGTTCCAGCGCGCCGGCGAGCTCGCCTATGGCCGCATCCCGGAACTGGAGAAGCAGCTCAGGGAAGCAGAGGCCCAGGACGGCAAGGGCGGGGGCATGGTCGAGGAGACCGTGACGCCGGACCACGTCGCGCACATCGTCTCCCGCTGGACCGGCATCCCGGTCGACAAGATGCTGGAGGGCGAGCGCGACAAGCTGCTGCGCATGGAGGACGAGATCGGTCGCCGCGTCGTCGGCCAGGGCGAGGCGGTCCAGGCCGTATCCAAGGCCGTGCGCCGCGCCCGCGCCGGGTTGCAGGATCCGAACCGCCCGATCGGCTCGTTCATGTTCCTCGGCCCCACCGGCGTCGGCAAGACCGAGCTCACCAAGGCGCTCGCCGACTTCCTGTTCGACGACGAGCACGCGATGGTGCGCATCGACATGTCGGAGTTCATGGAGAAGCATTCGGTCGCCCGCCTCATCGGCGCGCCTCCCGGCTATGTCGGCTACGAGGAGGGCGGTGCCCTCACCGAGGCCGTCCGCCGCCGGCCCTACCAGGTCGTGCTGTTCGACGAGATCGAGAAGGCGCATCCGGATGTCTTCAACGTGCTGCTCCAGGTGCTCGACGACGGCCGCCTGACCGATGGTCAGGGCCGCACGGTCGACTTCCGCAACACGCTGATCGTCATGACGTCTAACCTCGGCTCCGAATACCTGGTCTCGCTGGCCGAGGACGAGGATGCCGATGCGGCGAGAGGCCCGGTCATGGACGTCGTGCGTTCGTCCTTCCGTCCGGAGTTCCTCAACCGCGTCGACGAGATCATCCTGTTCCACCGGCTGCGCCGGCAGGATATGGGCCGCATCGTCGAGATCCAGCTCAAGCGGCTGGAGAAGCTGCTCGAGGAGCGCAAGATCACGCTCGACCTCGATCGCGACGCGATCGACTGGCTCGCCGCCAAGGGCTACGACCCCGCCTACGGCGCCCGCCCGTTGAAGCGCGTGATGCAGAAGGAGTTGCAGGATCCGCTCGCCGAGAAGATCCTGCTCGGCGAAATCCGCGACGGCTCGCGCGTGAAGATCACGGCTGGTTCCGACCGGCTCAACTTCCGCGCCAGGGCCGCGGTGGTCGAGACGGACGAGGCCGCCTGAGGCAAAGACCTCCGCTGCGGGCGGCCTCGCGCCGCCCAAGGCGGCTTGCCGCCGCCCGAGGCGCCGTAGCCGCTCTTCGGTCCGGCAACGAACATCCGTTCATCGTCGGAGTGCCTCGCCGCATGGCGGGGCACTTTTCGTCTGTCGGGCCATCGCCGGAACCATTCCGCCGCCCTCCGGTTAGCGAAGCTGGGCACGCGCAGCGACGGACAGGTTCATGAAGCCGGCCAAGACCGACCATATCGACATCCACGAATATGACCATCCGACCGGCGGGTGGGGCTCGGCCCAGTCCCTCCTGCGCAACGCCTCCGGCCAGGGCCTGCTCGTGTCGGACATCTGGCCCACCATGCTTCGCCACAACAAGGCCGGCGGCTACATGTGCGTTTCGTGCTCCTGGGCGAAGCCGGCAAACGCGCATCCTTTCGAGTTCTGCGAGAACGGCGCCAAGGCCACCTTCTGGGAGCAGACGACGCGCCGCTGCGATCCGAGCTTCTTCGAGCGGCACAGCGTGACGGAACTGCTCGACTGGCCCGACCACGATCTCGAGCTCCAGGGCCGGCTGACGCAGCCGATGCGCTACGACCCCGCAAGCGACCGCTACCGGCCCGTCGCATGGGCGGACGCATTTCGCGACATCGCAGCCGAGCTCAAAGCGCTCGAACCAAACTCGGTCGTCTTCTACACGTCGGGCCGCGCCGCGCTCGAGACGTCGTTCATGTACCAGCTCTTCGCGCGCATCTACGGCTCGCCCAACCTGCCCGACTCTTCCAACATGTGTCACGAGTCGACCTCCGTCGGCCTTCCCGAATCCATCGGCTCGCCTGTCGGCACCGTGCAGATCGAGGACTACGATCTGTGCGACATGATGTTTTTCTTCGGACACAACACCGGCGTCAACTCGCCGCGGCTTCTGCATCCACTCCAGGAAGCGCGAAAGCGCGGCGTGAAGGTGGTCACCTTCAATCCGCTCCTCGAACGCGGCCTGCAGCGTTTCAAGAACCCGCAGGACCCGCGCGACATGCTGTCTCCGGGGCCGGGGACGCAGATGTCGAGCGATTATTTCCAGATCCGCAGCGGCGGGGATATCGCCGCCATGACCGGCATCGCCAAGGGCGTGCTCGCGCTCGACGACGCCGCCATCGGCTCCGGCGCGCCGCGCGTGCTCGACGTCGACTTCATCGCCGAGCACACGGACGGCTTTGCAAGGTTCGAAGCCTTCGTGCGCGAGACCGAATGGACCGACATCGAGGCGCGGTCGGGCCTCTCGCGCGCCGATCTCGAAGGCGTAGCAGTCGCCTATGCCGCGGCCGACAAGGTCATCGGCAATTACGGGATGGGCCTGACGCAGCACCGCAACGGCACCGACAATGTGCACATGCTCTGCAACCTGCTTCTGATGCGCGGCAACATCGGCAAGCCCGGCGCCGGCATTTCGCCCATCCGGGGACACTCCAACGTGCAGGGCCAGCGCACGGTGGGCATCACCGAGAAGCCGGACCTCGCGCCTCTCGACACCTTTGCCAAACGCTACGGCTTCGAACCGCCACGCCACGAGGGCCGCGCAACCGTCGAAACCTGCGAGGGCGTGATCGACGGTTCCGTCCGGGGTTTCATCGGCCTCGGCGGCAATTTCGCGCGCGCCGTACCCGAGACGGGCAAGGTCGAGGAGGCATGGCGGCGGCTGCGTCTGCATGTCGAGGTCGCTACCAAGCTCAACCGCACCCATCTCCTACCGGGCGAGGTGACCTATCTCCTGCCGTGCCTGTCGCGGCTCGAGCGCGACGTGCAGGAGACCGGCGAGCAGTGGCTGTCCATCGAGGATTCCACGGCATGCATCCACGGCTCGCTCGGGCTGCGCGAGGCGCCGTCGCCCGATCTCCTGCCGGAGCCCAGAATCGTCGGCGAACTCGCCAAGGCGACCGTCGGCGGCCGCAGCACCGTTCCCTGGGACGAATGGATGGCCGATTACGCCCGCGTCCGCGACGAGATCGAGCATTGCTATCCCGACGATTTCCGCGACTTCAACGAGCGGTTCCGCCAACCCGGCGGGTTCCACCGCGACATCGATGCCTGCAAGCGGATCTGGAAGACGGAGAGCGGCAAGGCGAACTTCCTGGCGCCGTCGGGCCTGGAGGCCGACCCGGATGTGGATACGCCCGCCGCCGACGCGCTGACGCTGATCACCATCCGGTCGAACGACCAGTTCAACACCACCGTCTACGGCTATCACGACCGGCTGCGCGGCATCCACGGAACGCGGATGGTGCTCCTCATGAACGCCGACGACATCGCCCGCCTCGGCCTGCGCGAGGGCCAGGACGTGTCCCTGGAATCGAGCGCCGGCGACGGCGTCCCGCGCCGCGTCGACGGGCTGCGCGTCACGCCTTTCGCCATCCCGCGAGGCAATTGCGCCGGCTACTATCCCGAGCTCAATCCGCTGGTGCCGCTCTGGCACCATGAGAAGAAGGCGAAGGTACCCGCCGCGAAATCGGTCCCCGTTCGCATAGCGCGCTAGGCGCTTCCCGTCCGCCCGCCGCCCTCATCCCTACCAGGCCTGACCGGATTCCATCCTCAGTCGGTTCCCGGCCACGGTGGACAACAAGCACCGGGACAGGTCACGGCATGAGGATGGAACGGATGATGAGGCCAATGATGGCGACAACCGCCACCCCCCCGGCCCAGAGCGCGACGAACCAGCCGACCTGCTTGAGGCCTTTCGGCATGTGCATCAATGATAACCCTCGTCAGGGTCGATCTTGCCGCGAAACACCCAGTAGGCGTAGCCGGTATAGGCGAGGATGACCGGGATCAGCACGCTGGCCCCGACCAGCAGGAAGACCAGGGAGCTTTCCGGCGCCGCGGCCTCCTCGATGGTCAAGGCCCCCGGCACGATGTACGGGTAGAAGCTGATGCCCAGCCCGACAAAGCTCAGCACGAACAGGCCGAGCGCGGCAAGGAAGGGTTGGAGATGCTTGTCCGTGGTCAGGCCATGCCAGAGCGCGAAGGCACAGCCAGCGAGCATGACCGGGACAAAGGCCGAGAAGAAGGCCGTGGGCCAACCGAACCAGCGATTGAAGTACTCTTCGTTGATGAAGGGGCTCCAAAGCGAGACGACGCCGATGAGGCCCAGCGTGATGACGCCGGTGCCCATGGCGAGGCGGCGCGCACGCGCCTGGAGGTCGCCCGTCGTCTTGAGATTGAGCCAGGTGGCACCCAGCAGCGCATAGCCGATGGTGACGGCGAGCCCGGTGACAATGGAGAACGGGGTCAGCCAGTCCCACCAGCCGCCGGCATAGGCATTGTCGACGATGGTAATGCCCTGGACCAGGGCGCCGACTGCCAACCCTTGCGTGAAAGCAGCGACGGCCGAGCCGATGCAAAAGCCGACATCCCAATAGACGGAGCCGCGCGCGGTGCGCCAGCGGAATTCGAAGGCGACGCCGCGAAACACGAGGCCGAGCAGCATGAGGATGATGGGCATGTAGAGGGCCGGCAGCACCGTGGCATAGACCACCGGGAACACGGCCATCAGCCCGCCTCCGCCCAGGACCAGCCAGGTCTCGTTGCCGTCCCAGACCGGAGCGATGGAATTGGTCATGAGATCGCGGTTCTGCCGCTCCGGGAAGAAGGGGAACAGGATGCCGACCCCGAGGTCGAAGCCGTCGAGCACGACATAGGCGAGGACGGCGAAGGCGATGATGCCGGCCCAGACGGTGGGAAGATCAATCGCCATGATGGTGCCCTCCTTCCCGGATGCTCTCCTCCTGCGCCGGGCCGGGGGTGATGCCGGCGGCGCGATGCGGTCCCTTGTCCAGTTCGTGGTCGTCACCGGCCATGGGTGGACGGCGGAACAGGCGGAAAAGATAGAAGACACCTGCGCCGAAGACGAGGAAATACACCACGACGAAGGCCGCCAGCGAGGCGCCGACCGCAGGCGCGTCGACGGGCGACAGGCTGTCCGATGTCCGCAACAGACCATAGACGGTGAAGGGCTGGCGTCCCACTTCGGTGGTGTACCAGCCGGCCAGGACCGCGACGAAGCCCGAAGGGCCCATGACGAGGGCTGCCCGATGCAGCCACTGGTTTGTGTAGAGATCCTTGCGCCAGCGCGCGTAAAGCGACCACAGGCCGACGAAGAGCATGGCAAAACCGATGCCGACCATGATGCGGAAGGCGAAGAACGGAATGGCGACGGGCGGTCGCTCGTCGGCGGGAAAGGCGTCCAGTCCGTCGAGCGGAGCGTTCAGATCGTGCTTGAGGATGAGGGACGACAGCTTGGGGATCTCGACCGCGAAATCCATCCGCTGCTCGGCCTCGTTGGGAATGCCGAACAGGATCAGCGGGGCGCCGTCGGGATGGCTTTCGAAATGGCCTTCCATGGCGGCGATCTTGGCGGGCTGATACTCGAGCGTATTGAGCCCGTGCATGTCGCCCGCCAGGATCTGCATCGGCGTGACGAGGGCGGCCATCCACATGGCCATGGAGAACATGGTGCGGGCCTGGCGGCTTTCGCGATCCTTGAGCAGGTGCCAGGCGCCCACCGCGCCGACGGCGAAGGCGGTGGTGAGGAAGGCGGCCAGCACCGTGTGCACGAGCCGGTACGGGAAGGAGGGGTTGAAGACGATGGCCCACCAGTCCTCGGGCACGAAATTGCCGCTGGCGTCGATGGCGAAGCCCTGCGGGGTGTGCATCCAGGAATTGACCGAAAGGATCCAGGTCGCCGAGATCAGGGTGCCGATGGCGACCACGACCACCGCCACCATGTGCAGCGTGTCTCCGACCCGCTTGCGGCCGAAGAGTGCGATGCCGAGGAAGCCGGCCTCGAGGAAGAAGGCGGTGAGCACTTCATAGCCCATGAGCGGGCCGACGACGGCGCCGGCGCGCTCGGAAAACACCGACCAGTTGGTTCCGAACTGGTAGGACATGACGATGCCCGACACCACACCCATGCCGAAGGTCACGGCGAAGATGGTCTTCCAGTATTCGAAGAGTCTGAGATAGGCCGGATCGCGTTTCCACAGCCAAAGGCCGTTCAGGACTGCCAGGAAGTTGGCGGTGCCGATGGAAAAGGCGGGAAAGATGAAGTGGAACGAGACGGTGAAGGCGAACTGGATTCGCGCCAGCATTTCTGCGGATTGGCCAAAGTCCACGAACGGCTCCTTTCCCACGAGAATGAACCACTGCGACCCCTGCGCCGGATCGCCGGGACAGGCATAGCATCTAGCACGTTGTTGGCACTCAGCGATGTTGTCGCTGTGCCGTTTCATCGCAGCCGCCACTATTCAGTGTACAGCCTGCGGACTGGGCAAGCGAGGATTCTGCGTGCGCCGGCGTGAGGAAATGCGCTCGCATGGCCCCTCTCGGACGCAACTCGACCTCGATCCCGCGAGGCTGATCTCATCGACGGGTCGTCCGGTGCAGCCTTCCCGTGGATGCGGATGGCCGGAGCGTCAGCGCATCGAGCCCTGTGGCGAAAGACGCCGCAGGGCTATCCGCGTCCACGAAGGAGGCTGCTCAGGATCGAGCAGATCGTTCTCGGCGAACGCTTCCTCGGCTGCCGCAGGCTCGTCAGGCTCGTAGGGGACGAGCGAACGTCCGTCCCCTCGCAATGCGTCGATCGCGGCGACGAGGCTCCCGTGCCGCTCGATCGAGGCACGCACGTCGTCCACTGCCAGGCCCAGGTGCTCGGCCACCAGATCATTCCGGACGCCGACGATCTTGCTGCGGACCGCATCCGCGTTCTCCCGCCCAGCCACCGCCTCGATAACGAGATCGCATTCTGTGTCGAATCCCATCGACCGGTTGTTGAAATTGGACGAGCCGACGCGCAGCAGCCGGTCGTCGACGATGGTGATCTTGGCGTGCACGTAGATGGGTTCGCCGCCCTCGGTTACCGGCGTGTAGATACGGAAGCGACCATAGGTGTCGGCCTCCCGGACCAGTTTCAGGAGACGGTAACGCGCGGTGTCCATCGTCACCGCCTCCAGGAAGCCGTCCGCCGATTCCGGATTGATGATGACGATCTCCGGTCCGTCGGCTTCCCTCAACCGGGCGGCCATCGCCTCGGCGATCCGGCGGGAAGCGAAGTACTGGCTCTCGCAATAGATGGTCTGCCGAGCCGCCGCGATCGCGTCGAGATAGAGGTGCTCGATCTCGCGAACCTCCGTGCGATCTTCATAGTCCGGGAGCGTACGGGCTATGCCGACGTCGATCTCCCGAAAGGTGGGACTGATCGAGGCTGGCCAGATATCCGGTTGTCTGGCGGGGGGATCCAGTTTCTCCCCGCTCGCCATCGCCCAGCGCTCGCGCGCCAGTTCCCCCAGCGCACGCGCGACGTCCCCGTCCACCACGGTCGAGGCGTCGTGCCACGGTCCGTATCGCCGGCCCGACGGCCGCCGGCGGCGGTCGTCCCCGTCGAGATGTTCGCGCGTGTCCCATCGGTCCGACGTGATGTCGATGCCGCCGCAAAACGCAAGCACATCATCGACCACGACGATCTTCTGGTGATGCGCCGCGGTCTTCGGATGTGCTCCATCGAGCTTGAAATGGATGCGTTCGCTCGTCAGCCAGTTCATGATGGCGAGCGGCGTGGTCCCGCGACCCAGGGACTGCAGGACGCCGAGGTCCCACTTCAGGACGTAGACCTCCACCTCCGGTCGGTGCTTGTCGATCCACCGCAGGAACGGTCCGAGCTTGTTCGGCCCTTCGAGCGTCTTCCTCTCGGGCTCGAAGCGGATCCGCGTGTCGAAGTCCCACCCGATCAGATAGACCGAGCGTCTTGCAGCCAGGATGGCTTCCTTGACGGCCGTGAAATAGGCGGCAGCATCGATGATGAGCGCGAGGCGGCTCGCACGTTCAATTCGCCAGCAGTTTCTGCCGGGTTCGATCACCTGGTCTGTCGATGCCATTGTCGCAGGCTAGCTGGCGATCCTTGGGAATCAAGCGAAAGCCGCGCGGCGGCTAGAAGATCAGCATCAGGAGCCCGATGACGACCAGAAGTCCGATCAGAAAGATGACGCCGACCGTGCCGCCTAGAAATTTCAGCATCTGCAATTCTCCTGTGTACCGATGAATTGCGAACGCGTGGCGGGCGAGATTGTTCAGATTCCAGGCCTCTGTCAGCTGCCGCCGTTCAGTCACGCTCCCGGCCGGGCGCCGTCGGCCGAACCGGGTGCGGCCCATCCTCTGCCCGACGCCTCCTGACGCCTGCAAACAATCCTGCAACATTCGGCCTCTAGCAGCCTGCCGTTCCACGGGCTCGGCCGACGATGAACCGTTTCGTGCTTGGCATCGGTGCCGCCCTTTCCGGGCTGGCGAAAGCGCTTCCGGCATTGGCTGTGTGCCTCCTCCTGCCGCTCGGCGCCGGAGCTGGCGGCGCGCGGGCAGGCGGCTGTTTCGGCACCGCGCTGGTCTTCGCGATCGACGCCTCCGGCAGCATCGACGACAGCGAATATCGGCTGCAGATGGCCGGCCTGTCGCGGGCTTTGCGAGAGCCTGCCGTCGCGGATGCGGTGCGCGGCGCCGGCGGCGTCGCGCTGGCCGCGGTGATCTGGTCCGACACCGCGTTCGGCGCCAGCAGGATCGGCTGGCAGTCGGTGCGCGGTCCGCGGGACATCGAACGCTTCGCGGGCAGGCTCGAAGCCCTGCCGAGGGCGGGCGGCGGCGGCACAGATCTCGGTCAGGGCCTGTGGGAGGCGCTCGACCTCCTCGAAGACCCCGCTCTCTGTGCTGGGCGGCGCGTCGTCGACGTGTCGGGCGACGGCAGGGAGACGCTCTATCCGCGCCGCCGCCACGGCGCTTCGGTCTTCTCCGCCCGCAAGCGCGCCGCGGAGGCTGGCATCGTCGTCAACGGTCTCGCCATCGTCGACGAGGAGACGGACCTGGCGCAGTATTATCGCGAGCAGGTGGTGGTCGGTGCCGGCGCTTTCGTGATCCCCGCCGACAGCTTCGACGATTTCGGCGCCGCGATGAAGGCCAAGCTGCTGCGCGAGATCACGCCGGCCGCCCAGACCCGGCTGCGCGAAATCCCCTTCCGGACGGCTGAAGCGAAAGGACCTGCGCACGGATCGCCGCGCCCCGCCGATCAGACGCAGGCCGCCAGGTCTTCCGGGGAGCGCCCCGCGACGCCTCCGAGCGTCGCGGGGATCGCCGCGCTCACCTCGTCGGGGATGATGTCGTCGCCGAACCGGCGGCGCATCAGGCCGGCGAGGCCGACGATCACGTTCTCCTTCGCCTCGCGCGTTCGATAGAGGCGCGCGCAGATGTAGTAGCTCCAAAGCACCGCCGCGCGCGCATATTTGCGCGGGCTGAGCGCCAGGTGGATGCGCACCGGCAGCGACGGCCTTGTCTCGCCCGGATTGGCGTAGAGCATCCGGTAGGGCCCCTTGCTGATCGGGCTCCGGGTCAGCGTCTCCAGCTCGCGGTCCTTCTCCGCGAAATTGCCGGAAGCCAGCAGGTTCTGGCAGATGCAGGACGTCACGTAGCGGTCGAAGATGGAGCCTGGCTTGCACAGCGGCCGGGCGCGGTAGAGCAGGTCGAGCGCGCCGTCGAAATCGCCCGCGAAGCCGCGCAGCCGGCCGAGGATCGACAGGCCGTCGGCCAGCGCCGTCGAGCGGGCGAACGCCTCCTCGGCGATCTCCAGCGCCAGCACCTGGTGCGCCGGCCCCATGAAGCTCAGCACATGCGCCGCCGACAGCGCGCTCTCGGGATCGTCCATGAGCTGCGGCAGCACCTCCAGGATCAGGCTCTCCAGCTCGGCCTGGTCGCGCTCGCGCGGGTCCTCGTTGGCGAGGAACCGCCAGCCGTCGATGACGTAGCGCGTGTAGATGTTGACCGCGAGCATCAGCCGCGTCTGCGGCGTGGCCTTGCCGTCCTTGAGCAGCCGGCGCAGCTGCGCCTCGTTCTTGCGCCAGATGGCGGCGGACGGGAAGGCCTCGCCCTTCAGCTTGGCGATCTCCTTGTGCAGCCCCGGCTGGTCGTCGTCGGCGAACAGCGCGCCGGCCTCGACCATCCGGACCGCGAGTGGCGCGTCGGCCGCGCCCATGCCCGGCCGGTCCACCTCAGACCGCCAGAGCGCGGCGAGGTGGCTCTCGGCCAGCGCGTCGATGTCGACGTCCTGGCAGGCGTCGCGGCGCACGAACACGACCTTGGCGTTGTCCCCGCCCTGCAGCGAGGAGACGCAGTCGCTGCGGCCGCCGGAGGCGATGAAGGTCAGGCTGATGCGGAAGGGCGCGCCGCCGCCGGCGTCGTCGGGCCGCACCGACACGATCCGCCCGGCGGGCAACTGCGCCCGCAGCGCCTGCGCCAGCCGTTCGGCGAATGCGAGCGCGCTCTCGCCGGCGCCGTCCTGCCCGATCGCCAGGATCGGCCCGACCACGACGAAGCTCTCCGCCGCCGCGCCGGTCTGCAAGCTCGGCCCGACCCAGACATAGCCTTCGCCGTAGCGCGTGCCGATGAAGCGCGGGTTCCTGGCCGAGTCGCCGATCTTGCTCCGCAGCCGGGTGATGAAGAAGTCGATGTTGCGGTCCGAGGAATCCGACCCGGTCTCCGCGACCGCGTCCAGCAGCTGCTCGCGGCTGCGCAGCATGCCGGCATGCGAGACGAGGCTGGCGAGCAGCAGGCGCTCCGCGCGGGTGAACCTGATCGTCTTGCCGTCGCCGCGATGGGCCACCGAATAGTCGGGCGCGAATGTCAGGCCCTGCTCAGGAACTCCCACCATCCAGCACCCCCCAACCGGGTTCGTCAGGCGATTTCTACAGCAAAGCCGTAGCGCTGGCGAGGTGGCGGGATGCAGACGGCGATGATGGGGCTAGGTCGGCCAAGGGAGATGTCAGATTTGGGGTGGAAAGCGGAAAGGCAGGATTCGGACGGCTACGTTGGCAAGCTGCCATTCGCTTGGCTAACAAGCTTTGGCGGCGTCGGCTCTAGCGCGGCAATTGAAGGTATTCGACGAAGTCCTCGGTCATTTCGTAGCGGTATACATCATTGAACTTAATGTCCAGCAAAGCACCGTAATTTTCCATGACGTTTAGCTTTCCCAGCAATTCTTGGTGGTCTTCATAGAAATATGTGAAAAAGGGGCGCTCCTGACCTCCATAACTCCACTTCTTGCTGAGGGCGACTACTTCACGCGTAAACTGACTGTTCCCTATGTCGGTTCGCATTTCGGCCACCAAGTCCGGCACCATTTTTTCCAGCCGTTCAAAGTTGCGCGAGACAGCGATAGAAAAACCGCGCAAGCCAAGGTAGGCCCGCATCTCGGCCAGCGTTTTCCATTCACGCAGTTGCTCAGTTGGATAACTGGGCAAATCAACGTCGATCAAGCGGCTACAGGTCTGACAGAGCCAGATACCATTTTCAGCAGCGGCTCGTTCCTCTGGAGACATGCCGGTATCGTATCTTGGACCGCCCTCAGCAGCGGCCGTGATGTGTGCTGCAACGCCGATACTCGCAGTGTCGTCACTTCCATCCGGTCCTATCGTCGGCCGAAGACAAGAGGGGTTGGAACAACGGTAGCCCGCACGTTGTGCAATTTGCCGGATAATCGGCTGTCTAAAATCATCGCGTGTATTCATTTCGCCAATAAGCCTTAACTACCCTAGCCATGCAAGAAACGGGTATGATCGGCCAAATGTCCGCTTCAGTGAAGGGGCGTTCGATTGATCCGAGGCACCCCCTAAGCCGCAACCGCCGGATCATCGAGCGACACCACGGCAACGATGTTCTCAGTCGGCACGTGGCGGTTGATCATGATGTCCCAGCCGCAGTCCATGGCCTCCCAGTCGCCCTCGTACCGCAGGTGCAGCTCGATCATGGATTGCGGCAGCCGGCCATGGGTAAATTTGCACCAGCCATATGTCGGGTAGCGGATAATCACCACAGCAGGCGTCCCGAGCTGCTTCAGCCGTCGCTCCAGCTTGCCACCGGCGTAACCTGCGATGCGCTCGATTGCCTCCCCCCCATAGGATTTATAGAAGACGTCGCAGCCGCCATCGTGAAGTGATGCGCGGCGCGGCGTCGCCCATACGGCGCCCTCGCGATTGATGAAGAAGCTGTCCGCCTTGAGCATCTTGCTGACGGCAGCGTCGACCTCCGCCAGTTCATCGACGGCACCGGCATCCTGAAGGTGCCCTTTGAGGCGCGCGACATGCTGCTCAAGGTTGAGCATCATGAGCCCGTCCTTCTGGACGTGATGAAAGTCGATCAGTCTCGTCGCGTGGAAGGCGACCAACTCACGATCAGCCATGACGTTCTCGATCAGGGCTTTTGCCTCGTCCCACCGCGGCATTGGTGGCGCGTCGTTCATAATGCGATAGGTGCTTGGCGCGAGCGTATACTCGTGGTCCGCCTCTCGTTCGGCGCGCAACTGCTTGGAGTGCGCTCTCAGGAATGCGGTCACCTCGGGCGGCCATGTTACGATCCTGTCCATGTCGACTGGGTGCATGTGGTGCCTGCTATGTTCGCGCAGCAAGGGCTGCCCACGCCTCGCGATAGGGTTCAAGCCAGCCACGGCCGCAGCCGATCATCACGCCCTTGCGTTCGAAGTCAGGCAGAAAACGGCGGAAATCGGTGTCGTTGCGCTCCTGTCCTTTCGCTCCAGGAGTCTTCAGCCAAGCTTGGTGCGATCGACTTATGACATCGGCGACCACTTCGCTCGGTACAACGAAACACGCTGGCGGGTCCGTCAGGGACTTCCCAAAATCGACAAATGCGTAGAACAGCCCTGGGGAACTGATCGACTCGTGTTTCTTGCTCATGTGCCAGCCGCCGTCGCTGCCCTTCTCGATGCGAGTCTTGACTTGGACGGCGCAAAGCCGATCGCCGATGTCATCCGTCACTATGATATCGCAGTTTGGTACACCGACCGGCGCCAGTGCAGCGATGAAGCCGTGGCGCAGCAAAAGCGACATCACGTAGTGCTCACCGGCAGCGCCAATGAGAGTGGATGCAGCGACCAAGTCATTCCTCCTGAGGCAGGGAATTCAGTTCCTGCAGCATCTTCTCACCGATCTCAATCACTGTCGCCAGATCGCAGATCATCTGCGGATGAAACCGGACCGGGGTGCCGTCGTCCTTGTCCGGGCCGTATGCGTGCATCATCCAGGGCTCGAACACTCCCAACTGCGACTGCTGCCCCATCAGTTCGTCATAGAGATTGAAGTCACCCGCCTTAATCGCCTCGAAGCTTGCCGTCTCAAGGCGCCGCCATTCCGCCGCCGCCCCGTCGTCCATGCGCTTTGGAGGGATGTAGAGCGGAATCCTGTGTGCCAGCGCGTGCCGGTAGTTCTCAAGGTAGCCAAACCACGCATCTGTTCCGGAGATATGCTCCTGCATGGCCACAGACAGGCTGTCTCGGACCGCCGTATTGTCCGGTGTTAAACCGATGTACATGGACGGGATCGGCTTGCCCTTGTACTTGACGTCTGCCTCCCAGACCCACAATCGAGCGAGGTTATCGACTGCCCCATAGACGTTGATTATGAAAGCCTGCAACCAGATCGCGGCGTCGTCGATGCCTTGGCGTGAGGGATTCTCTGCGTCGGGTGGGATCAGTTCGAAAACTTGCTCGATGCAGCGGATTAGGGTGTGCAGCCGTCGTGTGACACCCTGCGCGGCCATTACTCGCGACCGTTCCTGCTGGTAAGGGCGTGTGAGCAAGGTTTCGCTCAAAGCACGCTCTCGGGCGACCCAATCATCCAGGCTGTGATTGAATTCTGCGATTTGCTCTGCGCTATACGGCAATTTGTTCCCCCATAAGATCCGACGATACTAGGCGAAAAGCAAAGCAAGGGCACCGCTTCATGCTGTGACTTCAGAAGCGTCTAAAAACCCATTGTCCCGACTGGTGGATGAACGCCCGTCTATCGTCCAACCATGCCAATAAGCAGCCGGTCCGTCGCTGTCCCCGCCTTCTGCAGTCCGTGGGGGAGCCGAACAAATGGCAAGTTTCGGGCGACGACGGGAACTGCCCGAAGGGCGACAAAGAGGTCGCAAGCAGTCGTCGCAATCTCCTCGTCCGCTCCGAGAATTTCCCCCATTCTATCCACACCCCCAAGACCTCGCCGACAATCCTCCTCGCTGCCCCCGCCCGAAAGCGAGCGGGGGAGGGGAGAAGGGAACCGGCGATGGACATCCAGGCAGCGATCGAAAGGCACCGCGAGGCGTTGAAGCGCGTCGTGGCCGCGCTCGCCGTGATGGCGGGCTGGGGGCAGTCGGGCAGCAGGGAGTCGGGCAGCGGGCGGTCGGGACAGGAAGCCGCCGATTGCCCACTGCCCACTGCCTACTGCCCCTTGCCGGCCCCCGGCTGCCGCCCGACCCTGCCGCGCAGTGTCCACCGCGCCGTCCTCAGGCTGCTCAGGCCGGTCGAATCGGCGGCGCGGCGGCTGGTGATCGCGCTGGCGCTCGCATGGCCGCCGGTCCCGCTTCCGCCTCCCAGGCCCCGCCCATCGAAGGCGCGGAAATCCGCGTCGATCTTCGTGCGCCCCCGCGTCGGCACCGGCATCGTCCTGCCGCCCGGCGCGGCGGTGCCCGCCCGGCTGGCGCATCTCGCCCGCCCGCAAGCCAGCGCCGCCGCCGCGCCGGCAAGGATCGCCTTGCCGCTGCTCGATCCGCTGCCGCGCCGGCGCCGTCGCCGCTGGTCTCGGTCTCCCGGCGTCCCGCGCATCGGCATGGCTGCCGCGCGCGGCGCGGTTCCGGCTGCGCCGATGCCGGGCGATCCGCTCGATGCGCGCCGGCTGGCCTTGAGGCTCGCCGCGCTCGCCCGCGCCCTGGACGACCTGCCGGGGCAGGCGGTGCGCTTCGCGCGCTGGCAGGCGCGGCGCGACCGGGCGCTCGCCGCCGGCCGCATCCACCGCGTCGCGCCGCTCAGGGGCGGCCGCCCGCCCGGCGGGCGCCTCGCGCATTACGATCCCGACGCGGCGCGGCGCAGGAAGGTGCGCGACGTCGACGAGATCCTGGCGCATGCCCATGCGCTCGCCCATCATGCGCTGGAGCATCCCCGCCTCGACACGTCCTGAGCCGGCGAACCGCCGGCATCGTAGGATCGCGTGGGCAGCTGGCCGAGCCGGAAAACCCGGGGCGCGGCGGCGTTCGCGCGCGCCCGCGGCCGGGCCCGCCGGCGCCGCCCCGGCTTTCGGCGCGCCATTTTCATGCCCTGTTCATGTTGCAACCGATATTTCCTGCCGGTGTTATCGATCGCCGGCTTTTGCGTATGCGGATGCCGGCAAGCCGCGCAGGAAGGGTCGGACGAGAGAGAATGCAGATGTTTTCCAGGATAGTCGCGCTTTCGGCGCTGTTGGTTGTTCCGGCGGTCGCGCAGGCGGCGGTTCCGTCGGCCGGGACGCCGGCCGAGACGGTCGCGCCGGTCGATCCCGGCCACGTCCGGCTCGCGCAATATGGCGACGTCGAGGTCTATTACGACGAGTTCGGCCGGCGCATCATCCGCGATTCCTACACCGGCGAGATCATCGCCATCGAGCGGCCGCGCCGTTTCGAGCGGCGCGTGCTGCGCCAGGAGCGGCGCGACGCGCGGCGGGGCGGCGACGACGAGCGCTACTATCTGGACGATCCCGAGGACATGGAGCGGCTGCGCCGCCAGAAGATGCGCGACGCCGGCATCATCCCCGATGCGCCGCGCTACGAGCGCGCGCCGCCCGCCGAGGACTACAACGACTATGCGCGTGAGGCGCCCGGCGCCTTCGAGGAGTATCCCGGCGCGCCCGAGACCTATCCGCCGGCGCCCGAGCGCGGCTTCGCCGAGCGCGATCCTGGACAGCGCGATCCGGGGCCGATCGAGCGCCGTTCGCTCGACGCGCCGACCGCCGCAGTGCCCGAAGCGGGCGAGCCCGAGGGCCGGCCGGCCGCGCCCGCCTTCCAGGAGCCTCCGGTCGCTTCGGCGCCGGCGCCCGGCACGCCGAACATCGTCGACGGCGCCATCGACCCGTCGCTGAAGCTCGGCGGGCGCGAGGACGTCGCCGCCCTGCAGGTGCTGCTCGACCGGCGCGGCGCCTCGCCCGGCGTCATCGACGGGCGGTTCGGCTCCAACGTCGACAAGGCGATCGTCGCCTATCGCTCCATCAATAACGAGAACCTGCGCTCGACCGACACCGAGGGCATCCGCAAGGCGCTGGCCGAGACGGGCGGCGACGCCTTCATGGACTACACCATCACCGCGGCCGACGCGGCCGGGCCGTTCGTCGCCTCCGTGCCGTCCGACTACGGCGAGAAGGCCAAGCTCGACAAGATGAGCTTCACCTCCGTGCCGGAGATGCTCGCCGAGCGCTTCCACATGGACGAGGACTATCTGAGGGCGCTCAATCCGGAGGCCAATTTCAGCCGCGTCGGCACCATCATCCGCGTCGCCAATGTCGGCAAGCCGGCGACCGGGCAGGTGGCGCGCATCGTCGCCGACAAGGGCGTGAAGCAGGTGTTCGCCTATGACGCGGACGGCAAGCTCGTCGCCGCCTATCCGGCGACGATCGGCTCGACCGACACGCCGTCCCCGACCGGCACGCACAAGATCTCGCGCGTCGTGCTCGATCCCGACTACACCTACAATCCGAAGGTCAACTTCAAGCAGGGCGAGAACGACAAGATCCTCACCATCCCGCCGGGGCCGAACGGGCCGGTCGGCAATGTGTGGATCGCGCTCGACAAGCCGACCTACGGCGTCCACGGCACGCCGGACCCCGCCAAGATCGGCAAGACCGAGAGCCATGGCTGCGTGCGCCTGACCAACTGGGACGCGCAGGAACTGGCGAAGATGGTCAAGCCGGGCGTGCCGGTGGAGTTCGTCGAGTAGGAATAGCGACGACTGTGGGGGGGTAACGGGGGGGGTGACGAGCAGGGGTGACGAGCAGGGGTGACGGGCGCCGCGTCCATGCGGCGCCGGCGGCTCAGCCGCCGACCTTGCCATTGGCGCTGGCGACTTTCAGGCCGTCGCCGTCTTCCTGCTGCAGCAGTTCGTCGATGCGCGTCTTCTCGCGCTTGAATGCTTCCAGCTCCTGGTTCTTCAAGACCTTGCCGACCGGCAGGCGCACCCGCATCGGGTCGACCTTGCGGCCGTTGACCATCAGTTCGTAGTGCAGGTGGGCGCCGGTCGACAGGCCGGTCGACCCGACATAGCCGATGACCTGGCCCTGCCGCACGCGCGCGCCGGGCTTGATGCCGTCGGCGATCCGGCTCTGGTGGTTGTACGACGTCTGGTAGCCGTTGGCGTGGCGGACGATGGTCTGCTTGCCGTAGCCGCCGGCCCAGCCGGCCTTGTCGATGGTGCCGTTGCCCGCCGCCAGGATCGGCGACCCCGTCGGCGCCGCCCAGTCGACGCCCGTATGCATTCTGGAATAGCCGAGGATCGGATGCCGCCGGCTGCCGAACCCGGAGCGGAACTTGCCGTTCGGCAGCGGGTTGC